>BNJT01000083.1_pt1 | contig 214105 bp, 254 predicted proteins | sample 8540491 | NCBI WGS metagenome assembly BNJT01 (sample SAMD00202455, study PRJDB9452) | human saliva metagenome | host: Homo sapiens
GCTACGAAAACCCCTTATTTTTCGATTTTTAAGCAGTCAGACGATAAATAATGCCAGAGCATGAAAAAATGCGGATATGGGGCTTATATAGGCTTGAAGCTTGAGGAAGCCCGAGAATCCACGCGCCTTTGTTGGTATAATCGGACTTTTCGGCTACCCTAAAAGAAAAATATTAGGGATGAGGTTCCAGGGATTTTTAATAAACTAAAAGCCCAACTCATAAGAGCAGGGCTAGAGATGTCCTCTTGGGACAGTATCATCTATTTTGTCGTCAAGCGACTTTATGATTTAATTCTAACCCTAATTTTAAAAAAAGTCAATTTTTTATTTAATATAAATCTAGTCCAAGAACTTCTTTTATCTTGTCTAATAGTTTTTTATGGTCGTTTGTATCTAGCTTATAAGCTGGTCTATAAACTTTATCATATAACTCTTTTCCCGCTGCATCTAGCATTACTTGTCCATCACTATCAGTCTTTTTCTTTGTTTTATAGACGATTTTCCGTTTGTCTATTTCTTGGATTTTTCGGACATAAGCATAGGCTTTTGGCTTGGAAGGAGTGTTTTGATATTTACTATTTTCAATCGTGATACCACCACGATATTTCTTTCCTGATTTTTTACCAGTTAAAGGTGCTACTAGGAGTGTTCCATCAGCTTTGTCAGGAATTGTTAAGATGATAGCGTAGTGTTTTCCGTAAAATTCATTCCCACCTTTTTTTGTGGGAAGTTGATTAGATAAACTTCGCCTTGTTGAAATTTCATATAATGCTCCAGATAATAAAATAAGGTGTACCTCTTAGAAGTACACCAGACCGTTTTGTCCTTGACGAACAAGGCTTTATAAGTAAATATCGTATCCTTGACGAACAAGGCTTTTGACATTATCAGTGTACTGCTTTTTTAACTTTTTGTCAAGTTTTTTGTTAAATTTATTTTTATTATTGTCAACTATTTCATTTTTGGAAACAGTTGTTTTTTTACTTGTTTATGTTATAATTATTTAAAAAGAGAGGAGAAAAAAATATGTTAAAAAAAGAGTTAAAAATTTTATTGTATCGACATTTATATTTCTCTTAATTTTTCAAGATTTTTTTCTCAATAACTACGATTTACATCACAAATAGCTATCTTTCAATAGCGATAACTACACTTGTCACATTTTTATTAAAAAAATTTATTTCTTTCGAGTCTAACTGATGTTAGACTTTTTTATTCCTCAAACTTACCTGGTGGATTACTAGTAGTCTGTTGTACAACTGATTTGTTTTTCTATAGCGACTGTTAGTTTTTCTCGGAATACGAATTCCTAATTCAGATATTGGTACACCGAGTTCATCAGCTAGTTCTTTTGCTTGCTTAATCCGGTCGAGTTTGTTTTTTTGATAGTCTTGATACGTATTTATTAATCCCGGGACTTCAAGTTCTAATCCCATAACCTTTAGTTTCCCCCCACTTGTCAGAACAATTGCTCCACCAAGTATCATTGAAATTATAAGTCCATAGTTTACAGTATGCGTAATAAGTTCTATAATACCCTCGGACTGTACATTTATTTTTGAATCTACTCGTGTTTCAGGGAAAAGCAACCTTGTTAATAGAGAATATTGATAAACAAATTGACCCAAATAAACCCCTTGAATATCTTTTTCTTCTGTTACATGGTAGCTAATATATAGTTTTTCGTCTTCAATATAGCAAGGGAAAAGTGCGCGGTTAATGAACGGTTTATAATCATTTATATTTGATAGTGTTGCATGAGAATAAATCATTTTATACAATGCGCTGTCTGCATCGGAACGATTAAACCATCCTAACCAATGGACTTTCCACCTTTTTGCAAAGTCAGATCGACTATGCGTCAACTCTTCACTTTTGTATTGTTCAAGCTCATATTGATCGAGTTCGTAAAGTGGTCCAATAACTTTACCGACTAAAAATCGTTCAGATCCTTCAGATGGGACAACAACTATATCGTTTTTCTTAATGTTATTTACAAAGCGAAGCAGTTGGCCTGCAGTGATACCATATTTGTTTTCAGATGGTTCTAAGTCATCTTGAAATGTTAGTTTTTCTTTTAAAATTTCTTTTAATACATTGGAGTTATTATCTGCTCGTCTAATATCTTCAAGGGTAATCTCATTCCATCCAATACCTATATAGCCATTTAGATTAAAATCCGTATAATATTCTCCAGAGTTAGCACGCACTAGCCAATAATCACTAGAAGAATCTAAAACAGGGATTTCTTTTTTTATATTTTCTATAATTTCTTTTAATTCCATTGTAATTATCTACTTTCTTTTTTATTTCCCTCTATACACGCTCAGACTGGCCAAACTTTGAGAGTGTGGGGATTTTTTTATTTATTCAAATCCTTTGAAACTATCTAAAATCTTATCTTTTGAGTCTGTAGCATTAAGCACTAAAATAACATAATTCCCGTAGATATAAGCAGGGTGTCCAATCAACTCTTTTTCTTTCTTAGCTTCTTCAAACATTGGGTTTTTATCGTAATATTCGTAAACCTCTACAGCAGTATCATCTTCTAAGATGAAACCTTTCCCTGATTCGGCTTGAATAAGACTAGCTTCTTTTGAGATTTCCTCTTTGATTGTGAAGCCATTACTTTCTAGCGCTTTTTTAAAATCGTCTAAGCTAGTAGCCTTTTTAGAAGCAGGTTTGTCATTTGCTTTAGTTTGCTCGGTTTTTGGTTTCTCCGAGCCATCTTTGGCAGCCGATTGGTTGTTAGAACATGCTACTAGAACTGTAGCACTAAGCAAGATAGCTGATGTTGTTAGTAGTTTTTTCATAGATAATCTCCTTTTTATATATACTGATAATTTCTCAAATAGATTAAAATTTTAGTTTAATTTGTTTCATCATCGTTGTGATTTGTTACTAGAATAGAATCAGCTTTTATTTGTGGTAATTTTTCAATAAGTTCGGTTATTATCCGTTTGCTATCATCATCTAAGATAATGTATTTATAAAGCAGATCAGCGGTATTAGTTCCGTCAATCGAATCAATATCAAGTAACCCGTCAAACCAACGTAGAAATTCATAATCGTGATTCCCAGCACCAACTGAAAATGCGAGAAATGCAGAATCTCCATGAACGTTCGTTCCGTATCGGCTATTAAGTCGATTCTGTATTTCTGTAATACTAGCAGGTTTGTGTTTCTTGTTTTCGATGGCGTTCATTTTTACTGTATACTTTTGCCAAGCCAAGTCTGATAATTCATTTGCCAATTGCGGGTTTTTTCTTAACTCTTCTTTTTCCTCCTCGGACAATTGGTTTTCTAAGAGCGGAGGAATAGAACTATAGCCTAGCAGGTATCCAACAGGTACGCCAAAAAAATCAGCTAGTTGTTTCGCTTTGTCTGTTTTTATTTGGCGCTCACCTTTTTCCCAATATATATAAGTTCGTTTTGTGACCCCTATTTCATTCGCTAACTCTTGCTGAGTTAGCTTTTTTTCTTGTCTTAGTTCTTTCAATCTATTCATTTATATAAACACCTTTCAAATGTATTATATCACGATTAATTTCAAAGGGTGCAAAAAAAGTGCAATTATTTTTAATAATTCTCTTGACATTGCACAATAATTGCAATATAATGAGTTTGTCAACTAGAGTTGAACAAAAATTACACCAATCTCCAGAGCAACACTTTTTCAATCTATTCTACTGGAGGTCGATTTTAAAGATAATGGAAAGGGGTAAGGTATTTGAAAAATAATATGCGTGTTATTTTAGCAAAGAAGCGCTTGAAGGTGGCAGATGTTGCAAGAGAAACAGGGCTATCAAAAAGCACTTTAACGGCTTTGTACTATGAACGTGCAAAGAATCCAAGTCTTGATACATTGAAAAAAGTATCTAGTTACTTGGGAGTTACGCTGGATGAATTTCTAGATACGAAAGATTAGAAAGGAGCGACCCAATCGCAATACTTCAATACATTTACAAGTTTCTCATGTGGTGCTTTACCACTGGGGATTGACCTGCTCGGAAGAAATATCCGACCTAGAACATAAAGGAGAAAACAACATGAACAACACACAAGTATATCAAGCACAAACAACTAACCACGGTATCGCTAGAGCATTGGGCGAAGAAATTCGTATGATCACCGACGTTGAAGAGACAAATTACAATGGACACGGTGAAATCATTGTTGAGTACACCAGTGATGTTGCATTGACAAAACTATTTGACCGTATTAAATCACTTTACGAAAAAGGCGAAAGCTACGAAACAAAACCATTCTTACATTTTAAAGTATTGGAAGATGATTTGGAACCAAAACCAGGAGTTTTTACTGTTAAAGAGGTTATGGATTTTTTTGGGAATTTGAAACAACAAAAAAGGGGCAAAGAAATGAACTTTAAAGAATTTAAAACATGGCTAGATAATGCCGTGAGTGTGGCTGAAGCTATGGCATTACCTGAAAACAAAGGTGTGCTTGACGACTTGATAGAAAATACGGCCAATAACCTAGCTTTTATCTCTGAGTTAGTGGAAAGTCGCCAACTGATTTATAGAAAACCTAGACATGAAGATTAAAAACGACAACAAAAAAAGTCACTTGCTCAAATTTTGGTCGAGGAGAGCAAGCGACTGGATCAAGAGTATAGATATTTTTCTATATCTCAATTATAACAGAAATCAACTATTCAATCAATAACAACTAATGGCAGGCAAGCAATTAGAAAAGATTTTAAAAAGCATAGAGCGCCAACTCTTAAAACTGGTACTTTCTCACGCTCTCAAAACTTTGGCGAGTCTGAGCGTGAGGCTAGTGGCAAGAAAAACTGTATAAGAAACAACCATTCAAAATCCCCACGCTCTCGGTCGGCAAACTTCTGAGCGTGAGGTATGTAACAGGAAAAAAAGCATTAAAAGCCATCGTGGCAAGTATAAAAAGATAGAAAAAGAGGTAAAAAACATGACAACAAAAAAAGCAACATCAAGCCAACAAGTTCTATTATCGGCTAAGAAACTAGCAGAATTAGGGAACGAATTAACCGACATCATGAATGTTTTAGAAATGAATAACCTAGCTCTTGAAGGGCTTGAGTTTGCACTACAGAAAGATACAACCACATTCTTATGGCTTGCTAAAAAATACACTGATACAGCATACGCCCAGAATGAAAAGCTATACGATCGTCTAAATGAAATAGCCTTTTTGCTTTTGAACAATGACGACGCTAAAGAGCTGGAGGCATACCATGACTAAAGATATTAAAGAAATGGCACAAGCCGAAGACGACTTGCTGTATATGGAACAACCTAAACAAGCGGAATTTATCAAGAACTATAAGGCGAGGGCATAACATGAACGAACTAGATTTAACCAACACACAGGCACTTATCTTTTCCGTGGTACTGATTGCCTTACTGGTCTATCTAAACCACCGAGACCGCAAAAAAAGCGCACAATTTGAGCGAGAAAACCAACAGACGATAGAAACACCTAGCGAGGATTTAAACCCTTACTACGGGCGTTATATCCAGCTTGCAGGTAAGATTCATAATTAGAAAGGGGTGTAATATGCAACTATTATCAAGAGAAGCAGAACTTGAATTACTGGAGAAAGTGGGAAATCACTTAGCTAAAAGGATGGAACTTGAAAAGCAACGTGATGATAACTGGGACTTGATTTCTAGGCCTGACTTACTCAAAAACTTGGTATTAGTGGAACTACGTTAAATAATTGGGAAAAAGAAGGTTTGAAACCGCTACGTTCACCATTTGAAAGCAGTAAGAAAGTTTATTACCGCAAGAGTGATGTTTACAATTTTCTTGCAGTAGATTAGGAGGTGTAATGAGAATAATAGAGTTGACTATATCAGTTGAGAAAATGCCTCTATTTGGCTTTCTCAAGTCAAATCCTACTCAAGTATGGAAGAATGGGGAACACTACAAATTTACCTATTATGAGCCTGTAGATGAGGCTTTGACGGGTTTTCAATACAAAGGTTTATATGTGTCTATTAAAGACGAAAATGAGGTAGTAGAGGGCTGGGGATTGGTCAGAAATTTGGATATTGCTATGGCCAGCCCTGACTTGCTGACGATCCTGAAAGATTTAGAGGTAAACAAATTGACCGAGCAACGGCAGGGGCTTGGAGTGGAGTTAAAAGGTTGGATTTTCGACCTGATTTGTAATGGCATTTATACCAGATATGAGACTTCACTCTTTGTCCGACTGCTATTTGTGAATGGCTATAGTTTTAATCAGCTGGTGGATTTGTTTTCTGCAATCGTCAAGCGGAAAGACCTAGCAAGCTATTTTTTAGAAGTAGCAATAATATTTTATAAGGAGGTGGCTTTTGAGTAGCAATGAAATTGTAAAAAAAATCATTGAAGAAGATAAGCAGAAAGTACCGCCTGAAGTGGTGGACTTGACTCAAGCAAGGGAGACCAACGAGGAACACAATAGCCTAGATTTAACTCCTAAAACAAAAGGAAAAGGCTTTGTAATCACCTTGGACAATCTCAAGAAGATTTTAAATGGAGATAGCAAGCTAAAAGGGGCTATACAGTACAACGTCTTCACTTATGAAATCGACGTGACTAGACCAATGAAGCTAAACGGTAGAACCTTGAGCGGTGCAATCGATGACCTGATTATCAGAGAGATTAGGGCTTATATTGCTACCAAGTACAAGCTGGACTATAAAAAGTCTGATATAGCAGATATTCTGGAGGTGGTGGCTGGAGAGCATAGCTACAACCCCTTAAAAGACTATCTGGAATCATGCGAAAACGAGTATAAAGAGTTAGTGAATCAGCGTGATCCCTTTGATATTTTAAGGCATTATCTCAATATCAAGGATGATGAATATAACCGTATTATCGTGGACTTGTTTTTCCGTGGAGCAGTTGCCAAGGTATTTGACCCCTCTATCAAGTTTGACTTTGTGCTGGACTTGACTGGAAGGCAGGGAGTGGGGAAGACCCAATTTTTTGAGGGGCTATTCACTCATAAGTATTTTACAACCGTTGAGACCTTCACAGACAAAGACGACAAGGCTAGAATGGTGAGAAACTGGTGTGTATTTGATGATGAGATGGTGGCCAGTAAAAAGGCTAGTTTTTCAGAATTGAAGAAATTTATCACAGAAACCAAGCTAGAGTTTAGACCGCCTTACGCTTCAAGTGACAGACGATTGCCTAAGAGTTTTATTATCGTGAGGGCAACCAATGACCATGATTATTTAAATGACTTGACAGGAGAAAGGCGCTTTCTGGTTGCAGAAGTCTACAAGGACACCGCTTATAAGGGCAGGAAGTGGACGGAAAAAGACCGTAGAGCCTTTTGGGGTGCTATGGTGGTAGCTTGGAAGTCTAATAAATCTTTGACCTTGACAGACGAGCAAGAAAAGCTAGTAAACGAGGTTAGAAGCCGTTACAAGTTTGTAGATGAAATCCTTGAGGATGTTGAGCGTTATTTAGAAACTCCCTACCCTAAAAATATGTATCAATTCCCAACAACAGACAGTACAAGACACTACTATATTCATGACATGATGAACCACGGCTACCATATGGGCACTAATGGCGTAGAGGTTCATCTTGATACTGAAAAGTATGGGGAACTGGTGGAAAGGGATAAGGTGGTAGTTAATTTATTCTTTTCTGAGGTTTATTTGAACAATTCCCCTAATCCCAAAGATAAAAATAAGGTAAAGAAAATCATGCAAAACAAAGAAGGCTGGGAATATAGAGAATCTTTAAGGTTTGGTAAAAGCGTCAAGCGCGGATTTGCTAAAATAAAAAAATAAAGTGTAGACAGTGTAGCCAAAAGATAAAAAAACGACTACACTGAAAACCTTTGATACTGTAAGGGTTTCAAAGAGGTGTAGACAAGACGAAAAAAATGGCTACACCCCTAAACCCTTGATATTACTGACTTTTTAATATAAATGTAGCCAAAATATATATTTTATAAAAGTATAGTTAATTAAATATCTAATGCGTTATATATTATTTTTTTCTGAGATGAAACGGCTACACGGCTACACAAGACCTAAACCCTTGGAGCTGTAGGGCGGAAGGCGTAGCCGCTAGATAGTCAAAAATGGCTACACTTTGCCCGAAACCTAAAATAAAATAGAAAATGAAATGAAGGAGCAAACCAGATGGCAATGAACATTTGTCAAAGAGTGACTAGACTAGAAGAAACTGTTGAGCGGATCAGTGAGGTGTTAGATGGATTTATTGAGAATGCGAACTATAATTCGTCGGTGAATAATGTGAACGTGATTAAAATAGCGGAAAAGTTTGAGCAGGTCTTTGAAGAACTTGATGAACTAAAGCAGTACATGACAAACACTAAAACAAAATGGGGTAGATAGTACCGACCCCCTTGCGATGGTGTAACTACTAGTGACACCCTTAAAACAGAAAGAGGAAAAACAACATGACATTAAAAGCATTTTCAGAAACAGCACCAAAACATACATTTACTTATGAATTTGGAGACCTAGAAGACGCACAAATAGCAGGACTAGCGTTATTTGGATTTATGAGAGGTACTTATCTAGTGCCAGCTATTAAACTAAGATATAAGGAAAACGGAACGCTTATCGCTGAGTATTTGGAAGATAACAATCTAGATATCAACTTTAAACGTATTTGTGAAGTTTTCAAGAATGAAGAAAATCCAATAGATGAAGAAGTTGAGGAATAGAGTGGAGAGGATGTAAGCAGATGAACTACAATAGAGACCCCGTGACTGGATCTAGCACTCTAAACTTAATCAAACAATAGAAAAGGAAAAAATAAGATGGCAGACACACAAAACACAAACAACATTGAACAAGCGCAAAAACGCCAAGAACTAGCCCAAAAAATGGATAAAGCACTAGATAAAATCACTAAGGAAGTAAACGCATTGATCACACAGAATGAAAATGCGATTGCTGAGGCTGAACGAGAAAAAACACAATTGCTTCAAGATCAAGCGAACGCCCAACGTGAACACGATGAAGCGGTTGATGAAGTAGATAAAGACAAGCTACGCAATGCCAAGGATAATTTATGGATTGCTGAAAGTAAATTAAAAAAGAATGCTAAAAAGCTGGAAGACTTGCACAATGAAACACTTATGAGTCTTGAAGATTTTAAGGCAAAAATCGATGAACTAGATTCAACGGTTGACAAAAAGCATAAGGCGCTTTATGATAAAGCCGTGGATTTGCTACGAGAGATTGACCAGATCGATGACGAATTTAGAGCAGATTCAGATAAACTTCAAGCCCTTTACCATGCTATGGCTTACAAAGTTGGGAAAGGTAAGAGAGAGTTTACTTTCAGTACAGGGGGGGATCTATTATCTCTCCAGCCGATGGAAGGGTTAGATACGAACCAGTCCATCCAGTTGAACCATTCTTAAGAGATGTTTATGTGCGAGCTTTCGGAAATACTTACAACGATGTGAAGGGACATTTTTAAAAGATGAAGAGACAAATTAGACACAAAATTGAACCAGTACCAACGATTGTAGAACTCTTTAAACTAATGGAGGAGCACCAGCAAGCACATCCAGAGTACGAGCGTTATAATTTTAAATACATTGAAGATGGTGATGCTATTGGTGCAATCATTGACTACAACGTAGAAGAATCAGTATTAAAAGCTGAGAAAGAGCAAGATAACGCTTAAGACAAGGGGAGGTTTTTCCCTTTTTGTCGCTTAAGGAGGTGAACTAATGTGACAGATAAGTTAACGCAAAGACAAGAAAAATTTGTCCAAGGACTAGTGGCTGGACTATCTCAAAGAAAAGCATATAAAGAGGCATACAACGCCCAAAAGATGGCTGATAGTACGATAGATTCAAGGGCTAGTAAGTTGCTGAAAGAGTACAAGGTTAATACAAGGTACAGAGAGTTATTAAAAGAGTTTTCAAACCGTGCTTTGTGGTCAAGGGAGCAGGCTTTTAATGAGTATGAATGGCTAAAAAATAAAGCTAAATCTGAAATTATCGAAAGTGGATTGAAGCCTAGCAATTTCAATGCCTTTCTTTCTGCTTTGCATGGGATGAATAATAGCGCTTTTCGTGATTTGGAGTTGCTGGACGAGAAGTTGCGAGCAGAAATCAGTGTGATTAAGAGTAACATCCATCAAGAAACTCCAGTTAAGGATGATAAATTTATAGAGGCCATGAGCGCAATGGTTGAATCCGTCTGGGAAGATGAGATTCAAAAGGAATAGCCTTAGAATACGAAAAAAAGCCAAGGCGCTCCGCCTCAGCTATAATCTCAAATATTATTATATCACAAAGGAGCGAATTAATGGAGCTGGATAAGTTTAAAACGATGATGAACGTCAGAGAGCGGATGACTTACTTTCTACGTTTCCAGAGGATGGCAGGAAGTGAAAACCAAGTTACGATAGATGAAGAGGCTTGGGAACTTGTCTTACCTGATCAGTGGAATTTGAGTGGTGAACATGAAAAAGCAATCCGTGAGGGGTTGGAAATATTCGCCCAAGACATCAACAGTATAGAGAACAAACGAGCCAGAAAATACTTTATTATCCATTATTGCTACATGAGAAAGAAAACAGTAAGTGAATGTTTAGAAATTGCTGGGACAAAATCCACTAGCTACCACCGATACAAACAGATAGCCATCTTAAACTTTGCGAGAATCCACCAGAACGGAGAGTTAGAAGTGTATAAGTAAGCTGAGATACTGCTAGATTTTGCTAAAAGCTATCGAGACGGTGTTTTAGTGGTGTATAAGCAAAAACATATCTTGAAGCTAATTAAAAAGCCCTTAGAAACGAATCTAAGGGTTTTTTGACTGGTTGATTTTATCAGTAATTTCAATTTCCTTGATTTCATTTTCAAAGAGTTTAATCCATCTGGTTCCAGAATTAACGGATAACCCATCAAATTCTTCATCGTGGACATCTTTGTCTTCGTAAAGAGCTACACCTTTAAATATTTGGCCATCAATATCGGTGATTCTGACAACCTTGTTATTAAATTCTTTAAGTTCCATAAGTCTCTCCTTTCGTGGTACTATAGTCTGTTATATTATTGGAATTCCCTTAACATACGCTTCTTTAGCCTCCGCAAGTGTCATTTTATTAGGACCGCCATCGATATTAAATGCTCCCGTATTTTGCCAATGACAAACATCACAAATATCATAAGTTTCTACTAAATTTCCACATACGGGGCAATGCACATGTTCCCATCCGTCAATCATTATTATATTCTTTTTTATAGTCTTATTCATTTAAGGTTACTCCCAACACTATACAAATATATTAGCTATTTCAATACACTACTTTTTCAATATCATTGATTGTAATTGTTATGGTATCCCAGTCTTTCGGGGAATCTCCTATGTCAGCAATAAAAGTATCTTCACTTAACTTTTCGACAATTGTCGCCGTTTGACCGTTTTTTAACAACACTGTATCAAATTCTCGAATTTTTACGATTTTTCTCCTTGCGTAAGCTTCTTTGGCTTCAGCTAGAGTCATCTTATTTGGACCACCGTCTATATTTATAATACCTGTATTTTGCCAACGACAGACGTCACAGATATCATAGTCCATAACTTCAGTTCCGCAAACAGGGCAATTTAACCATAAATATCCATCAATTTCCCATGTCTTTTGTGATCTATCCATATAAATACCTCCTCCATAAACTCGCCAAACCAGTCTTTTTGGTGAACCGTGAGTATCAACCCACCTTTCCATCATTATACTGCAAACCGAGGGGGATTACTAATAATTTAGTGTGTGTTCTAGATGTGGTATGATAGTATTATTAGGTAATAAAAAAAGCACGTTTGACCGTGCTAGTTCCTTGCCTGCTGAACTCATCATTTTAAGTTTCTTTTTGTTACCCTTTAAGTTATCTCAACTTATTTGAATTTAATAGTTTTTTTGAGAAAATCAAGTTAGATATTAAGTAGGCTTAGGCCTATTTTTTTAGTATCTAATAATAGGAAGATAACCTTAAAAAAATAATCGTTGATTTAACAACGTTTCTAGCCCCTCGGATTTTATCCGAAGGGCTATTTTTGTATTTAGGGGGCAAAAAGGGGCAAAACTTTTTAAAAAAAGGTCAGTTACCACAAATACGATTCAGCTAATATAATTGAAAAGGATGGAAAAAAAGGTTGCATTTATGATATAATTTATTTTTAAAGACCTTATTAGAAATCTTGAAAGAGTATTAAAAACTTAGAATGAGAAAAAAATTGTTATCAATGGTGGATTACCACTACAAGGTGAAATCACTATTAGTGGTGCTAAAAAAATAGCGTTGTGGCCTTAATTCCAGCTATTATATTGGCTGATGATGTGGTGACTTTGGATTGCGTTCCAGATATCTCGGATGTAGCAAGTCTTGTCGAAATCATGGAATTGATGGGAGCTACTGTCAAGCGTTATGACGATGTATTGGAGATTGACCCAAGAGGTGTTCAAAATATTCCAATGCCTTATGGGAAAATCAATAGTCTTCGTGCATCTTATTATTTTTATGGAAGTCTTTTAGGTCGCTTTGGTGAAGCCACAGTTGGCTTGCCTGGAGGGTGTGACCTTGGTCCTCGCCCAATTGACTTACACCTTAAGGCTTTTGAAGCTATGGGTGCTACTGTTAGCTACGAGGGAGATAACATGAAGTTATCTGCCAAAGATACAGGACTTCACGGTGCAAGTATTTACATGGATACAGTTAGTGTCGGTGCGACGATTAATACGATGATTGCTGCGGTTAAAGCGAATGGTCGTACTATTATTGAAAATGCAGCCCGTGAACCTGAGATTATTGATGTTGCAACTCTCTTGAATAATATGGGTGCCCATATCCGTGGGGCAGGAACTAATATCATCATTATTGATGGTGTTGAAAGATTACATGGAACGCGTCATCAGGTGATTCCAGATCGTATTGAAGCTGGAACATATATATCTTTAGCTGCTGCAGTTGGTAAGGGTATTCGTATAAATAATGTACTATACGAGCACCTAGAAGGATTTATTGCTAAGCTGGAAGAAATGGGAGTGAGAATGACTGTATCTGAAGACAGCATTTTTGTCGAAGAGCAGTCTAATTTGAAAGCAATCAATATTAAGACAGCTCCTTACCCAGGCTTTGCAACTGATTTGCAACAACCTATTACCCCACTTTTACTAAGAGCGAATGGTCGTGGTACAATTGTCGATACGATTTACGAAAAACGTGTAAATCATGTTTTTGAACTAGCAAAGATGGATGCGGACATTTCGACAACAAATGGTCATATTTTGTATACAGGTGGACGTGATTTGCGTGGGGCAAGTGTTAAAGCGACCGACCTACGAGCTGGGGCTGCACTAGTCATTGCTGGGCTCATGGCTGAAGGTAAAACTGAAATTACAAATATCGAGTTTATCTTACGTGGTTATTCTGATATTATTGAAAAATTACGTAATCTAGGAGCGGATATTACACTTGTTGAGGATTAAACCGTAGAGGTGTTTATGAATATTTGGACCAAATTAGCAATGTTTTCTTTTTTTGAAACGGATCGCTTGTATTTGCGTCCTTTCTTTTTAGTGATAGTCAGGACTTCCACCAGATAGCTTCAAATCCAGAAAATCTTCAATTTATTTTCCCAACTCAGGCAAGTCTGGAAGAAAGTCAATATGCACTGGCCAATTACTTTATGAAGTCCCCTTTGGGAGTGTGGGCAATTTGTGACCAGAAAAATCAACAAATGATTGGTTCTATTAAATTTGAGAAGTTAGATGAAATCAAAAAAGAAGCTGAGCTTGGCTATTTTTTGAGAAAAGATGCTTGGTCGCAAGGATTTATGACAGAGGTTGTTAGAAAAATTTGTCAACTTTCTTTTGAAGAATTTGGTTTAAAACAATTGTCTATTATTACCCACCTCGAAAATGAAGCAAGTCAAAAGGTTGCCCTTAAGTCTGGATTCCGTTTGATTCGTCAGTTTAAGGGAAGTGATCGCTACACAAGAAAAATGCGGGATTATCTTGAATTTCGGTATGTAAAAGGAGAATTCAATGAGTAAGCATCAGGAAATTCTAAGCTATTTGGAAGAATTGCCTGTCGGAAAGAGGGTTAGTGTTCGTAGTATTTCCAACCATCTGGGAGTTAGTGATGGAACGGCCTATCGCGCTATCAAGGAAGCTGAAAATCGTGGAATTGTGGAGACTCGACCAAGAAGTGGTACTATCCGCGTTAAATCACAGAAAGTTGCTATTGAAAGATTAACTTTTGCTGAAATTGCAGAAGTGACTTCTTCTGAGGTTCTGGCTGGGCAAGAAGGTTTAGAGAGAGAATTTAGTAAGTTCTCAATCGGTGCTATGACTGAACAAAATATCTTGTCTTATCTTCATGATGGGGGACTCTTGATTGTCGGAGACCGAACCCGTATTCAGTTGTTAGCCTTGGAAAATGAAAATGCAGTTCTTGTGACAGGTGGATTTCAGGTTCATGATGATGTACTAAAACTGGCTAATCAAAAAGGGATTCCTGTTTTGAGAAGCAAGCATGATACTTTCACGGTGGCGACCATGATCAATAAAGCCTTGTCAAATGTCCAAATCAAAACAGATATTTTGACAGTTGAGAAACTTTACCGTCCGAGTCATGAGTATGGTTTTCTAAGAGAAACCGATACAGTCAAAGATTATTTGGATTTGGTTCGTAAGAATCGTAGCAGTCGTTTCCCAGTCGTTAATCAACACCAAGTGGTTGTTGGGCTTGTTACTATGCGTGACGCAGGAGACAAGTCTCCCAGCACGACTATTGACAAGGTGATGACGCGCAGTATCTTCGTAACAGGGTTAGCGACCAATATTGCCAATGTGAGTCAACGAATGATAGCAGAAGACTTTGAAATGGTACCAGTTGTTCGAAGTAATCAAACTTTGCTTGGCGTTGTAACCAGACGAGATGTCATGGAAAGATGAGCCGTTCTCAAGTTTCTACCTTACCAACTTTTTCAGAGCAGATTGGTCAAAAACTTTCTTATCACCATGATGAAGTAGTCATTACAGTGGAACCCTTTATGCTTGAGAAAAACGGTGTTTTGGCTAATGGTGTTTTGGCAGAGATACTGACTCATATGACCCAAGATTTAGTTGTGAATAGTGGTCGCAATCTCATCATCGAGCAGATGCTGATCTACTTTTTGCAGGCTGTTCAGATAGATGATATACTGCGCATTCAAGCACGCATTATCCACCATACTAGACGGTCAGCTATTATTGATTACGATATTTATCATGGTCACCAGATTGTTTCAAAAGCAAATGTAACCGTTAAAATTAATTAGAAACTAGGAGAAAAAATGATAACATTAAAATCAGCTCGTGAAATTGAAGCTATGGATAAGGCCGGTGATTTTTTAGCAAGTATTCATATCGGCTTACGTGATTTGATTAAGCCTGGCCTAGATATGTGGGAAGTAGAAGAGTATGTTCGCCGTCGTTGTAAGGAAGAAAATTTCCTTCCGCTTCAGATTGGGGTTGACGGTGCCATGATGGACTATCCTTATGCTACCTGCTGCTCTCTTAATGATGAAGTAGCTCATGCTTTCCCTCGTCACTACATCTTGAAAGATGGTGATTTGCTCAAGGTTGACATGGTTTTGGGAGGTCCAATTGCCAAATCTGACCTGAATGTCTCAAAATTAAACTTCAACAATGTAGAGCAAATGAAAAAATACACCCAGAGCTATTTTGGTGGCCTAGCAGACTCTTGTTGGGCTTATGCTGTTGGTACACCGTCTGAAGAAGTGAAAAATTTGATGGATGTAACTAAAGAAGCTATGTATAAAGGGATTGAGCAAGCTGTTGTTGGAAATCGTATTGGTGATATCGGTGCAGCCATTCAAGAATACGCTGAAAGTCGTGGTTACGGTGTAGTGCGTGATTTGGTTGGTCATGGTGTTGGCCCAACTATGCACGAAGAACCAATGGTTCCTAACTATGGTATTGCTGGTCGTGGGCTTCGTCTACGTGAAGGAATGGTATTGACCATTGAACCGATGATCAATACAGGTGACTGGGAAATCGATACAGATATGAAGACTGGTTGGGCGCATAAGACCATCGACGGTGGTCTATCTTGTCAATATGAACACCAATTTGTCATTACAAAAGATGGACCTGTTATCTTGACTAGCCAAGGTGAAGAAGGAACTTATTAATAAAAAGTGAAAAGCCTACTGGAAGTTTATTTTGATAAAAATCCAGTAGATTTTTTCATAATAAAATGCATTGTATCAAGTTTTAAGCAGCTGATATGATGTGTTTTTCTGATTTTAAGATTCTTAATTCTTTATTATGATTTCATACTCAATGAAAATCAAAGAGCAAACTAGGAAGCTAGCCGCAAGCTGTACTTGAGTACGGTAAGGCGATGCTGACGTGGTTTGAAGAGATTTTCGAAGAGTATCAAAAATAAAATTCTTCTAAAATGATACACCTCAGGTTAAAAAAACGACATTTCAGATTTTCTGGTTCAGAAATAGCTATCGCTATGATATAATTATCTTATGATTATTACTATTCCTATAAAAAACCAAAAAGATATTGGCACACCATCTGATTCAGTCGTTGTTCTTGGCTATTTTGATGGTATACATAAAGGGCATCAAGAATTGTTTCGTGTTGCCAATAAGGCTGCGAGAAAGGATTTATTACCTATTGTAGTTATGACCTTTAATGAATCTCCAAAGATTGCTTTAGAGCCTTATCATCCGGATCTGTTTTTACATATTTTGAACCCTGCTGAACGTGAAAGAAAATTAAAACGCGAAGGTGTAGAAGAATTATATCTCCTTGATTTTAGTAGTCAATTCGCTAGTCTCACGGCAGAAGAATTTTTTGCAACTTATATCAAGGCTATGAATGCCAAAATTATTGTTGCAGGTTTTGATTATACATTTGGTTCTGACAAAAAAACGGCAGAGGACTTAAAGGATTACTTTGATGGAGAAGTTATCATTGTTTCACCTGTAGAAGATGAGAAAGGAAAGATTAGTTCAACTCGTATCCGTCAAGCTATTGTAGACGGAAATGTGAAAGAAGCAGGAGAACTTTTGGGGGCACCGCTTCCATCAAGAGGCATGGTGGTTCATGGTAATGCTCGTGGTCGTACGATTGGTTATCCAACAGCTAATTTGGTGCTTTTAGACCGCACTTATATGCCAGCAGATGGCGTTTATGTCGTTGATGTTGAGATTCAAAGACAGAAGTATCGTGCTATGGCTAGTGTCGGGAAAAATGTGACCTTTGATGGAGAAGAAGCACGTTTTGAAGTCAATATTTTTGATTTTAATCAAGATATTTATGGGGAAACCGTCATGGTTTATTGGCTTGATCGCATTCGAGATATGACCAAATTTGACTCAGTTGACCAATTAGTGGATCAGTTAAAGGCAGATGAAGAAGTTGCACGGAATTGGTCTTAAGAGTTTGGGTAATTAAAAAAGAGGTTGTTTGTAACCCAAAAGATAGATGATTTAGTCTAACTTTTGAGGTCGCTACACTACCTCTTTTTATTCTTTTTCAAAGGTGAATCCTTCTCCTAGGATTTCATGGGCTTCTGTAATAGTTATAAAGGCTTGAGGATCAATTCGATGAATCATTTCCTTCATTTTCACAATCTCATTTCTGCCGACAATACAGTAGATAATCTTCAAATCTTTTTGACTATAGTAGCCTTGACCGGAAATAAAAGTAACACCTCTTCCTAGGTCATCATTGATTGCCTTAGCAAGGTGGTCAGGACGTTTTGTGATAATCATGAATCCTTTGCCAGCATATCCTCCTTCACCAATCAAATCAATGACACGAGAAACAATAAAATCAAACAAAAGCGTGTAGGAAACCAATCTCAAATCCTTGAAGATCAGGAGAATGAGCATAAGAATACAAAAAAATCTAAGATAAAGAGCAACTTCCCCATGGATATATGAGTGTATTTGTTGATAATACGAGCTAGAATATCAGTTCCGCCAGTTGTACCACCAGCATTAAAGATAATTCCAAGACCAATTCCCAATAGAATTCCCGCTATAAGGGCTGTGATTAGTAAATCACCTTGAAGATCAATATGAAGGGGAATACGCTCAAAAAAAAGCCAACCAGGCGGACAAAGCTAAGGTTCCAAGCAAACTAGAATAGAGGATTTTTGCTCCAAATATTTTTCCAAGCTAGAATGAAAAGGGAATGTTAATCAGCAAGTTCATGAGGCGAAACAGGGATTTTAAAAAGATAAAAGGTGATAAGGGTAATACCTGTTGCCCCTCCTTCAAAAGAGATGATGAGGAACTACAAAATAAGTCAGCCCAAAAGCATAAATAAGCGACACCTAGTAAAATAGTTAAAAATGGGGTAAAATTTTTTTAATCATAGGGCACCTCTTTTTCTTATAAGTAGATTATATCAAATTTTTACGAAAAAAATTTGATTGACTCGATAGGATTTTTAATCTTTTTTTGATATAATTAGAAGTAAGAAAAACCAATCTGAATCCTAAAATAGAAAGATTGATACTATGACAAAAAAATTAAGATTGTAACTGATTCATCTGTTACTATTGAACCCTGAACTAGTAAAAAGCAATTAGATATTACAATTGTTCCATTATCTGTAATGATTGATAATGTTTTTTTATTCTGATGCTGATTTGAAAGAAGAAGGTAAATTTCTTCAGTTGATGCAAGCAAGTAAGAATCTTCCGAAAAACAAGTCAACCACCTGTAGGTGTCTTTGCTGAAGTATTTGAAGACCTATGCAAGGATGGTAGCCAGATTCTTGCTATTCATATGTCTCATGCCCTTTCTGGTACTGTAGAAGCAGCGCGTCAAGGTGCCAGCCTGTCTACTGCCGATGTGACAGTTATCGATAGTTCCTTCACTGACCAAAGCCTTGAAATTCCAAGTTGTTGAGGTGCGAAATTAGCACTAAGAAGGCAATGATATGGCGGAAATTTTTATCTCATGTTGAAGAGGTAAAAAAACCATACAGAGCTCTATATTGGTGTTTCTACTCTGGAAAACCTAGTCAAAGGTGGACGAATTGGCCGTGTAACTGGATTGTTGAGCTCTCTTCTCAATATCCGTGTTGTCATGCAAATGAAAGACCATGAATTGCAGCCAATTGTTAAAGGTCGTGGAGCTAAAACCTTTAAAAAATGGTTAGATGAGTTGACAACATCTCTCTCTGAACGTTCTGTAGCAGAGATTGGAATTTCATATTCTGGTAGTGCTGATTGGGCAAAAGAGATGAAAGAAAGCTTACAAGCTTATGTTGAAAAGCCAATTTCTGTTTTAGAAACAGGTTCTATTATTCAGACTCATACAGGCGAGAATGCGTGGGCTATTTTGGTACGTTACCATTCCTAAAAAAATAAAGAAAATGCGAATAAACAGCGTTTTTAACTTGACCTATAAGGGATTTTAGGATATGATTATATTTGTTAATTAGAAATTAATTTGGAGGAATCATTAACATGGCAAACAAACAAGATTTGATCGCTAAAAGTAGCAGAAGCTACAGAATTGACTAAGAAAGACTCAGCGTGACAGTTGAAGCTGTATTCGCGACAGTAACTGATTACCTTGCGACTGGTGAAAAAGTTCAATTGATCGGTTTTGGTAACTTTGAAGTTCGTGAGCGTCTTTGCACGTAAAGGTCGCAACCCACAAACTGGTAAAGAAATCACAATTGCGACTTCTAAAGTTCCAGCATTCAAAGCTGGTAAAAGCTCTTAAAGACGCTGTTAAATAATTAGCCTTTAAAAAGCCTATTGTATCAATCTTTCTAGCTTGGTCAGTAGGCTTTTTTGTGTATAGGGGGCATTTTGGGGGCAGAATCTGAATGAACTAATACCGGAACAAACCTTTCAAATACAGGCTAATTTAATTTGCATGTGAAATCATACAAATTAAATTGATTATAGTAAAATAGGATATGAATTATTAAGAAAGTTGGTTCTTTATTGGAAACGATAATATTTTCAATCTCCGTTTTTTTAGCAGGGGTCTTGTCCTTCTTTTCTCCCTGTATTTTTCCTCTTTTGCCAGTTTATGCTGGGATTTTATTGGATGATCAGGAAAGCGCAAAAAGTTTTTCTTTGTTTGGGAGAAAGGTTCTCTGGTCAGGTTTGATTCGAACACTTTGCTTTATTGCAGGTATCTCTCTCATTTTCTTTATTCTAGGCTTTGGTGCAGGTTACTTTGGTAATATTCTCTATGCAAATTGGTTTCGATATGTTATGGGGACAATTATTATCATTTTGGGACTTCACCAGATGGAAATTTTTCATTTTAAGAAATTAGAGGTTCAAAAAAGTTTTACTTTCAAGAAATCAGAATCCAATCGTTATTGGTCAGCCTTTTTACTCGGTATTACTTTTAGCTTTGGTTGGACACCTTGTATTGGTCCAGTTTTGAGTTCTGTTTTAGCGCTTGCGGCTTCTGGAGGCAATGGTGCTTGGCAAGGAGCTATCTATACTCTTATTTACACTCTGGGGATGGCCATTCCTTTCTTGGTTTTGGCTCTAGCTTCAGGTGTAGTAATGCCTTATTTTAGTAAAATCAAACGTCATATGATGCTACTAAAGAAAATTGGTGGTTTCCTTATTATTTTAATGGGAATTTTGTTATTATTAGGACAAGTAAATGTTCTAGCTGGAATTTTTGAATAAAGGAGAAAAAGATGAAAAAAATAATGTTTGCTGGTTTAAGCCTTTTGTCATTAGTTGTATTGATGGCCTGTGGTGAGGAAGAAACTAAAAAAACTCAAGCTCCACAACAATCCCCAAAACAGCAACAACAAACGTCCGTACAACAAATTGCTGTTGGAAAAGATGCTCCAGACTTCACCTTGCAATCCATGGATGGTAAAGAAGTTAAGTTATCTGATTATAAGGGTAAAAAAGTCTACTTGAAGTTTTGGGCTTCCTGGTGTGGTCCATGTAAAAAAAGTATGCCTGAGTTGATGGAATTAGCTGCGAAACCAGATCGCGATTTTGAAATTCTTAGTGTCATTGCACCAGGAATTCAAGGTGAAAAAACTGTTGAGCAATTCCCACAGTGGTTCCAAGATCAAGGTTATAAGGATATCCCAGTTCTTTATGATACAAAAGCAACCACCTTCCAAGCTTATCAAATTCGAAGTATTCCTACAGAATACCTGATTGATAGTCAAGGAAAGATTGGAAAGATTCAATTTGGTGTTATCAGTAACGCGGATGCAGAAGCAGCCTTTAAAGAAATGAACTAGAATAGATAAAAATCTGATTACAATATGTAGTCAGATTTTTTTAGAAAATTATTTTATAAATATTCACAAATATCCTATATTTATGGTAAAATAGAATCATCATTTTATTTGGAGAAGAAATATGAATATATTTAGAACAAAGAATGTAAGTTTGGATAAAACGGAGATGCACAGACATTTGAAGTTATGGGATTTGATTTTGCTGGGTATCGGAGCCATGGTGGGGACAGGCGTCTTTACAATTACAGGTACTGCAGCTGCAACACTTGCTGGTCCAGCCCTAGTGATTTCAATCGTTATTTCTGCCTTGTGTGTGGGATTATCAGCTCTCTTTTTTGCAGAATTTGCCTCACGAGTACCTGCTACAGGTGGTGCCTACAGTTATCTCTATTCTATTTTAGGAGAATTTCCAGCTTGGTTGGCTGGCTGGTTAACCATGATGGAATTCATGACAGCCATATCTGGTGTGGCTTCGGGTTGGGCAGCTTATTTTAAAGGCTTGCTTTCTCAATACGGGGTAGCCCTTCCTCAGGCTTTAAATGGTACCTTTAATCCTCAAGCAGGGACATTTGTTGATTTATTGCCTATTCTTGTCTTGGTCTTGGTGACATCGCTTGTTTTACTCAATGCTAAAGCAGCCTTACGCTTTAATTCGATTCTAGTGATTTTGAAATTTTCCGCTTTAGCTCTCTTTGTTTTAGTAGGAATCTGGCATATCAAGCTTGATAATTGGAGCAATTTTGCTCCTTATGGTTTTGGACAAATCTATGGTGCTAGTACTGGTATTATGGCTGGTGCGTCCTTGATGTTCTTCGGTTTTTTGGGGTTTGAATCCATCTCTATGGCTGTAGATGAGGTCAAGACTCCTCAAAAAAATATTCCTAGAGGGATTGTCTTATCGCTTTCTATCGTAACCATTCTTTATGCCTTGGTGACGCTTGTCTTGACTGGTGTGGTTCACTATAGTCATCTAAATGTCGACGATGCCGTTGCCTTTGCCCTTCGTAGCGTTGGGATTAGTTGGGCAGCCAACTATGTGTCATTGGTGGCTATCTTGACCTTGATTACGGTTTGTATCTCAATGACTTATGCCCTATCGCGTATGATTTACAGTTTAGCGCGTGACGGATTGATACCTGCCGCCTTTAAAGAACTAACGAAGACTAGCAAGGTACCAAAGAATGCTACTATCTTGACAGGTCTAGCTTCAGCAGTAGCTGCAGGAATATTTCCACTAGCCAGTATCGCAGCCTTCTTAAATATTTGTACCTTGGCCTACTTGATCATGCTAGCTTACGGCCTGATTCGTTTACGGAAAGAAAAAGGAATGCCCAAAGCGGGCGAATTTAAAACACCATTGGTACCCTTATTACCGATTTTATCAATCATCATTTGTTTATCCTTTATGTTACAGTATAATATGGAAACTTGGATTGCTTTCCTAGTTGCGTTGTTAGTAGGAAGTATTATTTACTTCACTTATGGCTATAGCATTCTATCATAGAAGAATAATACTCTTCGAAAATCTCTTCAAACCACGTCAGCTTCGCCTTGCCGTATATATGTGACTGACTTCATCAGTCTTATCTACGACCTCAAAACAGTGTTTTGAGCAACCTACGGCTAGCTTCCTAATTTGCTCTTTGATTTTCATTGAGTATATAAAGTGAGAATCTGTTGAGTTGTTGAAACTCAGCAGATTTTTATATGTGAAAGAAATTTCAATTTTTTTCTTAAAATAGCTTGACAGATTAAATTTTTAGGAGTAGAATGTTTACCAGTTAATTAAATAGTTAAGGGGTTATCCATGAAAAAACAAAGTTTATTTTTAGTATTGTTAAGTGTCTTTCTTTTGTGTTTAGGGGCTTGTGGTCAAAAGGAAAGTCAGACAGGTAAAGGGATGAAGATTGTGACCAGTTTTTATCCTATTTACGCTATGGTCAAGGAAGTATCTGGTGACTTGAATGATGTTCGAATGATTCAGTCAAGTAGTGGGATCCATTCCTTTGAACCTTCGGCAAATGACATCGCGGCCATCTATGATGCAGATGTCTTTGTTTACCATTCTCATACGCTCGAATCTTGGGCAGGAAGTCTGGACCCCAATCTTAAAAAATCCAAAGTTAAGGTTTTAGAGGCTTCTGAAGGAATGACCTTGGAACGTGTCCCTGGTCTAGAGGATGTGGAAGCAGGGGATGGAGTTGATGAAAAAACGCTCTATGATCCTCATACTTGGCTAGATCCAGAAAAAGCTGGTGAAGAAGCGCAAATTATCGCTGATAAACTTTCAGAGGTGGATAGTGAGCATAAAGAAACTTACCAGAAAAATGCGCAAGCCTTTATCAAAAAAGCTCAAGAATTGACTAAGAAATTCCAGCCTAAATTTGAAAAAGCGAGTCAGAAAACTTTTGTAACACAGCATACAGCCTTTTCTTATCTAGCTAAGCGATTTGGACTCAATCAACTTGGTATTGCAGGTATTTCTCCTGAACAAGAACCCAGTCCAAGACAACTAACAGAAATTCAGGAATTTGTTAAAACCTATAAGGTTAAAACGATTTTTACAGAAAGTAATGCTTCTTCAAAAGTAGCTGAAACTCTTGTCAAATCAACAGGTGTGGGGCTTAAAACTCTGAATCCTTTAGAGGCAGACCCACAAAATGACAAGACTTACCTAGAAAATCTCGAAGAAAATATGAGTGTTCTAGCAGAAGAATTAAAGTGAGGAAAGAATGAAAATCAATAAAAAATATGTAGCGGGTTCAGTGGCAGTTCTTGCCCTAAGTGTTTGTTCCTATGAACTTGGTCGTTACCAAGCTGGTCAAGTTAAGAAAGATTCTAATCGAGTTGCTTATATAGACGGTGATCAGGCTGGTCAAAAGGCAGAAAATTTGACACCAGATGAAGTCAGTAAGAGAGAGGGAATCAACGCCGAACAAATTGTTATCAAGATTACGGATCAAGGTTATGTGACTTCTCATGGAGATCATTATCATTACTATAATGGTAAGGTTCCTTATGATGCTATCATCAGTGAAGAACTGCTGATGAAAGATCCGAATTATCAGTTGAAGGATGCAGACATTGTCAATGAAATCAAGGGTGGCTATGTGATTAAGGTAGACGGGAAATACTATGTTTACCTTAAGGATGCATCCCATGCGGACAATATTCGGACAAAAGAAGAGATTAAACGTCAGAAGCAGGAACATAGTAGTAATCATGGAGGTGGTTCTAGCGATCAGGCGGTAGTTGCAGCCAGAGCCCAAGGACGCTATACAACGGATGATGGTTATATCTTCAATGCATCTGATATCATTGAGGACACAGGTGATGCCTATATCGTCCCTCACGGCAATCACTTCCACTATATTCCGAAGAGTGATTTGTCTGCTAGTGAATTAGCTGCTTTGCCCAAAGCCTTCTTATCTGGAAAAGGTGGCCAATTAAGTACGGTTGAATATCGTTCAAGCAGAGCTGAAACAAGATCTAGTGTGAGAACGAGTCCATCTGAGACACCTCAAGATTCTGCCAAAGCTCCTGAGAGTCAAAATGAGGACTTGGATAGTCTCCTTCAAGAATTGTACGCTTTGCCACTTAGCCAACGTCATGTGGAGTCTGATGGATTGGTATTTGACCCAGCACAGATTACAAAACGTACTGCCAATGGTGTGGCAGTTCCTCACGGAGATCATTTCCATTTCATTCCTTATTCGCAAATGTCTGCCTTGGAAGAAAAATTGGCTCGAAATCTTCCAATTGGAGGTCAGCCAGTTCAAAGTCATTCTGACAATCCGAAACCAAGCAGTCCTGAGAAACCAAGTTCAACGATTAAACCAAACTTTAATCTCAATACGCAGACACCAAATCGAGGAACTGGAGGCGCTTATACAACGGATGATGGGTATGTCTTTAGTCCGACAGATGTGATTGAAGATACAGGAGACGCTTTTGTTGTACCGCACGGCAATCATTTCCACTACATACCTAAGAGTGATTTGTCTGCAGGAGAATTAGCTGCAGCCCAAGCTTATTGGAATGGTAAACAGGGCTCACATTCTGCTACAAGTTCAAGTAAACCAAGTAGTGATCATGCTAATCCAGCTCAACCAAGTTTGACAGAGATACCAAACCTGACTGTAACTCCAACTTATCATCAAGACCATGGGGAAGACATTCCAACACTCTTACGTGAATTGTATGCCAAACCTTTATCAGAACGCCATGTGGAATCTGATGGACTCGTCTTTGATCCAGCACAAATCATCAAACGTACAGCTAACGGTGTCGCAGTGCCTCACGGAGACCATTATCACTTTATTCCTTATTCGCAAATGTCCCCTTTGGAAGAAAAATTGGCTCGTATGATAGCTGTTAAGGGACAAAATGGCAGTGTCTTGCCAAGCGTCACTCCTTTGAAGCCAGCCCCTACTACCAAACCTCTTGCACCAGCGGAAAATAAACAGACTGAACTTGATGTCAACCAGGTTGTTAGAAAAGTTGGCGAAGGATATATTATCGAAGATAAGGGCGTTAGTCGTTATGTTCTAGCTAAAGATTTGGCCAAGGATAAGATTGATGCTATTGAAAATCTCCTGTCTAAGAAAACTCAAGAAACACACGATCTAGTTGCGAAGAAAGAAAATGTACCACCTCGTGACCAAGAATTTTATGATAAAGCTTATAATTTGTTGACTGAGGCTCATAAAGCCTTGTCTGAAAATAAGGGTCGTACTTCTGATTTCCAAGTCTTAGACAAATTAGCAAAACGCTTGAATGATGAATCTTCTAATAAAGGAAAATTGGTAGATGACTTATTGGCATTCCTAGCACCAATTACCCACCCAGAGCGACTTGGCAAACCAAATGCTCAAATTGCTTATACAGACGATGAAATTAAATTAGCGAAATTAGCAGGTAAGTATACAACAGAAGATGGATATATCTTTGACATTCGTGATATTACCAGTGATGAGGGAGATGCTTATGTAACTCCGCATATGACTCATAGTCATTGGATTAAGAAAGAGAGCTTGTCTGAAGCTGAAAGAGTGGCAGCCCAGGCTTATGCTAAAGAGAAAGGTTTGACACCTCCTTCAACAGAGAATCAGGGTTCAGGAAATACTGAGGTTAAAGGAGTAGAAGCAATCTATAATAAAGTGAAAGCAGCTAAGAAGGTTCCACTTGATCATATTCCTTACAATTTACAACATACTGTTGAAGTTAAAAATGGTAGCTTGATTATACCTCATTACGACCATTACCATAACATTAAATTTGGTTGGTTTGATGAAGGACTCTATGAAGCACCTAAGGGTTATAGCCTTGAGGATCTCTTTGCGACTGTAAAATATTATGTTGAACATCCTGAAGAACGTCCTCACTCAGATAATGGTTGGGGAAATGCCAGCGAGCATGTCTTAGGTAAGAAAGACCACAGTAAGATCCAAATAAGAACTCAAAACGGAAGAAGAGCCAGTAGAGGAAACACCTGCTGAGCCAGAAGTTCCTCAAGTAGAGACTGAAAAAGTAGAAGCCAAACTCAAAGAAGTAGAAGCTCTACTTGCTAAAGTAACGGATGCTAGTTTGAAAGACAATGTGACAGAGAGCCTAGCTGGTTTACGAAATAACTTGAGTCTCCAAACCATGGATAATAATGGTATCATGACAGAAGCAGAAAAATTACTTGCGTTGTTAAAAGGTAGTAATCCTTCATCTGTAAGTAAGGAAAAAATAAACTAATGAAAAATGAAAGTCTCGATAAAGAGGCTTTTATTTTTATTATGTGGATATGTAAAATTCTTGACAAGCAATACTAAAAAGAGTAAACTATTAACTAGTTAATTAACTAGTTCATCATCTTGTGGTGAATCAAATAGATTTAAGAAAAGAGAAAAGAATGAAAATCAATAAAAAATATCTAGCTGGGTCAGCAGTTGCACTTGTTTTAAGTGTCTGTGCTTATGAACTAGGTTTGCATCAAGCTCAAATTGTAAAAGAAAATAACCGTGTTTCATACATCGATGGCAACCAACCAAGCCAAAAGGCAGAGAACTTGACACCAGATGAAGTTAGTAAGAGAGAGGGAATCAACGCCGAACAAATCGTCATCAAGATTACGGATCAAGGTTATGTGACGTCTCATGGAGACCATTATCATTACTATAATGGCAAGGTTCCTTATGATGCCATCATCAGTGAAGAGCTCCTCATGAAAGATCCGAATTATCAGTTGAAGGATTCAGACATTGTCAATGAAATCAGGGGTGGCTATGTGATTAAGGTAGACGGGAAATACTATGTTTACCTTAAGGATGCATCCCACGCGGATAATATTCGTACAAAAGAAGAGATTAAAGCGTCAGAAGCAGGAACACAGTCAGTAATCATGGAGGCGGTTCTAACGATCAGGCGGTAGTTGCTGCCAGAGCTCAAGGTCGCTATACAACGGATGATGGTTATATCTTTCAATGCATCTGATATCATTGAGGACACAGGGTGATGCCTATATCGTACCGCATGGCAATCATTTCCACTATATACCTAAGAGTGATTTGTCTGCTAGGGGAATTAGTCACGCCCAAGCCTTCTTATCTGGAAAAAAGAGCTACCAATTACTACCGTTGAATACCGTTCAAGCAGAGATGAAACAAGATCTAGTATGAGAACGAGTCAATCTGAGGCACCTCAAGATTCTGCATCAAAACTCTGAGAGTCAAAAGTGAGGATTTCGATAGTCTCCTTCAAGAATTGTACGCTTTGCCACTTTAGCCAACGACATGTAGAATCTGATGGATTGGTATTTGACCCAGCACAGATCATCAAAACGTACTGCCAATGGTGTCGCAGTTCCTCACGGAGACCATTATCACTTTATTCCTTATTCGCAAATGTCCCCTTTGGAAGAAAAATTGGCTCGTATGATAGCTGTTAAGGGACAAAATGGCAGTGTCTTGCCAAGCGTCACTCCTTTGAAGCCAGCCCCTACTACCAAACCTCTTGCACCAGCGGAAAATAAACAGACTGAACTTGATGTCAACCAGGTTGTTAGAAAAGTTGGCGAAGGATATATTATCGAAGATAAGGGCGTTAGTCGTTATGTTCTAGCTAAAGATTTGGCCAAGGATAAGATTGATGCTATTGAAAATCTCCTGTCTAAGAAAACTCAAGAAACACACGATCTAGTTGCGAAGAAAGAAAATGTACCACCTCGTGACCAAGAATTTTATGATAAAGCTTATAATTTGTTGACTGAGGCTCATAAAGCCTTGTCTGAAAATAAGGGTCGTACTTCTGATTTCCAAGTCTTAGACAAATTAGCAAAACGCTTGAATGATGAATCTTCTAATAAAGGAAAATTGGTAGATGACTTATTGGCATTCCTAGCACCAATTACCCACCCAGAGCGACTTGGCAAACCAAATGCTCAAATTGCTTATACAGACGATGAAATTAAATTAGCGAAATTAGCAGGTAAGTATACAACAGAAGATGGATATATCTTTGACATTCGTGATATTACCAGTGATGAGGGAGATGCTTATGTAACTCCGCATATGACTCATAGTCATTGGATTAAGAAAGAGAGCTTGTCTGAAGCTGAAAGAGTGGCAGCCCAGGCTTATGCTAAAGAGAAAGGTTTGACACCTCCTTCAACAGAGAATCAGGGTTCAGGAAATACTGAGGTTAAAGGAGTAGAAGCAATCTATAATAAAGTGAAAGCAGCTAAGAAGGTTCCACTTGATCATATTCCTTACAATTTACAACATACTGTTGAAGTTAAAAATGGTAGCTTGATTATACCTCATTACGACCATTACCATAACATTAAATTTGGTTGGTTTGATGAAGGACTCTATGAAGCACCTAAGGGTTATAGCCTTGAGGATCTCTTTGCGACTGTAAAATATTATGTTGAACATCCTGAAGAACGTCCTCACTCAGATAATGGTTGGGGAAATGCCAGCGACCATGTTCGTAAAAATAAGGCAGACAAAGACAGTAAATCTGATGAAGATAAGGAAAATCATCATGAATCAGACGAGTCAACCCGTCCTGAATCCAATGAAAAAGAAAATCATACAGCTTCAACCCCTTCAGTAGATAATCTTTATAAACCGAGCACTGATGAAGACGAGACAGAAGAAGTATCTAAAGATACAACAGACGAAGCTGAAGTACCTCAAGTAGAAACCGAAAAAGTAGAAGCCAAACTCAAAGAAGTAGAAGCTCTACTTGCTAAAGTAACGGATGCTAGTTTGAAAGACAATGTGACAGAGAGCCTATCTGGTTTACGAAATAATTTGAGTCTCCAAACCATGGATAATAATGCTATCATGGCAGAAGCAGAAAAATTACTTGCTTTGTTAAAAAGATAGTGAGTCAGTAACGACGAAACTAGAAGCATAAGTTTATCCTATTAAATCAAAATGATGTAAGAGTCAGTAGCAATACTGGCTTTTATTTTTTTAAATGACATAAAAATCTTGACAGATAAACTAAAAAAAGGTAAACTATTTACTGGTTAATTAATTGGTTAAATAACCAGTTTAGAAAAACTGTTTAACCAAGCAAAAGAAGTTAAAAAAGCTTCATCATTTATTGAAATGAGGGATTTATGAAATTCAGTAAAAAATATATAGCAGCTGGATCAGCTGTTATCGTATCCTTGAGTCTTTGTGCTTATGCATTGAATCAGCATCGATCGCAGGAAAATAAGGACGATAATCGTGTCTCTTATGTGGATGGCAGCCAGTCAAGTCAGAAAACTGAAAACCTGACACCAGATCAGGTTAGCCAAAAAGAAGGGATTCAGGCTGAACAAATTGTTATCAAGATTTCAGATCAGGGTTATGTTACATCACACGGTGATCACTATCATTACTATAATGGGAAAGTTCCTTATGATGCCCTCTTTAGTGAAGAACTCTTGATGAAGGATCCAAACTACCAACTTAAGGATGGAGATATTGTCAATGAGGTAAAGGGTGGCTATATCATCAAGGTTGATGGAAAATATTATGTCTATTTAAAAGATGCAGCTCATGCTGATAATGTTCGAACCAAAGATGAAATCAACCGTCAAACAAGAACATGTCAAAGATAAGGAGAAGGTCAGCTCTGATGTTGCTGTAGCAAGGTCTCAGGGACGCTATACAACAGATGATGGTTATGTCTTTAATCCAGCTGATATTATCGAAGATACTGGTGATGCTTATATCGTTCCTCATGGAGGTCACTATCACTACATTCCAAAAAGTGATTTATCTGCTAGTGAGTTAGCAGCAGCAAAAGCTATTCTAGCTGGGAAAAATACGCAACCGAGTCAGTTAAGCTATTCTTCAACAGCTAGTGACAATACTAATCAAGCTATAGAGAAAGAATCAACTATTAAGCCAGAAAGCAAAGTTGAAAATCTCCAAAGTCTATTGAAAGAACTCTATGATTTACCTAGCGACCAACGTTACAGTGAATCAGATGGCTTAGTCTTTGACCCTGCTAAGATTGTCAGTCGTACACCAAATGGAGTTGCGATTCCGCATGGCGACCATTATCATTTTATTCCTTACAGCAAGCTCTCTCCTTTAGAAGAAAAGATTGCTAGAATGGTGCCTATCGGTGGAACTGGCTCTACGGTCTCTACAAATGAAAAAACTAATAAAGTAGCGTCTAGTCTAGGAAGTCTTTCAAGCAATCCTTCTACTTTGAATCATGCCTCATCGACTACAAATAAGGCTATCGCTGCAACATCTGATGGTTATATTTTTAATCCAAAAGATATCGTTGAAGAAACGGCTACAGCTTATATCGTCAGACATGGCGATCATTTCCATTACATTCCAAAATCGACCATAATTGGTCAACCGACTCTTCCAAACAATGGTCTAGCAACACCTTCGCCATCACTTCCAATCAATCCAGGAACTTCACATGAGGAACATGAAGAAGATGGTCACGGCTTTGACGCTAATCGTATTATTGCTGAAGATGAGCAAGGTTTTATCATGAGTCACGGTAATCACAATCATTACTTCTTCAAGAAGGATTTGACAGCAGACCAAATTAAGGCCGCGCAAGACCACTTGAAAGGGGCAAATACAGCAACACCAAATCCAGCTCATGATGACGAGCACGACGAAGATCATCATGGACACCATCATGATGAAGACCATGATCACGGTTTTGATGCCAATCGTGTCATCAGTGAGGACGAGCAAGGCTTTGTCATGAGTCACGGAGACCACAATCATTACTTCTTCAAGAAGGACTTGACAGCGGAGCAAATTAAGGCAGCTCAGGATCATTTGAATACACATCATGATGCAGAGCCTGTAAAACCTCTTGCTAAAACGGTAGAGTCTTTCTCAAGAGATGCTAGTGATGAAGAAAAAATTGCTTATATTTCTAAAACATACGGAGTTCCACTTGAAGCTATTAGGATTTCAAACGGATTCTTTGTCTTTGGAAACCCAGACCAAGCCTACGATCCAACTCATATTCATCCTTACGCTGTTCGTAAGGAACACGTTCGGATTCCTCTTCAAACTGGAAATCCAGAACTTGATTTCCTAAATGAACTTTATACGACTGCCTTACGTGATGGTGTGTCTCCTTATAGTTTGCAGGTAGAAAATGGTAGTTTTGTGATTCCTCATGGCGACCACAATCACTACATCAAGGTTCAAACTAAGGGATATGAAGTGGCTTTGAAAAACAAGATTCCAGCCCTACAATCTAATTATCAACCTGGAGCTTTTGATGAGAAGGCTGTCTTGGCGAAAGTTGATCAACTTTTAGCTGATAGCAGAAGTATCTACAAAGACAAGCCTATCGAACAAAGACAGATTGAGTTAGCTTTAGGTCAGTTTACTGAAAACATGAAGAAACTGGCAACTAACTCTACAGCAGGTTATCTTGCAACACTGGATCTCTTTGATAAGCAATATATCCATATTGATGAAAGTGTCAAGCCTGTTAAAACGAGCGCTCTAGATAAGAAATATCAAGCCTTGATTGATAAAATCAATACACTGGATACAGACTCTTATGGACTTCCTAAGAAAGACCTTCTCGTTCGACTCCAGGAAGCTAAGTTGGCTAAAGATGAGGCTGGTTTAGCAGCGGTTGAATCACAACTTCAAGCCTTGCAAGACTTTAATGATCGAACAGGTGTTACAACTGTAGAATACATCAAGTATTTCTACGAACATGTCAATGACGGTCGTTTGAGTGATGAACTTCGAAACAAAGTAGCTCAGTTGACTTGGACCTTGTATCAATCTCAATCCTTCCTTAAGGCAGCAGAATTGAACAAATTATTCCCAAGTATCTATCAGGCAAAACAAGAAGTGGAAGAAGCTTTGAAAGCTCAGCCAACTACTGCGAAATCAAGTCAGACAGTTCTAGATACTGAAAAAGTAGATAACCAAAGTGCCAAGACAGCTATTTATGGCTTCTTGAAAGAATTGTACGGAGACTTTATGCCTGAAGAGCATGTCAATCATGTTAGCAAGGAAGAAGTAGAAAGTCTTTTGAACAAGGCAACTCAACTCTTGGAACAAATCCAAGAAGAAGGAATCAGACAATCCTTGGCAGAAGAAGTAGAAAATCTTAAAGCTGCCACAAACAAGGCTGATGCAGACTTGGATGAAGTAAACAGTCAGGTAAAAGATGTCTTGACTCGTATCGCTAGCGCCCTTCAACAAGAGAAGGAAAATACTGAGCAAGACCCTCAGACACTTGTACTCTATCAAAAACTCTACGACATTCTCATGTCACTTCACGCTTACTTAGAAAACAATAAGGGTTCTGATGAGGACTTTGATAAGGTAGATGTTTTACTAGATCAACTTTCTGCCAAGAGTAAAGATAAGGCTGCTTTACTTGAATTGACAAAAGCTATTCTGGTCTTGAATCAAGAAATCAAGTCAAAATCAAGTGCGAGTGAAGAAGCAACTCCAGCAACAAATGCTGAAGCAAATGGTGATAAGACCAGTGCTGAGAACCAATCAAACGCAGCTGCGGAATCTAACAGTGAAACTGCAAACGACGAAAACAAACCTAGCAACACAACAGATTCTAAACCTGCTGAATCAACTTCAGAAAAGGAAACACCAGTGGTATAAAAAGAAAGGCGAAGTAGCTGAGCTACCTCGTCTTTTTAGTCTTTATAAGCTACGATACCAATGATGGTATCAACTGCACGTTCCATAGTCTGAAGGCTAACATATTCAAAACGTCCATGCATGTTTTCGCCACCAGCAAAGATATTGGGAGTTGGGATTCCCATAAAGGAAATTTTAGAGCCGTCTGTCCCACCACGGATTGGTTCAATAATAGGCTTGATCCCTAAATCCTCCATAACGTCCTTAGCAATGGTAATTGGAGTCATATCTTTTTCAATGACTTCTTTCATATTGTAGTACTGGTCTGTCAAGTTGAGAGTGACACGGTCGCTACCAAGTTCTTGATTCATCTTATCAGTGATAGACTGCATAGCTGCTTTACGCGCTTCAAAGGCATCTTTTTCAAAATCACGAATGATGTAGCTTGCACGCGCCTCTTCGACACTACCTGTCACATCCATTAGATGGTAGAAGCCTTGGTAACCTTCTGTTAACTCAGGTCGGTCATTCTCTGGAAGTTGATTATGAAAATCAATTGCTAGCTGAAGGGCGTTGACCATTTGCCCTTTTGCTGTACCAGGGTGGACATTGCGTCCTTGGAAATGCAATTCAGCACCCGCTGCTGAAAAGGTCTCGTACTGAAGCTCACCTAGTGGCCCACCATCAACTGTGTAGGCAAAATCAACATCAAAATCTTCTGCATCAAATTTATTAGCACCAACACCGATCTCTTCATCTGGACCAAAACCAACACGAATCTCACAGTGTTTGACTTCAGGATGAGCATTTAGATATTCAATGGCTGTCATAATTTCAGCAATCCCTGACTTGTCATCAGCCCCCAGCAAGGTTGTTCCGTCGGTTGTGATGAGTGTTTGTCCTGGATATTTTTCAAGACTTTTGAAGTCTGCTGGATCTAATTTAAAACCAGAATTCCCTAGTTCAATCACACCACCATCGTAGTTTTCAATTACCTGTGGATTGACTCCTTCAGCATTAAAATCAGCAGTATCCATGTGGGAGATAAAGCCAATCTTACGTGTTAAAGATGGATCATTGGCTGGTAAGGTTCCAATAGCAAAACCATTTGGTAGATAATAAACATTTTGCAGACCAACACGTTTCATTTCTGGGATCAGGATATTGGTTGCGAAATCAACCTGACTCTGCGTACTTGGAGTAGTAGTAGAGTGTTCATCAGAGCGCGTGTTGACCTTAACGTAGGTTAGGAAGCGGTCCAAGAGATTTGGATAAGTCATAAAAAACTCCTTTTGAATTCATTTTTTCCATTGTATCATAGAAAGAAGAGAAAAACAAAAGACAGAAGATTGAGAATGTCCCTATGTTAGCGTTTACTTATTGATGAATTAATGATAAAATAAACTTGATAAAAACATCACAAGGAAGCAGTTATGAAAAAAGCAATTTTAATGATGACCTTTGGTTCGCCAGAAGAGATTACCTTTGAAGGTGTAGCTGATTTTTTCACAAATATTCGTCGTGGAGTGAGACCCCAAGACCACGAGATTCAAACACTCTATGATAATTATGTACTTATTGGAGGGACCCCTCTGCAAAAAATTACTCGTGAAGAGGTTGCCTTGGTAGAAGCTAGATTGGGAAATGAATACAGTGTCTATTTTGCTAATAAGTTTTCCAGTCCCTTTATTCCAGATGTGATTGGTCAGATGGAAGCAGACGGCATTGAGCAGTGTATTTGCTTGATTTTGGAGCCTCATTATTCTTTTTACTCTGTCATGGGATACGAGAAATTTTTAGAAAGCAAACAAATTCAATTTTTGGTTATTAAGGATTGGTATCAAGAAGAGGCGCTCTTAAACTATTGGGCAGATGAAATTGCTAATATTTTAAAAGCAGAAGTAAAGCAGGATAGCTTTAAAGTCATCTTTTCAGCCCATAGTGTACCCATTTTTGCCTTGGATTTTGGCGATCCTTATATCGATCAAATTTTTGAAAATAGCAAGTTAGTCGCTGAAAAACTAGGTTTGAGTTCTGAGCAATATACTAACACTTGGCAAAGTGAAAGTGATATCGGGATTCCATGGATTAAGCCAGATGTATTAGAATACCTCAGAGAACAGACAGAACATCCAAATCATTATATTTTTGTTCCAATCAGCTTTATCAGTGAGCACATTGAGGTCTTGTTTGACAACGATGTGGAATGTTATGACTTGTGTCAAGAATTTGGGGTGACCTACCATCGTCCACCAATGCCAAATACGGATTCTCGCTTGATTGATGCCTTGGTCAATACAGTCAGAGCCAATGAACATCAAGAATTTAGAGAATTCTTCCCAGAAGAAGAAACCTTTGATGAATTAGTCCCTTCGGATGAAACTAAAAATATTTTAGATGAATCACAAGACTTACAAATGCCAGAATTTGTTAAAAAATTGATTGAGAAAAAAGGTCGAGAAAATGTTAAGATGCCTTATCTTATCAAGAAAATGCTTGAAAAAGCAGGTAAATTACCAAAAGAGTAAAGAAAAAGGATTTAGCTTTGCGCTAGATCCTTTTAATCGATTATTTTTTCTCAAGAAGAGCTTTGATTTCTTGAAGTACTTCCAACTCAGTTGGACCAGCTGGAGCTTCCTCTTCAACAACTTCTTCTTTTTTAGTAAGGCTTTGAGCTTTTTCCATAGCTTTAATAACAAAGAAGAGAACAGTACCTACAACAAGGAAGTTGATAATAGCACTCAAGAATTTACCATATGTAACACCATTCCATGCAAGCTCAGCGATATTTTTTACTTTCGCAGCTTCCAAGGCTGGGTTCAATAGGAGTGGAGTGATGATATCATTAACAAATGAAGTAACGATAGCACCAAAAGCAGAGGCAATGATCACACCGACAGCAAGGTCAACAACATTACCACGAAGCAAAAATGCTTTAAGATCTTTTAACATTTTCATAATTCCTTTCCAAAATTTTTACTCTTTATTATATATTAATTAAGAAAAGCTTGCAAGATATATGCCTAGAAATTTTATTTGTTAAAAACATAGACCTTGCTTAAAATGTAATTAAGAATAATTATCAATAATTGTGCAATTATCGTTTCTATTGCATTTATCTTATCAAGATTTTCATTTACAAATTGCCCTATAATATGAGGGAATTGAGTCACAAACAGAAAAGTAAAGAGCAAATCTAACAGAAAAGTAGAAAGGCGAGCAAGAGAAAATTTCAATAAACGGATAAGTCGATTCTTCCTTGTTTGCTTAAATACGATTGTATCATTTGTGATAAAGGCAAACAGAATACCGATACTATTTGCTAGAGCAGTAGCAAGGAGTTCTTTATGGGTTAATTGATAAATGACTAGTCGTGAGAGAATCGAAACTAGAGTTGTTGCAAGGCCAAAAAAGAGATAGGCTAAGATTTCATTGTTAAGAAATTTTTGAATACAAATTTTCATGTTTTTAGTATAGCATAAAGCAGGCTATTGTGCTATACTAGTAAGGTTGATTCAAGCAACCCTTGGTGCTTAGCTTCTTTCACCAAGCATATTACACGCGGGAAACCGCCAAAGGAGAAAACATGAAAAAATTAACTATTCGTGATGTTGCAGATATTGCAATCGTTGCTGCTATCTATGTCGTTTTAACTGTCACACCACCCCTAAATGCCATCAGCTATGGTGCTTATCAGCTTCGTATTTCAGAAATGATGAACTTTATGGCTTTTTACAATCCTAAGTACATCATCGGAGTTACCATAGGTTGTATGATTGCTAATTTCTTTAGCTTCGGACTGCTAGATGTCTTTGTTGGTGGTGGATCAACATTAGTATTCCTCAGTCTAGGTGTTTGGCTTTTTGCAAAATACAGCAAGGATTACCTCTTTAACGGATTGATTCGAAAAGATCATTTCTTCTTTTCAATCCTCTTTTCAATTTCCATGTTTACCATTGCTGCCGAGTTGAATATGGTAGCGCAATTACCATTCTTCCTTACTTGGTTCACAACAGGTATCGGTGAATTTGCCTCATTAATTATTGGTGCGATTATCATTGGTAAAATTGGTCATCGAATTGATTTAAGCAAATAGAAGAAGATAAGCTAGGTAGCTCTTGCCTGGCTTTTTTTCTTATGGAAAATTTCTAAGGAAACTTGACAAGATTTTCTAACTATAGTATACTTTTTAAGTAAGCTGATTTAGCTCAGTTGGCAGAGCGCATCCATGGTAAGGATGAGGTCGCCGGTTCAATCCCGGCAATTAGCATAATATTTACAGGGAAACTCTTGAACACAAGAGTTTTTTCTTATGCCCGCGAGAAAAAATTCTGGCTTTTGTATAATAAAAGTCATCCTGCAAAAATTTCTTATTGACAAAACCACTTATTTCTAGTAATATAATAGACGCGATGAGTCGATAGGTAGTCTTCGGACTACTATTGAGCATAAGGAGGTCATAACGCAGGAGCGGACCTTGATGAGTTGTGTGAACCTGCTCATCACATGAAGATGCCTCTTAGTCCCTAGTCTAGCGACTGGGGATTTTTATTTTCCAAAAAATGATGAAAAAGCTTTGCAATTCATGGAAAAAGTAGTATAATACATCTATTATAGAAATTTTTAGAAAATTCCGAAAGAGGTTATTTATGGGATATACAGTTGCTGTAGTCGGCGCGACAGGTGCTGTCGGAGCTCAGATGATAAAAATGTTGGAAGAATCAACTCTTCCAATCGATAAAATTCGCTTACTTGCTTCTGCACGTTCAGCAGGCAAGACTTTGAAATTTAAAGACCAAGATATTACGATTGAAGAAACGACTGAAACAGCTTTTGAAGGAGTTGATATTGCTCTCTTTTCAGCAGGTGGTTCTACATCAGCTAAATATGCACCATACGCAGTTAAAGCTGGAGCGGTAGTAGTAGATAATACATCTTACTTCCGTCAAAATCCAGATGTTCCTTTGGTTGTTCCAGAGGTCAATGCTCATGCACTTGATGCCCACAACGGTATCATTGCCTGCCCTAACTGTTCAACAATCCAAATGATGGTGGCTCTTGAGCCAGTTCGCCAAAAATGGGGCTTGGACCGTATCATTGTTTCAACTTACCAAGCAGTTTCAGGTGCTGGTATGGGAGCAATTCTTGAGACACAACGTGAACTTCGTGAAGTCTTGAATGATGGAGTGAAACCACGTGATTTACATGCGGAAATCTTGCCTTCAGGTGGGGACAAGAAACATTATCCTATCGCCTTCAATGCTCTTCCACAAATCGATGTCTTCACTGACAATGATTACACTTACGAAGAGATGAAGATGACTAAGGAAACTAAGAAATTATGGAAGATGACAGCATTGCAGTATCTGCAACATGTGTGCGTATTCCAGTCTTGTCAGCTCACTCTGAGTCTGTTTACATCGAAACAAAAGAAGTGGCTCCAATAGAAGAAGTGAAAGCAGCTATCGCAGCCTTTCCAGGCGCTGTTCTTGAAGATGATGTAGCTCATCAAATCTATCCGCAAGCCATCAATGCAGTTGGTTCACGTGATACCTTTGTTGGTCGTATCCGTAAAGACTTGGATGCTGAAAAAGGAATTCACATGTGGGTTGTTTCAGATAACCTTCTCAAAGGTGCTGCTTGGAACTCAGTTCAGATTGCAGAAACTCTTCATGAACGTGGATTGGTTCGTCCAACAGCCGAATTGAAATTTGAATTAAAATAGTCATATTGTTTAGGAGTTCAGATGAACTCCTTCTTTGAAATAGAGAGGTGTTTTCATGTCTTATCAAGATTTAAAAGAGTGTAAAATCATCACAGCCTTTATTACTCCCTTCCACGAGGATGGTTCCATCAACTTTGATGCCATTCCAGCCTTGATTGAGCATTTATTGGATCATCATACAGACGGCATTCTTCTTGCAGGGACGACTGCTGAAAGTCCAACCTTGACCCACGATGAAGAGTTGGAACTCTTTGAGGCAGTTCAAAAAGTTGTCAATGGACGTGTTCCTTTGATTGCGGGTGTGGGTACCAATGATACACGTGACTCTATCGAGTTTGTCAAAGAAGTCGCGGAATTTGGCGGTTTTGCTGCTGGACTTGCTATTGTACCTTACTACAACAAACCTTCTCAAGAAGGGATGTATCAGCACTTTAAGGCGATCGCAGATGCTTCTGACCTACCTATTATTATCTATAATATTCCAGGTCGTGTGGTTGTCGAATTAACTCCAGAAACCATGCTTCGTTTGGCTGACCATCCAAATATTATTGGTGTCAAAGAATGTACGAGTTTGGCAAATATGGCTTACTTGATTGAACACAAGCCAGAGGAGTTCTTGATTTATACAGGTGAGGATGGAGATGCTTTCCATGCTATGAATCTTGGTGCGGATGGGGTTATTTCTGTTGCATCTCATACAAATGGGGATGAAATGCACGAGATGTTTACTGCCATTGCAGAAAGCGATATGAAGAAAGCCGCAGCAATTCAGCGTAAATTCATTCCTAAGGTTAATGCCCTCTTCTCTTATCCAAGTCCTGCTCCAGTTAAGGCCGTTCTTAACTATATGGGATTTGAAGCTGGACCAACTCGTCTACCTCTTGTTCCAGCACCAGAAGAAGATGCCAAACGCATTATCAAAGTTGTCGTAGATGGCGACTACGAAGCAACTAAGGCAACTGTAACAGGTGTCCTAAGACCAGATTACTAATAAAGACAATAAATCCATGATCGAATGTACGATCATGGATTTCTTATTTTCCTAAACAGAATTGGCTAAAGAGTTGGGTGATGAGTTCATCTGGAGCAGCATCTCCAGTGATTTCTCCGAGAATTTCCCAAGTACGTGTCAAATCGACTTGAAGCAAATCAACTGGCATCCCCAGTTCAAGTCCTTCGTTAACGGCTTGTAGGCTTTCAACAGCCTTCTCAATCAAAGAAATATGACGGGCATTGGACAAGTAAGTAGCGTCTTGCTCGACTAAGCCAGCATTTTCAAAGAAGAGATTGTTAATACGTTCTTCAATCTTATCAATATTTTGGTTTTTAAGGACTGAAATGCGGATGACATCTTCAGGAAGTTCTGAAGTTTCAATCACTTCAGGCAGGTCGGTTTTATTAAGAAGAATAATACGGTTTGTATCTTGGCTAATCTCAAGAAGTTGTCGGTCTTGGGCGGTTAAGGGCTCGCTAGCGTTTAGCACTAGTAGAACTAGGTCAGCTTCCTTGAGGGCTTTTTTAGAGCGTTCAACACCGATTTGTTCAACGAGGTCATCTGTTTCACGGATACCGGCTGTATCAATCAATTTGAGAGGGACACCGTTGATGTTGACGTATTCTTCAATGACATCTCGAGTAGTACCAGCAATATCTGTAACGATAGCCTTGTCTTCACGCAAGAGGTTGTTGAGAAGGCTAGATTTCCCAACGTTGGGACGTCCGATGATGGCTGTAGAAATTCCTTCGCGAAGGATTTTACCGCGACGGGCTGTTCTAAGGAGATTGGTTAGTAATTGTTCAAACTCCATAGTCTTTTCACGGACCACAGCAGTAGTCGCTTCTTCAACATCGTCATACTCAGGATAGTCGATATTAACCTCAACTTGGGCAAGTGTATTGAGGATTTCTTGACGGGTATTGTTGATAAGGTCAGAAAGGGAACCATCTAGTTGTTTGACCGCAATGTTCATGGCCTTGTCAGTTTTAGCACGGATGATATCCATCACTGCCTCAGCCTGTGTCAAGTCTACACGACCGTTTAAAAAGGCACGTTTGGTAAATTCACCAGGTTCAGCCAACCGAGCTCCTTCACGGATAGCTAGCTGGAGAATCTCATTGGTTACCGCAATCCCACCGTGGGTGTTAATCTCGATAATATCCTCACGAGTGAAGGTCTTTGGAGACTTCATAGCTCCAACCATAACCTCGTCCATGACTTTCCTGTCTGAGGGTCAATAATGTGACCGTAGTTGAGAGTATGGCTGGCAACCTTGTTCAAGTCTTTTCCTTTAAAAATCTTTTGCGCAATAGCAAAACTTTCTGTTCCGCTCAGGCGGACAATACCAATAGCCCCTTCACCTAGTGGAGTAGAGATAGCAGCGATGGTATCAAATTCACGTGTAATCATAATGCTTCCTTTAATAAATAGCTCTTTTCTTGGAAATTTTTCCAAGTCTCTTTTCAAATTGTAACAAATTTAGGCTATTTCTTCAATGAATGCTACTTGGAGATTGAAAAAGCCTAAGCAATTCTGCTTAAGCTAGCTTATTTGGTGCGCATTTCCCCTTGTGGGAAGTAAGTTCCTTCTGGCATGTCGTTGATGATGACATGAACAGCTGATTGAGGGGCTCCAGTGTTACGGACAACCGCTTCTGTTACTTCCTTAGCAAGAGCTTTCTTTTGCTCGAGCGTGCGTCCTTCAAATAAATCGATGCGTACAAATGGCATAATAGCTTCCTCCACTAGTTTTGATTTCTTCTATTTTACCACATTTTGCCGTTTAAAGCTTAAGAAAATTATGATATACTAGAATGTAGCAAAAATTTAGAAATGGACGTGAAGCAAGAAACATGGCACAGTTGTATTATCGTTATGGGACCATGAACTCAGGTAAGACGATTGAGATTCTCAAAGTGGCCTATAACTACGAGGAGCAAGGAAAAGGTGTTGTGATTATGACTTCAGCTCTGGATACTCGTGACGGTGTTGGCTATGTGTCGAGTCGAATTGGCATGAAGCGCCCTGCCCTTGCGATTGAGGAAACAACTGATATCTTCGGCTTTATCCGTGACTTACCAGAAACACCTTACTGTGTGCTGGTCGATGAGGCTCAGTTTCTCAAACGTCACCATGTTTACGACCTAGCTCGTGTTGTTGATGAGTTAGATATACCCGTCATGGCATTTGGTTTGAAAAATGACTTTCGCAATGAACTGTTCGAAGGTTCCAAGTATCTTTTGCTCTTAGCAGACAAGATTGACGAAATCAAGACCATCTGTCAGTATTGTAAGAAAAAGGCGACTATGGTCTTGCGTACACAGGATGGACTGCCAGTCTATGATGGTGAGCAGATTCAAATAGGTGGCAATGAAACCTATATCTCGGTTTGCCGTAAACATTATTTTGCGCCAATGATAACCTCTAACAAGGAGCAAAACTATGACAATTGAACTAAGAGATGTTACAATGGGAAATTATTTTGATGTTTTGAATTTGGATGTCAAGGAATATCAAAAACAATTCATTGCAACCAACGCAATTAGTTTAGCTGAAGCATACGTCTACACTAAAAATGGAGATTTTGTAGCTCCATTGGCAGTTTATGATAATGATGCAATTATAGGTTTTGTGATGATAGCTTATGATAAAAAGATAGGAATTAGTAGTGGAAATTATTTACTATTTCGTTTTATGATTGATAAGAATTTTCAAAATCAAGGATATTTTAAACCAATTATGGATAAAGTACTAGACTATGCTCGTACAGTGTCAGCAGGTTTAGCCAATAAACTTTGGTTGTCTTATGAACCAGAAAATGAACATGCAAGATCTTGTTACCTCAGTTATGGATTTAAAGAAACTGGGGAAATATCCGAGAACGAAGTAGTAGCGATATACGATTTTAACAATTGAGAAATAAGGAGAAAAAATGAACATCTATGATCAACTACAAGCTGTAGAAGACCGTTATGAAGAATTAGGAGAGTTGCTCAGTGACCCAGATGTGGTTTCGGACACCAAGCGTTTCATGGAGCTTTCAAAAGAAGAAGCTTCAACTCGTGATACAGTAACAGCCTACCGTGAGTACAAACAAGTTCTTCAAAACATCGTTGACGCTGAAGAGATGATTAAGGAATCAGGCGGAGATGCGGACTTGGAAGAAATGGCCAAGCAAGAACTCAAAGATGCTAAGGCTGAAAAGGAAGAATACGAAGAGAAATTAAAAATCTTGCTCCTTCCAAAGGATCCAAACGATGACAAGAACATCATCCTTGAAATCCGTGGAGCAGCGGGTGGAGACGAAGCAGCGCTTTTCGCTGGAGACCTCTTAACCATGTACCAAAAGTATGCGGAAGCCCAAGGCTGGCGCTTTGAAGTCATGGAGGCTTCTATGAATGGTGTCGGTGGTTTCAAAGAAGTCGTTGCCATGGTTTCAGGTCAGTCTGTTTACTCTAAGCTTAAGTACGAATCAGGTGCCCACCGTGTGCAACGTGTTCCTGTGACAGAAAGCCAAGGCCGTGTTCATACATCAACTGCCACAGTTCTTGTCATGCCTGAAGTGGAAGAAGTTGAATATGATATTGATCCAAAAGACCTTCGTGTTGATATCTATCACGCCTCTGGTGCTGGTGGACAGAACGTCAATAAGGTTGCGACTGCCGTTCGTATCGTTCACTTGCCAACCAATATCAAGGTTGAGATGCAGGAAGAACGTACCCAGCAGAAACCGTGAAAAAGCCATGAAAATCATCCGTGCACGTGTTGCTGACCACTTTGCACAAATTGCTCAGGATGAACAAGACGCTGAGCGTAAGTCAACGATTGGTACTGGTGACCGTTCAGAACGAATCCGTACTTATAACTTCCCACAAAACCGTGTCACAGACCACCGTATCGGCTTAACCCTCCAAAAACTAGATACGATTTTGTCTGGAAAATTGGACGAAGTTGTGGATTCCTTGGTGCTCTATGACCAAACACAAAAATTAGAAGAATTAAACAAATAATGAAATTAGCTCAATTATTTTCAGATTTTGAAGAAGAGTTGGTTAGACAAGGAGAGGAAGCTGAAAGCCTCTCTTTTGTCTATCGTAGCATAAAAAATTTCTCTTTTACAGATTTCGTTTTTGCCCTCCAGCAGGAAGTGACAAAAGAGGAAGAAGTATTTGTAAAAGGAATTTTCCAACAGTTAGCGACCTATAAACCAGCCCAGTATATCATTGGTCATGCAGATTTCTTCGGAATACAGTTAAAGGTTGATGAGCGTGTTTTGATTCCCCGACCTGAAACAGAAGAGTTGGTAGAACTTATCCTAGCTGAAAATCCTGATACGAATCTTTCAGTACTTGATATTGGAACAGGAAGTGGAGCTATAGCCCTTGCCTTAGCAAAAAACAAACCAGCTTGGTCAGTGACAGCAGCGGATATTTCCCAAGATGCTTTAGATATAGCTAGCGAAAATGCTAAAAATCAAAAATTTAATATATTTTTTAAAAAATCTGATTGTTTTGCAGAAATTTCTGAAAAATATGATATAATTGTATCCAATCCACCCTATATTTCTCGTGAAGATGAGTCAGAGGTCGGTTTGAATGTTTTGCATTCAGAACCCCATCTAGCTCTCTTTGCAGATGAGAATGGCTTAGCTATTTACCGTAGAATTGCGGAAGATGCAAAAGACTATCTCAAAGATGGTGGTAAGATTTACCTTGAAATTGGATACAAGCAAGGTCGAAGTGTTCCTGAACTTTTTAGGAAGCATCTTCCTGAAAAATGTGTAAGAACACTTAAGGACCAATTTGGTCAAGATAGGATGGTCGTGATTGATGATGGACAGGATTAGGCAAGAGTTGGAAAAGGGTGGAGCTGTTGTTCTGCCTACAGAGACGGTTTACGGTCTCTTTGCCAAGGCTCTAGACGAAAAAGCAGTTGATCATGTATACCAGCTCAAACGTCGTCCTAGAGATAAGGCGCTTAACCTCAATATCGCCTCTCTAGAGGACATCTTTCACTTTTCTAAGAATCAACCATCTTATCTGCAAAAACTTGTAGAGACCTTTTTGCCAGGTCCCTTGACCATTATCCTAGAAGCCAATGACCGAGTTCCCTATTGGGTCAATTCTGGTCTTGCAACTGTTGGATTTCGAATGCCAAGTCACCCCATTACCCTTGATTTGATTAAAGAGACGGGGCCCTTGATTGGGCCGTCTGCCAATATTTCAGGTCAGGCAAGTGGAGTGACCTTTAATCAAATTCTAGAGGATTTTGACCAAGAGGTTTTGGGTCTGGAAGACGATGCTTTTCTAACTGGAAAGGATTCAACGATTTTGGATTTGTCTGGAGACATGGTGAAAATCTTACGCCAAGGGGCCATTAAGCGAGAGGATATTCTTGCTCAGTTGCCAGAGATTTCTTTTGAGGAGGAATGAGATGCTAAGAGATTTAAGAGAAACTGATGTGAAAGCCATTTGTGAAATTAACCAAGAGGCTTTGGGCTATTCTTTTAGTCTAGAGGAAACGGCTAGTCAACTAGCTAGACTATCTCAGGATTCCCATCATTTCCTTCTTGGATATGAGGATGCAGCTAGTCATGTCTTACTTGGATATGTCCACGCTGAGGTCTATGAATCACTTTATTCTAAAGCAGGATTTAATATTTTAGCTTTAGCAGTTTTACCTCAAGCGCAAGGTCAAGGTATTGGTAAAAGCTTATTACAAGGGTTGGAAGAAGAAGCAAAAAGACGTGGTTATGGGTTTATCCGCTTAAACTCTGCCGATCATCGTCTGGGTGCTCATGCATTTTATGAAAAAGTTGGTTATACTTGTGATAAAATGCAGAAACGGTTTATTCGCATCTTTTAGTTTCTTTTCTTATTAGAAAATTAAACTAATGGACTAGTCACACTATAAAGGAGAAGACCTATGATTTTTGACAAAGACGATTTTAAAGCATACGATGCTGATCTCTGGAATGCTATTGCCAAAGAAGAGGAACGCCAACAAAATAATATCGAGTTGATTGCTTCGGAAAACGTAGTTTCCAAGGCTGTTATGGCAGCTCAAGGGTCTATCTTGACAAACAAATATGCCGAGGGTTACCCAGGACGCCGTTATTATGGTGGAACTGATGTAGTAGACGTGGTAGAATCTCTAGCCATTGAACGTGCAAAAGAAATTTTTGGTGCTAAGTTTGCCAATGTCCAACCACACTCAGGAAGCCAAGCCAATTGTGCGGCTTACATGGCCTTGATTGAGCCAGGTGATACCGTTATGGGGATGGATTTGGCAGCAGGTGGGCACTTGACCCACGGAGCTCCTGTTAGCTTCTCTGGTCAAACCTACAACTTTGTTTCTTATAGTGTGGATCCTGAAACAGAACTCTTGGACTTTGATGCTATCTTGAAACAAGCTCAAGAAGTAAAACCAAAATTGATCGTAGCTGGTGCTTCAGCCTATTCTCAAATTATCGACTTCTCAAAATTCCGTGAAATCGCAGATGCTGTTGGGGCTAAGCTTATGGTGGATATGGCCCATATCGCTGGTTTGGTTGCTGCTGGTCTCCACCCAAGTCCAGTACCATATGCTCATATCACCACAACAACGACCCACAAAACCCTTCGTGGACCACGTGGTGGTTTGATTTTGACCAATGATGAAGACTTAGCTAAGAAAATTAACTCAGCTATTTTCCCAGGTATTCAGGGTGGTCCTTTGGAGCATGTTGTGGCAGCTAAAGCTGTTTCTTTCAAAGAAGTTTTGGATCCGGCTTTCAAGGAATATGCTGCTAATGTTATCAAAAACAGCAAGGCTATGGCAGATGTCTTCTTGCAAGACCCTGATTTCCGTATTATTTCTGGCGGAACTGAAAACCACCTCTTCCTAGTGGATGTGACTAAGGTTGTAGAAAACGGAAAAGTTGCTCAAAATTTGCTGGATGAAGTCAATATTACGCTAAATAAAAACTCAATCCCTTACGAAAGCTTGTCACCATTCAAGACAAGTGGTATTCGTATCGGAGCAGCAGCCATTACTGCACGTGGATTTGGTGAAGAAGAAAGTCGCAAAGTGGCTGAACTAATCATCAAAACCCTTAAGAATGCAGAAAATGATGCTGTCTTAGAAGAAGTGAGAAGTGCAGTCAAAGAATTGACAGATGCCTTCCCATTATACGAGGACTAAAACTTTTATGGACATTTATATTAAGAAAGCTATTATCCATCAGTTTAGCCCGGATGATACCGAGCTGTTTCTAGCGGATAAGTTTCTCAATATCACTCCAAAAATCGAAGAATACCTGCGTAGAAAAATTGAACGTGTGTATTCAGATGAAGCCAAGACTGGGATTTTCGAAGAAGAAAATCCCTTCTTCAATCATATCACGGACGATTTGTTGGAGACATCAGTCACACTGGCTAATCTCTGGAAAGAAGAGTTCAGTATTTCTGAAAACCTCAAGACCAATGATTTGATTTTTGTGCAATTTTCTAAAGAAGGCGTGGAACATTTCGCTTTCTTGAGAATTGCACTACGTGAGACCTTGACCCACCTCGGTGGAGAGGTTGATAATCCAATCAAGCTGACTAAGAATAACCTGCCTGGATTTGGAACGGGGGCTGATGAGGCCTTGGTGGTTAATCTCCAAAGCCGCAAGTACCATCTGATTGAAAAACGCATCAAGTACAATGGTGCTTTCTTGAACTATTTTTCAGAAAATCTCCTAGCTGTTGCTCCTAAGATTTCACCCAAGAAATCTATCAAGGAACTGGAAAAAACAGCTCAGAGAATTGCTGAAACATTTAATACAGATGATTTTCAATTTCAATCCAAGGTCAAATCAGCGATTTTCAATAATCTAGAAGAAAGCAATGAATTATCACCTGAAAAATTGGCCAATGACCTTTTTGACAATAATCTGACGGCTCGTTTGAGCTTTATTGACCAAGTCAAAGAAGCCGTACCAGAGCCTGTTCAGTTTGATGAAATTGATGCCAGTCGCCAATTAAAGAAATTTGAAAATCAAAAACTCTCCTTGTCAAATGGAATTGAGCTCATCGTTCCCAATAATGTCTATCAAGACGCCGAGTCTGTTGAGTTTATCCAAAATGATAATGGAACCTACTCTATCTTAATCAAAAATATCGAGGATATCCAAAGTAAATAATGTTTAAACGAATTCGAAGAGTGCTTGTACTAGCAGTCTTCCTTTTTGCTGGCTATAAAGCTTATCGCGTTCACCAAGATGTCAAGCAAGTCATGACCTATCAACCCATGGTGCGAGAAATATTGAGTGAAAAAGACACCCCAGCAAACGAAGAGCTTGTGCTCGCTATGATTTATACTGAAACAAAAGGAAAAGAAGGCGATGTTATGCAGTCTAGTGAGTCTGCAAGTGGTTCTACCAACACTATCAATGATAATGCCTCTAGCATTCGGCAAGGCATTCAAACTCTGACAGACAATCTTTATCTGGCCCAGAAGAAGGGGGTAGATGTCTGGACAGCTGTCCAAGCCTATAATTTTGGACCTGTTTATATCGATTTTATCGCCCAAAATGGCAAGGAAAACACCCTAGCACTGGCAAAACAGTACTCTCGTGATACTGTTGCTCCCTTGCTTGGCAATACCACTGGAAAGACTTATAGTTATATTCACCCCATTTCCATTTTTCATGGAGCCGAACTCTATGTAAATGGAGGAAACTATTACTATTCTAGACAGGTGCAACTCAACCTTTACATCATTAAAACTTTCACTCTCTTTCGACATCTGGCTAGCCCAGGTGTTTTTGTTATAAGTTTTCTTTAAGATAGATATATTACTCTAGAAAGGCAAAGGAGGAAAATCCCTATGAGAAAGAAACTCTTTCTGACCAGTGCTGCGGTCTTGTGGGCAGTAACCGCTATGAATAGCGTCCATGCAGCAACAGATGTTCAAAAAGTTATCGATGAAACCTACGTCCAACCTGAATATGTCCTAGGTTCATCATTGTCTGAAGATCAAAAAAAACAAACCCTTAAAAAACTAGGCTACAATGCCTCAACAGATACCAAAGAACTCAAGACCATGACACCTGATGTTTATTCTAAAATCATGAATGTGGCAAACGACTCTAGCTTACAATTGTATTCATCAGCCAAGATTCAAAAGCTGGGAGACAAGTCGCCACTTGAGGTCAAGATCGAGACTCCTGAAAATATTACAAAAGTGACTCAGGATATGTATCGAAATGCAGCCGTAACTTTGGGTGTGGAACACGCCAAAATCACTGTAGCAGCACCTATTCCAGTTACAGGTGAGAGTGCCTTAGCAGGGATTTATTATTCGCTAGAAGCTAATGGAGCTAAGGTGCCACAAGCCAACAAAGATTTGGCTCAAGAAGAGTTGAAGGCTTTGTCAGATATCAATGCTGAAAACAAGGACAAGTCAGGCTATGATGCTAATAAATTAAATGTTGCCCTAGCTGATATCAAGTCAGGACTCGCCAAAGCTAAAGAAAGTAAGGGAAATCTGACAGAGGAAGATGTTCGTAAAATTGTTGAAGATACCTTGAAAAATTACAAACTTGATCAGGTCATAACAGGAAACCAGATCAATATCATCATCAATTTTGCTTTGAATCTCTCAAAGAGTGATATCCTCAGCAATGCCGATTTCACTAAAACCCTAAATGACCTTAAACAAAGTATTGTTTCACAAGCTGGCGACAGTTTTAAAAATATTAACCTTAACTTTGATGCTGATAAGGCACTAGAGGACGGGGGGAACTTCTTAAGCTCCCTCTGGCAAGCCATTGTCAACTTCTTCAAGAGTTTTGGTTCTTAAGAAATTTCATGGTATAATAGATGGTAACAGTAACGTTGCCGTCTTTTTTGTCGGCCAATAGAAAGAGAAGAGAATGTTAAAGAAAAATGATATTGTAGAAGTTGAAATTGTTGACTTGACCCATGAGGGTGCAGGAGTTGCCAAGGTAGATGGTTTGGTCTTTTTTGTAGAGAATGCTTTACCGAGTGAAAAAATCCTTATGCGTGTCCTCAAGGTTAATAAAAAGATTGGTTTTGGGAAGGTTGAAGAATACCTTGTACAGTCGCCACACCGTAACCAAGATCTAGATTTGGCTTACCTGCGTTCAGGAATCGCTGATTTAGGTCATCTTGCCTATCCAGAACAGCTCAAGTTTAAAACCAAGCAAGTCAAGGATAGTCTCTACAAGATTGCTGGAATTGCTGATGTAGAGGTTGCTGAAACGCTTGGTATGGAAAATCCAATCAAGTACCGCAATAAGGCGCAGGTGCCTGTTCGTCGAGTAAATGGTGTCTTGGAAACTGGATTTTTCCGTAAGAATTCCCACGATCTCATGCCTCTAGAAGATTTCTTTATCCAAGATCCTGTGATTGATGAGGTAGTTGTAGCTCTACGAGACTTGTTCCGTCGTTATGATTTGAAACCTTATGATGAAAAAGAACAAGCTGGCTTGATTCGAAACCTTGTAGTGCGTCGCGGACACTATTCAGAGCAAATTATGGTCATTTTAGTAACAACTCGTCCTAAAATTTTTCGTGTCGACCAATTGATTGAACAACTAATCAAGCAATTCCCAGAGATTGTGTCTGTTATGCAAAATATCAACGACCAGAATACCAATGCTATTTTTAGTAAGGAATGGCGCACCCTTTATGGACAAGACTTTATCACTGACCAGATGTTGGGAAATGACTACCAAATCGCTGGACCAGCTTTTTTTACCAAGTCAATACTGAAATGGCTGAGAAGCTCTATCAAACAGCTATTGACTTTGCTGAATTAAAAAGAAGATGATGTGGCCATTGATGCCTATTCTGGTATTGGGACGATTGGCCTCTCTGTTGCAAAACACATCAAGGAAGTCTACGGTGTTGAAATCATTCCAGAAGCGGTTGAGAATAGCAAGAAGAACGCTCAACTGAACAATATTTCTAACGCTCACTATGTCTGCGATACAGCTGAAAATGCAATGAAAAATTGGCTTAAAGATGGAATTCAACCAAGCCTTATCCTAGTGGACCCACCAAGAAAAGGACTCACAGAAAGCTTTATCAAAGCAAGTGCTCAAACAGGAGCTGATCGCATTGCCTATATCTCATGTAATGTCGCGACTATGGCGCGTGATATCAAACTCTACCAAGAATTGGGATATGAGTTGAAGAAAGTCCAGCCGGTGGATCTTTTTCCTCAGACGCACCACGTGGAGTGTGTAGTGTTGCTACAACGAAAAAAAGGGTGAAAATCCTTGATTTTAAGCTATTTTACAAGCATTTTGTCTTTGTAGATAAAGGCAATTTTGACGTCAAAAAAGTCCTAAAAAGGCACATAGATGTATATGTATTTGTAGATGTCGTTTGCGCATCGGAAAAATGAATACAACAATAAATATTTATCTAAAGAGAGAACAATTGTATATTGTTCTCCTTTTTTTATTTTCAGGAGGAAAAATGACAAAAGAATTACAATCATCACGCTATATTGTCATTTCATTTTTAGTACGTGAAATGGGAATAGATATTGTTGAGGCCATCTCTCTTATGGCTGAATTAGAAAAAAGTGGCTTGGTTCGATTGGAATCAAGTGGAGATTTAATACTCAAAGAACTTGGAGGAGCGCTATGAAACGAATTACCGCAAATCAATACCAAACTTCAGAACGGTATTACAAATTACCTAAAATTCTTTTTGAAGACGAGAAATATATGGATATGAAACTAGAAGTAAAGGTGGCTTATTCTATTTTAAAAGATCGTTTAGAATTATCTCTCAGTCGTGGTTGGATAGATGAAGAAGGATCAGTCTATTTAGTATTTTCTAATTCTAAACTGATGAGACTGTTAGGTTGTTCGAAGTCAAAATTACTGTCCATCAAAAAAACTCTTAAAGAATATGACTTAATTGATGAAGTTCAACAGTCTTCAAGTGAGAAAGGGAGACTTGCTAATAAGATTTATTTAGGGGAGTTGTCTACTACCCCAGTAGGTAATTCAAACAGGCCTAGTGTTAAAAAAAGACTAGGGCAGGTTGAAAATGAAACGTCCCCCGTCTCATATTCAGCCCCTAGTGAGACTGAAGTTAGTGAGACTAAATATAGTGAGACTGATTCTTTATTTATTGAGGATGAGGAAGAAAGGAATACTCAACCTATCTTGAGAAGAAAAGTAGAAAAGGTCACAAAATATGATCGAGATTATATTTGGGGATTGGTACAAGATCAATTTAGACGAGAAGGTTTTTCTGAAACAGCCAGTGATATAGCTATGACTGATTTTGAGAGAATCTATCAATATGCTCTTGACAATGTTCGCTTTGTTAGACGAGCGGAAGTTTTGGCTGAATTTGTGTTTAACGGCTTGTATTCTGTTTGGAATAACCGTGTTAGAAAAGGAGGTGGTTAAATGTCGCCAATCGAGTGGATATTAGTTATGCTCATTGTCATTTCAAGTGGTGTGACTATTTGGACATTGATAGTCGATCAGAAAGGGGTGATAAAGAAATGAAATTTATTGATTTATTTTCAGGTATCGGTGGTTTTCGACTAGGAATGGAAAGTGTTGGACACGAGTGTATTGGATTATGTGAGATTGATAAATTTGCTAGGAAATCTTATAAGTCCATTTTTCAAACAGAAGGAGAAATAGAATTTCATGACATACGAGATGTTTCAGATGACGAATTTAAAAAACTTAGAGGGAAAGTCGATGTCATCTGTGGGGGATTCCCTTGTCAAGCATTTTCAATCGCAGGAAGACGATTGGGATTTGAAGATACTAGAGGCACTTTATTCTTTGAAATTGCTCGGGCGGCCAAACAAATCCAACCACGTTTTCTTTTTCTTGAAAATGTTAAAGGCCTACTCAATCACGATAAGGGACGGACGTTCACCACAATCCTTACCACGCTTGATGAATTGGGGTTTGATGTTGAGTGGCAGGTGCTTAACAGTAAGGATTTTGGCGTTCCCCAAAACAGAGAGAGGGTGTTTATTATCGGACATTCTAGAAAGAGAGGTACCAGACTCTTATTTCCTTTCAGACGAGAAGGTCAAGCAACTAACTCTGAGACTTTAAAAATATTAGGGAATTTGAATCCATCAAAAAGTGGAATGAGTGGTAAAGTCTATTATTCAGAAGGTCTTGCGCCAACCTTAGTTCGTGGAAAAGGAGAAGGATTTAAAGTTGCGATTCCTTGTATGACACAAGACAGATTAGAAAAAAGACAAAATGGTAGACGTTTCAAGGATAATCAAGAGCCAATGTTTACTTTAAATACTCAGGATCGCCATGGTATTGTCGTTGTTGGAGATTTACCAACTAGCTTTTAAGGAAACTGGTCGCGTCTATGGAAGTGAGGGCTTATCTCCAACACTGACTACGATGCAAGGTGGAGATAAAATCCCCAAAAATACTGATTCCAGAACCAATCCAATTTCTAAAAAGTCCGAGAGGCAACGAAAAAAGGATATGCTCAAGCAGAAATAGGAGATTCAATCAATTTGGAGAGACCAAGTTCTCAGTATCGTCGTGGTAGAGTTGGAAAAGGTATAGCGAATACGTTAACAACCAGTGGGCAAATGGGAGTAGTAGTGGCTAGCTATGAAGGAGAAGATAAACAGGTTTATCATGTAGCCGGTGTCTTAATTGATGGGCAATTTTACCGTTTGAGGATACGACGAATCACTCCTAAAGAGTGTTTTAGACTGCAGGGCTTTCCTGATTGGGCTTTTGAAGCTGCTAGAAAAGTCTCTAGTAATAGTCAGCTCTACAAACAAGCTGGTAATAGTGTAACCGTTCCTGTGATTGCCGCAATCGCACAGAAATTAAAAGAAATAGAGGAAAAAGATGAAAGCTTTAAATAAAGAGTCAATACTAGATTGTGATGAATTAGAAACAGAATTACATGATGCAGAAATCAAACAGCTGGATGAACAAATATTTTTGATGCCCAATTATCCATGTGAGTTTGAGGTGACATTTTTAGATGATTACCATAAAAAACACAACTACCCCCTATTTTACGAATCCTATCTTCAAAACGTTATGGAATTCCTTGAAAGTCAGGATATAAAGAACGGAGCTGATGCCTTTGTAGATGATAATCAGAATCTTGTTTTTGTTTTATATGGGCAAGGCTATCGAGCTGAGGGAAAAGAGGGAATACTTACAACCCAAGTAACTGTAAAAGCTTTTGATGAAGACAAGAAACCGATTAACTTTGCAAATTTATTAGATTCCTTAATCGTTTCAGAATATCAAATGGAACCGAATCTTTGGGAGGTCTCCCATGATTGATCTCTATCTAAGTAAAAATAGCCAAAGAAATCAACTTCTTTTAGACTTCTTTCAAAAATACGGCATCGAGGTATCTTGTCATTCAGTTTCTGAAATGACAAAGGACAAATTAATTGAGATGATGAGCTATTCTTCAGATTGTTTCGAGTTTTTATCTCCCAATTTATTACGATTTAAGAACCGTGACAATTTAAGATTAACGGATTTCATCGAGATGATCTTAAAAAATCCTGAACTAACCATCAGACTTCCTCTTGCGGTTTCAAATAAGAGAGTTTATCCAAATCTGAATTTGGAAGAGGCTAGAGCTTTATTGCCAAGAGATACGAAACAATTGATTTACATGGCACAAACACATTATTTATCTAACTAAAGGAGAATCAATATGGCTGAACGATTTTGGGAGAACTTGTCCATTATTTTGGCTGAAAGAAATATCAGCTGGATTGAGTTAACCAGAAAAATGTTTGCGGGAGAGTTTCACTATCCAAGTGAATTGAATCGTTTGTATCAAAAGATTCGTCACTATAAGATGGAACAACGAATGCCTCAAAGTCCATGGGTAGAAAGGATTGTGCAGGTATTAGATTTAGATTATGAAGATTTATTTCGGAGGTAACTATGAAAAGAATAATTCCAGTGTATATATTCCAACAAGTAAATGTCTTATTGGTATCTCTATACTTATTGAAATTGCTTTGTATTGGTGAGTTAACTATACTACAGATTCTCTATTGTGGGTCGCTCATTTCTTTTTTATGGGTGTATTGCCAACGAAAACAAGTGGTCAAGGTTAATATGAAAACTAGGATGAAATGGCTTGGTATTGGATTAGCTAGCCTATTGATTATAAGTCTATGTTTTAGCCTAATCCATGCTCAAGGAACTACGAATCAAGCAAACTTAATTGGGCTTCAACATCAAGTTCCTTGGTTTTCATTTTTATTGTTTTTAATCAATGCGAGTATGGTTGAAGAATTTCTGTATAGAGAAATTTTATGGAACTTGGTTAGAAAATTAGATATTCGAGTTGCTTTGACAAGTGTTTTATTTGCCTTAGCTCATCATCCAGGAACCATTCTAGCTTGGTGTTTATATGTTTCATTGGGAATGTTTTTAGGGATGGTGCGCTATAAATCGGACTTATGGGGCAGTATGGGTCTACATTTAGTGTGGAACCTACTAGTTTATAGTTTGCTGCTTTTTTAGACAAAATTATCTTATTTTAGGGAAATGAAATGCTAACGTTATGTAATAATGTTAGTCTTTTATTTCATAGTCTTTGATTAGTATGAATTTAGCTCGACAGAAAAATAAAAAATGTGATAAAAATTTCAACTACTCTTATCTATAATAAAGCTACCTGTTCTTTGAAAATTGAATCCACTCCGTCTTGATTAGCGTGCCTGTGTAAGTAGGGACTGAGAGTATTTCCCTGTGAAGGGCAACTGGCACAAGACGTGTGTGAGAATTTTCTAACAGACACGGAGTTTATCGTTACCAGACTCAAACGATGCGACAAACTAGATAAAGGAGTTAATCATGAAGGTAGTAAACTTGTATGATTTGAAACAAATGGGAAATAAAGGTGGTTGTACCATCCAATTAATTCATCACTTTCTTTTGGTATGGGCTTAGGACATCTCAAAAAAGACTACATTGAATTTAAACGTGTTGGTATCTTTGAAGGGAAAGCTGTAGAAGTTACTCTTCGAGAACCTTATTCGAGAGATCTACTGCAGGTTGTCAAGTCGATTAAGCAACGTCAGAAATTGATAGCTTATCGTTATAAAGAAGGAAAGCTGCTATTTGTGAAGAAGGAGGCATCAGATGTCCTCTGAACAACAGGAACGAATGGCAGTTCAATATGCAGAGCGTAGTCTTTTATTTACTGTAAGAAGTCTCTTAAAGATTCTAGAATGGTCTAGACGTCAGGCTTTATCACAGGATTCTGCCTATAAGATAGGGGTACAGAAATTAGAAGAATTGCTACAATCTCCCTATTCGATTGATACGATTAATCTGAAAAAAGATTTTTTAGACAAACCAATTGATATAGAGAAATTTAAAGCTTTTTTAGAAAAAGAAGAGATTCCTTTAGCCATTGCTTGGCAAGGGGATTCTCTACATTTCTACACGAAAGACCGTTCGATTCTAGACAATCATTTAGACCATCTGTTAGAAAAAATGGTTAATGATCCGGAGAAATTAGCTGATTTTACCATGGATAAGTCATTAGACGATGCAATTGATGAGGCTAAATCCCAAATAACCTTTAGACAAGAAGGGGCCGTCAAACAGAAAGAGATGGTGAGATGATGTACAGTGGAAAGAAATTCCTACTATTCTCACTGTTAGGTATCTTACTAGGCTATCTTTTTCATCGTTTGACGCTTTTGTATGATTCCTATACTGGAAATACCTTAGATAAATGGACTCATCTTCTGATGGAAGGTCAAGATGAAGTTCTTCAGTCGCCATGGAATATTTCTTTTACTGGAAAATCAAGTGCTTTTTTTCTACTAGGCTTTGTGATGATGTTGCTGGTTTATCTCTATCTAGAGACTGGTAAAAAACAATACCGAGAAGGGGTAGAATACGGGAGCGCCCGTTTTGGAACTCTAAAAGAAAAGAAGCTCTTTTACGGTAAGGAATTTTCTCATGATACGATCTTAGCACAAGATGTTCGTTTGACATTATTAGATAAAAAGCCACCCCAATATGATAGAAATAAAAATATTGCGGTGATAGGAGGTTCAGGAAGTGGGAAGACATTTCGCTTTGTGAAACCCAATCTGATTCAGATGAATAGTTCTAATATTGTAGTGGATCCTAAAGATCACTTGGCCGAGAAAACAGGCAAACTCTTTTTAGAACATGGCTACCAAGTAAAGGTATTAGATTTAGTCAATATGAAGAACTCAGATGGCTTCAATCCTTTTCGCTATATAGAGACAGAAAATGATTTGAATCGCATGCTGACGGTTTATTTCAATAACACCAAAGGCTCTGGCTCCCGTAGTGATCCATTTTGGGATGAAGCTTCTATGACTTTGGTACGAGCTTTAGCCTCTTACTTGGTCGATTTCTATAATCCACCCAAGACAAGAGAACAGCTCATAGAAGAAAGTCGTTTAAGTCAAAAAGAATACCAAAACTTGTTGAAACGTCAAAAAAAAGAAGTGGAAGAGCGAAAAAAACGAGAGCGTTATCCAAGTTTTGCTGAAATCTCAAAACTCATTAAACACTTATCCAAGGGTGAAAACCAAGAAAAAAGTGTCTTAGAAATTCTATTTGAAAATTATGCTAAAAAGTATGGGACTGAAAATTTTACCATGCGAAATTGGGCAGATTTTCAAAATTATAAGGATAAGACTCTGGATTCTGTTATAGCTGTAACCACTGCTAAATTTGCCCTCTTCAATATTCAGAGTGTCATGGATTTGACCAAAAGAGATACTCTTGATATGAAGACATGGGGCAAGGAAAAATCAATGGTTTACTTAGTTATCCCAGATAACGATAGTACCTTTCGCTTTCTTTCAGCCCTCTTTTTTTCAACAGTATTTCAAACTCTAACAAGACAAGCAGATATTGATTTTAAGGGGCAATTACCTCTTCATGTGAGAGTCTACTTAGATGAATTCGCAAATATCGGAGAAATCCCAGATTTTGCTGAACAAACCTCAACAGTTCGTTCTCGAAATATGAGTCTCGTTCCTATTCTACAAAATATTGCCCAACTTCAAGGGCTCTATAAAGAAAAAGAAGCTTGGAAAACCATTCTTGGGAACTGTGATAGCTTAGTCTACTTAGGTGGTAATGATGAAGATACCTTTAAATTTATGAGTGGATTACTTGGTAAACAAACTATTGATGTTCGAAATACTAGTCGTTCCTTTGGCCAGACAGGTTCAGGATCCCTTTCTCATCAAAAGATTGCTCGTGATTTAATGACACCTGATGAAGTCGGAAATATGAAACGGCATGAATGCTTGGTTCGAATTGCCAATATGCCTGTCTTTAAAAGTAAAAAGTACAATTCCATTAAGCATCCAAACTGGAAATACCTAGCCAATAAAGAAACCGATGAACGGTGGTGGAACTATCAAATCAATCCTTTGAATCAAAGACAAGAAAATCGTCTTGAAGGCCTTAGAATTCGTGATTTAACTTTTGAATCTAGTTTAAAATAAAAATAGAAAAGAGGAAATAGATGATTACGCATTTTAAAGGTTTTGTTTATGGAGTAGACGCAAGTGCTATGTTTGCACAAGCTATGTCTTTGTTACAGAAGGGATTGATTGCGGTTGGTGCCTTTCTCGTTGTTGTTGGGATTGTCAATCTTGCAACCAACATTAAAGACGGTGGACCAGGTGTTCGGAATGCCATTCTTGAAATTGTCGGTGGTGTTATGGTAGGGGCTGCTGGAGCCTTTGTAACCCAGATTTCAATTTAGGAGGATAAACAATGACATGAATCTTAGTTTAGTCTCACCCTTTGTTTACCTTGCATCTGAAAAAATATCAGCTGAAAATTTATTTGAAGGATTTAATGTGGATTTACAATCTACGGTAGATCTGATTAAATCCCTATCTAGCTACAATCCAACAGTTTGGACTTATATGTCTAGTATTACTAAAAGTGTCATGCAGCCTCTTGGAGTTGCGATTTTATCAGTTGTTCTCATCTTAGAATTTTCGAAGATGGCAAAGAAAATTGCTAACTCAGGAGGTGCGATGACCTTTGAAGCATTAGCGCCGATGTTGATTAGTTATATCATGGTCGCAGTTGTAATTACCAATACAACCGTGATTGTAGAAGCCATCATCGGGATTGCGAGTCATGCCATTGAACAAGTAGCTTCGATTGTGGCTCACGGTGGGGCAAAAGTATGATACAATCTCTGGATTAAAAGGTTCAGGATTTATTGGCCGGATGATTGTGGGCTTTTTCGCCCTCCTCATTTGGCTAGTTCGGATAGTAAGTGCAGCCATGGTTAATCTTTTGGTATCTATTCGATTTATTCAACTCTACCTTATGATTCCATTTGCCCCTCTTACGATTCCAACATTTTTAAGTGATGAGTGGAAGTCTATTGGTATTGGCTATTTAAAAAATATTATGGTTTATGCGGTACAAGGGGTTCTCATTTTTCTGATTGTTTCTCTTGTTCCTTTGTTTGAATCTGCTGGGAAAATAGCTGTTTCAAATGGTGCAGGAGTCTTGCAATCACTTGCAATTATGTTTGGTAGTTTGGTACAAGCTATCTTACTGATTATTGCCCTCGTTGGTTCTCAACGTACGGCTCGCTCAATCTTAGGTATGTAATTAGATAAAGGCTAGGAAGTGATTGCTTCTTAGCCTTTTTAGAAAGGAAAGTCATGAATACACGTGTCTTTAAAGACATCTCAAAATACCAACACAGGGCTTGGTTAGGTTTCACCACAAGACAAATCATCTTTGTTTTACCAGCCTTTATTGTCACAATTATTGTTTTGGGCTTGAATCTCTTTTTCTGGCAATTTGGAGATTGGTTTGTTTACGGTTTTGTGTTTGCTTTTACCATCCCCCTCATGCTATTTGGAGTCTATAAACCCAATGATTTATATTTTGAACATTATTTGAAATACCGTCTTCATTTTGAATTAACGGTTCCCCTACGCACAATTACAGGAAAGAAAGGACCTGAACATGAAAAGAAAATCAAATACATTAAAGAAACAAAACTTCAATGACTAATAAAAAGGAAGAAGCTAAAGGGAAAAAAGAGGAAGTGTTACCTTCAACGGCTAATACTCTTTCCTATCAAGCCCTGTATCAAAATGGTCTGATGCAGGTGAAAGAAGATTATTTCTCACAAAGCTATTTACTTGGTGATGTCAATTACCAAACCGTTGGTTTAGAAGATAAGGGGGCAATCATTGAGAAGTATTCTGATTTGATTAACTCACTAGATGACCAAACTAACTTCCAATTGACTATCTTTAATAAAAGATTGAATTTAGAAAAGTTTAGACAAAGTGTTTTGTATGAGGAAAAAGAAGATGGATATGATAGCTATCGTAAAGAATTGAATCGGATGATGAATCAGAATTTAGACAGTGGTGAAAATAACTTTTCAGCTGTGAAACTGATTAGCTTTGGTAGAAAGGATTCTAATCCCAAACAAGCCTATCGTTCCTTGTCCCAAATAGGAGAATATTTCAAGAGTGGTTTCTCAGAAATTGATGCACGATTTGAATCCTTGGCTGGAGAAGAGCGTGTCAACTTGTTGGCCGATATGCTTAGAGGAGAACACCATCTTCCTTTTTCTTACCGTGATTTAACGAAATCTGGTCAGACAACTCGTCACTTCATAGCACCTAATCTCTTGGATTTTAAAAACAAGAATTACCTACAAATCAATGACCGCTTATTGCAGATTGTCTATGTGAGAGACTACGGCATGGAATTAGGTGATCAGTTTATCCGAGATCTCATGCAAGGAGATTTGGAATTGATTGTGAGCCTCCATGCTCAAAGTTCGACCAAGGCGGATGCTATGAAGAAACTACGAACAAAGAAGACCTTGATGGAATCCCAAAAGATTGGGGAACAACAAAAACTTGCCCGTACAGGTATCTATTTAGAAAAAGTAGGCCATGTATTAGAAAGTAATATCGATGAAGCTGAAGAACTCTTAAAAACCATGACAGAGACAGGAGATAAACTATTTCAAACAGTCTTTTTGATTGGGGTCTTTGGTCAGGATGAAGAAGAACTCAAACAAGCCCTAGACACGATCCAACAAGTGGCCGGCTCAAATGACCTAATGATTGATAAACTTCCATATATGCAAGAAGCAGCCTTTAATAGTTTGCTGCCATTTGGTTGTGATTTTTTAGAGGGAGTATCACGGAGTTTATTAACGTCCAATATAGCAGTGAACTCTCCATGGACTTCAGTAGACTTACAAGACCGTAGTGGGAAATATTATGGTATCAATCAAATCTCAAGCAATATTATTACCATTGATCGTAGCCTATTAAATACACCGTCTGGTCTGATTTTAGGGAACATCTGGAGCTGGGAAAAGGGATGGCAACCAAGCATGAAATTATCACGACCAAAATCAAAGGAATCTGGTGAAAATACTGAAATTATCATTGTGGATCCAGAAGCAGAGTACAGTGTCATTGGACGGGCTTTTTGGGGGAGAAATGATTGATATTGCGCCCAGATTCCCAAACCTATCTCAATGTTCTTGACTTGTCTGAGGAAAAATATGGATGAAGATCCTGTAAAAAGTAAAAATCAGAATTTCTTTTTATCCTTTATTGGCAAGTTATTGGATAGAAAAAAATGGATGGGAGAAAAAAATCGATTATCGACCGAGTCACCAGACTCACCTATCAGTCATTTAAAGAACCTTCTTTGGAAGAATGGGTCTTTGTCTTGAGCCAACAACCAGAAGAAGAAGCGCAGAATTTGGCACTTGATATGGAACTGTATGTTGAAGGTTCTCTTGATATTTTTTTCTCATAAGACCAATATTCAGACAGGATCTAACTTTCTTAATCTATAACGTTAAAAAGTTAGGGAGATGAGCTGAAACAAATCGCTCTTATGGTTGTTTTTTTGATCAGATATGGAATCGTGTCGTTCGGAACCAAAAAAATTAGGGAAGAAGACTTGGATTTATTTTTGATGAAATGCAGCTTCTCTTTATTAGATAAATATGCCAGTGATTTCTTCTTTAAATTGTGGAGTCGTGTCAGAAAAATATGGAGCCAGTCCGACTGGGATAACTCAAAATGTCGAAACCTTATTGTTAGATCCAAATGGTAGACGGATTATTGCAAATAGTGAATTTATGATTCTCCTCAAGCAAGCAAAAAAATGACCGAGAAGAATTGGTTCAACTCTTAGGCTTGTCAAAAGAACTTGAAAAAAATACCTAGTCAATCCAGAAAAAAAGGTGCAGGACTGATAAAAAGCTGGTTCCGTTGTAGTTCCCTTTAAAAAAATAAGATTCCTCAAGGTACTCAATTGTTTGATATCATGAGTACAGATCCTGATAAAATGGCTTCTAATTAAGGAGAAGGTAAATGAAGGATAAAAAGAGAAAATCATACGTGCCCGAAAGGCATTTAGAAGAAGTCTAAAAGATGAGAAGAAATTCTTGAAAAAAGGAAAGAAGGAGGTGAAGAAACAGAAAAAAAATTCCGCTGTACTGGATGAAAAAGCATGGAAAAAAGAGATAAAGGAAAAGCTGGAGGAGATGAGAGAAGCTTCAAAGGCTAGAGTAAAACAAGCAAATGAAGACTACAATCATATTCTTCAAAATAGTCCTCCATCTCTTTTAAATCGCAAAGAATTAAGAGACAGACGGTTGCCTCATGCTAGGAAACGATTGAAAATAGCCAAGAATCAATTTAAGGAAGCAAAGGTAGAAGCAAAAGAAGAAAGAAAAGAGAGTCGTAAAGAAAGAAAAACCAATCAAAAATTTTTCTACGGTCAGGAATCGAAACATAAATCTAATTTTTTCTTTCAAGGGAAGAGTTTAGAAGAATTAAAAGCTAAGAAAGAAGTCAAGGCCGCAAAAGAGAATCTAAAATCTACTAAACAAGCCTATAAGTCCAAAAAAGTCAGTAGGAAAGCCAAAACTTTTCTTTATGTCCTTGGACGTGAAGGTGGAGAGTTAGCTTCAGAAAATGAAGATTTAGAAGGTTATCACACACTTCAAGAGACAATTAGAAAAGGAAAACGCTACAGTCGCCTTTCTTATAACCTTGGAAAAGCTAGTGTCAAAACAGGACAAGCAACAGGTCGTTTTACCAAGAAAAGACTGACCAACACAAAAGAGCGATACCATCATTTTAAGGCTGGAAAAGGATGGAAACTAGCGAAAGATAACCCAAGTTCCTTTAAAAATCGGTATCGAAAATTAAAGAAACAAGGTCTTACAAGTGTCCGAAATATCTATCAAAAACTAAAAGCAGCCTTTTCCTTCTTTACATTTGCGGCTGGGAAATCCTGTAACCTGGATAGTTGGAGGAATAGTCTTTCTTCTTTTTACTTATAATGAGCTTCTTTTTAGGATTTTTCATCTGCTAGTTTGATTCAACAAGATGAATTTGAATTAACAAAAAGCTTATACCCACCTAACTTGGGAAGATGCAGAACATACTCGCACAAATGACAAAGGAATTACCTATTACACAAAAAGTTGATGATGTGATGGGGTATATGAACTTTAAATTCCATGACTATGAGTTACACAAACCAGTTCACTTATTTAGTTCAGAATCTTACAAGGATTATCTGTCTACTTTGTGGCATGATTTAAACGATGGGGATGATTTGAAATCCATGCAAGACCTCTATGAAACTCCTAAGTATAAACTATCGAAAAGACGATCAAGAGGAAATAAAGGAACTAAAAGAAGAGGGTGTCTATGCTTCCATGCAGGAATTGGACAATCCATTTGAGGGGAAAAGCAACGAAGATAGTCTAACCATGACTTATCGTTATGGATACTATGATTTAGACGGAAAACCTACTCTTCAGGAGTATATTCTACTAGAAGCGAAGGCTCACCAAACAATTGTCTCACCAATGGATGGTGTTGTATCTCTAGACGGAGATGATGTTATTCTCACTAACGGAAAAGGAGAGAATGAGAGTCGATTGACCTTGTATTCTATTCATAATGGCCGTGCGATTGAGGGGACAAGAGTCCTAACGGGTGATATTATTGGTGAAACACCAGACGATACAGGTTTGAAAGTTTCCTATCAAAAGTATAAGAACAAGAAAGAAAAATTGGTGTATGTCAATCCGCAATTTTATTTTCCAAAGGTCATTCAACTTCAGACAACTATCTTACCTGCTATTGGTCAGTTTGGTGGGGATGAGTTTGAACGTGCAAAACATATTTATGAGTTTTTGAAATCTCAAGGGGCAAGTCCTCAAGCCATTGCGGCTATTTTAGGAAATTGGTCGGTAGAGTCTTCTATTAATCCAAAACGAGCTGAAGGAGATTATTTATCTCCTCCTGTTGGCGCTACCGATTCCTCATGGGATGATGAAAGCTGGTTAGCGATTGGAGGTCCAGCCATTTATAGTGGTGCTTATCCTAATATTCTTCATAGAGGTCTAGGGGTTTAGGGTCAATGGACAGATACTGCAGATGGGTCAACACGTCACACGGCCTTGTTGAATTATGCACACGCCAAAAATAAGAAGTGGTATGATTTAGACCTCCAACTTGATTTTATGCTTCACGGGGATAGTCCTTACTATCAAAGTTGGTTAAAGGATTTCTTTGGAAATACGGGCAGTGCAGCCAATCTCGCCCAACTCTTCCTTACCTATTGGGAGGGAAATTCTGGTGACAAACTACTGGAAAGACAAACCAGAGCAACGGAATGGTATTACCAAATTGAAAAAGGCTTCAGCCAAACAAATGGAGGACAGGCAAAAAGTGACCCGCAATCCCTTGAAGGGGTTCGTGGGGACTTGTATGATCATTCTGTTCCTGGTGGTGGAGATGGTATGGCCTATGCCTATGGACAATGTACATGGGGTGTTGCGGCTCGTATGAACCAGTTAGGATTAAAGCTAAAAGGTAGAAACGGAGAGAAGATTTCAATCATTAATACCATGGGAAATGGTCAGGACTGGGTTGCGACAGCTTCAAGTCTTGGTGGGGAAACGGGTTCTACACCAAGAGCAGGTGCTATTGTTTCTTTTGTGGGAGGTACACATGGTACACCAGCAGAGTATGGTCATGTGGCTTTTGTCGAGAAGATCTATGATGATGGTTCTTTCCTCGTGTCTGAAACAAACTATGGTGGCAACCCTAACTATACCTTTAGAAAAATCTCGCAAGCAGATAGTGCCATCAGTTTTGCCTATACGGTGAAATAAAGAAGTTGATACTTGAAATTTTAACAATTTTCAGGTAGAATAAATAGTGTAGATGAGTGGTCGGCTCATGGTCAATCTGATAGTAATCTTGGACATAAGGGCCAAGCGGTGGCGGACACCAGAACGAAATCCGATAGCAATCTTGGACGTAAGGGCCAAGCGGTGGCAGACACCAGAATAAACCGACTGACTAGGTGGCTTACAGACTCTGTAAACCACCTTTTTTGTGAGGAAAATATGGCAAATTCTAGAGATTATCGTAATCCAAATTACACCGAAAAAATAAAACTTCAGCGTTTTTTTACTCAGTTACAAATTGCGGCTTCTTTTTTTAAAGAACACTTCGTTGGCAAAATCATGTATTATGAAACAGAAATAGAAAGTGTTGAACTTCATTTTTCACCTACTAATTTCATGCACCTATGTGGTGTTGATTACCGAAAAGGTGCAGGCAGTTTCTTTGACGATTGTTTAAATAGGCATGTCATAATTGATGAGTTGAAAATAAAAAAAGATGGAACCACGATGCAAAAGTTACAAGTTTTAGGATCCATTGAGGAGTTATTGGGAAAGCATGTTCATCTAACTGGTTCAGGACGTTATTTGTATTTGGAGTTTGATTATGCTTTACGTACAAGAAAAACAGATACTAGCATTAACATTGAAAGAGACATCTAGGAAAAATTGTTCCTCAATCTTTATTAGATTTGAAGAGAAAGACAGTATTTCCAAAAAGGTCAAAAAAAGTAATTTCAATTTACTCAAAACATTTACAAACGTCGGAACTCTTTTATTATTTAAAAGATTAGTTTACATATCTTTTGTGGCATAAAATATATTTTTATCATTTTCAGGAGAACGCAGTTTTGGCTCGTTCTTTTTTTGTTGATGATATGCTCCAAACAACATATACTAGATTGGATATGAAATAGTTTGTGATTACATAATTTATCTTCAGGAAAGTTATGGACATTATCTCAATTTCTGTTATGATAGACATCTCTAACAATTTCCGTTATAACAGACATTGACTTACAAAGTATTTCTTTTCTGAACATATTAGCGTTATAATATAAATGCAGTGTTACACTGTAGAATATTAAGAAAATAGGATACTATAGGTTTAAACTAAATGTGTAAGATAAATAGTTGGATTAGTAAAAGTTTCAAGTCTGATAAGAACAACATTACATTTCATACAACTGAATGTATATATTTTATAAGAGAGAGGGATGCTTGATTGGGGAAAATCATTCAAAATACAGTTATAAGGATTTTAATAAGAATGAAAGTGTGATATTTCTTTTTCAATAATCTTCTAAATTTATTAAAATCAAGCTTTCCACTTATGTATTCTGCTAATAAACTTCAATACATTTCAATAGATTTTCAATATTTGGTGGGGATTTTTATTATACTTTGTACGAGCTTTTCAATACCCTACCCCAACCTTTAAAATCCCCTAAGTTATTTACTCAAGGGATTTTTTATCTGCTTTTTTCATACTCAAACAGTCAGTCTAACTGTTTGATTTTCTTTGTGACTAAGTCCCTAAAAATAGTAGAATTAGCTACTTTACTGATTTTACAAGATAATAACAAGACCTAAACGTATAATTTATTTAGGTTTACCAATTATGACTTTAACATTTTCCAATAAGGTCTAACTCAACCGTCCCCAAAGTTAAATTCTTATGTATTTAATCAGAAAGATTATTTTTCGCATATTTTTTTATGTCTTTGGGATAAAATCCCTTATATTTTTTGAAGCATGTACTAAATTTACTGTGAGAGGAATATCCTACAGCCTCTGCTATATCTTGAATTTTAAGGGTAGAGTTCAGTAGGAGTAATTCCGCCATATTCATTCTCCGTCTTTGAGTATATTCTGTAATTGTACATTGATATTTTTGCTTAAATAACTTTTTTAGTTTTGTGCCGCTCATAGTGGATATTTTTTCTAAAGTATCCTGTGAGATAGATGTTGCATAATGATCGTCTATATAATTGGCGACATTTTTCAAAGCCTCATCATCGGCAATAGATAGTGGATTGCTGTACCTATTTAAAAAAGAGTCTATTGTAATACTTAACCATTCCTTTGCCTTTGACTCAAAAAAGATTTCAGCAGCAGGAGATGCCATCTTGCAATTAAGGATATCTTTTGCGATTCTTTCTAAAGGCTTGTTTATTATAATGCTGGTATTAAAAAATAAATCTTCATAGTTACAGACTTTATTCTTATAAGAGGACAGGCATTGCTCTATCATGGACTGATTGAAATTTATACCGATTCCTAAATAAGGAGAGTTTTTGTGAAGTAAAAACCTAAAGTCTTTAGAATTTTTTGTATTTATAGTATAAAGTGAATTTGAAGAAAGATTTTGATAAGGATTAAAACATTCACCGTTTGCTGTAACTAAATAAGATAAATAAAGGGAATAGAAATTATTCAAACCAGAAAAACTTGTATGGATAATTTCTTTTTTTATGAAAACATCATAAATATCAATAGTGAAATTATCGCCCTCGTAAAACCAATATATGCCTTCTGCATTATCCGTGCTAAAACGGAATTCATGTCCTACAGTGGAGTATTTTGTATTATCGATAGATTCATCTGTAGAAAAAAAGTTTTTAACAAAGTTATAAAAATCACTCATATTATACCTCCGTGCTTTATATTTTATCCCGAATAGACATTATCCCGAATAGACTTATTTAGCCATATCTAATTGATTGAAATCCTCATTTATTATATAATGAATGATAGATAAAAACAAGAAAAACTATGCATATTGCAAAAGAGTTTGAAAACAAGCCTCTAAAATCAGTCTAAAAAGGCTATTTATAGGGTTTGCTAATTTTAAAAAAAGGAGGAGTTGTTCAGTGAAGGATAAGAAGAAATCAATACTGAAAAGACTAATGGCTTACGGTGGTGAAAAAAGTTTTTTACTCTATATTGCTATGGTTATGTCTGCTGTATCAGGTGTCATGGTTTTGATGCCTATGGTATATATTCATAGAATTGTAAATAACTTAATTTTAAATGGGATGGTGAATTTTGATTATGTAAAGGAAAATTCAATTTATGCAGCAGTCTTTGCCGTTCTGGGGCTTTTTATATACCTAATAGGTTTAATTTTATCCCATATTTTTGCATTTGAAGTGGAAGATAACATTATTAAGACTTCCGTAACAAAACTAATAAACAAACCGCTTGGGTATTTCGATGACAAAGAAAGCGGAAGGATAAGAAATGTAATTGTGTCCGGAGCGTCTGAAACCCATTCTTTTATAGCGCATCAACTTCCTGATATGGCGATGACCATTATATCGCCAATCGTCCTGCTTGTATTTTTCTTCGTGTTTAACTGGAAGTTAGGACTTGCCAGTATGATACCGATGATTATCGGTATGACATTGATGTCATCTATGATGACAACCGAAACAAAAAAAATGAAGGATGAGTATTATGCAGGACTTTCCGATTTATCTTCTCAGACTGTGGAATATGTTCGAGGAATTCCTGTTGTTAAAACATTTGCACAAAGTGTTGAGAGCTTTGATAAGTTATATTTGTTAATCATAAAAACAAAAGACAATGTACTTAAGCTTACTATGAGTTATACGAATAAAATGTCGTGGTTTGAAACCGTTTCTACATCGACGGCATTTTTCTTGGTACCTGTGGCATTACTCTTAATAAAATTTAATGGAAACTTATCTAATGTAGTTGCAGATTCTGTTATTTACTTCCTAATAGGACCGGCATTTGCTACTTTTATTATGAGAACTGCGACGATTACACAATACAGTTATTTTGCAGAACTTGCTTTAGATAAAATTGAAAATATACTTGAGTTTGATGATTTTGTTTATGGAAATAAAACAAGTTCTGATGTTGGGATAGAGTTTAAAAATGTAAGCTTTTCTTATGAAGATGAAAATGTATTAGACGATATTTCATTTAAGGTGAATAAAGGAGAACGAGTTGCTTTAGTCGGATCATCAGGCAGTGGTAAAACTACTATAGCAAGGCTTGCTGCACGATTTTACGATATTAAAACAGGTGAAATTTATATTGGAGGAATTAATATAAAAGATTTTTGAAAAAAAGAGGCTTTAATGAGAAAAATTGCTTTTGTTTTTCAAAACTCTAAACTATTTAAAATGAGTTTAAGAGATAATCTTTTAATCGGAAAGCCTGATGCAACTAATGAAGAAATTGACAATGCCTTAATCAATTCAGGGGCTAAAGATATTATTAAAAATTTAGATAAAGGACTTGATACTGTTTACGGAACTAAAGGCACATATTTTTCAGGAGGAGAGGCTCAAAGGATTTCTATAGCGAGAGCTTTTTTGAAAGATGCAGATATTATCATTTTAGATGAAGCTACAGCCTTTGCAGATCCTGAAAATGAACATTTGATTCAAGAGTCTTTTAAGAAGCTATCAAAAAACAAGACAACATTGATGATTGCTCATAGATTATCTACAGTAGTAGATGCGGATAAAATTCTTGTTATTGATAAGGGGAAAATTGTAGAAGAAGGCAAGCATTCAGATTTAATCGGTATGAGTGGGCCTTACAAAAAACTTTGGGAAGAATATCAAAAATCCGTAAATTGGAAGATAGGAGGTTAAACATATGGTTTCTTATTTTATGAAAAAATATGCGATGTCAGAAAAAGGCGCTCTTAACTTAAAAAAAGCCATATTTTCACACACGCTTGTTAATTTAACTAAATTGTTCGCACCAATGATCGGTTTTATGTTTCTGTTTCAGTATATAGGCATTTTAAAAAGTATTGAGAGTTACAATTTTACTTCTGTTCATTATATTGCACTAATTGTAGTAATGATGATTGTGATGTTCTTAATAGCGAGGTGGGATTATGTAAGACTTTACACCAATGTGTACAACGAGAGTGCAAATTCAAGAATTGAGTTAGCGGAAAAGTTAAAGAAATTACCTCTTTCTTATTTTGGTAAAAGAGATTTGGCAGACCTTGCGGAAACCATGATGAATGACATGAACTTATATGAAACAATTTTTTCTCATGCTGTACCTCATATATATTCAACGGCTATATCCACAAGTATTATTGCTTTAATGCTTATCTTCTATAATTGGAAACTTGCACTTGCAGCCCTTTGGGTAATTCCCATTTCTATTTTGATTATATTTTTATCAAAGAAAAGTCAGAAAAAAATAGTACAAGGCTGGATAGATGATAATCGTAAGGTTTTTGATAATCTACAGGAAAATATAGAGCAGATAGAGCAAATAAAATCTTACAACTTAGAAGATAGGATGTTAAATGATTTTTTTGAAAAATTAAATGCATCCACAAAACAGAAGACGAAAGGTGAAGTTGTAGCCGGAACACTTACAGGAATAGCTGCCGCAATTTTAAAGCTTGGAATTATAAGTGTTGCCGTTATCGGCGTCAACATGCTTATGGCAGGGGAGGTAAGTGCGCTGGTTTATATCGCATTTTTAATGCTTACAGCAAGTATTTATCTTCCTATAGAAGGAATAATCACCTTTATGTCAATGATAGTTATGCTTGATGCGGTTGTAGGGAGAATAAAGGAAATAAAGACCATGCCTGTTCAAAAAGGCAAAAAAGATATTGACATTAAAAATTACGATATTGAGTTCAAGGATGTTTATTTCGGATATGATGATTATTCTGTAATAAATTGTGTGAGCTTTACTGCAAAGCAGGGTGAAATCACTGCGCTAATCGGTTCAAGCGGAAGCGGAAAAACAACTCTCACCAAGCTTGCTGCAAGATTTTGGGATATAGATAAAGGAAAGATTTTGATAGGGGGAGAGGACATCGGTAAAATTGATCCGGAAACACTCCTTAAAAATTTCTCTATCGTTTTCCAAGATGTTACTCTTTTTAATTCAAGCATAAAAGATAATATAAAAATCGGTAAAAAAGATGCTACAGATGAAGAGATTATAAGAGCGGCTAAAATAGCAAGATGTTATGAATTTATAGACAAAATGCCGGATGGAATAGATACAGTAATAGGTGAAAACGGACAAAGACTTTCAGGCGGAGAAAGACAAAGAATCTCAATAGCAAGGGCAATACTAAAAGACGCACCAATCATATTGCTTGATGAGGCTACAGCATCTCTGGATGTTGAAAATGAAAGTCTAATTCAAGAGGCTTTATCCGAACTTATAAAAGAAAAAACGGCAATTGTTATTGCTCATAGATTAAGAACAATAAGAAATGCAAACAAAATCGTTTTATTAAATGCCGGAAAAATAGAAGCGATAGGGACAGATGAAGAACTTTGTAAAAGCTCGGAATTTTATAAAGCAATGCTTAGAAAATCAAATATTCAGTGAAAACTTATTTAGAAGGAAAATATAAAAATGGAAAAATTAAGAATTAAAGATTTAGTTACGATAGGTGTATTTACAGTAATATATTTTGTACTTATGTTTGCTTCGGGAATGATTGGTATTGTACCGATTTTATACTTGGCATACCCTACAATGGCAGGCATTATAACAGGAATAGTTATAATGCTCTTTATGGCAAAAGTTCAAAAATCATGGGGATTATTTATACTTGGGTTGATTTGTAGTCTTTTAGCAATTGCAATGGGAAATACATATGTAATATTGATACATGCTGTAATCAGTATGGCAATTGCGGAACTTTTAAGAAAAAAAGGAGAATATAAATCATTTAAATTTAATATGCTCTCATTTGTCGTATTCAACACTTGGATTTGTGGTTTCCTTATGCAAGTTTTGTTGGCTAAAGACAAGGTTATTAAACTGGCGGAAACAGGCGGTATGGGTCACGATTATATAATGAAGCTCATAGCACTTTTGAATTATCGAAGTATGGTATTAGTATATATCGGTGCTGTTGTCGGCGGGATACTCGGCGCATATATCGGTAAAGTCTTTTTGAAAAAGCATTTCGAAAAAGCTGGTATTGTATAATGCTCGTTTCTTTAGACAATCCATATAATCCCAATCCAATTAGTAAAATTTTAGTAAGTTTTTCACTTGGATTTGCTGTATTTTATAAAGTAAATACCTATTTTGAATGGGGAATTGTGCTTCTTATTTCATTTCTTTTTTTAATGAATGGATTTAAGAAAGAAGCCTTGAAAAACATATTATTTTTTGGGGTTCTTTCTTTGATACCTAATCTTGATGTAATTAGAAATATGGATGCGATTTTAATGATGTTTTTTATGCTATTTGCTGTATGTAAGATGTTTTATCTTCCATTTAGTGCGGGAAGTTTTTTTTTAAAAACATCGGATGTAGGAAGTGTAATATCCTCAATGGATAAAATGAATTTACCTCGTACTGTTTCTATACCAATTGCTGTAATGTTTAGGTTTTTTCCTTCATTTAGGGAAGAAAGTCACAATATAAAACTTGCTATGAAAATAAGAGGTATTACATTTAAAAATCCAATTTCATACATCGAGTATGTAATTGTGCCTTTACTTGTTGTATCTTCTAATATTTCTGATGATATTGCAAAGGCAGCAGAAACAAAATGTATTGAAAATCCTGTTAAAAAAACAAGGTACATATCCGTCAAAACGAAAACAGTTGATTTTGTTTATGTGCTTTCAATACTGATTATGGTTATAGGAGGAGCTTTATGGTAGAAATTGAAAATTTATCTCTATCTTATGGAAATTCTCCTAAAGTGTTAAAAAACATTTCTTTAGATGTAAAAAAAGGCGAATGTGTATTATTTACTGGGAAAAGTGGTAGCGGAAAATCTTCAATTATAAATTCTATCAATGGGTTAGCTGTACGATATGATGGAGCTTCTATGGGTGGAACCATCAGGATTGATAATAAAGATATTAAAAAAACCTCGAATTATACGAAATATCGCTCTTAGTATCAAATGTATTTCAAAATCCAAAGACACACTTTTTCAATATAAATACTACTCTTGAATTACTTCTCTATTTGGAGAATATAGGACTTTCAAAAAAACAAATGGATGAAAGACTAAATGATATGTTGGATTTGTTTCCGATAGAACATCTTTTAAATAGAGATATTTTTAAGCTTTCGGGTGGAGAAAAGCAGATTTTATGTATTGCTGCAAGTTATATATCTGGAACGGAAATCATTGTTTTTAGATGAGCCTTCATCAAATCTTGATGAAGAAAACATTTTTAATCATAAAAAGAAATGCTTATAAAACTTAAAGATAAGGGGAAAAACTCTTATAATCTCAGAACATAGAATATTTTTATCTAATGGATATTGTAGATAGAGTTTTTTTGATTAAAGATGGGGAAATACAAAAGGAATATACTCAAATAGATTTTATGAAAATACCGTCTGAAAAGCTAAAGAAGTTAGGTTTAAGAAATAAGAATAGAGTAAAACTTACAGTACCCGAAAATGAAAATAAGGGAAATTTAGAAGTAAAAAACATTGAATTTAAGTTTAATGGCATAGATAAAAAATTGCATTTAAAAGACCTCTCTTTTGAAATGGGAAAAATTTACGGCATAGTAGGAACAAACGGACTTGGTAAATCCACTTTGCTCAGATGCCTTATAGGCTTAGAAAGAAAATCGAAGGATGAAATCTATTTGGACGGCAAAAGACTTTCAAAATCAGATAGGCTAAAAATATCATCCCTTGTAATGCAGGATGTTAATCATCAGCTTTTTACCGATTCTATTGCAAGTGAAGTAGGTCTTGGAATAAAAAATATTGAAAGTAGTTATGTTGAAAATATTCTGAAAAAACTTGATTTATATGAATCAAAAGATCGTCATCCAATGAGCTTGTCAGGTGGACAAAAGCAAAGGGTAGCAATTGCATCTGTACTATGTAAAAAATCTAAACTTATGTTTTTTGATGAGCCTACTAGTGGAATGGATTATTGCAATATGATGAACATATCCCATCTGATCAACGAATGTAAAAGCGATAAGAAAATAATATTCATTGTTTCACATGACCAAGAATTTTTAAATTCGATAGCTGACAATGTTATATATTTGTAAATATCCATAGTGATACTCATATTTGAAAAATCAAAATAAAGGAGATTTAAAGATGTAAGGAGATAAAAATATGAAATATCATGACATGATAATAGAAAATATAAGTGTATGTGAATTTCTTTTATCGTGTGAAAGTAAGATATTTTGTTTAGGAAAATTTTTATGCGTTATTAAATAATATAATAGAAAAAGAATACATTTCTAAAAGAGGACTTTTTACGCCAAAGTGTAGAAGTCCTCCTTTTTTATTATCACTAACGGAAAAGGAGAGAATGGGAGTCGTTTAACCTTATATTCCATTCATAATGGCCGTGCGATTGAGGGGACAAGAGTTCTAACGGGTGATGTTATCGGTGAAACACCAGATAATACAGGTTTGAAAGTTTCTTATCAAAAGTATAAGAACAAGAAAGAAATTGGTGTATGTCAATCTTCAATTTTATTTCCCAAAAGTCATTCAACTTCAGACTACTATTTTACCAGCAATTAGTCAGTTTGGTGGGGATGAGTTTGAATGAGCAAAACATATTTATGAGTTTTTGAAATCTCAAGGGGCAAGCGGTGGCAGACACCAGAATAAACCGACTGACTAGGTGGCTTACAGGTTCTGTAAGTCGTCTTTTTTACTTTAATAGTAATGTTTTACATTTTAAGGAGAACGCAGTTTTGGCTCGTTCTCTTTTTTTGTTGTGATACTTCTTTCAAGGAATATTTGATAGGATTGGAGTGAAAAAAGATTAACTAGGAAAGAAGGAAGTATATGGAAGCCATTTATCAACGTGATTCGGATCAAGATGGACTGACTGATGCTCAAGAATTGGCGCTAGGAACCAATCCTCTTAGCGCAGATTCTGATGCTGATGGTCGTTCAGATTTAGTGGAAGTAGAAGAAGGAACCAATCCCTTAGAAAAGGATTTACAAGACATAGACCAAACAAGTCTAACGGAACCATCTTCAGTATTTATGGAAATGAAGCAAAAGATTTCAGATATGATGGAGAGTCACTACAAGGAATTTATACAGGCTCTGATTAGTATTGAAACAGGGATTGAAAACCAACAAGACCTAGAAGACTTATATACTTACTACATGAGAACGGATGCCGTTTCTCTTTTATCTAGTGATTTAGAAAACAGTCCTCAAGAGGTTGAAATGGAGATAGAGTTGTAGGGGAATCATGTGATTCTCCTATTTTCGTATAGATGAAAGGAGCGAGTATGGAAGTAATACAATTATTGGCTATGTTTCGTGGAACAATTCCAAAAGATAGAGAGAAAATGGACTTATTTCTTCGTTATCAAGCGCAACATTTTGATGAGAAATGGCAGGACTTGGTAGAGAGTTTTTTGACTGAAGAGGGCAAGATAGAAGAGATACCTCATGTCTATTCGTTTCATCAAGATATTGTTTCTTTCCTAGAGGGTAGTTCTAAAAATAATGACCAAGATTTAGAAAGTTATACAAGAAATTTTGGACAAGAAGGTCTAAGTAAATTATCTCAATTAAGTAGTTGGGAGAAAAACTTGGTGCTGGAAGTCGCAACCTATAATCTTTCCACTCGATTTTACATCCAATCTGAAAAAGAAAAGCTAGAACAACTAAGTGAGCTTGTATGTCATCAGAATCAGGAAGTCAATTTAGTCAATGTCTATCGGGTTGCGAATAATCTATCTGACCGCATTAGTAGAGATATAGAGGAGTTTCTTCTAATGGTTGACTCAAAAGAGCTTAAAAAAGAAGTTCTTGAGATTCATTTTGAAGAAAAAGAGGGAGATGTTCTAGCCTATTTGGGTTCTGAATTAATGGCTACTTTAGATACCGTTACGGATCTTGTCCATCATGAAGAAACTACCAACAACTCCCACTGACACAAAAGCTGAAGATTATTACTCATTTTGATGAAGTAAAGGCTATAAGAGAAAAGTCTAAGCAAGTAGAGGAAGCAGTCTTACCTTTAGATAATATTGACCAGGTAAAAGAAAATGTGGAAGTTCATTCCCTATCTAAAGTAGATAAAATTGTAGAAGAAGCTTTGAGGGAATATCCAGTCGGTTCACAAGTAAGTTATAAAGGACAAGTATTTCAGTTGGTTTCGATTGAAAATGCACAGTTAAATGATTTAGTTCGCCTAGAGCTATTCAATGATTCCAACCAGTTATTTGAAGAGAATCCTATCTTATACTTGAACAGTTTGGAAGAGATTGAACAAGTATTGTCTCTTGTAGAACTTGAAAAAGAAGATTCAGATATTGAGATTGAATCACCAAGTGAAAGCCAGGAAATAGATTTGTTTTCCTATCTGGAAGAAGATAGTGAAAAGGATAAGGAAACAGAAACGCTTATTTCAGATATAGAAGAGACGGATGTCCCCGTTCAAGATTTTGTTTTTCCAGATGATTTAGAGGACTTTTATCCTAAGACAAATCGAGAAAAAATTGAAACGAATATCGCCGCAATTGAACTTATTAAAAGATTAGAGAAAGAGGGACGACAAGCGAATCCAGAAGAACAAGAGCTATTAGCCAAGTATGTCGGCTGGGGTGGTCTTGCCAATGAATTTTTTGATGAACTCAATCCAAAGTATGAAGCAGAACGTTTAACTCTTAAGAGCTTAGTAAGTAAATCAGAATACTCGACCATGAAACAAAGTTCTCTCACAGCCTATTATACAGACCCACTGATTATTCGCCAGATTTGGCAAAAGTTACTGGATGATGGTTTTGAGGGAGGAAGGATATTAGATCCTTCTATGGGGACTGGGAACTTCTTTGCGGCGATGCCTAGAAGTATACGAGAGAGATCAGAACTCTATGGAGTTGAATTAGACAGTGTGACAGGCGCAATCGCAAAACAACTACACCCCAATACCCATATTGAAGTGCGAGGATTTGAAGAAGTTCCCTATCAAAATAATAGTTTTGATTTAGTCTTAACGAATGTTCCGTTTGGAAATTTTCGCATTGCCGATAAAAACTATGATAAACCTTATATGATTCATGATTACTTTGTCAAACACTCACTTGATTTAGTAAGAGACGGAGGACAAGTGTCGATTATCTCATCTATTGGGACAATGGATAAACGGACAGATAATGTCTTACAAGAGATTAAATCCAACACTCATTTTTTAGGGGGAGTTCGTTTGCCGGATACGGCTTTTAAAAAGATTGCAGGTACTCGAGTGACCACAGACCTCCTCTTCTTTCAAAAGGTTCAAGCAAAGAATCTTCATGAGGAGGAGTTTGTCTTTAGTGGCTCTATTCCCTTTGAGGAGGATAAGCGTGTCTGGATCAATCCTTATTTTGATGGAAAATACAATACACAAGTTTTGGGTGAATATGAGGTACGTAATTTTAATGGAGGAACCCTCAATGTTAAGGGGGTATCAGAAACATTAGCTACTGACATTATGGAAGCGTTAGAAAATGTGGAAGAACCTAAACCAATTGACAATTCTTTGAAAGCACCTGTTTTTATCCAAGAAGAAGTGGATAATTCGATCCCAAGTCGTATACGTGAGGACTTAGCGCTCTATTCTTTTGGATATGAGAGAAATCAAATTTATTACCGAGATACGCATGGCATTCGGAAAAGTTCAAAAGTAGACGAAATTAGTTATTATGTAGATGAAAAGGGAGATTTTAAAGCTTGGGACAGTTCTTTGTCTGAACATAAAATAGACCGATTCGTGCAACTTCATTTGACAGATGAGGAAGCACTAGATGTTTACAAGTCAGAAGAAGCGAGTAAAAGAGGGAAATATAAGGGACTGTTCAAAAAAACTGTCTTTTATGAAAGTCCCTTATCGGATAAGGACATTAGTCGTATTAAGAGCATGGTTGATTTGAGAGAGACCTATCAATCCTTAATTGAAATTCAACGTCATTCAGATTATAGTCGAACAGATTTTCAGGAATTGCTTGGCAAATTGAATCGTGACTATGACCGCTTTGTAAGTCAATTTGGATACTTGAATGCCTCAGTCAATCGGAACTTATTTGATAGTGACGATAAGTATTCCTTACTAGCAAGTTTAGAAGATGAATACATTGATTCTAAAGATCAGAAAGTAAAATATAAAAAATCTTTAGCCTTTGAGAAAGCATTGGTTAGACCAGAGAGAGTGATTGCAAGAGTTTCAACGGCTTTAGATGCCTTAAACTCCAGTTTATCGGATGGTAGAGGGGTTGATTTAGACTATATGGTATCAATTTATCCCGAACATAGCCAAGCTGCTATTTTAGATGAGTTAGGTGACCAGATTTTAATAGATCCAGAAAGCTATTTAAGAGGGGAAAGAAAATATCTTTCTAAGAACCAGTTTTTGTCAGGAGATATTCTCAACAAGATAGAAGTAGTTCAACTATTAGTGGAGGAAAACAATCAAGAATGTGACTGGTCTCATGCTTTAGATTTGTTAGAATCTGTTCGTCCTCCACGGATTCATCTGGCAGATATTGAGTTTAAAATAGGGTCACGTTGGATTCCTCAATCCGTTTATGGTAAATTTGCCTTTGAATGTTTTACCAATCGTGAATTTGAATTGTCTTCGCCTGATGTTGAACAAGTCATTGAAGTGAATCCTGTCGATGGCCAGGTTCATTTAAGGACATCATTTGCTTATCGCTATCCAAGTGCCAAAGATAGTAGTCTTGGAGTCAGTGGGTCACGTTATGATACAGGAAGAAAGATTTTTGAGAATTTACTAAATTCAAACCAACCGACGATTACTATGACTGTTACGGAAGGAGAAAAGAAAAAGACTATCACAGATTTGGAAAAAACCTCTGTTCTAAGAGCAAAAGAGCAGCATTTACAAGAACTCTTTCAAGACTTTGTCTCACGGTATCCAGAAGTTCAACAAGTCATTGAAGAAAGTTACAATCGTCTTTATAATCGAACGGTTAGTCGAGAGTATGACGGTAGCCATTTAGTCATTGATGGCTTGGCACAAAACATCAGTCTTCGTCCTCATCAAGAGAATGCCATTCAAAGAATTGTAGAAGAAAAAAGAGCCTTGTTAGCTCATGAGGTAGGTTCAGGAAAGACCTTGACCATGCTTGGTGCTGGCTTTAAATTAAAGGAGTTGGGGATGGTTCATAAGCCCTTGTATGTGGTGCCCTCTAGTTTATCTGCTCAATTTGGCCAAGAAATCATGAAATTTTTCCCTACTAAAAAGGTCTTTGTGACTACTAAGAAAGATTTTGTGAAGGCAAGAAGAAAACAGTTTGTGTCACGTATTATTACAGGAGATTACGATGCCATTGTCATTGGGGATTCTCAATTTGAAAAGATCCCTGTCAGTAAAGAAAGACAGATGAATTATATCGAGGATAAACTTAATGAACTACGAGAGATTAAAACACATTCTGAAAATAAGTATACTGTTAAAGAAGCAGAACAATCAATAAGTGGTCTAGAGAAACAATTGGAAGAACTCCAACGCTTTAATCGTGATAGTTTTATTGATTTTGAGAACTTAGGAATTGATTTTCTCTTTGTGGATGAAGCACATCACTTTAAAAATATACGTCCCATTACTGGACTTGGAAATGTAGCAGGGATTACCAATACAACTTCTAAGAAGAATGTGGATATGGAAATGAAGGTTCGACAGATTCAGGAAGAACATGATTTTAAAAATATTGTCTTTGCGACAGGAACACCTGTTTCAAATTCTATTAGTGAGTTATACACTATGATGAACTATATTCAACCAGATATCTTAAAACGCTATCAAGTTGATTACTTTGACTCTTGGGTAGGTGCTTTTGGAGAAATTCAAAACTCTATGGAATTAGCTCCTACAGGGGATAAGTACCAACCTAAGAAACGATTTAAAAAGTTTGTCAATCTACCTGAGTTGATGAAAATCTATAAAGAAACAGCCGACATTCAAACACAAGATATGTTGGATTTACCTGTTCCAGAAGCTCATATTATCCCTATTGAGAGTGAGTTAACTGAAAACCAGAAACTCTATTTAGAAGAATTAGTTATGAGGTCAGATGCTGTCAAATGTGGAACAGTTGATCCGAGCCAGGATAACATGTTAAAAATTACGGGTGAGGCGCGAAAACTAGCAATTGATATGCGTTTATTGGACTCTAGTTATAGTCTAGCAGACAATCATAAACTGCTTCAGGTAGTGGATAATGTTGAGAGAATTTATCGTGAGGGAATTGAAAATAAGGCTACTCAGATGATTTTTTCAGATATTGGCACACCTAAGAAAAAGGATAATGGCTTTGATGTTTATTCTGAAATAAAGGCTTTATTAGTTGATAGAGGAATCCCTAGTAAGGAAATTGCCTTTGTACATGATGCCAATAGTGATGAAAAGAAGAATAGTTTGTCTCGAAAGGTCAATGCAGGAGAAGTGCGGATTCTCCTTGCCTCAACTGAAAAAGGAGGAACAGGTTTAAATGTTCAGAGCAAGATGAAAGCAGTTCATCACCTGGATGTACCGTGGAGACCAAGTGACATTCAGCAACGCAATGGACGTATTATCCGACAAGGAAATGAAAACAAGGAAGTGGATATTTACCACTATATTACCAAAGGTTCGTTTGATAATTATCTATGGGCAACTCAGGAGAACAAACTCCGTTATATTAAGCAGATTATGACTTCTAAGGAGCCGATTCGTGCTGCGGAAGACATTGATGAACAGACTATGACAGCTTCTGATTTTAAGGCACTAGCAACAGGTAATCCTTATCTCAAATATAAGATGGAACTAGAGAATGATCTAACTCTATTAGAAAATCAAAGACGCGCCTTTCAACGCAGCAAGGATCACTATCGTCATACAATCTCTTACTGTGAAGAACATATACCCATTCTTGAGAAACGATTAAGCAAGTATGATGGAGATATTCAACAGTCTGAAATGTCGAAAGATCAGGCATTTACTATGACAGTAGGTAAGCAAGCTTTTGAGAAACGAGCAGAAGCAGGTGAATCCCTACACCGTCTTATCCGTCATAATCAATCTGACAGCAAAGAATTCCGTACCCTAGCCAGTTATCGAGGATTTGACATTAAAATGCTTAGTCTTCCAACAAATCAACCTCTTCCTGAAACTTTCTCTGTTAAGATTGTAGGAGAAAATCAGTATTCTGTCAGTTTAGATTTGTATTCTCCTTTGGGGACAATTCAAAGACTCCAACATACGATAGACCACATTAAAGATGACCAAGTGAAAACTCAGAACTTATTGGATGAATTAAAGGATAAATGGACTACTGCTAAGGTAGAAATTGAGAAAAAAATTTTTCCAAAGGAAGAGGATTATCGAACTAAAAAAAGGCCGAATACGATGTACTCGCGCCATTGATTGAAACAGAAACGGATTTAGATATTATTGATCAGGCCTTACGACAATTCCACGAAAAAGGAAAAGAAAAGCAAGAACAACTTTCTTTTGAATTGGATTAAAAAATAGATATAAATAGCGGACAAGAAAAGAAAAGCGCGGTAGAATAAAGATAGAAAGAAACGAGGTAACGATTATGATGGAAGATACCTATTATCAATTAGAAGAGGCTTTGGTACAGGGATTTCAAACACCTGAAGAATACCAAGCCTACAAGGAGCTAAAGGAACATTATGAGGAAGTGACAGGCGATTACAGCTTTTCCAAACGAGAACTCACTAGTCAATTGGAAATCGCTCTTCAGAATCACCGAGGTATGGACTTTGAAGATCATGAGAAAGAGGAGTATTTGGACTTAGTTCAAAAGCTAGAGGAATTTGATTCCTCTCTTGCCACCGATTACCGTCAGTTGATTAATTAGGAAGGAACAAGTCATGAATGATTTACTCCTTATCCCGGTAATTTTTATAGCAGTAGGAGGAATTCTCATTCTTTTATGGAGACTCTTTCTTATTGCCAGTGGACTTTTCCTTATGGGTTTTATCAGTTTTCTTATTTTCGTGGAGGTCTATGGAATTTATTTGTTCTTTACTGAACCTACTTTATATTTTGATGATATCAGACAACATGGTTTAACTAGTTTTACGGCTGTGTACCTTTTCATCAATCTGATGTTGGTTCTAGGATTTAGTTGGCGCTTCATTAACTTCATAAATAAGAAAAAAATGTGAACTTTTTAGATAGTCAAAAGACTTTATCTGAATCTAAATTCGGATAAGGTTTTTTATTTGCCTTGATTCTTTCATATACTTCATAGCTAAATTGGAGTAATAATTTATGAAAATCATTATCCTCACTATTATTACCTGTATTTATGGCTTGTCTATGTCGTTCAATATGAGAAAGAGCTCTTCTCAAATTTTCTTCTTTTAATTTGTTCATATTTATATCACAAGCTGAAGACAGCTAGTTTTGATATTTTTCTCTGAACTGTACGATTTTGCTCCTGAAATGAAGGAATCACCTTTCGTTGTGGTGTGATAAAACTTACAAGTTCTTTTTGTTATTCTTGACCTAGTTTTTATAGAAAGAAGGTCTAAGATGTTAAATAAAGTCAAAACTAAAGCCTTAATTAGTGTTGGAGCAGTGGCTGCAACTAGCTTTATTCTCATGATGGGATATACTGTTGGTCAACATTCTACTGCTAAACAAAGTCGTAAAGAGATTGAATTGGCTGCAGCTAAACTTGTAGAGGATAAACAAGCAGAAGATAAAACCAGCATTTTGTCATCGGATACAGTAAAAGAATTTTTGACTCAGTACTATACGAAAGAAAAGCTAGGGGAAAATAATACACGTATTCAACCTTATATGACTGAATCGGCTTATTCTCAAGAATTGTCAAGTCAAAATGATGCCATGAACCAAGTGTATAAGGATTATATTTTAGATTATCATTTTGAAAAAGCTGATATCTTTGTCAATCAGACTACGAATCAAGCCATTGCCATGGTCTCTTATAATGTAACCTATGTATCCGATTTAAAGAATGCCAACCAATCAAAGACCAATCAGACAGAAACCAGAACGGTTAAATTGTCCTATTCTAAACTACCTGGTAAGTTATTGGTCAATCAAGTACAGGTTTGGAAATCTGGGTTAGATGATTTAGATAAGACCACTCCCAAAGCTTTGGAAGAATCCTCATCTGTTCCATCACTGCCAAATACTACGACAAAATGATGATGTTTATGAATATAGAAGAAAGTAAGCAAATTTCAATTCTTGATGTAGCAAGTCGTTTGGGTATCTCCTTTAAACAAGTTTCTAGCAGTGTCTATGAACATCCTGAACACGATTCATTCCGAATTTTTTCGAATACCAATACTTTTAAATGGTTTTCAAGAGATATTCAAGGTGATGTCATTGATTTTGTTCGACTTGTTAAGGGAACTTCCTTTAAAGAAGCTCTAACTTTTCTTTCTGAAGAACCTTTTCAAAAAGAAGCTGTTCAAGAAAATAGAGATAGACCATTTTATTATCCTTTAAAGAGAATAGAAGATTCTAGCTGTAGTCTGGCTAGATATTATTTAACAGAATGTAGAGGAATCTCAGAAGAAATCGTACAAAAGATGATTCAACAAGGTTTGATAGCACAAGCCAGTTGGAAAACAAATGAAACTGTTGAACCTGTTATTGTTTTTAAAAGTTTTGATCATCGTCACAAACTGCAGGCAGCAAGCTTACAAGGGATTTATAAGAATTACTCTCTTCCTAGAGAGAGGTTAAAAACGATTCTAAAAGGAAGTCATGGACATGTTGGAATATCCTTTGACATTGGTAAACCAAATAGACTGGTCTTTTGTGAATCCTTCATCGACTTGATGAGCTATTACGAACTTCATCAACAAAGTCTATCAGATGTTCGCTTGGTATCTATGGAAGGATTAAAAAGGTCTGTTGTTGCTTATCAAACTTTACGACTGATAGCTGAAGAAAATCAGAAGTTGGAATTTTTGGATACAGTAATACCTTCAAAGTTATTGCCTTTAATCAATACAATTCGTGATACCACCAACTATTTTGATAATCATCCTGATTTATTGACACTTGCGGTAGATTGTGATGATGCAGGAAAAGAATTTTCTGATAAGTTATCTCAATCAGGATTTCCTGTTTTCCTGGATTTCCCTGATAATGAATCTGGGAAAGAAAAAGTAGACTGGAATGATGTCCTTATAGAAAAGAAATCAGATTTACAATTGATGCTTGAGTCTGCAAAAGAGACATTGGGGAATCAACCAGTAAGACAAACCTCTCAATGTTTAGAATTGTGATAACAAAATCAAGATGTTTTAGCTAATATTAGAATGAAGGAGGATCGTATATGACCATTATTGAACGCTTAGAAGAAAAGGTCACTAGGCAAGAAAGTAAGGTAGCAAGAGAAACAGAAAAACTCGCTGCTTACAAAGAGCAACTGGAAACAGCGATGTTTGCGACGTTCAAAAGGCGTCAAAGCATCAGTCACATGAGTTTTGAAGAAGCTCTTGATCATGCCTTCGGTAGAGAAAGACAATTCGATGATTCTGAATTTAGAAAGGATGAAATGAGTGAATGACAAAAGATTGGAATTTTAATCAACCATTAGAAAGTAAATCAGAAAATCAAGAAGATCCAGATAAAATTGCGGCCTTATTTGGAAATCATCAAGGAGGTAATGATGTAAATTATGAAGCAGCTTTTCAAAAGCGCAAACAAGTACCTGTGACGGAATCAAATTCTAGTTCTAAACCCAAAGTTACAAAGGTTATAACAGGAAAAGAGACAGATATCACTACAAGTTATCAGCAACATCTTAAAAGGTTGATTGCGGATAACAATAGTGATATTCAAAGTAGTCAAAATAAAATTGAAGAGCTACATACTTTGATTGACACAAAGAATAAAGACAATAAGAAATTGCAGTCCATTTATGATGCGATTTCCGAATTACACTAAGCAGTCCTAATAGGCTGCTTTTTTTGAGAGGTTATAGATGTTTACAACATTTTTTAAGAAAAATCAAGACAATAGTGATGTATTTAAGAAACTAATTCATCGACTATCTGATATGTCTGTCCAAGATCTTGAAAAAATAGACCGACTGCTAGATATCATTTTCACTTCAAATCAAGGATCAGAACAACTAAAAACAGAATCAACTTATAGAGAAGAAACCTTGGACGACATATTAAAGGAAGCTAAAAATCAACTTCATAAGGAACAATTGGAGAAGAATTTAGAGAGATTTAGGAAAGACGGAAGGAAGTAAATATTTTGGAGTTGACTACCAAGCAGGAAAAGCAACTGGGTCAGACGCAGTGGTTTCATGCTACATTATAGAGACATTTAGAATCCTTGAAAAAAGAAATCGATATTAAATTTAATTTGGGAAGTGAGCTAGACTTTGGACCTTGCAAAATAGACTCATTTTTCAAATTTTAGTAACTTTTTTGTAACTGAAGATAAATCTCAATTTGATGTTGATAACACTAAAAGTTTCATATAAATAGTTGATTTAACTGCATAATAACATTAAGTATTAATATTATTAGAGGCGATTGGTATCAATACATTAAAGTTTGGTTTATTTAGTCAGCCTTTTCCCAAAAGAGCGCAAATTGTATTGCCAAGTCTGCGATTCGGTCCTTACTATCTAAGTCCGAATGACAAGATAAGGTTCTGATATCCCATTTTTCTTCCGAGAGGTGGTCCGCCGCGTAGAAGAAATGGCAGAGTTCAAAGCCCCTAAAGGCTGCTAATGCCGCCACGGCAGAGCACTCCATATCGACGCAGATAGCTCCTGATTCCTTTCGACGCTTCATCTTGCCGATGGTTTCCCGATAGGGAGCATCGGTCGTCCAAACTTTTCCTTTTTGATACGAAACCTTGTGACTATCCAGAAAAGATTGGAAGAGAGGAATGATTCCCTTGTTTACTTCCACTTCATCACTTGCTGGAAGATAGTGGTAACTAGTCCCCTCGTCTCGAAGGGCGGATGTTGGAATGATGATGGAGGTCGCCTCAATATCTTGGTCCAAAACCCCACAAGTCCCAAAGAGAACGAGTTTTTCCATCCCAAATTGAATCAAATCCTCTATAATTCCCACACAGGAGGCAGCCCCAACTGGCGCATTAAAGACAGCAATCTGTTGGTCTCCAATAGTAATCCCATAGACAATGACTTCAAAGTTAGCCATAGATGTTCTTGTAATTTCGTCATGTTCGTAATTCTCAAGTAGGCGCGCAAAAGTTACTCTTGAAAAGCACGATATGACTACTTTGGGAAATCCTTCAATCGGTTTGTGTAAGTCTTGTGGATTAATGATAGCCTGTCGATTAGGGTCAAATTCTTCTAAAATCATCTCATATATCTCTTTTCATTTAAATTATAGTCCTATATTATATCACAATTATATTCTAGATATCTTTTTAAACCCACAAAAATAAAATTCCATTGAAAAACACCCATTGTAAAGATGGGTGTTTTTGGGTTCTAAATATATAGACATCAATCTGCATTAAAATAATCATAAACCTCTTTAAAGAGAGTTTGCAATATTTCTTGCTCTTCTTCATCTAAATTATTTTCAGAGACTATCTCATCCAAATACTTAGGTACAGTAGAATGGTTTTTAATAGTCGATTTAGCATATCTTCCTTTCAAATGAGTCTTTTATAAAAGTTAATTTCAATATTTTATTCAGTGCAATTCCTTTTCTAGTTCATTTAGAAAGGTGATTAAAAATTGATGGCGACTTTCTGCCATTTGTTTGGCAGTCTCCGTGTTCATTTCATCTTTTAAGAGGAGCAACTTGTCATGGAAATGTTGGATGGTATCAGTAAGGGGTCTCTCTTTGTGGCCACCATAGGAAAAAGTTCGCGCAATTCCTACAGCTCCTATCGCATCCAGGCGGTCTGCATCCTGGACAATCTTGCTTTCTATGGTTTCTGGATGTTTACCGCGATTTTTGCTGAAAGAAACAGCATTGATAACCTGGCAAATCCGGTCGATTTGGTTTTGAGGAATACAAATCTCTTCTAGAAACGTGCGAGCATTCGCATTATTCTCTGTTTTAAATAATTTATAATCATCAGCATCGTGAAGAAGAGCTGACAAGCTCACTATCTCCATATCACATGGGCCTTCTGCTTGTGCGATTCTCATAGCATTGGTATAGACGCGAAGGGTATGCTCTACATCATGGCCATCCGCTCGATCAGCAAATAAAGTTTTAACATACTGCTTTGTAGCATGGATTCGTTCTTCTATCATCATTTTTCTCCTTTGTAAATCTTACTTCAATCAATTTTTATAGACTTTTTCCCTTTAGAAACCTTTAATATTTTTACTTTGGGTTCTCCTAACATAGCCTGTAAACTTAGTGCATGCATCAAATAGCTGTGTTCTCAATCGGTTATAGTATCTTGAACATACATATAAATATTTTTCATAATGCTTACTCCTCTTTGATAAATGATCGAACTATTAATTGTTTTTATTGTATCATTTTTTGTGTTTCGCTGTAATACCAATATTTTTTACTTCATCAGTAAAATAGCGACTTTTAAATATTGAACAACCTACGGAGGCTCACCGTAGGTTTGTATTTATGTTATCAACTTTCCCACAATCTAGCTTTTAGTATGAGAAAAGCGCGTGAAATCAGTGGAAATTCGTCTTAGACTAATTTCCACTGGTTTTCTTTTTCTTGATATATAAGGGTTCAAAAGCGAAAAGACTCAGAAAAAAGTGCACGACAAATAGCTCTAAAACAGAGTCGTCTTAGAGTAAATTCCAGTTGCTAGCGTTTAGTGTGAGACTTTTCGAATCAAACAAACTATTGTATAACAAATAAAAAAATGGTATAATTAAAGCGCTTTCTAAAGTAAATATATTAGTGAAGTGAAAACCATGAAGAATTAGCAAAAGTTGTTATATTGGCTAGTTTATTATCAATTGGTCTTTTCAATCCAGTGTATCTGTTGTGATAGTCACTAAAAGTTATCGGTATGATTGTAACACCTACTATAAGTCTAGTATGAATTACCACAGACATAGCTATATTAACATCTCGTCGTGATCTCATTATGAAATATAAAGTTTGTTCTGACGGAATTTATATCGTTATGAGATCATAATCTACTATAGCGGAGACTTTTAATCCTTAAAGAGTGAGAAAAGGAGGGTTTGATATGTTAAGGCTTAATCATGTTACCTTAAAAACGCGACAAGTCATCTTACAAAATGTAGATTTCACCTTTGAGAAAGGTAGGATTTATGGAGTTCTTGCTATCAATGGATCTGGAAAGACGACACTGTTTCGCGCCCTTAGCAACTTAATTCCCATAAGTAGTGGAAATTTCGCAGTCCCTCCTTCTTTATTTTATTATGAAAGTGTTGAATGGCTGGATGGTAACCTAAGTGGGATGGACTACCTTCGTCTTATAAAAAACATCTGGAAGTCAGACCTGAATTTGAGGGATGAAATCGCCTACTGGGAAATGTCTGATTATATCAGCCTTCCCATTCGCAAGTATTCCTTAGGCATGAAGCAACGCTTGGTGATTGCCATGTATTTTCTCAGTCAGGTGAAATGTTGGCTCATGGATGAGATTACAAATGGCTTAGATGAGTATTATCGACAGAAATTTTTTGATAGGCTAGTACAAATCGATAGACAAGAGCAACTGGTTCTTTTAAGTTCCCACTACAAAGAGGAACTAGTTGATGTCTGCGATAGAATAGTAACCATTCGTCAGGGACAGATAGAAGAGGTTTAGTTTATGAAAGATGTTAGTCTATTTTTATTGAAAAAAGTTTTCAAAAGTCGCTTAAACTGGATTATCTTAGCTTTATTTGTATCTGTACTCGGTGTCACCTTTTATTTCAATAGTCGGACTGCAAACTCAGTTAGCTTGGAGGGAGAGTTGGAAACTCGTCTTGTAGCAATTGAGAGAGTCATCAATGAATATGAAGAGAAACTCTCCCAAATATCTGACACCAGCTCGGAGGAATACCAAATTGCTAAAAATAATTTAGACGTGCAAAAAAATCATTTGACTCAAAAGACAGAAATTCTGACTTTATTAAAAGAAGGGCGATGGAAAGAAGCCTACTATTTGCAGTGGCAAGATGAAGAGAAGAATTATGAAAGGATATCAAATACCCCGACTTCTAGCTCTGAACTAAAAATGGGGGTTGACCGCGAGCGAAAGATTTACCAAGCCTTATATCCCTTGAACATAAAAGCGCACAATTTAGATTATCCGACCCACGGGATTGATCAGATTGTCTGGATTTTAGAGGTTATCATCCCAAGCTTGTTTGTGATTGCTATTATTTTTATGCTAACACAACTATTTGCAGAAAGATATCAAAATCATCTGGACACAGCTCAGTTATATCCTTTTTCAAAAGTGATATTTGCAATGTCCTCTCTTGGAGTTGGAGTGGGCTATGTAACTGTGCTGTTTATCGGAATCAGCGGATTTTCTTTTCTAGTGGGAAGTCTGATAAGTGGCTTTGGACAGTTAAATTATCCCTACCCGATTTATAGCTTAGTGAATCAAGAGGTAACTATTGGAAAGATACAAGATGTGTTATTTCCTAGCTTGCTCTTAACTTTCTTGGCTTTATCGTTATTGTGGAAGTCGTTTACTTGATTGCTTACTTTTTCAAGCAAAAAATGCCTGTCCTCTTTATTTCCTTAATTGGGATAGTTGGCTTATTGTTTGGTATCCAAACCATTCAGCCTCTTCAGAGGATTGCGCATCTGATTCCCTTTACTTACTTGCGTTCAGTGGAGATTTTGTCTGGAAGATTACCTAAGCAGATTGATAATGTCAATCTAAATTGGGGCATGGGGGTGGTCTTACTGCCTTGCACTATAATTCTTTTACTAGTGGGGGTTCTATTTATTGAAAGATGGGGAAGTTCACAGAAAAAAGAATTTTTTAATAGATCCTAGCTTTCCTATAGGGAAAATAAGTATAAACTAACATAGAGAGGGAATCAACTTGATTCTCTCTTTTTGATTCGAAAACCAAGCCAAAATACAAACACAAACTTTTCAAAAAAAATTTAGAAAGTCCTATTCTTTTAAACAATTATCCATTCACAACCAATCTTTTTGTAATATAATGCAAATAGAGAAGATTTATCAATCAAAAACAGGAGAGGAGTTACAAAAATAGCAGTAGTATCATTAGAAAATAATATAAAACTATATAGTTCAGAATTATTTCATGCATTATTAAAAGCCTCCAATTATAAATTGGATGAGCGTATTGCTCAGACTGTTGCAGAAGGCTATGCTCGTAATCTAGATTATTCTGATCCAGAACTGATGCATGTTGGTGTAACTTCGGTTGCTAACAATCTGCTTACAAAAATTAAACAAGAGTATTTTAATGTATAGTATTTTGAGAAAAGCCACCTAAAAAGAAATAACTCTTTAGGTGGCTTTTATAGAAGGAAAGTTTAGATAGAAAAACAAGAAATAACGCACCAATTTTGGTGCGTTCTGCTTTTTTATGCTATAATGGAATTATAAAAATAAAGGAGTTTACCATGATTGGAAAGAACATAAAATCCTTACGTAAATCACATGACTTAACACAACCCGAATTTGCACGGATTGTAGGTATTTCTCGAAATAGCTTGAGCCGTTATGAAAATGGAACGAGTTCAGTCTCTACCGAATTAATAGACATCATTTGTCAGAAGTTTAATGTATCTTATGTCGATATTGTAGGAGAAGATAAAATGCTCAATCCTGTTGAAGACTATGAATTGACTTTAAATTGAAATTGTGAAAGAAAGAGGTGCTAATCTTTTATCTCGACTCTATCGTTATCAAGATAGTCAGGGAATTAGCATTGATGATGAATTTAATCCTTGGATTTTAATGAGTGATGATCTATCTGACTTGATTCATACGAATATCTATTTAGTAGAAACTTTTGATGAAATAGAGAGATATAGCGGTTATTTGGATGGAATTGAACGTATGTTAGAGATATCTGAAAAACGGATGGTAGCCTAATGGAAATCCAAGATTATACCGATAGTGAATTCAAACATGCTTTAGAGCGGAACCTTCGCTCACTGACAAGAGGAAAAAAGTCCAGTAAGCAACCTATAGCGATTTTGCTTGGAGGGCAAAGTGGTGCCGGTAAGACTACAATTCATCGTATTAAACAGAAAGAATTTCAAGGAAATATTGTTATCATAGATGGTGATAGTTTTCGTTCTCAGCATCCACACTATTTAGAACTGCAGCAAGAATATGGCAAAGACAGTGTAGAATACACCAAAGATTTTGCAGGAAAAATGGTAGAGTCTTTAGTAACAAAATTGAGTCATTTGGGATACAATCTTTTGATAGAGGGAACTTTACGAACAGTTGATGTTCCAAAGAAAACGGCACAACTCTTGAAAAATAAGGGATATGAAGTACAATTAACCTTGATTGCGACAAAGCCTAAGCTGTCCTATCTGAGCACTCTTATCCGATACGAAGAACTGTATGCTATCAATCCAAATCAAGCACGCGCAACTTCAAAAGAACATCATGATTTCATTGTAAATCATCTAGTTGATAATACACGGCAATTGGAAGAACTAGCTATCTTTGAAAGAATTCAAATTTATCAACGAGATAGAAGTTGTGTATATGATTCAAAAGAAGGTAAGACTTCAGCAGCAGATATTCTTCAAGACTTACTGTTTGGCAAGTGGAGTCAGGTAGAGAAAGAGATGTTGAAGGTGGGGGAAAAGAGACTTAATGAATTACTTGAAAAATAAACAATTTATATTTTTAGGAGAGTAGAAGTGAGAGGGTTTAATAACAAGATAAAGTCTGTTTATCAAGAACTAACAAATTCCAAAGAGAAATTCGGTAGCTTTCACAAGACTTTAATTCATTTGCATACACCTGTTTCTTATGATTACAAGCTATTTTCTAATTGGACTGCAACGAAATATAGAAAAATTACTGAAGATGAACTATATGATATATTTTTTGAAAATAAGAAAATAAAAGTTGATAAGACAATTTTTTTTAGTAATTTTGATAAGGTTGTTTTTTCTAGTTCAAAAGAATATATTAGTTTTCTTATGTTAGCAGAGGCAATCATAAAAAATGGAATAGAAATAGTTGTAGTAACTGATCATAATACTACCAAAGGTATTAAAAAGTTGCAAAAGGCAGTCTCAATCATAATGCAAACTTATCCGAATTATGATATACATCCTCATATTTTACATGGAGTAGAAATTAGTGCAGCGGATAAATTGCATATTGTATGTATATATGATTATGAACAAGAGTCATGGGTTAATCAATGGTTAAGTGAAAATATTATAAGTGAGAAAGATGGAAGTTATCAACATTCACTGACTATAATGAAGGATTTCAATAATCAAAAAATAGTTAACTATATTGCTCATTTCAATAGTTATGACATTTTGAAAAAAGGTTCTCACTTATCAGGTGCATATAAACGAAAAATTTTTTCTAAAGAAAATACACGATTTATTGGAGTTAAAAATATAAATTCTATTGAAGGTTCTAGAAAAAAACTATTAGCAGATTTTAATTGTGAGCCCAACTTTCTATTAGATAATGATTCTCACGAAATTGATTCACTCGGGAAGAACAATCTGTGGTTGAAAGGTGGAAAAATTTCTTTCAAGATGTTTCAAGAAGCATTGTTTGATTATAACGTATCAGTTAGTTTATGTGAGCCAAGCTTTAAACAAAAGTCTTATATAAAAGGATTATATATAGAAAATCGTGGGGGAAATAGAAGCTTTCTTGCAGGTGATAAATTAAAAAAAGATAAAGACTTCTTTTTAACATTTTCACCATCTATGAATTGTTTAATTGGAGGGAGAGGTACAGGGAAAAGCACATTAATTGATATGCTACAATTTGTACTTTCTCAAGATTGTGATAAGCAAAGCAAATTGGAATTTCTATGTAACCATGCAAATGCTTTTGTACTCTATGTTTTAGAAGAAACTGAATATATTATTGAAGTTAGTTTGCCAGATGTCAAACAAGAAAATAAGGATAATATTTTACAATATTATGGGCAAAATCGAGAGAATAGGTTTGGCTATTCTTATAGATTTAATTCTGACTCTATTAAAGAATGGACACGGTCTCAGTACACAAAAGTTTATAAAGTTGAAGGTAACTATTTTAGATTAGTTGATAAAACTAGAATTTTAGAGAAAATGTTTGATAGGAGATATTCTGTTAATGAGTTAGTTAGAACAGCTGACGGTGAAAAAATTACAGAATTTATTTCTAATTTAATGATAAAAAATAAAAAATTACCGAGACCAGACTATGGGCTAAGAACTCAGACACTCGAATCGTTTGAAGTAAAATTAAAGGAACTTGATGAATATTTAAAACAGCGGAAGCAATTAATACTCGAAATTATTGAGGATTTTAATGAAACTCAGATTGGTAAGTTAAGAATTTGTTATGAGCAAATTGATAGATGGGAAGAACCGCATTTCGAAAGTTATCTTTTCAAGAATAGTCGTTCTTCGTTTGATAATTATAGAATTAGTATGCAAGATGTAGCAGACGTTTTATATCTTATCTATCGGGAATTAGGAATGAAAGAATTTGTTAAAGTCATTGTAAGACAAAATATCCCTAATAAGTATTTTATGCTTTTAAAAAGTATCTCTGAAGATAATTTTGCAAAACAAGAAAATAATTGGAGAGATAAATCTGAAATTAATGAATACAACATTACGCATTTAAAAACGAGTATCTACTCTTTAATTGAGAATAGTAGTTTATTAAATGAGTTTAAAAGAGTTTTAAAAGCGCATGTAGCTAATGAAAGGTTATTTTTGGAATTTAATATTAACTCCAAAGAAACCTCACACCAACTTGATATTCTCTATAAAGAAGTTGGTGTATTAAGTTTGGGACAAAAAGTTGTAGCCATGCTTGATTTTCTATTAGCGTATAGTGATTATTCTAAAGACTTCAGACCATTGATTATTGATCAGCCTGAAGATAATCTAGACAATCGTTATATTTACAGGCATTTAGTTCAGCAGTTTAGAGATGTGAAAGCTCAACGTCAAATTATTTTAGCAACACATAATGCTACAATTGTAACAAATTCTATGACAGATCAAGTTGTTATTATGGAGTCAGATGGAGTTAACGGATGGATTGAATCACAGGGATATGTTAGTGAAAAATATATAAAAAATCATATCATCAATCAATTAGAGGGAGGGAAAGATTCCTTCAAGCATAAAATGTCTATATATGAGACGGCTTTATCAGAGTAGAACCAGAAAAAGTAGGTTAGAAATTTAGCCTACTTTTTTCTTTGTTCGACAGGCATAGTGTACATCTGAGGTCCAAGTCCTCTGTGGATATCTGCTGCAGATGAAACCAATAGCGACTCCTAAGGGTGAATATCGTGGGGTAGGGGGGAGAGGAAGGAATTAGCGGAATCGAGGCTCTATAAACGGAATCGTGACTTGAAGCCATATATCGGATGAGGAACTCTAAAATCCAAATAGGTGTCGTAACCTATATACGTAAATTACGAGAGTAAACTAGGAAAGATGTACGGCTTATTCCGTGAGCGTTTAGGACGTAGTACAACGAATCATGGGAGTCAGCTGAACCCATAGCATTGAAGAAATTTCTGTAATGGAAATGGAGCGAAGGGTGAATAACTAAATGAATATCTCTCTAATTAAATTTGTCAATCCTAATTCCTGGCCTGAAAAGACAGTGAACTGAAAACGTAAATGATGGAAGCTGATTATAAATATAGGACGGCACTGATAGAACGAATTGTAAAATGAGAAGATGAGTGAGAATAATGCTTTCGTTAAAACTTAGTTGGCCCGCTGTGTGCCGAACGGTACGCACAGTGGTGTGAGAGGGGCTAGAGATTAGTCCCTAATCGATCTGTGATAACTTCTTCAAATAATCCTTGTTATCCTAATACTATTCCTAAGAAAATCAATTTTTGATTTTCTATGGGGGTTTGGGGGCGAAGTCACCAAGTTATCTTATCGTTGGCTGTCAAAACTAGAAGGTTTTGATAGGCTGGCGATATGATTTTTGGGATATTGTGGACACAATATCTGAGCTCGCAAAGCCTTACAGAATGCTGAATTTTGATTTTGCAAGTTTCCCGTGATTGACACGGAGTCGGGGATCGTACGACCATGCATGAAAGTGAGGAAATAGTATGCCAGAACAATACAGAGACATTCGTAAAGAGGTTAATTTGACCGCAAATGAATTAGAAATGATTGACGTAATGATGAAATAAAGGATTTGAACACTTTTCTTCATTTGCCAGAAACAAGTTACTGGAGGATGAGTTAGAAATGACTGCTGAAAAGTGGTTCACCTTCTGGCAATCTCAAAAGTTGGAACAAATCAGTCGTGATGTTTATGAGATTTTAATCTTATCAAGGGCAAAAAATCAAGTCACCCAAGAACATGTATCCATTCTCTTAACCTGTGTGCAGGAATTGATTCAAGAAATAGGGAACTCCATTCCTCTCAGTCAAGACTTCCGTAAAAAATACATGAGGTAGGCACATGGAAAATCGTTACCGAAACAATCTAAAGAAAGTTTTCCTGTCTGATAGCGAATTGGATCAGTTGAAACATTGTATCGACCAAAGCGGTTGTCAATCTTTTTCAGAATATGCTCGACGAACCCTACTCGATCCTGGTATGAATTTCATCACCATTGATACAACTGGTTATCAAGATTTGGTGTTTGAGTTGAAGAGGATTGGCAACAATATTAATCAGATTGCCCGAAGTGTAAACCAATCTCAGTTAATTTCAAATGATGAATTGCAGAACTTGAAAAAAGGAATCTCCGAATTGATAAGAGAGGTAGAGAAAGAGTTTAGTATTCAAGCTAAAAAGTTGAGGAAGTTTCATGGTCATCACTAAACATTTTACCGTTCACGGAAAGAGTTATCGCAAAAAAATCATCAAGTATATTCTTAATCCTGAGAAGACCAAGAATCTTGCATTGGTATCGGACTATGGTATGAGGAATTTTCTGGATTTTCCTAGCTATGAGGAGATGGTGCAGATGTATCATGAAAATTTTATCAACAATGACACGCTTTACGATTTTCGACACGATAGGCTGGAGGAGAAACAACGACAAATCCATGCTCACCATATTATTCAGTCCTTTTCGCCAGAGGACAATCTCACTCCTGAACAAATCAATCAGATTGGTTATGAGACCATGAAAGAATTGACTGGTGGAAAGTTTCGCTTTATCGTTACGACCCACGTTGATAAAAACCATCTGCATAATCACATCATTATAAACTCGGTTGACAGCAATTCTGACAAAAAACTTAAGTGGGATTATAAAGTGGAGCGAAATCTTCGAATGATTTCAGATAGATTTTCTAAAATTGCAGGGGCGAAAATTATAGAGAATCGCTATTCTCACCAGCAGTATGAAGTTTATCGCAAGACCAATCACAAGTATGAACTCAAGCAGCGACTCTATTTTTTGATGGAACATTCTAGAGACTTTGAGGATTTCAAAAAGAATGCTCCACTACTACATGTAGAAATGGATTTTAGCCACAAGCATGCGACCTTTCTTATGACGGACTCATCCATGAAACAGGTGGTGCGTGGCAATAAACTCAATCGCAAGCAACCTTATACAGAAGAATTTTTTAAGAATTACTTTGCCAAAAGGGAAATGGAAGAACTCATGGAATTTCTCTTATCAAAGGCTGAGAATATAGATGACTTGATTGAAACTGCGAAACTTTTTGATCTAACTATCATTCCCAAACAAAAGCATGTGTATTTCCAGTTGGCAGGAGTGGAGGTGAAAGAGACAGAACTAGACCAGAAAAATCTTTATGGTGTAGAATTTTTCCAAGATTATTTTGAGAGTAGAAAAGATTGGCAAAATCCAGAAATTGAGGATTTGGTTCAATTTTATCAAGAAGAAAAATTTTCCAAAGAAAAAGAACTCCCAAGAGATGAGAAGTTCTGGGAATCCTATCAAGAGTTCAAGAGCAACAGAGATGCCGTTCATGAGTTTGAGGTAGAGTTGTCACTCAATCAAATTGAAAAAGTAGTAGATGATGGTATTTACATCAAGGTCAAGTTTGGTATTCGTCAGGAGGGGCTTATCTTTGTGCCGAATATGCAGCTCGATATTGAAGAGGAGAAGGTGAAAGTTTTTATTAGAGAAACTAGCTCCTACTATGTCTATCATAAAGACGATCCTGAGAAGAATCGCTACATGAAAGGTCGAACCTTGATTAGACAGTTCAGCTCTGAAAATCAAACGATTCCATTCCGCAGAAAAACGACAGTCGATATGATTAAAGAGAAGATTGAGGAAGTGTATACTTTACTTGAGCTGGATATGGATAAGCACTCTTATATTACAATTAAAGATGATTTAATTCATGAATTGGCAGCTTCAGAATTGAGAATCAATGCTTTGCAAGAACGAGTGACAACCTTAAATCAAGTAGCAGAATATTTACTGGCTTCAGTTGAAAATAAGCAAAAATGAAATTGAATCTTTCAAAATTGAATATAACTGATAAAATTGGCATTGATGTTGTTGAGAAGGAATTGAATGAGTTAGGTATCCAGATAGAATTAGAGAGCAATAGATATGAAAATATCGTATTTAAAGTGAATAAGTTTATCAATCGTTTGAGTAAGAAAATTTCAAAAGAAGAAGGGATATGTTTTCAAAAATAGGAACCCAGACAACCATTATATAAAATGTGTATCTTTTATAAAACATATTTGGAATTATGATAATTTTTATTGCATCAGTCGTAGATTTAGTTATCACATACGATACAAAAAAATCATTATTTTGAGCAAATATCTCCTTATATTTATTCACTTGTTTCCTTACTAGTTTTTTTATTGATTTGTTGGATAAATTCAACTGCTCAATGGTTTTATCTTATCGTTTACTCTTATTTATCATTTTTCTTTTCAATCTCTTTGCCAAGATGAACCTGACTTCAACTATCAAACTGGAGCAGGTGGAGAAAGAAATCGAAGAAAATCAAAGATTTATGACTAAATGGATAGATGATTATGAATATAAGGTTAGGAGATTAGAGAATTTTATCAATATACTTGATAACACAAGAAATCAAAATGTTACCAAATTAGAACGGGAAACAAAATCAGTATAGTTATTTGAGATACCATGGAAAAACTATAAGGCTGATAGTATTAATTTCACTATCAGCCTTACAGGTTATTTAACGTTTCAGAAAAACTATAATGTCAAGATTAACTAAACAGTATCTAATTCTTTCAAATAATTTTCTATCTTCATCAACATTAAAGGATCGTTATAAATCTTACATAACTCTTTTGCTTCTATATAATAATTTTTGACTTGTTCTTTGTCTAGAAATTTGGCTCCAGCATTTCCTACAAGAATAAGTAGGGGAGCCAGTTGGTAACTTGTCTGTCTTTGTTTACAGAGTTCAATCGTCTCAAGAGCTTCTTGGATGGCTTCGTTATATTTTTCCTTTGACACTAGGTAGTGAGCGCAGTTGTAACGAACTCTGATGTAGCCAAATAAAAACTCTTGATGCTCAAAATTTTTTGTCTGATATAACTCCATTAAATGAGAGTAGTTTGCCTCATATTCTTGTTCACGACCCACTAAGGAATAGAAATTAGATAGAGTATTCAATACCTTTAAATAAATCAGAGTATTTGAGGAGACTTTTAATAATATATTTTCCAATGAAGAAATAGCCTCACACTTACTGTCATATTGATAGAAGTCAATAATAGCTTTGATCCATTCAAGGTAAGTTCGGTCTTCTAGTGTTAGAAAAGTACTTCGTTCAATCTCTATTCTATAAATATATTCCAAATCATCATAATTTCTGTCATCTAATAGGCGAGCAGATAATTGCTTGAAATTAGAGAGGTTAGATTTAATTTCAATTTGTTCATTAAAAAAATAATCTAATGGTACTTCAAGTCGTTGTGAGAGTTTGAACAAAAGGTCTGCAGAGGGAATGAAATGCCCTCTCTCAATTTTACTAATCTGGCTTTGTTCACAAATTCCTTCTGCAAGAGTTTGTTGGGAGAGTCCTAGCTCTTTTCTTTTTAATCTGAATTTCTCTGCGAGTGTATTCATTAAAGATAATAAACCTTCCTATTTGCTTAATTTCATTATAAAATTTTTAGTTCAAAATAGCAAATTAAAGGAATATAATATTCTTTATGGTAATAAAAATTAAAAAAAGTTCAATAAACAATAAAAAATTGGCTAAATAAAAATATATATGTTAGAATAAAAACAAGGAAACAGAAAGGGGTTTCATTGTATGAGAAAAAAACGTGGAATTAAAAAATTAGTTACATTTGCATTACTAGGTGTTTTTATGTTTAGTAATACAATTCCTTACCAACAGTTTATTCAGAAGAATAAACAATTGGAGATTCGAGTGCAATCACAAAAAAATCGAATGGTCTTGATGTTGGGAAGACTGATTGATTTCGTATTACTTTAAAATTCAACTATTTAGAGAAAGGTATTTTGATGAGAGCTTGTAACAATACCAGATAAATATAAGAATGGAGATGTTTGATAAAATGCTTTTATAGCTAACCAACTGTTGAAAATTATGAGTTACAAAATCTAAAGTATTTAAGATTGGTTTATAAAAATTTAAGAAGATTCTTTTATCAATAGTTTAGTAAGCTTGTTAGTTTATAGAAGGCAGGGGTATTTTTGCCCTCTATTTTAGAATAAGGAGTGCACTATGAAAAAATTATTTATACTCATATCCAACCTGCTTGCTAGTTTGTTCTTTGTTTGGGTATTTACCATTTGGACTGATACATATGTCTCCCATTATTACCCCAACGTTGTTGTACGTGATTCTTCCCCTGAAACAACTTTTCAGCATGTTGCTACACGCTTGGAAAAACTAGCAGAAGAAACGGATAGCTTTATTGCGATTCAACACCAAGATCCTAACTCAGAAGGTACTACAGTTTTTTCTTATACGACCTTTGGGAACGGAAAGTTACCTGATGGGCTTCAGGAAAAAAAACTAGAAGATGCTCAAAGTAGTAGTGTTGAAACAAACTATTTTGTATTCGATGGACACCTAGATATTCACTTGCTAAAGGAGGAGCTAAGTCAACTTGGCTTGACTAACATGCACCTGACAATTCCATCTAAACTATCTACGTTAATGGCTATCTTTAGTAACGGATTTCAGTTAATCAGTCTATTGATTTTCATCTTAACCTTTGGAGCACTGACTTTAATTAGTCAAATTAGCCAATTACGGTCGTCGGGCATTCGCCTCATTTCAGGAGAGAAACGGTGGTCCATTTTCCTTAGACCAGTTGGTGAGGATTTGAAAGGGATAGCTGTTGGTTTCAGTTTAGCTGGTGTGCTCGCCATTCTTATGCAAAAATTCTGTCGCTTCCAACGCAATCCCTAATGACCATAGGAGAAGGCTTGCTCAGTTATAATCTCATCTTGTTGTCAATCTCCCTGTTTTTCGCTCAACTCTTCGCAGTTGGGATAAAAAAGATACACCTGATGCAGATTATAAAAGGGCAAGTGCCTGTCAGAGGAATCATTAGTTTAATTTTAATCGGTCAACTATTAGCGATTATTATTGTAACGCTGGGAATAGGGAGTAGTTTAAAGTATTCCCAAGCCTGGCAACAGCATCGGATTGGACAAGAGGTTTGGAGTCAGGAAAGGCAACTGACTATCCTATCAATCAGCCGTGAAGGAACGAGTCCTGGTTTTGATGAACAAGCTCAAAGGAAATTCAGAACTTGGTATCAATTGATGGATCTGGCTGTTTCAGAACAAAAGGCTTTCTTATCTAGACACCAGTTAATTGACCGTACTTTGCAAAATGGCATGGCTTCCTCCAAAAACTTGACAACCTCTACAGAATGGTACGATTACAGCCCGAATGGCAATGTCCTTATCGTCACACCGCAATACTTGGAGCGTCAAAACATTCCTGTAGATACAACTATTAAGCAAAAGATGAATCACCTTGATGTAGGGGAGTTTGTCTTATTGCTGCCTGAACACCTCCGTTCAGAGGAAGAACATTATAAATCTGTTTTTGAAGACGACTTAACCAGTCGCATGTCTAGTCGAGATGAACGACAGCAAATGACTGCTACGGTAGGTTATTTGGAATCAGGTCAGGATCGTTTTGTGTATAATACGACCCCTATTTCTTACCAGCAGTTTTTGAAAGATCCAATCATCATTGTTATAACACCCCAATCAACTGGTCCACAGTCCATTTTGTTTTGGGTAGACGCAGTACAGAACTACGTTCTCTTTAATCAATTGTCTGATGCCCAGGAGCTTATCCAGAGACAAGGCATTGAAAATTGGGTCTCAGAAATGCAAACAGGTTACCACAACTACATCACATTATTGGATAATATCCAGAGGGAACGTTGGGTAATGCTAGCAGGAGCTGTGCTTGGGATTGCAACTTCAATATTGTTGTTTAACACTATGAATAGGCTCTACTTTGAAGAATTTAGACGTGCCATTTTTATCAAACGCATTGCAGGTCTCAGGTTCTTAGAAATCCATCGCACTTATATCTTTGCTCAACTGGGTGTGTTTTTACTGGGATTTGTTGCGAGTGTATTTCTTATGGTAGAGATACTAGTTGCTTTCTTAGTCTCGTTACTCTTTACTGGTCTATCTCTTTTACAGTTACATGTCCAAATGCAGAAAGAAAACAAGATGTCCATGCTTGTTTTGAAGGGAGGTTAATATGATTGAACTTAAACAGGTGAGTAAATCTTTTGGAGAACGAGAGTTATTTTCGAATCTTTCAATGACATTTGAGGCTGGAAAAGTCTATGCCTTAATTGGTTCAAGTGGTAGCGGAAAAACAACCTTGATGAACATGATTGGGAAATTAGAATCTTATGATGGAACGATTTTTTACCGAGGTAAAGACTTGGCCAATTATAAATCGAGTGATTTTTTCCGTCACGAATTGGGCTACCTCTTCCAGAACTTTGGCTTAATTGAAAACCAAAGTATTGAAGAAAACCTTAAGCTAGGTCTCATTGGTCAAAAGTTGAGTCGGTCGGAACAGCGGTTGAGGCAGAAGCAGGCTTTAGAACAGGTCGGCCTGGCTTATCTTGACCTAGATAAGCGCATCTTTGAGTTATCGGGCGGAGAATCGCAACGGGTTGCCTTGGCAAAAGTTATCTTAAAGAATCCACCCCTTATTCTGGCAGATGAGCCAACAGCTTCAATAGACCCAGCAACCTCTCAGTTGATTATGGAGATTTTGCTATCTCTTCGAGATGATAATAGGCTAATCATTATCGCAACACATAATCCGGCAATTTGGGAGATGGCTGATGAAGTGATCACGATGGATCATCTGAAATAAAAATCCTTGTTTTTAATTGCACGATGAGTTACTGAAATATTATCATGAATCAATAATTGGAGTTAATTTAGAATTGTACTTTATTAATATTGAGGTAACTTTTTCTTGATAAAGGAAGAAAAAGTATAGAAATAAGTCTTGAAAAACTGCATTTGAAGAATTATTTTGATTATATTGTTTCGGATGACAATTGCTATTGAAGATTCGTACTCAGGGATACAGGTATCAACTAGTGCTGGTATTGATATTGGATATTACGATTACCCATTGCCTTTATTTAATGCTAAGGCAAATTGGAAGGCTGGAAGTATGCAAGAAGTATTGAACGTAATTCAATCACAACATGAGTTTTAAAACGTCTAGACGTACTTAGAAAAATAAAAAAAGCGATAGAGCAATTTGCTCTTTCGCTTTTTTTATTTTTCTAAAAACAGCGGTAAAAATACATGATTTTTCACTCTTAATAGTGAAGTCTAAAAATTGAGAGAGTTTTATGAAAAATCGTTCACCGCCATTTCCTACCTTATCAAATTTATATAAGGAGGAATAAAATGGTGTATTTTATCTATGTGAATGGGTTAAAAGTCCCTGTTTCCAAAGAAGCTCTTGTATGATTAATTTGTGAACATTTTCCTATAATTTTGTAATATTTTTGAGACTATAATATATTAGATAAACATGTCTTTTGTGTTTCACTTTATTTTACAATAAGACTAATTTTTGAAGTCAGTAATTTTAAATAGTTGATAAAATATTTGCTCTCAGACGGTTAATAGATATGCTTATGAGAAGCGTTTAATAAATTAATTTTAGTTCAAAATGTCCAGTTTGGACACTTTGAAAGATTTCCTAGTTTTATATATTATACTTTTCTCAGGAGAAAGCTAGATGTACAGACGTTTGAGAGATTTGAGGGAAGATCACGATTTGACCCAAAAACAAATAGCTAAAATACTTTCGTTTACAAACTCAGCTTATGCTAAAATTGAACGGGGTGAGCATGCCTTGACGGCAGATGTATTGGTAACTCTCTCAAACTTTTACGATGTCAGTACAGACTATCTATTGGGATTGACAGATTTCCTGATAAAATTCGCTTTAAAAAATAATCTCCTCAATTTCATAGAGTGTGAAAATGAGGAGATTTTTTATTTGTTCTTTGACAATTGAATAGTCCAAAATGGTACTTTCCTCATTTGTGGAGCAGATTTGAATGGCTCGCCATGATAAGAGCGATTTTAAAACCATCAATAAAATAGAGCGATACTTTATATGCCATGATACAAATGATATACAATGATACTTCTGACCGTTCAGGCTGCCACCGTAAAAGAGCAGTAAGTGAAATTCTTATGATGACTTCATCAGTCATGCCATGGAGGTGAAAAAATCTAAGAAAGGAAGTAATAATATCATGGAAACAGTAAACTATAAAGATTTAGTTGCGATTGGTTTTCCAGAGCACACATCAAGAAATATTATTAGACAAGCAAAAAAGATTGCTGTAAAAAAGTTTGAAGAAGCTAGAAAAAATGATAAGAATGCGGTACAATTAGGATGTTCACCTTTCGATAATAAAAGGTTAGGCATTGCTCCTAAAAATATTGTAGAAAATTTAATTGGTATTTCTTTTTCAGATATAGAAGGTGAGAAAAATGGTTATATCAAAGACAAAGAAATATAAAGGTGTATACAAAGATTCAAAAGGAAAAATTTATTTTCAAATTGAATTAGGAGTTGATCCAATAACTGGGAAAAGAATTCAAAAGAAAGGAAGGAAAAATCAACAGGGACTACCGTTTAATTCTTTTAAGGAAGCATATGAAGAGATACTTCGTTTAAAACATGAATTTGTGAACTCTACTATTAATAATAATAGTTTTCTAACTTTTAGAGGGTTTATGGAAGAGATTTATTTAAAATATTATCAACAAAAAGTTCAATTTGTAACTTATCAGACCGCTTTACCACATCATCAGTTATTTATTAAGCAATTTGGTAGTAAAAAATTATCAGATATTAGTACTATTGACTGTGAAAGATTTCGCTTAGCTATTATAGACAAGTATTCTAGTAACTATGCTAAAAATATGTGGTCTAGATTTAAAGCATGTCTGGGCTATGCAGAAAGATTGGGTTATATTGATAGAGTTCCTTTTAAAGGATTAGATAATCCTAGAGGAAAGCACCCTGATACAAAATTTTGGACATTTGATGAATTTAAGAAGATAATAAACTCTTTTGATATTAGTGAGTATGAGGGACTCCATAATTACATGACGATCTGGTTATATTTTATGACTGGCTTAAGAGTTAGTGAGGGTATTGCTCTTAAATGGGAAGATATTGATTTTGAACGTAAATGGATTCATGTTCATTCGACAATTGAGAAAGACAAAAACGGTGTATGGTATGCTAAACAACAAACAAAGACAGTAGCAGGGAATCGTAAAATTGATTTAGATGATTTTACGATTACAATACTTAAAAAATGGCGAGAAGTTCAAATCAAGAATGATGATAAAAATTATGTAATATCACGTTTTGGTGCCCCCTTGTGTAAGTCTACAATTTCTAGGATAATAAAAAGGCATGCTAGGGTTACTGGTGTACCAGAAATTACGGGGAAAGGTTTAAGACATAGTCACGCTTCCTACCTTATAAATGTATTGCATAAGGATACCTTATATGTTTCATATCGATTAGGACATGCTGATAAGTCAACCACGTTGAATACATATAGTCACTGGTATTATTCAGGTGATTCAACAATTTCAGAAGAGATTACAAACAGTTTAGATAATCTTGGATTATCAATTTACCTACCAAATTCCTGCCAAAGTTAAAAATGGAGGAATTAACCCACTAATACTGGGAGAAAATAAGATTAGCAAATTGTTACTCTTAAATAATAGAGCGACTACATTTGTAGCTTAAAAACATGATTAAACCGCTAGTCTTAGGAGTAGCGGTTTTTCATTTTGTTCGACAAGGGGCAAAAAGGGAAACGATGTCGAATTGGTATGTCTATTTTATATCATTTAGAAAAGATTCCTTATGAAAAAAATTTACTTTTTAATTTCATTTTGTTATAATAGATAACAAGAAAGAATATCTTATCAGTAAATCCTAAGCGAGCCTGTGGTAGTGGAAGTCAGGTGGTTGAGAGATAAGTGTGGCGCTTTTGGTATTTTTTTAAAAATAATGAAGTAATAAATTAGGGTGGAACCGCGTTTTTAACGCCCCTAGGTCACTTGACTTAGGAGCAAAGACACGGTTTTTTTGTATCCTGAGTCAGACTCAATCATATAGAAAAAGGAGTAAAACATGTCTAAAAAATTGACTTTCCAGGAAATTATCCTCACTTTACAACAATACTGGAATGATCAGGGTTGTATGCTGATGCAGGCTTATGATAATGAAAAGGGTGCAGGTACAATGAGTCCTTACACTTTCCTTCGTGCTATTGGTCCTGAACCATGGAACGCAGCCTATGTAGAGCCATCACGTCGTCCTGCTGACGGTCGTTACGGGGAAAATCCAAACCGTCTCTACCAACACCACCAATTCCAAGTGGTTATGAAGCCATCTCCATCAAATATCCAAGAGCTTTACCTTGAGTCTTTGGAAAAATTAGGTATCAATCCATTAGAACACGATATCCGTTTCGTTGAAGATAACTGGGAAAACCCATCAACTGGTTCTGCTGGTCTTGGTTGGGAAGTTTGGCTTGACGGTATGGAGATCACGCAGTTCACATACTTCCAACAAGTCGGTGGTTTGGCAACTGGTCCTGTTACTGCTGAGGTAACCTATGGACTAGAACGTTTGGCTTCCTACATCCAGGAAGTAGATTCTGTTTATGATATCGAATGGGCTCCAGGAGTTAAATATGGAGAAATCTTCCTTCAGCCAGAATACGAGCACTCAAAATACAGCTTTGAAGTTTCAGACCAAGATATGCTTCTTTCTAATTTCGAGAAATTTGAAAAAGAAGCAGGACGTGCGTTAGAGTTAGGCCTTGTTCACCCTGCTTATGACTATGTACTAAAATGTTCACACACCTTTAACTTGCTTGATGCTCGTGGAGCAGTGTCAGTTACAGAACGCGCCGGTTACATTGCCCGTATTCGTAATTTGGCCCGTGTCGTAGCTAAAACATTCGTAGCAGAACGTAAGAAACTCGGTTACCCACTTCTAGACGAAGCCACCCGCGCAAAACTCCTAGCAGAAGAGGAAGAATAGACAGAATTACAGGGAATGGAAAAATGAGCGAACAAAGTCGACCGTAGGTCACTAAGATAAAAAAAAGTCAGAGACTTGCTATGTAGTGAAAAACAGTCTGGATATGAAGATTTTCTTTATCCGATTGAGAAAATCAGTTGATCGAGACTTAAGGCTTGGCAGTTAGTCAATGAAAAACTGAAAGGTTTGCTTGCAGTCCCCCACTACTAAAGAGTCTTAGTTGAAGAAAAAAATAATTGATTGATAAAAAGCAAAGGAAAAAACATGACAAAAAACTTATTAGTAGAACTAGGACTCGAAGAGTTACCAGCCTACGTTGTCACACCAAGTGAAAAACAACTGGGTGAAAAAATGGCAGCCTTCTTGGATGACAACCGCCTTTCATATGAAGGGATTCAAACATTTTCAACTCCTCGACGTTTAGCTGTTCGTGTACTTGGTTTAGCAGACCAACAAACAGATTTGACTGAAGATTTTAAAGGACCTTCTAAGAAAATTGCTTTGGATGCAGAAGGAAATTTCTCTAAAGCTGCACAAGGGATTTGTCCGTGGAAAAGGCTTGACTGTAGATGATATTGAATTCCGTGAAATCAAAGGTGAAGAATACGTCTATGTAACTAAGCATGAAGCTGGAAAACCAGCGGAAGAAGTTCTGACTGGAATTCCAGAAGTCTTGGCTAGCTTAAGTTTCCCTGTTAGCATGCGTTGGGCAAACAATACTTTTGAATATATCCGTCCAGTCCACACTTTGACAGTGCTTTTGGATGATGAAGCTCTTGAACTAGATTTCTTAGATATTCATTCAGGCAGAGTCAGTCGACGTCATCGCTTCCTTGGACATGAAGTTGAAATCCGTCATGCCGATAGTTACGAAGAAGACTTACGCAAAGTCTATGTCATTGCAGATAGCACTGAGCGTGAAAATATGATTCGTGAGCAGATCAAGACTATTGAAGCAGAAGAAGGAGTTAAAGTTCAAATTGAGGAAGGACTTTTAAACGAAGTCTTAAACTTGGTCGAATATCCAACTGCTTTTATAGGTAATTTTGATCCTAAGTACTTAGAAGTTCCAGAAGAAGTTTTGGTTACTTCAATGGAAACTCATCAACGCTATTTTGTTGTCCGTGATCTTGATGGAAACCTAAGACCAAACTTCATTTCAGTTCGTAACGGAAATGCTGAACACTTGGAAAATGTCATTCGAGGAAATGAGAAAGTTTTGGTTGCTCGTTTGGAAGATGGAGAATTCTTCTGGCGTGAAGATCAAAAACTCAAGATTGAAGATTTAGTTGCTAAACTTTCACACGTTACCTTCCATGAAAAGATTGGTTCACTTCGTGAACACATGATTCGTACAGGGCAAATTGCTATCCTGCTAGCAGAAAAAGCTGGTCTATCAGTTGATGAATCTATTGATCTTGCTCGTGCTGCAGCCATTTATAAATTTGACCTCTTAACCGGTATGGTTGGTGAATTTGATGAGCTTCAAGGGATCATGGGTGAGAAGTATGCGCTTCTTGCAGGTGAAAATGCTGCAGTGGCGCAAGCTATTCGAGAGCACTACCTTCCAGACTCAGCAGACGGAGCTCTTCCTGAATCTAAAGTTGGAGCAATACTTGCACTAGCCGATAAATTAGATACTCTCTTATCTTTCTTCTCTGTTGGTTTGATTCCATCTGGTTCAAACGACCCTTATGCACTTCGTCGTGCAACACAAGGGATTGTTCGAATCTTAGAGGACTTTGGATGGAATATTCCAATGGACGAGTTGATTGCGAGTCTTTATGCTTTATCGTTTGATAGTTTAACTTACGATAACCAAGAAGAAGTGCTTAACTTCATCAAAGCTCGTGTTGATAAGATGATGGGTTCTACTGCAAAAGATATTAAAGAAGCTGTTCTCGCAAGTTCAAATTTTGTTGTCTCTGATATGATTGAAGTAGCAGAAGCTCTTTCAGAAGCTGCGAAAACTGAAGATTACAAATCATCAGTTGAGTCATTATCTCGTGCCTTTTAAACCTAGCAGAAAAGGCAGAAGGTTCAGTCAAAGTTGATTCAAGTCTCTTTGAAAATGAGCAGGAAAAAGAACTAGCTCAAGCGGTAGAAAAACCTTGAATTGAAAGGTTCAGCAAGTGATAAATTAGCATCAACTATTTGCTCTTAGTCCAGTTATTGATGCGTTCTTTGACAATACTATGGTTATGGCAGAGGATATCGATGTTAAGAATAATCGTTTGGCTATTCTAGCTGAACTTGTCAATAAAGCAAAAACAGTGGCTGCTTTTAACCTTCTTAATACAAAATAGTAATTGAAAAGTAGATTGGAGGTTCAAATATGACACCAGAAAAAATCGCTCGTATTAATGAGCTTGCTAAAAAGAAAAAAACAGAAGGCTTGACTGCGGAAGAAAAAGTAGAACAAGCCAAACTTCGTGAAGAATATATCGAAGGCTATCGTCGTTCAGTTCGTCATCACGTTGAAGGAATCAAAATCGTCGATGAAGAGGGTAATGATGTGACTCCTGAGAAAAACTTCGTCAGGTCCAACGTGAAAAAGGTTTGCACGGACGAAGTCTTGATGATCCAAATTCATAGATAGAAAAAAACCTCAGTTAGTGTATGCTAACCGAGGTTTTCTATAAAAAAAGGAACCTAAAATGGTTCCTTTTTGTTAATATAACTAGTTACTTGCACCAGAAGTAGCATCTGCACTCCATGTCCCCCCATCAGCATGATTCAGAAGCTCCGACGTAGCATCAGCGTCTCCGTGACCTCCAGCAGCAGGAGCAAAAGGTCCGCTACCGCCTACCAAACGTTGACCAGTTTCTTTCAAGTACCAGTCAAGCCATGGTTGGAAGTTAAAGACAATTTCATTGATACCAGCATATGATCCATCAGGATAGTACATAGCTTGGTAGTTGTGAGTATTAATGACACCAGCTGGAGAACCTGGAACAATGGTACGTACGTATTCCTGGTTTCCATTACGAAGTGTACCGATGACCCACTCTACGTTCTTCATACGTGCAGGTGGAAGTGAACCATGAACTGTTGACATACGGCTACCAGATTGAGGTGGAACACGTTTCGCAAACATTGTATCTGGATCTTGATGAGCGTTGTTGTAGTAGAGGAATTGGTTGTTGTCATCAGCATATGTCAATTCAAAAGGCATAGCTTTCAAGAACATATCGATTTGGTTAACTGTAAGGATACCATGGTCAAGTTTAACGTATGTATCACCAGATACAGCACCTGTAATTTCTGCAACTTTTTCTACCCATTCTGGATCATCAGGGTCAACTTCTGTAATAGTTGTGGCAATTGGTTTTCCACAATCCAAGTCTTCTGGTTCAATTGGTTTTGGTTTTTCAAATTAGATACGACTCCTACGTATTTGACAAAGTTATCTAAGCAAGTTTCAAGGAATTTAACAGTTCCTTCGTTAATAATATTTCCTTTTGCATCAAAAGCTTCTTTGGCTTTTCCAAGAAGGAATTCATTACCTGGTAAAGTGTAGGCATTTACTCCTGGTGCATCAAGAATTTTACGAAGGTGAACTTGAGCACGTGAAGTTCCTTGATCGTAGTATGAAGCACCCACAATCATAACTGGTTTGTTTTCAAATGGATGAACTTCGTATGAAAGCCATTCAAGGACTGACTTAAGTGAAGCAGAAATAGTGTGGTTGTGCTCTGGAGTAGCAATAATCACACCATCAGCTCGAGTAATTTTGTTGTAAAGAAGGCGCAACTGGAAGCTCTCGTCCCATTTTTCGTCTTGGTTAAACATTGGAACTTCATCGATTTCCAAGACTTCTAGTTCAAATTTAAATTTAAACTGACGGCGGATGAACTCCAAGAGTTTGCGGTTATATGATTGATCGTAGTTTGATCCAACAAGTCCAACAAATTTCATTCTTTCGATCTCCTATCTTACAAATTTTCCCAATCAAAATCTTCGGCATCTTTGCGAAGAAGCTCTTGTGCGTTACGCAATTTCTCAGTAACTTTAACAAAGATACGGAAGTCATCAAAGATGGCATCCAATTTCTTGATGACATCAAGATCTACCAAGTCACCATTTTGATCAAATGCTTGAAGAGAATGTGAAAGCAAGAATTCATCTGGGAGAACATTTGCTTTGATTTCAGGAGCATTCAAAATTTGACGAAGTTGCAATTGAGCACGTGATGAACCGAGTGTACCATATGAAGCACCAGTAATCATAATTGGTTTGTTCAAAAGTGGGAATACTCCATAAGAAATCCAAGCAAGAGCGCTCATAAGAACAGCTGGAATTGAGTGGTCGTATTCTGGTGTACCGATGATAACACCATCAGCTGCTTTCGATTTTAGCTACGATTTCCATAGCTTCAGCTGGAATTTGTTTGTCGGCTGGTTTGTTAAATACAGGTAGATCCTTAATTTCTACCAATTCGATTTCTGCTTTATCAGCAAAGTGTTTCTGCATATATTGAAGCAGTTGGCGGTTTGTGGAACGTTTTGAGTTAGTTCCTACAATAGCAATAAGTTTAAGCATGGGCTTTCCTTTCTCTTTTTGCATTATTAATTATTTATCGTTGGATACCAGATGAACAAGCTAGGTGTCCATCTTTGTCAATGAGGATGGCTTCTATACCTTCAATATTTTCGACTTGCCACATAATAGAAGCGCTACGTTCGCCAAATAATCGTGTGGTCCATATCTCGCCGTCAACAGAGCGGTCAGATATAATGGTTAAACTAGCTAAATCCGTTTCAATAGGATAGCCTGTTTCACTATCGAAAATGTGATGATAATCCTTGCCATTGATTTCAAGATGCCGTTCATAAATCCCAGATGTAACCACTGATTTTCCAGTAATGGATAAGGTCATCAGGTGATTACCGCGTGGATTATTTGGATCTTGAATGCCGATTTGCCACGGACGTCCATCTTTTGATTGGTTGTTCCCAATTGTGAGGATGTTTCCTCCAAGATTGATAAGAGCAGAAGTGACGCCGTTTTCTTTTAAGAAAGCTGCAACCTTATCTGCACTGTACCCCTTTGCTAAACACCCTAAGTCAATTTTCATTCCCTTTTTTTCTAGGAAAACTGTAGAATTGACTGAATCGAGTTTAATAAAATGAGGGTCTATTAGTGGTAAGGCCGAAGCAATTTCTTCAGGGCTTGCAAGCTTTGCATCGGAAAAACCAATGCGCCAGGTTTGAACCAAAGGCCCTATACTAATATTGAGATGACTTTTAGGTGCTAGACTGTGTTCTAGACCTAATGAAATCAGTTCAAACAAATCAGGGTGGACTTTAACTGGGGCAATACCTGCCTGATAGTTAATTTCCATTAATTCAGATTCAGTACTGTTAGCATTGAAGCGGAATTCAAATTCCTTGAGCAAATCAAAAGCTTGACGGAGAAGATTATCAGCTTGTTCATGTACTAAGGAAATAGTAATAGTAGCTCCCATTAATCGCTCAGATGATGAACTGAGAGGCAAAGAATCAACTCCCTTCAAATCACTCGGAAATAGCTACAAATCTTGAATGAATAAGAAATTTAAAATTTATAATTTATTTCCATATAAATAGAATATCATAAAGTCAGCGTTTTCACAAATTATTTTTTACAAAAAGTCAAGAAAAATGCTCAGAATAATAATTATTAAACAAATTAGAGATTCAATGAGGACTCTTTGAAATATAAATTGATATATCTTTCATAAAACTTTAGTCAAAAATTAAATGACTTTCAAACAGGGTCAAAAAGTCTTGAAAACGTTAACAGATAATGGTATACTTGAGAGGTAAATAAAAAAATAAAGGTAGGATTTATCTTATGAGTAAAATCGTAGTCGTGGGTGCTAACCACGCTGGAACTGCATGTATCAACACTATGTTGGACAACTTTGGAAACGAAAACGAAATCGTTGTATTTGACCAAAACTCAAATATTTCATTCCTTGGATGTGGAATGGCTCTTTGGATTGGTGAGCAAATCGACGGCGCTGAAGGATTGTTCTACTCTGATAAAGAAAAATTGGAAGCAAAAGGTGCTAAAGTTTACATGAACTCACCTGTTCTTTCAATCGACTATGATAATAAAGTTGTTACTGCAGAAGTTGAAGGTAAAGAACACAAAGAATCATATGACAAATTGATCTTTCGCTACTGGTTCTACACTCAATCTTTGCCTCCAATCGAAGGTGTTGAAATTGTTAAAGGTAACCGTGAGTTCAAAGCAACTCTTGAAAACGTACAATTCGTTAAATTGTACCAAAACGCAGAAGAAGTTATCAACAAACTTGCTGACAAGAGCAAACACCTTGAGCGTATCGCTGTTGTAGGTGGTGGTTACATCGGTGTTGAGCTTGCTGAAGCTTTCGAACGTCTTGGAAAAGAAGTTGTCCTTGTTGATATCGTTGACACTGTATTGAACGGATACTATGACAAAGACTTCACACAAATGATGGCTAAAAACTTGGAAGACCACAACATCCGTTTGGCACTTGGTCAAACTGTTAAAAGCTATCGAAGGTGAAACGGTAAAAGTTGAACGCTTGATCACTGACAAAGAAACATTTGATGTGGATATGGTTGTTCTTGCAGTTGGTTTCCGTCCAAACACTGCACTTGCTGATGGTAAGATCGAACTCTTCCGTAACGGTGCTTTCCTTGTTGACAAGAAACAAGAAACATCTATCCCAGGTGTATATGCTGTTGGTGACTGTGCGACTGTTTATGACAACGCTCGTAAAGACACTAGCTACATCGCACTTGCTTCAAACGCTGTTCGTACTGGTATCGTTGGTGCTTACAACGCTTGTGGACATGAACTTGAAGGAATCGGTGTTCAAGGATCAAATGGTATCTCAATCTATGGTCTTCACATGGTTTCAACTGGTTTGACACTTGAAAAAGCAAAAGCTGCAGGTTACAATGCAACTGAAACTGGATTTAACGACCTTCAAAAACCAGAATTTATGAAACATGACAACTATGAAGTAGCTATCAAGATTGTCTTTGATAAAGACAGCCGTGAAATCCTTGGTGCTCAAATGGTATCTCGTGATTCAGCAATTAGCATGGGATATTCACATGTTCTCACTTGCATATTCAAGAACACGTTACAATTGATAAATTAGCATTGACAGACCTATTCTTCTTGCCACACTTCAACAAACCATACAACTACATCACAATGGCAGCACTGTACAGCAGAAAAAAATAATTGATGATATGAAAAACAAAAGTAGCTTCAACTATTGAAGTTACTTTTTTTTATTATCAAAGATTAAGAAACCTCGTCTACTTGCTGGGATCAAATGTAAAACCCTTCTCCAAGGATTTCGTGAGCTTCAGTGATAGTGATAAAGGCCATCGGATCAACTGTATGAATCATTTCTTTCATCTTAACCATTTCATTTCTTGCGACAATACAGTAAATAATCTTTAAAGTCCTTTTTGGCTATAGTAGCCTTGTCCTGAGATAAAGGTAACGCCACGACCAAGTTCTTCGTTAATTTTATCGGCTAATTCCATCGGTTTTTGAGTGATAATCATAAATCCTTTTCCAGCATATCCACCCTCACCGATTAAGTCAATAACTCTTGAAACGATGAAGTCAAATAAGAGAGTATAGGTTACAAGACGTAGGTCTTGGAAGATGATTAAAATCAACATTAGAATCAGAAAATCAAGTCCAAAAAGCAATTTTCCAACAGAGATATTGGTGTATTTATTAAGGATACGAGCGACGATATCAGTACCACCAGTTGTTCCACCCGCGTTGAAAATAACACCGAGTCCAACACCTAGGAGGACACCAGCTACTAAAGCGACCACAACCAAATCACCTTCAAGGTTAAACTGAAGAGGAATCTTCTCAAAGATAGCTAACCAGACGGAGACGGCAATGGTTCCAAGTAGACTGGAATATAGTGATCTTAGTCCAAATATTTTCCAAGCTAGTAGGAAGAGAGGGATATTAATCAAGATATTCATCAGCGAAATAGGGATATTAAAGAGATAGTAGGTAATCAAGGTTATCCCTGTTGCTCCACCTTCGAACAAGTGATGTGGAACAACAAAATAAGTAAGTCCGAAGGCGAAGATAGCAGCTCCGAATATAATAGTTATGAGTTGGTTTAATATGCCGTAGCATTGAGCTCCCCTCCTATTTTTGTGTAAAAGTGAAGTAATAATATTTTTAAAATAAGACTGATATTACAACTTCATGGATTCAATTTTCTCGGAATCAGGTGTAACACGAAGAGTTTTTTGACCGGTATAGGTAACAAAACCAGGTTTTCCACCAGTCGGTTTATTGAGTTTTTTAACCTCAATCATATCTACTTGAACGAGATTAGAAAGACGTCCTTTCGAATAGTAGGCTGCGAGTTCTGCAGCATCCGTCTTGACTTCGTCAGAAGGATTTGAGGTTTCCTGAGATGACCACGTGGCTTCCTGGGATATTCTTAGCGTGGAACCAAAGTTCTTCTTTCCTTGCAATTTTAAAGGTTAATTCTTCGTTTTGAAGATTGTTTCGTCCAACGAGAATAATAGTTTTACCATCGCTAGCCAGGTATTTCTCTGGCTTTTTACGCTTTTGAATTTTTTCGCGTTGGCGTCTTCTAATAAAACCAGTTTGAATTAATTCTTCACGAATTTCAGCAATTTCATCTAGCCCAGCCTGATTGAGGACTGTTTCGACGCTTTCCAGATAGAGAATAGTAGCCTTGGTTTCTTCAATTAGATCAGTCAGATATTTAACAGCCTCTTTTAACTTCTGATAACGTTTGAAGTATTTTTGAGCGTTTTGGTTTGGTGTTAAAGCCTTATCAAGTGCGATTGTAATTGGCTGATTGGTGTAATAATTGTCTAAGACTACTTGGTCTTGGTCATTTGGAACTTGATGAAGAAAAGTCGTTAGTAATTCACCTTTTTGTCGGAATTCCTCAGCGTTTTCAGTAGCAAGCAATTCTTTTTCTTGCTTCTTAAGCTTTTGACGATTCTTTTGCAATTCATTTTCAACTCGGCGAATGAGTTCGCTAGCCTGTTGTTTAACACGGTCGCGTTCAGCCTTGTCCTTATAGTAGCTATCCAAGAGCTCTGAAAGGCTATTGAAAGATTCACCTGCACGATTCGAGAAAGGTACAGAGCTAAATGATATTTCCGTAAGGTAAGGGTTTGTTTCTTGAGAGAAAAAGTTACGGAAGGTATTTAGTTTATCATCAAGGAGTATTTTCTCCAATTCCATAGCCGTATCACGTCCCAATCCTTGAAAAAGATGTTGAAGATTCTTTGTAGTTAATTCTTGAGTTTGGAGAATTTCAAATAGTTTTTCATTCTTGATGGTAAAAGGATTGAGGGCCTCTGTACTTGGTGGGGCTATGTAAGTTGCACCAGGTAGGAGTGTACGGTAACTATTTTGAGAGAAACCAATGTGCTTGATAACTTCAAGAACTTTGTTGCTAGACTTATCTACGAGGAGGATATTACTATGTTTACCCATAATCTCAATAATGAGGGTGGCTTGAATATCGTCTCCAATCTCATTCTTGTTAGAAACAGTGATTTCAACGATTCGATCGTTTTCAATCTGCTCGATAGACTCGATAACAGCACCCTGTAAATATTTCCTTAAAACCATGATAAAGGTAGAAGGTTGAGCAGGGTTTTCAAAGGTCGTTTCTGTCAACTGGATGCGTCCAAAAAAACAGGATGAGCAGAAAAGGAGCAGACGATGACTTTTAGCGATTGCTACGGATTTGTAAGACCAATTCTTGATCAAAAGGGTTGATTAATTTTTCTGAATGCGACCGTTTAGTAGTTCAGCTCGCAATTCCTCAACCATGTGGTGTAAAAAAAATCCATCAAATGACATGGTTCTCTCCTTATGAATGTATTCCATAGTATTATATCAAAAAGGTAGAATAAAATCATAGAAATATGGTATAATAAAGCCAAGTAAAGAGAATCGAGAAACGCATGTATATTGAAATGGTAGATGAAACTGGTCAGGTTTCTAAAGAAATTCTACAACAAACTCAAGAAATTTTAGAGTTTGCTGCCAAAAAGTTAGGAAAAGAAGACAAGGAGATGGCAGTCACTTTTGTGACCAATGAGCGAAGTCATGAACTCAATTTAGAGTATCGAGATACAGATCGTCCAACTGATGTCATCAGTCTTGAATACAAGCCCGAGTTAGAGATTTCTTTTGATGAAGAGGATTTGGCAGAAGATCCTGACTTAGCAGAAATGATGTCAGAATTTGATTCTTATATCGGCGAGTTATTCATTTCAATTGATAAAGCGCATGAGCAAGCTGAAGAGTACGGTCATAGTTTCGAACGTGAAATGGGCTTTTTAGCTGTGCACGGTTTTTTACACATAAACGGTTATGATCACTACACTCCGGAAGAAGAAGCGGAGATGTTCGGTTTACAAGAAGAAATTTTAACAGCCTATGGACTCACAAGACAATAAACGAAAATGGAAGAATCGTGACTTGCTCTCAAGTTTAGATTTTGCCCTGACAGGTATTTTTACTGCCATAAAAGAAGAGCGTAATATGAGAAAGCATGCAGTGACTTCTCTCTTAGTTCTACTTGCAGGCATTGTTTTTCAAGTTTCCAGAATTGAATGGCTCTTTCTCCTATTAAGCATTTTTTTAGTAATTGCTTTTGAGATTTTGAATTCTGCTATTGAAAATGTAGTGGATTTGGCTAGCCATTATCACTTCGATATGCTTGCAAAGAAGGCTAAAGACATGGCTGCAGGTGCAGTTCTTGTTGTGTCTTTATTTGCTGCAGTGACTGGACTTATCATTTTCATCCCTAGGGTTTGGGATTTGCTATTTTAAACATTATAGAGGTAACTATGACATTTAAATCAGGCTTTGTAGCTATTTTAGGACGTCCCAATGTTGGGAAGTCAACTTTTTTGAATCACGTTATGGGGCAAAAAATTGCTATCATGAGTGATAAGGCGCAGACAACGCGCAACAAGATTATGGGAATCTACACGACCGATAAGGAACAAATCGTCTTTATCGATACTCCAGGGATTCACAAGCCTAAAACTGCCCTCGGAGATTTTATGGTAGAGTCAGCATACAGCACCCTTCGTGAAGTGGATACCGTGCTTTTTATGGTTCCTGCAGATGAGCCACGTGGTAAGGGTGACGATATGATTATCGAACGTCTTAAAGCTGCAAAAGTTCCCGTAATTTTAGTAGTTAATAAAATTGATAAGGTTCATCCGGATCAACTTTTGTCACAAATCGATGATTTCCGTAATCAAATGGACTTCAAAGAGATTGTACCAATCTCAGCTCTTCAGGGAAATAATGTATCATATTTAGTAGATATCTTAAGTGAGAATTTAGAAGAAGGTTTTCAATATTTCCCAGCTGATCAAATTACAGACCACCCAGAGCGCTTCTTGGTTTCAGAAATGATTCGAGAGAAAGTCTTGCACTTAACTCGTGAGGAAATTCCACATTCAGTTGCGGTAGTAGTAGACTCTATGAAACGAGATGAAGAGACTGACAAGGTTCATATCCGAGCAACCATTATGGTCGAGCGTGACAGCCAAAAAGGGATTATCATCGGTAAAGGCGGTGCCATGCTCAAGAAAATTGGAACCATGGCTCGTAAAGATATCGAACTCATGCTAGGAGACAAGGTCTTCCTAGAAACATGGGTCAAGGTTAAGAAAAATTGGCGCGATAAAAAGCTAGATTTGGCTGACTTTGGCTATAACGAAAAGGAATATTAAAAAAACTCTTTAAGAGAGTTTTTTAGTATAACTGAATAATAATGGAGAATAATAAATGTCAGAGCAGTTAATTCAAAATAGTATTTTTTCCACACCAGTAATATTTGATAAATATGAATGTTATAGTATTGGTGCAACAACTGTTAATAATTTGATAAAATCAAATATTATCAAAAATGTAAATCTAAAGAGAAGTCTTGGGAATAAAAAACCAGATGTTTTAATTCTAGATGATAATAAGAACGTAATTATCTATGTTGAGCAAAAGATACCAAGTAAATTTAAGAGTGATAAGGATATTGAAGAAGCGATTAAACAAGAGATAGATGTCGCTAAAGCTTTGGGTGCACTTATTTATATTGTAAGCGACGGTGATTCTTTTATCTGGATTAATCCTAAAACCGGGGCAAAGATTTTAGATGAGAATGGAAATGAAATTAATTTAGCGATAAAGCCAAAAGAAAATGGCAAACAAATTGTCAAGTTCATTAATGATATTTCATTATCTATTTCTGAAACAAATAATCAGATATTGAAAAAGGAATTTTTGGATCCTACTGATTTAGCTCAAAAGATTAATAGAATTTTAAAAAATTTAACTTTTGCTTCAGCAAAGATGTCTTTATATACTTTTGTTGAGTTGTTTCTCTTTAAATATTTATCAGATATTGGTGTTTTAAATGGCGAAAATAGTTTTGAATACATTGTTTCTTTATATGAAAAGGAAGGATATTCTACCGCCTATGTTTTAGGAAAATACCTAGAAGGTGCTAGAGAGACGATGGTTAAATTGTTTCCAAAAGGTATAGATGGGACAAGCATTATCAATGGTAAAGTTTTTCATATTGAAAGAGATGAGCAAAACGAATTTATCAGCGTAGATAATACGGATACAGTATTTAAATCTGTTATTTTGGAATTTGAAAAATACGATAAAAAATATGGAAAATTCTTAAATATAAGTAAAGACTTCAAGTCAAAACTGTTTGAAACCTTTATGAAAAATAGTGATGACAAGAGTGATATGGGGCAGTTTTTTACACCATTAAAAATAGTAGACGAAATGGTTTCGATGGTAGATATTTCTGAGGGAATGACTATTTGCGATCCTGCTTGTGGTGTTGGTAAGTTTTTGCTTGAAGCAGTTGAAAAACGTATAGAAGACAGTTATAGCTATTCTAAAGGAAAGTTAGACTCTAAAATTCGATTTTTTGGCTATGACAAGATGATGTCTGAAAAAGACGATATCACAATTATTCTTGCTAAAGCTAATACGTTAATTTATTTTTCTGAATTATTCCAGCAAAATAATAGTTTTAAAGATGTACAAACAATTGCGAAAACACTATTAAATGATTCATTTTACTTACATAAGAGTATGTTAGGTACTCTGGAAAATTTTGAAAAAAATAAATACGACCTAATTTTAGCAAATCCTCCCTATTATCAAAGTAAGGAAATGTCAGAACTTGCCAAAGCTAGGGATATTTATAAGTATGGTGGTAGTGGTGTTGAAGCTCTCTTTTTAGAGTGGATTATGCGTTCCGTAAAACATGGTGGTGTAGCCAATATTGTTTTACCGGATGGTATTTTTTCTAATCATGCAAATAAAAAGTTAAAAGAAAAGTTAAAAGAACTCTTTTTTATCGACGCTTTGATTTCTTTACCAGTCAACGCTTTTTTCAACACACCTAAAAAAACCTACATTTTGACCATTCGTAAGAAAAAAGAGATTGAGATTGAAAATAATATCGTACAAGATTATCCTGTTTTTACCTACATTGCAGGTAGTATTGGTGAAACCTTAGATGTTTATCGATTTGATTCTGAAGAAAATGACTTAAAGCAAGCTGTCATCATGTATAATTTTTATCGCCAACATCAAGATAGAAATAATCTACAAGAACCGATTAAATCTCATCTTTTAAATGACTCTAGACTAAAATTAATTCCGATTGAGGAATTAGATAGTAAGAAGAGTTGGATTATTGAAAATTGGTGGTCTGAGGAAGAAAAGATTGCTATTGGTCTAAAAAAAGAAAAACAAGTCGTTTCGATTGATGAGTTCCAAGCAATGATTGATGATATGATTTCTCTAATGCAGGATTTCAAGGAGGAGTTGGAATGGTTGAAGTAGTTCGGAAAACTATTGGTGAACTTTTTGAAACAGTTAGTGGTAAGTCAAAATATTCTTTGAAGTATATCACAGAGCATTCAGGGATATATCCTGTATACTCTGCTAAAACAACCGGCGATATGACGAAAGGGTATATTGATACATACGACTACGATTTAGAGTGTTTACAGATTACTTCAAACGGAGCAAATGCTGGAACAGTACTTTATAGAGCGAATCAAAAATTTTCAGTTGGAGCAGATACAAGGATATATTTACTCAATGAAGAATATAAAAATAATATTTCTGTCAAATTTCTCTATTATATGCTTAAAAATCATCCAGAAATGCAAAATTTTTCATGGACAAATAAAGCATCTCTCTATAAATTACTTGATATCGCTATCGATATTCCAGTAACATTGGATAATCATTTTGATATTAAAAACAGGAAGAGATTGTTCGTAAGTTTGAATTAATTGAAGCACGCAAAGAAGAATTGGCTGAAAAGATTGAGGCGATCAAGTCAGTAGATGTGGATATTATGTCAGGAGAGACTCCTAAGAATACCTCAATTAAAGTTGCAGATTTATTTGACTTGACTGTATCAACAAATTCTTCAAAATTTACGAAGACATTTGTAAAAGAAAATGCGGGTGATATACCTGTTTATGGAGCGAGTAGTGATGACTTACCAAGTTATGGTTATGTGAAAGACAATGCTGTAATTGTGGACAAAGATGGGAAACGTGAATTTCCTGTTCGCTATTTTGAAAATTGCTTGACTTACAATATAGATGGTCTTGCAGGCTATGTTTTTTATCATGACGGTCGCTTTAGTTTAAGTGAAAAAGTACGCCCGTTAGTTATAAAAGAAGAATACGCAGACAAGGTCAACCCTTTATACCTAAAACAAGTTTTAGAGCCAATTTTTCGCTCTCATGTTAAAGGTAGGAAAGGGGAAAATGGTAAAAATGAGTATACAAAGCTAAATACTTCCATGATAAAAGATTTAGAGGTCGTGCTTCCTCTTACCTCTTCGGGAGAAATTGACCTTGAAAAGCAAAATCAGATTGTAAAAAATTCTCAAATAATCCTTGAAATGAAAAATAATATTGAGAGGCAAGGATACCAGTTTATTCAATCGAATCTAGATTTTAATTCGAACAATGTTCCATATATATATATATATAACCTTGGCTAATTTGTTTGATTTGAAACGTGGTTCTAGTAAGTATACGAAAAAATATTGCTTGGATAACAAGGGGAAGTATCCTGTTTACTCAGCCAATAATTCAGTTCCTCTTGGTTATCGAAACGATTTTGATTTTGATGGTTGTTTTGCTACAATCTCTGTCAATGGTATAGCAGGAAAGATAACTTTAATAGATAATAAGTTTTCTTTGAATGCGGATAGAATGATTTTAATTCCTAAACAGGAAAAAATAAACATTGATTATATTGCTTATATTTTAGAACCACTTTTAAGACAGCAGGTTAAAGGAAGACGTGGAGAGAATGGTAGAAATGAGTATACCAAAATAGATAGAAATGTAATTTTGGATACTAAAATTCCTGTTCCTTTTAATCGCTTTGGTGAAATTGATTTAGAGATACAAAAGGATATAGTAGAAAAAAATTATAAATTAAAAAATATAAAAACCGTCTTAGGAAAAGAAGTTGAAAAATTATTGCAATTTGAAATGAAATTTTAAGAAGGAGGATGTATGCCTGAATTACCTGAGGTCGAAACGGTTCGTCGTGGTCTGGAAAAATTGATTCTGGGGAAGAAGATTTTTAGTATAGAAATTCGTTATCCAAAGATGATTAAGACTGATTTGCATGCATTTAAGAAGGAAATGACTGGTCAAGTCATTCAAACAATGGGACGTCGTGGCAAGTATTTGCTTTCTATTTATCCGACAAAGTTTTAATCTCTCATTTGAGAATGGAAGGCAAGTATTTTTATTACCCAGACCAAGTGCCAGAACGCAAACATGCTCATGTGTTGATTCATTTTAAGGATGGCGGGACTTTAGTCTATGAGGATGTCCGTAAGTTCGGAACTATGGAGTTGCTTGCTCCTGAGCTTTTAGAAGCTTACTTTATTTCAAAAAAACTTGGTCCGGAACCGACTGAGAAGGATTTTAATTTAGGGAGTTTTAAACTAGCCTTGAAAAAATCTAAAAAACCAATCAAATCGCATCTTCTCGACCAGACTTTGGTTGCAGGATTAGGTAATATCTATGTGGACGAAGTACTTTGGAGGGCGAAAGTCCATCCAGCTAGGATTTCTCAAAGTTTAACAGCACAAGAGGCTAGAAAAGTCCATGATGAAACGATCAATGTTTTAGGTCAGGCGGTTGAAAAGGGTGGTTCAACAATTCGCACTTATACCAATGCATTTGGAGAAGATGGCACCATGCAGGAATTCCATCAAGTATACGACAAGGCAGGTCAAGCTTGTTCGCGTTGTGAAACCATCATCGAAAAAATTCAATTAGGTGGTCGTGGAACCCACTTTTGTCCTAAGTGTCAAAGGAGGAAGTGATGGGAAAAATAATCGGAATCACTGGTGGTATTGCGTCAGGTAAGTCCACTGTCACAGAATTTTTAAGACAAAAAGGGTTTCAAGTTGTAGATGCGGATGCAGTCGTCCACCAACTACAAAAACCTGGTGGACGATTATTTCAGATTTTAGTGGAGCATTTTGGGGAGAAGGTCCTTCTTGAAAATGGTGAACTGAATCGCCCCTTACTTGCTAGCCTTATTTTTTCAAATCCTGAAGAACAAGAATGGTCTAAGAGAGCCCAAGGTGAGATTATTCGTGAGGAGTTAGCTGCATTACGAAATCAGTTTGCTCAGACAGAAACTCTCTTTTTCATGGATATCCCCCTACTTTTTGAGCAGAGACTATGCTTCATGGTTTGATGAAACTTGGTTAGTCTATGTAAATCGTGATGTTCAATTGGAGCGATTAATGAAACGGGACCAAATTTCAAAAGAAGCAGCTGAATCCCGTTTAAACTCTCAATGGCCTTTAGAAAGAAAAATTAGTCTGGCTAGTCACAGTCTAGATAATAATGGAAATCAGAAACAGTTGATAGCTCAAGTAGTTCAGTTACTTGAAGAAATGTGTCTATAAATTAACATTGTTAGGAAGGAGAATTTTGGTATTGTTTGTTCAAATCATCTTAGATTGAAATAGTATCAAATACAAAAAATCTAGTGCGTGTAAAAATTAATCTAAAATGCTCCTCTTGTGGCAGCATGAATTATCTAACCAGTAAGAACTCCAAAACACATCCAGATAAGATTGAAGTCTTAAAATATTGTCCCAAAGAAAGAAAAGTGACTCTACATCTTGAATCTAAGTAGAAATTATGGTAAAATAATAGGGATTTTAAGGAGTTTGATATGTATAACCTATTATTAACCATTTTATTAGTATTATCTGTTGTGATTGTGATTGCAATTTTTATGCAACCAACTAAAAATCAATCTAGCAATGTATTTGATGCCAGCTCAGGTGATTTGTTTGAACGTAGTAAAGCGCGTGGTTTTGAAGCCGTAATGCAACGTTTGACAGGAATCTTAGTCTTTTTCTGGCTAGCCATTGCCTTAGCATTGACGGTATTATCAAGTAGATAAGAAAATAATGGGCGAGACTGGGTCTTTGCCTATTTTTATTTTTATACTCTTCAAAAATCTCTTCAAACCACGTCAGCTTCCATCTGCAACCTCAAAACGGTGTTTTGAGCAACCTGCGCCTAGCTTTCTAGTTTGCACTTTGATTTTTATTGAGTATTAAATGATGTTTGAGAAGGTTTTACACCAAAAAAATTTAACAATCTAGAAAGAAAACATGAAAGATAGAATAAAAGAATATTTAAAAGAAAAGGGGCGAGTCACTGTCAATGACTTGGCTCAAGCTCTTGGAAAGGATGGTTCCAAGGACTTTCGAGAGCTTATTAAAACCTTGTCCCTGATGGAAAGAAAGCATCAAATTCGCTTTGAAGAAGATGGTAGCCTCACCTTGGACCAAAAGAAGAAACACGAGATTACTCTTAAAGGAATTTTCCATGCCCATAAAAATGGCTTCGGCTTTGTTAGTCTTGAAGGCGAGGAAGACGATCTTTTTGTAGGGAAAAATGATGTTAACTATGCCATTGATGGCGATACTGTTGAAATTGTAATCAAGAAGGTTGCGGATCGCCAAAAAGGAACTGCAGCTGAAGCCAAGATTATCGATATTTTAGAACACAGTTTGACGACAGTTGTTGGGCAAATCGTTCTTGATGAGGAAAAGCCCAAGTATGCGGGCTATATCCGTTCAAAAAATCAAAAAATTAGTCAACCAATCTATGTTAAAAAGCCAGCCATTCAATTGGAAGGCACAGAAGTTCTCAAGGTCTTTATTGATAAGTACCCAAGTAAGAAACACGATTTCTTTGTCGCAAGTGTCCTAGATGTGGTTGGACATTCTACAGATGCAGGGATTGATGTTCTTGAGGTCTTGGAATCAATGGATATTGTATCTGAGTTTCCAGAGGCTGTTCTTAAAGAAGCAGAAAGTGTGCCAGATGCTCCATCAGAGAAAGATCTGGAAGGTCGTCTGGACTTAAGAGATGAAATTACCTTTACCATTGATGGAGCTGATGCCAAGGACTTGGATGATGCTGTTCATATCAAACCACTGAAGAATGGCAATATCGAGCTAGGTGTTCACATCGCAGATGTTTCTTACTACGTAACAGAGGGATCTGCTCTTGACAAGGAAGCTCTCAATCGTGCGACCTCTGTCTATGTGACAGACCGTGTAGTTCCAATGCTGCCAGAGCGCCTCTCAAACGGAATCTGTTCTCTTAACCCTCAAGTGGACCGCTTGACTCAATCTGCTATTATGGAAATTGACAAAAATGGTCGTGTTCGTAATTATACGATTACACAGACTGTTATCAAGACAAGTTTCCGTATGACTTATAGTGATGTGAATGACATTTTAGCAGGTGACGAGGAGAAGAGACAAAACTATAAGAAAATCGTCCCTAGTATTGAGTTAATGGCTAAGCTCCATGAAACTTTGGAAAGTATGCGAATGAAGCGTGGAGCTCTTAATTTTGATACCAATGAAGCTAAGATTTTGGTTGATAAAAAAGGCAAGCCAGTTGATATTGTTCTTCGTCATCGTGGTGTTGCTGAACGTATGATTGAGTCCTTTATGTTGATTGCTAACGAAACAGTTGCCGAACACTTCAGTAAGCTGGACCTACCTTTTATTTATCGTATCCATGAGGAACCTAAAGCTGAAAAAGTTCAGAAATTTATTGATTATGCTTCAAGTTTTGGATTGCGTATCTATGGGACTGCCAGTGAGATTAGCCAGGAAGTCCTTCAAGAAATCATGAGTACTGTTGAAGGTGAACCTTATGCAGATGTATTGTCCATGATGCTTCTGCGTTCGATGCAGCAGGCTAGATATTCTGAACATAATCACGGTCACTATGGATTAGCTGCAGACTACTACACTCACTTTACCAGCCCAATTCGTCGTTACCCTGACCTTCTTGTTCACCGGATGATTCGTGACTATGGACGTTCTAAGGATGTAGCAGATCATTTTGAACAGGTCATTCCAGAGATTGCTACCCAGTCTTCCAACCGTGAGCGCCGTGCTATCGAGGCAGAGCGTGAAGTCGAAGCCATGAAAAAAGCTGAGTACATGGAAGAGTATGTTGGTGAAGAGTATGATGCAGTTGTTTCAAGTATTGTTAAATTTGGTCTTTTTGTTGAATTGCCAAATACAGTAGAAGGATTGATTCACATTACCAATCTACCTGAATTTTATCATTTTAACGAACGTGATTTGACTCTTCGTGGGGAGAAATCAGGTATTACCTTCCGAGTGGGACAACAGATCCGTATTCGTGTCGAAAGAGCAGATAAGATGACTGGTGAGATCGATTTCTCCTTTATTCCAAGTGAATTTGATGTCAATGAAAAAGGTTTGAAAGACTCTGGTCGTAAGGAAAGAGGGCGTCGTTCCGATAAGAAAGAAGACAAGAGAAAATCTGGTCGCTTAGGTGATAAGCGCAAGCATTCTCCAAAAGACAAAAAGAAAAAAAGCAAGAAACCTTTTTACAAAGAAGTAGCAAAGAAAGGAGCCAAGCATGGCAAAGGGCGAGGGAAAGGTCGTCGCGCAAAATAAAAAGGCGCACCACGACTATACAATCGTAGATACGCTAGAAGCAGGAATGGTCCTGACAGGAACTGAAATCAAAAGTGTTCGAGCAGCCCGCATCAATCTGAAAGATGGGTTTGCCCAGGTTAAGAATGGGGAAGTTTGGCTGAGTAATGTCCATATCGCTCCTTATGAAGAGGGCAATATCTGGAACCAGGAACCCGAACGTCGTCGTAAACTTCTCCTTCATAAAAAACAAATCCAGAAATTGGAGCAAGAAACCAAAGGGACAGGGATGACCTTGGTTCCTCTTAAAGTTTATATCAAAGATGGCTATGCCAAGCTTCTTTTAGGATTAGCAAAAGGGAAACACGATTACGATAAACGTGAGTCTATCAAACGCCGAGAGCAAGATCGTGATATTGCGCGTGTTATGAAAGCTGTTAACCATCGATAGAAAGAGTGAAGAATATGGAAAAACTAGTTGCCTACAAACGCATGCCTGTCTGGAATAAAGACACCATGCCCGAAGCTGTTCAAAGAAAACACAATACTAAGGTCGGAACCTGGGGCAAGATTACCGTATTAAAAGGGACTCTTAAGTTTATTGAGTTGACTGAAGACGGGGAAGTTATAGCCGAGCACTTTTTTGAAGCAGGTGCTGATAATCCTATGGCTCAACCGCAAGCTTGGCACCGAGTAGAAAGCTGCCACAGACGATGTGGAATGGTACTTGGAATTTTATTGTAAGCCAGAGGATTATTTCCCTAAGAAATACAATAGCAATCCAGTTCATTCGGAAGTTTTAGAAGCTATGGATACAGTAAAACCATGTAAGGCACTAGACCTAGGATGTGGTCAAGGAAGAAATGCACTCTTTCTAGCTCAACATGGCTTTGATGTCACAGCTGTAGATCAGAATGAGCTATCTCTTGAAATCTTGCAAAGCATTGTGGAGCAAGAAGATTTAGAAATGCCTGTCGGTCTCTACGATATCAATTCAGCTAGCATTGGACAAACTTATGATTTTATCGTATCGACTGTTGTTCTCATGTTTTTACAAGCAGATCGCATTCCAGCTATTATCAAAAACATGCAGGATCAAACCTCTATCGGTGGCTACAATTTGATTGTGTGTGCTATGGATACAGAAGATTATCCATGTTCTGTTCATTTCCCGTTTACCTTCAAAGAGGGTGAGTTGGCAAATTACTACAAGGACTGGGAATTGATCAAGTACAATGAAAATCCAGGTCATTTGCACCGTCGTGATGAGAATGGCAATCGTATCCAACTACGTTTTGCGACCATGTTGGCTAAAAAAGTAAAATAAATGAATAAAAGGGATAGAGAGCAGTCGTTTTCTATTCCTTATTTGTTACCCTAATAAGAAAGGGAAATCTCAATTTATGCTATACTAGAAGTAGGAGAAGTCGATGAAATTAAACAGAATTGTGATAGTTTTAAAACGATTCTGATCGACCACTATTCTTTCAGACTTTTTTGTCTAGGAGGTCTTAAGATGACTAGTCTTTTAATTGAACTATACGATCGTCATACCATTGAGAAAAATGTCTACCAAGCTTTTGTCAGTGATTGTGATGAGATTTTATACCTTTCTACAAGAAAAATTGCTGAGGAAGATAAAGCTATCCTTGAAGCATTTTCTAATGGAACAAGTTCCACACTTAAAACAAGTACATTTTCGACAATTTCACCTAGAAAAAATCTGCCAGGAATTAGACGTATTTATCAATGATTTTGAGACAGTGACCATCGATGTTTTTGGTGGAGATAATCTATTAGCAATAGTTCTATATCAGTATGGTTTGGAGAAAGGTATTCCCATTATTGCTATGGATGTAGAACAAGGAAAGCAGTATGCCTGGGAAAGGGATAAGATTTATGATAAAAAGTTAGAGATTCCTAGTTTATCCATTGAACAATTGATAGCTTTACGTGGTGGAAAAGTCCTTAAATCAAGAAGGCCTCAGCATTCTAATAAGCAAGTGCTAGCTATAAAAAAATTGGCCAAATATGCTATCGAAAATCCTGAAAAATGGTATCAGATTACCCAATTCTTTGCACTGGCAAAAAAACAAATGATTTTTCACGCTGAAACAGCAAAAGTTTTTGGAGAGTAATGGAAAAGATTTATTCTTACCCCAGTAGCTTGATTCCTTTGTTCACAAAAGCTAATTTATTAAAAGTAGAAGAGGAAACAACAGATACTGTCACTTATACATTCCCAACACCAGAAGCACATCTGTTATGTCGAACAAAAGGGCATATTTTAGAATTGTATATCTATTTACTAGCCCTTGAGTCGGAGTATTTTGATGAATGTATGATTGGTACTGAAATTGACTGGAATGGGATTTTCCCTGAGGCTGACAATGTTCAAAATGAGATTGATGTTATCCTTCGTAAAGGTCACTCTGTAGTTTTCATTTCTTGTAAAATGACTGATCTAGCAGTTGAAGCTATTAACGAACTTGAAGTATATGCCAATCATTTTGCAGGTGATAATTGTTTGAAAATGATTGTTTGCTCTGGAAAAATCAATCCTGTTTATAGTCATCGTTGTCAGGAATATGGTGTAATGGTGATAAAGCAGGATCAAATACAGAATCTTATTCCCATGTTATGGAAATATATGAAGAACAAACGTAAATGATACTAGATGTTATAGTGAAGAAGAGTCTGGGACAATAGTTCTAGCCTCTCAATTGTCTTTGGATTGTCGAGCAAGACGCAGTGGTTGAGTGGGCTCTACTACACTGATTTCATCAGCTTTTACAGCCCTACTCAATCTGTGCGGAGGTGGGACGACGAAATCGAATTCTAACAAATTACCGATTTCTGTCCCACACTCTTTTTCTTATCCATTTTCGAATAAAGTAGAAAAAGGGGGATATATGTTTTTTTAGCTAGAGATAAAAAGGTCATTTAATCAACGCGTTAGAGAATGAAGTAAAGAAACAAGCTTATTATTGTCCCAGCTTGCGGAACGAGTGTTCGCTTGAAAAAAAGGGAAAAAATGTAAGAACTCATTTTTGCGCATGAAAGTTTAAAAAAAGTTGTGATTTTTTTATCATGAGAACGAAGGACCAGAACATTTAGAGAATAAGGTGGCACTTTTATAATTGGGCTAAGAAAGATGCTGAAGTAGAAATGGAATATCCGATTCCTGAACTTAAGCAAATCGCAGATATCTTTATCAATAAGCAATTAGCACTGGAAGTTCAGTGTAGTCCTATTTCTTGCGAACTTTTACGGGAGAGAAGCAATGGTTATCGAAGTTTGGGAATTCAAGTTCTTTGGCTACTGGGAGAAAAGCTCTGGCTAAAAGAGCGACTAACTAAACTTCAAAGAGATTTTTCTTTATTTTTAGTCATAATATGGGATTTTATCTTTGGGAGTTAGACCATAAAAAGACAAAGTTTTTGAGGCTCAAGTACCTCCTTCATCAAGATTTGAAAGGGAAACTCCATTATCATCTCAAGGAATTTTTCTTATGGCAAAAGGAAATCTCCTAGAAATTTTTACGTAGTCCTTATCAGCAACAAACTCTTAGTACTTTTTTTCAGTTGAGCAAGATAGAGATATTTGTCATTACATTCAAAAAAAACAGCTCTACTATCAAAAACCCCTATTGGATGAAACAACAAGCTCAAGCTTACTTAAGAGGAGAAAATCTTTTAAATCTAAAAAAACAGGACTGGTATCCCCAAGTAAGGCCGATAGAACATGGTCATTTTTTTGTCAGATAAGTCAAAATCTATATGATTATTACCGCAACTTTCAGGCTTATTATGAACTGAATCCACAAAATCAGCAACAAAAGCTCTATCCACCTGCCTTTTATCAGCAGTATTTCTCGAAAAATATGGTAAAATAGAAAGGATGGAGGAAATTTATGGTATTACAACGAAATGAAATCAATGAAAAAGATACATGGGATCTATCAACGATCTTTGAAACAGACAAAAAATGGGAAGAAGAATTAGCCCTATTAACCGAGGACACAAAAGAAGCAGCTAGACTTGAGGGACATCTTTTGGATAGCGCAGAAAGCCTATTAAATATTACAGAGCGTTATTTGGATTTGAGTCGTCGTCTTGAAAAACTCTATGTCTACGCTCATATGAAAAACGACCAGGATACACGAGTTGCTAAATATCAAGAATACTATGCAAAGGCAATGACTCTATACAGTCAACTCGACCAGGTATTCTCTTTCTATGAGCCAGAATTTATGGCAATAACAGAAGAGCAGTATCAAAACTTTTTAGCAGAAGAACCAAAACTTCAGCCTTATAAACACTTCTTTGATAAACTTTTGCAAAATAAGGACCATGTCCTTTCACAACGTGAAGAAGAGTTGTTAGCAGGTGCTGGTGAAATCTTCGGGGCAGCTAGTGAAACCTTTGCTATCTTAGATAATGCAGATATCGTCTTTCCATTTGTTAAAGATGAAGATGGAAATGAAGTGCAGTTGTCACACGGTGTCTATATGCGCTTAGTAGAATCTAAGAACCGTGACGTTCGTCGTGGTGCATATGAAGCACTATACTCTACTTATGAGCAATACCAGCACACTTACGCTAAAACCTTGCAGACAAATGTAAAAGTACAAAACTACCGTGCAAAAGTTCGGAACTACAAGAGTGCGCGTGAAGCAGCTCTTGCAGCCAACTTTGTTCCAGAAAGTGTCTATGACAACTTAGTATCTGCTGTTCGTAAGCATTTGCCATTATTGCATCGTTATCTCGCACTTCGTTCAAAAATCTTGGGTATTCCAGACCTTAAAATGTACGATGTCTATACACCATTGTCTTCAGTAGAATACAGCTTTACTTATGAGGAAGCCTTGAAGAAGGCAGAGGAAGCTTTAGCTGTTCTTGGTGAGGATTACTTGAGTCGTGTGAAACGTGCCTTCAGCGAACGTTGGATTGATGTGTATGAAAACCAAGGCAAGCGTTCAGGTGCATATTCTGGCGGTTCTTATGATACCAACGCCTTTATGCTTCTTAACTGGCAAGATAATCTCGATAATCTCTTTACTCTTGTACATGAGACAGGTCATAGTATGCATTCTAGCTACACGCGTGAAACCCAACCTTATGTATACGGAGATTACTCAATCTTCTTGGCAGAAATTGCTTCAACAACCAATGAAAATATCTTAACTGAAAAATTATTGCAAGAAGTTCAAGATGACGCAACACGCTTTGCTATTCTCAACAACTTCTTGGATGGTTTCCGTGGAACAGTCTTCCGTCAAACTCAATTCGCTGAATTTGAACATGCTATTCACCAAGCCGATCAAAATGGTGAAGTCTTGACAAGCGAGTTCTTAAACAATCTCTATGCTGACTTGAACCAAGAATATTATGGCTTGAGCAAGGAAGACAATCCTCAAATTCAGTACGAGTGGGCTCGTATCCCTCATTTCTACTATAATTACTATGTCTATCAATATTCAACAGGCTTTGCAGCAGCTTCGGCCTTGGCTGAAAAGATTGTTCATGGTAGTCAAGATGATCGTGACCGTTATATTGATTACCTCAAGGCTGGGAAGTCAGACTATCCTCTAAATATCATGCGAAAAGCTGGTGTTGATATGGAAAAAGAAGACTATCTTAATGATGCCTTTGCAGTCTTTGAACGCCGTTTGGATGAGTTCGAAGCCCTTGTTGAAAAATTAGGATTAGCATAAAATGGTTGAGTCATACAGTAAAAATGCTAACCATAACATGCGACGGCCTGTTGTTAAGGATGAGATTGTGGAATTTATGCGCCACAGACAAGAGCAGGTGACTGGTTCTTTAAAAGAACTAGAAAACTTTGCTCGCAAGGAGAATATTCCTATCATTCCTCATGAAACAGTCGCTTATTTCCGTTTCCTAATGGAAACAATTCAACCCAAAAATATTTTAGAAATTGGGACGGCAATTGGATTTTCAGCTCTTTTAATGGCAAATCATGCTCCAAATGCTAAAATTACAACCATTGATCGGAATCCTGAAATGATTGGTTTTGCCAAGGAAAATTTCGCCAAGTTTGATAATCGCCAACAAATCACTCTTTTGGAAGGCGATGCGGTAGACGTTTTGTCAACATTGACAGAGACCTATGATTTTGTTTTATGGATTCTGCAAAATCCAAATACATCGTATTTTTGCCAGAAATCCTAAAACACCTTGAGGTTGGTGGAGTAGTTGTCTTGGATGATATTTTCCAAGGTGGAGACATTGCTAAGGATATTATGGAAGTCCGACGCGGGCAACGAACCATTTATCGTGGTTTGCAAAGACTATTTGACGCAACTCTAAACAATCCAGGATTAACAGCTAGTCTAGTTCCTCTTGGAGATGGAATCTTGATGCTAAGAAAGAATCAAGCAGAAATAGAACTGCCTGATGTTGATTAATTTCAGATATTTTTAAGACAATTTAGTAAAATAGATAAGGTAAACATTTATCTAGTGTATAAAAAGGAGTAAACATGAAGAAAAAATTATTGGCTGGTGCCATCACTTTGTTATCAGTAGCTACTTTGGCTGCTTGTTCAAATAGCTCTCAAGGAGCTGACCTCATCAGTATGAAGGGTGATGTCATCACTGAGCACCAATTTTATGAAGAAGTGAAAAACAACCCAACTGCTCAACAAATCTTGCTTAATATGACAATCCAAAAAGTTTTTGAAAAACAATATGGATCTGAAGTAAGTGACAAAGAAGTAGAAGATGCGGTAGCAGAAGAGCAAAAAAGATATGGTGATAGCTATCAAATCGTTCTTTCTCGTGCTGGTATGACAGCAGAAAGCCGTAAAGCTCAAATTCGTACAAGTAAACTAGTTGAATATGCTGTTAAGAAAGCCGCAGAAGCTGAATTGACAGATGAGAACTACAAAAAAGCTTACGATGAGTACACACCAGAAGTAACTGCTCAAGTTATTAAACTTGACAGTGAAGAAAAGGCTAAAGAAGTTCTTGCTAAAGCTAAAGAATCTGGAGCTGACTTCGCACAATTGGCTAAAGATAATTCAACTGATGAAAAGACAAAAGCAAATGGTGGAGAAATCACTTTTGACTCTGCATCAACAGAATTGCCAGACGTTGTTAAAAAAGCAGCCTTTGCCCTTAATGTTGATGGAATCTCAGATGTGATCACAGCTCCAGGTACACAAGCTTATTCAAACAGTTTCTATATTGTGAAATTGACCAAGAAAACAGAAAAATCTTCTAACTGGGAAGATTATAAAGAAAAATTGAAGACAGTTATCCTGACTCAAAAACAAAATGATGCTACTTTTGTTCAAGGTGTTATTAGTAAAGAGTTGCAGGCGGCAAATATCAAGGTTAAAGATCAAGCCTTCCAAAATATCTTTACTCAGTACATTCAAAGTGATACAACAAACTCAAACAACAACTACATCAGCAGCAACTGAAACGACAACAACTGCAGCTGAAACGACAACAACATCTTCAAACTAAAGATGAAAACTCTATCTTTCTACTCTTGAAAGGTAGAGTTTTTTTGAAAGTTTTCTTAGCTAAAAAGCCCAAAATATAAATAAATGTTTGTGAATTCTAAAAGCTTAAATTCTAGGCTTTAACGGATAAGAGTTTTTTTCTAGTCTAAAAAGTGGTATAATAGCATGTAAAACTAGAATGAATAGAAAATTAAAAAAATTTAGTAGATGGTGAAATATGAAAATTAGTAAAAAGGCACCTGTTGAATTACTCTATTTTAGTGCCCTATATTCTCTTATCCGTTCTGGGATTGATAGTGGTATATTCAACAACGAGTGCATCCTTGATTCAGGAGGGTAAGAGCGCCTTTCAATTAGTTCGAAATCAGGGCTTATTTTGGATCGTTAGTTTGTTGCTTATTGCAGTAATCTATAAGCTGAAACTTGGTTTTCTTCGAAACGAACGTTTGTTATTTATTGTTATGTTTGCTGAGTTAGTGTTACTAGCTTTAGCTCGTTTGATTGGGATTCCCATCAATGGTGCTTACGGTTGGATCAAAGTTGGACCTATTACTGTTCAGCCTGCGGAATACTTGAAAATTATCATCATTTGGTACTTGGCTCAACGTTTTTCAAAGCAACAAGAAGAAATTGCCGTTTATGATTTCCAAGTTTTAACTCAAAATCAATGGTTTCCTAGAGCATTTAACGATTGGCGCTTTGTACTTCTGGTCATGATTGGTAGTTTGGCTATTTTCCCTGACCTTGGAAATGCTACAATTCTCTTTTTGGTAGCATTGTTGATGTACTCAATTAGTGGGATAGCTCACCGATGGTTTGCAACTATTCTTGGAGTATTGACCAGTTTATCCTTTGTTTCTCTAACAACCATTAAGCTTGTTGGTGTTGATAAGTTTTCTAAGATTCCAGTATTTGGATACGTAGCTAAACGATTCAGTGCTTTCTTTAATCCATTTGATGATGTCGCTGGTGCAGGACACCAGTTGGCAAATTCATACTATGCTATGGTAAATGGAGGATGGTTTGGGCTAGGATTAGGAAACTCTATCGAAACGAGGCTATCTACCTGAAGCACACACAGACTTTGTTTTCTCTATTGTGATTGAAGAGTTTGGCTTTGTTGGTGCCAGTCTTATTTTAGCTCTATTATTCTTCCTAATTCTTCGTATTATTTTAGTGGGGGTACGAGCAAAAGATCCGTTTAACTCTATGGTAGCAATCGGTATTGGTGGAATGATTTTAATTCAGGTATTCGTTAATATTGGAGGGATTTCAGGATTGATCCCTTCAACAGGTGTAACCTTCCCATTCCTTTCACAAGGGGGGAATAGTCTCCTGGTTCTATCAGTAGCTATCGCCTTTGTGTTAAATATCGATGCTAGTGAAAAACGTGCAAAACTCTACAGCGAATATGAAGCACAGCTCTAAGAAAATGTGACAAGGAGAAAAATATGTCTCTTCAAAAACTAGAAAATAACAGAAACAAAACTGTAGTCCAAGAAGAAGTTCAAATCTTGACAGATTTACTTGAAGATATCACGAAAAATATGCTTCCTGCTGAGACTTTTGACAAGATTATGCAGTTGAAGAAGCTATCATCAAATCTAGACTATCAAGGACTAGATAAGGTAGTGAGAAGCCTTTCAAATGATGAAATGGTCTACATCTCTAGATATTTCTCTATTTTACCACTTTTGATTAACATCTCCGAAGACGTAGACTTAGCTTATGAGATTAACCATCTAAACAATATTGATCAAGATTATCTTGGTAAATTGTCAACAACCATTGAAATGGTTGCTGAAAAAGAAAATGCGGCTGAAATTCTTGAACATCTGAACGTGGTGCCAGTATTAACAGCCCATCCAACTCAGGTTCAACGTAAGAGTATGCTGGACTTGACTAATCATATCCATACTCTCTTGCGTAAATACCGTGACGTGAGAATGGGGCTTATTAACAAAGAAAAATGGCACAATGATCTTCGTCGCTACATTGAGATTATCATGCAGACGGATATGATTCGTGAGAAGAAACTAAAAGTAACGAATGAAATCACAAACGTGATGGAATATTACAATAGTTCTTTCCTACAAGCTGTACCAAATCTAATGTTAGAGTATAAGCGTCTTGCAAAAAGAGCAGGGAATTGACCTAAAACAAGCAAAACCTATCACCATGGGAATGTGGATTGGTGGAGACCGTGATGGCAATCCATTTGTAACTGCTGAGACACTCATGCGTTCTGCTACCATTCAAAGTGAAGTGATCTTAAACTACTACATCAGTAAGATTTCTAGTCTCTACCGTACTTTCTCTCTTTCTACTAATTTATCTAAGACAAGTAAGGCTGTTGAAGAAATGGCAGCTCAATCTCAAGATACTTCTGTTTTCCGCGAGAAAGAACCTTATCGTCGAGCTTTTTCACTTTATTCAATCAAAATTAATTCAAACTCTTTTAAATTTGAAAGAGTGGGCTCTTGTCGGCTCATCAGCAGATGAACGCCATCACATTGAACGACTCTTTGGAACTCAAGGACATCAACAAGGAGTGGTTACTGACTATATTAGTAACCGTCTCTCAGGAGCCATTCAAGAATTGGCTGAAGATCGTCCTCCTTACTACGAAACAATTGAAGAATTTAAACAAGACTTAGCTATCATTAAAGATTCATTGCTTGAAAATAAGGCAGAAGCCTTGCTTACTGGAGAGTTTGCTGAGCTTTTGGAGGCTGTTGAAGTCTTTGGTTTCTTCTTAGCATCTATCGATATGCGCCAAGACTCAAGTATTCATGAAGCCTGTGTTGCTGAATTGTTAGCATCTGCTGGAATTAATGACCATTATAGCGATCTTTCAGAAGATGAGAAGTGCGAGTTGCTTTTACATGAACTATTAGAAGACCCTCGAATCTTGTCAGCCACTCATGCTGAAAAGTCTGAACTTCTTGAAAAAGAATTAGCCATTTTCCAAACTGCACGTGAATTAAAAGATCGTTTGGGAGAAGACGTCATTCGTCAAACGATTATTTCTCATGCAACCAGCGTGTCTGATATGTTAGAATTGGCGATTATGCTGAAAGAAGTCGGTCTTGTGGATGCTGAAAAAGCACGTGTTCAAATCGTGCCTCTCTTTGAAACAATTGAGGACTTGGATCATTCCGAAGAGACTATGAGAAAGTATTTCTCTTTACCGCTTGCTAAGAAGTGGATTGCTTCAAAAGATAATTATCAAGAAATCATGCTAGGTTACTCAGATAGTAACAAGGATGGTGGTTATCTATCATCTTGTTGGACTTTATACAAAGCTCAACAACAATTAACCGCTATCGGTGATGAATTTGGAGTCAAAGTAACCTTCTTCCACGGTCGTGGTGGTACTGTTGGTCGTGGTGGTGGCCCTACTTATGACGCCATTGCTTCTCAACCACTCAAATCAATCAAGGACCGTATTCGATTAACTGAACAAGGTGAAGTTATCGGAAATAAATACGGAAACAAGGATGCAGCCTACTATAACTTGGAAATGTTGGTATCAGCGGCTATCAACCGTATGATTACACAGAAGAAGAGCGATACTAATACATCAAATCGCTATGAGGCAATCATGGACCAAGTAGTCAGTCGTAGCTATGATATCTACCGTGAACTAGTATTCGGAAATGAACATTTCTATGATTATTTCTTTGAGTCTAGTCCAATCAAGAATATCTCAAGCTTTAATATTGGTTCTCGTCCAGCAGCACGTAAAACAATCACTGAAATTGGTGGTCTGCGTGCCATTCCTTGGGTATTCTCTTGGTCACAAAGTCGCGTCATGTTCCCAGGTTGGTATGGTGTTGGTTCTAGTTTTAAGGAATTTATTGATCAAGATCCAAAAAATATTGAATACCTTCGCGACATGTATCAGAACTGGCCTTTCTTCCAGTCACTCTTATCAAACGTTGACATGGTTCTATCAAAATCAAATATGAATATTGCTTTTGAATATGCTAAACTTTGTGAAAGTGAAGAAGTGCAAGCAATCTACTATACTATTTTGGATGAATGGCAATTGACTAAGAACGTTATCTTGGCCATCGAAGGCTACGATGAACTTCTGGCAGAAAATACTTACTTGAAAGACAGTCTAAACTACCGTATGCCTTATTTCAACATTCTGAACTATATCCAGTTGGAGTTGATTAAGCGTCAACGTCGTGGTGAGCTTTCTTCAGATGAAGAAAGATTAATTCATACAACTATTAACGGAATTGCTACAGGATTACGTAATTCAGGTTAATACAAGCTATATTTTTTTAATAAAAACCGTAAGAATTTTTATAATTTTTAAAAATAATTCATGAAAATCCTTGACAAGTTTTAGTAAAATGATATAATCGTATCATTCAGAAAGTAATCATTGAAGTTTTCTAGAGAGTCTGTGGTTGGTGGAAACAGATAGATGGAAGTGATGAAAATTGGGCTGAATGTTATAAAGAATTTGAAATCATAAGAATTCGGTGAGCACACCTTATAGTGCAACTCGTGAAGCGAGTAAGAGCGATAGGAATAGTTCCTATAATTGAGGTGGCACCGCGCATCGACGTCCTCACACAAGTTTTTTGTGTGAGGACTTTTTCTATGGGGAGGAAAAAATGATGGAAATCAAACGATGGCGACGCTTGGTAAAGTTATATTGAAAGTATAAAGAACATTACTAAGTTTAAGAGAAATAAGGAGAAATAGATATGAATAAACGTTTAATTGGTATTATTGCAGCACTAGCACTTGTAGTTGGAGGAAGCTTGGTCTACTCTAACTTAACGAAACAAGAAACTAAAACTGAAACTGCTAATAAAACAGCTAAGGTTGGTGTTCTACAGTTCGTCAGTCACCCATCGCTTGACTTGATCTACCAAGGTATCCAAGATGGGCTTGCTGAAGAAGGCTATAAAGGTGATCAAGTTAAAATCGACTTTATGAATTCAGAAGGTGACCAAAGTAAGGTTGCCACAATGAGTAAACAATTGGTGTCAAATGGAAATGATGTTGTTGTCGGTATTGCAACTCCAGCAGCTCAAGGTCTAGCAAGTGCAACAAAAGACCTTCCTGTTATCATGGCAGCTATTACAGACCCAGTTGGAGCTAACCTTGTACAGAACTTGGAAAAACCAGGTGGAAACATCACAGGGGTATCTGACCATAACCCTGCTGAACAACAGGTTGAATTGATTAAAACATTGACTCCTGATGTCAAGACAGTTGGAGCTCTTTACTCAAGTAGCGAAGATAACTCTAAATCACAAGTCGAAGAGTTCAAAGCTTACGCTGAAAAAGCTGGTTTGAAAGTCGAAACTTTTGCAGTTCCATCAACTAACGAAATTGCTTCAACAGTTAACGTTATGACAGGAAAAGTAGATGCAATCTGGGTTCCAATTGACAACACAATCGCATCAGCATTCTCAACTGTAGTTTCAAGCAACCAAACAGCTAAAAAACCAATCTATCCAAGTGCGACTGCCATGGTAGAAGCAGGTGGTTTGGCATCAGTCGTTGTGGACCAACACGATCTTGGTGTTGCTACTGGTAAGATGATTGCCAAAAGTCTTGAAGGGTGAAAAACCAGCTGACACTCCAGTTAATGTCTTCTCAACTGGTAAATCAGTTATCAATAAAAAAGTGGCTCAAGAACTTGGAATCACTATACCTGAATCAGTTCTTAAAGAAGCTGGTCAAGTAATCGAATAAGAATGAAGGAGGAGTTGGAGACATCTCCTCCAATTTTTAAAAGAAGGAAATGAATGTAACATGATAGTATCGATTATTTCACAAGGATTTGTCTGGGCTATTCTAGGTTTGGGAATCTTTATGACCTTTCGAATCCTCAACTTTCCAGATATGACAACCGAGGGTTCCTTCCCGCTTGGAGGAGCGGTAGCAGTAACTCTAATTACACAAGGTGTCAATCCTTTTCTTGCTACCTTAGTAGCTGTTGGAGCAGGCTGTCTTGCAGGTTTAGCGACTGGTCTTCTTTACACGAAAGGAAAGATTCCAACACTCTTGTCTGGTATTTTAGTGATGACTTCTTGCCATTCTATCATGCTCATGATTATGGGACGGGCAAACCTTGGGCTCTTAGGAACTAAACAAATCCAGGACGTTCTTCCTTTCTCATCTGAGGTTAATCAATTATTTACAGGTTTGATTTGTGACTTTGGTTATCCTTCTTATGCTTTTCTTCCTAGATACTAAATTGGGACAAGCTTATATCGCAACAGGAGATAATCCAGATATGGCTCGTAGTTTTGGTATCAATACTGGACGTATGGAGTTGATGGGCTTGGTCTTGTCAAATGGTGTGATCGCACTTGCTGGCGCTCTTATCGCTCAACAAGAAGGTTATGCAGATGTCTCTCGTGGTATCGGGGTTATCGTAGTTGGACTTGCTAGCTTGATTATCGGAGAAGTACTCTTTAAGAGTTTGACCCTAGCAGAACGTTTGGTTACTATTGTCGTTGGTTCTATTAGCTACCAATTCCTAGTATGGGGAGTCATTGCTCTCGGCTTTAACACAAGCTACCTCCGTCTATACAGTGCTCTTATCCTAGCAACTTGTCTAGTTATTCCAACCCTTAAGGATAAATACTTGAAAGGAGTCAAGTTAAGCAAATGACAGCGATTGTAGAATTAAAAAATGCCACAAAAATTGTGAAAAATGGATTTGATGAAGAAAAGATTATCCTAAACGATGTTTCGCTTGATATTTATGAACATGACTTCATCACAATCTTGGGTGGAAATGGAGCGGGAAAATCAACACTCTTTAATAGTATTGCAGGAACTTTGCCCTTGACTAGTGGGACTATTCGTATTATGGGTGAGGATGTGACTCATTTTAGCCCTGAAAAACGTGCTAAGTACCTTTCTCGTGTCTTCCAGGACCCTAAGATGGGAACAGCTCCACGTATGACAGTTGCAGAAAATCTCTTGATTGCTAAGTTTCGTGGTGAAAAACGTGGACTTTTTCCAAGAAGACTCTCAGCTTACAAGGAAGAATTTCAAGAAACCATTGAGAAGGTTGGAAATGGCCTAGAAAAACACTTGGATACACCGATTGAATTCTTGTCAGGTGGACAAAGACAGGCCTTGAGCCTCTTGATGGCAACCTTGAAACGTCCTGAACTCCTTTTGTTGGATGAACATACGGCAGCCCTTGACCCTAAAACAAGTGTGGCCTTGATGGAATTGACAGATGACTTTGTCAGCAAGGACCATCTAACAGCATTGATGATTACCCACCATATGGAAGATGCTCTCAAGTATGGAAATCGTCTCATTGTTATGAAGGAAGGACGAATCATCCAAGATTTAAACAAGGATGAAAAAGCCAAGATGAAGATTTCAGATTACTATCAGTTGTTTGAGTAGATAATTTTTAAAACATGTATCATTAAAAACTTAGAAGTAGGATTTCTACTTCTAAGTTTTTTTGTTAAAGGTAGCTTGTCAAAAACTAGTCTTATTGTCACTGTCTAAGATTTTATAGTATAATGATTCTAAGGAAATGGTACCTAGAGATATAAAATTTCTAAAAGATTGTATCGTCTGAATGTTATCTCGTCTTTAAAATAAGACGTTAAAAATATATTTTGACAGCAAAGAGTATATAAGTTCTAGGTAAGGAAAAATGTCAATGAAAAAATTTTTAAAAATCGTACTCATAACTGTAGTAGGTTTTCTAACTTTGTTCGGTCTATATCGTGTCTATCAAAAGAATTATTATAAGGGAGTGTCTGAATCTTTAAGTAATGTCTTTCTAGAGATGAACTATGCAGAAACCCATAGTGGTATTTTACCTGGACTCGCTGATTTTAGCAGAGCCGTTGACGGTACTCAGTCGTTTAGAGATCCAGACTGGATAATTCCCATAGGACTTGATGCAGACTTGTCTGAAAATGAAAGTTTAGAAGTGATTGTAGGTTTTGAAGAAACTTTTATTATTGAATACCAGCAACTATTACCTGATGGGAGATATCTTTATATAAAATATGACTACAATTATAAGAAACTCAACCAATCAGTCGAAATCTCAGATTCTAAATGGTCGGTAGCGTACTCCTTAGCTGGATATAATATAAGAAATAAGGATAAGGGAAAACTAGATTTGGAGGCATATAAAGAATTATCACGTCAGTCAAAAACAGGGGATTCGATACCTAATTTTTACCTAACAAATCCAAACGAAGTACTAGAGTATTTAAAACCTCATGGGATTGATGAAGCTTGGATTAACGAAAAATCCCACTTCATGCTCTATGATGTCGTTCTAAAACGCTGGTTTAAAAATGGTAGTCAACGTTACTCAGTTGACAATCTTGGGGATGTAGAGATTGTGCCACTAAGTTTTTCTAAATAGACTAATCAAATTTTAGGCTTTTAGGATTTAGTTGCTCTATATTGAACAGCTATCTTCTGTTGTGATAAAAACATGCAAAAACTCTCGGGGAAGGATTTCTTCGATAGTTTTATGCCCACCTATGACACCTAAAGGATTAGTTGCTTACAGCGACACAAGGAAGTGGAGATAAGGAGATCTATACCTATAATGTAATAACCAGCTCGAAAAACTAACGTATTAAAAACGAAAAAAGTAGGAGTCCAATCATATGAAACTAGGTAAATTTAATTTTGAAAATAAAGGTAACTCTTTAGCAGAATTGGGTGTCGCAAGTTATGCATATACATATCAAGATATGTTTGCATATATAGACTGGATAGAATCAAAAAAGTTTGTTATTCTTGGTGGAGATGTGTATTCAAGACAAGGCGATATGTTTGATATAACTTATGATAGCTGGTACTATTCTCCTAAAAATAAAGATAATGATTCACTGGAGTCGATTTCTGTGGCCAAAAATTATATCAAACAGTATACAAATAGTAATGGAGAAAATTTTTATTTTGCAATAGTCGTTTTAGAATAATAAGGTAGTAACCAAAGTGTTACCTTTACAAAAGTTTGGGCTTTCCGTTCAGTCTACGAAAGTTTAGAATTAATAGATAGTTACTGGGAGCAAGGATTAGAAAAGAACAGACCACTTTATCTGACCAACTATATCTATGAAGTCGAGAATGCAGAATTTGGGACTTGGTCGCTTCTGCAAATATAGTTAATAAATAGCTCCATCACTACAAATTAATGTCAACGCATTTTTTAGCGGACCTTGTATCCGAAAACGATGTAAAAGTGGAGAAAGTCACTAGCTAGTTTTATGAAATAGAAGCATGTAAAAGGTATGAAATGGTTTACTTTTTTTCAGAAATAAAGTATACTATATAAAGTAAACTGTGATAAAATGGAGGTATTGTCTATGGTTGACAAGAGAGTCATCGAAGAAATCAAAAACAATACCAATATTGTCGAAATCATAGGAGAAGTGATTTCTTTACAAAAATCTGGACGGAACTTTTTAGGGCTCTGTCCTTTTCATGGTGAAAAGACCCCTTCCTTTAACGTAGTTGAAGATAAGCAGTTTTACCACTGTTTTGGTTGTGGTCGTTCAGGAGACGTCTTTAAGTTTATAGAGGAATATCAACAAGTAACCTTTGCCGATGCCGTGAGGATTCTAGGCGAACGTCTTGGGATACATCTTGAAACTCCTGTACACAATACTGCTCAACATACGTCCCCTCATCAAAATCTTTATGAGATGCATGACAAGGCTGCACGCTTTTATCATGCAATCCTAATGACGACTAAAATGGGTGAGGAGGCGAGAAACTATCTCTATAAACGTGGCCTGACTGATGATGTCATTAAACACTTTATGATTGGTCTAGCTCCAGCAGAACGCTCTTATCTTTATCAGCGTTTAGCAGACGATTATAGTGAGAAGGACTTGCTGGATTCAGGTCTATTTTATCTTTCTGAGAGTAATCAATTCTTTGATACCTTCCATAACCGGATTATATTTCCACTCTCAAACGATCAAGGTAAGGTAATTGCTTTTTCTGGTCGTGTTTGGCAAGAGACAGATTCTCAAACTGCCAAGTATAAAAATAGTCGAGCGACGGCAATTTTTAACAAGAGTTACGAATTATATCATTTGGATAGAGTAAAAAAAGGGTCTGGTAAAGCTCCTGAAATTTATCTGATGGAAGGTTTTCTGGATGTCATTGCAGCCTACCGTGCTGGTATTGAAAATGCTGTAGCTTCCATGGGAACAGCCTTGACTGCTGAACACGTTGAGCATCTCAAACGCTTTACTAAAAAAGTGATTATCACTTATGATGGTGATAAGGCTGGACAAGCAGCAACTGCTAAAGCTCTAGAGGAACTTGGTGATTTACCAGTTCAAATTGTTCAAATTCCCGATGCAATGGATCCTGATGAGTATTTACAAAGAATTCTCCAGAGGATTTGGCTTATCTTTTATCCAATACTCGAATCAGTCCGATTGAGTTTTATATCCATCATTACAAACCTAGTAATAGTGAAAATCTCCAAGCACAGATTGAGTTCATTGAGAAAATTGCACCTCTTATCGTCAAAGAACCTTCTATCACAGCCCAGAACACCTATATTCATTTGTTGACGGATCATTTACCATCTTTTGATTATCAACAAGTAGAGCACGTTATTAATGAAAGTCGTGTTAGACAGAGACAAGAAAAAGTGAAGCAGGTTGTTAATCCGACACCAATTACTATGTCGGTTTCTAAACAATTGACGGCAGTCATGAGAGCTGAAGCACATATTCTTTATCGTATGATGGAGCACCCCCTTGTGTTGAATGATTATCGTTTGAGAGATGATTTTGTATTTGAAACTCCAGAGTTTCAGACCTTGTATGGACTCTTGATTGATAATGGTTCGATTTCTTCTGAAGACTTGGCAAATCAGACTAGAGAAGTGGGAAATGCTTGGTACCAAGTGTTAGCCTTGGATCTACCTTCTGAGATGTCTCCAGAAGAACTAAAGGAAGTGGAGGAGTCTCGTAATCGTGCTCTTTTGAATCAACAAAACTTGCAAATTAAAAAGAAAGTTCAGGAAGCTAGTCATGTAGGCGACACAGATACTGCTTTAGAAGAGATTGAACGCTTAATTGCCCAAAAAAGAAGAATGGAGTAAGAATGGCAAAAAAACAAAAAGAAGTAACAACTTTTGATGTCCAAGTTGCAGAATTTATTCGTAACCATAAGAAAACTGGTACTGCGACAGATGATGAAATTAACAATGTCCTTGTAATTCCTTTTGCTCTTGATGTAGAAGGTATTGAGAACCTTTTGCAACGGATTCAAGATGCAGGTATTGCAATCACTGATAACGAAGGAAATCCGAGTGAACGTGTCTTAAGTACAGAGGAAGAACCAGAACTTAGCGATGAAGACTTAATTGGTTCAACATCTGCCAAAGTCAATGACCCTGTTCGTATGTACTTGAAGGAAATCGGTGTCGTACCTCTTCTTACTAACGAAGAAGAAAAAGAATTGGCTCTCGCCGTTGAAGCAGGAGATGTTGAAGCGAAACAACGTCTAGCAGAGGCTAACCTTCGTTTGGTAGTTTCTATCGCGAAACGCTATGTTGGACGTGGTATGCAATTCCTTGACTTGATTCAAGAAGGAAATATGGGATTGATGAAGGCAGTTGATAAGTTTGACTACTCTAAAGGATTCAAATTCTCAACTTATGCAACTTGGTGGATTCGTCAGGCCATTACGCGTGCCATTGCTGACCAAGCTCGTACCATTCGTATCCCAGTTCACATGGTAGAAACAATCAACAAGCTTGTTCGCGAGCAACGTAACCTTCTTCAAGAATTGGGACAAGATCCTACTCCTGAGCAAATTGCTGAACGTATGGATATGACTCCTGACAAGGTTCGTGAAATTTTGAAAATTGCGCAAGAACCAGTTTCTCTTGAAACACCTATTGGTGAAGAGGACGATAGCCACCTTGGTGACTTTATCGAAGATGAAGTGATTGAAAATCCAGTTGACTATACAACTCGTATCGTCTTGCGTGAGCAGTTGGATGAAGTTCTGGATACTTTGACTGATAGAGAAGAAAATGTTCTTCGTCTACGTTTCGGTCTTGATGATGGTAAAATGCGTACTCTAGAAGATGTTGGTAAAGTCTTTAACGTCACTCGTGAGCGTATCCGTCAGATTGAGGCAAAAGCGTTGAGAAAACTTCGCCAACCAAGTAGAAGCAAACCTCTTCGTGACTTTATCGAAGATTAGGTTATAGGAGACTGAATATGGCTTACACAGAAGAGCAAATTGAAAACATCAAAACACGGATTTTGACGGCTTTAGAAGAAGTTATCGACCCAGAATTAGGAATCGATATCGTCAACTTAGGTTTAATTTATGAGATTCGATTTGATGGTGATACCGGTGATACTGAGATTGATATGACCTTGACGACTATGGGTTGTCCTTTGGCCGACCTCTTGACTGATCAAATCTATGATGCTATGACAGATGTGCCAGAGGTTACTAACGTTGAAGTAAAATTAGTTTGGTATCCAGCTTGGACGGTTGAAAAAATGAGTCGCTATGCACGTATCGCTTTAGGTATTAAATAGAATGATAAAAAAAGAGAAATAGTATAAGTGTTAGGAAATTCCCTAGCTTTTATGCTATCTCTCTTTTAATTTGCTGATTTTCTTTCAATAAAATGATATAATGGATAGTATGGAAAAAGAGAAATTACGCATCAACATGCTAAGTTCGAGTGAAAAGGTAGCAGGACAAGGAGTTTCTGGAGCTTACCGTGAACTTGTGCAACTTTTGAAACGTGATGCGAAAGACCAACTAATTGTAACGGAGAATCTTCCTGTGGAAGCTGATGTTACTCATTTTCATACAATCGACCTTCCTTATTATCTGTCAACTTTTCAAAAGAAGCGTTCAGGTCGTAGGATTGGTTATGTTCACTTCTTGCCTGACACCTTAGAAGGTAGTTTGAAGATTCCATTCTTTTTAAAAGGGATTGTTAAGCGCTATGTGTTTTCTTTTTATGACCGTATGGAACACTTGGTTGTGGTTAATCCTACTTTTATCGAAGATTTGGTTGCAGCTGGTATTCCTCGTGAAAAGGTGACCTATATTCCTAACTTTGTTAACAAAGAAAAATGGCACCCACTTTCTGCAGAAAAAGTAAGTCAACTTCGACAAGATATGGGGTTGAGTGAAAATCAATTTGTAGTAGTAGGAGCTGGGCAGGTTCAGAAGCGTAAGGGAATCGATGATTTCATCACTCTTTCTGAGGAACTACCGGACATCACCTTTATTTGGGCGGGAGGCTTCTCATTTGGTGGAATTACAGATGGTTATGAACGCTATAAAAAAATCATGGATAATCCTCCAGAGAATCTGATTTTCCCTGGAATTGTTGAGCCAGAAAGGATGAAAGAACTGTATGCCTTGGCAGATTTGTTCTTACTTCCTAGCTATAATGAGCTCTTTCCGATGACTATTCTAGAAGCTGCGAGTTGTGAAGCTCCCATTATGCTTCGGGACTTAGAACTTTATAAGGTGATTCTAGAAGGCAATTACAGACCAACCACCGATGTGGAAGAGATGAAACAAGCTATTATGGAATATAGAGAGCATCCAGAAGCTTTGAAAGAGTTAAAAGAAAAGGCCAAGGCTATTTCAAGAGAATACTCAGAGGAGCATCTCCTTGAAATATGGCTAAAATTCTATCAGGAGCAAGCGGCTTTAGGAAAAAAATGAGGTAGTATATGCGAATTGGATTATTTACAGATACTTATTTCCCACAGGTTTCAGGTGTTGCAACCAGTATTCGAACCTTAAAAACAGAACTTGAAAAGCAAGGGCATGCAGTCTTTATCTTCACGACAACCGATAAGGATGTCAATCGTTATGAAGACTGGCAGATTATTCGTATTCCTAGTGTTCCTTTCTTTGCCTTTAAAGACCGTCGTTTCGCTTACCGTGGATTTACCAAAGCTCTTGAGATTGCAAAACAATACAAACTCGATATTATTCATACCCAAACTGAGTTTTCTCTTGGTTTATTGGGAATTTGGATTGCTCGAGAATTGAAAATTCCAGTCATTCATACATATCATACCCAGTACGAGGATTATGTCCACTATATTGCTAAGGGGATGTTAATTCGTCCAAGTATGGTTAAATATCTTGTTCGAGGTTTTTTGCATGACGTTGATGGAGTCATTTGTCCGAGTGAAATTGTACGCGATCTTTTATCTGACTATAAGGTAAAAGTTGAAAAGCGTGTTATTCCTACTGGAATTGAACTTGCCAAATTTGAACGCCCTGAGATTGGTCCTGAACACATTAGTGACTTAAGGGATAAACTAGGGATCCAACAAGACGAAAAGATGCTTCTAAGTCTTTCTCGAGTTTCTTACGAGAAGAATATTCAAGCAGTTCTTACAGCTTTACCAGATGTCCTAAAAGAAGAACCAAATGTTAAACTGGTTGTAGCTGGAGATGGACCTTATTTAGACAATCTTAAGGAGCAAGCAGAAGATTTAAAAATTCAAGATTCTGTTATCTTTACAGGTATGATTCCGCCAAATGAGACGGCACTCTATTATAAGGCAGCTGATTTCTTCATATCGGCTTCTACAAGTGAGACTCAGGGATTGACTTATCTGGAAAGTTTAGCTAGTAAGACACCTGTTATTGCCCATGGTAATCCTTATTTGGATAATCTCATCAATGATAAAATGTTCGGAACTCTTTATTATGAGGAAAGAGACTTGGCAGGAGCGATTATTGAGGCTTTACTTGCTACACCGTCAATGGATGAAAAAAACACTTGGCTGAAAAAAATTATATGAAATTTCTGCTGAGAATTTTTGGTAGAAGAGTCCATGAATTTTATCTAGACGTCATTATTTCAAATAATTTTTGCCAAAGAAACAGGGGCTGACGAACCTGTTACAAAACGTATTTTAAAGACAGTCTTCTATATTCCGCAACAGGCTGTTACTATGCCAGTTAAAGGTTCGAAGCGTATGCTTAAGGCATCTAGAAAACAATTAAGAAATTTAAGAAAATATTTAAATGATTAATCAAATCAAAGAAAGGAAATAAAAAAATATGCAAAAAGAAATTTATGAGAAGTGGTAAAGATCGAAAAAAATCGGTGGTGTATGCGCTGGTTTAGCACATTATTTTGATATTGACCCTACAATCGTACGTGTTATTTGGGGAGTTTTGGCTTTCTGTTATGGCGCAGGACTTATTGCTTACTTGATCTTGTGGGCAATCGCTCCTGTATCTGATGAGTATTAATATTAGAGTATTAGAGTAAAGGAGAAAACATGGCATTCGGTGATAATGGTAAACGTAAAAAAACATTCTTTGAAAAACTTACAATGTTTGTCGTATTAATCATGTTGTTTGTTACTTTAGCCGGTATTTTTGCGACTGCAATTGGTGTATTTAGTAGATTCTAAATTGCTAGTTGTAGGATTTATTTCAAATAGTTGGTGACTGGGATTTCCCAGCCCTTTTTAAAGTGAGAAAAGAATATGAGTATGTTTTTAGACACAGCCAAGATTAAAGTTAAGGCTGGTAATGGTGGCGATGGCATGGTTGCCTTTCGTCGTGAAAAATACGTCCCTAATGGTGGACCATGGGGCGGTGATGGAGGACGTGGTGGTAACGTTGTTTTCGTTGTAGACGAAGGTTTACGTACCCTTATGGACTTCCGTTACAATCGTCATTTCAAGGCCCAATCAGGTGAAAAAGGGATGACAAAAGGAATGCATGGCCGAGGGGCAGAAGACTTGATTGTCCGTGTACCTCAAGGGACAACCGTGCGTGATGCAGAGACTGGGAAAGTTCTCACTGATTTGATAGAGAACGGACAAGAGTTCATCGTGGCTCACGGTGGTCGTGGTGGTCGCGGAAATATCCGTTTTGCAACACCTAAAAATCCTGCGCCAGAAATCTCAGAAAACGGAGAACCTGGTCAAGAACGTGAATTACAGTTAGAACTTAAAATCCTTGCGGATGTAGGTTTAGTTGGTTTCCCATCTGTAGGTAAATCAACACTCCTTAGCGTGATTACCTCTGCTAAGCCAAATTGGAGCCTACCACTTTACAACAATTGTTCCAAATCTTGGTATGGTTCGTACCCAGTCCGGTGAATCCTTTGCCGTTGCAGACCTTCCTGGATTGATTGAAGGTGCTAGCCAAGGTGTTGGTCTAGGTACTCAGTTCTTGCGTCATATCGAACGTACACGCGTTATCTTGCATATCATTGACATGTCAGCTAGTGAAGGACGTGATCCTTACGAGGACTATCTAGCTATCAATAAGGAACTTGAATCTTACAATCTTCGTCTGATGGAGCGTCCACAAATCATTGTTGCCAATAAAATGGATATGCCTGAGAGTCAGGAAAACCTTGAAGAGTTCAAGAAAAAATTGGCTGCTAATTATGATGAATTTGAAGAATTACCACCAATCTTCCCAATTTCAGGTTTGACTAAGCAAGGTCTTGCACCTCTATTAGATGCAACGGCTGAGCTTCTTGATAAAACGCCAGAATTCCTTCTTTATGATGAGTCAGAGATGGAAGAAGAAGTTTACTATGGCTTTGATGAGGAAGAAAAACCATTTGAGATTGGTCGTGATGATGATGCAACTTGGGTTCTTTCAGGTGAAAAACTCATGAAACTCTTTAATATGACTAACTTTGACCGTGATGAGTCTGTCATGAAATTTGCGCGTCAGTTGCGTGGTATGGGAGTTGATGAAGCTCTTCGTGCTCGTGGTGCTAAGGACGGCGACCTTGTCCGTATTGGAAAATTTGAGTTTGAATTTGTAGACTAGGAGATAGCTATGGGTGATAAACCAATATCTTTCCGAGATGCTGATGGAAATTTTGTTTCTGCTGCAGACGTCTGGAATGAAAAGAAATTAGAAGAACTTTTTAATCGCCTCAATCCCAATCGTTCATTGAGACTTGCGAGAATGAAGAAACAAGCCGAAGAAAAAAAATAAGAATAAAAGAACCCGTGATATTTTTATCACGGGTTTTCTGATTAACTTACTACTTTTGATAAGGAATTTCTAGACTTGATTGCGAAAGGTCCACAGTTAATTGATAGTCTGTATTGTCACGGATAGTAATCTCAAAGTCAGTAGTATAAAGAACGAGTCGGATTGTATCGTCTTTTTTTAGTTTGTAAATTGTTGGTTGGAGTTCAAATTGGAATTCCATCCATTCATCTGGTTTAACTTCTTCAATTTTTAATAAATCATGACGATTTTGGAGGTTGAGGTAGCCTTTGGTGATAACACGTTGGGCATTTGGGCTAAATGGTAGTTCGCAAAGGTTTTCCAGCATATGGTAACGACCATTATCAATGGTACGAGCAGCCAATACTCCAGGATAAGGTTGAAGGTATTTCTTTTGACCAAGTTCGAGAAGTTGAGCAGAGAGAAGACCTTTATTGGTACTTGACTTGAGACGAAGGTTTAGTTTAACACGACCATTGATATGAAGATCTTCAGTCACTAGAAGATCAATGGTAATCTGATTGACCTTACCTTGATAAAGTTCATTGTTAAAGGTTTGGTAAGTCTTTCCAAATCGTTCGAAGTCAGAATCTTGGTAATGGTTTTCAATGACAGCTTCTTCAGTACCTAAAGAGAAAGTTTTATGGTCAGTTTGATTACCAAAATCTTCAAGTGACAGCCAGGTTTGAGGAGCAGTATTGTCTTGCCAAACGACTCTTGGAAGTTGGTAGTCAGTGTTTTGACCCAATAATTTCTGCGTCAAAAGTGCATTCATGGATTCACGGAAATCAATAGACTGCCAGTTGTTCATATAAACATGGGCACCGTTATGGTAAAAGAGATGTTTTTTAATATTGCTTGGAAGAGCATTGAACATTTGATAGACATGAAGTGGTTTTACATTCCAGTCTTGTGAACCGTGAGTAAAGACAACTTCAGCCTTAACCTTTTTAGCATTAAGAAGGTAGTTTCTGTCATGCCAAAATTGGTTATAATCTCCAGTTTTACGGTCTAGATTTTTCTTGAGTTCTTCTATGGATGCTTTATGAGCCTCGTTTCCACGAATAAAGTCACCAGCTAAGAGATTACGAGAATAAGTTAATTCATCTAATGAATCGAAGTCCTCTCCAGGATAGCCACCTGGGCTTGTCACAAGACCATTTTCACGGTAATAGTTGTACCAAGAAGAAATACCTGCTTCAGCAATAATGACCTCTAAACCATCAACTCCTGTAGTAGCAAGACCGTTAGACATTGTTCCTAGGTAAGAAAGACCAGTAGTTGCCACTTTACCATTTGACCAATCAGCTTTTACTTGACGTTTACGACTATGATCCGTAAAGGCACGACAACGACCATTTAGCCAATCAATAACATTCTTATAAGCTTCAACTTGACGGTAATCTCCGTTGGTCATTAAACCTTGTGAATCTTTGGTACCAATACCTGATACGTAGATATTGGCAAATCCTCTTGGAAGGAAGTAGTCGTTAAGTGTGTAGCTGCTATTGATATGAGTGAGTTTTTCTTCAGCTTCAGAAACAAGTTCAGCATCCCCAACAGGTTCAACCAAGTCCAGGGTTGGATTTTCTAACGTAATTTCATGTGGTTCCTTGACTTCTAGTTCGGCTTCCATCTTATAGAGAGCCTTATCGCTTGCTTTATCATTGGTTCCTTGATGGTATGGACTTGCTGTCACGACAGCTGGAATCTTTCCATTGTAAGCTGGACGAATGATATTTACCTTGATGAGGTCAGGTAGACCATCTTTATCAGAATCAACACGAGTCTCTACATAAACTACTTCACGAATGACATTGTTAGTATTGAAGGTTGCCAAACTCTTTCCATTGAAGTAGTGATAGTTATTGTCCTCAGCAATAAGACCATCACTAACTAACTGATCGATAAGGGTGTTCCCTTTTTTAGTGCGTGTACTTAAAAGCTGGTAGAAATTGTCGATTAAATCTCCGTAAACAATCGGAAACGCTGTTTCTTTGTGAAAAGCAAGACCATCTTCAAAGTCAATAAAGTAACTGAATCCAAGTAGTTGAAAGGCAACAGTATAGAAAATTTCTGCTGTCAATTCACGGTCTGAATTGAAGAAAGTGAGTAAATCTGTTTCTTTATCAACTGCTAAAGTAGTGAGGGGATAATCCGTATTTTTATAATTGAAAAAACAAGTTCTAACAAAAGCTTCAAACTGTTCTTTTTCTGAAGTTGAAAGATCAATCTTGAATCCAAGCTCAGATAATTCTTGTAAAGCTTGTTGGTTTGTAACGGGATAATAACTAAATTGATTAAAACGCATGGATATCTCCTTTTAAAGATTCATTTAAAAGTCATTATATCAAAAAATCATAGAAAATAACAGAAAGAGTAGAGTATGTCTGATAGTCAGGCATGATAAGAGAGTCGATACTAAAACAAGGACAATTTTCATTTTTTGAGTATCCTATAAGGATATGCTATACTAGATATATGTTAGATTTGGAGAAATACGGCGTGTCCATGTGGGAAGAGGAGAAAATTCTCTCTTTCCGTCAAAAACTTTTAGCCTGGTATGATGAAAATAAGCGGGACTTACCTTGGAGAAGAAGTAAAAATCCATACCATATCTGGGTATCTGAAATCATGTTGCAGCAGACCAGAGTTGATACAGTTATTCCCTATTATGAACGTTTTTTAGAAAGCTTTCCGACTGTAGAGACTTTAGCAAATGCATCTGAAGAACGCTTATTAAAGGCATGGGAAGGTCTTGGATATTATTCGCGTGTTCGAAATATGCAAACTGCGGCTCAACAGATTATGAATGATTTTAATGGAAAATTTCCTTCAACTTACGAAGGTATTTCAAGCTTGAAAGGGATAGGTCCCTATACTGCTGGAGCTATTTCAAGTATTGCCTTTAATCTAGCACAGCCTGCAGTTGATGGGAATGTCATGCGTGTTTTGGCTCGTTTATTTGAAGTCAATCACGACATTGGTAATCCAAGTAATCGCAAGATATTTCAAGCCATGATGGAAATTTTGATTGATCCAGAACGTCCAGGTGATTTCAATCAAGCCTTGATGGATTTGGGTTCAGATATTGAGGCACCCGTTAATCCGAGGCCAGAAGATAGTCCAGTTAAAGATTTTAGTGCTGCCTATCAAAATGGAACAATGGATCGCTATCCCATTAAAGCACCAAAGAAAAAGCCAGTTCCCGTCTGTCTTAATGCTTTAGTTGTTCAAAATGCTAAGGACAGTTTTTACTGAAAGATAGAAGAGTGAAAAGTTACGCTGGCTGGCGTTTTCCCTTGATTGAGGTTGATAGTTTTCTAAGATTGAAGAACTAAATCTCTTTAATCAGGTAGCTGAACCATCTGTTCAACTTGGGCCATCACCGCAAGAAAGTTTTGAGCAGGATTATGATTTAGAGTTGAGTGGCGGGATAGTCATTTCAAGAAGTGAAACATATCTAGCCATCCGAAAGTGGCATGTACGAATCCTATCCGGGCAAGTAGTTGATAGCAAAAGAATATTGTGATAAAGAGGTAGTTTGGTTAACTCCTGAAGAGTTTGAACTATATCCACTAGCAAAGCCTCAACAAAAAATTTGTAAACATATTTAAAAGAATGAGATAATACCAGTCTTTCATGTCTTCTTTTTTTGGTATAATTGATATAAGGAAAAGGTGACTATATGAAAAAATATTGATTATGATGATGAAAAACCAATCTCAGATGACAGGTTTAATACTTGACCAAGGAAGGTTATGAGGTTGTTACAAGCCTTTAATGGACGCCATTTATCGAATTTGTTTGAAGCTGAAACCAGATATTATTATTTTTGGATTTGATGCTTGAAATTGATGGTCTAAAGTGGCTAAAACAATTCATAAGACAAGTGGTGTTCCAATTATCATGCTTTCAGCAAAGATAGTGAGTTTGACAAGGTTATTGGTCTTGAACTTGGTGCGGATGGTTATGTGACCAAATAATTTTCAAACCGTGAGCCACAAAGCGCGTGTGAAGGAAACAGCACCTTCGTCGGTTCTGAGTTAGTTGCAGTGAATAAGCAAGAGGAAGATACTAGAACAGTCTTCAAATCAGGGATTTAGAGATTCTTCCAGATGCTTATGTAGCCAAAAAATATGGAGAAGAATTGGACTTAACTCACAGAGAGTTTGAGTTGTTGCATCACTTAGCTTCTCATCTTGGTCAAGTTATTACCCGTGAACATCTCCTTGAGACTGTTTGGGGTTATGATTATTTTGGTGATGTTCGTACTGTCGATGTTACCATTAGACGTCTACGTGAGAAGATTGAAGACACACCAAGTAGACCTGAATATATCTTAACTCGTCGTGGTGTGGGTTATTATATGAGAAATAATGATTGATATAATTAAACAAACAATTTTAACCAGAGATTTCGTCTTTGTACTCATATTAATTGGTTTTATTATGCTTGTTAGCTTTCTCTTGCTTGAAGGCCGTAGAGATAATATTCGACTCAAACAGTTAAATCAAAAGATTAAAGATTTAATTGCTGGTGATTATTCTCAGGTATTAGATATGCAGGGGAATACTGAAATCACTAACATTACGAATAACTTAAATGATTTGTCTGAAGTTATTCGTCTAACTCAAGAAAACCTTGAGCAGGAAAGTAAAAGATTGCATAGTATCCTATCATACATGACTGATGGGGTTCTAGCAACCAATCGTCGTGGTCAAATCACTATGATTAACGATATGGCTAAAAGACAACTCGGAGTTGAAAGTGATGACGCGCTCAATCAAAACATTTTAGAGTTACTCAAGATTGAAGATGAGTACGAGCTTAGAGACTTAATTACGCAAAGTCCTGAAATGATGATTTATTCCCAAAATGTAAATGGGGAGTATATTAGTTTGCGTGTGCGTTTTGCCTTGATTCGTAGAGAGTCTGGCTTTATCTCTGGTTTGGTAGCAGTTCTACATGATACGACTGAACAAGAGAAGGAAGAACGCGAGAGAAGACTATTCGTTTCAAACGTTAGTCATGAATTGCGAACTCCATTGACCAGTGTCAAATCTTACCTAGAGGCCTTGGATGAGGGTGCATTATATGAACCTGTTGCTCCTGATTTTATCAAAGTATCTCTAAATGAGACTAACCGTATGATGCGAATGGTAACGGACCTCTTGCATCTTTCGCGTATTGATAATGCAAGTGGCCATTTAGATGTTGAATTGATTAACTTTACAGCTTTCATTACGTTTATCCTAAACCGTTTCGATAAGATGCGATCCCAGGATCAAGAAAAGAAATACGAGTTGGTTCGGGATTATCCGATTACATCGGTCTGGATTGAAATTGATACAGACAAGATGACTCAGGTAATCGATAATATTCTTAACAATGCCATCAAGTATTCGCCTGATGGTGGAAAAATTACGGTTAGTATGAAAACCACTGATGACCAGATGATTTTATCTATTTCGGACCAAGGACTTGGGATTCCTAAAGAAGATTTACCGAAGATTTTTGACCGTTTCTACAGGGTTGATAAGGCTAGAAGTCGTGCCCAAGGTGGGACTGGTTTAGGTCTTGCTATAGCAAAAGAAATCATCAAGCAACACAATGGATTTATCTGGGCTAAGAGTGAATACGGCAAGGGTTCAACCTTTACCATTGTTCTTCCTTATGATAATGATGCTGTAAAAGAAGAAGTATGGGAGGATGAAGTAGAAGACTAGAATGAGTGAAACAGGCTTTAAATATAGTATTTTAGCATCGGGTTCTAGTGGAAATTCCTTCTATCTAGAAACCCCTAAGAAAAAGATTTTAGTGGATGCCGGTTTATCTGGCAAAAAAATCACAAGCTTATTGGCTGAGATTAACCGAAAGCCTGAAGATTTGGATGCTATCTTAATTACGCATGAACATGCTGACCATATCCACGGTGTCGGTGTTTTAGCCCGTAAGTATGGCATGGATCTTTACGCCAATGAAAAGACCTGGCAAGCTATGGAAAATAGTAAGTATCTAGGTAAAGTTGACTCTTCACAAAAGCATATCTTTGAAATGGGAAAAACAAAAACATTTGGAGATATCGACATTGAGAGTTTTGGAGTTAGCCATGATGCAGTTGCTCCCCAATTCTACCGTTTTATGAAGGATGCCAAGAGCTTTGTTATGCTGACGGATACAGGTTATGTTAGTGACCGTATGGCTGGCATTGTCGAGAATGCAGATGGTTACTTGATTGAGTCTAATCATGATGTTGAGATCTTGAGAGCCGGATCATATGCTTGGCGACTCAAGCAACGGATTCTGTCTGATCTTGGCCACCTCTCAAATGAAGATGGAGCAGACGCCATGATTCGCACACTAGGTAATCGTACCAAGAAGATTTACCTAGGACATCTATCTAAAGAGAATAACATTAAAGAGCTAGCCCACATGACCATGGTCAATCAGTTAGCTCAAGCAGATCTAGGAGTAGGAGTGGATTTTCAAGTTTACGATACATCTCCTGATACTGCAACACCACTAACAGACATATAAAAAAGAAGGCAGACGCCTTCTTTTTTATATATTTTTACAATCCAGCAAATTCTTTGATTTCTTGAGCTGACATAGAAGAATCACAACGTACCTTAATCTCTCCATTTTCAACATGAACAAAACCTGGTACAGTAGGGATTTCATAGCGTGAACGGAAATCTTGCAGTGCTTCAAGTTGACTTGGTTCTTCACTATTGATGAAATAGATGTGTGCTTTGGTTTCAGCTACCACACCAGCCAATGTGCCAGCAAATTTACGGCAGTAAGGGCAAGTTTTGCGACCGATAAAGAATGTAGCAGTTTCTTTTTATCAAGAGCTTCTTGGGCACGCGCAACAGTTGTCACTTCAAGATCTTTAATGTTTTCTAAAAATTGTTCCATGAGTTTTCCTCGCTTTCTTTTAAATCTAGTATGCCATAAAGTTTTTAAAAATGCTTAGATTTGATACGAAAAAAGATGAGATTGGTTGATCTCATCTTTTTAATTGTTTATTTTACAAAGGCATTGATTTCAGCTTCGATATTAGCAATCTTAACTTGTGAATCTTCGTTGCTTTCTCCAACAACTGCAATGTAGAACTTGATTTTTGGTTCAGTACCGGAAGGACGAACTGCAATCCATGAACCATCAGCAAGTGTGTATTTCAAGACATCACTTGGAGGAGTAGTCAAGGCTGTTACAGTACCATCAGCGGCAGTGGAAGTTTGTGCTTTGAAGTCTTCTACGACTGTGATTTCTGTTGCGTTCCATTCTTTAGGCCCGTTCTCACGGAATTTCGCCATGATCGCTTTGATTTGCTCAGCACCGTCAACACCGGAAAGAGTAACAGAGATTGTTTTTTCAGCGTAGTAGCCGTATTCTTTGTAAATTTCTTCGATACCGTCGGCAAGTGTCAAACCGCGTGAACGGTAGTAGGCAGCAAGTTCAGCAACGACAAGAACTGCTTGGATGGCATCTTTATCACGTACGAATGGCTTAATCAAGTAACCGAAGCTTTCTTCAAATCCCATCATGTAAGTGTGATTGTGTTTTTCTTCGAATTCTTGAATTTTTTCAGCGATAAATTTGAAACCAGTCAAAACGTTGAACATAGTTGCGCCGTAGCTTTCAGCAATCTTCGTTACCAAGTCAGTTGAAACGATAGATTTACATAGGGCTGCATTTTCAGGAAGAGTTCCAGCGTTTTTGTGAGCTTCCAAGATGTATTTAGCCATGATAGCACCGATTTGGTTACCTGAAAGGTTGAGGTAGCTTCCGTCTTTTTGAAGGACTTCAACACCGACACGGTCAGCGTCAGGGTCAGTTGCGACAAGCACATCTGCACCAACTTGACGACCAAGCTCTTCAGCTAGTGCAAAGGCTGCTTGGCTCTCTGGGTTTGGAGATTTTACAGTTGAGAAGTCTGGGTCTGGAGTTGCTTGCGCTTCAACGACTTGAACAGAGTCAAATCCTGCTTGAGCAAGAGCACGACGAGCCAACATTTCACCAGTACCATGAAGTGGGGTGTAGACAATCTTCATGTCTTTACCAAATTCTTCAATCAAGGCTGGGTTGATGTTTACATCTTTAACTTCTTTGAGGTATTCTGCATCAACTGCTTCGCCGATAACTTCAATCAAGCCAGATGCTTTTTCAGCTTCTACATCAGCGACTTCTACAGCGAAAGGATTGTCGATAGCACGGATGTAGGTAGTCAAAGCGTCTGCATCGTGTGGAGGCATTTGTCCACCGTCTTCACCATATACCTTGTATCCGTTGAACGGAGCAGGGTTGTGGCTGGCAGTAATCATGATACCTGCGAAACAATTGAGGTGACGAACAGCAAATGAAAGTTCTGGAGTTGGACGGAGACTTTCAAAAACATACGATTTAATACCATGTTTTGCAAGAACTGCTGCTGATTCAAAGGCAAATTCTGGAGAGAAGTGACGGCTATCATAAGCGATAGCAACACCACGTTCTTTTTCGTTTCCACCTTTTGATTCGATCAAACGAGCCAAACCTTCAGTTGCTTGGCGAACAACGTAGATATTAATGCGGTTTGTACCAGCACCAATCAAACCACGCATACCAGCAGTACCGAATTCAAGGTTTGTGTAAAAGGCATCTTCCTTTGTTTTTTCATCCATGCTTTCCAAATCACGACGAAGATAGTCTGGAAGATCTGCGAAATCAACCCATTTTTGGTAGTTTTCTTGGTAAGTCATAAGTTATCTCCTTTAATATATAATCTAATCGCCTTCATTATACCACGATTTAAAGTTTTAGTAAAACGTTAGCGTGACTCACTTCTTTGAATTTAAGTTTCATTTTAATCATAGAATGAGTAGAAATTTATTATATTTAAAAATTTACAATATTTTTTTAAAAGCGATTTCCTTTTTTAGTTTGAAAATTATTTACTATATGGTACAATATAGTAAATAATAAAAGGAGTTTTCTATTATGAAAAAAGTTCTTAAGCATTCAGCTTTAGTTTTAACTGCTTTAGCATTAGTAGCTTGTGGAAATAGTAAAAAAGCAAGTGACAATGGTACTGCATCTAATTCAAACTTTGAAGTTTCTGTTAAAGACGGTATGTATGTACTTCCTAAAGATGAAGATTCAAATTCACACTACCTTGCACTTCAAGTTGAGATTAAACAATCGTGATAAACAGTTTAGTTTTACTAGCCATGATATCACGCTTTATAACGAAAAAGACGAAAAAGTTGAACCAATTCAAATTTATGAGTCAGACAGTAAAACTAAATTCATGTCATACGGAGATAGCATCTCTAAAGGCAAGAGTGTTGCTGGTTATGTAGTTTATGAAGTTGATAAAGATGCAAAATATGAACTTCACTTTGCCCCAAGCTTTTACGATGATGTAAAAGAAAATCAAAAAGGTAAAAATGACGTAGCTATCAAGGTTGATCCAAGTCAATACGAAGACAATATTGATGAAGCAAAAGAAGCTATGAAAAAATATGTTGATGCTGTTTACCTAGATGGTGAAAATACTGGTGGTGCATCAAACGTAAGCTTTACTAATGATAAAACTCAAATCGTCGCACTTGAAGATAAAAAATCAGACAACAAGAAATCAGATGATAAGAAATCTGATGAAAAGAAAGATGATAAAAAATCAGACGAAAAGAAAGATGATAAAAAATCAGACGACAAAAAATCAGATGACAAAAAATCTTCAAACGATTCTGATGTGATCACAAATGACGTGAAGGCTGATAGAGAAGAATTTATCAAGAAATTCATCGAGTCATTCGGTAAAGGATTCTACAATTACAAACCATCTGATTCTGAACTTCGTACATTTGCAGAAGCATATATCAAAGCAAATGCAAAACGAGCAAAAGTTGATTACAAAGTAAAAACTTATTTACCAGACTATGCAGTTGTCTATGTAAGACCAGAAACAATCGACTTGGATAACTTAAATGTTTATGAATTGAGCCGTAAATTCTACGACGAAAACAAAGGTAAATACAGTAGCTACTCAGAAGCTATGAAAGCTGGTGAGAAGTACATTTTAGAAAATGCACCAAGTCAATTTGATTCAACTCCTCTTGATACTAGCGATAATATGCAAAAAGAAGGATACGAAATCAAGATGACCAAGAAAGACGGTAAATGGACAATCGACACATCTTCTAAGAACTATAACTTAAAAGATATGGCACGTACATTCCGTGGTGGTATCGGTTATTAATATCTAAAAGTTCGAGTTTAAAGCTCGAACTTTTTTATTTGAATTGTTAAAAACAGAAAAAGATAGTAAAATAGGTACATGATTATTTTACAAGCTAATAAAATCGAACGTTCTTTTGCAGGCGATGTTCTATTTGAAAATATTAATCTACAAGTAGATGAGAGAGATCGTATTGCTCTCGTTGGGAAAAATGGAGCAGGTAAGTCGACGCTATTAAAGATATTAGTCGGGGAAGAAGAGCCAACTTCTGGTGAGATTAATAAGAAAAAAGACATTTCCCTTTCTTACTTAGCACAGGATAGTCGATTTGAATCAGAAAATACTATCTATGACGAGATGCTTCATGTCTTTGATGACTTACGTACTACAGAGAAACAGCTTCACCAGATGGAGCTAGACATGGGTGAAAAGACTGGTGTAGAACTTGATAAGCTCATGTCCGACTACGATCGTTTATCAGAAGAATTCCGTCAGGCTGGAGGATTTACCTATGAAGCCGATGTTCGCACCATTTTAAATGGTTTTAAGTTTGATGAGTCTATGTGGCAGATGAAAATTGCCGAGCTTTCTGGAGGTCAAAATACAAGATTAGCCCTAGCCAAAATGCTCCTTGAAAAACCAAATCTCTTGGTTTTGGACGAGCCGACTAACCACCTGGATATTGAAACCATTTCCTGGTTAGAAAACTATCTGGTTAATTACAGTGGTGCCTTGTTAATTGTTAGTCACGACCGTTATTTCCTCGATAAGGTAGCAACCATAACGCTCGACTTAACCAAACATTCTTTAGATAGATACGTAGGGAACTACTCAAGCTTTGTGGAGCAGAAAGAGCAGAAGTTACTGACTGAAGCTAAGAACTACGAAAAGCAACAGAAGGAAATTGCTGCTTTAGAAGACTTTGTTAACCGAAATCTCGTTCGAGCATCGACAACCAAACGTGCCCAATCTCGACGTAAACAACTGGAAAAGATGGAGCGTTTAGATAAGCCTGAAGCTGGGAATAAATCAGCCAATATGACCTTTCGCTCTAATAAAACATCTGGGAATCTTGTTTTGACAGTCGAGAATTCTGCTATTGGCTATGATGGGGAAATCATATCAGAGCCTATTAACCTCGACCTTCGTAAGATGAATGCTGTGGCAGTTGTAGGTCCGAATGGGATTGGAAAGACAACCTTTATCAAGTCTATTGTTGATCAGATTCCTTTTATAAAGGGTGAGAAGCGTTTCGGTGCCAATGTCGAAGTTGGCTACTATGATCAAACACAAAGCAAGCTTACACCAAGTAATACTGTTCTAGATGAACTCTGGAATGATTTTAAATTAACGCCAGAAGTTGAAATCCGTAATCGCCTAGGTGCCTTTCTTTTCTCTGGTGACGATGTTAAGAAATCAGTTGGTATGCTTTCAGGTGGAGAAAAAGCTCGCTTGTTGCTGGCTAAACTTTCCATGGAAAACAATAACTTCTTGATCCTCGATGAGCCAACAAACCACTTAGATATCGATAGCAAGGAAGTGCTAGAAAATGCCTTGATTGACTTTGATGGGACTCTTCTATTTGTCAGTCACGACCGTTATTTTATCAATCGTGTTGCTACACATGTTCTGGAATTGTCCGAAAATGGTTCGACCGTCTATTTGGGTGATTATGACTATTATGTTGAGAAAAAAGCAGAGTTGGCAACTAGTCAAGAGGAAGAAGCGGAAACTTATAGCCAAGAAAAAGAGGTTTCTCCTGTTAATGACTACCAAGCCCAAAAAGAGAGTCAAAAAGAAGTTCGTAAGCTGATGAGACAAATTGAAAGTCTTGAGGCAGAAATCGAAGAATTAGAAAATCAAGCCCAAGTTATCTCTGAACAAATGCATACCACCAATGATGCAGATGAACTCATGCAATTACAAGCAGAACTAGATAAGATTAGTCAGCGCCAGGAAGAAGCTATGCTAGAGTGGGAAGAATTGTCGGAAAAAGTTTAATAATAAAAAAGCAACGTCAACCGTTGCTTTTTCGTTTATATCTATCCACCCTGAGGGAATCGAACCCCCATCTCAAGAACCGGAATCTTACGTGATATCCATTACACTAAGGGTGGAAACTGTCATCATTATATCAAAAATAGGAGTTTTACTCAAGACTAAAACCAATATAAAAAGAGGAAGAAAAAAGGATTTAGACGATATCTAAATCCTTTTAAATCTTTATTTTTTTTCAAGAAGTGCTTTGATTTCTTGAAGAACTTCCAATTCAGTTGGACCAGCTGGAGCTTCTTCAGCAACTTCTTCTTTCTTACGAAGGTTTTGAGCTTTTTCAATACCTTTAACCATGAAGAAGAGAACAGTACCAACAACTACAAAGTTGATGACAGCGCTCAAGAATTTACCATATGTAACACCATTCCATGCAAGTTCAGCAATGTTTTGTACTTTCGCAGCTTCCAAGGCTGGGTTCAATAGAAGTGGAGTGATGATATCATTAACGAATGAAGTAATGATAGCACCAAAAGCAGTAGCGATAATCACACCGACAGCAAGGTCAACAACATTGCCACGGAGTAAGAAATTTTTAAGATCCTTTAACATAATCTTTTTCCTTTCAAAATTTTATCAAATTTTTTCAGACTAGATTATATCGTAAATTTATATTATTTGCAAGAAAAGTGCTTATTTTTTTTAAATACGAAAAGCTTACTAAAAACGTAGTTGAGAACAACCATCGTAACCTGTGCAATAAATATTTCAACTGTATTAATTGTATTAATATCATTTCCAACAAAGTAACCAATGATTTGAGGGAAGCTTGTCACAAAAATAAAAGTTAGTAGAAGATCTAATAAAAAGGTGATAAGTCTTGCAGAGGTAAATTTAATTAATCGATTAAACCAGTTTTTTCTTTCTTGCTTAAATACAAATGTGTCATTTGTAAAAAACGCAAATAGGATTCCAGCAATATTTCCCAAGGCAGTCGCAACTAACTCTTGGTGAGTAAGATAAAAGATGACGATGCGGACAAATATTGATACTACGGTAGTCGCAACTCCGAAAAATAGATAGGATAAAATCTCGTTATCAAAGAATTTTTTAATATATGTTTTCATAAGATTAGTATAGCATAAAGCTGAAAAATGTGCTATACTTGTAAAGTTGTCTTGCTCAACCCTTGGTGCTTAACTTCTTTCACCAAGCATATTAAACGCGGTGGAGCCGCTAAAGGAGAAAACATGAAAAAACTTACTGTCCGCGATTTGGCAGATATTGCCATTGTCGCAGCAATTTATGTTGTTTTGACTATTACACCACCACTCAATGCCATTAGCTATGGAGCTTACCAATTCCGTATTTCTGAAATGATGAATTTCCTAGCTTTTTACAATCCTAAGTACATTATTGGTGTTACGCTTGGATGTATGATTGCTAATTTTTTCAGTTTTGGACTCATTGATGTCGCTGTAGGTGGAGGATCAACTCTTGTCTTCCTAAGCTTAGGAGTTTGGTTGTTCAGTAAATATAGTAAAGACTATCTTTTTAATGGATTGATTCGAAAAGATCATTTCTTCTTTTCAATTCTATTTTCAATTTCAATGATCACCATTGCTGCTGAATTGAACATTGTAGCAGAAGCACCATTCTTCTTTACATGGTTCACTACTGGTATCGGAGAATTCGCTTCACTAATTGTTGGTGCGATTATCATAGGTAAAATTGGTCAACGTATTGATTTGACTAGATAAAGATATCTTATCAACCATTCGTAAAAAGGGCTGAACTTTGTTCAGTCTTTTTCTTTGTCCATGAACCTAGAAGCTCAACAAAAGTAGTATAATAAGGTAGAAAAAGGGGTTTAATTATGATAGATTATTTTTTGATTGGGATAAAATTGATGATGAAAAGCTCGGTTTTGGCTTTTGCTATTTACTTTATTTCCTTCCTTCTTTTACTGATTCTATGGCGTCGTTATGTCATTGTGCGTCAAAGTGGTGGAAACTTTTTTGCCCCGTTTCATATTGCTAAGGGAAGATTTTATATCCATAATGCTTATGTTTTTAGAAAGCGCATTATACCACTCAATTATATTAAAAAGATTGAGGTCCATTTTATTCCAAGTGTTAAATTGAATGGTGCTAGATATTTTATGTGTATTGAACAAAAGAGCGGAAAAGCTCTAGCCTTTTTCTTTGGAAAATCAAAAGAGAATGATCAACTAGTCAATAACTTAAAGAATGAAACAAAAAAATACAATATCAAGATCCGTATCTTAGAATCATAGGTTTTAATTTTTTTAAAATTTCAGAAAGCCTTTCCATAAAGTTGATTTTATGTTATAATATTCACAATTAAAGTTTTAGGAGTTTATATGGTCTCATCAGAATTTATTTCAAAAATCGAATTTGCTTGTAAGAAAAAGGAAAGTCTTTACAGTCAAAGTAAATTCAAATATGCAATTCGTTCAATGTTTGCAGGTGCTTTCCTTACCTTCAGTACAGCAGCAGGAGCTGTAGGTGCTGATTTGATCAATAAGATTGCACCAGGTAGTGGACGCTTCCTTTTCCCGTTTGTTTTCGCTTGGGGACTAGCTTATATTGTCTTCTTGAATGCTGAGTTGGTAACGTCAAACATGATGTTCTTAACAGCGGGTAGTTTTTTGAAAAAAATTAGCTGGAGAAAAACAGCTGAAATTCTTCTATATTGTACTTTCTTTAACTTAATTGGTGCGCTTATCGCTGGTTGGGGATTTGCTCATTCAGCAGCTTACGCTAATCTAACACACGATAGCTTTATTTCTGGAGTTGTAGAAATGAAGTTGGGACGCTCTAATGAACTAGTTTTACTTGAAGGTATTCTAGCTAATATCTTTGTAAACATCGCCATTCTTTCATTTGTTTAGTTAAGGATGGTGGAGCAAAACTTTGGTTGGTTCTATCAGCCATTTACATGTTTGTATTCTTAACAAATGAGCACATCGCCGCAAACTTTGCTTCATTTGCAATTGTGAAGTTCAGTGTTGCTGCTGATTCAATCGCAAACTTCGGTATTGGAAATATTCTTCGTCACTGGGGTGTAACCTTTATTGGTAACTTTATCGGTGGTGGTCTACTGATGGGATTGCCTTATGCCTTCTTAAACAAGAACGAAGATACATACGTAGACTAAAAGTTGGATTGATTCCAACTTTTTCTTTTTGTTTTTCCATGCTATAATGAATGTAGTAATGTTAAATACAGAGGAAAATCATGAACGAAATTAAATGTCCAAATTGTGGGGAAGTTTTTACAGTTAATGAAAGCCAATATGCAGAGCTGATTTCTCAAGTTCGAACTGTAGAGTTTGATAAGGAATTGCATGAACGCATGAAGCAAGAGCTGGCCTTGGCTGAGCAAAAAGCCATGAATGAACAGCAGACAAAACTAGCGCAAAAAGATCAAGAAATAGCCCAGCTTCAAAGTCAAATTCAGAACTTTGATACCGAAAAAGAATTGGCCAAAAAGGAAGTAGAGCAAAGTGCTAGTCAAAGTCTGTTAGAGAAGGAAAAAGAAGTTCAAGCACTGGAGAATCAGCTAGCTACCTTACGCTTGGAGCATGAGAATCAACTGCAAAAGACACTGTCTAATCTAGAGAAAGAAAGAGACCAGGTCAAAAATCAGCTCCTTTTACAAGAAAAAGAAAACGAGCTTTCTCTGACTTCGGTGAAACAAAACTATGAGGCCCAGCTTAAGGCAGCCAATGAGCAAGTTGAGTTTTACAAGAATTTCAAGGCCCAACAATCAACCAAGGCAATTGGGGAAAGTCTGGAGCAGTATGCGGAGAGTGAGTTTAACAAGGTTCGTAGCTTTGCCTTCCCTAATGCCTATTTTGAAAAGGACAACAAGGTCTCTGCACGTGGGTCTAAAGGGGACTTTATCTTCCGTGACTTTGATGAAAACGGGCTGGAATTCATTTCCATCATGTTTGAGATGAAAAATGAAGCGGATGGAACTGAGAAAAAGCATAAGAATGCAGACTTTTACAAGGAGTTGGATAAGGACCGTCGAGAAAAGAACTGTGAATATGCGGTTTTGGTAAGTATGCTTGAAGCTGATAACGATTACTTCAACACAGGGATTGTCGATGTTAGCCACGAGTATGAGAAGATGTATGTGGTGCGTCCTCAGTTCTTTATCCAACTGATTGGGCTCTTGCGTAATGCGGCTCTTAACTCTCTTAAATACAAGCAAGAATTAGCACTTATCCGAGAACAAAATATTGATATTACTCACTTTGAAGAAGACCTGGATGCATTTAAGGTTGCCTTTGCCAAGAACTACAATTCAGCATCTGTCAACTTCGGCAAGGCTATTGACGAAATCGACAAGGCTATCAAACGGATGGAAGAAGTCAAGAAATTCCTAACAACATCAGAAAACCAACTCCGCCTTGCAAACAATAAGTTGGACGATGTTTCCGTTAAAAAATTGACTCGTAAAAATCCAACTATGAAAGCAAAGTTTGATGCTCTGAAGGAGGAGTGACCTTGACTATCAAAAAGACTCTAAAATTTACGGATGTATATATTGCCTATTTACCATTGGTTGTTTTTTTGCTTAATTTTTTATACGGCTTTTTGAACTTAGAAGGCTCAACAGTTTCTAACGAAAGATCTAGATATGACTTGCTTTTTGGTGTAGTTGGGCTTCTTCCAACTATTTTTGGCTATATTATTAGCTTTCTTGCCAATCTTATTGTAGGTATAACTTATGTGATAAAGGCAAAAAATCGAACGAAGTGTTTGATTGCATTCCTATTGATTGGCAATGTTTTTTTTGCAATATTTCTCATGTTTTTATTAAAGTTTAAGATGATAGTTTCCTTTGACTTTATAAAAGATCTGGATCTTTGGAGTTTCATTTTTTCTTTATTATTATTTCCGTATATAGATTCGATTTATCAAAAGGATGAGTACGATCAAAAAGTGAGTAGAAAGGTACTCATTATAATTTTAGCGGGAATTTTTTCTCCATTTCTAGGTAGTGAAATTCAAACTTACTTTAGAAATAATGCCAAAGTACAACAATTACACGAGTTTTATCATTCTAGGGGCTTGAACTACGAATTAATACTTCAGTCTACATACTATGATAGTAATATTTCCGATGTTGGTGTCTTTAATGTTATAGATAATGGAGTTACCATAAAAGTGGGTGCTAAGTACACACGTCAAAAATTAAAATATGTTACTTTCATTGATCAAGACTACGGCCTAAAGGAATTTATAAAAAATGCTGTTACAAGTGATGAAGCTCAAATAGTTCTAAAAGATTTTAGGACTGTAGTAGAAGATGCCATTAAAAAGAAAGGCTATGATTTATCTGTATTTGATGCTGAAGATCAGCCATTGGCTAGCCCAGGTTTTCAAATATCACGTTCATTTAGAGTCACTTCTTTTATTAAAGAAAAAGCAGTTCAAAATCAAAAGTTATCTAGTCCAGAAAAACAAGCATTTGGGGGATATGCAGCAATTTCTCTTAAAGATTATATGAAAGAGGGAGCCCTTCGTTTACGTTTAAGACTTAGTGAAAGTGACAAATTGAAGTTAGAAGATATTGATTTTTCAAGACTTTCCGATGGACACTACATGATCAATAATGACTATTTTATAGTGAACAACGGAATGTATACAATAGTTGAAGATGAAGGTGATTTTGAAAATTTTTTACTGAGAGAATCGAGTAAACAATTTTATTTGGAGGATTTTTATAAAATTGAAAAGCTTGATTAAATTATTAGCAAATAAAGATGTAAAATTTCTTTATAATATTTGTATTCGATTATCTTCATATTTAATAGTTGTTGCAGTTTATATAGCAATTTTGGGATTGCTTTTTATTGTTTAAACAAAATATTATTGCAGTACGTTATCTGTTATTTTTTTGTCGGTATTATTTATAGTTATTGGCATCTTTTTTTAAGTTTATTGACTAGGAAAGTTCTTCTATATTTTAAGGAGACTTTGATTGATTTTTAAGAAATATCAATTTTTTTCTGTGAATACTGTGTTAGTCATTCCAATAAGCTTAATAAGAAATTTAATGAAGTAAGTTTTTGAATTAATCACAGCTGAATTATCTTACTTAAGAGGAGATTTTTTTATTAGCACATAGTCAATTTTTCAAATATCAATCTTTCTAATATTTCTAAAAAAAAGTAGGGGAAAATTTGAATTGAAGAAATTATATTATGAATTTCTATCTTCTATTCATCTTAAAGATACGCAAAATATTGATTTCTTTTAGGAACAATTGTCCAAGGCGCCGGATTCGAAAGATGGTAAGGCTAAACTAATCGCCCAATCTCAAGCCATAAATGATATTGTTTATAATCAAAAAGTAAACGACTATTTTGATACAAATGAACCACGAAACAAACTAAAAAGAATCATGTTCTCTTATTACGGAGCTCTCAATGCTCAATTAAAAGGAGATGAAGCACGTGCCCGTAGTTTGTTTGAAAGTATCGCCCATGAAAATCCAGAACTCTTTTATGTTCAGGAAGCGCACAAATATTTAGAAGGAGAAAACTGATGTCAGAACGTACGGCTTTACCGCTTAGGAGTGTTGTTCGAGGGAGAGAAGGTGTGGAACCTGTCATGATTGTTAATCATTGTCCAGTTACTAAAAAGCAGAGGCAAAAATGAAACTAGGACGATTTGGATTGGGATTATCAATAGGGTGGTAAAACATGGAAATGCAATTACAATTGCGTGGAAACTCAGAAGGATTTATCCTTCGGTCAAAATTACCTGATGATGAACATTGGACTGAAAGAATTGAAATCGTTCAAGAAGAGGAAGGTTATCGTCTATATGCAAAAGATGTAGAAATTCTTGTCTTGAAAGAATCAGAATTCATTTCTAAAAATAAAAGAATAGTCGCAAGAGGTTTAAATAAGGATTTGATTTATTTTGAAGAAGAAAGATTTGATCATTTATGGGAACAAGCATATTGGCATGGAGTTTTTCAATTCAATTTAAACAACTATGAAATGACGTGTGTAAGTTCAGGTAGTAAAGGAGATATTCTACCTGTCACAAAAGATGGCATTCCGATTGCCGTTTATGCTGCAAGTAATATTGCAATTGCTGGAAAGAGAAACTTTTCTCTCTATACTGAAAATATTGACGAAATTGACAATTTACTGATGTTTTACGTAATTGATTATATTAGGGGATATGACTTTTTAGATATTGATTCTTTATCTGCAAGATATCGTTTCTTTTATCAATTCACTGATCGCTCAGCTATAACGAAGGAACATTTAGCTATGCTTCCAGAGGGGAGAAGACCTTCTAAGTTAGAGGCGTTTATCATCTATTTTTTATCAGCCTTCCTTGTTGTGGGTGTAAGCTTGGTATCATTACGCCCCTTATTCTTATTTTTAGTAGCACTACTGATACATTTTATTTATACTATCATAAAGAATTGGAGAAATAGAGATGAGTAGTAGATTATTTACCTATTGATTTATTATTGATACTACATTAAAGGAAATCTTAAAAAAGTGCCAAAAGCCTAATTAAAGGCATGAGAGGATGGTTTAAATGATACTGGAACGAATTAAAAAAACATTTGAATTTCAAAGAAGTAGAATAAAGGGGCCGGTTCCTCTTTGGGGGGTGTTAAATGGGATTTTCATTTTATATCCTATAGCCTTTTTTATGTTTATGGCAGGAGGATTTGAAGTTCTAAAAAATGAGGACTTATATCAAGGGCTGCTTATTGCAGGGATTGTCGTTTGGGTTTTAAATTTAGTATTTTTACTGGATCTAAAGCGAGGGATTTTGACCAGTTTTGGAACCTATCTCATGTATTTGACTGGTCATGTTTATACTATTATTGGATTTAGTAGTTTGAGTGGGGACCATAACTTTATTGTTCTAAAGTTATCTCTCCCCCTTATCTATGCCCTTGTAATTATTATCGTCATGAGCTGTTTGGTTGACTTGGACTCTGAAGAAATTATTTCGGAGAAGGCTGGGAAGATTATGCTTAACTATGTGATGGGGCCACCTTTAATTTTAAGCACTTGCTTTATTTTAGCGGGAGTGTTTGGTTATGATTTTTTAATGGGCTGGGGAGTATCTTTACTCTTAATGGTTTTTGGACAATTTCTGTATGCATCTTGGTTTGTGATTATCTATGCCTACCAACATCGTCATGATATTGAGGAAACAAGACCAATCAAGCATATAGAAGTGTCTTCGGATTTGATTCAAAATAAAGAATTTGATAAAAATAAATTTAAAAAGGAAAAGAAACATGATTAAAGAAATCCAGATTCATATGGAAAATTTGATGACAGACCAGGTCCAGATTCAAGCGGACGAACTATTGGAGTTGTTTGTCCACACAGAACTCTTACCCTATACCAATGGCATCTATAAAGATGGTCCGACCATTTTTGAAATGACTCCAACTCAATTTGACGAAGAAGAACAGGACGTTATCCTTTATATACCTGTCATTTCAGAAACAAATTCAACGAGCCAACTAAGGTACCAAGCTAGTTTAAATATTGAGGGTATTAGTAAACGTGTGCCATTTGAAGATGGCTTGGACCAGTCCATCTACGAGATGAAGGATTACATCAGAGAGCACGGTTGGGAGTTGCAAGATAAGTTGTATCTGGTCTTGATTCCAGTTTATGATGATTTGTTTGTAGATTTGATTATCCCAGTGGAGAAGTAAAATGGCAGAAATTACATATGGTATGAATCAATCATTAATGATGAGTAATGTCTTAAGTGTCGATTACAACATTACTGGTGATGAAATTGCAGTAGCCTTTCAAGATATGGTTCAAACAGCAGTAGGAGCTGGATATACACCTAAAAGTAATCCATTTTACTCATGCCCTCATATCGGAGAGTTGGATGATGGGACATACAACATCACAGTCTATCTTCCTGTCCATGAGGATTATTTAGGGGAGAATGAATTACTGGAAGTGACAGCCTATAACAGTTATTTTTTAGTTCCTAGAATGGTAGGAGCTAGAGTTACTGGGGAGGAAGCAGTCAACTTTGATAAGGCTATATACGGTTTAACCAATTTATTAATTGATAATGACTTAGAAGAATCTACACCGGTATTTTATATTTCTAGCAAGATAAATGATGTTTTATATACAGATATCATGGTAGGGGTTCGAGATAAAATGAATTGAGTTTTGATAAATCAAATTCGGTTACATGGGAAATATGAAATAACAGAAATATAGTTAAAGCATTTAATGAAGCTTATTTCATTTTCAGTTTTGCTTATACTATTATTCATTATTTTGGGTTTTTTACTGGTATTTTAAGAAATAATAATTACTTATTTACTACATGAGAAAAAGTGAAAATAGAAAGCAACACATGAACGGTATTATCAACTTAAGAAAAGAAGCAGGGATGACCTCGCATGATGCGGTTTTTAAATTGCGTAAGATTTTAGGAACTAAAAAAATCGGCCATGGTGGGACCTTGGATCCGGATGTTGTGGGCGTTTTACCCATTGCTGTAGGGAAGGCGACTCGTATGGTCGAGTTCATGCAGGATGAGGGCAAGGTCTATGAGGGGGAAATCACTCTGGGATATTCTACAACGACCGAGGATGCTAGTGGGGAAGTTGTCGCAGAAACCCCTGTTTTGTCTCCATTGGATGAAAAGCTTGTCGATGAAGCCATTGCCAGTCTGACAGGGCATATCACTCAAATCCCACCAATGTACTCAGCTGTTAAGGTCAATGGTCGTAAACTTTATGAGTATGCGCGTGCTGGTCAGGAAGTCGAACGTCCAGAACGTCAGGTGACCATATATAGTTTTGAAAGAACCAGTCCCATTTCCTACGAGGATAAACTTGCGAGTTTTACCTTCCGAGTCAAATGCAGCAAGGGAACCTATATCCGGACCTTGTCGGTGGACCTTGGTCAAAAGTTGGGTTATGCAGCCCATATGTCTCATCTTACACGGACTAGTGCGGCTGGTTTACAGTTAGAAGATTCCTTGACCTTAGAAGAAATTGCCCATAAAGTAGAGGCTGGTGAATTAGATTTTCTCCATCCGCTCGAGATTGGGACAGGTGATTTAGTAAAAGTAAAATTGACTCCTGAGCAGGCAGATGAAGTCCGTTATGGTCGTTTTATTGAGTTAGAGTGTAGCGAGAAAGAAGTTGCCGCTTTCGAAGGTGAGAAGCTACTTGCTATTATGGAGAAACGTGATCATCTCTACAAACCAAGGAAGGTTTTCTCTTAAAATTATACTGAATAAACGATTTTTATCTACTAGTCTAAAGATGATATGCTCTCATCTTTTTAAAATATTAGCCAATAAATAGTTTTTACATTTTATGTTTTAAAAAACCATTGAAAATACAGTGTTATTTGACAGTTTTGCTTACTTATGATAAGATTTAATTTAAGAAAAGCTAGAGAAAAATAGAGGATATTATGAGTATTGAAATGACTGTCAGTGAGATTGCTGAGGTCTTGGGACTATCCCGACAAGCAATCAATAATCGTGTCAAAGAATTACCAGAAGAAGATATTACAAAAAACGACAAGGGTGTTACTGTTGTTACTCGCAGTGGATTGATCAAACTTGAAGAAATCTACAAAAAGACTATCTTTGAAGATGAACCGGTTAGTGATGAAGTTAAGCAACGAGAACTCATGGAAATTCTTGTTGATGAAAAGAACGCTGAAATTATTCGTCTTTATGAGCAATTGAAAGCTAAAGATAAGCAACTGGCTGAAAAAGATGAACAGATGCGTGTCAAAGACCGCCAAATCGCTGAAAAAGATAAGCAATTGGACCAACAACAACAGTTGACTCTTCAAGCTATGAAGGACCAAGAAACTCTTCAGCTGGAGTTGGATCAAGCTAAGCAAGAAGTTCAAGCATCGAAGAAAGGCTTCTTTGCTCGCTTATTTGGAAAATAAGAAAAAACTGCTTGGTTTCTATAAATAGACCAGGTGGTTTCTTTTTACAAACTAATTAGGTACGATAAGATGGAAACAGTAAGAGATTATATCTCATTTGATTTAGAATTTAACAAACACCAGGATAAGACTCATTTGATTCAAGTATCAGCGGTACATTTTAAAGACGGTGAAGAAGTAGGAGCGTTTGACTCTTATGTCTACACTGATGTTCCTTTGAAAAGTTTTATCAATGGTTTGACTGGTATTACTTCGGAGACTCTTAAAGATGCCCCAAAGGTAGAAGAAGTCCTCCAAAAGTTTCAAGATTTCGTTGGCAACTTGCCACTTGTTGGATACAATGCTGCAAAGAGTGATTTACCGATTTTACTAGAACATGGTTTAGACTATCGAGAACAATATTTAGTTGATCTCTATAACGAAGCACTTGAGCGACGTAGTTCTGATTTGCATGGAATCTCTAATCTAAAATTACAAACTGTAGCAAGTTTTCTAGGGTTTAAAGGGCAATCTCATAATAGTTTAGAGGATGCTCGTATGACTGCTCGAGTGTATGAAGCTTTTCTGGAGTCAGATGAGAGTAGACTGTTACTCAATTCTCAGAGTAGTCTCAGTTCTAATCCATTTGGTGCCTTAGATCTATCACAGCTTTTTGATTAGGAGTTTTTATGAAACCTGAAAAACCGAAAAAATTGGGTTTTAAAAAGATTTACCTAAATCTAGATAAAATCCTCTTTCTATTCTTTCTAATCTTTATGTTGGTTGACTATATCTGGTTGCCATTAAACTCAGTGATAGCTGGATTTTTGCTAAGTCAGACTGGATATTTGTTTATTTCCTACAACAATATTTTTGAAATTATAAAAAACGCACCTATAGTCAGTCTTGGCTTTGTAATCTTAATAGCCATCAATCTACTGGTAGCCTATTTTCAACTTAGTATTCTCTTTATTGGAGCTCGCCACCTCCTATATCACGAAAAAAGGACTCTTATAGAATATAGTCGAAAAGTATTTCGTGAAAGCCTTGCTTTTATGAAGAAGATGACTATTTCAAAAGCTTTGTTTATCTTTTTATTTGTAGCAATGCTATTTCCTTTTATCAGGAAGATATTTAAGATTTATTATTTCAATAAAATCGTAATACCAGAGTTTATTCAAACCTACATGGAAGATAAGTACTGGATGTGGTGGGTAGCCATTATTATCTTATCTCTCTTATTCTTCTATGTTTCTGTTCGCTTGATGTTCACTCTACCAAAGGTTTTTATGAAAAGATGACGGTCAAGGAAGCGATCATTTATAGTTTGGATAAAACTAAGAATTTCTTTTGGTTTTATGCTTGGCATTTATTCTTAATTATTGTAAAAACCAATCTATTCTTCTATCTTCCTCTCATCCCTTTACTATCAATCCAGTATATAGTGGATAGCCTTACTCAGAGAGAATCTCTACTCCTTGCTATTTGCAACTTCGTTCTTATCAAGAATTTCCACTATATGGCACTGACCTATTTCCTTGTGAAATTTACGTCCTTCTTAACGGGAGAAGAGCTTGACATTATGCCAAGGCGAGAGAAGGACCATATCATGAGATGGGGGGTCATGGTTTGTGCAAGTATTTTCTTTGCGATTGAAGGCTATAATTATCTGGAAGCTCCAGTCGTCAATCCACCGCTTGTGATTTCACACCGTGGCGTATCGAATGGAAATGGTATCCAAAATACAGTAGAATCCTTAGAAAAGACTGCGCAGTTAAAACCAGATTTGATCGAGATGGATATCCAGGAAACTAAAGATGGTCAATTTGTTATGATGCATGATGCTAATCTTAAAGGCCTAGCTGGTATTAATAAAACACCACAGGATTTGACCTTAGAAGAGTTAAAGCAGATTGACATTCATGAGAATGGTTATGAGACAAAGATTTCAAGTTTCGATGATTATCTGGCTCGTGCAAATGAATTACATCAGAAACTTCTCATTGAGATTAAGACCAGCCACAAAGATAGCCCGCAGATGATGGAACATTTTCTAGACAAATACGGTGCAAAAATTAAGGTTTATGGTCATCAAATGCAATCCTTGGATTATAAGGTTATTGAAAAAGTGAGAGAGTATGACAAGGATATTCCTGTCTACTTTATTCTTCCCTATAATTCTGTTTTTCCTAGAACGGTTGCTACAGGCTACACAATGGAGTATTCTACTTTAGATGAATACTTTGTGACGAAACTATGGAATACTGAGCAAAAACTCTATGTATGGACAATCAATAGTTCGGAATCATTTAATAAGTCTTTTCACCTAGGTGTTGACGGAATGATTACGGACGACTTGGAAAGAATAAAAGAAGAACTAGTAACTGCTCAGGAAGACCCTGAATATAGTGACTTATTGCTAAATAAAGCAACTGAGTTCTTTGCTTATTAACATCAATTAAAAGAGGCTGTAAACCAGCCTCTTTTTGAGAATATAATTAAAATGGTAACTTACCAGCAAATGCTCCAAGTTTCTTTTTAGTTGTTTCATCAATTTGTTCAAGAGCAGCATTGAGCGCTTGAACAGTCATATCTGAAAGTGTTTCAATATCCTCAGCATCCACAACTGCAGGATCAAAATCGATTTTTACGACTTTTTTATCACCTGTTAAGGTAGCAGTTACAAGGTTTTGAGCAGAAGTCCCAACAAATTCTGTGGCAGCCAATTCAGCTTGGCTTTGCTCCATTTGTTTGAAGTTTTTGAGCTTGACGCATCATGTTTTGCATATTCATCATGGCGGTATTTAGCTTCCTTTTCTTTTATTTTCCATTTTATTTTATCAATTTTAATTGGAAAAGTCTAATTAAAATTTCAGGTTCTCTATACATATCAACCAATGATTTAAGGTTTCTTTAAGCTTTCTATATTATTCTGAAGAACTCTATTTTAATCGAGAAATAAGAATGCAAGGATTAAATTTTTTAATGTTCAAAACCTAAAGTGCTCTCGCCATCAGTTTCTAAATGGAGAGAACTAGTATTTATTTCAAGATAATGCTAGATTATGATATAATAGTAAAGAATGAGTTTTTAGAACAAACTAAAGGAGAATCGATATGATTTACGCTGGAATTTTAGCAGGTGGAACCGGCACGCGCATGGGTATTAGTAATCTACCCAAACAATTTCTTGAGTTGGGAGATCGCCCAATCTTGATTCATACAATTGAAAAATTTGTCTTAGAGCCAAGTATCGAAAAGATTGTGGTTGGAGTTCACGGAGACTGGGTGACACATGCAGAGGATTTAGTTGAAAAATTCCTTCCACTCCACAAGGACCGAATTATCATCACAAAAGGTGGGGCGGACCGTAATTCTAGTATTGAAAAGATTATTGAGGCTATTGATGCTTACCGTCCACTAACAGAAGATGATATCGTGGTCACACATGACTCAGTTCGTCCTTTTATCACACTTCGAATGATTCAAGATAACATTGCTCTTGCACAAAATCATGATGCGGTAGATACCGTGGTTGAAGCGGTGGATACCATTGTTGAAAGTACAAACGGTCAGTTTATCACAGATATTCCAAATCGTGCTCATCTATACCAAGGACAGACTCCACAAACCTTCCGTTGTAAAGACTTTATTGATTTGTATGGTTCTTTATCAGCAGAAGAAAAAGAAATTTTAACAGATGCATGTAAAATCTTTGTCATTAAGGGTAAAGATGTAGCATTGGCAAAAGGCGAATACTCAAACCTTAAAATTACAACAGTTACAGACTTGAAGATTGCTAAAAGCATGATTGAGAAAGACTAGAGACATGATTAATCAAATTTATCAACTGACAAAGCCAAAGTTTATCAATATTAAATATCAAGAAGAAGAGATTGATCAAGAAAATCATATTCTCATTCGACCAAATTATATGGCGGTTTGTCACGCGGATCAACGCTACTACCAAGGTAAACGCGATCCAAAAATTTTAGCGAAAAAACTTCCAATGGCTATGATTCACGAGTCTTGTGGTACAGTCATTTCTGATCCAACAGGTACTTACAAAGTTGGTCAGAAGGTTGTTATGATTCCAAATCAACCACCTATGCAAAGTGATGAGGAATTCTACGAGAATTACATGACTGGAACATATTTCTTATCAAGTGGTTATGATGGGTTTATGCGAGAATTTGTATCTCTTCCTAAGGATCGTGTGGTAGCTTACGAAGAAATCGAAGACACAGTTGCTGCCATTACTGAGTTTGTCAGTGTTGGTATGCATGCTATGAATCGTTTCATGACGGTATCTCACAGCAGACGTCAACGCATCGCTGTCATTGGTGATGGAAGTTTAGCTTTTGTCATGGCCAATATTATCAACTACACTTTGCCTGAAGCAGAGATTATTGTTATCGGACGTCATTGGGAGAAATTAGAATTATTCTCATTTGCAAAAGAGCTCTATATTACTGATAGCATTCCAGAGGATCTTAGTTTTGACCATGGTTTCGAATGCTGTGGTGGTGATGGATGTGGACCTGCTATTAATGACTTGATTCGCTACATTAAACCACAAGGTACCATTTTGATGATGGGTGTTAGTGAGTATAAAGTTAATATCAATACTCGTGATTCATTGGAAAAAGGCTTGTTATTGGTTGGGTCTTCTCGTTCTGGAAGAGTTGACTTTGAAAATGCTATCCAAATGATGGAGATTAAGAAGTTTGCCAATCGTTTGAAAAATATCATTTATTTAGAAGAACCAGTCAGAGAAATCAAGGATATTCATCGAGTTTTTGCAACAGACCTTAATACTGCCTTCAAGACAGTATTTAAGTGGGAAGTCTAATGGAGGATGATTGTGAAAGAAATCGTTAAAGAAAAGATTGCTTCTTTATTATCTGGTGACGAAGAAATTCAGAGCGTTGAACAGTTGGGTGGGATGACCAATCAGAACTATTTGGTTAAAACATCCTCAAACCAATACATCGTTAAGTTTTTCGGTAAAGGTACTGATAAATTAATCGACCGGCAGAATGAAAAGTACAATCTTGAGTTGTTGAAAGATTTAAAATTAGATGTAGAAAATTATCTTTTTGATATCGAAGCAGGTATCAAGGTTAATCAGTACATCGAAAATGCTGAGACACTTGATTCAACTACCATTAAAAATAAATTTGATAAGATAGCCCCAATTTTACAAACAATCCATGCGTCTGGTAAAGAACTAAGAGGAGAGTTTGCTCCTTTTGAGGAAATCAAAAAATATGAATCATTGATTCAAGGGGAGATTTCCTATCCAAACTATGAAGTTGTCAGAAAGTCTGTATTTTCTTTGAAAGATCAACTTGAACAAATCGGAATTGAGAAAAAATCTTGTCACATTGACTTGGTTCCTGAAAACTTTATTGAAGGACCAGACGGACATCTTTATCTGATTGATTGGGAATATTCTTCCATGAATGATCCTATGTGGGATCTTGCAGCACTCTTTCTAGAGTCTGAATTTACTCCAGACGAAGAAAATTCCTTCTTGTCATATTATGAAAGCGAACAGACACCAGTTTCTCGTGAGAAGATTCGTATTTATAAAATATTGCAAGACATTATTTGGAGTCTTTGGACTATTTACAAAGAAGAAAATGGTGCAGATTTTGGAGATTATGGAATTTCTCGCTACAATAGAGCTGTAAAAGAATTAGAGTCTGAAGGAGATTTAGATGAAAACTAAAAATGGAGTTTCTTTTGGTCTACTTTCAGGTGTCTTCTGGGGATTAGGATTAACGATTAGCGCCTATATCTTTTCAATCTTTACAGAGCTTTCGCCTTTTGTAGTAGCAGCAGCACACGACTTTCTGAGTATTTTTATCTTGCTAGGATATCTTCTAGTCAAAGAAGGGAAAGTACGTTTTTCAATCTTCTTGAACATTCGAAATGTTAGTGTTATTATCGGAGCACTATTGGCTGGGCCAATAGGCATGCAGGCCAATCTCTATGCGGTCAAATATATCGGTAGTTCTTTAGCATCCTCAGTTTCAGCTATTTATCCTGCTATTTCAGTCTTGCTTGCCTTTTTCTTTTTAAAGCACAAAATTTCAAAAAATACAGTATTTGGAATTTTATTAATCATTGTAGGCATTATTGCTCAGACTTACAAGGTTGAACAAGTTAATTCCTTCTATATCGGAATACTCTGTGCTTTGATTTGCGCGCTTGCTTGGGGAAGTGAAAGTGTTCTGAGCTCATTTGCTATGGAAAGTGAACTCAGTGAACTCGAAGCACTTTTGATACGACAAGTCACATCTTTCTTGTCCTATCTTGTCATTGTTCTCTTCTCACATCATTCATTTGCGGAAGTGGCAAATGGCCAATTATTAGGTCTTTTGATTATCTTTGCAGCATCAAATATGATTTCTTATCTAGCCTATTATATAGCTATTAATCGATTGCAGCCAGCAAAAGCTACTGGATTAAATGTGAGTTATGTAGTATGGACTGTTTTATTTGCAGCAATTTTCTTGGGCTCTCCCCTTAATTTACTGACCATTATTACTTCCCTTATCGTAATGGCTGGTGTTTATATTATTATTAAAGAATAAAGGAGAAAACGCGTGAAAGCGATTATCTTAGCAGCGGGATTGGGAACTCGTTTGAGACCCATGACAGAAAATACTCCCAAAGCCTTGGTACAAGTTAATCAAAAACCTTTGGTTGAATATCAAATCGAATTTTTAAAAGAACGTGGAATTGATGACATTATCATCGTTATAGGTTATTTAAAAGAACAATTCGACTATCTTAAGGAAAAGTACGGGGTTCGTTTGGTCTTCAACGATAAGTATGCTGATTACAATAACTTTTACTCTCTTTACTTGGTAAAAGAAGAATTGGCCAACAGCTATGTTATCGATGCGGATAACTATCTTTTCAAAAATATGTTCCGTAATGATATCGAACGTTCAACCTACTTCAGTGTTTATCGTGAAGATTGTGATAATGAGTGGTTCCTAGTTTATGGAGATGATTATAAAGTTCAAGATATTATTGTCGATAGCAAAAATGGACGCATCTTGAGTGGTGTATCATTCTGGGATGCTCCAACAGCTGAGAAGATTGTTGGCTTTATTGACAAGGCTTACGCAAGCGGTGACTTTGTAGATCTTTACTGGGATAACATGGTCAAAGATAATATCAAAGAACTAGATGTATATGTAGAAGAGTTGGAAGAAAACTCTATCTATGAAATCGACAGTGTTAAAGATTATCAAAAATTAGAAAAGATTCTTTCTTCACAAAAATAAGCAACTTTTATGAACTGATACCTCACCTATTTTTACTTGACTTTTTAGGTTTGATACAGTATACTAGTGAAAATTTAACCTTTAAGGGCAGTCCAGAGAGACTCACAAGGTGTCAGAGAAAAGAAGCTACAATGGAAACAAGTAAGCAAGTTCTTATTTGCTACTTTTGTGTAAATATCTTAACTGAAACCTTGCAAGTGCAAGGTTTTTCTTTATCTGATCCCCTTAAAATTTAAGGAGGAAAAGTTATGAATCCAGATTGTAAAAAACGAATGGGTGCAATTCGTTTGGAAGTTATGAGAGTAGTATCTCAAGAGGAAATCGCGCCAGCAATCTTTGAACTAGTTCTCGAAGGAGAAATGGTCGAAGCTATGAAAGCGGGCCAATTTCTTCATTTGCGTGTACCTGATGATGCCCATCTCTTACGTCGTCCAATCTCAATCTCATCAATAGATAAGGTGACTAAGAAATGCAGACTTATCTATCGAGTTGAAGGAGCAGGGACAGCAATCTTTTCGAGCTTAAAAACAGGTGATAGCTTAGATGTTATGGGACCTCAAGGAAATGGTTTCGATTTATCTGAGCTAGACGACTATTGCAAGGTTCTTCTAGTTGGTGGTGGAATCGGAGTGCCGCCCTTACTTGAAGTAGCTAAACAACTACATGAGAGAGGTGTAGAAATTACGACTGTTCTAGGATTCGCTACTAAAGATGCTGTTATTTGGAAGATGAATTATCCAGATTTAGTCAGGTCTTTGTAACGACTGATGATGGATCTTATGGTATTAAAGGAAATGTTTCTGTAGTGATTAACGAATTTGACACAGAATTTGATGCAATCTACTCATGCGGTGCGCCTGGTATGATGAAATACATTAATCAAACATTTTACGACCATCCAAGAGCTTATCTATCATTAGAATCTCGTATGGCCTGTGGCATGGGGGCTTGCTACGCTTGCGTATTGAAAGTACCAGATAGTGAAACAGTTAGTCAACGTGTGTGTGAAGATGGGCCTGTATTTAAAACAGGAACTGTTGTTTTATAAGGAGAGTGTCATGACTACAAATCGATTACAAGTCTCTCTACCAGGCTTAGAATTAAAGAATCCTATCATTCCTGCTTCAGGCTGTTTTGGATTCGGTCAAGAATATGCCAAATACTATGATTTGGACCTCTTGGGCTCTATCATGATTAAGGCTACTACCCTTGAACCACGTTTTGGAAATCCTACTCCACGAGTGGCAGAAACACCTGCTGGTATGCTGAATGCCATTGGTCTACAAAATCCTGGTTTAGATGTCGTTCTTTCTGAAAAGTTACCTTGGCTTCAAAGAGAATACCCAAATCTCCCTATTATCGCCAATGTTGCTGGATTTTCAAAACAAGAATACGCAGCAGTTTCTCATGGAATTTCAAAGGCAACTAATGTAAAAGCCATCGAGCTCAATATCTCATGTCCTAACGTTGATCATGGAAATCATGGACTATTAATTGGCCAAGACCCTGAGTTGGCTTATGATGTGGTAAAAGCAGCTGTAGGGGCATCCTCAGTTCCGGTCTATGTAAAATTAACGCCTAGTGTGACTGATATCGTGACTATTGCAAAAGCAGTAGAAGATGCTGGAGCTAGTGGTCTTACCATGATTAATACCCTTGTTGGGATGCGTTTTGACCTCAAAACTAGAAAGACAATCATTGCAAATGGGACAGGAGGCATGTCTGGACCAGCAGTCTTTCCAGTAGCTCTCAAATTGATCCGTCAAGTAGCCCAAACAACTAATCTTCCAATCATTGGTATGGGAGGAGTTGATTCAGCTGAAGCTGCTATAGAAATGTACTTAGCTGGTGCGTCAGCTATTGGTGTTGGAACAGCAAACTTTAACAATCCATATGCCTGCCCTGATATCATTGATAACCTACCGAAAGTTATGGATAAGTATCAAATCGAAAGTTTGGAACAACTGAGAAAAGAAGTGAAGAGTAGCCTGTAATCTTTTTAAATTCGTAATGTTTTGAATGCCTTCTTCTTTTTGGTATAATATGACTATGATTGTAACAATACCTATTAAAACTGAAAAAGACATTGCAACTCCAGGCCCAACAGTCCTTGTATTAGGATATTTTGATGGGATTCACCTTGGTCATCAAAAATTATTTAGCATTGCTGGTGAAATTGCTGCTAAGAAGAGATTAAGCGTTGCTCTAATTACCTTTCATGAATCACCGAAGTTAACCTTAAAACCCTATACACCAGAAAATTTACTTCATATCCTAAATGCAGAAGAACGTGAACGAAAGTTTAAACGAGCTGGAGTCGAAAATCTTTATTTAATGGATTTTTCAAGTCGTATTGCCAATATGACCGCTCAAGAGTTTGTAGATACCTTTGTCAAAGAAGTCAAAGCAGATACCATTGTGGTAGGATTTGATTATAGTCTTGGTTCTGATAGAAAATCAGCAGAGGATTTAAAAGAAATCTTCGACGGAGAAGTAGTTGTAGTACCACCTGTAGAAGATGAAAAAGGAAAGATTAGCTCTACTCGTATTCGTCAAGCCATCCTAGAAGGGGATGTGAAAGAAGCTGGGCAATTACTAGGAAGCCCTCTTCCGACAAAAGGAATTGTGGTACATGGTAATGCTCGTGGCCGTACAATTGGATATCCTACTGCAAATCTCGTGCTTTTGGACCGCACTTATATGCCAGCAGATGGTGTCTATACTGTTGATATTGAAATCAAACGAAAACTCTATAGAGGAATGGCCAGTGTCGGAAAGAACGTGACCTTCGATGGAGAGGAAGAGCGTTTTGAAGTGAATATCTTTGATTTTGATGAAGATATTTATGGCGAAACAGTGACTGTCTATTGGTTAGATCGTATCCGAGATATGGTAAAATTTGACGGCATTGAACAACTGGTCAAACAACTCGAAGAAGATGAAAAAGCTGCAAGAAAATAAAATCAAGTTCGAATGAAAATTCGAGCTTTTTATTTTGTTAAAATCTTAGAAAAACAAGGATTAGAGATGAGATATAAACTTAAGTCTGGTATAATTCTAATAAGAGATTAAGGGAGATTATGATGTTTAAAGAAAAAAGAAATAAGGGTTTTATTTCTGTACTGATACTTTCGCTAGTATTCTTTGCGATTGCTTCTATTTCAGGATTCTTAGGTCAAATGCACAAGAAGCCTACAGAGAGGTTTGCAGATACAACTGATACTGGAAAAGAAGTTACTATGTCAGTCTACGGTATCTATCCTGAACCTGTTGGTGAAGTTGATGGTGGAACTGTTGTTTATATTGTGCAATATAGCAAGGAAGGTGAAGGAAAGTTTGCTGTAGTTGAGTCTAAAGTGAAAGATGAGTCGATTAATAAACTTCTTGAGAACGCAGAAAGTCTTGCTGATAATCCTGGAACTCTCACAGGTATACAGTTAGAACCCCTCACTAATACCAATTTTGTCAATACTTCGAAGAACACTAAGATTATCAATCTTGATGAATTTATTAGCTCTATTCTTCCTGTTAAATCAGTGGTCGCTCGTAATATGAATACAAGAATTTATCTCAGTCTCAGTGAATATTCTAGGGATAGTTTGAGCTATATTTTTGGTATTGTGATTTTTTCCGGCATGGGGCTAATGACTTTAGTCGCAGCCTTTATCATACGAAAGAAAACAGTTGATTCGTTCAAAGAGCTGTATCGTCTGTACCCTGAATTAGACGGAAATCTCGAACTGCTTGATACTCAAGCTGAATTTTACGACCAGGACTTGAAAGTTATTTTGTATAAGAATCATCTCATTACTTATTACAAAGGAACCCAAGCTCTAGATCTTAGAGATGTGTGGAGGATCTATTTAGTACGTACAAGTTATAGTCGTTTTACAAAAGTTTATCAGTTTGTATATACTCGAAAAGATAGTTCTAAGAAGTATAGCTTAACTATTCGAAATACTAATAGAGTAGAAGAACAATTATAAGAATTCTGGAATCTTCTTCCAAAAAAATTTCCTGAGATCAACATTGGTAGTTTATAAGAAAGCATCTTTTAGGGTGCTTTTCCTTTTGGGTAAAATTTTGGAAAAAGTGAATTTATAACTTGACATCTTAAATGTTAAGGAGTAGAATATTTACTGGTTAATTAAATGATTAAGTTTATGAATCCAATATATTTGGCAAACAATACTAGAAACCTATAAAAAGGATTAGAACATTTTAATTGTTTTTATAAATATTTCTATTTATAAACTTAACTGGTTAATAACACAAAACTTATAGTGTTGCCTAAATCTTATATTTAGTAGTAAAAATAGAAAGTGTGTTTAGATGAAAATCAATAAAAAGTATGTTCTTGGTTCAGTAGCTCTTATAGCCTTAAGCCTTTCAAGTTATGAATTAGGGCGTTACCAAGCAGTACAGACTGGCAAAGAGTCTAATCGTGTGGCTTATATAGATGGAAATCAGGCTAGTACTAAGACCGAAAATTTGACGCCAGATGAAGTTAGTCAGCGAGAAGGAATCAATGCAGAACAGATAGTCGTTAAGATTACCGATCAAGGCTACGTAACTTCACATGGAGACCATTATCATTACTTTAATGGTAAGGTTCCTTATGACGCTATTATTAGTGAAGAACTCTTGATGAAAGATTCGAATTATCAACTTCGAAATGAGGATATTGTCAACGAAGTCAAGGGTGGCTATGTCATTAAGGTTGATGGTCGCTATTATGTATACCTCAAAGATGCTTCTCATTCCGAAAATATTCGTAGTAAGGATGAAATCAATCGTCAGAAGCAGGAACATGGACATGGTGGCGGAGTAAAGGTTAGTAATGAAGTCGCTGTAGCAAGGACTCAGGGACGTTATACGACGGATGATGGTTATATTTTTAATGCTAGTGATATTATTGAGGACACGGGTGATGCTTACATCGTTCCACATGGCAATCACTTTCATTATATTCCTAAGAGTGACTTGTCTGCCAGTGAATTAGCTGCTGCTCAAGCCTTCTTATCCGCTAAAGGTGGTCAAACAAGCTCAGTTGGGTATCGACCGTCAACAAATTCTTCTAGCAGCTCATCAGATGCTTCGAATAGTAGTACATATAGACAAACGAATCAAGCAATGTTGAGGCAAATACTAGAAGATGGACCCCAAGTGTTAGCCCACAAGTGGATAATAGTTATCAAGCAAGTCCAAGTGAAGATGTATCTAGTCTTTTGAAACAACTTTACGCCTTGCCACTCAGCCAACGTCATGTGGAATCCGATGGTTTACTCTTTGACCCTGCCCAAATCACGAAAAAAACAGCAAATGGGGTAGCAGTACCTCATGGGGATCACTATCATTTTATCCCTTATAGTCAAATGTCAGCTTTGGAAGAAAAGATTTCACGGATAATTCCAGTTGGAAATCAAAAAATTGTTTCCGTTCCTAGAGCTACTAGTTTACAGCCGAATCTTACGATAAAACCTCTTCCTCAACCAGTTTCAAATCCGCAACCAACTCCAGTTCCTATTCCTGAAAATCATTCTAATGAGGAACTTACCAAGCAAGTAGTCAGAAAAATTGGTCAGGGTTATGTCCTTGAAGATAAAGGAGTATCACGTTATGTCTTGAGTAAGGATTTGTCTAAAGAGAATCTTATAGCTTTTGAGAAAAAACTAAATAAGGTGGCTACACCATCTCATACCTTAGCGGAGAAGAAAAGCACAATAGCTCCTAGAGATCAGGAATTCTATGATAAGGCTTATAGTTTGTTGGAGCAAACGCATAGGAACTTACTTGAAAATAAGGGACGGCTATCTGACTTCCAGATTTTAGATCAATTGCTAGAAAGATTAAATGATGAACATGTAAACAAGGTAGCCTTTGTAGATGATTTGCTTAAATTTATTGCACCGATTAGTCATCCAGAACGTCTGGGTAAGCCAAACTCACAAATCGAGTATAGTGACTATGAAGTTCGTGTAGCCCAGCTAGCAGATAAGTACACAACATCGGATGGCTACATCTTTGATGCCCATGATATTATCAGTGACGAGGGAGATGCTTATGTAACGCCACATATGGGTCATAGTCATTGGATAGGTAAGGATAGTTTGTCTGAAGCTGAGAGGGCAACTGCTCAGGCTTATGCCAAAGAGAAGAGGTTGACGCCTCCTTCGACTGATAATCAGAACTCAACAAAATCGGAAGCAAAAGGGGCAGAAGCTATCTCAAAAGGGGCAGAAGCTATCTATAATAGGGTAAAAGCTGAGAAGAAGGTACCGCTAGATCGCATGCCTTACAATCTACAGTATGCAGTTGATGTCAAAAATGGTAACTTGATTATCCCTCACTTTGATCATTACCATAATATCAAGTTTGAATGGTTTGATGAAGGGCTTTACGAAGCTCCTAAGGGATATGCGCTCGAAGATCTTTTTGCGACTGTGAAGTACTATGTCGAGCATCCAAGCGAGCGTCCGCATTCGGATAGTGGTTGGGGAAATGCAAGTGACCATGTTCTAAGAAACCAAAATGGACAACATGACCATTCGAATAATGAAAAACCAAATGAGGAGAAACCTCAGACAGAAAAAACTGAAGATGAAAAAACTCTTGAGGAGAAACCGCAAATGGAAAAGCCAGAGGATACTAATCCAGCTGATGAACCAGAAGAATCTCCAGAGGAAGAACCACAGATTGAAACTGAAAAGGTAGAAGCTAAACTACAAGAAGCAGAAGAGTTATTAAAGAATGTGACAGATGAAGGAGTGAAATCCAATGCTAGCGAAACCTTGGCTGGTTTACGAAATAATCTAACACTAGGTACTATGGATAACAATGGTATTATGGCTCAGGCTGAAAATCTTTTAGTCTTGCTAAAAAATAGTAAGCCTATAACAAACGAAAAGAATTAAAAGTCAAATGATAAAGATGACTAGTGAGAACTGAAAATGAAATCTAGTTCTCACTTTTTTCATGAAAATCCATCAAAAATATTGACATTTTAAGTTTTTAGGAGTAAACTATTTACTAGTTAATTAAATGGTTAAATACTAGTTAAGGAGTTGTTATGAAAAAAAGAAGTATCCTATGGTTCATACTGGCCTTCTTTGTTCTCATTTTAGGGGCATGTGGACAAAAGGCTAGTCAAGATAATCGTAATGAAACTAAGGGAATGAAGATTGTGACTAGTTTTTACCCTGTCTATGCTATGGTCAAAGAAATTTCGGGTGACCTAAATGATGTTCGGATGATTCAGTCGAGTTCAGGTATCCATTCCTTTGAACCTTCTGCGAATGACATTGCAGCCATTTATGATGCCGATGTTTTCGTTTATCATTCTCATACCTTGGAGTCATGGGCGGGAAGTTTGGATCCAAGCCTGCAAAAGTCTAAGGTAAAGGTCTTAGAAGCATCAGAAGGTATGACCTTGGAGCGCGTGCCTGGATTAGAGGATATGAAAGCTGGAGACGGGATTGATGAGAAGACCTTGTATGATCCTCATACTTGGCTTGATCCTGAAAAGGTTGCTGAAGAAGCACAGATTATCGCTGATAAGTTATCCGAACTAGACAGCGCTAATAAGGATACTTATCAGAAACGCACAAAGTTTTAGTGCCAAAGCTCATGGTTTGACCAAGAAATACCAACCCATTTTTGAAAAAGTCAGTCAAAGAAATTTTGTAACTCAACACACAGCTTTTTCATATTTAGCTAAACGCTTTGGATTAAATCAACTTGGAATAGCTGGTATTTCACCAGACCAAGAACCAAGCCCGAGACAGTTAACCGAAATTCAAGAATTTGTAAAAAATTATAAGGTCAAAACTATCTTTACAGAGAGCAATGCTTCGTCTAAAGTTGCTGATACACTTGTCAAATCAACAGGTGTGACTCTTAAAACACTCAATCCTTTAGAGGCCGACCCACAAAACGATAAGTCCTACTTGGAAAATTTAGAAGACAATATAGCTATTTTAGCTGAAGAATTGAAATGAGGAGTTTATGAAAATTAATAAAAAATATCTAGCAGGATCTGCAGTGGTCCTTGCCTTAAGTGTCTGCGCTTACGCTTTAAATCAACACCAAGTGCCTGAGAACAAATTAAATAATCGTGTATCCTATGTTGATGGGAAAGAGTCTGATTCTAAAAAGAATGAAAATCTCACACCTGATCAAGTTAACAAAAAGAAGGAATAGAAGCTGAACAGATTGTTACTAAGATTACAGATCAAGGCTATGTGACTTCCCACGGTGACCATTTCCATTTCTACAATGGTAAGGTGCCTTTTGATGCCATCTTTAGTGAAGAATTGGTCATGAAGGATCCAAACTATCATCTAAGTGATGGAGATATTGTCAATGAGATTAAAGGTGGCTATATCATCAAGGTGGATGGCAAATATTATGTCTATCTGAAGGATGCTAGTCACGCAGATAATATTCGTACCAAAGACCAAATCGAGAAACAAAAACAAGAACACACATCAGATAGTAGCAGTACAAGTAATGAAGTTATTGCTGCCAGAGCACAAGGTCGATATACAACTGATGACGGTTACGTCTTTAATGCTGCAGATATTATTGAAGATACAGGTGACGCTTATATCGTTCCTCATGGTGGCCATTATCATTACGTTCCTAAGAGTGCTCTATCTTCAAGTGAATTGGCTGCCGCTCAAGCTTACCTTGCTGGAAGAGGAAGTCAACAAAGTTTAACAGACTACAAACCGATTCCAAGTGTTGAACCAAGTCATCAAGTAGAGAAACCAGCTACAAGCAATCCAGTACAAGAAGAAAATAATCTTCAAAAACTTCTAGAACAGCTTTACGCTTTACCAGTTAGTCAACGCTATAAAGAATCTGATGGTTTGGTATTTGACCCGGCTAAAATTACCAGTCGTACGCCTAACGGAGTTGCTATCCCTCATGGAAATCATTACCATTTCATCCCTTATACTAGTTTATCTGCTTTGGAGCAAAAGATTGCACGCTTGATACCACTTTCAGGTCTAGTAACACCATCAAATCCTGTGGAAACTCCAAGTAAACCAAACGAAGACCATGATCACGACCATGATCACGAAGATGTTGATCATCAACACGAAGAAGACCATGACCACGATCATGCTAATCATCGACACGGTGAAGACCACGATCATGGCTTTGCTATTGCTCGAGTGATTAGCGAGGACGACCAAGGTTTCGTAGTTTCACATGGAGACCACAATCATTATTTTTACAAGAAAGATTTGACGGCTCAACAGATTAAAGAAGCCCAGGAACACTTGAAAGGTAAAACCGAAGTTAAACCTAATCCATCAGATGAGCACCATGATGAAGACGGGCATGATCACCACCATGGTGAAGACCACGATCACGGTTTCGATGCTGACCGAGTGATAAGTGAAGATGAGCAAGGTTTTGTAGTTTCACATGGAGACCACAATCATTATTTTTACAAGAAAGATTTGACGGCCCAACAGATTAAAGAAGCTCAGGAACACTTGAAAGGTAAAACCGAAGTTAAACCTAATCCATCAGATGATCACCATGATGAAGACGGGCATGATCACCACCACGGTGAAGACCACGATCATGGCTTTGCTATTGATCGAGTGATTAGTGAAGATGAGCAAGGTTTTGTAGTTTCACATGGAGACCATGCCCATTATTTCTTTAAGAAAGATTTATCAGCAGAGCAGATTAAGGCTGCACAAGACCATCTTCATGGCCATCAGCAGACAGAACCTGTTAAACCTCTTGCCAAGACGGTTGAAAGTTTCTCTCGAGATGCCAGCGATGAAGAAAAAATAGCTTATATTTCTAAAACATATGGCGTTCCTCTTGAGGCTATTAGAATTTCAAATGGATTCTTTGTATTTGGTAATCCAGACCAGGCTTATGACCCAACTCACATTCACCCTTACGCCGTTCGTAAGGAACACGTTCGTATTCCGCTTCAAACTGGTGATGCAGTGCTTGATTTCCTAAACGAACTCTATACAACTGCTCTACGTGATGGTGTTTCTCCTTATAGCTTGCAGGTTGAAAATGGTAGCTTTGTTATCCCTCATGGTGATCACAACCACTACATCAAGGTTCAAACTAAAGGTTATGAAGTCGCTTTGAAAAACAAAATTCCTGCATTACAGTCAACTTACCAACCTGGTGCTTTTGATGAAAAAGCAGTCCAGTATAAGATTGATCAACTCTTGGCAGAAAGTCGCGAAGTTTATAAAGATAAACCAATTCTTCAAAGACAAATTGAACTTGCTTTGGGGCAATTTTCTGAGAATATGAAGAAGCTATCAACCAACTCTACTGCAGGTTATTTGGCAGCTTTGGATTTGTTTGATAAGCAGTATATTCACATTGACTCAAGTGTTAAACCAACTGAAATCAGTCCTTTAGACAAGAAATATCAAGCTTTGGTAGATAAGATTAATACCTTAGACACAGATGCTTATGGACTTCCTAAGAAGGATTTATTGACTCAGCTTCAAGAAAATAAACTAGCCCAAGATGAAGCAGGTTTAGATGCAGTTGAAGCTAAGTTACAAGCTTTGCAAGATTTTAATGACCGTACTGGAGTTACAACAGTAGAATACATCAAGTATTTCTACCAACATCTATCTGACGGTCGCTTAAATGACACTCTTAGAAATAAAGTTGCCAACCTAACGTGGACACTTTATCAGTCACAATCCTTCCTTAAGGCAACTGACTTGAACAAACTCTTCCCAGAAATCTATCAAACAAAACTGGAAGTAGAGGAAGCACTGAAAAATGAGGCAGTTGCAAGCAAGACTTCTGAAACAATCTTAGATACAGAAAAAGTGGATGGACATAGTGCTAAAACTGCAGTCTATGAGTTCTTGAAAGGTTTGTATGATGATCTCAAACCTGAGGAACAAAGTAATCATGTCTTAAAAGGGAAAGTAGAAGAGTTACTAACAAAAGCTGAAGAATTAGTGAATCAAGTCAATGAGGAGGGGGTTAAAGCTTCACTCTCTGACGAAGTGAAAAATCTGAAGGTTGCTTTGGAGAAAAAAGACGCAGACCTTGATGAATTAAATACACAGGTTCAAGATCTTTTGAAACGTATTTCACTAACAATCCAAAATGAACGTGATAATTCGAAACAAGACCCAGAGGTTTTAGCTCTTTACCAAAAACTCTATAACGGAGTCATTGCTCTCCATACTTATTTGGAAATGAATAATGGTTCTGATGCGGACTTTGAAAAGGTAGATGCTCTGTTTGACAAGTTAAGTGCAGCAAGTAAAGACAAGCAAGCTTTGCTAACGGTCGCTCAAGAAATTGTTTCATTAAACCAAGAGCTTAGATCTAAAGCAACGCCAAGTCAAGAAACACCTGTTGAAACAAAACAAGCTACACCAGGTCAAGCAAGTACTGATGAGCAAGTAGAAGCTAGCTCAGTGCAGACAACAACAGAGAATACTTCTGAAACAACAGAAAAAGTCGCAGACTAAAAAAAGACGAAGTAGCTTAGCTACCTCGTCTTTTTTTTAGTCTTTGTAAGATACGATACCAATGATGGTATCAACTGCACGTTCCATGGTTTGTAGGCTAACGTATTCAAAACGGCCATGCATGTTTTCACCACCAGCGAAGATATTTGGCGTTGGAATTCCCATAAAGGAAATCTTAGAACCATCTGTTCCTCCACGGATAGGCTCGATAATAGGTGTGATATCAAGGTCTTCCATAACCTCTTTGGCAATGGTTACTGGTGTCATATCCTTTTCAATGACTTCCTTCATGTTGTAATACTGGTCTGTCAAAGTCAAGGTTACACGATTGCTAGCAAGTTCTTGGTTCATCTTATCAGCGATAGCTTGCATAGTAGCTTTACGCGCTTCAAAGGTTTCTTTCGAAGTCACGAATGATATAGCTAGCACGCGCTTCCTCAACACTACCAGATACATCCATGAGATGGTAGAAACCTTGATAGCCCTCAGTCAATTCAGGGCGGTCACCAGCTGGGAGTTGGTTGTGGAAATCAATCGCTAACTGAAGGGCGTTAACCATTTGTCCTTTAGCTGTTCCTGGGTGAACATTACGACCTTGGAAATGAAGTTCAGCACCTGCAGCAGAGAAGGTTTCATACTGAAGTTCACCAAGAGGTCCACCGTCAACTGTATAAGCAAAGTCGACATCGAAGTCTTCTGCATCAAATTTATTGGCACCGACACCAATCTCTTCATCAGGTCCAAAGCCGACACGGATTTCGCAGTGTTTAATCTCAGGATGAGCAGTTAAGTATTCGATAGCTGTCATGATTTCGGCGATACCAGATTTGTCATCAGCGCCGAGAAGGGTAGTGCCATCAGTAGTAATCAATGTTTGCCCATGATATTTCTCTAAGCTCTTGAAATCTGCAGGATCAAGTTTGAAACCAGAATTCCCAAGCTCTATAACTCCCCCATCATAGTTTTCAATAACTTGAGGGTTAACACCTTCAGCATTAAAATCAGCCGTATCCATGTGGGAGATAAAACCAATCTTGCGAGTTAAACTTGGATCGTTAGCTGGAAGTGTACCGATAGCAAAACCGTTTGGCAAATAATAGACATTTTGCAAACCGACACGTTTCATTTCTGGGATGAGGATATTAGTCGCAAAGTCTACTTGACTCTGAGTGCTTGGTGTAGTAGTAGAATTTTCGTCTGAACGTGTGTTAACCTTAACATAAGTTAAAAAACGCTCTAGTAATGTTGGATATTTCATCATAACTCCTTTTTATAATTTTTTATTTACCTAAACAGAATTGACTAAACAACTGGGTAATCAGCTCATCTGGCGCAGCATCACCAGTTATCTCGCCAAGAATTTCCCAAGTGCGTGTCAAATCAACTTGAAGCAAATCAACTGGCATTCCTAGTTCAAGTCCTTCGTTAACTGCTTGCAAGCTTTCGACTGCCTTTTCAATTAATGAAATATGACGGGCGTTAGATAGATAAGTAGCATCTTGCTCGACCAAGCCAGCATTTTCAAAGAAGAGGTTATTGATGCGTTCTTCAATCTTATCAATGTTTTGATTTTTAAGGACTGAAATACGAATGACATCATCTGGAAGTTCAGAAGTTTCAATCGCTTCTGGCAGGTCAGTTTTGTTGAGAAGAATGATTCGATTAGTATCTTGACTAATTTCAAGAAGTTGTCGGTCTTGAGCAGTTAGAGGTTCGCTAGCGTTTAGGACTAGTAGAACTAAGTCAGCTTCCTTGAGGGCTTTTTTGGAGCGTTCAACACCGATCTGTTCCACGATATCATCTGTTTCACGAATACCAGCAGTATCAATCAACTTCAGTGGAACACCGTTGATATTGACGTATTCTTCGATGACGTCTCGAGTAGTCCCTGCAATATCTGTTACAATGGCTTTATCTTCGCGCAGGAGGTTATTAAGTAGACTTGACTTCCCAACGTTGGGACGACCAATGATGGCCGTTGCAATTCCTTCGCGGAGAATTTTCCCACGACGTGCAGTTTTTAGGAGATTGGTCAAGAGTTGTTCAAACTCCATAGTTTTTTCACGGACAACAGCAGTAGTGGCTTCTTCCACATCGTCATACTCAGGGTAATCGATATTAACCTCAACTTGGGCCAGAGTATTGAGAATTTCCTGACGAGTATTGTTAATGAGGTCAGATAGGGATCCATCAAGTTGTTTGACTGCTATATTCAAAGCCTTGTCAGTCTTAGCACGGATGATATCCATCACTGCCTCAGCCTGAGTCAAGTCTACACGACCATTGAGGAAGGCACGTTTGGTAAATTCACCAGGTTCTGCCATGCGAGCCCCTTCACGGATAGCCAATTGCAGGATTTCATTGGTCACGGCAATCCCTCCGTGGGTGTTAATCTCGATAATATCCTCGCGAGTAAAGGTCTTCGGAGACTTCATAGCCCCAACCATGACCTCGTCCATAACCTTACCAGTCAAAGGGTCAATAATGTGGCCGTAGTTCAGTGTGTGGCTAGCAACTTTGCTCAAGTCTTTGCCTTTAAAAATTTTTTGTGCAATGGCAAAGCTATCCGTTCCGCTTAGGCGAACAATCCCAATCGCCCCTTCACCAAGCGGAGTCGAGATTGCAGCAATGGTATCAAATTCCCGTGTAATCATTTCATTTCCTTTTAACAATTTATATACAAATATCTCTTAAAATTGTAACAAATTAAAGTTATTTATTCAACGAATGCCACTTATAAAGAAAAGCCTAAGCATATCGCTTAAGCTTTACTTAGTGCGCATTTCCCCTTGCGGGAAGTAAGTTCCTTCAGGCATATCATTGATGATGACATGAACAGCAGATTGTGGTGCACCAGTGTTACGAACCACAGCTTCGGTTACTTCCTTTGCTAGGGCTTTCTTTTGCTCAAGCGTGCGACCTTCAAATAAATCGATACGTACAAATGGCATAATTGCTTCCTCCATTAGTTTTTGATTTCTTCTATTTTACCACATTTTGCCGTTTAAAGCTTTTGGAAAATATGATATACTAGAATGTAGCAGAAAATTAGAAATGGACGTGGAATAGAAACATGGCACAGTTGTATTATCGTTATGGGACCATGAATTCAGGAAAGACCATCGAGATTCTCAAGGTAGCCTATAACTATGAGGAGCAAGGAAAGGGAGTTGTTATCATGACTTCGGCTCTGGATACAAGAGATGGTATAGGCTATGTTTCGAGTCGGATTGGCATGAAGCGACCAGCCATAGCTATCGATGATACTACGGATATTTGGGTTTATTCGAGACTTACCTGAAAAGCCCTACTGTGTTCTTGTCGATGAAGCCCAATTTCTGAAGCGTCATCATGTTTATGATTTAGCTCGTGTCGTCGATGAGTTAGACATACCTGTCATGGCTTTTGGTTTGAAAAATGACTTTCGCAATGAATTGTTCGAAGGATCTAAACATCTATTGTTATTAGCAGATAAAATTGATGAGATCAAAACCATTTGTCAGTATTGTAAGAAAAAGGCGACCATGGTATTGCGTACGCTAGATGGAAAACCTACTTATGAAGGTGAACAAATCCAGATAGGTGGGAATGAAACCTATATCTCGGTTTGCCGTAAACATTATTTTGCGCCACTGATAACATCCAAAAAGGAACAAGACTATGACAATTGAACTAAGAGATGTTACAATGGAAAATTATTTTGATGTTCTAAATTTGGATGTTAAGGAATATCAAAAACAATTTATTGCTACTAACGCAATTAGTTTAGCTGAAGCATATGTCTACACAAAAAATGGAGATTTTGTAGCTCCATTGGCAGTTTACGATAATAATGCAATCATAGGTTTTGTAATGTTAGCTTATGATAAAAAAATCGGAATTAGTAATGGAAATTATTTACTATTTCGTTTCATGATTGAAAAGCGTTTTCAAAATCAAGGATATTTTAAACCAATTATGGATAAGGTGCTAGACTATGTTCGGAAAGCGCCAGCAGGTTTATCCAATAAACTTTGGTTGTCTTATGAACCAGAAAATGAACATGCAAGATTTTGTTACCTCAGTTATGGATTTAAAGAAACTGGGGAAATATTTGAGAACGAAGTAGTAGCAATATACGATTTAACAATTGAGAAATAAGGAGAAAAAATGAACATCTATGATCAACTACAAGCTGTAGAAGACCGTTATGAAGAGTTGGGAGAATTGCTGAGTGACCCTGATGTGGTCTCTGACACCAAGCGTTTCATGGAGCTTTCAAAAGAAGAAGCTTCAACTCGTGATACCGTAACTGCCTACCGTGAATACAAACAAGTCCTTCAAAATATTATCGATGCCGAAGAGATGATTAAAGAATCAGGCGGAGATGCTGACTTGGAAGAAATGGCTAAGCAAGAACTCAAAGATGCTAAGGCTGAAAAAGAAGAGTACGAAGAAAAATTGAAAATCTTGCTCCTTCCTAAAGATCCAAACGATGACAAGAATATCATCCTTGAAATCCGTGGAGCTGCTGGTGGAGATGAGGCAGCACTTTTTGCTGGTGACCTTCTAACAATGTACCAGAAGTATGCTGAAGCCCAAGGTTGGCGCTTTGAAGTTATGGAAGCTTCTATGAACGGTGTCGGTGGTTTCAAAGAAGTGGTTGCCATGGTTTCTGGTCAGTCAGTTTATTCTAAACTCAAGTATGAGTCTGGTGCTCACCGTGTGCAACGTGTCCCTGTGACAGAAAGTCAAGGCCGTGTTCATACCTCAACAGCAACAGTTCTTGTCATGCCTGAGGTAGAAGAAGTAGAATACGATATTGATCCAAAAGACCTTCGTGTGGATATCTACCATGCATCTGGTGCTGGTGGACAGAACGTCAACAAGGTTGCGACTGCCGTTCGTATCGTTCACTTGCCAACCAATATCAAGGTTGAGATGCAGGAAGAACGTACCCAGCAGAAAAACCGTGAGAAGGCCATGAAAATAATCCGTGCGCGTGTGGCTGACCACTTTGCTCAGATTGCTCAAGATGAGCAAGATGCTGAGCGTAAGTCTACTATTGGTACTGGTGATCGTTCAGAGCGTATCCGTACTTATAACTTCCCACAAAACCGTGTAACAGACCATCGTATCGGTTTGACTCTACAAAAACTTGATACAATTCTAGCTGGTAAATTGGATGAAGTTGTAGATGCTTTGGTTCTTTATGACCAAACACAAAAATTGGAAGAATTAAACAAATAATGAAATTAGCTCAAATTTTTAAAGATTTTGAGGAAAAGTTGATAGGACAAGGAGAGGAAGCAGAAAGCCTCTCCTTTGTCTATCGTAGCCTAAAAAATCTATCTTTTACAGACTTCGTCTTTGCCCTTCAGCAAGAAGTAACAGAGGAAGAGAAGCAATTTGTGGAGGAAATCTACAAAAAATTGGCAGCACATATACCTGCCCAGTACATCATAGGTCATGCTGAATTCTTTGGGATGGAGTTAAAGGTAGATGAGCGGGTTTTGATTCCCCGCCCAGAGACAGAAGAGTTGGTGGAACTCATCCTAGCCGAGAATCTAAAGGACAATCTCAAAGTACTAGATATCGGAACAGGAAGCGGAGCCATTGCCCTTGCTCTAGCTAAAAATAGGCCAGATTGGTCGGTCACAGCTGCGGATATTTCACAGGATGCATTAGACTTATCGTTGGAGAATGCTAACGCTCAAAATCTAAATCTCTCTTTTATCAAATCTGACTGTTTCTCCGAAATTTCTGCAAAATATGATATAATTGTATCCAATCCACCATACATTTCTCGAGCAGATGAGGTAGAAGTCGGCTTGAATGTTTTGCATTCAGAACCACATTTGGCACTTTTTGCTGACGAGGATGGCCTAGCTATCTACCGTAGAATCGCGGAAGACTCCAAGGACTATCTAAATGATGGTGGTAAGATTTATCTCGAAATTGGCTACAAACAAGGTCAAAGTGTGCCCGCTCTCTTTACGGAAAATTTTCCCGAGAAACGAGTTCGAAAGCTCAAAGACCAATTTGGCCAAGATAGGATGGTAGTCATTGATGATGGAGAAAATTAAGCAAGAGTTGGAAAGGTGGAGCTGTTGTTTTGCCAACGGAGACAGTTTATGGACTTTTTGCAAAAGCATTGGATGAAAAGGCTGTTGACCATGTCTACCAGCTTAAACGTCGTCCTAGAGACAAGGCACTTAATCTCAATGCCGCTCATCTAGACGATATCTTGAACTTTTCTAAGAATCAGCCACCTTATTTACAAAAACTTGTTGATAGTTTTCTTCCTGGTCCATTGACCATTATCTTAGAAGCTAATGACAAGGTCCCTTACTGGGTCAATTCAGGATTACCGACAGTTGGTTTTAGGATGCCCAGTCACCCTATAACTCTAGAATTGATTCGTGCGTTTGGTCCCTTAATCGGCCCGTCTGCAAATATTTCAGGGCATACAAGCGGTGTTAGCTTTGAAGAAATTTTAAAAGAATTTGGACAAGAGGTTTTGGGAATAGAAGATGATGCTTTTTTAACAGGTCAAGATTCGACTATTTTAGATTTGACTGCTTCTAAGGCAAGAATTCTACGCCAAGGTTCGATAACTCGAGAAGATATCCTTGCCAAGATACCTGAAATTCCTTTTGAGGAGGTATGATATGCTACGTGCTTTGAAAGCAACAGATGTTGCATCGATTCATGAGATTAACAAAGAAGCTTTAGGTTATGATTTTAGCCCTGAGGAAACGGCTAGTCAACTAACCAAATTATCCCAAGACTCACATCATTTCCTACTTGGTTATGAGGATGATACTAGTCACGAACTAGTTGGTTATATCCACGCTGAGGTTTATGAATCCCTTTATTCTAAAGCAGGATTCAATATCTTAGCCTTGGCAGTGTTGCCACAAAGCCAGGGTAGAGGTATTGGTAGAGATTTACTTGAAGGGTTGGAGAAAGAAACAAAAAGACGGGGTTATGAGTTTATTCGATTAAACTCTGCAGACCATCGTCTTGGTGCTCATGCATTTTATGAAAGAGTGGGTTATACTTGTGATAAAGTGCAGAAACGATTTATTAAATTACTAAAAGGAGAAGACCTATGATTTTTGACAAAGATGATTTTAAAGCATATGATGCTGAACTTTGGAATGCCATTGCCAAAGAAGAGGAACGTCAACAAAACAATATTGAGTTGATTGCTTCAGAGAACGTTGTATCTAAGGCTGTAATGGCAGCGCAAGGTTCTATCTTGACTAATAAATACGCTGAAGGTTATCCAGGACGTCGTTACTATGGTGGTACTGATGTAGTGGATGTTATCGAAAGTCTAGCTATTGAACGTGCGAAAGAAATCTTTGGTGCAAAATTTGCCAATGTCCAACCTCACTCAGGAAGTCAAGCTAACTGTGCAGCATACATGGCCTTGATTGAACCAGGTGATACTGTTATGGGGATGGATTTAGCTGCGGGTGGACACTTGACTCACGGAGCTCCTGTCAGCTTCTCAGGTCAAACCTATAACTTCGTTTCATATAGCGTTGATCCGGAGACAGAGCTATTGGACTTTGACGCCATCTTGAAACAAGCTCAAGAAGTGCAACCAAAACTTATCGTAGCTGGTGCCTCAGCCTATTCTCACATTATTGATTTCTCAAAATTCCGTGAAATTGCGGATGCTGTGGGCGCAAAACTCATGGTTGATATGGCTCACATTGCTGGCTTGGTTGCAGCCGGTCTTCATCCAAATCCAGTTCCATACGCACATATCACAACAACAACAACTCACAAACTCTTCGTGGACCACGTGGTGGGTTGATTTTGACTAACGATGAAGACCTTGCTAAGAAAATCAATTCTGCGATTTTCCCAGGTATCCAAGGTGGACCATTAGAGCATGTTGTTGCTGCTAAGGCTGTAGCCTTTAAAGAAGTATTGGATTCTGCCTTTAAAGAATATGCAGCTAATGTCATCAAGAACAGCAAGGCCATGGCAGATGTCTTCTTGCAAGATTCTGATTTTCGTATTATCTCTGGTGGTACTGAAAACCACCTCTTCCTTGTTGATGTAACCAAGGTTGTAGAAAGTGGAAAAGTAGCCCAAAACTTATTGGATGAGGTCAACATTACCCTTAATAAAAACTCAATCCCTTACGAAACATTGTCACCATTCAAGACAAGTGGTATTCGTATCGGAGCGGCAGCAATTACTGCTCGTGGTTTTGGTGAAAAAGAAAGCCGTCAAGTTGCTGGACTTATTATTAAAGCACTTAAGAATGCAGAAAACGAAGCTGTCTTAGAAGAAGTGAGAAGCGCAGTCAAATCTTTGACAGATGCCTTCCCATTATATGAGGACTAATATTTTATGGATATTTATATTAAGAAAGCCATTATCCATCAGTTCAGCCCTGATGACACAGAGTTGTTCTTGGCGGATAAGTTTCTCAATATCACTCCTAAAATCGAGGAATACTTGCGTAAAAAAGTGGAGCGTGTGTATTCGGATGATGCTAAAACTGGTATTTTTGAAGAGGATAATCCTTTTTTCAATCACATCAAAGAAGATTTAATGGAAACATCTGTGACAATTGCTAATCTCTGGAAAGAGGAATTCTCTGTATCTGAAAACCAAAAGACTAATGACTTGGTTTTTGTCCAGTTTTCAAAAGAGGGAGTAGACCACTTTGCCTTTCTACGAATTGCATTGCGTGAAACCTTGACACACTTGGGTGGCGAGGTTGACAATCCAATCAAACTGACCCAAAATAACTTACCTGGGTTTGGAACTGGAGCAGATGAAGCACTAGTTGTTAATCTTCAAAGTCGCAAGTATCACTTGATTGAAAAACGCATCAAGTATAATGGAGCCTTTTTAAACTATTTTTCTGAGAATCTTATTCAAGCACAACCAAAAATTTCACCTAAGAAATCCATTAAGGAACTAGAAAAAACGGCTCAAAAGATTGCCGAAACCTTTAACACAGATGATTTTCAATTCCAATCTAAAGTTAAATCAGCAATTTTCAATAATCTTGAAGAGAATAATGAGCTCTCTCCAGAAAAATTAGCCAATGATCTTTTTGACAATAATCTTACTGCTCGACTTAGCTTCATTGACCAGGTTAAAGAAGCAGTACCAGAGCCAGTACAGTTTGATGAGATTGATGCCAGTCGTCAGTTAAAGAGATTTGAGAATCAGAAACTTTCCTTGTCAAACGGAATTGAACTCATCGTACCAAACAATGTCTATCAAGATGCGGAATCAGTTGAGTTCATTCAAAACGATAATGGAACCTATTCTATCTTAATCAAAAACATCGAGGATATACAAAATAAATAATGTTTAAACTTATACGAAGAATGCTGGTACTAGCAGTCTTCCTTTTCGCTGGATATAAAGCTTATCTGATTCGTCAGGATGTCAAACAAGTCATGACCTACCAACCCATGGTTCGCGAAATCTTGAATGAAGGAGATACCCCAGCAAACGAAGAGCTTGTGCTCGCCATGATTTATACAGAAACTAAGGGTAAAGAAGGAGACGTGATGCAGTCAAGTGAATCTGCTAGTGGCTCTACTGATACCATAAACGATAATGCAAGTAGTATTCGGCAAGGGGTTCAAACTTTGACAGAAATCTCTATTTAGCTCAAGAAAAAGGAGTGGATGTCTGGACAGCCATTCAAGCTTATAACTTTGGACCTGCTTATATCGATTTTATCGCCCAGAATGGGAAAAAGAATACTCTTGTCCTAGCTAAGCAATACTCCAGAGATACAGTTGCGCCTATATTAGGAAATACAACAGGGAAAACCTATCGCTACATCAATCCCATTTCTATTTTTCAAGGTGGAGAACTTTATGTGGATGGGGGAAACTATTATTACTCTAGACAGGTTCAGCTAAATCTCTATATTATGAAAATTTTTAATCTATTTTAAGCATCTAGAATTCCTAGGTGCTTTTATAAGTTTTCTTTAAGGATACTTTAATATGCTAGAGTAGAAAAGGAGGAACGTCTCATGCGAAAGAAATTCTTTCTGACTAGCGCTGCAGTACTTTTAGCAGTTGCAACACTGCAAAGCGCCCAGGCAGCTACTGATGTTCAAAAAGTAATTGATGAAACCTATGTTCAACCTGAGTACGTCTTGGGTTCTTCATTAACGGAAGATCAAAAAAATCAAACACTTAAAAAACTTGGCTATGATGCCTCAAAAGATACTAAAGATTTGAAGACTATGACACCAGAGGTCTACTCAAAAATTATGAATGTCGCAAACGATTCAAGTCTTCAACTTTATTCATCAGCAAAAATTCAAAAATTAGGAGAAAAATCTCCCCTTGAGGTCAAGATTGAAACACCTGAAAATATCACTAAAGTGACGCAAGATATGTACCGTAATGCGGCTGTTACCTTGGGTGTGGAGCACGCGCGTATCACCGTTGCGGCCCCAATTCCAGTTACTGGTGAAAGTGCCCTAGCAGGCATTTACTATTCCCTTGAGTCAAATGGTGTAAAATTACCTCAGGAAAATAAAGACTTGGCTCAGGAAGAGCTCAAGGCCTTGTCAGATATTAACGATGAAAACAAGGACAAATCAGGCTTTGATGCCAATAAACTGAACGTAGCCCTTGCTGATATCAAGGCTGCAGTCGCTAAGGCTAAAGAGTCTAAGGGTGAACTTACAGAAGATGATGTTCGTAAGATTGTCGAAGATACTTTGAAGAACTACAAACTGGATCAAGTTGTTACAGGCAACCAAGTCAATGTCATCATCAACTTTGCCTTTAATCTTTCTAAGAGCGATATTCTCAATAACGAAGATTTCACAAAGACCCTAAAAGATTTGAAACAAAGCATTGTTGCGCAAGCAGGTGATAGTTTCAGCAATATCGACTTAAACTTTGATGCTAATAAAGCTATTCAAGATGGTGGAAACATCCTTAGCTCAATTTGGCAAGCTATCCTTGATTTCTTCAAGAGTTTTGGTGCTTAGGTCAATTCATGGTATAATAGATGGTAACAGGATTGTTGCCGTCTTTTTTTGTCGGCTTATAGAAAGAGAAAAATATGTTGAAGAAAAATGATATTGTAGAAGTTGAGATTGTCGATTTGACCCATGAAGGAGCTGGTGTTGCCAAGGTAGATGGCTTGGTCTTTTTTGTAGAGAATGCTCTTCCGACTGAAAAAATCCTTATGCGAGTCCTTAAAGTTAATAAAAAGATTGGTTTTGGTAAGGTCGAGGAATATCTTACACAATCTCCACATCGTAATCAAGACTTAGATTTGGCTTTCCTGCGTTCAGGCATTGCCGACTTGGGGCATCTAGCTTATCCAGAGCAACTCAAGTTTAAAACCAAGCAAGTAAAAGATAGTCTTTATAAGATTGCTGGAATCCTGGATATAGAGGTCGCAGATACTCTTGGCATGAAAAATCCTGTCAAGTATCGTAACAAGGCTCAGGTTCCTGTTCGTCGCGTCAATGGTGTTCTGGAGACTGGTTTCTTCCGTAAGAATTCTCATGACCTTATGCCTCTAGAAGATTTTTATATCCAGGATCCAGTGATAGACCAAGTTATCCTTGCTTTACGAGATTTACTTCGTCGTTATGACTTAAAACCCTATGATGAGAAGGAACAGTCTGGCTTGATTCGCAACCTCGTTGTTCGTCGTGGTCATCATTCAGGAGAAATCATGGTTATTTTGGTCACCACTCGTCCCAAGATTTTCCGTGTGGACCAGTTGATCGAGCAGCTTATCAAGCAATTCCCAGCCATCAAATCTGTTATGCAAAATATCAACGATCAGAATACCAATGCCATTTTTGGAAAGGAATGGCGAACTCTCTATGGTCAAGATTACATTACTGATCAAATGTTGGGCAATAGCTTCCAAATCTCTGGACCAGCCTTTTATCAGGTCAATACCAAAATGGCAGAGAAGCTCTACCAGACAGCCATTGAATTTGCGGAGTTAAGAGAAGACGATGTGGTGATCGATGCCTATTCAGGAATCGGGACCATTGGATTATCTGTGGCTAAGCATGTTAAGGAAGTTTATGGTGTCGAAGTCATCCCCGAAGCAGTTGAAAATAGTCAGAAGAACGCAGAATTGAACGGTATCACCAATGCCCACTATGTTTGTAACACAGCTGAAAATGCCATGAAGAATTGGCTCAAGGAAGGTATCCAACCAACTGCCATCCTGGTCGACCCACCACGCAAGGGCTTGACCGAAAGCTTTATCAAAGCAAGCGCTCAAACAGGAGCTGACCGCATCGCCTATATCTCATGTAATGTCGCCACCATGGCGCGTGATATCAAACTCTATAAAGAGTTGGGCTACGAATTGAAGAAAGTCCAGCCGGTGGATTTGTTTCCGCAAACGCACCATGTCGAGTGTGTTGCTTTGCTGGTAAAAGCCTAGAAACCTTGTAACGAAAGGGATAATGAAAGCCTTGATTGCAAGGCTTTTTGCTTTATGGTGGGTAAGTATCAGAGTGAGAAAATTTTTGGAATGAGTAGAAGTGATAGCTAGAAATTATCAGTTTCTATTTCCATTTACCCTGTGGGTACGTGTTTGTTTCCATTGACAAGGAGTTTGTGGGAATAGAAATGTACCCACCTTGTTTGAATCAAGTGAAGTGTAGTTGAAGGAAATCTGTTGAAAGCAATACTTCATTTTACCGAATAAGTAATAATTTAGGCAACTTCAAATCGATTAAAAAAAACTATTTTAAAGGTTAAGAGTAGACAAAAATTGTCCACTCTTTTTTGCAAACTCAATTTATCAATAAATGAAATGAGGGAATGTAAAATGAAATATTTTTGAGGTTGAGTTAGAAAAATCCTGATGAATTTTTTTAAAACTACAAACAGAAGATTTTGTGAAAAGCTAATCGCTTGCTACTAAGGAAGATAATCCAGAGCGTTACAGTCTATGAAGAAAACTTCGTCATATCCTTTAAATCTGGCATCGAATTGGAAGTATGAGTCTCATTCCATAACTTTTTATATTGAACATATCATCTTGTTGTGTTATACTATAAATTGATATAAACAAAGATGTAGGAGGAACCGAAACTATGACAGCCTCAATGCGTTTAAGATAAGCTGGCAATAAAAAAAGCAGAATCTATACCCGATGATAGGCTTTTTTTGTTGTGCTTATTTATACGATATTGAGCATTCATTAGTTACGGTGAGGATATTGTTATTTAACTATACCTTTATTTAACTATGTCTTTAATATGAATGTTTCCAAATTGTATGTATGCAGACCAAAAAGCCACATTGTGGGGTTTGGCCTGCATTTTTATACCTAGAATGCTATTCAAAATAGAAATTCAAGCAAAAATAATATGCAGGAGATAATATAAATGGAAAAAAATACAACAATTGGAAACGAAAATTTTTATGCAATATGGGCAGGGCAAGCAGTATCATTAATCACTAGTGCCATCCTGCAAATGGCGATTATTTTTTTACCTTACAGAAAAAAACAGGATGCGCGATGGTCTTGTCTATGAGCTTCATTAGTAGGTTTTTTTACCCTATGCGATTTTTGGGACCTGCCATTGGTGTGCTAGTGGATCGTCATGATAGGAAGAAGATAATGATTGGTGCCGATTTAATTATCGCAGCAGCTGGTGCAGTGCTTGCTATTGTTGCATTCTGTATGGAGCTACCTGTCTGGATGATTATGATAGTATTGTTTATCCGTAGCATTGGAACAGCTTTTTCATACCCCAGCACTCAATGCGGTTACACCACTTTTTAGTACCAGAAGAACAGCTAACGAAATGCGCAGGCTATAGTCAGTCTTTGCAGTCTATAAGCTATATTGTTAGTCCGGCAGTTGCAGCACTCTTATACTCCGTTTGGGATTTAAATGCTATTATTGCCATCGACGTATTGGGTGCTGTGATTGCATCTATTACAGTAGCAATTGTACGTATACCTAAGCTGGGTAATCAAGTGCAAAGTTTAGAACCAAATTTCATAAGGGAGATGAAAAGAAGGAGTTGTGGTTCTGAGACAAAACAAAAGGATTGTTTGCCTTATTACTCTTAGGAACACTATATACTTTTGTTTATATGCCAATCAATGCACTATTTCCTTTAATAAGCATGGAACGCTTTAATGGAACGCCTGTGCATATTTCTATTACGGAAATTTCCTTTGCATTTGGGATGCTAGCAGGAGGCTTATTATTAGGAAGATTAGGGGGCTTCGAAAAGCATGTATTACTAATAACAAGTTCATTTTTTTATAATGGGGACCAGTTTAGCCGTTTCGGGAATACTTCCTCCAAATGGATTTGTAATATTCGTAGTTTGCTGTGCAATAATGGGGCTTTCGGTGCCATTTTATAGCGGTGTGCAAACAGCTCTTTTTCAGGAGAAAATTAAGCCTGAATATTTAGGACGTGTATTTTCTTTGATCGGAAGTATCATGTCACTTGCTATGCCAATTGGGTTAATTCTTTCTGGATTCTTTGCTGATAAAATCGGTGTAAATCATTGGTTTTTACTATCAGGTATTTTAATTATTGGCATTGCTATAGTTTGCCAAATGATAACTGAGGTTAGAAAATTAGATTTAAAATAAACAATATTGGAGGAAATGTTATGGAATTAATATTAAAAGCAAAAGACATTCGTGTGGAATTCAAAGGACGCGATGTTTTAGATATAAATGAATTAGAAGTATATGATTATGACCGTATTGGTTTAGTAGGAGCAAATGGTGCTGGAAAAAAAGCACTTTACTCAGGGTACTTTTTAGGAGAATTAACTCCCCAGGATGTAAAATGAATCGTCTGGGTGAACTTGCCTATATTCCCCAGTTGGACGAAGTAACTCTGCAGGAGGAAAAAAAGATTTTTGCACTTGTAGGCAAGCTAGGTGTTGAGCAATTAAATATACAGACTATGAGCGGTGGTGAAGAAACAAGGCTTAAAAATAGCACAGGCCTTATCGGCACAGGTTCATGGTATTTTTAGCGGATGAACCTACGAGCCATTTAGACCGTGAAGGAATTGATTTTTCTAATAGGACAGCTAAAATATTTTACAGGTGCACTGTTAGTTATTAGCCATGACCGCTATTTTCTTGATGAAATAGTAGATAAAATATGGGAACTGAAAGATGGCAAAATCACTGAGTATTGGGGAAACTATTCTGATTATCTTCGTCAGAAAGAGGAAGAACGTAAGAGCCAAGCTGCAGAATACGAACAATTTATTGCGGAACGTGCCCGATTGGAAAGGGCTGCGGAGGAAAAGCGAAAACAGGCTCGTAAAATAGAACAGAAGGCAAAAGGTTCTTCAAAGAAAAAAAGTACTGAAGACGGAGGGCGTTTAGCTCATCAAAAATCAATAGGAAGTAAGGAAAAAAAGATGTATAATGCTGCTAAAACCCTAGAGCACAGGATTGCGGCCTTAGGAAAAGTAGAAGCTCCGGAAGGCATTCGCAGAATTCGTTTCAGGCAAAGTAAAGCATTGGAGCTCCATAATCCATACCCTATAGTCGGTGCAGAAATTAATAAAGTATTTGGGGATAAGGCTCTGTTTGAAAATGCATCTTTTCAAATTCCGTTAGGAGCAAAAGTGGCGTTAACTGGTGGTAATGGAATCGGAAAAAAACAACTTTAATCCAAATGATCTTAAACCATGAAGAAGGAATTTCTATTTCGCCTAAGGCAAAAATAGGTTACTTTGCACAGAATGGTTACAAGTACAACAGTAATCAGAATGTTATGGAGTTTATGCAGAAGGATTGTGACTACAATATATCAGAAATTCGTTCAGTGCTAGCATCTATGGGGTTCAAACAGAACGATATTGGAAAAAAAGTTTATCTGTTTTTAAGCGGTGGAGAAATTATAAAAATTGTTGCTTGCTAAAATGCTCATGGGTAGATATAACATCCTAATAATGGATGAACCCAGTAACTTCCTTGACATACCAAGTTTAGAGGCTTTGGAAATACTAATGAAGGAGTACACCGGAACTATCGTGTTTATCACCCACGATAAACGATTACTCGAAAAATGTAGCAGATGTAGTTTATGAAATTAGAGATAAGAAAATAAATCTGAAACATTAAATTTAAGGTAGTCGCTGGTCAGTATAGTCTGTTCTGGTTGGCGACTCCATTGTTAAAAGAGTATAAAGACTTTAGATTTTATGAATATTAAAAATAGGAACAGTCAATTGAACTGCTCCTATTTTTCTGCTAAATATATTGTAGTTTTCTTATATGTATAATGATAGATTAGCGGATTCTCATCTACGGTACTTACTTCAAATATGAAGAAGTGATCGCGGTTATCTCTGGACTTTTTCCTTATTGAGGACAAAAGTAATTCTTACGTGAAGTCGCCATTGTTTTTTTAGGATATCATCAGTTAGGAAGGTCAATGGAATATTCATGTTAGAGTAGCGGTAGAAGTCACGTTCAAAATCTTGGTAGCTCTCGCTATAATAGTCCATTTGTAGGTGATTACGCTGAAACTCAAGCTGATTCATAGAGCACCTCCTCGACAAGTTCAATACTAATAATGTCTTTTTAATTTCAAATTGATGTGACCTGTTGTAGTTTTTTTATCAAAAATGAAATCTTTGGTCAGACTTGGTATTGTTCCAGTGTAGGAAACACGCTTGTTTTTTTCAATCACTTGAATGCGTGTGCGTAGCTGCCCGGCGTATACTTGACTGAGGAGTAATAATTTCTTCTCTAGTGATAAGTCAGACATGTACGTTACTTTGTTTGTATCATCAGAGAGTGCTGATGCATGTTCAGATAGGAAAAAAAGCCCATCCATTTTTTTGCATCTTTGTATCCTGGTACTCTCTTGCTGATTGAAATGGTAAATATGAACGGTCAATCATATCAAATCCTTTCTATGCAGAGGCAAGGGTATTTTTATCAAATTGAATCGTAAAACCTTGAATTCCCCCACCTGTGTAACATTCTTTAAAGCGATTGATTACCTCAGTATAGATTATCACAGATGAGCTTGTTGGCTTAATGCTAAAATGTAAATTCCAATGGTAATCGGTTTTCAGATTTAGCATGTACTAGTCGTATCGATATTTCAGTTGTTTTGAGTTTTTCTCTGACGAAGTTTTTGAAGTTGCTGTTTCAACGATTCCATGTAAAAAAATCTTTCAAGCATTTCAATATCATTACATCCTTTGCTACGGATTTCTGAAAATTGTACTGTATTTTTTTCTTGTTTCATTTTAATCCCTCCAATCCACCCGCGGAATGACCACCGATAAGTTTACTGCGTTCAATATTTCTGGAACCTTCAGTTAGGACGGTTCCTTTTTGTATAGCTAAAAAAACCAAACTGTTCTCTGACAACATCAATAGCTGTCTGAAGTCTATTATCTTTTTTTCAATTTGTTCTACATCATCAAAGAGTGATAGTAGAGTATAGCTTTCATCTACGAAGCCACTATAAGATACACCAATTTGTCTCACTGCACCAGAGGTGTATTTTTTCGGAATAATACAAGTACATGACTCACCATTGTTTTGGGGAGATTTGCGGGTTCAATTTTATTCTGAGCATTTATAGATTTTTTCATCTCAGTCCTAGAATAGCCAATATGAATAGAAACGACAGTAGTCAATACTAGGGCTACTGTTCCGTTCCACAGTATCATTTAAAAATCATTTTCACACCCTTTCGTCTATTAGTATAGAAGAAAGCTCTCAGCACATGTTGAGGCAGTATCACTGCTTGTACGAGCTGAGGCATCAGCGAAGTAGAAGTAGATGATCTGCCCATGGGATAGCTGTCGTAGAGTAAGAAGTTTACGACGAAACGATACGGCAACAGCGAACCGCTGAGTGTGTAGCTTTGCTGGTAAATGCTTAAAAACCTTCTAACAAAAGGGATACTGAAAAGCCTTGATTGTAAGGCTTTTTTTGTGTTTTTGTGATAGAATATAGGTAGTTATAATCGAGAGCAACTAAGAAGCAGTAACAAATATTACATATAAAATAATCAAAATAAGGAAGATAAAATGACAGAAATTGACAAAAATAATTTAAAAAATTATCTTTATTGTACATTTGGAATTACTTATATAGCTTGGGGGATTCTTGCCATCTTTACGCAATCTCATATTTTTGGATTAGAAACGATTATAGGAAGAACATTACATATAGTAGGTGCACTTGGACCAGCTATTGCAAGTGGCTTTTATTTGAAAAGGAATAATATAAAATTTAAACATTTTCTATTTAGTAAGAAAGAAAATAGTAGTATTTATTTCATTATTCATTTGTTAGCAATTTTGATACTATTTTCTGTATCTTCCTTAGAATTAAATGAAGTATCAATTTATATGATGCCATTATTCTTTATACAACTAATTTTTTTTGGTGGTGGACATGAAGAATTAGGATGGAGAGGAATATTACAGCCGTTACTTGATAAAAAATATACTTATTGGCAATCTAATTTGATTGTAGGGATCGATTTGGGGAATATGGCATCTGCCTTTATGGTTTATAGTTGGAGAAAGTCATCAAGGATTTCCTTTTTATTTTTATTTTTTTAATATATACATTATTTTTTTAAGTTTTTGTTTTTAGGGCTTCTTTACCGTCAAACGAAAATCTGTGGGATACTGTATATTATTTCATGCGTTCGCAAATTTGTTAAATCTCTATTTTGTGTTAAAAATTAATGTTATTTTTATTATCATTTTTATTGCTTATTTAATTTATACAATATTGGCGAGTAATAGAATTAGTAAGGAAAAGAATTTGTATCTAAAATAACTGGATAAACTCTAGAAAATGAAAATGATTTTGTTCAAGGTAATAAAGTAGAAATAACGAACATTTATATGAAAGGTTTTGAGTATACATGAGTCTCTTATTTGAAGAATTTAAAACCATTTGTTTCCATTTAAATCGAGTTGGAATTACACCAACACTGATGGGTTCTTTGGGATTGGAGTATAGAACGAAAGAAAATTGGGAGCCGTCTGACATTGACATTCATGTGCCTGGTGACCCTAGAGGTTGGGAAGCACCTGATCATCTCAGAATTTATGACTGGGACAAGATAATGAAAGTGATGAAAGACATAGGCTACGTCTTAATAGATATTCATGAGCATGAATTCCAAAAGGATAGAGTGAGTGTTGAATTTGGAAGTATCGATTCCTTACTTGATTTTGCAGGAGTTTCGGAATCGGATATAGAGCTTATTCACATTGAAGGCATCACTTTTCGTCTTCCAAGTATAGAGCAATATCTAAGTATTTACAAAGCTTCTTCTCAAGACTCCTATCGAAATGATCACAATAACAATAAGGATTTTAAAAAGATTGAGTGGCTGGAAAGACATTTGTAAATTATCATATGAAAAGTAGTAAGTTGTAAGACTGGTTGCTTTTTTATTTTTATTATCATTTTTGTTAGTTATTTAATTTATACTATATTCGCTAGTAATAGAATTAGTAAAGAAAAAAGATTTTAAAATTTAGATCAGGATACCCATTATTAAAGGTAACATTCTATCTAGATAATCGATGTTAGAGATTGTCTGTTTAAAGTGGTATCACAGCTTGTTCAAACAGATTAAACAAAGATGTAGCTAGGAATGTCTTACAGTAAGGAGTTTAAATATGAAATTCCATGAATTTGGTGATAAGAATTTGCCTTCTATCTTGCTGATACATGGCGGTGGCAGTTCTTGGTGGAATTATCTTCGTCAAGCACGGATCTTATCGGAGAAGTATCGTGTCATTCTACCCACCTTGAATGGCCACGGCGAAGAATATCAACTTGATTATGCTTCTACTGAAGATTCTGCTTTGGAGATTCTGGACTATATCAAAGCAAACTGTGGTGGGAAATTGTTTGCAATCGGTGGTGTTTCACTTGGTGGTCAAATTACTATGGAGCTTTTGTCAATAGACAGAGATATAGCTGAGAAAGCCATCATAGATGGAAGCCTCTGTATTCCTCAACCAAGGTTGGCTAAAATCAGTATTTTTCTGGTACGTCTATTTGGCAAACTAATAATTAGTAAATTCTCTTGCAAACTTCAGTTAAGCATGATGAACAAACTCTATCCTAAACTCGCTTATCCAGAGGAACTAAAAGATTATTATTTGGAGGATCTGCCAAGGACGCCTATCAAAACATTGGTGACCATTTACAAAACCTATATGGGGCATTACAAGCTAAAGGATACGATTTCTGTTAATAAGGCGCAGGTTCTTTATATTTATGGTGAAAAAGAATTGAACTGTGTGAAAGCATCAGCGAAATTATTTCAACAACTGCATCCAAATACGATTTTGTATGAAGCTAAGGGCTATAACCATGGCTATTTATCAGCTTACCTGCCTCAAGAGTGGATTAATTTGGTGGTGCCATTTTTTTAAAGAGTGATTCATTGGAAATGTGTAATGAATCTGATATATCATAAGGAGGAATCTGATGCTAGGAGCAATAGTTGGAGATATTGTTGGTTCT
>BNJT01002828.1_pt1 | contig 213853 bp, 314 predicted proteins | sample 8540491 | NCBI WGS metagenome assembly BNJT01 (sample SAMD00202455, study PRJDB9452) | human saliva metagenome | host: Homo sapiens
AGAGTCAAGCTCCAAAGCATCGATAGAGAAAGAAAAAAAGAGCTAACTGCTCTTTTTCTCATATGCTCATTTACTCCGCCAGTAGGACTCGAACCTACGACATCATGATTAACAGTCATGCGCTACTACCAACTGAGCTATGGCGGATAATAGCTAAGCGACTACCATATCTCACAGGGGGCAACCCCCAACTACTTCCGGCGTTCTAGGGCTTAACTTCTGTGTTCGGCATGGGTACAGGTGTATCTCCTAGGGCTATCGTCACTTAACTAGCTGAATTAACTTGCAATATCTATTGCCCTGTCAACTCAAAATTGAATAACTACTCAAACCTCACAATACTTTGCCAAAAACGCTGTGCTCAATGAAAATTGGATAAGTCCTCGAGCTATTAGTATTAGTCCGCTCCATGTGTCGCCACACTTCCACTCCTAACCCTATCTACCTGATCTTCTCTCAGGGCTCTTACTAACTTGCGTTATGGGAAATCTCATCTTGAGGTGGGTTTCACACTTAGATGCTTTCAGCGTTTATCCCTTCCCTACATAGCTACCCAGCGATGCCTCTGGCAGAGACAACTGGTACACCAGCGGTAAGTCCACTCTGGTCCTCTCGTACTAGGAGCAGATCCTCTCAAATTTCCTACGCCCGCGACGGATAGGGACCGAACTGTCTCACGACGTTCTGAACCCAGCTCGCGTGCCGCTTTAATGGGCGAACAGCCCAACCCTTGGGACCGACTACAGCCCCAGGATGCGACGAGCCGACATCGAGGTGCCAAACCTCCCCGTCGATGTGAACTCTTGGGGAGATAAGCCTGTTATCCCCAGGGTAGCTTTTTATCCGTTGAGCGATGGCCCTTCCATGCGGAACCACCGGATCACTAAGCCCGACTTTCGTCCCTGCTCGAGTTGTAGCTCTCGCAGTCAAGCTCCCTTATACCTTTACACTCTGCGACTGATTTCCAACCAGTCTGAGGGAACCTTTGGGCGCCTCCGTTACCTTTTAGGAGGCGACCGCCCCAGTCAAACTGCCCGTCAGACACTGTCTCCGATAGGGATCACCTATCCGGGTTAGAGTGGCCATAACACAAGGGTAGTATCCCAACAACGCCTCCATCGAAACTGGCGTCCCGATCTCTATGGCTCCTACCTATCCTGTACATGTGGCACAGACACTCAATATCAAACTGCAGTAAAGCTCCATGGGGTCTTTCCGTCCTGTCGCGGGTAACCTGCATCTTCACAGGTACTAAAATTTCACCGAGTCTCTCGTTGAGACAGTGCCCAAATCATTACGCCTTTCGTGCGGGTCGGAACTTACCCGACAAGGAATTTCGCTACCTTAGGACCGTTATAGTTACGGCCGCCGTTTACTGGGGCTTCAATTCATACCTTCGCGTTACTCGCTAAGCACTCCTCTTAACCTTCCAGCACCGGGCAGGCGTCACCCCCTATACATCATCTTACGATTTAGCAGAGAGCTGTGTTTTTTTGATAAACAGTTGCTTGGGCCTATTCACTGCGGCTGACCTAAAGTCAGCACCCCTTCTCCCGAAGTTACGGGGTCATTTTGCCGAGTTCCTTAACGAGAGTTCTCTCGCTCACCTGAGGCTACTCGCCTCGACTACCTGTGTCGGTTTGCGGTACGGGTAGAGTATGATACATCGCTAGAAGCTTTTTCTTGGCAGTGTGACATCACTCACTTCGCTACTAAACTTCGCTCCCCATCACAGCTCAACGTTATAGGTATAAGCATTTGACTCATACCACGCCTCACTGCTTAGACAGTACACTTCCAGTCGTACGCTTTGAGTTAGCCTACTGCGTCCCTCCATCACTTCATACTCTAGTACAGGAATATCAACCTGTTGTCCATCGGATACACCCTTTCGGTCTCTCCTTAGGTCCCCGACTAACCCAGGGCGGACGAGCCTTCCCCTGGAAACCTTAGTCTTACGGTGGACAGGGATTCTCACCCTGTCTTTCGCTACTCATACCGGCATTCTCACTTCTATGCGTTCCAGCGCTCCTCACGGTACACCTTCTCCACACATAGAACGCTCTCCTACCATACCTATAAAGGTATCCACAGCTTCGGTAAATTGTTTTAGCCCCGGTACATTTTCGGCGCAGGGTCACTCGACTAGTGAGCTATTACGCACTCTTTGAATGAATAGCTGCTTCTAAGCTAACATCCTAGTTGTCTGTGCAACCCCACATCCTTTTCCACTTAACAATTATTTTGGGACCTTAGCTGGTGGTCTGGGCTGTTTCCCTTTCGACTACGGATCTTAGCACTCGCAGTCTGACTGCCGACCATAATTCATTGGCATTCGGAGTTTATCTGAGATTGGTAATCCGGGATGGACCCCTCACCCAAACAGTGCTCTACCTCCAAGAATCTTGATGTCGACGCTAGCCCTAAAGCTATTTCGGAGAGAACCAGCTATCTCCAAGTTCGTTTGGAATTTCTCCGCTACCCACAAGTCATCCAAGCACTTTTCAACGTGCCCTGGTTCGGTCCTCCAGTGCGTTTTACCGCACCTTCAACCTGCTCATGGGTAGGTCACATGGTTTCGGGTCTACGACATGATACTAAGACGCCCTATTCAGACTCGGTTTCCCTACGGCTCCGTCTCTTCAACTTAACCTCGCATCATAACGTAACTCGCCGGTTCATTCTACAAAGGCACGCTCTCACCCATTAACGGGCTCGAACTTGTTGTAGGCACACGGTTTCAGGTTCTATTTCACTCCCCTCCGGGGTGCTTTTCACCTTTCCCTCACGGTACTGGTTCACTATCGGTCACTAGGGAGTATTTAGGGTTGGGAGATGGTCCTCCCAGATTCCGACGGGATTTCACGTGTCCCGCCGTACTCAGGATACTGCTAGGTACAGAATCTATTTTAAAATACGAGGCTCTTACTCTCTTTGGCTGACCTTTCCCAAGTCATTCTTCTATAAAATTCTGAGTCCACATTGCAGTCCTACAACCCCGAAGAGTAAACTCTTCGGTTTGCCCTCCTGCCGTTTCGCTCGCCGCTACTAAGGCAATCGCTTTTTGCTTTCTCTCCTGCAGCTACTTAGATGTTTCAGTTCACTGCGTCTTCCTCCTCATCTCCTTAACAGAGATGGGTAACAGGTATTACCTGTTGGGTTCCCCCATTCGGACATCCCCCGGATCGTGCGCTTACTTACAGCTCCTCGAGGCATTTCGTCGTTTGTCACGTCCTTCTTCGGCTCCTAGTGCCAAGGCATCCACCGTGCGCCCTTACTAACTTAACCTTATTTTTGACCTTTCAGTCTTAAACTCATTAATATTCACAGCGTTTTCGGTTTATTTTCTTGTTACTATTTGATATAGTTATTCAATTTTTCAATGGACTAGTTTGGAACTGATCACTATCCAATGGAGCCCTAGCGGGATCGAACCGCTGACCTCCTGCGTGCAAAGCAGGCGCTCTCCCAGCTGAGCTAAGGCCCCACAAGACCTCTCAAAACTAAACAAGACCCAATCGTGCATTCCGTTTTTTCCTTAGAAAGGAGGTGATCCAGCCGCACCTTCCGATACGGCTACCTTGTTACGACTTCACCCCAATCATCTATCCCACCTTAGGCGGCTGGCTCCTAAAAGGTTACCTCACCGACTTCGGGTGTTACAAACTCTCGTGGTGTGACGGGCGGTGTGTACAAGGCCCGGGAACGTATTCACCGCGGCGTGCTGATCCGCGATTACTAGCGATTCCGACTTCATGTAGGCGAGTTGCAGCCTACAATCCGAACTGAGACTGGCTTTAAGAGATTAGCTTGCCGTCACCGACTTGCGACTCGTTGTACCAGCCATTGTAGCACGTGTGTAGCCCAGGTCATAAGGGGCATGATGATTTGACGTCATCCCCACCTTCCTCCGGTTTATTACCGGCAGTCTCGCTAGAGTGCCCAACTGAAATGATGGCAACTAACAATAGGGGTTGCGCTCGTTGCGGGACTTAACCCAACATCTCACGACACGAGCTGACGACAACCATGCACCACCTGTCACCGCTGTCCCGAAGGAAAACTCTATCTCTAGAGCGGGCATCGGGATGTCAAGACCTGGTAAGGTTCTTCGCGTTGCTTCGAATTAAACCACATGCTCCACCGCTTGTGCGGGCCCCCGTCAATTCCTTTTGAGTTTCAACCTTGCGGTCGTACTCCCCAGGCGGAGTGCTTAATGCGTTAGCTGCGGCACTGAGTCCCCGGAAAGGGACCCAACACCCTAGCACTCATCGTTTACGGCGTGGACTACCAGGGTATCTAATCCTGTTTGCTCCCCACGCTTTCGAGCCTCAGCGTCAGTTACAGACCAGAGAGCCGCTTTCGCCACCGGTGTTCCTCCATATATCTACGCATTTCACCGCCACATGGAATTCCACCTCCCTTCTGCACTCAAGTTAAACAGTTTCCAAAGCGTACTATGGTTAAGCCACAGCCTTTAACTTCAGACTTATCTAACCGCCTGCGCTCGCTTTACGCCCAATAAATCCGGACAACGCTCGGGACCCTACGTATTACCGCGGCTGCTGGCACGTAGTTAGCCGTCCCTTTCTGGTAAGATACCGTCACAGTGTGAACTTTCCACTCTCACACTCGTTCTTCTCTTACAACAGAGCTTTACGATCCGAAAAACCTTCTTCACTCACGCGGCGTTGCTCGGTCAGACTTCCGTCCATTGCCGAAGATTCCCTACTGCTGCCTCCCTGTAGGAGTCTGGGCCGTGTCTCAGTCCCAGTGTGGCCGATCACCCTCTCAGGTCGGCTATGTATCGTCGCCTTGGTGAGCCGTTACCCTCACCAACTAGCTAATACAACGCAGGTCCATCTGGTAGTGATGCAATTGCACCTTTCAATCAGACTATCATGCAATATCACTGTTATGCGGTATTAGCTATCGTTTCCAATAGTTATCCCCCGCTACCAGGCAGGTTACCTACGCGTTACTCACCCTGTTCGCAACTCATCCAGAAGAGCAAGCTCCTCCTTCAGCGTTCTACTTGCATGTATTAGGCACGCCGCCAGCGTTCGTCCTGAGCCAGGATCAAACTCTCATTTAAAATAGTTTGAGTTCTCACTCATTTCTGTCACTGACAGATTTATTGTTTTTTTCATTGTTCAGTACTACAACATCATGTTGTAGCGCCCTGCACATTGGTTCGTCTTGTTCAGTTTTTCAAAGGTCTTTATCGCTCCTCGAGCGACAACTATATTAGTATATCACCTATCCATCCCCTTGTCAACACTTTTTTTGAAATTTTTATCTTTTTCAATTTTATTTCCTAACACCATCAATATCACTGATAAATCAATAACTAAATAGGGAAAAGGTAACCTCTTCCTACCTCTCCCTTATTCTCTATAGCACCGTGCTGCTAAAGTCGCTTAATGCTCTAGCTACAATTAAATTCATTCAAATATACTCAAACTAGTATAATACACAGTCCAATCAATCACATAAAGAAATTTACTTCAGCTTTCTATTAGAGTTAAAAGAAATTACTTTATCTCTCATTCATAAGCGGTAACAAGTAGCACTCTTCCCCTTCTTTTCGTTTCTCCAGACCTTTAACAGCTAATTGAAGGAGATCAGCTGCAAATGATTGAATAGAGTCTTGATCCGCTTGTGTTAACTCTGATTTGCGAATACTTTCTGCGCAGCCTTTTATAGTTACGCCCCTCTAATTTGAAGAAATCACAATCTTTAAGATAAGCGGTCACTTCCTCAAGATTAGCCAACAATCCCAAATGAAAAGCTGCTGGTGCAAATGTTCTATCCAGAGGCTGAGCGCAAGTGCTCCTAAATTCGATCGTTCCTCGCGTTGTCAAATCTTGGTACTGGTAACTTCTGTGATTACAAAAATCATCTGCATGGGGGATTATTAGGCTTTCCTTGCCACTTAAATTGTATCCCTTGATTTGCTCCTGCTTTAGATACTCTTCAGCTACGATAGGAGGAAAATAATAGGTTTCACCCTCTCGCTCAACATTGAAAATGGCTGTATGATTTAAATAATTGAAAAAAATCTTCCTCATCTTTGAAATCATGGGGATTAACACCGACATTTTTCTACTAACAAGCCATGCATGGACTCTTCCCAGAAGCGGTCTCTCGAGATTCTAGTGTTGAAAATCTTCTGTAAGTAATTCTGAATTGGCAAAAAGATAAGCTTTGGCAGCCTCGATTTGATTAAAGGCGTTAATTACCTGTATGAAATTTGCCCGTGAAACATCTAACTGTACCTGGCTCCCACAGATAAAGCTACCATAATCAGGATGGCGATGGAAGAAATCTCCTCCAATTTTCTCACTCAAAGCTAGATATTGCATTAACATTTGATAGCGGGGATATTTAACAGGACCATTATCATTCTCCTTCCAGAATGGATGTAAACCATGTCCCTGAAGCTCATGATGACTTTTGCGCAAAATCTTTTGAATGGTGTCTAGGTAATGATTAAAGCGTCTTTCGACTTCCTGAATCGTTTTCGCTTTTTCAAATGCAAATTCTAAAATATTATAAGACACTTCAAAAAGTATCCGATCTTCGCTATCTGAAGCTTTTTTAACTGGATAGGATTGCCCTCTGAATCTCTTCTTTCTACGATAAAGCCATAGTCTGAATTCAGCCTTACTAACAGCTCCTTTGTTACACGAGTATCTGTCGCACCTCCCTGAAGATTCACAATCGGAAATTCTAACTCAACCCCAATGTATAAGTCTGGATTTTCTTTTATGTTTGCCAAATAACGTTCTTTCAAAATAGCAATCGAATCTTGCATTTCTTCTCCTTCCCCTCAACAAAGTTTTTCTTTTCCCATTCAAAAACGCCTGCTTACGAAATTGTTTTTCACTAAAAGCAATTTCGTAAACAAGCGTCTACCCTTTCATCATGATGATGAGTGTTCCCGCTAGGAAAATTCCTAGCGGTAGACCAGAGCTAGACTAAGAGTATAAGAACTCCATCATCATAACACTCAACAAAATTGATAAAAATTATACTAATTCAATAATTGCCATTGGCGCAGCATCCCCACGGCGTGGTTCAGTCTTAAGAATACGAGTGTATCCACCATTGCGCTCAGCATAGCGAGGTGCCAATTCAGAGAATAATTTTTGAAGAGCTGTAGTTGTAGTATACTTGTTAGTCTCTTCATTGTAGTTTTCTGATGCAATTTCGTTACGTACAAAAGCTGCTGCTTGACGACGAGCATGCAAGTCACCACGTTTACCCAAGAGTAATCATTTTTTTCAACTGTTTTACGGATTTCTTTAGCACGAGCTTCAGTTGTTACGATTGATTCATTGATAATCAAGTCAGTAGTCAAATCACGAAGCATTGCTTTACGTTGTGAGCTAGTGCGTCCTAGTTTACGGTAAGCCATGTATTCCTCCTTTATTTATCATTTCTTAACCCAAGACCAAGGTCAGCAAGTTTAACTTTAACTTCTTCAAGACTCTTGCGGCCCAAGTTACGAACTTTCATCATTTCAGGCTCAGATTTTTCTGTCAAATCAAAGACAGTATTAATTCCTGCACGTTTCAGACAGTTATATGAACGAACTGATAGATCCAATTCTTCAATAGTACGTTCCAAAATGCGATCATCTGAAGATTTCTCTGCTTCCTTCATCACATCAGTTGAAATAGCAACTTCTGTTAAATCTGTAAAGAGGTTCAGATGCTCTGTCAGGATACGAGCTGATAGTCCCAAAGCGTCTTCGGGAATAATTGTTCCATTCGTTAAAATTTCAAGGGTAAGTTTATCAAAACCATCGTTGCTACCAACACGAGCTGGTTCAACCTGGTAATTTACTTTTGTCACAGGCGTATAGATAGAATCTACCGCAAGTGTGCCTACTGGTGCATCATCTTTTTTATTTTCATCAGCTGGTACATATCCACGACCGCTGTTCACAGCCATTTTCGCTTTAAAGCGAGCACCTTCACTGATTGTAAAGAGATAATGATCAGGGTTTACAATTTCGATATCACTGTCTGTCAAAAATATCTCCAGCAGTTACTTCTGCAGGACCTTCAACATCCAGTTCAATCATCTTTTCGTCTTGGACGTAAGATTTTACAGCAATCCCCTTGATGTTCAGAATGATCTGCATAACATCTTCACGGACCCCAGAAATCGTATCAAATTCGTGCAATACTCCTTCAATGTTGATAGAAGTCACTGCTGCACCTGGAAGTGAGGCGAGAAGTACACGACGAAGCGAGTTCCCAAGCGTTGTACCGTAACCGCGTTCTAGCGGCTCAACTACAAACTTGCCATAATTTTTATTTTCATCAATTTTTGTTATATTTGGTTTTTCAAACTCAATCATTTAGTTAACTCCCTCTTAAACGAAAAGCAGTGTAATTGTTTATGATTATACACGGCGACGTTTTGGAGGACGAGCACCATTGTGTGGCACAGGAGTCACATCACGAATAGCAGTTACTTCCAGACCAGCTGCAGCAAGTGCACGAATAGCTGACTCACGACCAGAACCTGGACCTTTAACTGTAACTTCAACTGATTTAAGACCGTGTTCTTGTGCAGACTTAGCAGCTAGCTTCAGATGCCATTTGGGCAGCAAATGGTGTAGATTTACGAGAACCTTTGAAACCAAGAGCACCAGCAGATGACCAAGCAATCGCATTACCATGCACATCAGTAATCATAACAATAGTGTTATTAAATGTAGCGTGAATATGTGCAATACCAGATTCGATATTTTTCTTCACACGACGTTTACGTGTTGGTTTAGCCAAGACTTTTACCTCCTATATTATTTTTTCTTACCTGCAATCGCAACGGCTTTACCTTTACGAGTACGAGCATTGTTTTTAGTGTTTTGTCCACGGACAGGAAGTCCACGACGGTGACGGATACCACGGTATGAACCGATTTCCATCAAACGTTTGATGTTAAGGTTTACTTCACGACGAAGGTCACCTTCAACTTTGATTGCATCCACTTCACGACGGATAGCGTCTTCTTGATCTGATGTCAAATCTTTGACACGGATATCTTCTGAGATTCCAGCCGCAGCCAAAAATTTTTCTTAGATGTTGGAAGTCCGATACCATACACGTAAGTAAGTGAAACGACTACACGTTTGTCATTTGGAATGTCAACTCCAGCAATACGAGCCATATTTTCTCCTTTCTATCTTATCCTTGACGTTGTTTGTGTTTTGGATTTGCTGGGCAAATTACCATAACACGACCATTACGACGAATAACTTTACAGTATTCGCAAATTGGTTTGACCGATGGTCTTACTTTCATTTCTTATCCCTCCAAGTTTTTCGATTATTTAAAGCGGTAAGTGATCCGTCCACGTGTCAAATCATATGGACTCATCTCGACAGTAACACGATCTCCCGCTAAAATACGAATATAGTTTTTACGAATTTTACCAGAAACTGTTGCTAAAATCTGATGTCCATTTTCAAGTTCAACCGTAAACATTGCATTCGGCATCGTATCAACTACTTTGCCTTCGACTTCAATCACATCGTCTTTTGCCACGCAAAAGCACCTCCCTAAATTTCGATAGATTCCTCTGAGCACAGAGGTAACAATTATAAGTCAGACTAACTCATTGTATCACTACTTGTCAAATATTGCAAGCGGGAAAAACGCTTTTATTTTAAATTTGACAAGACTTTTTCGATATCTGAGAAGACTGCCTCAATCTCTTGATTGCCCTGAATGTCGTGAACGAGTCCTTGAGCACGGTAATGATCAATAATTGGTTGGCCTTGAGCGATATTAACATCCAAACGACGTTTTACTGTTTCAGGTTTGTCGTCTTCACGTTGATAGTAATCTTCTTCTTTGTAATCCACTGGTGGGTTGAAAACTTTGTGGAAGGTTTCCCCTGTTTCGCGGTGAATAATCCGTCCGCTCAAACGTTCTAACAAACTATCTGGATTAACTTCGATATTGATAACTGCATCAAGTTGGATGCCCAGATCCGCAAGGATTTGATCCAAAGCATGGGCTTGATCAATTGTCCGTGGATAACCATCCAACAAGAAACCAGTTTTCTTTAATATCATCCTGTGCCAAGCGCTCTTTCACGATTCCGTTCGTCACTTCATCTGGCACCAACTCGCCTTTAGAAATGTAGGATTTCGCTAAAACACCCATTTCTGTTTCATTGGCCATAGCAGCACGGAACATATCCCCAGTTGAAATATGTGCCACGTGGAATTGTTCCACAATTTTGGCTGCTTGTGTTCCCTTGCCTGCACCTGGCAAGCCCATAATCAAAAGATTCATGTTTTGTCTCCTTTTTTTGTTTTTTAAAGCAATCTATTAAAACACTTAATAAACTTTTTTAAAAAAACAAAATAGAAGGTTGACTAAGTCAACCTATTTCTATTCTGTTGTAGTATCCATAAATCCGACATACTTTCGCTTCAGAAGGTAGCCTTCCAACTGTTTCATCCCTTCAATACCAGTCGAAATGATGATAAGAAGACTAGTTCCTCCAAGAGCAACTGCATCGGTCAGACCGAAAAGATCTTTGGCTAGGATCGGAATGATTGTGATAATTCCTAGGAATAGTGAGCCAACTGTCGCCAAACGGCGAAGCAATTTAGACATATATTCTTCCGTTCCCTTACCTGGACGAACACCTGGGATATAGGCTCCACTCTTTTTGTAAATTCTCTGCCGTCTTTTTCAGGATTAATTTGTACAAATGTATAAAAGAAAGTAAAGAGAATAATCAAGAGAGCATAGGTAAACATACCACTGATGGTTGTAGTCGCCAGAAGCGCCTGCGCCGTCCGAACCCATGATGCGTTATAGCCCATAGCACTTACAAATTGGAAGATAGCTGCTGGAGCAGCTGTAATCGAACTTGCAAAGATAACTGGGATAACACCAGCAGGATTTACTTTTAACGGTAGGTAGGAACTTGAAGGGGCACCTTGAGCAATCTTCGTATATTGAATTGGAATTTTGTACTCAGCTTGTTGCACAAAGGTTGTGAAATAGATAATCACCAAAACTGCAACAATTAAAATCCCAACGAAAATCAAAGACGAATTGAGTCGATCGCTCGGGATATTAACAAAGTAATCTTCATAGATCCCTTTGATCATACCAGGAATACCAGATACAATCCCTGCAAAGATAATCATGGATACACCATTACCATAACCCTTATCTGTGATTTGCTCTCCTAACCAAGTCACAATAACTGAACCTGTCGTGAGGAGGGCACCAATCAAAAGATAGGTTTGCCAATTTGGATTCGCTACTAGTTTAGTTCTTGACAAAGTCGCAAATCCAGCTGTAATCCCGATGGATTGGACAAAGGCCAATACCAGGGAAATATAGCGAGTTGCTTGATTAAGCTTTCTCCGTCCGACTTCCCCTTGCTTGCCCCACTCTACAAATTTTGGAAGCAAGTCCATTTGTAAGAGCTGAACCACGATTGAAGCCGTGATATAGGGACTAACCCCCAAGGGCAAAAACAGAGAAGTTACGCATGGCATTCCCAGAAACCAAACTAAGCATGTTTAAGAAAGGTAAATCGCTTAAACTGTTCAATGCTTTCGCATTAATTCCTGGAACGGTTATAGTTGTACCAATACGGAAAACTAAGATAATGAACAGTGTGAACAAAAATCTTAGACCGTACTTGTTTTATTTTAAGTGCGTCTTTTAATAGCTTGAAAAACATAGGTCACCTCTCTTAGATGACTTCGACTGAACCACCTTTAGCAGTGATAGCTTCTTCAGCTGATTTAGAGAATTTAGCTGCTTTAACAGTCAACTTCTTAGTCAATTCTCCGTTACCAAGAATCTTAACACCAGATTTTTCAGCTTTTACAATACCTGCTTCGATGAGAACAACTGGAGTTACTTCTGCACCATCTTCAAAAGACATTTAATTGGTCAAGGTTAACAATCGCGTATTCTTTACGGTTTACATTCAAGAAACCACGTTTTGGTACACGACGGAACAATGGAGTTTGTCCACCTTCAAAACCAAGACGAACACCGCCACCGCTACGTGCTTTTTGACCTTTTTGACCGCGACCAGAAGTTTTACCGTTACCTGATGAAGTACCGCGACCAACACGGTTGCGAACTTTACGTGAACCTGCAGCAGGTTGTAATTCATGAAGTTTCATTATTTTTTTCTCCTCTTTTGTAAAATGCTAGCGCTCGTACCAGAGAAAAGGTGTCTCTGATACAAACTCGCCTATACATATATTTAGTTTTAGGGGCTGAGAAAATTCTCAAATCCCCTAATGTATCTTAATAAAAGTTTTTCAGCTAAGGCTTACTTAACTTCTTCAACAGTTACCAAGTGAGATACAGCAGTGATCATACCACGTACCGCTGGATTGTCTTCTTTGATAACTGAGCTGTTCAATTTGCCAAGTCCAAGTGCTACAACAGTTTTTACGTTGTGACGGGATGCGTCCGATTGGAGACTTAGTCAAAGTAATTTTTAATTTGAGCCATGAGTTCCCCTTTCTTAAGCCAAGTCAGAAACTGAAATACCACGAAGGGCAGCAACTTCTTCAGCGCGTTTCAATTGTTTCAAGCCTTCAACAGTTGCGCGAACGATGTTGATTGGAGTGTTTGAACCAAGTGATTTAGATGTAACATCTGCCACACCTGCCAATTCGATGACGGCACGAACAGCACCACCAGCAGCAACTCCAGAACCTTCAACAGCTGGCTTAAGCAATACTTTCGCTCCACCAAATTCTGAAAGAACTTCGTGAGGAATAGTTGTACCAACCATTGGAACTTCGATCAAGTTTTTTTCTTCGCATCTTCAACTGCTTTACGGATAGCTTCTGGTACTTCTTGAGCTTTACCAGTACCGAAACCAACACGACCATTGCGGTCACCAACTACTACAAGAGCTGCAAAACGAAGACGACGTCCACCTTTAACAACTTTAGTAACACGGTTGACTGCAACTAAGCGTTCTTCAAGTTCAACTGCATTGTCTTTAAATGCCATTTTCTAGTGTCCTCCCTATTAGAATTTCAATCCGTTTTCACGAGCTGCATCAGCCAAAGCTTTTACACGTCCGTGATAGAGATATCCACCGCGGTCAAACACCACTTCAGAAATACCTTTAGCAACTGCACGTTCTGCAACGAGTTTACCTACAACAACGGCTTGTTCAGTTTTAGTTCCTTTTGAAACTTCTTTGTCAAGAGTTGAAGCGCTTGCGAGCGTTACACCCGCTACGTCATCAATCACTTGAGCGTAGATGCCTGTATTAGAACGGAATACGTTCAAACGTGGGCGATCAGCAGTTCCAGAGAGTTTTTCCGCGAACGCGACGGTGGCGTTTTTGGCGGATTTTATTTTTATCTGGTTTCGTAATCACAATTTTTCACCTCTTATTTTTATTGACGTGCCTTAGCACAAAATCGGAAAAATAAATTGGCTGGCTGAAAAGATCAGCCAATCAATATTATTTACCAGTTTTACCTTCTTTGCGGCGAACGAATTCACCAACGTAACGGATACCTTTACCTTTATATGGTTCTGGTGCACGAAGGCTACGTACATAAGCAGCTGTTTGTCCAACTGCTTCTTTTGAAATTCCGCTAACAACGATTGTTGTTGGGTTTGGAAGTTCAAAAGTAATTCCTTCTGGAGCTTCAACTTCGTCTGGATGAGATTTACCAACAGCCAAGACAAGTTTTTATCCTTGAAGTTGTGCACGGTAACCAACCCCACGCATTTCAAGTTCTTTCTTGAATCCTTCTGATACTCCAACAACCATGTTGTTCAAAAGGGCACGAGTAGTTCCGTGGATTGTTTTCATTTCTTTTGAATCGTTTGGACGGTGAAGAGTTACTTCAGTTCCTTCCACACGGATTTCAATATCTTTTGAGAACTCACGAGTCAGTTCTCCTTTAGGTCCTTTTACAGTTACAACGTTGTCATTGTTAGTGATTTCAACACCAGCAGGCAACACGATAACTTTATTACCAATACGTGACATGTTTATTTTCTCCTGTTAAATTGTCAGGCCATTACAGCCAGTTTTCACGGGGGGCATTCGGATTAGAGCAAACCTAGTTTCTTTCGAAAAGCTTTGACAAACTCCTGATATTCTGTCAATACATCAATAGCCGCAGGACTATAACCAATTTCACATAAAAGAGATACAAGGTCATCTTTTGACAATTCAGCCAAAGCGTCTTCTGCAACAATAAGTTTTTCATTCAATTCAGTAGCTTTCATCTTTTTCTCCTAAACTAATTTACTCTCTATTTAGCTGATCAGTAAATCAGCTAAATTGAACACGAGCTATGGTCTGTGTGAAAAAGACAAATCTTCCTAGAGTGTTAACACTCTTTGTCAGATTTCCTATTTTCACATTGCCCATGACGCTCTTTGTATCTTGATTTTACCAAACGTAAGCGATAACTTCTCCACCAACGTTCTTTTGGCGTGCTTCTTTATCAGTCAGCAAACCTTCAGATGTTGAAAGAATAGCAATTCCAAGTCCGTTCAAGACTTTTGGAAGGTCTTCGCGTTTCTTGTAAACACGAAGTCCTGGTTTAGAAACACGTTTCAAGTTAGTGATAACTTTTTCACCATTTTGTCCGTATTTAAGGAAGACACGGATGATGCCTTGTTTGTCATCTTCGATGATTTCAACGTTTTTTACAAAACCTTCACGCTTCAGGATTTCAGCAATCCCTTTTTTGATGTTTGATGCAGGTACTTCAAGTACTTCGTGGTTCGCTTGATTAGCGTTACGGATACGAGTCAAAAAGTCTGCAATTGGGTCAGTCATAACCATTTTATATTTCTCCTCTTACTAGTAGTTTGCAAGCTGCACTTGCTAGTTAATGATTGAGCTAGGCTCAGAATATGTTTTCTAGGCTTCAATTCCTAAGTGAGTCTAGGCATCTGCTTGCAGGCATAACTTGAGTTAGGCAAAAGCAGATAACGACGAATCACGACGGGATTGGAAGCTAGAATTACCAAGATGCTTTGGTAACGCCAGGGATTTGTCCTTTGTATGCTAATTCACGGAAGCAAACACGGCAAAGTTTAAACTTGCGGTAAACTGAATGTGGACGGCCACATTTTTCACAACGAGTATAAGCTTGAGTAGAGAACTTCGCTGGGCGTTTGTTCTTAGCAATCATTGATTTTTTAGCCATTAGTTTTACCTCCTATATTATTTTGCAAAAGGCATTCCAAGGCCTGTAAGCAATGCACGTGACTCTTCGTCAGTGTTAGCAGTTGTTACGATAACGATGTCAAGACCACGAGTCTTATCAACGTCATCAAAGTTGATTTCTGGGAAGATCAATTGTTCTTTCACACCAAGTGTGTAGTTTCCGCGTCCATCAAATGATTTTGTTGGAACACCATGGAAGTCACGCACACGTGGAAGTGATACAGTAAACCAATTTATCCAAGAACTCATACATACGTTCGCCACGAAGGGTTACTTTTAGCACCGATCGCTACACCTTCACGAAGACGGAAGCCGGCGATTGATTTTTTTAGCTTTAGTGATAAGTGGTTTTTTGACCTGAGATAAGAGCCAATTCTTCAGCAGCTTTTTTTCAAGGTTTTTTTAGCGTTTGATACAGCGTCACCGACACCCATGTTCAAAACGATTTTTATCCACTTTTTGGCACAGCCATAACAGATGAGTAGTTGAACTTTTTCAGTCAAAGCAGGTACTACTTCATTAAGATATTTTTTTCTTTTTAAACGATTTGCCATTATACTTCTCCTTTCCTTCGTGATTAGTCAAGCACTTCGCCTGATTTTTTTGTTGTAACGAACTTTTTTTGCCGTCTACAAACTTGTAACCAACGCGTCCTGCAACACCATTTTTTTGTCAAGAACTTGAACGTTTGACGCATGGATTGGTGCTTCTTTTTCTACGATAGCACCTTGAGGGTTTTTCGCTATTTGGTTTTTGGTGCTTCTTAATGATGTTAACACCTTCAACAACTACTTTGTTTACTTTTTGGAAGAGCTGCAACAACAAGTGCTTCAACACCCTTGTCCTTACCAGCAATTACGCGAACTTTGTCGCCTTTTTTTACAAACATTATTAGGTTTCTCCTTTAATTTCTTACGCCCATGAGGGCACCCTGGAAAACTTCCAGGGGACTTGTTTGATTTTTAGATTAAAGTACTTCTGGAGCCAATGATACGATCTTCATGAAGCCGCCGTCACGCAATTCGCGAGCAACAGGGCCGAAGATACGAGTTCCGCGAGGAGTTTTGTCTTCACGGATGATGACTGCAGCGTTTTCGTCAAATTTGATGTATGAACCATCTTTACGACGAGCACCTGATTTAGTACGAACGATAACCGCTTTTACAACGTCACCTTTTTTAACCGCACCACCAGGAGTAGCTTGTTTTTACAGATGCAACGATGACATCACCGATGTTGGCGAACTTACGTCCTGAACCACCAAGAACTTTGATTGTCAGGATTTCGCGAGCACCGCTGTTGTCAGCAACTTTCAAACGAGTTTCTGTTTGAATCATTTAAGTTTTCTCCTTTCTGGTTTGATTAGATGATAACCGCTTCTTCAACAACTTCTACAAGACGGAAGCGTTTTTGTAGCTGAAAGCGGACGAGTTTCCATGATACGAACGATATCGCCTTCTTTTGGCAACATTGTTTTCATCATGTGCTTTGTACTTCTTAGAGTAGTTAATACGCTTACCATAGACTGGGTGGTTACGTTTTGTTTCAACTACAACTGTGATTGTCTTATCCATCTTGTCAGAAACGACGCGTCCGACGAGGGTTTTACGTTGATTACGTTCCATTTTAGAATTTCTCCTTTCCCAAGTCTATTATTTAACTTCTGATTGAACAGTTTTTGATACGTGCGATTTGTTTTTCACTTCTTTCAAACGCGCTGTCTGCTCCAATTGACCAGTAGCGGCTTGGAAACGAAGGTCAAACAATTCTTTCTTCAATTCATTTTCACGCTTCGCGAGTTCTTCTTGAGAAAGACCACGAAGTTCTTTAACAAAAATCTTGAATTTCTTTAAGTTTCATGCTTTTCTCCTTATTCTGCTTCACGCTTTACGAATTTACATTTAACTGGCAATTTGTGGCTTGCAAGACGAAGAGCTTCACGAGCGATTTCTTCTGATACGCCAGCGATTTCAAACATCACTTTACCACGTTTAACTGGTGCTACCCAACCTTCTGGAGCCCCTTTACCAGATCCCATCCGTACACCGATTGCTTTTTGCAGTGTATGATTTGTGTGGGAAGATTTTGATCCAAACTTTACCACCACGTTTCATGTAACGAGTCATAGCGATACGGGCAGCTTCGATTTGACGGTTAGTGATCCAGTGGCTAGTAGTTGCTTGAAGACCATATTCTCCAAAAGTTACTTCTTTACCACCTTTAGCTTCACCACGCATTTTTCCGCGGAATTCGCGACGGTGTTTAACACGTTTAGGTACTAACATTGGTTATTTTACCTCCTTTAGTGTTTTTACGAGCTGGAAGAACTTCACCACGGTAGATCCATACTTTAACACCAAGTTTACCGTAAGTAGTATCAGCTTCTTCCCAAGCGTAATCAATATCCGCACGAAGGGTGTGAAGTGGAACAGTTCCTTCAGAGTATCCTTCGCTACGAGCGATATCTGCACCGTTCAAACGACCTGATACTTGAGTTTTGATTCCTTTAGCTCCTGCACGCATTGTACGTTGGATTGCTTGTTTTTTTGAGCACGACGGAAAGCAACACGTTGCTCCAATTGACGAGCAATTCCTTCACCAACAAGGTGAGCATCCAAATCTGGAGATTTGATCTCGATGATGTTGATGTGTACTTGTTTTCCAGTTAATTTGTTAAGTTTTTGCACGAAGTGCATCAACGTTTGACTCCACCTTTTACCGATAACCATACCTGGTTTAGCAGTGTGAAGTGAAACGTTAACTTTGTTTACTGCGCGTTCGATTTCAATAGTTGAAACAGCTGCGTCAGCCAATTCTTTTTGAACGAATTTACGGATTGCAAGATCTTCATGAAGGTAATCCGCGTATTCTTTTTCAGCATACCATTTGGCATCCCAATCACGGATGATGCCGACACGCATACCAATTGGATGTACTTTTTGACCCACGATGTTACCTCCTTATTTTTCTGCAACAACCACAGTGATGTGGCTTTGTGCGTTTGTTGATTGGTGAAGCTGAACCTTTAGCACGTGGACGGAAAACGTTTCATAGTTGGTCCTTCGTTTGCGAAAGCTTCAGATACTACCAAGTTAGCTTTTTCCAAACCAAAGTTGTTTTCAGCATTAGCGATTGCAGAGATCAATACTTTTTCGATAATGCCAGCGGCTTTGTTTGGAGTGAATTTCAAGATTGCGATTGCGTCAGCGACGTTTTTACCACGGATATTGTCAAGAACTAGACGAGTTTTACGAGGTGAAACACGCACTGTACGAGCCATTGCTTTAGCTGAAGTAATTTCTGCCATTTATGTTCTCCTTATTTTCTACGTGTTTTCTTGTCGTCTGCAGCGTGACCTTTGTAAGTACGAGTTGGTGCAAATTCACCAAGCTTGTGACCTACCATGTCTTCTTGGATGTAAACAGGTACGTGTTTACGTCCGTCATAAACTGCGATAGTGTAACCAATGAAACTTGGGAAGATCGTTGAACGACGTGACCAAGTTTTGATAACTTTTTTCTTTTCGTCGTTAGCTTGAGCTTCAACTTTTTTCATCAAATGCTCATCGACGAAAGGTCCTTTTTTAAGACTGCGTCCCATTTTATTATTTTCTCCTTTAAATAAAGTACCACAGCGGCCTGCGCTGCTAGACAGCGCTACCGAGCTGGCGGATAGATTGTTTTAGATTATTTCTCGTTGCGACGACGAACGATAAGTTTGTCAGATTTCGCTTTCTTGTTACGAGTTTTAAGACCAAGAGCAGGTTTGCCCCATGGAGTAGATGGCGCTTTACGACCAACTGGTGCTTTACCTTCACCACCACCGTGTGGGTGATCGTTAGGGTTCATTACAGAACCGCGAACTGTTGGACGGATACCTTTCCAACGGCTACGACCTGCTTTACCAAGGTTAACCAAGCCATGTTGTTCGTTTCCGACAACACCAACTGTAGCACGGCAAGTACCAAGGATCATACGAACTTCGCCTGATTGAAGACGAACAAGAGTGTATTTACCTTCTTGACCCAGTACTTGAGCAGAAGCTCCAGCGGCACGGACCAATTCACCACCACGACCTGGTTTCAACTCAATGTTGTGAACCAAAGTACCAACTGGGATGTTAGCAAGTGGAAGAGCGTTACCGACTTTGATATCTGCTTCTGGACCTGAAATGATACGTTGACCTACTTCAAGACCTTTAGGAGCGATGATGTATGCCTTCACACCGTCAGTATAGTGAACCAAAGCGATGTTTGCTGAACGGTTTGGATCGTACTCGATAGTTTTAACTACTGCTTCAACAGCATCTTTGTTACGTTTGAAGTCAATCAAACGGTAGTGACGTTTGTGGCCGCCACCTTGGTGACGAACAGTGATGCGTCCGTTGTTGTTACGACCAGCTTTGCTCTTAAGAGAAACGAGCAAAGATTTTTCTGGAGTGCTAGTAGTGATTTCAGCGAAATCCAAAGAAGTCATATTACGGCGACCGTTTGTTGTTGGTTTATAAACACGAATTCCCACGATATTTCCTCCTTAGATTATTCTGCTTCAGCAGCTCGAAACAACTCGATTGCTTTTGAATCTGCTGTCAGAGTGATGATAGCTTTTTTAGTTTTGTTAGTAAAACCAGTGTAACGTCCAACGCGTTTTGCTTTAGGTTTTACGTTGATAGTGTTAACGTTGGCAACTTTAACACCTTCGAAAGCAGCTTCAACAGCTTGCTTGATCAAAAGTTTGTGTGCACGAGTGTCAACTTCAAATACATATTTTCCTGCTTCAAGTTGAGCCATTGAGCTTTCAGTGATGACAGGTTTTTTGATAACATCATACAAATTCATTATGCAAGAACCTCCTCGATTTTAGAGATAGCTGCTTGTGTGACAAGAAGTTTGTCGCTGTTTGCGATATCAAGAACACTTGCCGTTGTTGCTGTTGCAACTTTAACATTTGGAAGGTTACGTGCTGAAAGTGCAGCAAATTCATTTCCTTCTTCAAGAATAACAAGTACTTTTGTGTCAATGCTCAATGCTGCAAGCACTTTTGCAAACTCAGCAGTTTTTGGAGCTGTAAATGAAAGGCTGTCTACAGCTACGAATTTGTTTTCAGCAACTTTTTCAGAGTAAACTGATTTAAGAGCTAGGCGACGAACTTTTTGTGGAAGTTTGTAGCCATATGAACGTGGAGTTGGTCCGAAGACAACACCACCACCACGCCATTGTGGTGAGCGGATAGAACCTTGACGAGCACGTCCAGTTCCTTTTTTTGACGCCATGGTTTGCGTCCGCCGCCCTGATACTGCAGAACGGTTTTTAACAGCGTGAGTTCCTTGACGGAGGCTAGCGCGTTGGCTGATGATCACGTCGAAGACAACTGATTCATTTGGTTCAATACCAAAGATTGCGTCGTTAAGAACTACTTCACCAGCTTCTTTACCAGTTTGGTCAAATAATTTTACGTTTGCCATTGTGACTGATTTCCCCTTTCTTTATTATTTACCAGCTTTAACTGCTGATTTGATAGTGATAAGAGATTTCTTAGCACCAGGTACGTTTCCTTTGATCAAGATAACGTTTTTTCTCTGGAACAACTTGAACGATTTCAAGGTTTTTGAATCGTTACACGGTTGCCACCCATACGGCCAGCCAAGTGTTTGTTTTTGAAAACACGGTTTGGCGCAACTGGTCCCATTGAACCAGGACGACGGTGGTAACGTGAACCGTGAGCCATTGGACCACGAGATTGGCCGTGGCGTTTGATTACACCTTGGAAACCTTTACCTTTTGAAGTTCCTGTTACATCAACAACATCACCAGCTTCGAATGTGTCAACTGTGATTTTCCGCACCAACTTCCAAGCCTTCAATGTTTTTTTGAATTCACGAATGAAGCGCTTAGGAGCCGTGTTAGCTTTTCGCTACATGTCCTTTAGCAGGTTTGTTGCTCAATACTTCGCGTTTGTCATCGAAACCAACTTGGATAGCGTTGTATCCGTCTGTTTCAACAGTTTTAACTTGAAGAACAACGTTTGGAGTTGCTTCAATAACAGTTACAGGGATTAATTCGCCAGCTTCAGTGAAGATTTGAGTCATTCCCACTTTTTCCCTAAGATTCCTTTTTGTCATGAGAAAATGTTTCCTTTTCTATTTTTTGTCTAAAAAAAGTTTTTTTAACGAGCGTTTTTATGCTCAAGAAATCAAGCTTTAGATTAAAGTTTGATTTCTACGTTCACACCACTTGGAAGGTCCAACTTTCATCAAAGCGTCAACTGTTTTTTGAGTTGGGTTAACGATATCGATCAAACGTTTGTGTGTACGCATTTCAAATTGTTCGCGAGAGTCTTTGTATTTGTGAGTCGCACGAATGATTGTGTAGAGGCTACGTTCAGTTGGAAGTGGGATTGGACCCGCAACTTCAGCACCTGTACGTGCAGCAGTTTCTACGATTTTTGCAGCCGCTGTGTCAAGTGTACGATGTTCGTAAGCTTTCAAACGGATGCGGATTTTTGTTTTGCCATCTTTTTTTCTCCTTTTTTTCGTCTATTTAAGATAATAGGCTAGCTCCACAAGAAAACCGACAAGCGATTGCGTGGCAATGCAACCGAGCGTGTCGCAACCTCTTGCATCAAAGCTACACGCTGTTTTTACAGCACCATAGTATCTTAACACAAAGAACCAAGCATTGCAAGGGATTTGAGCAATTTTTAAAGATTTTTTTAGGATAATTTTTATGAAAGTGTTTTCTAGGCGACTTATAAGTCTTGTAATTATTTATATAGAAGAAAACTTAGATTATTCTTCCTATTCGTTTGAGTTTTTTGCTCAAGAAATAAAAAAATGCTCACTGTCGCACGTCAGTGAGATTAAAAAAATGAAAAATTTGCTTTTTAGCCACTTTGTTTTTATAACAAAGGGCTGTCCTTTTCGATGCGAAAGCTATTGCCAGTCTGGCATATGACAAGGTCGGCAGCCGCTAGATAGGGGTTGATAAAAGTGCCTATATTGCTCTCGCCGAGCTAGGGATGGGTCTGCTCTATCCAATCTGGCCTGCGTTCTCGCACAGCCACATCCCGCGCCAAGCGGCGTTCTAACTCAGTTTGATCATCCGTGTAAAAACAAATTGATAAATCAAACAAGCTTTTAGGCAAAAAAGCTGCTGACATACCTTCTACTATTAAAAATTGGTTTTTGAGCTGGCAAACGCAAACTTGGTGACCAAGCTTTTCCAATGGTCAGAATATCCAGACCAGACTGCAAGGCACAAATATCACGCTCCAGACTACTGAGTTCATGAACGGCTGGGATAGAAGCCGTTACTTTTTGATGAGGAAAATCCTTAGAACTGAGCAAATCGCGATACTCCCCAGTAATCACATAAGGATCTGTTTCCAGAAGATTGGTTCCTTCCTCACCCAAGGTTAGCTGAAGTTTTTCGAGCAAAAAGTTGACTTACCTGAAGCTCCGTGACCAAAAATCCTCAGAGTGTGCTTTTGACCATCCGACAGATAGTCTACCAAGCTTTCCAACAATTTTCCTTCATCAGACATACTTCTTCCTTTCTAATGAGGACTCTTAGAAATTTCTCTTGGAGCGGTTGTAGCCGTAGCGCTCGACAAAGTCTTCGCGGAATTCTAGCAGATTATCATCCATAATAGCTTGGCGAACTTTCTTCATAAGGTTTACCAAGAAGTAAAGATTGTGGTAACTGGTCAAGCGGAGGCCAAAGGTTTCATCAGCTTTGAGCAGGTGGCGGATATAGGCCCGCGTGTAGTTTGTACAAGTGTAGCAATCACAGTCGTGATCCAATGGCGTGAAATCTTCCTCAAACTGAGCGTTTTTAACAACCAGACGTCCCTCGCTGGTCATGCAGGTGCCGTTTCGGGCAATCCGAGTCGGCAAAACGCAGTCAAACATATCAACGCCACGGATAACACCATCAATCAAGCTATCTGGCGCCCCAACTCCCATGAGATAGCGGGGCTTATTTTCAGGCAGTAGAGGCGTTGTGAAATCCAACACCGCATTCATCTCCTCATGAGACTCACCAACAGCGAGACCTCCGATAGAGTAGCCTGGGAAATCCATGCTGACCAAATCTTGAGCAGACTGGCGGCGCAAATCTTCAAAGCCAGCTCCCTGCACAATCCCAAAGAGGCCTTGATCGTGTGGACGAATGTGAGCCTTGAGTCCGCGCTCTGCCCAACGGCTAGTCCGCTCAATAGACTTCTTGACATAGTCATAAGGCTGGTAGAACTGCGGGCATTCATCAAAGGACATCATGATGTCGCTACCTAAGTTGTTCTGGATAGAGATAGCCTTTTCTGGCGACAGGAACATTTTGGAACCATTGAGGTGGTTCTTGAAAGTCACTCCTTCTTCTGTGATGTTGCGACTATCCGCTAGAGAATAAACCTGAAAGCCACCACTATCGGTCAGAATAGGCTGGTCCCAGTTCATGAACTTGTGCAGGCCACCTGCACGGGCAATCAGCTCATCACCTGGCCGCAACCAGAGGTGGTAAGTATTGGCCAAGATGATACCAGAACCCATTTGCTTGAGCTCTTCTGGCGACTGGGTCTTGACCGTAGCCTGAGTGCCGACCGGCATAAACATAGGCGTTGGGAAGGTTCCGTGGGGAGTGATAATCTCCCCCAAACGAGCACCTGTGTGCTTTTCTTTTTTGATCAAACGATACTGAATCGGTGAATCTGACATGTTTCCTCCTGCTGGGAAAGACAGTCCCAGCTATTTTCTTCTATAAAATAAGCGACAAGCGCTCATAAGATACCGTATGATTTTACCAAAAAAAGTCTTGTCTGTCACGATATGTGGTATAATAAAAATCATGAAATGGAGGTCTGTATGAATTTAAGCGAAATCCGTGCCCAGGCACGAACCATCCGAAATCAAACCAACGGCATTTTCTCACTCTTTGCCATTCCAACTCTGGTAACCATTTTATCTACCTATCTGTCACCTAACCGTCATTTAGAGGAAATTATCCCCCAGCTGGAAATCAATCAGGCCTTTGTTGTGATTTTTTTGGTCGTCAAATTTTTTTCCACAAATCGTAGAATTTATCATCGCCTTGCTCTTTTTTTATCTGCTAGCTTCAGCATGATGGATGTCGTCCGGAAAAACGCGATACGGTTGGCTTTACAGATATTGGCCGAATCTTTTTCTGCCGAGCTTTTTCTCACCGATTTTTTTATCACACAACTGACCAAAAAGCATTCTCCTCTTGCTGTGGAAATTCTATCAGCCTTGTCGGTTCATTTTTTCCTTATTTTCAGCAGTTACAAGGTGCTAGCTATTTATGGGAAAATATCCGATGTGTCCCAATTGACAGCTGCTAGTCCTGAGGTGGAGCAAATCGTCAGCTATGCGCCCATGATGTTTCTTGGCACTCTCATTGTCTTGGCTGGTACGGCAGTCTTCCTGATGGCCAACTATGCTTACTCTCAGACCGACTTCATCCTTTATGATCAGCTAAGCACTGGCACCTACCAAGGTCCTTGGCAAGTTCTTGTGCAAAGTAGACGCATGATGAAAGGCTATAAGTGGAAACGTTTCTTGCTGGATTTGAGCTTTATCGGCTGAAATATATCCTGATTGGTATCACACTGGGAATCGCTGGAGTTGTGGCCTATCCTTACATCACAACAGCTCAGGGTGCTCTTTTATGAAAAATTTAAAAAAACACTAAGTAAGTAAAATGAGAGTGGGACAGAAATCGGTAATTCATTAGAATTCGATTTCGTCGTCCCACCTCCGCACTGAGTTAAGTAGGGTCTGTAAAAGCTGATGAAATCAGCGTAGTAAAAACCCACTCAACCACTGCGTCTTGCTCGACAATCCAAAGACAATTGAGAGGCTAGGACTTTTGTCCCAGCCTCATTTTTTCGTCTAGATTTAACGCAGTTGGACTTTCACTACCAAGGGTAAGTCGGCTGCTACACTCGGCATGAAGAGACGCAAACCTTGAGGTGTTTGCTCCCCATTCAAGCGCGTCATCATAGCCTAGTAAGGATATCTCTTCGATGATGCCATGAAAGCGAGACGCGGGATTTTCTCTTTCGTCAGCCAAGGCCTGAATCGTCAGCCACTGATTTGCTGCAGGCTCCATCAGAAAGGCATACACTGCTCCGCCCTTAGCCGTGAGACGAAATCCTGGTTTGTATAAGGGATGTTTTTACCATCCGAAAATGGCCCCACTATCTACTTGTGTCGGACCTTCCCAAATTGCCTCCAAGCGCGTGAATCATAGATCGCTTGACCGTTCACTTGGAGCCAAGCTCCGATTTCTCTCAAGATTTCTTGATCTTTTTCTGGAATCGCCCCATCTCCTTTGGGACCAATATTCAGCAGCAAATTCCCATTTTTGGACACGACATCAATTAAAGTCTGGATGATTTCTTTAGCTGACTTATAGTCAAGATTCTCTATGTAGCCCCAAGAATTTCGCGCAATAGCTGTATCCGTCTGCCAAGTGAAAGGCTGGATCTCTGTAAAACCGCCGCGCTCCACTTCCACAATCCCCGCACCAAAAGCCAGCGCATCATGCTTGTAGCAGATGCTAGTCAGCTTCCCAGAAGCTGCTCCTAAATTATAATAATAGGCCGCAAAAAGCTTTTATATACTCTTTAAAAAGCTGCATGCTGAATCCACCAGTCAAAATACAAAAATCTCAGGCTGGTAATCTCGAACCAGCTCACAGGTACGCAGGAGCCAATCATCTAGAAACTCCTGACTCGGATAAGGCTGACCAAACAAATCATGGTGGTCCGGCTCTGGCATAGCCGGCCAGTAGAGTTCCTCGCGACTGACTTCGCTGGCAATGTCACTGACAAACTCCTTTCCATGCGAAAAGAAAAAAAGTGATGCTCTGCCCGATGGGAGGAAGTACAAAAAATGCACTTGCTCTCTTTGGGCTGCCTGACTCAATTCCCCCAAGATATCACGCTTTGGACCCATTTCCACACTATTAAAAAGGAGAGAGCTGGCTGGCATAAAGCTGGAAGCCGTCGTGATGCTCTGCCACTGGAAAAATGTATTGGGCTCCCGCTTCTTTAAAGAGGCGCAGCCATTCGTCCGCATGAAAATTTTCGGCAGTAAAGAGTGGGATAAAATCCTTGTAGCCGAAATCTTTGTGAAGTCCGTAAGTTTTGATATGATGGTCAAACTCTGCTGTGCCCTGTATGTACATATTTCGAGTACCACTCGCTCCCAAAAAGCAGGAAGGCTGTAAAAGTCCCCAGTGGATAAAAATCCCAAACTTAGCCCTTTTTGAACCAGTGGGGAACTTGATAGGTCGCAAGAGAGTCCCAGTCTGGATAGAAAGGGCCTTGGTTGGCAACTCTTTGAATTTCTTCTAAAGATATTTTTCATCGTTACTACCTCATTATTCGATTAAAACTCTTTCTTTTATTGTACCAATTTTTGGAGAAGAAAGAGCCATTTTACAAAAATAATCCAAAACAGCCCTGCGAGCAAACTTTCCCAATAAAGCAAGAAAAAAAGGAACAGCAATTAATTCTGTTCCTTGTTTTTATATTGTCAGCATGACGAGTACCTTGGAAAGCTACTCGCACCGCGATTCTCATCATTCAATACATCAATTCGCTACGCGATAGTAGGGATGTTGGGATGCGTAAGTGAAATCTTGCCCCACTAAAATGCGTTCTTTCGGATTTTCACTTCCAGTATCATAAAGACGAGCTCCTTTAGGAATGGCTGTGAAGGAGGCCACTTCATTCCCTGATTTATGAGTTAAAAACGCTCCAAACTTACCTTCATATACTTGACTATTTGTCAAAGTGTAGTCAGCTTGATTCATTTTCCTCTGTAAGTATGAGACACCAAGCCATTTGCATCAAAGACTAATTGATTGCCCAAATCGTCTTGCCAAGTACCTGCAATGCTAGAGAAATCACCATTTGCTAAAGCATTGACATCCATACCGGAAGTTGTTGGAGCCACTTTAGTAGCCGGAGTTGGTGACGTGTTCGAATCTGCTGAAGTCTTGTTGTCCACAGGTTTCTCAACTTGACTGGAAATACTCTGGTCGCTAGATGTCTGAGGAGTTGAAGAGGATGTCACGGAGTTAGAAGCAGAACTTTGCTTAGCTGATGGTTTGGTAGAAGACTTGCTAGAACTGCTAATTTTTAGAGCTCTGAGAGGTAGAACTACTAGCCTCCGTGGAAGGTTTTGGAACTACAGGCTGCGAGCAGGAAAGCAGAGCACAAGGCAGTGGCTGCCAATAAAATAAGTTTACTACGTTTCATAATGAAATCTCCTTGTCAGTTTATCATCAATTTGCTAAACGATAGTAGCGATGTTGGCTTGCATAGGGGACATCTTACCCCACCAAAATATATTCTTTAAAGCTTTTACTTTGTAACAAAAGAAATATTTTGTAATCTAATTGTAATCCTGTGAAATAATTTTGTCAACATTTTTGTGTGATGTTTTTCTCAAAATTTATTTAAAATTTCTGAAAATGCCTTTTTGATGCAAAAAGCACAGAAGTTCCTCCTCCTGTGCTTCGTTTCAAATTTTTCTCTAAATCCTGAACAATCTGCCTAAAAGGCTGCCTCCAAGGAATCTTCGTCCCTAAAGAACGATTCCTCTTCCCAGCCTAAGAAATCTCGATCCTTCCACCAGCGCTTCATATCGGCTGGGGTAAATTCTTCTTGCTTCGCTCTAGTCTGATGGCGGCGGACAGTTTCTTCAAAAAGTCAAATCATAGTAATAGGCTAGGGTCTGAGGACCAAACAAAGTCCGCAAAACCGCTCCAGCATGTGGCCGTAAATGTCTCGTCTCATCAGAAACCTTCTACCAAGACCAGCAAATCACGTTCGTAACCAAAACGAGCTAGTCTTTCCGTCAAATCAATAGATAGGTTGCCCGCTCTACTTTTTCCTTGAGCATGTCCCGTCTAATAGTATCCTGCAGCAATCAAAAGAGTCCCTCGACCATAGTGTGCCTGCAGTTTCTTAGCCAGACTCGACTTGCCAGAGCCGGAATTGCCTCGAATGATGACTAACTTGGCCATTTATTCGCCTAGAATCAAGCGGGTATGCTCGCGTTTGATGCAGCGATCCATGACGATATCTTCGCGACCAGCCTCCCGCAAAATCTGCTCAGCTTCTTCATTTTCCAAGCCCAACTGAGCCCAGAAAAATCTTGGCATCTGCTTCCAGAAAATCACGCGCCACATCTGGCAAAAACTCACTGCGACGGTAAACATCGACAATATCCACTGGGAAAGGAATATCTTTGAGACTGGCATAAACTGTTTCACCAAAAATCTGACTGCCTGCTGCCCGCGGATTGACTGGGATAATGCGATAGCCTCGCGCTTGCATTTCCTTGGACACACGGTTACTGGTCGTTTCCTCACGGTCTGATAGACCGACAACAGCAATCACCTTGCTGTTTTTCCAGATAGCGCTTGACAACGCCGTCACTGGGATTTTTGAAAATGGTAAGTCATAATGCTCCTCCTGTTTTATAAATAATTTTTAACTTTTTAACAATGATATCTTAGCTGAATACGGTACAAAAAGATGCTTTTCCTCGCATTCCTTGAATGTTGTGTCAGCTTTCTATTTTCACTTTGTGTTTTACGCCCTTGATATCTTATTTCGCCTCGTACCAAGTTTGGCCGGCATTTTCATCAGCCACTAGTGGAACGGCTAGCTCAATCGCGGCTTCCATGGTTTCTTTGACTAGCTGGCGGACGGCTGTTAGCTCGTCATTTGGCACTTCCAGTACGATTTCATCGTGAACCTGCAAGAGCATGCGAGACTTGAAATTCTTCTCTGCCAGAGCTCGGTCCAGATTAATCATAGCGACTTTGAGAATGTCTGCGGCAGAGCCTTGGATTGGGCTGTTAATGGCTGTGCGCTCCGCAAAATTTCGGATGTTAAAGTTGCGGGAATTGATATCTGGCAAAGAACGACGGCGATGGTAAATAGTCTCTACATAGCCCTTATCACGCGCTTCGCGAACGATAGTTTCCATATAATTCTTGATGCCTGGGAAACGCTCAAAATAAGTCTCAATGTAGTCCTTGGCAGCCTTGCGGAAATTCCCAGATTATTGGCCAGTCCAAAGTCGGAAATACCATAAACTACTCCGAAGTTGACAGCCTTGGCATTACGGCGATCATTTGGTGTCACATCCTCTGCCTTTTCAATACCAAAGACCCGCATGGCTGTAGCCGTGTGAATGTCTTCTCCATGCTGAAAGGCAGCAATCAGATGCTCGTCCTTAGAAATGTGAGCCAGCACCCGCAGCTCAATCTGGGAATAATCCGAGCTGAGAAGCACACTGTCTGCCCACTCCGGTACAAATGCCTTGCGAATGAGGCGCCCCTGCTCCAAACGAACGGGGATATTCTGCAGGTTGGGGTCAACCGAGGACAGGCGGCCGGTCTGAGTCAAATCCTGAACATAGCGAGTGTGAATCTTGCCGTCAGACGCTATTGCCTCCTGCAGGCCGATGATATAAGTGGACTGGAGCTTGCTAATTTGACGGTATTCCAAAATCTTAGACACAATCGAGTGCTATCGAGTGCTAAACGCTCAACACATCAACCGCTGTCGAGTAGCCCGTCTTGGTCTTTTTGGTGTACTCCAGCGGCAACCCCATATCCTCAAAGAGAATGGTTCCCAGCTGTTTGGGTGAGTTGATATTAAACTCCTGACCAGCCAGATCATAAATCTCCTGAGTCAGACTTTCCAGCGTCTTTTCATTTTCTGCCTGCATGCCCTGCAGGGTTTCCCGCTCAACCTTGATTCCTGCAATCTCCATCTTGGCTAGGACAAGGCCAGCGGCTGCTCCATTTCAAACAACAAATCCAGTTGATCGTGGGCGCGGAGCTGCTCTTGCATCGGCTCTTCTGTTTCCAGCAGTACCTGAACCTTACGAGCTAGATGCTCAAAGAGCTGCTCTTGCTCCGGCAAAGCGCGCTTGGCTCCCTTGCCATAAATCTCATCATCCGTTGGTAGAATTGTTTGGCCGTAGAGGCGAGCAATAGTCGCCAGCTCATTATCCTCGACTGTCGAAAGCAGATACTTGGCTAGGCGCGTATCAAAGGATGCTGCTGGTAGTTCAATGCCATAATGACTGAGCAATACCTTGGTCCGCTTGAGATCGTAGGTTTTCAGAGCTGTTTTTGTCAAAAACTCCTGAAAGAGAGGCTGCTGCAGTAAATCGCTGGTGCCGACATAAATCTGACGGCTATCGCCCCAGGCAAGGCCGACAATCTCTTCCTTGTGGTAGTTGTCACCCAAGATTTCAAAATAGAAGAATTGCTCTGATGCCAGCATATCCGCTGTCACCTCAGTCACTTTGGTAAATTCAATTGGTTTGACTTCTACCGGCTCTTGACCAGTTCCTAGCTGAGCCTTGAGCTGCTTGAAGCCCATCTCGTCATAGAACTTGCTCAGGGCCTCTACCTGCGGACCCTTATAAACCAAATCATCCAGCCCGATTTCAATCGGAGCCTGCGTATTGATAGTAGCTAGGGTTTTAGATAAAAAGGCCTTGTCCTTGTCATTGATCAGATTTTCCTTCATCTTGGAAGCCTTGAGCTGGTCAATGTTTTTCATAGAGATTTTTCCAAAGAACCATACTCCAAGAGGAGCTTGAGACCAGTCTTCTCACCAATCTTGGTCACGCCGGGGATATTGTCCGACTGATCGCCCATCAGCGCCTTGAGGTCAATGAACTGCTCTGGCGTGATGCCCATCTTTTCCATGAGGTAGGCTGGGGTAAATTCTTCAAACTCGGCCACACCTTTCTTGGAAATTTCTACCACGGTATTATCATCCGTCAGCTGAATCAAGTCTTTATCGCCGCTGACAATGGTCACATCGTAAGGCACAGCTGTCTTTTCAGCCATCTTGTCCAAGGTCCCGATAATGTCATCTGCCTCGTACTGAGCCAGATCATAATAGGAGATACCTAGGTAGTCCAGCATTTCTCGGATAAAGGGCAGCTGCTCACGAAATTCATCTGGTGTCTTGGCTCGACCAGCCTTGTAGTCGGCGTACATCTCAGTCCGGAAGGTCGTCTTTCCAGCATCAAAAGCCACCAGGACATGGGTCGGCTGCACGCGCTCCAAGAGATGATTGAGCATGAGGGTGAGAAGCCATAAATGGCATTGGTATGCAGGCCCGATAGACTTTTTGAAACTGTCAATTTGATTATAAAGCGCAAAAAAGCGCGAAAAGCAACGGACGAACCGTCAATTAATAATAACTTATTCTTATTTTCCATAGGTTTATTATAACACGAAAGGCGGGCAAAGACAGAAAAGGCGGCGTGGAAAATAGGTAGAAAGTGAATTGAGATTTAAATTTTGCTATAATCATCTTATGAACAACACTTACTATTTTATCCGTCATGCACATTCTAACTATACACCTGATGAAATCAACCGACCATTATCAGACAAAGGGCAAGAATCCTTGGCGCAGATTGAATTTTTAGCAGACAAATCCATTACCGCCATTTATTCTAGTCCCTACTGCAGAGCCATTCAAACGGTCGAGCCTTTAGCACAAAGTCTGAAACTCGCTATTCAAACCGACAAACGACTAATGGAGCGAAAGCTAAGCAGTCAAGCGATTGCCGACCAAGATTTTGAAGAAGCCCTCATGAAACTTTGGTCACGGCCAACATTTTCACTTGTTGATGGTGAATCCAATCAGCAAGCTCAACAGCGTGCTTTAGCTCTTCTTCATGAGCTAGAAAGCAAACATCAAAACGAAGAAATTATCATCAGTTCCCACGGCAATCTGATTTGCATCTTGCTGAGCGCATTTGACTCCAGCATTGATTATGACTTCTGGCGTAGCCTAAGCATGCCAGATGTACTGGTTTTAGACAAAGATGAAAAAATCACTCGCCTCCTCTAAAAGAAACTTGCCTTGCCTCGTATCGCCTAGCAAGAGCCAGCTATATCTTATCACTCTTCTATGGTATAATAATAAAAACTAGGAGGTGAAGCATGTTTCCAATAACCATTCCAACTCTTGTGACTGAGGAAGTGTATCAACGATTTGCATGGTCTGTTTTCATACGTGGAAAAGGATTTTTACTAAATATTCTCATCTTTATAGGAATCATGTCGCTCTATCTGACCTTTATACCTGACCAACTGAAGCGATTTTCTGTGTTTACCGTGCTATTTATATCGTTGATTACATTCTCAGCAATATACTTTGGCATGGACTTTCAGATAAAGAAAGCCTATCAAAAAACTCCTTACTGGAAGGATATGGAGCAAACTCTTATATTTGAGAAAGATAAATTTTCTGTGAAAAGCAAACGAGGAGAGTTTCTTTATAGCTATGATGACATCGTCAAAGTTTTCCATACTAAAGATGATTTTTATATCATGTTGGGTCCAAATGTCGGCTTCCCTATTGAAAAAAAGAACTGCACTCCCGAGGCGCTTGAATTCTTGCTAGAACTTCACATTGAGCATATGTAAAAGAAAAAGCAGGCTAGACTGATAGTAGATCAGTTCGGATCTGCTTTTATCTTGTAAATAATTGCTTGATGTCCACCAACTTCTCTATTTTCTGATTGATTTCTGGTCGGTAGTCACAGAAGTTAATGCTCTGGATGCCACTGTTGACGGCGACATCCACATCTAGCGTCCGGTCCCCGATATAGTAGGTTTCCTGCTTATCCAGGCCATACTTCTCGATCAGATAATCAACACCTTCTGGGTGAGGCTTGCGCTCAAAGCCGTTGGCTGTTGTGATGATTTCTGTAAAATAGTCATGAATGCCCAAGTCTTCCAAGATTTGATGGGCATTGAGTCCCTTGTGGGTATAGACGAACTGCGCAATGCCCTGCTCTTTAGCCCAGGCCAGTATCTCCGCAGCCCCTTCCATCAGATGAACCTGAGCATTCTTCTCCTTTAGACTTGCTCCACGAAAGGCATTCATCTCGGCAGCGTCTAGGCCTTTCTCAGACGCTACTTTTTCCAAGAGCTTCTGGACAGAGTGCTTTAGGATATAGCTGTGAATACTTGCCCTGTCAAAGTCCAGGCCATAGTGGGCGTAGGTTTCCTCAATTCCTGCCAAAATAGCATCGTAGGAGTCCAGCAAGGTTCCGTCCAAATCCCAAATAAACGCTGTTGTCATGTGATTTCCCTCATTTTTCTGTCGTATAAAACCTTTAAAAATAGCCAGCGGAAGCCATTGTCCAAGAGAGTCCCAGCCCAGACTCCTGACAGACCCAAGCCAAAGGTCACACCCAACAAATAGCCTGAGATGATGCGAATCAGCCACATACCAATAGTCGTGGCATAAAAGGGCAGTCTGGCATTGCCCAGCCCCTGCCAAACCGCTGTGTAAATCACGGTTCCCACTGCCATGGGAGTTCCCAGCAGAGAGAAGAGGATGACTGAAAGACTGGCTGTGATCGCTCCGCTATTGTCCGTATAGAGCAAGGTCAGCGGCCGACCAAGTACGAAAATGCCTAGAGCTAAGGGTAGCATACAAGCAAAAGACAGCCAGAAGGCTCGCTGACGAATCAGATCGACCGCTTGCATATCTCCCTCGCCAACCGCATGGGCCACAAGCATGACTGTTGCTGTCGCGACTCCCAAAGGCCGGCATGTAGTTAAACTGAGTCAGGACTTCACCGATGGCATTCCCCGCTACTGCATCCGTCCCAAAGACGACCACAATGGCGATGATCACTACATCGCCCGCCCGCATCATGAGCCGCTCTCCAGCAGCCGGCAGAGACAGGCGCAAGAGCTCGCCATCTAGGCCCCAGCTCCAGCGAATCGTGGACAAATCCAGCTCCCGCCAGAGAATCAGCACACCGACCAAACGAGCCAGCACCGTTCCCAGCGCTACACCAACAATACCAAGCTGAAAGGCATAAATCCCCAGACCGGAAAAGAGGGCATTGAGGACATTGGTCAGAAGACTAACATACATGGGGAATCTAGGATTGCGCGTGACCCGCACCAGCGCTCCAAAGGAGGTCATTAAGCCCAGCAGGATAATAGTCCCCACCAACCAGAGCTAGATACAGACCACCAGCCTCGGCCACCGCCTTTTCTGTCCCCAGAAGATCCAGCATCTGCCTGCCAAAGAGCAGGGAAATCAGCCCTAACAGAAGGCTCAGAAGCAAGGTCAGCTTGATAGCCTCAGCTGTATGATAGGCCAAATGCTCCTTGTCTCCTTGAGCCAGAGTCTTGGAGATGAGACTGGAAATAGCAGCCCCCAGAGCGATAAAGATTGCCTGATAAATAGTAATGATATTGCCAGCCACCGAGACACCAGAAATCGCAATCAGCCCCAGACTGGCCACCAGATAGCTGTCGACCATGCCCATGAGCATCTGCAAAAAGTTCTCCGCCATAGCCGGCAGAGCAATGTTCATGATTTTATAAGTCGTCATCCACAAAAATTCCTAATACAATCAAACTACTGTCTATTATGTTCCTGCTGAAAGGCTTCCATGGCCTTGAACTGTTCTAGTTCTTTTTCGTTAGCTGGTTGCTTGCCGAGATATTTGTATTCAAAAAATTCTATTCTATCCGTTGGTCCAAATTGACTTTCATTCCATGGTGCATAGTCAAAGTCCAAAGAGGTTTTTATTCTGTTCATCCACTTTGATTGTAAAAGCCAGACCATTCTGCCAGACCCTGCTCGATGAAAATCTTCTTCATCTCACCACCTAGATCAAACAATTCCATAAAATCATTATCAAATTCGTCTTCAGAAATGTTAAATAAAGATGGAATATCCATGTAATAATGATATTCCCCATTATATTTAAAGAAAAAAATATGACGCCTCCACTAAGCGTCTTATCCACTTCAAAAATTAATATAAAAGATCATCCCACTCAACTGGGACCATATCATTTACTTTATATACAATCTCTGTCATCTTCTCATTAATTTGTTGTTCCATATGTTCCTCCGGTTTGGTTTATACATTTAAAGACAAGCATGGGACCCTAGACTTCCTAATCTGCCTTGAGTTTTTCTTTACAATAATCCACAATGTATTCATTAATCCATTTACTCTTATTTTGGAATTTTCCAAGTTGACGCTTTGCGATCAAGCCTTCTGCCGTTTGGAGTGCCTCTACATACTGCTCCCGGTGGATCATTAACAGCATTCCCATCAAGTCATGACGGGCAGGATTTTTGGGAATTTTTCAACTGCATAAAGCATAAAAATCTTCAAAACTTGCGAACCCACTGATCAGTTTTATGACTTCTTCATGCGCCTCTGAGGCCCCTCGAAAACCTTAACTTCAACTTTTTCTAAGTCAAGATTCTCCATCGTCCAGTCTTCTCTAACTACCTTATATGGTAATGATAAGTCATGAACCGTAAAAGGCTCCTACTGCCCGAAGACTCATTGGCTCCTGTGAATTACTCGCCATATCAAAGACTTCCCAAAAATATCATCAATAATATAGGGTTTGATATAAGGACGAATGATTAGACGAAACTCATTATCTGGAAAAATCAATATCAATCATATACTTAACCAGATAGTCTCCTACTTTATTAAAAAAACCTTTCACTTCTTGATTTAAGTTTCAATCGCTTAGCAGCATTACGAACTGCTTGTTTTAAGCTCTTTTTCCAGTTGTTTATCTATCTTTGAAAAACTTGACCATTCCATCACCTCACCAATCTGGTCTGCCTACTTTTATATTGATATTCGCTGAGAGCCCGAGGCCACCTTTCAAGCTCACTTCTTCAAAACTTAAAATGACCTTTGCTAGTTATATGATTCTAGTATAACATAAATAGAATGAGAACTTCCTCTGCTAATAAGAAGACCACCTCGAGGGTGGCGCTAAACTTATTTCTTTTCCACTTTTTATCATTGCTAAAAAAATCTGAGAAGGTATTTGCCAAGAAAAAAACACATTCTCTTCATCAGATGTTTCTGGAAGACCAAAATTACTGTCCCAGAAATAAATACCCCTATCCGCTCCTTCCAAAATATGGATAAACATACCTCCACCATATTCAACTGCAAAAATATAAGTGGATGCTGGAAGTTCATCATTAAAAGTCACGGTTCCAGGAAACTAAATCAACATTCTTATCCTCATTTTTGCCCAGAAAGAAATTAATGACTAGCTCATCTGTCAAGCTAGGTGCCTGAATAAGCATATATTCATTCTCCACATAACCACCATTTGAAAAAAAGATAAAAATTCTTTATAATCTGATGGAAACTTCAAGTCTAACCTTTGTTCCAGTTCACTTATCTCAAAATTAGAAAGTCTACCAAAAACATTGCAAATTATTTAATATCACAATCACTTACCTCGCCTACTACTAGACTAGAGCGTTTCCAACGTCTTAAAAATAACTATTTTCCATTATGTTCCTGCTGAAAGGCTTCCATAGCCTTGAATAACTCAAGTTCTTTTTCGTTAGCTGGTTGCTTGCCCAAGTATTTATATTGGAAAAAAGAAGTTCTAGCACTTGGCCCAAAGTCACTTTCATTTCATGGGGCATAATCAAAATCCAAAGAGACTTTATTATTTTCATCCACCTTAATTGTAAAGGCAGACCATTCAACCAGAATCATATCATTCACTTTATAAATAATCTCTGGCATTTTCTCATTAATCTGTTTTTCCATATGTTCCTCCGGTTTGAAAACTGACGAAATAAGTCCGATTATAAAATCGAATGCCCTCCCCTATAACATTAACTTTTCACTACTTGAACAATGTCCTTAAAAATCATCTGAAAGAGCGCCAAATTGACTGTCGGAATATAGGAAGTAGCCTTCTAGACCTCTGTGGATAATCGCATGAACCGTTGGGTGAAATTCCTTATCCGTCGCATTGATGACAAACTGTGTCATTTCAAAGGCTAGCTCAGGAGTATACTGAAAGCTTTTCAATACCAATTCGAATCATCAGGGCTTGGACATTTTCTGGACTAATGGAATCCTTTTGTGCCTTTCCATTTAACATCCCAAAAAAATATAGGCTGCTGCCAACTGTCTGTCAAGATCGTCGGCCAAATCAATCGTGACCAAACTTAAAAAAATTTATCGACCATTTCAATGCTTTCATTGACGATAATTTCGTTCATAACAAATCCTTTTCTAGAAATACCGATCGATTCCTTTGCAATATCCACAAGGAATCGAGCTTGCTAATAAAAGCTCATACAGGCCATTATAATAGGCAGAATCTAGGCAGAATCAATGAATTGATTCCAATGTCAATCAATTTCATCTTCAAATTAAATAGCTATGCAGTTAAAACCACCCGCTTACTACAAGCGAAATTTACTAACTTTATGACTCTAGTATAGCATAAATAAAGTGAGAACTTCTTCTGTAAATAAGAGAACCAGCTTAGAGATTTCCAAGTTCTCGGACTGTAAAAAGATTGAAAAACTCTACAATACTAAAAAAATCAGCCAGATATCCAGCTGATTTTGAGGCTTTCTAAAGCCATTTTTACAATTCAAGTAATCTTCGACTGCTGCCTGCATTTGGTCGGCAGCAACCATCGTTTTGTGGCGGACTGGTGCTGTTTCTAAGCCGTCCACAGCTGGTGGCAGGGCTACGCCAGAAAGTTCGTGCAGTTGCTCCAAAGCCTCGAAAATCACTGAGGCCTGTTTGACCAGTCACAGCTTCAACTGCTACAACTGGGAATTTATAAGGACTAGCGGTAGACGCGATAACAGTTTTGCGCTGATCCCCTGTCTCTGCCAGATATTTTTGATAGACAGCAGAGGCAACGGCAGTATGAGGGTCTTCAATGTAGTTAGATCCTTGATAGACCCGCTTGATTTCAGCAGCTGTTTCTTGCTCTGTTGCATAGTCAGCCGCAAAGAGCTCTAAAATCTCAGCATCAAAGTCCATCAGTTCATACTGTCCATGCTTATTCAGAGCCGCCATCAAAGCAGCTGTTTTCTCAGCGCTATTACCAGACAGATGGAAAATCAAGCGCTCCAAGTTAGAGGAAACCAAAATATCCATGGACGGGCTAGTCGTCACCTTAAAGCTCCGCTTCTTGTCATAAACCTGCGTCTTGAAGAAGTCTGTCAGGACATTGTTTTCATTCGATGCGCAGATCAGCTTGCCAACCGGCAGACCGATTTGCTTAGCATAGTAGGCTGCCAAGATATTGCCAAAGTTCCCCGTCGGAACTGTAAAGTTGAGCTTGTCGCCTGCTGTGATTTCTCCCGTCTTCACCAGCTGAGCATAGGCATAGACATAGTAAACAATCTGCGGCACCAAACGGCCAATGTTCATGGAATTAGCTGATGAAAACTGAAGTTTGTGCTCCAAGAGACGAGCTCGTAGGTCTGTGTCATTGAACATGTGCTTAACATTAGTCTGGGCATCGTCAAAGTTGCCGTCAATGGCCACCACATGCGTATTGGAACCTGTCTGCGTCGTCATTTGCAGCTCTTGGACCTTGCTGACACCATCTTTGGGATAAAAGACGATGATTTCAGTCCCCGGAACGTCCGCAAAACCTGCCATAGCCGCTTTTCCTGTATCGCCAGAGGTCGCCGTCAAGATGACAATTTTTGTTTTTCCAAGCCATGCTTTTTTTGGCTGCGGTTGTCATCAGGTGAGGTAGGATAGACAAAGCCATATCCTTGAAGGCAATAGTCGCCCCGTGGAAAAGTTCTAGATTGTACTGACCATCCAGCTTGACCAAGGGAGCAATCGCCGCATCATCAAACTTGCTGTCGTAGGCATGGTTGATACAGTGGTCCAGCTCCGCTTCAGAAAAATCGTCCAAAAAAATGCAGACAAAACCAGCTTGGCTACTTCCTGATAAGAAGCGTCTTTGAGCTTGGCAAAGTCCAAATTGACCTGCGGATAGGTAATGGGCGTAAACAGACCGCCATCTGTCGCCAAACCTTGCAGAATCAGCTTGGCTAGCTGTTACTCTATTCTTTTTCGTCACGCGTTGATTGATAAACTAAAGTCATTCTCTCTCATCCTTTATCTGTAGTTCGTTTTATTATACCAAAATTTATCAGAAAATTCTCCATTTTCATCAAAATTAAAAAGTAAAAAGAGTCGAAATCCTATGATTTCAACTCAATCAAATATCAAAACTCAGACAAGGCTTTTTATTTGCTGTCCCTTTTTCATCAAAAATTGTCTGGACTCAGCCATTTCTCCAGACGAGTCTTAACGGCAGGCCAATCACTGTCAATCATAGAGAGCCAGTCGGTATCTCGGTTGCGTTCCTTATAGACGACCGCCTGACGGAACCTACCTTCGTAGGTAAAGCCCAGCCGCTCTGCTGCCCGCCTTGAGGGCTGATTGAGTGCATCGCATTTCCATTCGTAACGGCGATACTCCAGCTCTTCAAAGACATAGCGTGCCAGTAAGTACTGGGCTTCTGTAGCCAGTCTGGTGCGCTTCAGCTGCGGTGAATAGGTCACAGCGCCTACTTCAATCACACGATTGCCTCGGTCAATTCTCATTAAAGCGAAGGTTCCCAGCGCCTTTCCACTCTCCTTGTCCACAATGGCATAGTGGAAACGATCCTGAGCTTCCAGCATCCGATCTAGCTTCTGGGACCATTCTGCCTGATTTTGGGCAGGATTTTGAAAGAGATAGGTCCACATATCCGCAGGTGAATCCGGACCATACACTTCATACAAATCCGCTCCATGCTTATCTTTGGACAACCGCTCAATGACAACATACTGACCTTCTATTCGCTCTAGCTTAGGTAAGTCCCCCGGCTTAAAATCTGGCAGAGCCTCTCCAATAGGCTGGCCTAGTTCATTGATTCGCATAAAAAAACCTCACAATATAACTTTACTGATTTCCACAATAAGAATTAGAAGCTGTAGTGGCAGTGACTCCTATCTTCTTTGCTTCAGATCCAAACTTGGAACATTACTTGTGTAAATTATATCACTTTTTCTTTCATTCGGCGCAAACTTTAGGAAACACCTCTTCAGAAAAAGGCGGTCATAATATCTAGAAATGTTGAGATTACAGTCTACTCATACTTTATTGGAAAGCCAGATTTGACAATTATTAGTTTTGTAAACGCTTTATTTTCTCTAAACTATGTTATAATGAAAAATACGTTTTTTTATTATTTTTGACCAAAAGAAAGTGACCCATCATGAGACACCAGCAAAATATCTTGGCCATCATCGAAAGCTGTTACGACATTATGACCGATGTCGAAAAAAACAGATTGCCGACTATTTTTTTGACTCCGACAGAGATAGAAGGGGACCTGTCCTCCCTCGAAGTAGCCCAAACCTTACACATCTCACAGGCAGCCCCTGACCCGTTTTGCAAAAATGTGGCTTCAAGGGCTATCGGGAGTTCAATTTCCAATATCTCCAACAACTGAAAATCAGTAAAACGGAGCATACAAATCTGAAAAATGCTTCGTCCCGCCAAGTCCTACGCAACTATATTCAAATTCGGCAACAAACCGAGGACTTGATTGACGAAAAAGATTGGAGCGCGTAGCCCAGCTGATTGAAAAAAAGCAGATCGTGTCTATTTTTTTGGCACGGGAAGCTCGGGGCTCGTCGCCCGCGATATGAAACTGCGCTTCATGCGCTTAGGGGTTATTTGTGAAGCCCTGACAGATGCGGATGGCTTTGCTTGGACAACGAGCATTTTAGACAAAAACTGCCCTAGTTATCGGCTTTTTCTCTTTCAGGTCAAAACCCCATCTATTATTGACAGCCTGATTGATGCCAAGGGCATGGGGGCTAAGACCGTGTTAATCACTGGCCAGCCTGATTTGATTAAAGAAGATTTTTTTCAGAAATCATCCCAGTTGCAATGCAAAGTAAACCTCAGTTCATCCAACGAATCTCAGCTCAGTTCCCAATGCTGCTGATGATTGACATACTTTATGCCTTTTTTTCCTAGAAATCGACCGAGAGAAAGGAAAAAAATCTTCAATAGTTACTGGGAAAAATCACAAACTTAACGGCTATTACCGTAGGCATCAATAAAAGGCTAGGACAAAAATCCTGGCCTTATTTTTAACTCCTTGATGGGTTACTGACTGCTCAACCTCAAAGGGCTGGTACTTCTTAAAAGTCTTGGGCAACCTTTTAAATCTACTCCTAAAGACAAGTGAGCAAAGTTAAAATTTTTTGAAAATTTAGTTCTATCCATCGAATTTTTTTCCTGCCATTTCAACTTCTTCTAAAATACTGTCTAGCCATCTACAGAAGCAGTTTTTCTAAAAGTAAGAAACCTGAGGTCACTCCCCAGGTTTGCTTAGATTACTGATGTTTATTTTTAAAGTGGTAGTAGGCTCCGAACATACCTGCCGTATTTTTGGTGATAGGCAAAGGTTAGTTTGGTCTTCTCAGCTATGCTAGGCACCAGAGCATCCTTGAGAGCCGCTTGGATACGCGGTCGGAGAATAGCCTCTTGTCCCATGATACCACCGCCCAAGATGACGATTTCCGGATTGACGACATAGCAGATATTGGCAATGCCCTGCCCCAGATAGCCTACCATGCGGTCAATTCCTTTGATACAGAAGGTATTGCCCTCGGTCGCTTCTTTGAAAATCCTTCGGCCATTCCAGAGAGAGGGATCTTCTCCGTGCAAGTCAGCAACATATTGAACCAAGGCTGTGGTCGAAGCTACATCCTGAAAAGGCTCCGTCCGGCAGGTGCAGATAGCCTACTTCGCAGGCTGAGTTGCTAAAGCCATGAAAAACTTGCCCATCCGCTACTAGACAGCCACCAATCCCTGTTCCAATCGTTAGACAGACCGCAATTTTTGCTCCCTTACCATGGCCAGACATGACCTCAGCCAGACCAGCACAGTTGACATCATTTTCAATCTCGCAAGGAATAGAAAATTCCTCCTCAAGATCTTCTTAAATTGCGTCCCAGCATAGTTAGGAATCTGAGGACCAGCGTAAAGATTTCTCCCTTGTCTGGATCGACCATGCCAGCTGAGGAGATACAAATCCCCTCAATCGAACCAGCCTGCACATAATCAGCAACTATCTTTTGAACCTTACGCATAATCTCTGGACCACCCTTATGGGCTTCCGTAGGTATTTCATGGGCTTCTACTAGCGTTTCTTGGTCGTCTATCAGGCCGTATTTGATATTAGTACCACCAATGTCAATCGTAACATAATTTCCCATAAGCATCCTTCTTTCTTGTTAGAGGAAGCGCTCCTTGGTCTCACAGATCAAGGTCGCTGCTGCTTCTACGACTGGACGGTCTGCTTCTACGACTGGTGTCAGAGGAGCACGGACAGAGCCGATAGTCAGTCCTTCGTTGAGCTTGAGAACTTCTTTGATAACAGCATACATATTGCCATGAGCACTGGTTAGCTTGCCGATAATGTCGTTAATGGCAAACTGCAGCTCTTTGGCTCTTTCCAATTCCTTGTCTGCAATCAGTTGATTGAGTTTAAGGAAGAGCTCTGGCATAGCCCCGTAGGTACCACCAATTCCAGCAGCTGCTCCCATGAGACGACCGCCCAAGAACTGCTCATCTGGACCATTAAAGACCAAATGGTCACTGCCACCAAGTGCTGCAAAAGTCTGGATATCCTGAACTGGCATGGAGGAATTTTTTTCACCCCAATCACGCGCTCATTTTTCAGCATTTCCTTATAAAGACTCGGAGTCAGCGCTGCGCCAGCCAATTGCGGAATATTATAAATAACAAAATCAGTATGCGGGGCAGCCGCACTGATATCATTCCAGTACTGAGCGACAGAGTATTCTGGCAGTCGGAAATAGATCGGAGGAATCGCCGCAATGGCATCAACTCCTAGAGCCTCCGCATGTTTTGCTAACTCGATACTGTCTTTAGTGTTATTGCAGGCCACGTGAGCAATGATAGTCAGTTTGCCCTTAGCAACTTTCATTACCTCTTCCAAAATTACTTTTTCTGTCGGCCACGCTCTGGTAGATACATTCGCCTGACGAGCCGTTGACATAGAGACCTTGCACGCCCTTGTCGATGAAATACTCCACCAAAGCGCGAGTCCGCTCCGGGCTGATTTCACCCTCCTCGTCATAACAAGCATAAAAAGCTGGGATGACACCGTAATATTTCTTTAAATCTTTCATTTTCAAATTTTCTCCAAATGTACTAATTCTAGATTATAGACTGCTATATTTAGCGAAGATTTTTTTCCAAAATAGGAAGCTGCAAAAAAAGCCAGACCTGCAAAGCCGATAAAGGCAAAGAGGGAAAAACCCTAACAGCAACACAAAGCCTGAGCTGTAGATGATGACAAGGAGCGCAGCTATAACCGCCATCATAACAAAGAACCAAGGAAAATTCAGACTTACAATCACTAGGCTGGTCTGTAAAAGGTCTCTAAAAGACATGAGAAACTTACCAGCCAAGGGATAGACGCAAAGAGAAAGCAGGATTGTAAAAAAATAATAATTCCAAAACAAACCGCCTTTAAAACTTGGAAAGGCAGGGCTTCCTGCGTCCGAAAAAGCAGGAGGTCAAAGAGACTGATACCGACTAAAGCCAATTCCAGCAAGCCCAGTTTGAGCCCTTGCTTCCAATTTTCTCGAAAGATTCGAGTGTAAGTTCTGATTACTTTTTACCCGACGGTTTCCCTTGATTTCAAAAAAAGTGTTTGATAGAGGCTGATCTTGGCAACCCCAATCGTCACCAAGGGCAGGCAAGACAAGAGAAAGAGGAGATTGACCGTCATCAAATCTAGGATTTTCTCACAGATTTGCATGAAAAAATTATCCGTATCAAATATAGCTCTGATGAGTCCTGTTCCCTTATCTGACATAAGTCTCTCCTTTCTCTGCTAGCCTTTGCGCATTCAAAAATTTCGCTCACCTAGGGCTAGTCTATTAACACTTTAAAAGATACTTTCTGACATTTTTCTTCCAGACCCACATAGCCATTCGGCTGATGAGCCTCTCCTGGAAAGAAAAATCGCAAAATTATGGTAACCCAACAAGAGGGGATAGCGATTTTGACAATGAACAAAGCCGATATCCGCCTCTTCATCAAATGCCACTGCCTCATCGACCACCTGGCTACCATAGGCCGAATACTCATGCCCTGCTACTAGCAGATGAAAATCTGCATATTTTTTTATGATATTCAAATTGATCATTGGCTTCTTGATTAAGGGTATTTTTCCTGGACCAAGAGAAAGACCTTATCTCCATCCACTTCATAGCGTCCCAAGTCAAAGCTGTCTTTGCGGTGCTCATAGAGATAATCAATCGCTTTTATCCAGGTTCGGATGAAGGCCCTTGTAACGAGTCACATTTTTTTAAATCATCAAAAATCATAGTTTTATTTCCTCTATTGAGTGCCTTATCCTTTGACAGCTCCCATAGTAATCCCTTGGGTGAAGGATTTTTGGAAGATGAGGAAGACTGCTACGATTGGCACCGCCGCCAAAAGCAGCACCAGCCATAATCAGACCGTAGTTGGTTGCCATCTCAGCCTGCATGGTCGCAACCCCTAACGAAATCGTCAGATTGTTCCGCGAGGTCAACATTACGAGCTGCATGAAATAGTCATTCCAAGTGTTGATAAAGGTGAAGATAGCTAGAGCAGCAAAGCCGGGTTTGACGATAGGAAAGGCTACACTCCAGAAAGTCCGGATTTCACCACAACCGTCAATCTTAGCTGATTCCAGAAGCTCTGTCGGGATATTTTTCACTAAACTGCTTCATGAGGAAGACCCCAAAAAGGCCAGCCAACTAAAGGTAAAATAACTGCCCAAAGGGTATCGTGGATTCCCATAAAATTGACAATCCGCACTAGAGGAACTAGGACAACCTGTTTAGGCAAGGCCATAGCCGCGATAAAGATAGCAAAGAGAATCCGTTGCCCATAAAAGCGTTTCTTAGCCAAAACATAACCAGCTAGGGATGACGTCGCACAAACCAAGAACATAGTCGCAAGAGAAATGAAGACACTGTTCCACATCCATTGTAAAGCTGGGTTTTGAACGGCTAATTGCTGGAAGTTCTCTGTTGTCGGGTTTTGTGGCCACCATTGAGGCGGAATCATAATTGTATCCGGCTGAGATTTAAAAAGCTCCAGTCAGAATCCAGTAGAATGGAAAGACAAAGAGCACGGTCAAAAGTGCTAAAATAACAGATGAGAACACTTTAAATGAATTAAATTTTTTTGGTTTCATATTCCTGCTCCTTTCTTTAATATTCCACATCGTTACCGAGAATCTTGAACTGGGCGAAACTAATAATCGCAATCATAATCGCCAGAAAGACTCCCATGGTGTTTGCATAGCCATATTCAGATAGCTTGAAGGCTTTTTCATATAGATAGTACATAAGCGTACTCGTTGAATAGTTTGGCCCACCTGATGTCAACAGCTGAATCAAGGCGAAACATTGGAATGAGTTAATAGTGGTGATAATAGCGATATAAAGTGTCGTTGGTAAAAGACTCGGCCATTTGATTTTCCAAAAACTTGCATCTCTGTCGCCCCATCCACACGCGCGGCCTCAACTAGAGAATTATCTATATTTCCCATAGCTGCAATGTAGAGAATGATCGGCTGACCGACAGATGTTGTCAGCAAAATAACAATGATAGCAGCCAAGGCCCACTGTTTGTCTCCCAACCAAGAAATGTTTTGGTTGATGATATGGCCAGATTTCAAAACAAAGTTCAAAATACCAGATAGGGGATCGTAGATCCACTTCCACACGACTGTCACGGCAACACTACCTGTAACAACCGGTAGGAAGAAGACAAAACGGTAGAAAGAGCGAGAAACAGCATTCATCTCATAGGTCTGTGAAGCCACAAACAAAGAGAAGAGCACAACTACCGGCACAGAGCCGATTACAATAATAACTGTATTAATGAGTGACTTAACAAAAACTGGATCATTGAACATCCGAATGTAGTTATCAAACCCAACGAATGTAAATGAGGTCATTGTATAATTAAAGAAACTAGTGATAAATCCCATTATCATAGGCGCCAAAACAAATACTGTAAAGAATATAAGAATTGGAGCTAAAAACGCATATGATATTAGGGTTTCTTTCATTCTGATTTTATTGACTTTCACAATGAGGTACCCCTCTTTCAAGATTTTTCTAACAAAAATACCCCTTTTTCTATTTTTTTAGAGACTGACAACAGAAAAAGGGGCGGATTTTAAACTTGCTTATTTTTTAGTAATCGTTTCGTTTGCTTTTTCAGTAAATGTCTTCAAAGCAGGTTCAACTTTTTCATCTCCATTAGATACAGATTGCAACATTGGGAACCAGAGTGTTCTCATTTCTGCAAATCCATCAATGGTGTTGTAGTATGGTGAGTAGTATTTAGTCCAGCCACTGATTGTTTCCATACGCTTGTCATCATAGAGTTTACCAAATGATGTACGAACTGGGAAAGCACCTGTACGAACAACGTCCTTAGGTCCCCATTCTTTGTCATCAGCGATGAATTTCACAAATTTCTTAGCTGCTTCTACTTTCTTGTCGTCTTTGTTGTTAAAGACTGCAAAACCATTTACAAGATATTCAAGTGCTGGTTTACCTGAGTCTGATGGAAATGGTACTTCAACCACTTCTACTTTACTTGCTTCCAACAATTTAGCTTGGATACCATTTTGTGCTGGTGCCCAAAGTACAGTGTAAGAAGTTTGACCGTTAGCGAAGTTTTGGATGTCTGCTCCACCATCGTATTGAGAACCGTTCATCATGAGGCCATTGTTGATCCAGCTCACTGCTTTTTTTCAAGACCTTTGACAAATTTCGGATCATCAGTTGTATATTTAGTTACTTTTTCATCTGTAACAGATCCACCGTAGAGGTTAGCGATGAAGGCACGAGTTCCTTGGTCACCACCTTGACCGTTACTGAAGAGAGATCCAGGTGTATAACCTTTATCTTTAAGCGCTTTCAAAACTTTTTCAAAGTCATCTGTTGTCCAGCCTTCTTTAACTAGGTTGAGGACACCAGCATCTTCCAACATTTTTCTTATTCATTGCCATATAGAATGGAGCAGAGCTGATTGGATACATATAAGCTTTGTCTCCAGCCTTGCTAGCTTGGATAATATTATCGTTGTTAACATCTTTGACGAAATCATCTGTGAAGAGGTCGTTCAAGTCTGCCAACTTACCATTTTTACCGTATTGAATAATCCGGCCTGGTGCATCGAAGAGCACGTCTGGCGCTGTTCCAGCTTCGATAGCTGTCGTAATTTTTTTCTGGACCTGACTTGAAGTCGATTGTTTCCAAGTTGACATGAATGTCTGGATTTGCTTTTTTTCAAATGCTTCAATGATGGATTTTTTCATAAGTTCCCACACCATCGCTGGCATTTTCTTGAGTGAAGACCGGGAATGCCCACCAAGTAATCTCTGTCTTACCAGATTTATCTCCAGAGCTAGCTGCTTTATTTGAGCTACCACCACCGCTACAAGCTGCTAACGTAAGAACTGCGGCTCCCGCTACCAATGAACAAAAGCAATTTCTTCATTTTCATTTGTTTTTCTCCTTTAAAATTAAGATTCCAAGCTGACCTAAACAGCTTTTACCTGCCTATTGGAGAGTGGGACGGACCTCTTTCATTAGGCGCCCCAGCCTCGTTTTTCCTGTGTTATTTCTCTGGACAAGCGTCCACCTATATTTGATTAAAATCCTAAACTTTTTAAAAAGTACAATCACTCCTTCTCTGTGACCTTTCTTTTATCCTAAAATAAAGTCAGTCAGTTCATTTTAGGTTGTTTTTACAAAGTAATTCGTTTTTTGAGTCTCACTATCAAACAGATGACTCTTAGGTAGTTTGAAGGTAAAGCGAAGCTTCGAACCTGGCTCCAGATAATTAGAAGCATCTACCTTGGCTGAAAACTCTTGGCTGCCCACCTTACAGTAGAGCACTGAGTCACTACCCAGCAACTCTGACACGACAACTTCCGCATCGACCACATCGCCAGGGAAAGTATCCTCTACAATCAAGTCGGCTGAGATATCCTCTGGTCGGATACCCAAAATAACTTTCTTACCTTGGTAGCCTTTTTTTCTGTCAAAAGCTTCTCTTGACCACCTGTCAGGGTAAGATTGAGTTGATCACCATCAGTCAGTTGATGACCAGATACCATCACTTCAAAGAAGTTCATAGCTGGACTGCCGATAAAGCCTGCAACAAACTTATTCGCTGGTTCATTGTAAAAGCTCTTGCGGAGTTCCGACTTGCTCGATACGACCGATAGTTCCCGTGCCCGCTTCATTTTTCGTCGCTGACATGATAACAATCCGATCAGCCAGCGTCATCGCTTCTGTCTGGTCGTGGGTAACGTAGATGGTTGTTGCTCCGATACGGCGATGGATTTTGGCAATCTCAGCACGCATGGAAACACGCAGCTTCGCATCCAAGTTTGACAAAGGCTCGTCCATTAGGAAAAACCTTTGCATCACGCACGATAGCGCGACCCATGGCAACACGCTGACGTTGACCACCTGACAAGTCCGCTGGCTTGCGATCCAAGAATTCTTTTCAAACCAAGGATTTCAGCTGCTTCTTGCACCCGCTTGTCGATATCTTCCTTGCTGTACTTGCGCAGTTTCAATCCGAAAGCCATGTTGTCGTAGACTGTCATGTGTGGATAGAGGGCATAGTTCTGGAAAAACCATGGCAATATCACGATCCTTGGGAGCAATATCATTGACTAGTGTCTCATCGATATAGAGCTCGCCCTCAGTGATGTCCTCCAGTCCCGCAATCATACGAAGCGTTGTGGATTTCCCACATCCAGAAGGGCCAACAAAGACGATAAATTCTTTTGTCTTTGATTTGCAAGTCGAAATTTTTCTACAGAGTAGAAATCACTATTAGGATATTTTTTGTAGAGCTTATTTAACTTTAAGGTCGTCATTGCTTTACCTCACTTTATTTTTACTGCTGCAACGAAACGCTCGGTGATTTCCTTTGGTCGAGTAATGGCTCCGCCTACTACAATACCGCGAACACCTAAATCATGGATTTGCTTAGCCTGATCTGGATAGTGAATCTTGCCCTCAGCAATCACATCTACCCCCGCATCACAGAGCTTCTTGACCAGTTCAAAATCTGGTCCGTCTACCTTAGGACTGTAGGAAGTGTAGCCTGATAAGGTCGTACCGACAAAGTCAACGCCAGCTGCTACAGCTGCCACGCCTTCCTCAAAGGTACTGATGTCAGCCATCAGCAGTTGCTGCGGATATTTCTCCTTGACTTGGCGGATAAAGTCCTCAACCTTCAAACCATCATAGCGTTCCCGCTGGGTGCAATCCAGAGCGATAACCTCGATATCAAGGGCAGCCAGCTCATCCACTTCCCGCATAGTCGCAGTGATAAAAGGCTCCTGTGGTGGATAGTCCCGTTTGATAATCCCAATAATCGGGAGCTCGGTTACTTCCTTAATCTCCTTGATGTCTCGCACGCTGTTGGCTCGAATACCAACTGCCCCGCCCTCTTCAGCCGCCTTGACCAAGAGAGAATGACACCGCCAGCCTCCGTATAGAGGGGCTCATGAGGCAGAGCTTGACAGGGAAACGATAATGCCATCTTTGATTTTTTTGCAATTAATTGATCTTTGCTAATCTGTGACATAAATAATCTCTCCTTTTTCTATGTTTTCTCCGTTCTTTTTTTATAATGTCATTATATACAAAAAAATAAAGCGCTTTCAATAAGTTTTTGAGATTTAGATTTTTAGTTTCTAAAAACCGACTTCCCTTTCTTAAAAAGCTGAAACTACTTTCAGGATTAGAAGTGTTTCTACAAAAAGTTACTATAGATTTTTTTGAATATTTATCTATAAAAAAAGCCTGAGATTATGCTAACCTCAGACTTGGTTTCTTTTCTTGCTACTATCTATTTTTTTACCAGTCTTTAAAAAGCTTCCAACAAAGAAGGATGGTTAATCTTTGAGCCGCAAAGCCAGTTGAAAACTTTATCATTGACATAGACATTCATGGCTTCATGCTCGTACTCTGGCATGAGATGGTGCTCCTTAGTACACTCCAGCTGGTTGTAAATCGCAAACTGGGTAATCGGATAGCAAACATCGTCAGCAAGTCCTGTTATCATCCGCACGCTCCCTTGAATGCGGTGAGCCATATTTTTCACATCGATATAGGACAAGGTCTGAATAATCTCATCCTCCGTTTCGTGGAAAGGATCGTGGAATTTAAAATAACGAAAGAGCTCATCATAGGCCTCACTGGTATTGCCAATCTCCAACACCCGCCGAAAGTCTGACAAGAAAGGATAGATAGCCACTGTCTGCTTAATGCGCGGGTTGAGAGCCGCTGCCACCAAAGCCAAGGCTCCGCCCTGAGAAGCACCGTAACTGGATAAACGTTCCTCGTCCACAAAGTCCAAACTCGCCACAATCTCAACCAAGCTGTAAATATCTAGATAGACATCCTTATAAAAGAGACGCTCTGGTCCATCCACTGCCCCACGGATAATCTGACCCTTGACCGTATTGCCCCTTACAGGCGCCCCTCCATCCAAGGAATAGCCTGACTGGCCGCGTACATCCATAGATACAACACCATAGCCAGCAACCGTATAAGCTAGCATATCGGACCAATCCCAGCCACGCCCCATATAACCGTGGAAATGAAAGATAATCGGAACTTTTTTTACTCGATTTGGGAAGGACTATACGAGCATAGGTTCGCCCTTGATTCGTCCCCTCAAAAAAACTAGCTCATGGCAGGTCACCCCAGCGATTTGAAAGTCTTTTTCAATCAGCTGATAGTCCGGCAAGCCACTCAAACTACTAATCTGACGATCCCAAAAAGCATCAAAATCTGCTGGAACTTCATCTCTGCCTCTATAATCTTTTTGCTTCTGCTAATAAATCTGGATTGCGCATCTTATCCTCCAACAATATTGTTTTTTGTAAACCTTTACAAAATAATAGCACAACACCTTTCCTTTTTTTCAATCCTTTTACAATATTAAGAATTTAGTTTCTGTTTTTGCTGTGATTCCTTTTCTTTTTTTGAAACTAGTTTCAAAAAAAGCTTTCTAGCCTATCTTTTCCCTAGTTTTTAAAAAGTCGTCTATTTCATACATTTTAAAAGAAAGAAAAATCCCCCACTAGATAGTCTGACACTCAGCAGTCTAAAAAGTAATCTGAGTTCACACATCTTATAAGTAAAACACAAAAGACGGTTCAAAAATAACCGTCTTTTTAAATGTATTCTTCTCAAATAAATCCTTATAAGACTACAAACAGAATTTTTATTTGTCTATAATAACCTTTTTCAAAACTGTAAACATTAGTGACGTTCGTGTCTTCCTTTATAGCGTTTCTTAGTTAAACCCTAAACTAGAAAGGAGCCCTACACCCTAGGAATCCTAGGCTAGAAACAGCTTCACCAGTATTTGGGAGTTTGTTTTTTTGTAGTTTCATTAGATTTATTAGTTTCAGATTGCTTGGTTGTATCCCCTGTTATTATCTCCTTGATTTGAATTATTTTTGTTTTTTTCACCATTGTCGGATGGAGTTGAATCGTTACCGTTTTTAGCAGGATTTTGATTATCTGTTGGGTTTTCAGACTTACCATTTCCATTGTCACTAGGTTTGTTATCGCTCGGATTGAGTTTGTTACCTTGGTTGCTGTTATTGCCGTTGTCGCTTGGATTTGGCGTTGGCTGCGGAGTTGGCTCAGGCGTTGGCTTAGGATCTGGAGTTGGGGTTGGTTTAGGGTCTGGATTTGGCGTAGGTGTCGGTGCTGGGGTTTCTGGTTGTTCTGGTTGTTCCGGCTCAGCTGGTTTTTTGGATTTTTTCTTATAAATAAGATCAATCCCTTGGTTGCTATCGCCGTACTTTAAGTTATACGGCAATTCAACGTCGGTGCCCGTAGCGCCATTGTTCTATTGAAGCTCCCTGGAACTCATATCCAGGGAAATCTTTTTCTGTACTGTGTAGGTCTCACCTGGTGAGAGTTCTACAGTATCGGTTCCAAGACTGTTCGCTCCTTCTCCTGCTCTGAGAGCCCAGTAATTAATATTAAATTTCTGGGTCTGAGCTGGCTTTTTCAGGTTCAGCTGGTTTTTCTGGTTCATATAAGAAGCTTATAGTTTGATCCAAAGCTGCTCCTTTAAGGGTGGCATATTGAACGGTATATTCTGATTGAGTAAACTCTCGAATCCTAATACCGTCAAAGTGTACACCTCCCTTAAAGGTATAGCCATCTATAGTAGGGGCTTGAGCTGTATAACTCTCCCCCTTATTCAACTCTACAACCCATTCTTTAATAGGTGTAGAGTAATTTTTTTACCATAGAAGATACCAACTTTTACTCGGGAAACTTCTACTTGAGCCTTAATGTTATTATTAGGAGGCTCCTCCGCAGAAACTGACACTGGGACAGCCATAGCTGTTCCTAGAACAGCTACTGAAAGCAATACGATTCCGTATTTAGCAATATTTTTCATTTGTTTTTCCTCCGTTTTTTTTTGAAAGTCTAAACTTTTTTTCTCCCCAAATAACCTCTGCTACAAGGCGTTTGGTAGATTCTAATGGACGAACGTCAAATAGAACGCTTAAAAAACAAAAAAATGCTAGCTTCAAAAAGGCACAAAACCTTATGAAACCAGCATTCGGAAAATGAATTTTTTTCAATCTTTGAGAATTCTAACAAACGTTCGTCTGCTAGAATGTTTTGACAGTCTTATTTTACCATTTTATCTCATAAATGCAAGCACTTAGAGGGTATTCTTTGATTTTGTTTTTATGTTATTACGCTTTAAGATATTATAAAGGGTGGCCGTGGATATGTTGGAAGTTTGAGAAATCTCTTTAGCTGTTAGATTTGACTGTTGATAAAGTTGGATAACTTCTTTTTCCTTAGTTTTAGAAATTCCTTTATTGCCCAATTTAACACCTCGTTCCTTAGCTTTTACATAAACCGTCTTTTGGTTCTGGAGCGTATAGCTTCTAGTTCCATCTCTGCGACGTATCCTAGAATAACAACCAGTAATTTTCCAGTTAGCGAGTCTGTCGCAATATTTTCTTTTAGGCTGATTAATTGAATATCATGAATAGTTAGGTCGTCCAATATATTTACTAGAGTAAACATTTTTCTAGTTAGTCTATCTAACTTGTAAACGACTAGCGAGGCCTGTTTGTTGATTCGCTTAAGTTCTTTAGCTAGTTTCAAGGCTTTAAGTAACTGAACCCTGTTATCTTGAGATCCTGATTCTTTTTCGATAAAAAGTATATCACAAGACTTCAGAGCTTCTTTCTGAACCTCTAGGCCTAACTCTTGTCGGTTATCCGTGGAGCTGACACGAGCATAACCGATTTTTGATTTCCTGTAGATTCTTTAATTTATTGATGTAGTATTTGGTCACGATTATCTCCTTGTTTAACTTAGCCTTGCCATTGTAGCAGAGGTAGGTTCAGTTTAACAAGAATTTTGAGAAAGAAAAAGCTCACGATTGCGTGAGCTAAAAATGCTATGAAACCCGATTTTTCTGCTTTTTTTGATAATGCTTTCTCGATGTTTACGAACTGCGTCAGCGGTGACTCTTATTCTTTTTGTGATAGTCGGCTATTATTAGTTTAGCTTCTTTTCTTTCTTCTTCGGTCATTACATATCGAGGAGAAAAAAAGCATTTTTTAATTATATTTAACATTTTTTTACCCCTTTTACGTTTAATGTGCTTGCAATATCGGATAAGAAATCATACTCTCCGCCATTGGCGGAAGAAGTGCCTTCAACTATCAAATATTCTGACAGTCTTTCTACATAATAACTCAAGACACTTGCTTTTTCAAGTGCTTTATTAATTAATATTTGATCCATATCCCTTAGGTTGTTAATCCTTATTGTAGCTTCTTTAGAAGCTACAATCTCAAAAATCCAAATACACTTACCATATTTCTAGAAGGGGTTGAATAAAGTGGCGTAATGATCCTTAAACAATCTTTGTAATTAATTATCTCAGCTTCTGGTAGTTCCGCCCTCATTATTGAATTTATATTATTCATCATTTCTTTTTGTTATCTTCTGAGAAATATACTCACTATCTACATTTGACCTAATTCTCTCTTGAAAAGTAATCTCATCATCAAAGAATGAATAATAATAAAACCGATGATTTGTCAAAATTTTTCCACATATCGTCCTTTTAATAATATTAATATCTTTCGTTAATAGATGGATATGAAAACGAACTCTTCTTTTCAAACTAAACATTTCCAAAAAAATTACTAAAATCAGAGCAAATCATTCGAAGGCAGTCCTTATTATTTGAGATAAAAGTTTTTTTAGCCTCTATTATATCTTTATCTTCAAATTTAGAATTGTCAAATGAAGATCTAAATTTATTTGCATGCTTATCAAGATATTTTAAAGCGATTTGTAATTGGTAGAATGAGTTTTTACTATTTTTCGGATAGGGACAATAACTTTTTCGTCACTTAATTCTTGCTTGTCTAGAATTATTCTTTTTTTAAAGTTAAAATACGTGATAGCCCCAGTAGATATGGCAATTGCAAAAAGCAAAACTAACGGTATTAATGATTTTTCAGGTATAGATAATAAACTTAAGACCCCATTAAAAACGGCTATAACAAGACCACTACCCAAAATTTCAAATATCCAACGATATTCTTTTTAAAAAAACTAAAAATATTATCCTTTGTATTCAAAAATAATTATCCTTTCTATTTAGTAATATTTATTCATATCCTAAACATGAACTTTTTTGATTGAAAATTGAAGAAGTTTACACACAATATGAATCTAATCACTCATACTAAAACAGAATATTTAAAAATTCCACATCATCTTATAGTTACTTATTTTATCATAAAAGATATTTAAAACATATTAAAACCCATCATTTTTCAAGATTTTTTGCTAAAACTGGTAATGCTTTAACTTTATCTTTAAACTCCTCCCCCAACTCCCTAAAAAACTCATCATTAGTCTCAATCCCTAAAATATCAATCAGGGCTTTGGCGGTATCTGTTAGGTGAAAAGCACTGTATTCGAATGTTATTCTTTCGTCAGATTTAGTGGTAAAAGTTAGAACTAAGTTATCATTCTGGAAGCCAGATAATTCACCTTTTTCTACAATTATCTCATGTCTACCACCGCCAGAGATTAAACCATATTCAATCAGGCGTGAAACTTCATTGCCTTTAACGCCATATTTAGTGAACAAATCCAAAAAAATCAGCGTGTGAGATTAAGTAGTGGTCTAAAAACAGTTTCGCCCGAAAAACTCATCAAAAGAATTGTCATAAAAAGTAAATGGTGCGATTTTTTTCTGAACAGTTGTAGTTCTTCTTCTGAAAAACGGTTTAAATCTTGGGTGATTCGCTTCGAATAACCGTTAGCCTGCGAGACCAGCTCTTCTAAAGGTTTGGCAACAATTTCCGTTTCTTGGCTGAAATCTACCGCAAGATATTCTTGGTGTTGGTTGTGGTAACAAACCAAAGCATAGAACAAACACTCTACCAGAAAGAGATATGGTCGGTCTTGGTGGTTGAGTTTGTAAGATTGTTTTAACCCTAATAAAACTGATTTGGGTAAATTCTGAGCTTCGTTCAGTAACGCAAAGAAAATCCTCTAAAACACCAACAAGACTGAACTTATTTTTCTTTGTAGTTGGCGTCGCTTAATCGCTTCTCAGCTTGAAAGATGTAGCTTGAAAAAGCCTTTTTCTGTTATCTCATCTTGGACGATCCCATAAAGGGTTCGTCCTTTATTTTGTCCTGTAAATAATTTATTGAAACTTGTGTCCGCTAGATAAGCCAAAGAGTCTTCGTGTAAGACGAGTGATAAGCCCACGCTAACTTTCTTCCCTATCAGACCAAGTCGTTTTATTGGAGTGTTTCAAAATAATAAAAATAAATTAGGAATATCAAACATCAAGCACCTCCGAAACTGGCAAGATTTTAGCACAATTATTGGCAACAAATCACGCTTGGACTTTTCTATAATAAAGCCATAAGTTAGCTAACTTAAAACAATTATACCAAAATCAAAGGAGAAATCTCATGAATTTACTACAAAAATCAACTAAAGAAACGGCTTTGGCTCAAATCGCAAATCCGTATCAGTTAGCAGTTGCTAAAGAGCTTAGTCATAAGATGGCTAGCACTCAAGCACAGGAACTATTAGCTTCAGATATTCTTTTTAAAATCGGCAATCTTGCTTTTGATTCAAGCTGAGATTATTAAGAATAATCCTGAAGCATTGGCTTATACAGATTATGTTATTCGAGCATTTACTCACTACACTACTGAGAAATTAAAATAGGAGACTTATGATGAATATCTTTCTTATTCTTTCCATTATTTTTGTAACTTCGTATTTGCTAGTTTCGATTTGGGATTTTCTAGATGAAGAAGACGATACAGCACCAGAAGAACAGGCTTTGGCGGAGTTCCTCCAGCGCCGCCAAGAAATTCAAGAAGCCTACCTAATTGCCCAAAAAGAATTGTTCAAACGGCGTAAGTTTTAGCTTTATTTGGACTAGACAAAAGGACAAAATATGTTGAAATATACTACTGTTTTGAGGTCTAAAAATCATTCCAATCGCTTCAAAAACTGAGGTAAGCGAAATTTAACTTTTACCTAGTTTTCTTGTATAACTGGCATCAGAAAGGAGATCAGCCAAATGAAGAAAATATTGTTTTATATTTTAGGATTTTTTGCCTGCGCTTGGCTAATCAACTGGGCGGTTAAGCTTCTAATGGAAGTTTGGCAAGTCTTATTTATAGGGGCTATCCTTATCTTCGTTGGCTGGTTTACCTTTCGGATTATTAAATCTAAAGAATGGAGGTAAAGATGAGACGGAAGTTTGAAGCCTTATATTGGAGCGAGTTTCACTGGCAACGGCCTTTTGAGATAAATGATGTGAAATCTATGTTGGGTCAACTGGTGGGGCTAAGTCGGCGTAAAGCGGTTATTTTTTGAAATTCGATTATCTAATAATCGCGTACGCTATCTGTTAGGAACGGAAGAACAAGACAAGCGACATATCAGCCAGCTAATTCAATCACACCGAGCTATTCAGTTTTCTAAAGCTCCTAAACGTGAAGTGATGACTAGCGCTCGTCTAGTAAAAATCAAACAGTCCCATTATGCTCTTAAAACGGATTCAGTGGAGAATATGATTCGTTCCAGTTTGTCTCTGGCGAAAATACTTCAGCCAGATGAAACAGTGGTTGTTCAGTTGGTCATTGGTGCAGGCTCACCACCTCGCCCGCAACCAAAAAAGATTTGCCGAATTTATCCGCTAAATGGTATCAAGTGATTACAAATAACGTTCCTGAACTATCCGAAAGCTCTAAGAGGCTTATGCGCCAAAAATTGGATCAATCTACTTTTAAATGTGAAATTCGCCTTGGTGTCAGTTCGCGCAGTATTTTACGAGCCAAAGAGTTTTTGCGAGCTTGTTGAGCAGTTTTCGAATGTTAGAAACTACAGCTACAATCGAGCTAAAACCTTTGGCTGTTCAGGGATTCAATCACGCACAACCGCCTTGGTCTTATCCTTACAGTTTAGCGATCTCAGACCTCGCTTGTTTTCTGCTTCTACCAATTGGTGAAGAAAATATTGCAGGTGTGCCAAATGTTCACCCTAAATTAGTAGTGCCGCCTTTGGGCTACAATATTAATCGAAAAACTCAGCGAAGTCTGGCGCAAACGGTTGAATCCGAATCCAGACCAATTCAAATTTCAGCACAAGCTGGCAAAAAGCACACCGTTTTTCTCGGCTCAACAGGTTGCGGCAAAACCACCGCTATGAGTCATTTGATTTTATCAGATATACAGTCGAAAAAGTCACAGTATGGTTGTAATAGATGCCAAAGATCAACTCACTCATGAACTATTAGAGCGCACGTCGACTGAACACGATGAAGATATAGTAGTCATCTCACCAACCGCCAAACGAGTTGTTGGTATCAATCCTTTTGAGCTCACCAAATATGGTATTGAGCCTGAAGTTATCGCCGACTATTTACTGGAGCTATTTAAAGGGTTATATCCTGAACATTTTGGAATTTACTCACTAGATATTCTATCGCACAGTTTTTTAACTCTGGCGCGCATCCCAAATACTTCTTTAGTCATGTTACCGAGCTTACTCACTAACCAGTCCTTTCGAAACAAACTATTAAAAGAGTTAAAAGACCCTATTGGGCTGGAAAGTTTCTGGAACTGGTTTGAACTGCTTAGTGAAGCCCAACGTCACCAGATGTTAAACCCCATTTTGAATAAATTCCGCCAGTTTTTGCTTCGCCCACAACTTCGAGCAATGTTGGGACAGAATAATCCAAATTTCAGTCTTGCAGAAATCTTCAAAAGCCGAAAAATCGTATTGATTCCGCTAAATAAATCGGTAATTGGTTCAGAATCTGCGAAACTCATCGGTAGCCTAATCACTTCCATGCTCTGGATGTTAATTTTACGCCAGTCTTCGGTTGAGCCAAGCAAACGCCAATCTGTCTTTATCTATATTGATGAAACACCGAGTTTCTTAGGAATCCCTAATGCTAACTTAGACGAAGCACTTTCGCAATCTCGCCAATTTAATGTTGGCTGGAATATTGGCTTCCAACACCTCGCCCAGATGTCACCCAGCTAAAAGCCGGAATTGAATCTAATGTTGCGAATAAAATCGTTTTTGGCTTGAATCTTGATGAAGCCCGCGAAATGGCAAAATATACTCTGGAGATTGATAAAGAAGATTTTTTTACAGCTTACCACCATTTTGGGCATATATCAGAACAGAAGTTTCACCTAATGCTTATCGATGGATTATCGGCAAAGCCTACCCACCTAAACCAAAAAAATTAGAGATAGTCGCACGTCTTTTTTTGAATAGCTTAACCAAATATGGGCAAAATATAACAGATATTGAAGCTGAATTTGAAAGTTATACTTTTGAAAAACCGGCTTCAAAAGACAACAATTCGCCGCAACAGCTAACAGATTTAGGGCGCAAGAAGCGTTCCAATCGCTCTTCTGGTCGTGTTGATGAAGAAAATTCTTCCGCCCCTGACAAATAAAGATCTTTAGGATTTTTACTCACACGACTTACTCCGTAACTAAGCACATTTTGCGGAGAACACCCTTTAAATTTTAATGGAGAACAAAACAGATGAAATGGAATCAATTAACAAAATGAAGATACGCAAATTCTTTACTTTTTGAGTCAAGCAAGATTTGCGACCACCAACCAACTAGCTAGACTATTTTTTTCGCGGATAGCGCTCGATTTGAAACCGCTATTCGCCGAGCTAATTTTGCGCTTCAAAGTCTGAAGAAAGCTGGATTGGTTTCACACTTAAAACGGCGAATTGGTGGTGCACGCCGTGGCTCTGCTTCTTATGTTTGGCAAATTACTTTTCAGGGATTAAAATTCCTTAAAAACCAAGATGAAACAGTTGTTTTGCGCTATAAAAATAAATACGAGCCAACTCAGCACCACGTTGAACATACTTTTAGCAATTACGGAAATCTTTGTTGAGACACTAGAAACTGTTCGAGATTCAGAAAAGCTATCGCTTGAAACTTTTTCCTTTGAGCCGAACTCTTGGCGGAGCTACCAAAAACTCTCTGGTATTGGAATGACTTTAAAACCAGATGCTTATTTGGAGCTGGTTAATCACGATTACGAAGACCATTATTTTCTAGAAATCGACCGAAACACCGAAAGCTTATCTAGAATTGTGAACACTTGTAAAAAATATATTGAATATTATCGCTCAGGTATTGAACAGCGACAAAAGGAAGTTTTCCCCTATGTTTTGTGGGTTGTGCCAGATGATAAGCGCAAACTGGCGATTTCAAAAGCGATTCAAAAAGAACTATATAACTTTTGGGAACTATTCACCGTAATAACACTTGAAGAATACCCAGATTATATCAAGGGAGGAATAGCTAATGAATCAAAAAAATAAAGACCGAGACTCAAACCAGCCCTCACGCACCGCCGATGAAATTTGTCGAATTGGTCGAACGACTTACTTAATCCGTCACCGTTTTACTGGAAATCGCCATCTTGAAAATGTCCTAGAAAGGTTGATTTTAAGCGATAAATCACTACTTTAACAGTAGCAAAAATGGTATAATAGAAGTATAAGGTGTGTGAACTCCAAAAGGAGAAAAACACATGAACAGAACTTTGACAATTTCAGATTATAGACAAGTAGATACTTCGAAACTTTCAGATATTACAGTGGTTTATTGTCGCTTAAGTCAAGACGATGGACTGGAAGGAGATAGTAACTCGATTATCAATCAGAAGAAAATTCTGCTTGATGTAGTGATAAGAGAAAATCTCCCTAATCCTATTTTGTTTGTCGATGATGGCTTTAGTGGCACAAATTTTGACCGTCCAGCTATTTCAGAAGCTATTAGATTGGTGGAAAATCGGCAAGTTTCAAACTTCGTCGTTAAGGATTTAAGCCGTTTGGGTCGCTCTTATATCAAGGTTGGTCAACTAACGGAAATCACCTTTCCTAGTTTTGACGTCCGCTTCATCGCCTTAAATGACGGTGTGGATTCAAATAAGCCTAATGAAACTAATTCTATTTTCTTGCCAATCAAGAGTTTAATGGACGAAATGTATGCGGCGGATACTAGTAAGAAGATTCGAGCGGTGGTGCAAGCTAAAGCGAGAGCTGGTGAGCGAGTAACTACTAATCCACCTTACGGCTATCTCAAAAGATTCAAACAATCCTAAAAATTGGATTATTGACCCAGTTGCCAGTGAAGTTGTGAAGCGGATTTTTCAGGAAGCGAAAAGCGGAAAAAGTCTTTCAGAAATTTCGAAAGGGTTGGAAAATGACAAAATTTTCAAGCCAGACCGCCACCGAATCGAAATAGGTTTAAAACCCATTTCCGCCAGCTCAAATGTTGAGAGCTTGCCTTATTTTTTTGGACGAGAGAGACTCTAAGTAATATTTTAGGACGTGAAGAATATATTGGACATACGGTTAATCTTCGTACACGGAAAAAATCTTATAAAGACAAACGTAAACTAGATAACCCAAAAGAAGCTTGGCTGATTTTCAGAAATACTCATGAAGCGATAATCGACCAAGAGACTTTCGATATTGTTCAAAAAAATGCGAAGTCATAAGCGCTCTAATCAACGGTATAAAAATCGGATTGGTCATGAAAAATTTGTTTGCAGGATTAGTTTTTTTGTGGAACTTGTGGGCGAAAAGCATTATTTTTGCCCACAAGAGAAAAATGGACTCAACCACGACCACTACAAGTGTTCTGGCTACCGTAAGCTGATTGATGGTTGTGAAAATCCACACTACATTCAAAAATCCGCCCTGATTGAGATTGTAAGCGACAAACTTCGTCAAACTATCCACGAGTGCCAATTAGACCAAGAAACCTTTTTGAAGAAGCTAGAACAGCAAAGCCAAGCTCAATTCAGCAAAGATAACAAGCGCCAGCAACTGCAACTTCAAAAGGACGAATACCGTTCTAAAGAGATTGACCGCATTATCCAAAAACTTTACGAAGATAATCTACTTGGCAAAAATTTCAGATGAACGCTTTGTGAAGCTAAGTCAGAGCTATGAAGAAGAACAGAAACAACTTCAAACTTCCATTTCTGACTTAACCGAAAAACTCACCAAACAACAAGAAGATAGCTTGAATATCTCCAAGTTTATGGCGAGAATTTCGAAATATACAGAGCTACCAGAACTAACCGTCGAAATAGTGAATGAGTTGATTGATAAGATTGTAATTCACAAGCCAACTGGCACGAAATGTAATCGTGTTATTCAGATTGACATTTATTATAATTTCATCGGAAAACTAAACAACGAAAAAGCGAGCCAAACAAATTGGCTCGCTAATATTAACCCAAATAACCAAACTGCTGGGTGTCAGGTCAGCTCTTAGTGAGGGATTCATTTTTATATTATTTACGGCGTCCTGGACGTTCTCCGTAACTATAGTAAGCATCTGCCATGATTTCTTCCATGTCAGCTACCATTGGCAAGCGTGGGTTTGCAGGTGAACATTGGTCTTCATAAGCTAGAAGAGCAATTTCATGCAAGCTGTCTTTCCAAACTTTTTCATCGATTCCAAAGCCTTTGAAGTTCATTGTAATTCCGACCGCTTCACCAAGATCGTAAACTGCTTTGGCATAAGCTTCAACTGCTTCTTCTGGAGTTGAGTGAGGCAAGCCAAGCATTTTCGCGATGTCTTGGAATTTCTCATCAGCTTTCCAGTAGTTGTATTTAGGCCATGTAGTGGTCTTAGATGGACGAGTACCGTTGTAACGGATGACGTATGGAAGCAAGATTGCGTTTGTACGTCCGTGAACAGTATGGTGAACACCACCGATCTTGTGGGCCATTGAGTGGCTCATACCAAGGAAGGCATTGGCGAAGGCCATACCAGCCATTGTAGACGCATTATGCATTTTTTCACGTGCTTCTGGGTCAGCTGTCTTAACAGATTTTTCCAACCATTCAAAGACAAGTTTGATTGTTTGAAGCGCAATACCGTCTGTGTAGTCGTTAGCAAAGTTTGAAGTGTAGGCTTCAGTCGCGTGAGTCAAGACGTCCATACCTGTATCAGCAGCGATAAAGTCTGGAACTGATTCAACCAAAGCAGGGTCAACAATCGCAATAGTTGGTGTCAATGAGTAGTCAGCCAATGGGTATTTGCGGTTGTTTTTCTTATCAGAGATAACGGCAAATGGTGTTACTTCTGAACCTGTACCTGAAGTTGTTGGGATACCGATGTACTTCGCTTTCTTACCAAGTGATGGGAAGCGGAAGGCACGTTTACGGATATCCATGAATTTTTGAACCAAGTCACGGAAGTCGATTTCTGGTTGTTCGTAGAAGAGCCACATTACTTTAGCCGCATCCATTGGTGAACCACCACCAAGAGCGATGATTGTATCTGGTTCAAATGCTCTCATCACCTCAGTACCACGTTCTACAGTTGTGATATCTGGATCTGGTTCAACATCTGAGAAGACTTGGACAGTTACACGGTTGCTACGTGCGTTCAATTGATCGATAACACGTTGAACAAAGCCAAGTTTTTCGATCGATTTGTCAGTAACGATCATAACGCGTTCAATATCTTCACATGTTTGAAGGTATTGGATAGAATTGCGTTCGAAGTAAATTTTTGAAGGAACTTTAAACCATTGCATATTATTTCTACGTTTCCCTACTTTCTTGATGTTTAGAAGGTTAATAGCGCTCACGTTATCACCAACTGAGTTGCGTCCGTATGAACCACATCCAAGTGTCAATGATGGAATGAAGGCATTGTAAACGTCACCGATACCACCAAAAGTAGATGGAGAGTTCCAGATAATCCGCATCGCTTTGATTTCAGTACCAAAGCGTTTAGCCAATTCTTCGTCTTTTGTATGGATAGCTGCTGAGTGACCAAGTCCGTTGAACTCAACCATTTGACGAGCTTTTGTAAGGCCGTCTTCAGTATCTTCAGCTTTCAAGACAGCGATAACTGGTGACAATTTTTCGCGAGTCAATGGCTCATTTGGACCTACTTCCGCACATTCTGCAGCCAAGATGTTGGTACTTTTCTGGTACTTTTAAAGCCTGCTTGTTCAGCAATCCATGCAGCTGGTTTACCAACGATGTTTGCATTTAGTTTAGCACCAGCACAGTTTTTGCTGTTTGCTTTTACACCAAAGCAGAATTCTTCAAGAAGGGCTTTTTCTTTTTTGTTTACAAAATAAGTATGGTATGACTTGAATTCCTCTACAAATTCGTCATAAACTTCCTTGTCAATAATCACCGCTTGCTCAGATGCGCAGACCATACCATTGTCAAATGATTTAGACATTACGATATCATGAGCTGCTTGGCGAAGGTCAGCAGATTTTTCGATGTAAGCTGGTACGTTTCCGGCACCCACCCCAAGAGCTGGTTTTCCACATGAGTATGCAGCTTTAACCATGGCATTACCACCAGTTGCAAGAATTGTTGCAATACCATCGTGGTTCATCAAAGCTGCTGTTGCTTCCATAGATGGCTGAGTAATCCATTGCACACAGTTTTCTGGTGCGCCAGCTGCGATTGCTGCATCACGAACGATTTGCGCCGCGTGAGCAGATGATTCTTGAGCAGATGGGTGGAAGGCAAAAACGATTGGGTTACGTGTCTTCAAGGCAATCAAGGATTTGAAAATTGCTGTTGATGTTGGGTTAGTCGTTGGAGTGATACCACAAACAACTCCGACAGGCTCAGCAATCTTAGTCAAACCAGTAACAGGATCATCTTCGATAACACCAGCAGTTTTAACACCGCGCATATTGTTCACTACGTGTTCGCAGGCAAATAGATTTTTTTGTCGCCTTGTCTTCAAATACTCCACGACCAGTTTCTTCAACTGCATGTTGAGCAAGGATCCCGTGCGCATCAAGAGCTGCAACTGAAGCTTTTTGCTACGATGTAATCTACTTGCTCTTGATTTAGTTTTTCTCATTTCTTCAAGAGCTAGGAGACCTTTTTGCACAAGCTCGTCAACATGTTTTTCTGCCGCTAGCACTTTATCTTCTTGTTCAACAATTTTTCTTCTTATCAGCCATTATAGTCCTCCAATGGTTTCTGCCAAAAGGTTAAATGAAGACTTTTAACCTTTGTTAATTATTTCACAATATAATTATACTCTATTCCTACAAATTTGTAAACACTTTCAACAAAAAGTTCACAAACTTTTTTTATGGAGTATTTTTTTAAACACTGATATTTCAGGCTTTTTACTAAATTCTATGTCTATTCTCAAAAATTTCACATACTTTTCTCTAAACATGTGTTAGCGCTCTTTTTGTTATAAAAACTAGCTCGGCTAAATAACCGAGCTAGTTTTTATGGCTTAACACTGCCACTTGAAGCGGCAGCCAAAGCCTCTTTTATCATATTAGAGTAGAGTTTACCTCCCTCTGCCATAGACTCTGAATCTGCCCCATAATGGACATAGTCTGTTCCAATCCAAATCTGCGGATTATTAATCGCTACCTGATACCAGTCTGCTACATATACAAAATCGTATTTCTTAGCAAGTTCAAGTTCGTATTGTCGCATCTTAACAGGAATACTACTTGGATCATTGGCTGTCCGGCCATCATATGGCGTGACTAAAATCAAGCGATGGCCTTTTGGCAAGAGCTCGATATACTGATCCAGCAATTCTTCATAATTGTCAACCGGATTGGTTCCCAATGCCAAGACGACGTTTTGAAGCAGTGTTTGGTTAGCAATATCGTTCTTGAAAAATTCCAGACCAGACACTAAATTACGACTAACAACTGCATCGACTTGAGCGTCAGGTATAGCCTCTTGGATCCATTCAGCAGAGCGCAAGGTGACCGAATCACCGATAACAGTCGTTCCCTCTGCCACGTTATAATTTGTTGCAGTTTTCTGGTCTGCGTGCTTACGGGTTGTCTGCATTTTCGTATCTGCTTGGTTCAAAGAATTGACAATCAGGCTTTCCTCAAAGGCACCCACAGACGGAGCTGTGATGGTGATAATAAGCAAGATAAATGTCAGCGGAATGAAACTGTAGAAAATCGGCTTGGTGATGGATGTTACATTCATCTCCTTGCCAAAAATCCGAGGCTTCCGTCCAGCTAAAGTCGGCTCTAAGATATAGAAGGAAAGAGCCGCGAAACCAAAACTCAAGATTGTAGTCAAAAGCACAGCCCAACCATTGCTCATCAACTGAGTAAAAATAATATAGAAAGGCCAATGAAAGAGGTAAACACCATAGCTAGTATCTGCAATAAAGTTGAGAGGACTAGGCTCCTTAATATTTGGCAATTTATCGTGCAAGATGCGAGTTGCTGCTATCATGACACAAGCCAGAAGTGTTGAAATCAAGAAACCAAATAAATAAGTCCACAGGCTGTCAAATTTCAAAATAAAGCTGAGCAAAAAGAAGAAGAACAAAACTGCCAGCTAAAGCGATCAAGACTTGCTTGATTTCTACCTTTTCTTCCAGTTTCTTCATCTGAACGCCCACATTTCCAACTCCAGAGAAAGTCGCTAGCACTGTCCCAGCAAAGAAAGGAAAGACATGGGTCAAACTTGAGAAATAAATATTGGAGTAATTCTTGCTGAAAAAGGTTCCGATAAACATAGCCAAGAAACTGAACAGAAACAGAGCAGCTGAAGTCAGAGAAATCAGGCCCCGATATTGAGCAACTGACTTGCTAATCTTACTGATGCCCCAAGCAGCCAAGCCCCAGAGGATATAGTAATGCACTTCCAGTGCCAAACTCCAAGTGTGAATCAGCAAATGCGGTACAAACTGGCTTTCATAACTGCCGCCCGACATCATTTCATAAAAATTGGTCACAAAACCAAGAGCAGCTGAAATCTGCGTCCCGATACCTGCTACAAAGTCCCGACGGATCAATAAAGTAAAGGGCATGATGACCAAAATCATAAAAACGAGCGGAGGAACGATCCGATAAAAGCGCCGTTTCAGAAAGCCCACAATATCAATCGTCCGACTTCTTGTAAACTCATCAATCAATAATGAAGTAATCAAAAATCCTGAAAAAGTGAAAAAGATGTCCACTCCAATAAAACCTCCAGGAAAAACTCCCTGAAAGTAATGATAGAGTAACACCAAGACCAGTCCAGTAATCCGAACCAGTGAAAACCATCTAATGCGCATTTTGATAAATTCCTTGCTTGAACGTTCCTTCATAGACGACATTACTTTCTGTCGTCAGTTTTCCTTTACCATTGGCCTGACCGTTGGCAAATTCACCTTCATATTTCCAACCAGCCTTTGGAGGTAAAAAGTCCCTTTGCCGTCAAAAGTCCCATTTTTGAAATGACCTTTGTAGCTATCCCCATTTTTTTAAATGTTAGGGTACCTTCGCCATTCATTTTTTCCGTGAACTAGACTGCCTTCATATTTTATTTTACCTTGATCCAACGTTAGCGCACCTTTACTAGGGATATTGAGGTAAACACTAAAATTGCTGACAATGCAATCACAGTCACTGCTAAGATTTCTAGATTCTGACGGGTCAGATAGATTTTATATTTATCGTAAAATTCTTTTATTTTATCCATTTTTCATCCATTTAAGCATTCTAGCCACTTGTGGCAACCAGCCAAAATCAGCTCATAAGTCTCATCGAAATCACCCGTGTACCAAGGATCCGGCACACCGAGATCAGCAAACTGGTAGATTTTTATCCCTGAAAATCCACTGGCGCCATGTTCTTCAAATCTCGAATATTGGCTTCATCCATGCCGATGATATAATCAAATTCTGCAAAATCTTGCGCTGAAATCTGCTGAGAACTTTTTCCTTTGTCATAAGAAATCGCATGTTTCTTAAAAATAGCCTGAGTCCCCTGATGTATAGGGTTGCCATGCTCCCAGCTAGACGTTGCACGACTCTCAATATGTAAGTCATCGGTCAGACTTTTCATAACAAACTCTGCCATCGGACTGCGGCAGATATTTCCTAAACAAACAAATACAATTTTCTTCATAGATCTATTATACCAGAATAAAAAGAAAACTGTGGAGCTTTCTTGATTATTCTGTAACAGCGGAAGCATGCTCTGAAAAACCGCTAATTATGCCGACTTACATAAAAGTGCAGATCATTGAGGCAGTAACCCACTCAATCTAGCTTGCACCAGATTAAACTTTACTTTTCTTCAGAAAGATATTCAAAACTTAATTGTGGCCATTTAGCCTGCCAGTTTTTATTGCGGATTCTTTGCCTATAAAGCTTCTTTCGATCCGCATCCGCTAAAAAATGCGGTGTTGGTCGAACCTGAAATGCTCGAATATCTGCCAAGCCATAGGGTGCAAAAAGCTCTAGCTTATCATTTTCCAGCAATCGAAGACCGATAGCTGTGCAGCACTCAGGATACTTGCTCATGGCATCTTTCGAGCTAGTATAGGGCTGGGTGTTGGGACTATGACTATGCATATAGACTTGATTTTTCAGCTCCCAAGAATAAGCGGGAAAAGCTTTTCTCAGCTCCATCTCCAGCTGCAAAGTTTTCTCATAAGACACAGTTGGATCAAAGAATATGACATCCACATCCGTTTCAGCATCAAAGCCCGACTTACCAGACAAGATATTCCAGATAAAATTTCTGACACTGCCCGCAGCCAGCCAAGAATCTTTCAATTCTAGACTGCGGATCATCTCCAAAATCGCTCGGATATCCTGATCCTGACTCAGCCTCTCTAAAATCTCTTGATCGGTCATCATTCCTTCATATACTCATATCCTAGATGCTCATAGGCTTTTGCGAGTCGCCACGCGCCCAGTCCGAGTCCGCATGACAAAGCCTTTCTGAATCAGGTAAGGCTCATACATGTCCTCCACTGTTTCACGTTCCTCGGCAATATTGACCGAAAGTGTCCCCAGCCCCACTGGACCGCCACTATAAACTTCAATCATGGTTCGTAGGATTTTCTGATCCACATAGTCCAGCCCTTCTCGGTCCACATCCAGCATGGAGAGAGCCTGGTCGGTTATCTTATCATCAATCAAGCCATTGCCCATAATCTGGGCGTAGTCCCGCACCCGCTTGAGCAGACGATTGGCAATCCGCGGTGTGCCTCGGCTACGCAGAGCAAGTTCCTTCGCAGCCTCGTGGGTAATATCCATCTCAAAAATCTCAGCCGTCCGCTCGACGATTTCGGTCAAATCGCTGGCTTCATAATACTCCATATGACCGGTAATCCCAAAACGAGCCCGCAGAGGATTAGACAGCATGCCCGCCCGAGTGGTCGCCCCAATCAGAGTGAAAGGTGGCAATTCCAGATGGACGCTGCGACTGGTCTCACCAGTCCCAATCATAATGTCAATGTAAAAAGTCCTCCATGGCGCTGTAGAGCACTTCCTCTACTGCCATAGGGCAAACGGTGAATCTCATCGATAAAGAGGACATCGCCTGGTTCCAAATCATTAAGAATGGCCACCAAATCACCAGCCTTTTCAATGACCGGACCAGAAGTCTGCTTGATATTCACACCGAGCTCATTGGCGATGACAAAGGCCATAGTCGTCTTTCCCAGACCTGGAGGACCAAAAAGCAAAGTATGGTCCAACGCCTCATCCCGCAATTTAGCCGCTTCAATAAAAATCTTCAGCTGATCTTTTGACCTTATCCTGACCAATATATTCTCGTAAATACTGAGGACGGAGGGTACGTTCTACCAACTCCTCATCCCCCATTAATTCATTATCTAAAATTCTACTCATAGGACTATTATAGCAAAAATAGGGCAGAGGAAGCAATCCGACCCGATTCTGAATACAAAAAAAGCCACCGAATTTGGTGGCTCTTATGGGAGATTATTATGAAAAAGTTTTTAGGATTTCTATCAAATAAAGTTAGGAGGTCTTCATTTGATGGTATTAGTATAACGTCCTTATCTTAAAATTTGCTTAAAGAAAAAAATATTTTTTTAAAAAAATAAAATACTTTTAGATATCTTAGTAAGATGATACAAACTAATATGAATTGTTCAGTCTGATTAAAATAACCTCTATTTCATTGACTGTCTCAAAAACTCATGATACAATGAAAAAAATCGAAAAGGAGATTTTAGATATGAACAACCTTAAAAAGAAAAACTTATCGGAATACACCAGCCTTTATGTTTATGGCTTGGGGCTCATTCGCCTTCTTTGTGACACTTGTTCTCGTCGGCCTCTATACCTTGAAAGAGCCTTTGATGGTTAAAGGATACTATCTCATGGGTTCTGTCGGACTGATTTCTTCTTCATTCACTCTTGCAAAAGTTATCCGTGATAACCAAGAAGACGAAGAACGTTACAATCAATTCTTCCAACCACAAGACTTAGACAACCAATAAAATAAATAGTAAAAACGGCAGAGGGGATTCTGCCGTTTTTCTTGTATCTGAGGCTACTATCGCCATGTGAGATACACTTCAAATGAAGCAAATTTAGTATTTTTTTATTTCACACTTGCGAAATAAACGGTGGTGCTGGTGAAGAGGCTTCCTGTCTTGAGAATGACCTGATCTTTCAAGTCACTATGAATCGCATCAGGCAAGGCTTGTGCTTCCAATGCCAGACCATTATGCTGAATCATTGGCTGTCCATTGATGATGACTGACTCATCGACAAAATTGGCCGAATAAGTCACGACACAAGGAGCATCTGTACGGAAAGTCAGGTAGCGACCTGAGGCCGGATCATAAAGACATCCTGCCTCTTCCTGCTCTTTATCCAGAGCAAAGGGATGATCCAGCCCTGATACGATCTGAATTTGCTCGTCTGGATCAGCAAAAATTTCTTTCAGCGTCAGACCTTTTTGCAGGCCTTTGACAAAGCCACGATCTGTATCCACTTCTTTTGCTGGCACGCCGTCAGGAGCAATCGGATACACCCCTTTGGTATGCAGCTGGAGGACATGCTGATCAATCGGCTGACTAAAATTACCTGACAGATTGAAATAGCTGTGGTTGGTTGGATTAACCAGACTATCCTGGTCTGTCTGGACTTGATAGGAAATCTCAATCTCCCCTTTTTCCGATAAGGAATAGGAAATCCAGATTTTCAAATTTCCTGGGAAGCCGCCCGTCCCATCTGGGCGCTCTGTGTAAAATGTGACGCCCTCGTTTGTGACTTCTTCTGTCTGAAAAATCACACTGTCCCAGCTAGTAGAACCACTGTGGTTACAATTCTGACCATTATTGACTTCCAGCTGGTAGGACTGCCCATTCAGCTCAAAGCTAGCCTTCGCAATCCGCCCCGCAACTGGTCCCACGCTGGCACCATGCTTGGGACTATTGCCAACATAATCCTCAAAACGCTCAAAGCCTAGAATAATATTGGCAAAATCACCATTTTTTTATCCGGCGTCCGATATTCCAAAATCGTTGCGCCATAGTTCATGACCTTGAAGCGATAGCCTAGCTTATTTTTCAAAGGTGTAGGCTAAGACATCCTGTCCTTTAAAAAGTACCAAAAATAGATTCTTGATAAGATTTCATACAATCTCCCTCTGTCTCGAGTCTGGGACAAAAGTCCTAGCCTCTCAATTGTCTTTGGATTGTCGAGCAAGACGCAGTGGTTGAGTGGGCTCTACTACGCTGATTTCATCAGCTTTTACAGCCCTACTCAACTGTGCGGAGGTGGGACGATGAAATCGAATTCTAACGAATTACCGATTTCTGTCCCACTCTCTTTCTTGACATAGTCAAGGGACAAGGATGGAAGGCCATCCTTTTTATCTGAAAGTCTTTTTAATAACTAGCTTTCCCATGACTAATGTTTGACTTTTTCCATATTTAGCTTTCTACTGCTGGAAAGGGTGGATGATAACTCCCTGAACGACCCGATTGACCGTACCTGTCGGAGACGGTGTATCTGGTCGATTGTTCACTTTCAAAGAAGTCAAGAGAGAGAAGAGCTGAGCATACACAATATAAGGAAAGGCTCGATAGCTATCTTCTAAGATGTCACTTTCAAGAACCACTTGCTCAACATTTTTCCAAATCTTCTCTGCGCTCTGTAAAGAAGACAACCTTGCGAGCAATCTGATCTCCTGCCACTTCACGCACCAAATCCAAGTCGTAACGTTTGGTGTATGCATCCCTTGAGCCAAATACCAGCACAAGCGTCTCTTCGTTAATCAGAGATTTTTGGTCCATGACGGAAGCCGACTGGACTTTCATACATGGTCGCAACCTTCCCAGCGGTCAACTCCAAAAATTTTCAGCTGTGCTTCGTGCGCCAAACCAAAGAATGGCCCTGCTCCAAGGTAAATGACCCGGTTAAAGTCTAATTCTGTCAAAGCTTGAACATCAGCTACATCGGCCAAAACCTTTTGGCTCAAGGAAATCAACTCAGCTACTCTTGCTTCTTTTTGAGCCAAATCTGCTGGATCAAAGACCAGAAGAGCTGTTAACATCATAGAGGTGAAGCTAGAAGTCATGGCAAAGCCAGCATCATTTGATGGAGCTGGTTGCAATAAGAGCAGATTCCGCTCATCACCATGCGCCTGCTGAGCTAGTTTTCCTTCTGCAGCACAGGTAATGGTCACTTGATAAAGCTCGTCAACCAACTGCTTGGCCAAGTCCACTGTTGCAACACTTTCTGGCGAATTACCACTGCGGGCAAAAGAAACGAGAACCGTTGGAATTTCCTTATGCAGATGTACCTTAGGACTTGCCACAATATCAGTCGTCGCAACCGAATTAAAATTCCATTTTCGCTCATCATAAAGCTTTCTGAAATATGGCAGCAGCGTGTCCCCTACATAAGCCGAAGTTCCTGCACCTGTAAAGATAACTTTTTATATAGTCATGCTTTTCTTCGATATCTTTTTAGAAAAGTAGCGACTTGGTCAGCCTGAGCCTTGTAATGATCAAAAGCTGTCTGCCAAACATCTGGCTGTTGGTAGATTTCACGCGTGGTGATTTCCGCGCCCAATTCAACCAGTTTCTCTTTTGAATAATCTAGCATGGTAGTCCTTTCAAAATAAACAATGATATATTAGTTATTTGCTTTTAAAAGAGGGAATGGGAAAATTCCCCACTCCCCTTCATTTCTTTTTTCCTTACAAAACAGTCCTACTCATCCTCATCATCTGATAAGCCTGCTAAAATATCATTGACTTTAACGATATTTTCGACTGCATTTTTCGGATAGTCAACATCAGCTCCTGTCAGAGAAGCATTGAGAAACTCAATCACCATCGGTAGATTCATGCCGGCATACAAGTCAATATCCTTACCTTCTAAAATAAGGCGGCTGACTACATTACATGGTGTGCCTCCCAAAAGATCTGCAAAGACAATATAGTCATCAAAATCCTTGACTGTTTCTAAGAACTTGGCTGTAAAATCATCTGGTCCCTCCTCTGGTAACAAGGCAACGGCATGAATATTCGCTTGAGGTCCCATAATCATCTCAGTCGTTGTTTTCAGCTCTTCACAAAAAGCGACCATGACTAATCAAAATTAATTGTTTGCTCATAATTTACACCATTATGCCATTCCAAAGAAGAAGTGACCAAACGCTGAGAACGCAATCGCTGCAAGAATGATGAGCAAGATAGCTTTTGTAGAGTTCATACCCTTACGTCCAAGCAACCAGAAGATTACACCTGTGATGATAGCTGGTACCAAGCGTGGGAAGACCAAGTTAAGCATGTCTTGGATATCGATAGCTTTTTTCCCGATATGTGGAGCCCAAGAAACTTCAACACCAATCATGCTGGCAATCAGGGCACCAACCATGAAGACACCAAGTACGGATGCAGCATCAATCAAAGCTGTCAAAGTACTTTGCATATTGTTGACAAGGTTAACCCCTTCTTTATAGGCAAATTCCAATTGTTTCCAACGGAAAATATCGTAAGCAATCGCAACAGCGATCCATAGGAAGATACCGGCTGGATTTCCTGCAACAGCCAAAGTTGCTGCAATTGAACCCATAATAGCTGGTACCAATGATCCAAAGATTGAGTCTCCAAGAGGAGCGAATGGCCCCATGAGACCTGTCTTGATACCATTGACCGCATCTTTTGATTTCACACCATCTTTTTCTTCCAAAGCAAGGTCAAAACCAGTGATAATAGTGTGGAAGAATGGTGAAGTATTGAAGAATTGCGTATGCAATTTCATCATTTCTTTCAGTTCAGGTGTACCATCTCCATACATTTTGCGCAATTGTGGCAAAATCATGTAAAGGTAACCAGAAGCCTGCATACGCTCATAGTTCCAACCCAATTGGAAGGTAAACAAGCTACGTTTGTTAATCTGTTTAAAATCTTCTTTTGTTAGTTTGTAATTAGAATTCGTCATCTTCAATTTCCCCGCTTTCTGATTCAGTTACTGGAGCAGCTACGACTGTACGTTGGCTGTTTTTGAAGTGTTGTACTGCAAGGAAGACACCGATGATGGCGATACCAATCATAGATACACTCTTGAAGTTGTTAACAAAAGTAATAGCTTGTTCTTTTGGAAGTTTAGAGAACACTTCAGAACCAACAATGCTAGACACTGCAGCACCAAGGCTTTGAACATTACTGTAAAGCACTGTCAACATAGCTGTCAAGCCAAATCCAAGTGCTAAGTAGTGAAGGTTGCGTTTCACTGGAAGATAACGAAGCAAGATTGCAAATCCAAGACCTGGAAGCATTTGACCTGCAAGTTTCAAACCGTTTGCCAACCATTGTACATTACCGAGACCTGTAACAACAGTTTCTACAAAAGCTCCACCAAAGGCAAGGGCAAAGAAAACTGGGAGGGCACGAGAAAGAGCCCAAGGAATCGCACCAAGAAGATAGTTGCGTTCGATGCCTTTGTAGTCAAAGCGTTCAATCGCAGCATCCACACGGTGAGCGAAGTAAGTTGTCGTCATACGACCAAGAATGTCAAGTATGTCAACAAAGTTGCTACTGGCACAGCGATTGTAGCAATAGCAAGCTCTGGATCAAGACCTTGAGCTACTGAGAAGGCAGTTGCAAGAACGGCACCAGAAGTAGCATCAATACGAGAAGCACCACCGAAGGTACCAACACCGAGTACCACCAATTGAAGGTTGGCACCAATCAATAAACCTGTAGGTAAATCTCCCATGATAAGACCTGTGATAAATCCAGCAAATACAGGTGAACCTGCTGAAGAAACGATCGTCAACTCATCACAGATTTGATAAGCTGAGTACAGAGTGAGTAGTAAAATTTGCCACCATTGTATCATGACAATGACCTCCTAAAAAATTTTTCCTTATTTTTAACAAATTCATAAAATCCGCAACCGGATCATTTGGAACCATCTGAGCTGTCAGCTTCACTCCCTTTTTCATGCAGCTTGTGAAAAGCTTCCACATCCGCATCAACCACATTGATAGAGCGAGTGATGGGGCGAGTTTCGTCTGACTGAGACATATTTCCGACATTCAGTGTTTCCAGTGGAACACCAGCTTCTACCAAACGAAGGAAACGGTCTGGTTTGCGAGCGACGATAAAGAGTCGTTGTGAGTCATACTTACCAGCCAAGATGTTTTCTGCCGCTTTAGCGATTGGCAAAATGCTGAGCTTCACTCCTGGCGGCGTTGCCAACTTGAGTCCGCTCTTTTCGATAGCATTTTCAGCTACCTCATCGTCAATCACCATAATGCGTGAAATGTTGAGCTTGGTAGTCCAGAGATTGGCTACCTGTCCATGGATCAAACGTCCATCGATACGTGCACCTACTATTGTCATAAATTTTTCCCCCTTTATTGTTTTAAATGTAGGTTGGTTAACTAAGTTAATTGATTCTTCATATTCCCCTTCCGTTTCAAAAATGATGATTCGGTTATGTCCTTCTTTCAGAAGGCTATGCGGAATATAAAGCGATAAGGTTGGTCCGACATTCCAGAAACGGCCGATGTTGACGCCATTTACAAAGGCAAGGCCCTTTCCAAAACCGGACAAGTCTAAATAAGTGTCTTTAAGCGCTTTCATTTCAAAGTCAAAAGCGTAGAAAGCTGGTTGATCTGGCTGCCATCCTTTTGAAAAATCAATGTTTTCTATGTTTTCAAAAGAAAGTGGATACTGCTGCCAATTCAGCAAGAAGTGCAAATCCTTGCAAACACCCGTCCGAATCCCTTTTCGCTGGGTATCTGCCAAGAACTTATGCCCGTAGTTGACCCGCCCCATGTTTTCCATTAGGATGTCAATACGGTGGGTGGCTTTCTTTTTCCCCAGCAACAAAGATATCTTGACCAATCTCTGCTTGATACTGGGTTGCCATAAGCTTGCCGTCCACAAAAAGCTGCATCCGGTCTCGCCCGTCAATCACCCGAATTTTTTCCTCATCCGCATCCCAGCTGGCTTTGGTACGGTAAAGCAAGTAACCATAGCTCTGTCCTAAATCCTCCATTTTGACAGGATAGAGACTCTCTACTGGCTGAGCCAAATCAGCTAATGTTTCAAACAAACTCACCTTCTCACTTAGAGCAATGTCTCTCAGTTCAAAAGATTCTTTTGTGAGCGGTTTCATTTGTGGGTACTCAGGATAGTAGGTTTCCATCATTTTTTTGCACTGCAAAAATATTTCGGAGTTGGATTTCCCTGTTCATCAAGCAGGGCATCATAATCATACGAGGTCACTTGTGGTAAATCCGTCACACCTCTGGCCGAGCAGCCATTCATAAAGCCAAAATTGGTGCCGCCATGAAACATATAGAGATTGATAGAGCCTTGTTCCAGAACCTCACGGACAGCTTGAGCCAGTTCCTCAGGATCCCTTTTGATAATTGGCTCTTTCCAACGATTGAACCAACCATCCCAAAACTCCATACACATGAGTGGCCATTTTTTGCCATGCTCATCAAAGAATTCCTGCATCTGGGCAAAATTATAATCTGCCTTGGAGCCGAAATTTCCTGTAACAAATAAATCTTCCTCAATCAGCGTGCCAGCTTTTAGCGTTGCCCGCCAAGGACCATCCGATGTAAAGAGCGGACAATCAAGGCCTCGGTCCAACATCATCTGCCGAATCGCTCTCAGGTAGTCTTTATCCTCCCCGTAAGAGCCATATTCATTTTCCACTTGCATCATGAGGATATTCCCACCCTTGTCCAAGAGCCTTGGAACCAAGCGAGGAAGCAACTCATCATAGTAGTCTGCAACAGCCCGAAGATAGGAAGCATCAGAAGAACGGATTCTCATATGCTCAGTCAAGAGCCAGGCTGGCATGCCGCCAAATTCCACTCCCGCACAGATAAAGGGCGAAGGGCGAACGATGGCATATAATCCTAAATCTTGAGCAATCTGAAGAAACTTCTCAATATCTAAAATCCCCTGAAAGTCAAACTGGCCTTTCTTTGGCTCGTGCATGTTCCAAGGAACATAGGTCTCAACTGTATTGAACCCTAGGGCTTTAAGATTGTAGAGTGAGTGATACCAGTCTTCCGGCTGAATCCGGAAATAGTGAATAGCCCCCGACAAAAATCTTAAACTCCTGACCATCCAAGTAGAAAAGAAGAGCCTATTTCAAATCTCTTCATCTCCCCATTCCTCCTAGATTTAAAAACGCTTTCATTTCTTGTTAATATTAATATAATAAACTTTTGCATAAATGTCAACATTTTTAAAAAAATATGTTAAAATCAATATAGAGAGGGATAAAAAGAGAGGTGAGCACAATGGCTATTCCTAAATATCAACAAATCAAAGATGATTTGAAACAACAAATCATTTCTGGTAACTTTGAAAACGGTGATAGATTCTACACAGAAGCTGAATTAATCAAGATGTTCAACGTCAGTTCCATCACCGTTGTCCGCGCTTTTGAACGAACTTGCGAATGATGGCTACATCATCCGTCAGCAAGGGAAGGGAACGTTTGTTTCACGCGCAAGAAAACACAAGCGTGTGGAATTCTCTGATATCGAAACTTTCCCTATCCAAAAGGATAAGGTGACTGTTCTGTCTATCGAACGTGGAAATGAATTGAGGATCTTGGAAAAACTAGAACTAACACCGTCCCAGTTCTACTACAAGATTGACCGTATCAGAAGGACAGGCGATAAAGTCTATATCTATCACCAAACCTACATTCCTGAACAGTACATCAATCCAAACTATCCAGATCTGGACTACTACAGCTCGATCTACAATCGCTTCAAAACGGATTATCACATCCACATGAATGATGAGTATTTCGAAGAAACCAACGAAATCGTCTTTCCAACGCCAAAAGACATTGCCAAGACCTTAGAAATTGATCCAAACTTCCCAACTGTGCATCAAGTCAAGATCACAAAACTGGAAAATACTGGACAAATCCTGAGTACAGCGAAACCTACAAGCGTGGCGATTTCTTCAAAAATCAAATTTATTTCTTCTAGTCGCGATCACTAATCTAAAAAAACGATGGTTCTCATGAGCTGTCGTTTTTCATTTCCTGACCAACTAACCTATCTTTATTATAAACCTATCTATACCAATTTGCAAGGCATTTGAACGATTTCTGTTTAATAAAAAAATCAAAAATGATAGAAAATAAACAGAATTTTTTTAATTTCGTATATTTTTTTAGTATTCTAGGACTGAAAACCAACAAAAACGGAACTTTCTATATCAGGCGAGAATAATAAAAAAGAGAGGCTGGGACAAAAGTCCTAGCCTCTCAATTGTCTTTGGATTGTCGAGCAAGACGCAGTGGTTGAGTGGGCTCTACTACGCTGATTTCATCAGCTTTTACAGCCCTACTCAACTGTGCGGAGTGGGACGACGAAATCGAATTCTAACCAATTACCGATTTCTGTCCCATCTCATCTTTTTGTTTAATCCAGCCCCACGCGCTTGAAGATTTCATCCACGCGCTTGGTGTAATAAGTTGGATTGAAGATTTCATCGATCTCTTCTTGAGTCAGACGGGAAGTGACTTCTGGGTCCGCTTCGAGCAGAGGCTTGAAGTCCACTTGATTGTCCCAAGACTGAGCAGTCTTTGGCTGCACCAAGTCATAAGCCTGCTCCCGTGTCATACCTTTTTCAATCAAGGTCAACATAGCCCGCTGGCTGAAGATAAGACCAAAGGTCGAGTTCATGTTACGCTTCATGTTTTCTGGGAAGACGGTCAGGTTCTTGACGATATTACCGAAGCGGTTGAGCATGTAGTCGATGAGAATGGTCGTGTCTGGAGCGATGATCCGCTCAGCAGATGAGTGGGAAATGTCGCGCTCATGCCAGAGAGAGACATTCTCAAAGGCTGTCACCATGTGGCCTCGAATGACACGCGCCAGACCAGTCATATTTTCAGAGCCGATAGGATTGCGCTTATGCGGCATAGCTGAGCTACCCTTTGACCCTTGGCAAAGAACTCTTCCACCTCGCGCTGCTCAGACTTTTTGCAGACCGCGAATCTCAGTTGCCATGCGCTCGATAGACGTCGCAATCAAGGCTAGAGCTGAGAAGTATTCAGCATGGAGGTCACGTGGCAGAACTTGGGTCGAAATCTCCTGCGGACGGATGCCTAATTTCTCACAGACATAACTTTCCACGAATGGCGGAATGTTGGCAAGTTCCCAACCGCACCAGAGATTTTTCCAGCTTCCACACCCGCAGCCGCAATCTCAAAACGCTCAATGTTGCGCTTCATTTCGCTGTACCAAGTCGCAAGCTTGAGACCAAAGGTCGTAGGCTCGCATGCACTCCGTGGGTTCGTCCCATCATGATGGTGAACTTGTGCTCCCGCGCCCGCTCTGCAATGATGTCAGTGAAGCGACGCAGGTCCTCACGAATGATGTCATTGGCTTGCTTGTAGAGGTAACCGTAGGCCGTATCTACCACGTCGGTTGAAGTCAAGCCATAGTGCACCCACTTGCGCTCCTCGCCCAACGTCTCAGAAACCGCCCGAGTAAAGGCCACCACATCGTGGCGCGTCTCCTGCTCAATCTTCAAGATGCGGTCAATGTCAAAGCCTGCTTTCTCACGAATCAAAGCCACATCTTCCTTGGGAATCTCACCCAACTCAGCCCAGGCCTCATCAGCCAGAATCTCTACTTCCAGCCAAGCCTTGTACTTATTTTCCTCAGTCCAAATATTCGCCATTTCGGGGCGAGAGTAACGGTTGATCATGTTTATGATACAGAGGGCGTATAGTAAAGAGAAAAATAGGAGACTGACACAGTGCGCTTACACTCTAGGAAGTCTTTTCTTTTTCCTAACGCTTTTAATCCGAGTTTAAATACTTAAACTTGCCCTCTTCTCCTTTCTTTTTGTTTAAAGTTTAAGTTAAAGGAAGGCCGTAGCATGTATTCAGTAAACAATGCGAGACCTTTTGTTGATTTGCATATTTTTAAATTCTTTATTTTATCTTCCTATATTCTTCAGAATATAGTTCTGAAAAATTGTCTGTTTTTAATTTGTGGGTTACCAAAAGTTGATCTATAGTATCTATATGTAATTCCAAGACATTATACTTAGACAATTCTTTTTATAAAACTCAATATGTTCTGCTTTAATTGCTCAAGTTTCCCTTTTCGGATGATTTGAACATCGTGAGTAAAATTACTTTCATACGAGATTTTAAGTGTTGGACTCAATATGAATCTTCGAACCGAAACCTGTTTTTCCATACTGCTCTTCAAACCAACCACAATGGTTATTAAATTGCCCTACTTCTGTTTTGTTAAGGCAATCGCGATTTTCCTTTATTTCTGATTTACATTCAAATAAGAAAAAAATTCATTACTTCGAACACACCACAAATTATCTGGGCCTTTTCGTATTTTTATCAGGCCTATCCGTTACATAACCCAATAACCTTCCGATAAAATCTAATGAATTCTCAAATTTATCTGCTTTTTGTCCAAAAACTTAGGTAGTCTAATTTCGTCTGAACTTCCCTTAATAGTTTTTTCGTGAGTTCTATACATTTTTATTTGATTAATAATCTCTTGATTTCTGTTACCATCAATATATTCTAATTTTTCGTAATTTATTATCTCATTAGGTAATAACAAGCCATCATTATATTTATGAGCAACTTTCTGAGTCGCAATTGAGTTTGTCTTGTTTAGATTATATTCAAACCTTGCTTTTAGATTGAAGGTACCAACCTTTTTCAGATTGATCCGATACTTTGTCCATTAGAGTTTGAATTGTTGATATTGCTTCTTGATAATTATCTCTATAAAAATTCTCTCTCAGCGTCATATTCCAGTTCCATCAAATCAAAATAATCTTCAGTATTCAGTTGAATAGATTCTATTTGATCCATGGATTCACGATAATATTCCTTCCATCCTACGTCACGCTTAAGGGATTGGTTAATGACAGATATAATATGTTTTTTTAACTCAGAGTCAGAACTAAAACTTTCATCCTTACTCAAGGACATAATCCGATTTCAATTTGCTGCTGAGTCTCTGCTGAGAAATATTCTTTAGTTTTTAGTATTAGTAATGAAATCAACTAAATCATTACCCATTAAAACTATAACACTATAGTCCTTTTCACCACGAACACTTCGTCCTAGTCCTTGTTCAATCTTTTGTGCTAGTTTCTTTTGTATAAGATCACCACTAGGCCGAACTCTTTCCTCATAACTATCACTAAGATTCTCAAAATACGGAAGCGAATCCAATATCAATAATCTACATGCAGAATCTGCTAAATCAATCCCATCATACTTATTGCTAATAACAGTTAACCGCACTTTATCTTTGAAATTGTTACTTTTTAGAAAGTTAACTCTATCAAGTAATTCTTCTTGGCCTATCAACTCAGCTCCGTTTACTGTATAAACTTTTTTGATTTATTATTCGATGGAACTATAGCTAATGCTCCAAACGGATACTCTAACTTAGCAAAATAACTTCTTAAATTCTCAGAAAAAATAGGATCCGAATTTACCAGTTCAGGGATAATAAGCATCTTTTCGCCTGACCATTTTAAAGACTCATCTACTAACGGTTTAGATACAGTTTCTTTTTGAAAAACCTAATCCTTGAATCAAAAAGCATCATTTTGCGTAGTCGCTGACATAAGTATTTTATTTTTAGCCTTTTGAAATGCCGGAAACTTCTCAATTGGAATATAGTAGGGAGTTATCTCAAGTGATTGTCCTGTAACAAACGCCTTACACTTAGGAATAATATCCTTTAAAAGATTCCATGAAAATTTAATTTCATCTATAGCTTTATATTTAACCAAAATTTCAAGTACTTCAGAACTTTTTATCCATCCAACTCCAATATGGAATCTGCATCAAAGTATCATAATCATTGTTACAAAGATCAAGAAAACTTCCTTCACCTTGCCGTTTTTAAATCTGGTGTAAATAAAGCTAACATTTCTTGATAAGCATCTATATTTTTCTCAAGGGTAATGCTAAATGCATTATTGACAACATCAATACACGCATGAGAGTCGTCTAATATAATAGTACCAATTTCTGTGTAACGTGCATCTACTCCAAATACAGTCATTCCATTAAAAAATTTATGAGCAGTTGTTATTAAAATAGCTTTCCCTTCTATAAATTCTCTAGGTATTGTCCTATCCTTAAAAATACAAATATCAATCCCAAATCTTTCTGCCTCTAATCTTGCTTTTATTAGCTAGATAATTATTAGGACAAACGTATAGACATGGTCCCAAACCTGCATTTAATTTTGATTTCAAAATTAACAATCCAATTAATGTTTTACCCGCACCTGTAGGTAGCTTTATTATTAATTCGCTATTATCTTTCCTGTTTTTATACCATTCTGTTAATATGTTGATTTGTACTGGACGTAATGGACCAACAGAGGCGCTTCTGTCTAAATCTTCATAAATTTCAATCGGATCTTTTGATAATACCTTCTTTTTTTCTTTTAACTGCTTTGCAAAATCAATTCCCATTTCAAATTTTCCTATTACCTTTAATATATAAAAAAACAATTAACTTCCAGCAGTGCTCGACTGGCTTCACTTGCTGACTTCATCTGCTTTGATAATCCTAATTAACCATACATGCTTAAGACAGCGCACCTTATAATTAAAAATCCTGTTTTAACTATTCAAATTCTTCTTTTTCAATAAACACAGATGGATAATGAGAAAGTGTATTCAAATCCGTATCCAGCGGAACATCATAAATTGCTAAATAGTTTTCAGGATGTTGAGCAGCTAGCTCTTCATATTTTTGCTTTCACTTTTTCGTGGTCACTACTAGCATACAAGACTTCGACGACTGCTCTAGTCTTATCCTTTTTCAATAAATGCATTTACGATGATTTTGAATCATAGATTTGCCCTAAAAATCAATCCCTTTCCCAAACTCCCTCAACCTCATCTGGCACATCACTAAACAAAGTCACGTGTCCCATCTTGCGATTGTGCTTCGCTTCTATTTTACCATACATGTGGAGATGGGCGCTTGGATTTTTCTGTGACATATTTTTTCAGCGACCTCGACATGCTGGCCGAGAACATTGAGCATGACGGCTGGCGCATGCAGGTGGATAGCTGGCAATGGTGCTCCAAGAACACCAAGAATATGGGTATCAAACTGGGAGAAGTCGCAGGCTTCGATTGAGTAGTGCCCAGAGTTGTGTGGCCGTGGGGCAATCTCATTGACGATGATGTCATCAGCGGTCGCAAACATTTCCACGCAGAGGGTTCCAGATAAGTTAAGCTGGTCTGCGATTCGCACCGCCATGGCTTTTGCCTTGTCTGCCAGACTTTCTGAAATGCGAGCTGGCACAATGGTCTTAGACAGGATATTGTTGCGGTGGATATTTTCCTGAACTGGGAAAACCGTCACGTCCTTGCCATTTCCTGACACGATGACGGAAATTTCAAGGTCAAAGTTGACGAACTCTTCCAAGACACAGTCTGCTGAATCGGCTAGCGCATAGGCTTCTTCCAAGTCTGCTTCTGAACGAATGACCTTTTGCCCATGTCCGTCGTAGCCACCTGTCGCTGTCTTGAGGACATAGTTTTTCGAGAGGTCAATATCTGCCAAGTCTTGGCTAGAAGTCACAACCTTGTAGGGTGCCACAGTGACTTGTGCCTTATTTGAGAGAAAGTCCTTTTCAAAGATCCGATTTTGAGAAATGCGGAGCAGGTCTGTCCCTTGAGGGAGCTGACCATCCTTGATAACGGCATCCAAACCGTCAGCATCAACATTCTCAAACTCATAGGTCAGGATATCGCATAGCTCAGCCAACTGGCGAAGGGCGTCCCACATCATTATAAGGCGCCACGATGATTTCCGCCACACGAGAAGCTGGGCAATCCGCCGCTGGATCCAGCGCAATGACCTTGTGCCCCATGTAGATAGCAGAAATGGCCATCATCTGCCCCAGCTGGCCGCCACCGATGATTCCGATTGTTTTAGATGAGCTCATTGCTAGACTCCTCAGCGATTTTTCCTTGTTCTTCAGCAAAATCCGCTAGCACTGCTGCTAGGTCTTGGTCTTCAATGGCCAAAATCCGAAGGGCAGTCAGGGCAGCGTTGGTCGCTCCCGCTTCCCCAATAGCCATAGTTGCCACAGGCACGCCACCCGGCATCTGCACGATAGAGTAAAGGGAGTCCAGACCGCTGAGAGCGCGTGATTTGACGGGCACACCAATGACAGGGCAGAGTGGTCTTAGCCGCTACCATACCTGGCAAATGGGCTGCGCCACCTGCACCTGCGATAATGACCTTGATGCCGCGGCTACGAGCTTCCTCCGCATGTCTGAACATGAGATCTGGTGTACGGTGGGCAGAGACAACCTTCTTCTCGTAGGCTACACCGAAACGGTCTAGGACTTCAGCAGTTTTTGCATGGTTGCCCAGTCGGATTTGGAACCCATGATGATGGAAATAATTGGTTTCATATTAAGATACAAAGGGACGATTCGCTTGCGAAAAAAATCCCGTAGAAAAATAGGAAAACTAACGACGACGTGTACGTCTAGGCAGTTTTATCTTTTTTCTACGGGATTTAGTCCCGTGTTCAGTTAGGAAGACTAACTGAATACTCCTTTCATACAGTTTTTTATTGCGACCATTATCTTACTTTGGCTCGCTTTCGCTCGCCATAACAACTATAGTATCTGTTAATCTTTTATGGCCTTGCTTCCGATGTCTGTTCGGTAGAAGAGGCCTGTGGTGTCTTGTTTTTAGTTGGTCGTGGATTTTTCCTGCGCAGCTGAGACGGTATCTGCTGTGGCGGCCAGCATATATACTCGACCGCCATTTGACAGCAGTGCTCTGCTATTTTCCGCAAACTTAGCCCCAGCATAGTAGGTGATGATATCACCATCTGTCTTCTCCGGCAGAGGCAGGCCTTTCTCATAGTCCAGCGGGTAGCCCTCTGAGGCGACAACTACGCCAAGGGTCACGCCCTCATCCAGCCAAGTGATATCAGGCTCTTTTTTGTCTAAAATGTCCGTGATATTCTGCGCAAAAGTCAGACGTCAGGCGCGGCAGTATAATCTGGGTCTCTGGGTCGCCAAAGCGCGAGTTGAACTCAATAACCTTAGGACCATCAGCTGTCAGAATCAGCCCAGCATAGAGCACGCCAAGATAAGGACGCCCCTCAGCTATCATGCCTTCGAGAACGGGCTTGATAATCGTCTCAATTGACTGGTCCACCACGCTTTGTGGCAAGTGAGGCACTGGCGCATAAGCTCCCATACCACCTGTATTGGGTCCCTTATCCCCATCGTAAGCCCGCTTATGATCCTGGGCCGTGGGCATGATGTAAAACTTGCCGCCATTGACAAAGGCAAAGAGAGAGAACTCCTCCCCGTCAAGGAATTCCTCAATAACCACACGCGCACCAGAATCACCGAATTTATTGTCCAAAAGCATCTCGTGAGCGGCTTCGACCGCTTGCTCAACCGTCTCCGCAACGACAACGCCCTTACCAAGTGCCAAGCCATCCGCCTTGACCACGATTGGAGCGCCCTTCTCCTCTATGTATGCCTTGGCTTCCTCAAAGTCGGAAAAATGTGCCATAGGCTGCTGTCGGAACGTTGTATTTGACCATGATTTCCTTAGCAAAATCCTTGGACCACTCCAGCTCCGCTGCAGCCTTGGTCGGACCAAAAGCTTTGAGCCCAGCTTGGTTAAAATCATCCACGATTCCAGCAGCAAGGGCATCATCTGGACCAATGAAGGTCCAAAGCGATATCGTTGGCCTTTACAAACTCAATCAATTTAGAATGTTCGGAAATTCCAATGTTTACTAAATCCAACCCATCCAAGGTCATGCCATCATTTTCCAGGTGCGACAAAGACCTGCTCCACATCCTGAGACTCCAACAACTTCTTGGCAATCGCATGTTTCACGACCGCCCGAACCAACAACCAAAAGCTTCATAGCTAAGATACCTCAACATCTATCATCACAGGTGCTTGCACACCAAGCTAACACATCACGTAAAAATCACCGTATTTTTACGAATTATTTATCTAAATTATATCATAATCGTTCGCTTTATTCCATGATAAGCAGGAAAAGAAGAGAAATAATCTATTTTTGTTAGGGATATCCATCTCTGACAAATAAAATCTACCTATATTATTTTTGATATTTTTGGCTATTTCATTACTTTTTATTTCAAATATCAAAAATTTCATAAAACTAAAATAAATTAGAAGCTCAAGTTGCAACATCTTTTTAAAAATTTTTCTTTTTATATTTTTCCCGAATAATCTAAATGGAATCATCCAAATTACTTATTCAAAAGGAAGTTTATGAAAAATATCAGAAGCTATTTTTATTATCCGGAGCAGTCCTTGGGCTGTTGCCAGTCATTCCACAGCTCAAGCTGTTGCATCGACTGAAGCTGGAAATAAAGTCCTAGGCCCCACTGATCGTGCCAGCAATGTGACCGTTAATGTCACCGGAGATATAGCACAGATTCATTATGCCCGCTCCAAGGCTCAGGTTCCCTATACCATTTCTCACGCAGTCTGGTCCGACGAAAATGGGCAGGATGATTTGAAATGGTACACCACACCTCAAACATCCAGCACATCCGTTGACCTTCGGCAGCACGCTGGCTATGGCACCTTCCACGTTCATACTCACATTAATATTAACGGTAAAATGATAGGCTTGAATGGTACGACCTTCACTGTTAATAAACCTGCGGTTAAGGTCTCTACTAATATTGTCGGACAAACTAGTCAAATTCACTTTAAGCGTAACAAAGACCAGATAAACTCTCGCATTTTACATGCGGTCTGGTCTGATGAAAACGGACAAGATGACTTAAAATGGTATAATGCCGGACAAGATATCACCGAATTTACACTTTCTAATCACAAAGGTTATGGAAAATATTTTCGTAGATACTTATAGAAAAATAAAAATGGCAAAATGATTTACCAATCAGGCACCACTTTCCATCTAGAAAAGCCTAATCCGCCCATTCAGACAAGTTTCCCTGAACCTGGCATTATGGAAAATCCTTATCAAAAAAATCTTCCTGAATCCATGTATAAGGTCAATGTCCCAACTTGGTCTGAAAATAAGGGGCAAGATGATTTACAATGGTATCAAGCAAGGAAATCCTGATGGCAGTTATAGCGTCAGAGTCGAGCTGAAGAAACACAATTACGATACAGGAACCTACCATATCCATCTCTATGGAGAAAGCTATGTCAAGCCTGAGTTAACAGGATTAGCAGGAACAAGTGTTACACTGGATGCTGGCAAGATGCCTTCTCAAAAAGACCAAAAACCGCTTTTCTCTGTTGAAAATATCAATCAGGAAGAGGGAACCTACACTGTAAAAGTCACCGAAACTGCGGCATCTAAGCCAATTCAATCCGTCCGCGTCCCTATTTGGAGTACCCAGAATCAAAGCAATATCAAGTGGTATGAGGCAAGTAACAATGGAGATGGGACTTTTACTGCACAATTCAATATCCGCAACCACCAAGCCTTATCTGGAAGCTACACCAATCATATCTACGTTAAGTACAAAGATGGTAGCGAGCATAGCTATGCGACAGACAGCGTCACCCTCTCTGCTGAAAATATCAAAGCCAAGGTTTCTGTCAATAAAATTTCTACCTACAATTACGAAGTAACCGTTTCCGATGCTTTCGGACCAGGAACCATTTCTCTACCAACTTGGTCAGAGGTCAACGGCCAAGATGACATCAAATGGTACACTGCTAACAAAGTGGGCAATGGCTTGTATAAATTTACCATCAATACGCAACAGCACGCTGGAAATGGACTCTTCCATACCCATGTTTACCGCAATCTCAATGGTCAGATGACTGGACTTACAGGCACCAGCTATCAGGTTGATAAACCAACCACGCCTGAGCCAACCCTCTACACACCTGATTATGCAGGAGCATCCTCTTATCCTCATGGTCAATGTACTTGGGGAGCAAAAGTACTGGCTCCTTGGGCTGGTCCTTACTGGGGCAACGGTGGTCAATGGGCAGCTAGCGCACGCGCAGCTGGTTTCCGAACAGGAAGCACACCACAAGTCGGAGCCATCATCTGCTGGACCGATGGTGGTTATGGGCATGTCGGTGTTGTCACACATGTCGAATCCAACACCCGCATCCAAATCAAAGAATCCAACTATGCAGGCAAACAGTACATTGGCAACTTCCGTGGCTGGTTCAATCCTTACGCCGCTGGTCAAGGAGCTGTTAGCTATATCTATCCAAAATAAATCTACTAAAAAAACCTTGGTTTTATCAACCAAGGTTTTTCATCTGTTCAAATCGAAGTCGATTTCTTACTTCGCTAGTTTCTTTTCCAAATAGGCGACAATATCTGCGACATTTTCAAAGCGATCAACATCCTCATCTGAAATTTCAATCGCAAACTCATCCTCTAAAGTCAGGATGAATTCCATTAAGTCAACAGAATCAGCGCCTAAATCATCTTTTTAAGCCCAAAGTTGGCTGGACAACAAAGTCCTTTCCTTGACGTTCTTGGATAATTTCTGTTACTTTTTGAAAAATTTGTTCTTGATTCATTCTGTATCCACCTCTTTTGAAAATTCCACCACAGATTTTCCGACAACATCTGTCTCCAGCATGGTTCGGATCTGACGAATGGTGCTATAAACAGCCTTGGCATCGCTTGAACCGTGTGTCTTGACCACTGGCGCCTTTAGTCCAAAGAGAACGGCCCCACCGGCACTGGAATAGTCCAGACTCTTGCGCATTTCCTGTAGGCTATCTTTGAGCAATAAAGCTCCTAGCTTAGCCTTGAGACCACCGCCCTAGCACAGCCTTTTTGAGCTGGCCTAGGATGCTAATGGCCGTTCCTTCGATAGACTTGAGCACTGCATTACCCGTAAAGCCATCTGCTACGACAACATCTGCCACTCCATCCATAAGGTCACGCGCCTCTACATTGCCGATGAAGTTCAGCTTGTCATCTGCCGACAACAGTGCATAAGTTTCCTTACGCAGAGGGTCTCCCTTGCTGGCTTCAGTGCCATTATTGAGCAAACCAACCCGTGGCCGCTTAATGCCACGAACATTTTCCGCATAAAAAGAACCTAGGATAGCATATTGATGCAGATGGTGAGGGGTATTTTCAGCATTTGCCCCCAGATCCAACATATCAAAGCCTCGGCCATCTCCAGTCGGTAAAAGTGGATAAAAGTCCTGGTCGGTCAATATTTTTGATCCGCCCGACGATAAAGAAACCCGCCGCCAGAAGCGCCCCTGTGTTACCAGCAGACAGGACCGCATCTGCTTCCCCGTCTTTGACTGCCTTGGCTGCCAAAACCATGCTAGCCTGCTTCTTCTTGCGAATAGCCCTGGTCGGCTCATCATCCGAATTAATCTTTTCTTCCGTATGAACAATGCTGACGCGCTCTGTCGCTGTCAATAGAGGTTTAATCTTGGCCTCATCCCCATAGAGCACAAGCTCAATATCCGAGAAGTCTCTCAGAGCCTGATTGGCACCTTCGACTAAAAGCCTGAGGGGCATTGTCTCCGCCCATGGCATCAATAGCTATTTTTCATGCTGTTCTTCCTCATGTTTGTCTTGTAAAAATACTGCCCCAGTCGCCCAGAGAGTCGATAAATTTCTTTGATTTGAGATGAATACCCACGTATTCATCATAAAGTTGATCTACAAAATCCCTGATCTGTCGCTTGATTTCTGGCTTAAGCGAAAATCGTCTCCAGCTCACTAAACTGAACCGCCTGAAACTGATTGAGCAAAAAGGAATATTGGGATTGAGATGACTGCGATGAGCATCCTTGTGATAATGCTCTGGGCAGAGCACCCCGCCATATTGAAAGGAAAAATCAAAAAGGCAGACCTGTCCGATGGCAAAAAACACAGTCATGGAAATTCAGAGAAAGGCCAAAGCGAGATAAAATCTGAATTTCAAAAATATTTGTCAAAACCTCATAATCCAGCCCTTGATTCATCAAATCCAGTGTCTTTTGCAAAAAGCAAAGAGGGCTGGATCTGGCTGATTGTCCTGAATACTAGCATCTGCTAGAGCCGCTACATAGCTGGCATAGGCCATGACAAAGAGATCGCCCTTGATTTTGCCCGTAACTTTCCACAGCTTGGTAATCTTCGATATAGCTGAGCCCATCGTCATTGATTTTCATCAAGAGTTCTGCCGCCGTCAGAGGCTGAATGACTGGTGCCAGCTTAGATTTTTCCAGCATGTTTCACGAAAAACATTCGCTTGCCAGCCTGTTCCGTAAAGATCTTGACCAGCTTATCATCTTCCCGGAAATTCCGATTATAGAGAATCAAACTCTTGCTCGTTAACGGTCTAAGCATGGTCTTCCATGTACTCCTTGAGCCGTTTCAGAGCTTCCTTGATGGTTTCCATACTAGCTGCATAAGACAGGCGAATATAGCCCTCTCCATACTGGCCGAAAGCCGCTCCTGGAATAAAGGCCACAGCCTTCTTCTCAGCAAAATCCTGCAAAAAGGCAAAAGAATCTTGGCTGTAGCCTGCTGGAATCTTGGCAAAAATATAGAAAGCACCGTCTGGCTTGATAATCTGATAACCCAGCTCTGTCATCTTTTTCGATAATGTAATCCCGCCGCTGGACGTATTCCGCCTTCATGGGTTGGGCATCATCCTTACCAGCCGTCAAAGCCTCAATAGCTGCATATTGAGCCATGGTGTTGGCTGCTGTCACCAGATACTGATGGCTCTTGATCAATTGAGCGGTAAAAACAGCAGGGAGCAAAGATAAAACCTAGTCGCCAGCCCGTCATAGCATGAGACTTGGATAAGCCATTGATGACGATGGTCTGTTCAGGTAAATATTCCGCCAGTGAAACGTGCCCCTGCTCCGTATAAGTCAACTCAGAGTATACCTCATCGCAGACGACAAAAACTTCATACTTGCTCAATACAGCTGCCAAAGCCTCCATCTGTCCCCGCGAATAAGTCACACCAGTCGGATTGGCCGGATAGTTGAGAATAACTGCCTTGAGCTTGTCTCCTTGCGCCAAGATAGCCTGCTCCAGCATTTCAGGAGTCAAAAACGAAGTCGTTTTTCTGTCGTATCAATCTCGACAATCTCTGCCCCAACCAAATTCACAATCGGCTCATAGCCTGGATAAGCTGGCGCTGGCAGCAAAACCTTGTCGCCCTCTTCCAGAATAGCCGTCAGAGTCGCAGATAGGGCCTCGGTTGCCCCAATAGTGACTAAGACTTCATCTTCTGGACGATAGTTCAGACGGTACTTCTCCTTGACAAAGTCAGCTGCAGCCTGCCGCAGCTCAAAAAGCCCACTCATTCCTGTATAGTGGCTCTGGTTGGCATCAATGGCTGCCTTGGCCGCCTCCTTGATATGATCCGGTGTCGGAAAGTCTGGCTCCCCCAAGGTCAGCCGCAAAACACCTGGAATCGTAGAAATAGACTGGTCAAACTGACGAATCAGAGACACTTCAATTTTATCTAAATTCTTGTTAAACTTCTTAGTCAAATCCACAGCCGCCTCCGATAATCTAATAGAACTATTATACTATAAATGCAGTACTACAGCAAAATTTTTATTACAAATAGGAATAGGAATAAGAAAGAGATTTAGCAAGTTGCTAAACTCTAATACTCCACAATCCTTATATATTATGTCTTTCAAAAAGGGGGAAAGTGGACGTTTTTCATGGATTCGAACGATGGCTTCTGCCAAGAGATGAGCGATAGAAATCTGCTCAATCTTATCGATTAATCTGCCCTCTGAAAGGTAGATGGTATCTAAAACCACTAGTTTTTTTAATAGCAGATTTTTGGATATTTTCCATAGCTGGTCCTGACAAGACTGGGTGAGTACAGCTCGCATAGACTTCCACAGCACCGGACTCTGCCAGCGCATCTGCCGCATGACAAATGGTCCCCGCCGTATCAATCATATCATCTATCAGAATACAGGTCTTACCTTCTACCTTACCAATGATATTCATGACTTCACTGGTATTCATCTTATCAACGCTGCGACGTTTGTCAATAATCGCAATCGAAGTCTTAAGAAATTCCGCCAACTTACGAGCGCGGCTGACACCACCGTGGTCTGGGCTGACAACCACATAGTCACTACCAACCATGCCCCGACGCTCAAAAATAATCAGCAATCAAAGGCGCTCCCATCAAATGGTCGACAGGAATGTCAAAGAAACCTTGGATCTGAGCAGCATGCAAATCAATGGTCAATAGGCGATCTACCCCAGCAATCTCCATTAGGTTAGCCACTAATTTAGATGTAATTGGCTCACGAGCACGAGCTTTTCGATCTTGTCTAGCATAGCCATAGTAAGGCATCACTACGTTGATAGACTCCGCACTAGCCCGCTTCAAGGCATCCACCATGATCAAAATCTCCATTAGATTGTCATTAACAGGTGAGCTAGTCGACTGCAAGATAAAAACGTGCTTACCACGGATCGATTCTTCGATATTTACTTGAATTTCCCCGTCAGAAAATTGACGAACCGTTGATTTCCCAAGCGGCATCCCAATCTCCTTTGCAACACGTTGCGCTAATTCTTGATTAGAAGAAAGAGCAAAGAGCTTTAAATCAGAAAAAGACATGATTCCCTCCAGATTCTAAATCGTCTTTTATTGTAACCAATTGCATTTGTCCTATCTACCATTGTAACGCTTTTCCAGCAATTTTTCAATAAAAAATAAAAGGGAGAACGAAAAGTCGTTCTCCTTCATATTCTCATTAGTTTGGATAGATGTATGTTACGTATCCTTGTGCATTTGTTGGGTCAAACCATCCACGGTGATTACCGATTGATTGGTTACCAGCATAGTTTGCTTCTGATACTTGAATATTGTTAGCAGATTGAACTGCTGTTACAACTGCAACGTGTCCGTAGCCACCATCGTTCCAACATGCGATTGCTCCAACTTGTGGTTGTGATCCTGTACGGAAGCCTGCTGCTGCTGCACTAGCTGCCCATTGACCACCATTACCCCCAGTAGTCGCCAGCCCATGGTGCCAAAGTCTTAGCACCCCAAGTACATTGACCTACAGGATAAGTTGATGCTGAAAGGCTATATGATGGAGTTGCGACAACTCCTGATGTAGCAACTGCTGCTTCTACTGCAGGAGTTCCACCTGTATTAGTTACAGCTTGAACTTGTGCTGCGAAGCTTGTATTTCCTGAAGCAAGGATCGCTTGTTGTTGCGCTTGTTGCTGGTTTTTATATGCTGCTTCTGCCGCTGCTGCCTCAGCTGCCGCTTTTTCAGCTGCTGCTTTTTGCTCTAAGAGACTATTTTTCTCATTTTCAGCAGATGCTTTTTTTCAGCTGCAAGGTTCAGTTGAGCAACCTTAAGTTCAGCCTGCTTAGTTGTCAACGTTTTGAGCATCGTCTGCAAGTTTTTTGTTGGTTTGCAATGACTGTATTGATAGCTTCATTGTTAGCAACTTGTTTTTCAGCAATCTTTTCTTTATCTTCTTTTTGTTGTTCCAGCATTTTGTTGTTAGCCGAAACGATTTCGCTCATCGCTGCTACACGAGAGATAGCTTCAGTGATTGAAGCAGAGTTAATGATTGTGTTGATATAGCTTGTTGCTGTGCCACTTGTTTGAGTACTACGCGCTTGGTTTGCAAGAGACTCATTACGAGCAACAATATTCTTTGATAACTCTTCAATTTCAGCAGTAAGTTTCGCAGATTCAGCATTCAATTTTTCATTTTCTGCTTGAAGCACTTCTTGTTGCTTTTGAATAGCTGAAACTTGTTTTTGAATTTCATCAACTTGTGCTTGTGCCGCTTTTTGTTGATTGGTTAAACTGTCAATTTTACTATTTTGAGCTGCAATTTTATCATCTGTACTATCAGCTTTAACATTTACTAGCGCAACACCTTGAGAAAGGATCACCGCACTCAATAAAACTGATGTAAGTAGCTTTTTCTTCATAAAAATATTAACACTCCTTCTTACTAAGACATTATATAGTATATCAAAAATTCTGGCTATATATTACGCATTCGTTACATTTCTATTTCTAATTCATCATAAAATAGACTTTTTCAAACAAAGACTGTAACAATAGGAAAAGAAAGGTATTAAATACTAAAGTTGGCACCAAAGCATAGATAATAAAATCAGGGAATGTAAAAGCTTACTAGGTGCAAGAATGATGCAGAAGCAAAGCTAATCATTTCAAAAAGAAGACAATCGTAATGATTGCTAAAACGCGTGTCCAACGATTTAGCAAAAATACAGACAGAAAATGATAGATGACAACTGTCAGTAGAGGCAAGATGAAGGTGAAAAGCCCAATCACATGTAGATAATAAACATCGTAAAAAGACCTAGAGTAAAGAAGAGATATATATTCCTTTGAAAAAGTTTAAAAAAATAAGAAAACAGTAAAGAACAATAAAATATGACTTGCCGGATGCCACTTCTCAGCAAAAAGATCTACAAGACTTCTTGATAATTGACCATCAATGAAGAAGATCAGAAATAGAAACAAAGCTGTAAAAAGTTCCTCTTAGAATTTTCATACTAATTTCTCACCAACAGAACCGCTTGAATATCAGATAAATCAGCAGCAGGCTTCACCAAAACTTCTTTGTTTAATTGGTCCTTACCAGCTGACATTGATAAAACTTGACCAACCAAGACATTCTCAGCATTATAAGAGCCGAGACCACTTGTCGTTACAGTTGCTCCTTCTTCAATTCCGTCCAGCGTATTTAGCTGGCTGACGATAAAAGCTGACTTTTCAGTGTCAAAACCAACAATGATGCCATAGGCAAAGCCAGTCTTTGTCTGAATTTTAATGGCAATAGAACTATCATTCTTTTCATTTGTAAGCAGACTAACAATACTTGAAGAGTCGGACACACTACTAACTGCCCCAATTAAACCGCCGTTAGAAATCGCCAGCATAGAGGTTGTCACATCAGCTTGACTGTCCCTTATCAAGAGTTAATTCATTCTTCCAAGTAGATGGAGAGCGAGAAATAACTTCTGCCGCAATCTTGACAGCACTTTGATCATTATTTCGTAATTCTAATAGGGAACGCAACTGTTCATTCTCCAATTTTAAGGCATCAGAATTATTTGCCTTCTCTTCAAGATTGTAAATTGTTCCTTTTAGGGTCTCATTTTTCTTGATAGGTCTCTATTAACTGAACAACCTTTTTCTTTTTCCTTAGCAAAAATAGTTAAAAAGGAATAGCAACTACCCGATCAACACTGGACAAAAATCATCAGTCACAGAAACAATCCATGGTGAAAGAGGGAAAGCATCAAGCTTATCATAACAATTCCCAATAGCAAAATAGAAATCAAAAAAATTTAGACATCTTTAATTTATTCATTCCAATCTCCGCAACCAATAAATCCTAAAAAACGCTTATAATAAATACAGATTAGAGCAGAACAACTCAACAAAACAAGTTCAAACAAACAACAAGAAATAATTCTTCAACAGAAAAAAACATTATAAAAACAAGAAAAAGGAGATAGCAAATGCTAAACTCCCTTATTTACGGAGAATGGGGATTCGAACCCCGCGCCAGTTACCCGACCTAACGATTTAGCAAACCGTCCTCTTCAGCCTCTTGAGTAATTCTCCAAATGGGCACGAGTGGACTCGAACCACCGACCTCACGCTTATCAGGCGTGCGCTCTAACCACCTGAGCTACGCGCCCAAGTTCTAAAAACTTGGTATGAACTACTGTTCAAAGCGGGTGACGAGAATCGAACTCGCGACAACAGCTTGGAAGGCTGTAGTTTTACCACTAAACTACACCCGCATCATTAATAAAAGTAATGGCGCGAGACGGAATCGAACCGCCGACACATGGAGCTTCAATCCATTGCTCTACCAACTGAGCTACCGAGCCAAATATTGCGGGAGCAGGATTTGAACCTACGACCTTCGGGTTATGAGCCCGACGAGCTACCTAGCTGCTCCATCCCGCGATATTCTAATCTAAGGAGGATGTGGGATTCGAACCCACGCACGCTTTTACACGCCTGACGGTTTTCAAGACCGTTCCCTTCAGCCGGACTTGGGTAATCCTCCAAGATATTCATTATGGACCTTGTAGGACTTGAACCTACGACCACTCGGTTATGAGCCGAGAGCTCTAACCAGCTGAGCTAAAGGTCCAACAAGATCGTTATAGCGGCGAAGGGGATCGAACCCCCGACCTCCCGGGTATGAACCGGACGCTCTAGCCAGCTGAGCTACACCGCCAGATATCGGGAAGACAGGATTCGAACCTGCGACACCTTGGTCCCAAACCAAGTACTCTACCAAGCTGAGCTACTTCCCGATCATAAGTAAAAACGGAGTCATATGACCTCGTCTCCCTTCATGCACCCTAGAGGAGTCGAACCTCTAACCGCCTGATTCGTAGTCAGGTACTCTATCCAGTTGAGCTAAGGGTGCTCTATATCACGATAATCAATTATAACAAAAACACATAAAAAAGTCAAGACTTTCTTATGCACCCTAGAGGAGTCGAACCTCTAACCGCCTGATTCGTAGTCAGGTACTCTATCCAGTTGAGCTAAGGGTGCTTCTTCTCCAATCAAAGTCTATGCCGAGGACCGGAATCGAACCGGTACGATCGTTACCAATCGCAGGATTTTAAGTCCTGTGCGTCTGCCAGTTCCGCCACCCCGGCCTCCTCAAGCGAACGACGGGATTCGAACCCGCGACCCCCACCTTGGCAAGGTGGTGTTCTACCACTGAACTACGTTCGCATCTCTATCCTAAAAAAAAATGCCGGCTACATGACTTGAACACGCGACCCTCTGATTACAAATCAGATGCTCTACCAACTGAGCTAAGCCGGCTCATTATTATTTCTATGCGGGTTAAGGGACTTGAACCCCCACGCCCTAAAGCGCCAGATCCTAAATCTGGTGCGTCTGCCAATTCCGCCAAACCCGCGCTTATGACCCGTACTGGGCTCGAACCAGTGACCCTTTGATTAAAAGTCAAATGCTCTACCAACTGAGCTAACGAGTCTTTCTTCTTGAAATTGTCTTACAATTCCAACGGTCCCGACGGGAATCGAACCCGCGATCTTCGCCGTGACAGGGCGACGTGATAACCGCTACACTACGGGACCTATGGGAGTTAACGGGATCGAACCGCTGACCCTCTGCTTGTAAGGCAGATGCTCTCCCAGCTGAGCTAAACTCCCAAAAAGGAAGTACTACTACTTCCTATCCTGCTAAGCGACTACCATATCTCACAGGGGGCAACCCCCAACTACTTCCGGCGTTCTAGGGCTTAACTTCTGTGTTCGGCATGGGTACAGGTGTATCTCCTAGGCTATCGTCACTTAACTAGCTGAATTAACTTGCAATATCTTATTGCCTTGTCAACTCAAAATTGAATAACTACTCAAACCTCACAATACTTGCCAAAAGCTGTGCTCAATGAAAATTGGATAAGTCCTCGAGCTATTAGTATTAGTCCGCTACATGTGTCGCCACACTTCCACTCCTAACCTATCTACCTGATCTTCTCTCAGGGCTCTTACTAACTTGCGTTATGGGAAATCTCATCTTGAGGTGGGTTTCACACTTAGATGCTTTCAGCGTTTATCCCTTCCCTACATAGCTACCCAGCGATGCCTCTGGCAAGACAACTGGTACACCAGCGGTAAGTCCACTCTGGTCCTCTCGTACTAGGAGCAGATCCTCTCAAATTTCCTACGCCCGCGACGGATAGGGACCGAACTGTCTCACGACGTTCTGAACCCAGCTCGCGTGCCGCTTTAATGGGCGAACAGCCCAACCCTTGGGACCGACTACAGCCCCAGGATGCGACGAGCCGACATCGAGGTGCCAAACCTCCCCGTCGATGTGAACTCTTGGGGGAGATAAGCCTGTTATCCCCAGGGTAGCTTTTATCCGTTGAGCGATGGCCCTTCCATGCGGAACCACCGGATCACTAAGCCCGACTTTCGTCCCTGCTCGAGTTGTAGCTCTCGCAGTCAAGCTCCCTTATACCTTTACACTCTGCGACTGATTTCCAACCAGTCTGAGGGAACCTTTGGGCGCCTCCGTTACCTTTTAGGAGGCGACCGCCCCAGTCAAACTGCCCGTCAGACACTGTCTCCGATAGGGATCACCTATCCGGGTTAGAGTGGCCATAACACAAGGGTAGTATCCCAACAACGCCTCCATCGAAACTGGCGTCCCGATCTCATAGGCTCCTACCTATCCTGTACATGTGGCACAGACACTCAATATCAAACTGCAGTAAAGCTCCATGGGGTCTTTCCGTCCTGTCGCGGGTAACCTGCATCTTCACAGGTACTAAAATTTCACCGAGTCTCTCGTTGAGACAGTGCCCAAATCATTACGCCTTTCGTGCGGGTCGGAACTTACCCGACAAGGAATTTCGCTACCTTAGGACCGTTATAGTTACGGCCGCCGTTTACTGGGGCTTCAATTCATACCTTCGGATTACTCCTAAGCACTCCTCTTAACCTTCCAGCACCGGGCAGGCGTCACCCCCTATACATCATCTTACGATTTAGCAGAGAGCTGTGTTTTTGATAAACAGTTGCTTGGGCCTATTCACTGCGGCTGACCAAAGTCAGCACCCCTTCTCCCGAAGTTACGGGGTCATTTTGCCGAGTTCCTTAACGAGAGTTCTCTCGCTCACCTGAGGCTACTCGCCTCGACTACCTGTGTCGGTTTGCGGTACGGGTAGAGTATGATACAACGCTAGAAGCTTTTCTTGGCAGTGTGACATCACTCACTCGCTACTAAACTTCGCTCCCCATCACAGCTCAACGTTATAGGTATAAGCATTTGACTCATACCACGCCTCACTGCTTAGACGTACATCCATTCGTACGCACGAGTTAGCCTACTGCGTCCCTCCATCACTACATACTCTAGTACAGGAATATCAACCTGTTGTCCATCGGATACACCTTTCGGTCTCTCCTTAGGTCCCGACTAACCCAGGGCGGACGAGCCTTCCCCTGGAAACCTTAGTCTTACGGTGGATGGGATTCTCACCCATCTTTCGCTACTCATACCGGCATTCTCACTTCTATGCGTTCCAGCGCTCCTCACGGTACACCTTCTCCACACATAGAACGCTCTCCTACCATACCTATAAAGGTATCCACAGCTTCAGTAAATTGTTTTTAGCCCCGGTACATTTTTCGGCGCAGGGTCACTCGACTAGTGAGCTATTACGCACTCTTTGAATGAATAGCTGCTTCTAAGCTAACATCCTAGTTGTCTGTGCAACCCCACATCCTTTTCCACTTAACAATTATTTTGGGACCTTAGCTGGTGGTCTGGGCTGTTTCCCTTTCGACTACGGATCTTAGCACTCGCAGTCTGACTGCCGACCATAATTCATTGGCATTCGGAGTTTATCTGAGATTGGTAATCCGGGATGGACCCCTCACCCAAACAGTGCTCTACCTCCAAGAATCTTGATGTCGACGCTAGCCCTAAAGCTATTTCGGAGAGAACCAGCTATCTCCAAGTTCGTTTGGAATTTCTCCGCTACCCACAAGTCATCCAAGCACTTTTCAACGTGCCCTGGTTCGGTCCTCCAGTGCGTTTTACCGCACCTTCAACCTGCTCATGGGTAGGTCACATGGTTTCGGGTCTACATCATGATACTAAGACGCCCTATTCAGACTCGGTTTCCCTACGGCTCCGTCTCTTCAACTTAACCTCGCATCATAACGTAACTCGCCGGTTCATTCTACAAAAGGCACGCTCTCACCCATTAACGGGCTCGAACTTGTTGTAGGCACACGGTTTCAGGTTCTATTTCACTCCCCTTCCGGGGTGCTTTTCACCTTTCCCTCACGGTACTGGTTCACTATCGGTCACTAGGGAGTATTTAGGGTTGGGAGATGGTCCTCCCAGATTCCGACGGGATTTCACGTGTCCCGCCGTACTCAGGATTCTGCTAGGTACAGATTCTATTTTAAATACGAGGCTCTTACTCTCTTTGGCTGACCTTCCCATGTCATTCTTCTATAAAATCTGAGTCCACATTGCAGTCCTACAACCCCGAAGAGTAAACTCTTCGGTTTGCCCTCCTGCCGTTTCGCTCGCCGCTACTAAGGCAATCGCTTTTGCTTTCTCTTCCTGCAGCTACTTAGATGTTTCAGTTCACTGCGTCTTCCTCCTCATCTCCTTAACAGAGATGGGTAACAGGTAGTACCTGTTGGGTTCCCCCATTCGGACATCCCCGGATCTGCGCTTACTTACAGCTCCTCGAGGCATTTCGTCGTTTGTCACGTCCTTCATCGGCTCCTAGTGCCAAGGCATCCACCGTGCGCCCTTACTAACTTAACCTTATTTTTGACCTTTCAGTCTTAAACTCATTAATATTCACAGCGTTTCGGTTTATTTTCTTGTTACTATTTGATATAGTTATTCAATTTTCAATGGACAAGTTTAGAATAGTCATCACTATCCTAATGGAGCCTAGCGGGATCGAACCGCTGACCTCCTGCGTGCAAAGCAGGCGCTCTCCCAGCTGAGCTAAGGCCCCACAAGACCTCTCAAAACTAAACATGACGACCAATGGCTTCCGTTTTTCCTTAGAAAGGAGGTGATCCAGCCGCACCTTCCGATACGGCTACCTTGTTACGACTTCACCCCAATCATCTATCCCACCTTAGGCGGCTGGCTCCTAAAAGGTTACCTCACCGACTTCGGGTGTTACAAACTCTCGTGGTGTGACGGGCGGTGTGTACAAGGCCCGGGAACGTATTCACCGCGGCGTGCTGATCCGCGATTACTAGCGATTCCGACTTCATGTAGGCGAGTTGCAGCCTACAATCCGAACTGAGACTGGCTTTAAGAGATTAGCTTGCCGTCACCGACTTGCAACTCGTTGTACCAGCCATTGTAGCACGTGTGTAGCCCAGGTCATAAGGGGCATGATGATTTGACGTCATCCCCACCTTCCTCCGGTTTATTACCGGCAGTCTCGCTAGAGTGCCCAACTAAATGATGGCAACTAACAATAAGGGTTGCGCTCGTTGCGGGACTTAACCCAACATCTCACGACACGAGCTGACGACAACCATGCACCACCTGTCACCGGTGTGCCGAAGCAAAATCCTATCTCTAGGACGGGCACCGGGATGTCAAGACCTGGTAAGGTTCTTCGCGTTGCTTCGAATTAAACCACATGCTCCACCGCTTGTGCGGGCCCCCGTCAATTCCTTTGAGTTTCAACCTTGCGGTCGTACTCCCCAGGCGGAGTGCTTAATGCGTTAGCTGCGGCACTGAGTCCCGGAAAGGACCCAACACCTAGCACTCATCGTTTACGGCGTGGACTACCAGGGTATCTAATCCTGTTTGCTCCCCACGCTTTCGAGCCTCAGCGTCAGTTACAGACCAGAGAGCCGCTTTCGCCACCGGTGTTCCTCCATATATCTACGCATTTCACCGCTACACATGGAATTCCTCTCCCCTTCTGCACTCAAGTTAAACAGTTTCCAAAGCGTACTATGGTTAAGCCACAGCCTTTAACTTCAGACTTATCTAACCGCCTGCGCTCGCTTTACGCCCAATAAATCCGGACAACGCTCGGGACCTACGTATTACCGCGGCTGCTGGCACGTAGTTAGCCGTCCCTTTCTGGTAAGATACCGTCACAGTGTGAACTTTCCACTCTCACACTCGTTCTTCTCTTACAACAGAGCTTTACGATCCGAAAACCTTCTTCACTCACGCGGCGTTGCTCGGTCAGACTTCCGTCCATTGCCGAAGATTCCCTACTGCTGCCTCCCGTAGGAGTCTGGGCCGTGTCTCAGTCCCAGTGTGGCCGATCACCCTCTCAGGTCGGCTATGTATCGTCGCCTTGGTGAGCCGTTACCCCACCAACTAGCTAATACAACGCAGGTCCATCTGGTAGTGGTGCATTTGCACCTTTCAATTAACTATCATGCAATAGTCAATGTTATGCGGTATTAGCTATCGTTTCCAATAGTTATCCCCCGCTACCAGGCAGGTTACCTACGCGTTACTCACCCGTTCGCAACTCATCCAGAAGAGCAAGCTCCTCCTTCAGCGTTCTACTTGCATGTATTAGGGCACGCCGCCAGCGTTCGTCCTGAGCCAGGATCAAACTCTCATTAAAAAGTTTGAGTTCTCACTCATTTCTGTCACTGACAGATTTATTGTTTTTCTTTGTTCAGTACTACAACATATGTTGTAGCGCCCTGCACATTGGTTCGTCTTGTTCAGTTTTCAAAGGTCTTTATCGCTCTCTCAAGCGACAACTATATCAGTATATCACCCTATCCATCCCCTTGTCAACACTTTTTTGAAATTTTTTTATCTTTTTTTCAATTTTATTTCCTAACACCATCAATATCACTGATAAATCAATAACTAAATAGGGAAAGGCAACCTCTCCCTATTACCTCTCCCTTAAGCCACTATATCACCGTGCTACTAAAGTCGCTTAAATATTCCTCTAACTCTCGCAATAGTCTTTTACGTCCCTTAAACCGTTCGTCGCCTAGTAAGCGGTGGTATAACTCTAGTTGTTCTTTGTCTAACTTTGAAGTGTAGGCTGCTAGAGAACTTCGAAGAGCGACTAAATCATCTAAGGCTAGTTCGCGCTTGCTCAGTCTATGACTAATGGTACCAACTTCCTCATAAGACTGTCGATCGAAGCGGCGTTTTTGGCTCTCTTGCTTGCGAAGAATGTCATGAATATGATTCCGAAATTTTGTCTTGAAGTAACGATAGAGGCGGCTTTCATCTTGACTGATATCTGGATGGCTTTCTTCCAGCTGGTGATAAACCAGCATACCCTCTTGTTCCCAGTCACTACTCTCCCATAAATGTATATAATAATCCCGTGCACAGCGTCGGACAATCCACTGCACTTTCTCATAGCGTTCCTTGAAGTTCATGTTTTCTCCTTTTTCTTTGATAATATGATTCTACAAGAAAAACTCTTCCCTCAGGCCTTCTGTCCCTATCCTGTCTATTTTATACCCTAACTGCTTCCTAACAAAAATATCTATGACATCTCAGGGACTTTTTATGACATGTTAGGCTTTAAAGAATAAAAAAAATAGCTTGATTACACAATTAGTAATCAAGCTATTTAATCAAGAAAAGCATCTCTTAATTTTCTTCCATTTTAGATTTTATTTCATCATAGGAAAGGGCATGTGCTTCTCGTTCCAAGTCTTTTTCAGACTCTTCCGGCATATGACCTGTTTCATAGAGAGATTTAATTTGGGTGCTATCAAGCGTTTCGTATTTAAGCAATGCTTCTGCAATCAATTTATGGGTTTCACGATTTGCTTGAATAATCTCAGCTGCTTTGTTTCGTGCTTCATTTAGTAATGAACGAACTTCCTCATCAATCTCATAGGCTGTTTGTTCTGAAATTGATTTTTGAGGACTTTGTGCACCAAACATAGCATGGTTACCTTCGTATTGGACTGGGCCAAGTTTTTCACTCATACCGTATTCAGTGACCATTGCACGCGCCATCTGTGTAGCTTGTTCAAAGTCATTTGAAGCCCCTGTTGTTTGCACATTAAAGATGATCTCTTCAGCTACACGACCACCCATGAGACCAGCCAATTGCTCTTTCATGTCTTCTTTAGACAGAAGCATTTGGTCTTCTTTAGGCAGGGCAATCATATATCCGCCAGCACGACCACGAGGCACAATGGTTACCTTGTGTACGACACGCGCATTGGACAAAACAAGTCCGACAATCGTATGCCCCGCTTCATGATAAGCGACAATCTGACGATCACGCTCTGAAACGGTTTTATCTTTCTTAGACGGTCCTGCGATTACTCTGTCTTCTGCTTCATCAATATCATCGGCATCGATGACTTTTTTGTTACGACGAGCTGCAACTAGAGCTGCTTCATTCAAGACGTTTTCCAAATCAGCACCAACAAAGCCAGGTGTCTGCTGAGCAACTAGTTTCAAATCAACATTTTTAGCCAGCGGTTTATTCTTAGCATGAACGCGAAGAATAGCTTCCCGACCTTTCACATCAGGGCGACCAACTAAAACTTTTCTGTCAAAACGACCTGGACGTAGAAGAGCGGGATCAAGAACATCCGAACGGTTAGTAGCCGCAATGATAATGATTCCTTCATTGCCTTCAAAACCATCCATTTCAATCAAGAGTTGATTGAGGGTTTGTTCCCGTTCATCATTACCGCCACCAAGGCCAACACCACGCTGACGACCGACGGCATCAATTTCATCGATGAAGATAATAGCAGGAGCCGCTTTTTTCGCATCTTCAAATAGAGAACGAACACGGCTTGCTCCGACACCTACGAACATTTCAACAAAGTCAGAACCTGAGATGCTGAAGAAAGGAACACCTGCTTCACCAGCAACTGCCTTGGCAAGCAAGGTCTTACCAGTCCCCGGAGGGCCTTCCAAAAGAACACCTGCCGGAATACGAGCACCCAGCTTAGTATAACGTTTTGGATCTTTTAGAAATTCAACAACTTCAACAAGTTCTTGTTTTTCCTCTTCTGCACCAGCAACGTCAGAGAAGCGTACTTTGATATCTTCTTTATTGGCCGCACGAGCTTTATTGCGTCCAAAATTCATAGCGCCACGAGCACCGCCACCGCCTTGATTCATCATAGACATAAAGATGAAGGCGATGATGATAAATGGAACCAAGGAAATCAAAAGATTAATCCACATTCCACTGGAGCTTTCACGCTTAATAGTCACTTCTGTCTCATGTTCAGCAGCTAGCTTTTTGCAAATCAGAAACTGTTGTATCTGATGGCAAAACAACACTAGTAAATCTGCTAACTTTTGAGATTTCTGGACTGAAAAATAGGATTCCTGTCGTATCTTTTGATTCTTTAGGTTTTTTGTAAGTACCCGACACCTCGATAATACTACCATTTGGCTGGTAGCTCATCTCTGTAACATTATTATTTTTGGATTTCTTTTACTAATTGACTGTAGTTGATTTGCTGGCTACGACCTGTCGCACTTCCTGTAAAGAAATACTGAAAACCTGTAACAAGGACTACAATAATTAGAATATAGAAAAGGATTTTTTTATAAAACCATTATTTTTGTTTATTTTTCATTTATATCTAGTAAACCTTTATTTTTGTATAAACTTCTTCTTTCAAGACACCTACATAAGGAAGATTGCGATAATACTCATCATAATCTAGTCCATAACCCACTACAAATTCATTTGGAATTGTAAAAGCAAGTATAGTCTGCCTCAATGTCAACAATGCGTCCTTCTGGCTTATCCAACAACGTAGCAATTTTTACAGAAGCTGCATTTCTTTCTTTGAACAAATTACACAAATTCTTCAAAGTTTGGCCAGTATCGATAATATCTTCAACAAAAAGAATATCACGATCAGTAATATCTTGATCAATATCTTTGATAATATTAATCACGCCGCTGCTAGTTGTACCGCCATGATAGCTAGACACCAGCATAAAATCTAATTCAATATCTGTATCCACGTGTTTGATTAATTCGGCCATAAAAAGGAACTGAACCCTTCAAAATTCCTACAAAAATAGGCTTTTTACCTTGATAGTCTACTGTCAGCTGTTGGCCCAATTTTTTTGCCGCTACTACGATTTCCTCGTGAGAAACCAATATTTTTAATATCTTGTTCTAGCATAATTTTACCTATCTAATTTCTGAATATAAAGTACAGTACTCATTATATCACTTTTTAATTCCTTACTCAAATCACTGATAGCGATATTTACAATTGCTAAAATCTGCTGATTTTGCTCTACAATAATCGCTTTTTCGCGTTCTTCAAATGGAATTTTTCGATCAATGAATAGCCGACGAAGTTTTTGTGATGCCCCTTCAAACGAAGACAATCACCTGTTTTTTTCTGTGACGTAAAGAAGTGGTGTTTCACGTGAAACAGAAATCGCTTGAACATTTTTCACCCTCAAAGGAGAGCCAAATGAGAATTGATAGTCTCCAAATTGAAGTAGATTACCACATTCTAACAGAATTGAGTCTATTTTCAAATCAGACCTACGACTGATTTTTCTGATTTCAAAATGCTTATAATCTTTCACCAACTCATATTCATCCTTTAAAGGGTGGATGTAATTAGCCTTGGTTCGTAAGATTCCTAAGATTTTCTTCAAATTGCTTTTTATTTATATTTAATGAAGGAAATTTCTTTAAATATTCCTGCAGGAGAAAATTTTTGCACTTCTGGAATTTGCCGCTCAAACACTTCAAGTTTTGTAATGTCCAATCCCCGCGTCAGATGAGACAGGGCTGTCTGTAAATCCTCAACTTCTTTCCCTAAAAATCAGAGAATCCTTAAAGCGTGGATTTTTCCTTTTCAAGACTTGGAAGATAAAGATTGCGGATCCGATTTCTGAGATAGTCATTTTGAAGATTGCTCTTATCTTCAAAATGCAAAATATCAGGAAAATCTTGTTATGAAAAATAAAGTAGAGGTCGGATTAATTCCCCGTTTGCAAAGGATTGAACCTCGGTCATTCCAGACAAGTGGCGCAGCCTTGCTCCTCGTAATAGTCTCATAAACACCGTCTCGGCCTGATCATCAGTATGATGAGCCGTTACCAAGGCCGTGTAGCCTTCTGTCAACATGATTTCTTCAAAAACGATAGCGAAATCGCCGAGCTTTTTCCTCGGAAAAATCACCTGAAAAATTTGAGCTGAAAAATTTCACACCAAGTTGCTGGGCAAAAATTTGACAGCTCTTTTTCTTCCATATTTGACTCTGGACGTTGCTTGTGGTTGACATGCGCTATCCCCAGTTCAATCTCTAGCTCTTCCCTGTTTTGGTACAAAAGATGGAACAAGGTCATCGAATCCAAGCCACCAGAAACTGCTACCAGCACTTTCCGATGATTTTGAAAATACTGCTTTTCCTGCATTTGTTTGCGAAACTTCTGATCGATCATTTCAGAACTCCGTACACATCATCTGCGATTTTAGAAATTGTATCGTAATCCGAATTATTCGTAAGAATGGCAATAATAAATGGCGAATCCGCATACACAATAGCGACATCATGCTTGAAGTCGTAAGCATCACCGATTTTATGGGCTACTTTTACATTGATGTTTTTAGAAATTCGCTGATTGTCATAATTTGTCTGAGACAAGGCATCGATAATCATGCCATTTTGTTTATAAATGGCTTCCATAACATTTCCTGCCATTCGAGCTGAAGCTTGTCTGCTTTCCACATCCCACTTTTTACCCGCAATTTTTTCAATAGTATTTTGAAATTGGCTATCAGATTGATTGCTTGTATAATAGGCGAGGATATTGTGGGCCACATTATCCGACTCTTTTTGCTACACCATTGATTAAATCCTGCACAGAATATTCCTTGTCATTTGCTGATTTGGAAATACTGCCGCTTCCCTCAGGGTCATAGGCACCTGCAAAATCATTGACAGCCGCTGTATATTTTAACTTTTTATCCAAGGAAAGGCTATGATTGTTTAATTGCTCCTGGGCATAGTAAAGATAAGGAATTTTCGTCACACTGGCTGAGTACATTTGTTGATCTGGATTAATGCCTGCTTCTTTTGCCCGTTTCTAGCTGTTTTTACATAAATAGAAAAGTCAGCTCTTTTGTACTTAGAATTTAAAAAGCTCCTGAACCTTTTCCATTCGATTATCTTCTTGGGAAAAGAAAATCAACAGAAACCCAACCTTGACCTTCAATTTTAGCGTATTCTCCCTTAGCTGTTTGAGCAATTTGTACTACCTTTACTTTTGCTATAAGCAGGTAGTTTAGCTGCAATCTTTTTAGAAGAATTGATCGGGATAGTATCGTAGAGCACATAGTTAGGGGCCAGCCATCTTTCCTGTTTAACATCTGTGATAGACTGAACCGTATCCTCATAAATGCTATTCTTATCTGCAATTACAAACTGGCCATTCTTTAATTTAAAGATAGGAATCAACTTCATTCACGTGCAACTCTGTCAGCTCTAGTGGCTGATCCGGCAAAAGTTTCCAGCTACCTTAGTCAAAGTAGCATCTGTAAAAAGTAGGCGTTTCTTCATAAACATTAGGATTTGTAGGGATACTCGTATGGTAACGGCCATAAGCTGTACCTGTAAGCTGATACTTTTTTCTTCTTCGTCTAAAACAAGTTCTTTTTCAGTACTGATTGCTGTTTGACTACTCCATAAAGCTGGCAGTAAAAATATCAGCAAAAGTAACTTACGCATGACCTCCCCTTTCCTTTTTTGTTTCTTGAAGTTTTTAAAGCTTGATTCTTTTCGGATAATTCTGCTAGTTTTTCATCCGAAAAAGATAAAAATTTCTCTATATTTTTGAAGTAAATTTTCCATGATTATTGTGTGTATAAATCTGGTGTTGTGTAAATATATTCCCCTTCTTTTTGAAAAAGAATACTTGGCATCGAGCATATTTGGCAGCATAGCTGTCATCTTTCAACTTAGTAGCAATGTCAGATTGATAGCTCTTTTCTTCGCCTAATTTTTCATATTTTTTTCTGTAATTGTGCATATTGAGCACGACGATTAAGTAAAGTTTCGTAACTTTGATATAAATTATAGGCTGGAAGAATAAAAAGTAGCATGACTAAAATTAGAACCCATCCCATAAAACGATTTCGCTTCCGACGTTCCTCATCGAGGTATCTGCGACGCTGATTTTCATCTTGGATAAAGCGATTATTTATTTGAACAATATTTCTAGACATTTTTCTTCAATCCTTGTCTCACTGATAATTTCATACATTTTAGCAGCATCTTCTTTTTAGTGCTGTCTTTCATTTCTAGCACCCGCACTGTTAACAGCTTATTGCCAAAACGAACTTCAATTTGATCATTGACTTTTCAAATCTGTCAGAACTTTTTGCCAAGATTCCATTTACCTTGATACGACCTTTATCTGCTACCTCTTTAGCTACAGGGCGTCGCTTGATAATACGTGATACCTTTTAAATATTTGTCTAATCTCATAGTCTTTTCCTCGATTTTCTCTTAATATTCTATCATTCTTTTTGAAAGAAACAAAGCTAAAAAGCTGAAATTTTACCGAATTGTAATGTTTATTCAGCTTTTCGATTCTTGATTTCTACCAGTTTTTCACCAAAGTTCAGCAAGTTTTCCAAAATCTCGAAATCTTTTTTATTCCGAACATCAAAAACGACTTCAATCAAGCCTTGCTGCTCACCAATTCGAGCCTTTAGATTTGTCGCTGACAAGGCTTCAAAATAATCTTGGGTCAGATAGATTTGCTGAGAAATTTTTTCAAAACGAATGATGACAGATTCATGCTTTCGCTCAACAAGTGCCACAAAAGCTTGATCAAGATAGGATTTGACTAAACCAATCTCCAGTAGGTAAGCCACTACGTCCGGATATTCTCCCAAAGCGGTCAATCAATTCATCTTGCAGCTGTTCATAGTTTACACGGTTGTCAATTTCACGAATTCTCTTGTAAACTTCGATTTTCTGACGTTCATCAGAAATATAATCACTTGGAAGATAGGCATCAATCTGAAGATTGATTTCAGCATTGCTTTTTGGCGCTTGGTTTCCTTACCTTGCTTCTTAGCAATAGCTTCTTCCAAAAGTTGAGAATACATTTCAAATCCTACAGAATCAATGAAACCTGACTGTGAACTTCCTAAAATATTTCCTGCTCCGCGGATAGACAAATCCCTCATAGCAATTTTTGAATCCAGATCCTAGCTCAGTAAATCCTTTAATGGCTTCTAGTCTTTTTTTCTGAAACTTCAGTCAGAGATTTATCTGGCCGATACATAAGATAGGCATAAGCGATTCGATTGCTGCGGCCAACTCGACCACGAAGTTGATACAAGGTTGACAGCCCCATATGATCAGCATTTTCGATAAAGAGTATTTGCATTTGGAATGTCGACACCTGTTTCAATAATCGTTGTTGTGACTAAAATATCGTATTCACCATTAACAAAAGTCTAATAAGGTATTTTTCTAAGCGAACCTCAGTCATCTGTCCATGAACATAACCAATTGAAGCCTCTGGAATCAACTCTTTTTAATTCTGAAACTTTTTGCTCAATGGTGTCAACTTTATTGTAAAGGTAGTAAACCTGTCCACCTCGGTCTATTTCACGTAAAACCGCATCTCGAATAACAGTGAGGTTATTCTCTAAAACATAGGTTTGGACTGGATAACGATTGGTCGGTGGTGTTTCAATTACCGATAAATCTCGAATTCCTAACATCGACATGTGTAGGGTTCTTGGAATAGGGGTAGCCGTCAAGGTCAGCACATCAACCTTCTTTTTAGTTCCTTTAACTTTTCCTTATGCTTGACACCGAAACGCTGCTCTTCATCTATCACCAGTAACCCCAAATCGGAAAATGTCACATCTGCCGATAAGAGGCGATGGGTACCGATAATAATATCAATCTGCCCTTTTTCCAACTTTTCCAGAGTCTCTTTTTGCTCCCCTTTGCTTCTAAAACGGCTGAGAACATCGATATTTACGGCAAAATCATTGAAACGTTCTTTAAAGTTTGTGTAGTGTTGCTGAGCTAAAACAGTGGTCGGAACCAAGATAGCCACCTGTTTATGATCGTTGACAGCCTTAAAAGCAGCCCGCATAGCCACCTCGGTCTTCCCAAAACCAACATCTCCAACCAAGAGTCGGTCCATAGGGACGGTCACTCTCCATATCTTTCTTGATTTCCTGGATACTTCTGAGTTGGTCATCTGTTTCCACATACGGAAAGGCATTGTCAAACTCTACTTGATGCTGGTCATCACTAGAAAATTGGAAACCTTTTAATTGACTACGCTCTGCATATAATTTAATAAGGTCATCGGCAATGTCTTCAACCTGATGCTGGACTTTTTTGCTTTCGTCTTTTGGAAACGCCCATCATTTAACTTGTTAATTTTAGGTGCTTTTCCATCGCTAGCTACATATTTAGACAGAAGGTTGATTTGATCCACCGGAATGGAGATACGATCTGCATTTTGATACTGAATCGTCAAATAATCCCGATGAATTCCTGAAACTTCAATCGTTTCAATTCTAAATAGCGACCAATACCGTGGATATTATGAACCACATAATCGCCTTTTTCCAACTCATTATAGTCTTTCAGCCTTTCAGCATTAGAAATATTTTTGACGACGAATCCTACGTTTGATTTTTCTGAATCATCTCATGTTCAGTAATCAAAACGATTTTTTCATCAACAAAATTAAATCCTTGAACTAGATTTCCTTCTATGAGCTGGACAGCTTTGTCATGGATGTCTTTTTTTCCTTGATGTAATCTAAATGAATCTCATAATCCTGTAAAGTTTTATATAAACTTTGTAAACTTGAGTTTGAATTTGCCTGCAAGACTACCGTATAATCCGATTTCCTAAAGCGATTGATTTCTTCTTTTAAAAGAGGAAACTGACTAAAGAATTCCTGCATTGGATATTGATTGAATTGATAAAGTGCATCAAATTTTAGATTTCCTAAGCCTTTATGAAAGTTAGATGTAGCAGGTTTATATTTACGATAGTCCTGATAGTTATTTGCAAAGTATTGTTGATTTGACAGTGCTTTACTATTTTTGTAAATCATCTGTCAAGATGTTGGCAACTTCTAATTCAAACTGGGCATGCTTGTCCATTATCTTTTGAAAATCATCAAAAAATATAGGAGTGTGAGTTGGTAGATAGTCTAAAATAGTCCATTCTTTCTGATAGAAAAAGGAAAGGAATTTGCGAATATCTGCATGATGAGATTGTTCTCTAACAGAGCTTAATACTTCTTCTAAATAGGATTTTAAAGAAGGATCAATAACCGTGAGAAGGACGCTTCTAGATTTTTCTGTCCCCTTGCATAATCTTCTTCTGTCAATAGAAGATCTGTAACAGGCTCTATCAAAATCTCTTCCACATTTTCAAGAGAAAGCTGATTTTCAGGATTGAAAATCCTTATGCCATCAATCTCATCTCCAAAAAATTCTATCCGATAAGGATATTGAGCTGAGCGTTCAAAAATATCCAGAATATCCCTCTCAGACTATACTCTCCTTGGCTGAGAACTTTGAAACTTTTTTATAACCGTTCCTTGACAAAGACTTTACTAACTTGTCAAGATTATATTCTTTACTAACAGAAAGGATAAGCTCAGATTTTTTAAAAACATCAGGCTGGGGCAAGAATAAGCGACTGGCTGCAACATTGATGATTAGAATCCCATTCTTCTCTTTGTCTGATAAAAAAATTAATGGCCTCTAATCTGGCAAAGATTTTTTCTTGCGATGAAAAAACAAACTCAGCCAAAGGGGTATCATCTGCCAGGAAAGTATAAACTTTTTCTTCTCCCAACAGAAAGCAAATCACTAGCCAGACGCTCTGCTTCATTTTGACTCGAAGTGATGACTAGGATTTTCTCCTGCTCTTCTAAGCTACTGGCAATCGCTAAAAGCTTTTTTGTTGAAGCTGAAAAGTCCCATCACTAACTGACGGGTATTCTTTTGTAATTGTTGCTTCCAGTCTACAATTTGTTGGTTTCGACCAAATAGATTAAGTAGTGTCATTTTCTTATCCATTGTATTGTTGCATGGTCTGCTCAAAATTCTCAGTTTGTAAATAATGATTTACAGCACTGTCAACTTTTTCTAATGTATTTAAAATACTGATATAGTCTTCCTGATCAAATTTGCCTCAAAAACATGATGAATAACTGACATATTATTTTTAGGTCTTCCAATGCCAATTTTTCACTCGCTTGAATTCCTGTGTTTCCAATATGTTTAATGATGGACTTAATACCATTGTGCCCGCCAGCTGAACCTTTAGTACGAAGACGAATTTTTCCCAACTTCCATATCCAGATCATCATAAATAACGAGTAAGTCATCTATATCCAAGCCGTAGTAAGTGAGCAGGGCATGGACTGCTTTCCCACTTTCATTCATAAAAGTAGTTGGTTTTACAAAATAGACTTTTTCCCATTCAAGAAAGTTGAAGCAATCTCTGCTTGAAAAATCTTATCTGCTGTAAACTTTAGATTTAATTCTTTACACATCTTGTCAACTAACATAAAGCCAACATTATGTTTGGTCTCAAAATATTTATCTCCTGGATTTCCTAATCCAACAATTAATTTTGTCATTTTACTCCTTTATAAAAGCCAAAAGGGCTGGAAATTTCTTTCCAACCTATGTATTTTAAATTTACACTTGATTTACACGTTAAAGCGGAATTCCATAATATCTCCATCTTGAACGATATAGTCTTTTTCCTTCTTCACGCAAACGTCCAGCTTCTTTTACAGCCTTTTTCAGATCCATATTTTTACCAAATCATCATAAGACATCGTCACTGCACGGATGAACCCCTTCTAAAAGTCAGAGTGAATGATACCAGCTGCTTGAGGAGCTTTCATACCACGCTAAAGGGTCCAAGCACGGACTTCCTTTTCACCAGCGGTAAAGTAGGTTCCAAGTCCCAACAAATGATAGGCTGCTCGTGTCAACTTGTCTACACCCTGATTCTGTCAAGCCGATAGCTTCCAAAAATTCTGCCTTGTCTTCATCGTCCAGTTCAGAAATTTCCTCCTCGGCACGCGCTGAGATGACAACAACTTCAGCATTTTCTGTAGCTGCAAATTCACGAATCTGCTTCACATAGTCAATATTGTCTGGATCTGCAACTTCATCTTCACCGACATTGGCCACATAAAGCACCGGCTTAGTCGTTAAAAGAAAAAAGGCCTTTGACAATTTTTGCTCTTCTTCTGTAAACTCAACTGTCCGAGCTGACAGACCATCTTCCAGGACAGGCTTAATTTTCTGTAAAACATTAAATTCTGCCACTGAGTCCTTGTCCTTCTGAGTGCGAGCCATCTTTCTCAACACGCGCATAGCGTTTGTTAATGCTTTCCAGATCGGCCAAAATAAGCTCTAGATTGATGGTCTCAATATCAGCCATAGGATCGACAAAATCAGACTCACGGCCTTGTTCCCGCATGACATTTTCATCATCAAAGGCACGGACTACATGGACGATAGCATCCACTTCACGGATATTGGCCAAGAATTTATTTCCCAGACCTTCTCCTTTTGAAGCTCCCTTTACAATACCTGCAATATCTGTAAACTCAAATGTAGTAGGAACCTTCTTTTGAGGTTTAATCAATTCTGTTAGTTTGTCCAAACGAGCATCTGGCACCTCTACCCGACCGACATTTGGATCAATGGTCGCAAAAGGGTAGTTAGCAGCTTCTGCCCCTGCTTTTGTAATTGCATTAAATAAAGTTGACTTGCCCACATTAGGCAATCCAACAATCCCTGCTGTTAAAGCCATTCGTATCTTCTCCATTCATCTTTTCAATCCAAACCATTATACCATAAATCCTTATCCTAAACAGCGGATTTGAATGAAAAATTTCCTGCTTTCTGGATAGAAATAAAAATATTTTCTACAAAAAAATGATATAATATTGTTAATATTTTGATAAAAGGAGTTAGCCATGAAAAAAATGACAATTAAAACTTTTGTTCTTTCTTTCTTGACGATGTTTACTTTACTTTTTTTAGCTGCCTGCAGTAGCAGTCCTAAAAAGCCTATTTTCAGTTGATTGACCAAAAGACCAAGCAAGACAGTCGGATCACTCTTGAGTATAAGGGCGATGATTTGCTGAACAATGAAACCAGCAATGTTTTCTATTATGAGCCTATCGGATTGACAAAAGATACCGCCAAAGAACAAATTGGAGGCTACATGAAAACTCTGGAAAATATTAAAGGACTTACTAATAAAATCGAGTATAAAGACGATCATTTGACGCAAAAGATGACGATGGATTTTAGCAAGGCAGATATCTCAGAACTGAAAAAGCAAACAGCTTATCCAAACAGATGGAGACCAAAAAGCTAATTATATCAGTTATAAAAGAAACGGTAAAATCTCTGAAGCTTCTGGCTATAAAGAAGTCAAAGACGGCAAATTTGAAGAACTTAAATAAAAGCAGAAAACGGATAAGACTTTTCTTAGTCTTATCCGTTCTTTTGTTGATGAGGTAGCTCATTCAAAAATCAAGCTAAGTCTAAAAATATGGACTATTCAATTACCTCTTCATTTTTTCTTTCAAAATCATATCTGCTCATCATAACAACGTGTTCGCAGTTGCTGCAGCGAATCTTGATATCTGCTCCCATGCGGACGACTTCCCAACGATTGGCCTTCTTGCCCGTCGACTTAATGGTACAGGCATGGGGCTTTTTCATTTCTACAAAGTTCCAAGTTCGTACATCTTCTCTCCTTTTGACAATCTTTTTATTATCTTAAAAATACAGATTAGCGCTTCTCTCAACCCTAGCTATATTATAGCACAATTTTAGAGTCAGCTGGCTTGTAAATGATCTAAAATAAGACAAGGCGGATCGAGTCAGCCTTGTCTTAAATCTTATCTTCTAATTAGTACGGACTGGTGTGATCAGCTGGATAAAGTTTTCAGCATCTTCGCTTGGTACTAAAGTAAAAGGACGAACAGCTGAAATAAAGCTAATGGTCACCTTCTCACTATCGACTGCCTTTAGCGCTTCGATCAGGTAGGTAGGATTGAAGCTGATGCTCAAATCTTCTCCTGACACACTTTCTGTATCAATTTCTTCATTCACGCGTCCAACTTCTGGTGAATGGACATGAGCGCTGACAATGCCCTTCACAATTTCCAATTTCACGGTTCCATTTTGGGTCGCATTGGACAGAAGGCGAGACCGTTCCATGGCATGACGTAAATTATTGGTATTAAAGGTCACAACGCTTGAAAATTCTGTAGGAATCAGGCGGTCTGTGTCTGGATAGTTTCCTTCCAGTAAGCGTGTATAGAAGCTGATATTTTCACTTCTAAAGAGAAGTTGATTATTGGCAAAGAAAACCTCTACTGTTTCAATTTTCGTCTGTGAAAACAGCTGTAAATTCACGCAGAGAACGGCTAGGGATCACCACATCGAAGTCATCGCCTTTCTTGTCCAAAGTAATTTTCTTTTGGCTCATCCGGTGAGAGTCTGTCGCAACTGTTTTTGAGGGATTGGTTATCTGTCAAGACAAAATGAACCCCCGTCAAAATAGGACGGCTTTCTTGCGTGCTAGCAGCAAAAGCTGTCTCACTGATGATATTTTTAAGGACTTTTGTTTCTAAAACCAAAGGATTGCTAGTAGAGACTTCTTGGATACGTGGATATTGATCCGCATCTTTTCCTTTTAGCGTAATTTCTGATTTGCCGCTGGTAAGGACGATTTGTTTTTGCTCAATTTCTTTGAAATCAAGCACGATATCTGGCAAGCTAGAAATGACATTGATAAAGAAATTTGCTTCAAGGAGGATAGAACCTGATGAATTAATTAAGAGCCCGGCATTCTCATTTTGCACTGAAATGAAGTTTTCAATGGAAATTTGGCCATTTGAACCAATCAAGGTAATACCTTCTTTCGTCACATCAATTTTAACTGTTGATAAAATTGGAATAGCGTTTTGTACTGATAGCTCTTTTAGTTGTGTTCAAAGCTTGTAGGAATAAATTTTTATTAATAGAGAAGTGAATCATAGGGACTCTTTTATTATTTTATGATTATGAAGTTAATAGTAATAGTAGTTCTTGTGGAAGCTGTGGAAAAAGGGAGCAAAGTATCTAAAATCAAGTTTTAAGACTTGTTCACAACCTGTGGAAAAAACTTTAGATTCGTTCAATCTTTTCCACACCCTTATTTTATCTTGTTTTTGATATTTTCGATTTCAAGTCGCAGGCTATCGTCGGTTTCGAGTCGGGTTTTGATTTTTCCATGCGTGAATGACTGTTAGTGGTCTTTGCAAATTCTCGTCCGATTTTTGGTAGGCTATTGTCTGTTAGTTCGCGGGCTAGATACATGGCCACTTGTCGAGCCAAAACGATATTTTGGACTCGACGACTTCCCTTCATTTCTTTGACACTGACGCCATAGAAATTGCCGACCTCAGACTGGATTTTTTCAATCGGAATGACTGTTACCTGACTAGAATCCTGCTTGCGAGCTCGAATAGCTTCAGCAGCGATGTCAATCGTAATTTCCTTGAGATTGCGGACTCTTGCAATGAGTGTAATATCATTGAGGGCCCCTTCTAGGTCACGGACATTCGAGTCAAATTGTCCGGCAAGGTATTCCAAAGTATCATTAGGGAAAATATAGTCCAGATGTTCGATCTTATTTCGAAGGATGGCAATCCGCGTTTCAAAATCGGGTGGTGTAATATTTTGAGTGAGGCCCCATTTGAAGCGCGTGACCAAGCGTTCTTCCAAATTATCAAGATGATCTGGACTGCGGTCGCTGGTCAGCACAATCTGCTTGTTATCGCCGTGCAGAGCGTTAAACGTATTGAAGAATTCTTCCTGGGTAGAGACTTTTTTGCCGCCAAGAGACTGGATATCATCAATCAAGAGCAAATCCAAGCTCCGATAGATTTTTTTGAAATTATCCATGTCACCGAGCCTCAGATGCTCCAGAAAGTCATTGATAAAGGTTTCGCTGGAATATATTTTTACACGCGCTATCAGGAATATTTTTCTAAAATTTGATTCCCAATAGCATTTAGTAAGTGGGTTTTGCCTAGCCCTGGTCCGCCATAGATAAATAGTGGATTATAGGTAGTTGCTAGATTTTTCAGACACAGCCAAGGCTGCTGCTTTAGCCCAGATATTTCCGTCCCCTTGTACAAAATTATCAAATGTATATTTAGCTTTTTAATCCAGTATCAATTGGCGGCAAACTTGGCCGAAATGGCGTCTTTTTCAGGAAGTTCTTCCAGCTGATATTTGAAATACTGTCATGTCCTGCATCTTCAAAGACGTATTTGGCCGTGATTTGATCGTTAAAAATTTCAAAGCCAGCTGTGAGAATAACGCCCACTAAGTTTTGTTCCCAAAACAGCTGTTTGACTGGGCTATCCAGAAAGATAGTGGCCTGGTTATTTTCAATGGCTATTAATTTTGCTTCCACAACATCATAGGTAGTCTGTTTTAGCTGAGCAGCGGAAAGTTCTCAAAATTCTTCGCCAAAATTCTTGCTCTTTGGTCATTGCCTCCTCCTTTTCAAAAATTATTCTCTATGTCGACTCTCATTTTAACATAAAAAGGCCAAGTTTTCCACAAGTTGTGGAGAAAAATTAACAATGTTTATAATACTTATCCACAGATTGTGGATTGTTAATAAAAATCCTTATTTTTCAATATTTTTAGGCTACTTTTTAAAAGGTGGAAAAGTCTGTTAGTTTGAAAAAAGAAAATAACAGCCCTATTTCAGGCTGTTTATAATTCTTTGATACTCTTCCTCGTTTTCAAAAGGAATAACGATCTTTCCTTTTGAAGAATTTTTTAATTGAATGGAGACATTGAGTCCAAGGATTTTTCAATCTTTCTTCTTCCGAATGGAGAAAAATTTCTTTGTTTTTCTGTTCTTTGACTCTCTCTTTTGTAATGAAACTTCAAGAGCACGAACGGATAAAATTATCTTGAATGATTTTGTCCAGCCAAAAAAACTTGCTCTTTCTTTTTGAGTGGGATGAGGAGACGAGCATGCCCTTTGCGAAATCATTTCCTCTTTGACAGCGTCCAGCATAAAAGCTGGTAGCTGTAACAAGCGAACGAGATTACTAATGTAAGGCCGAGATTTTCCCATGGTTTTTGCAATTTCTTCATGGGTCAGACCTTTCTCAATCAGATGTTGATAGGATTCCGCTTCTTCGATCGGATTGAGGTCTTCTCTTTGCAAATTCTCGATGATGGCTTGTTTCATCATGTCATCGTCAGACAAGTCTTTAATAAGGGCAGGAATGTTTTCTAAACCAGCAATCATAGCAGCTCTGAATCGTCTTTCACCTGCTAAAATTTCGTAACCAAATAAGGAAGATTTTCTCAAAATAATGGGCTGAATAATTCCATTTTCTTTAATAGAAGCTGCCAATTCATTTATTTTCTCTTGAGAAAAGCTTTTTCTAGGTTGATAAGGATTGGTTCGAATGTCTTTTAGTGGTACGTATTGATAATTTTCCATTTGTATATAGCATAACACACCTTTACGATCGTGTAAAGGTGTGTTGACAATTATGTAAAGGCTTAGTTGTTACTTAAGTCTTGGGTTGATTTTGTCAATTTGATGGTTGTAGTAGCTTCTTTACCATCTCTAAAGTAAGTCACTTTCAACTCATCCCCCAGAGAGTGTCTGTAGAGAGCAGATTGTAAATCACTGGTTGACTCGACATCCTTATCATCAACTTTTGTGATGACATCGTATTTCTGAAGTTTATTTTCAGCAGGCATTCCTTCTTGCACAGAGCGGACAAGGATACCTGATTTTTACAGATGAAGGCAGACGTAATTTTGCTAAGTCAGAAGTGGCTATATTGGATAAATCGAGCATTTGGATACCTAGAGCAGGACGAGTCACTGTTCCATTTTTTTCTCTAATTGCTTGATGATATTAACAACATCGTTTTGATGGAATTGCAAAGCCCATGCCTTCTACAGCAGTTTGACCATTGTGAGAGATTTTGCTGGACGTAATACCAATAACTTGCCCTTGGATATTGATGAGTGGGCCGCCAGAGTTACCAGGGTTGATAGCAGCATCTGTTTGCAAGGCAGTTGTCGAAATATTTTGGCCGTCTTCAGATTGCAGGGTTACATTTCTACCCAAACTAGAGATGATCCCTTGTGTAACAGAGTTAGCGTATTCTGTTCCGAGAGGGCTTCCGATAGCAATAGCAGTTTCTCCTACTGTCGAGGGAGTTGGAATCTCCAAAATTCAGCTACATCTTTCACCTTTTTCAGAGCTAATTCTTACTACAGAAATATCAGAATAAACATCTGATCCCACCACTTCACCAGGAACCTTACTACCATCTGCTAGTAGAATATCGGGATTTTTTGCTCCATTAAGCACGTGAGTATTGGTAACAAGGTAGGCATATTTTCCTTCCTTCTTATAAATGACACCAGATCCCTCACTAGCTACTTGAGGATCACTGGTTGATTCATTATTGATCACTCCTTCTTGATTAGAACCAGTATAGTAATCACCGATACAACTGCGTTTTTGCACTTTTTACAGCCTTTGTGGTATCGGTTGTATTTTTATAAGATGTTGATACAGTAGTCTTTGAATTTGAAGAACCAAGATTAGCCATTTTATTATTGACAAATGCAGTGGCTAAATTTCCTAGGCTTCCGCCAATAAATCCTACAACTAAAACAATAAAAAGCAACAAAGATTTTTAAAAAGAAATTTGAAGCGTTTTTTCATATTTTTCCTCCTTGATTACAATTGATGAAATTATAGAAATCTATTCTTAATTATAACTTAAAATCCACAAGTTTTCCACAAGTTGTGGAAAACTTATAAAAATGTTGATAGAGGTTAGAAAATACATAGATTCAACCAGTTTTCCATAAAGAACTGATGTGAATAAAGTGTGAAATCCATGTGGATATGATAGAATGGAAATATGAAAATAAAGCTTGTAACTGTTGGAAAATTAAAAAGAAAAGTATCTCAAGGATGGAATTGCTGAATATGCCAAACGCTTGAGTCGATTTTTGTAAGTTAGAAATTGTGGAATTAGCAGACGAAAAAAACACCAGATAAGGCCAGTGAGGTAGAAAATCAGCAAATCCTCGAAAAAGAGGGAAATCGGATCTTAGCAAAAATCTCTGAACGAGAATTCGTAGTTGCTTTTGGCTATTGAAGGAAAAACAATTTCCTTCAGAAGAGTTTAGTTCTATCTTGAGCGACATTACAGTTCGTGGCTTTTTCTGATATTACATTTGTGATTGGCGGCAGCTTGGGTCTGTCTCCTGCTGTCAAAAAAGAGCTAATCTACTGATGAGTTTTTGGAAAATTGACCCTGCCTCATCAACTGATGCGCCTTGTTTTGGTAGAGCAGATTTACCGGGCTTTCATGATTCAACAAGGGAGTCCCTACCATAAGTAAATCTTGACGATACTAGATTTTTCTGATAGAATGAAAAGGTATCGGTCTCATAGCTCAGCTGGATAGAGCATTCGCCTTCTAAAGCGAACGGTCGCAGGTTCGAATCCTGCTGGGATCATAATATGCATTACTCAGACACGAAAAAAATTTCGTGTTTTTTATTATATTTTTGAGAAAACGACATTTCAGGAATAAAAATGACATTTCAGGGAAAGATGACAGATTATTTAAAAATTTTTATTTATAATAGATCTTGTAAGGTAACACTTACGATTTTTAGGAGAATCTAATATGAAAAATACTCAGAAAAACTTTAAAACAATCGCTCAATTCCCAGTCTTGAATGAAAAAAAGAACTTAAAGAAGTTCTTGGAGGAGATTTAAGAAATATCTTCTTAAAAATTAAATTTAAGAAAAAAATAACATTGATAACTGAGGAGATGGAATGATGTTTGAATTATTTTTGGATATTGCAAGCCGCCATTGAAGTATATTTCACTATTGTTATATATGAAAAGATCAATAAAGTAAAATCTAGTTTTTACTTTACTTTTCTGTGTGCTATAGTCTTAATTTTATTACCATTACTCATATTAAATTTAGAATCTATATTTTTCTTTGTCAAAAGGCATGTTCTGTATTTTATTTTACTACTGATTTATCCTCTTTTTCTACAGGTATTTTTTTATAAAAAGAGAAGTTATCAACTCTTTTCTCTATATTTCTATCTCTTCTCCTTTATTTAACAGTCCAGGCTTCTACTACCTCCGTCATTATTTCCTCAATTACAGGGAGATTCATTTATAAAAGATAATTGGGCTGTCTTTTATATCATGATAAACAGTATCTCTGTTCTATTTATGCTTAAGTTTATCGACTACTTACCATTTTACGCATGTGATTTTAAAGAGGAGGTCTTTAAAAAGACAATTAAGAGAATTAATATTTTTTTATGTTATAGATATTTTCATTTTAAATGTTTCTCATTGGTTAAGTGAAGACGATCATTTTAATAGTTTTAGCAGTATGCTAGCGACTATTTGTTTCTTGATCTTTATGACGACTTTTTTTCTATTTGAAGGCGATTCGGGAAAAGTATGAAAAAGAAGAGGAGATTCGACAAAGAGAATTGGAACAGTTGCAGCTGCAGCAGTATACAGATGAAATTGTTTCTCTCTATAATGAAATTCGTGGTTTCCGTCATGATTATGCTGGCATGCTGACCAGCTTTCAGACGGCCATCAATACTCAAGATATCAAGGAAATTGAAAAATATATCAAGAAGTTTTTAGTTGATGCAAATTTAAAAATTACGCTCGGATAAATACACTTATTTTGATTTGAACAATGTTGGTGACTCAGCTCTCCGAAGCGTTATGACGGAGACTTTATTCAAAGCGCGTGAGCACCAGATTGATTTGACATTCGAAGTCAAAGATCCTGTTGAGAAATTACCGATTAAGCTATTAGATGTGGTAAGAATGGCTAGTATATTGCTAAACAATGCTGTTGAAGGCGCAATCGAAAGCTATGAAAAATGATTCATGTGACTTTAGTTCAACTCGATACGGAAATCATTTTTGTTGTAAAAAATTCCCGCAAGCAAAGAAAATTAGATTTAGAAGAAATTTATGAACCAGAGTTCTCAACGAAAGGTTATCGAAGAGGCCTAGGTTTAAATAATCTGAAAGAAATTTTAGAGAATTATGAATACATCATGCTAGATACAGAAATAAGTAAGTATGATTTCACCCAAGTATTAACAATTAAAAAGAAGGAATAGTTTATGAGAATCTTAGCATTAGAAGATACCTTAGCCCACCAACTCCGCATGGAAAAACTTTAGCAGAGATTGCTGAAGAAATGGGTCTCGATATCCAGGTCAAAATCACAGGAAAAAAATTCAGGAATTTAAGGACTACGTCGAAAATGAAGATGTCAATCAGATTTATTTTCTGGATATAGATATTAAAGGGGAAGAGACCAAAGGACTGGAGGTCGCTCGTTTTATTCGTCATCATAATCCATATGCTATTATTGTCTTTGTAACTTCAAAATCAGAGTTTGCGACCATGACTTTCAAATACAAGGTATCAGCTCTTGATTTTATTGACAAGGATATTAACGATGATTCGTTTAAAAACGTATCAAAGATTGTATCATTTATACGAAAAACACCTAATTACAAAACACCAATATGGTTGACTACTTTGAATACAGCTATCGAGGCAATGATGTGCGCGTGCCATTTAATGATATTTTGTATATCGAAACCTCAAGTTCCTCTCTATAAGTTACGGATGGTCGGAAAAACTTTATAAAAGAATTTTTATGGAACGATTGCCAGTGTTCAAGAGCAGGATGAGAAAACCCAACGTTTCTTTTGCTTCCCATAAATCTTTCTTAGTCAATATCGATAATATCTGCGATTATGATAAGAAAACAAAAGGAAATTATATTTTATGAAGGCCGCCGTTGCCCTGTTTCTAGGCTAAGAACAAAACATTTAAAAGAAATTTTTAAAAATAAATAAAAACTGTTGACAAAGATTCAAAACCTGATATAATAGAATATGTTCTGAAAAGAACATAGATGGTCCGTTGGTCAAGGGTTAAGACACCGCCTTTTCACGGCGGTAACACGGGTTCGAATCCCGTACGGACTATACTATCCGCCATAGCTCAGTTGGTAGTAGCGCATGACTGTTAATCATGATGTCGTAGGTTCGAGTCCCTACTGGCGGAGTAGAGAGAGTTTCAGGTATGCGAATTACTAATAATGAAGAGAGGACAATTGTCCTCTTTTTGTATGATATCAGGCAGAAATTTGATAAGTTTGATATAATAATTTTAGAAAATATGTTCAAGAGGTTTCTTATGAAATCATTAAAATTTCAATCTGTTTTTGACATTATCGGTCCTGTCATGATTGGCCCTTCCAGTAGTCATACTGCAGGGGCTGTGCGTATCGGTAAGATCGTATCCTCTATTTTTGATGATACACCAACCGAGGTTGAATTCCAGCTTTTTAATTCCTTTGCAAAAGACTTATCGCGGGCATGGAACAGATTTGGCTCTGGTAGCAGGTATTTTAGGAATGGATACGGATGATCCTGAAAATTCCTAACAGCCTTGAAATTGCCCATAAACGCGGTATCAAGATTGTCTGGACTATTCAGAAAGATAGCAATGCTCCTCATCCAAATACGACAAAAATCACGGTTAAAAACGCCTATAAAAGCATCAGTGTAACGGGTGTGTCTATCGGTGGTGGAAATATTCAGGTGACCGAGTTAAATGGCTTCTCAGTCTCTCTCAGCATGAATACGCCAACCATTATCATCGTCCACCAAGATGTTCCAGGTATGATTGCCCATGTAACGGAGGCTCTGTCCCGCTACAATATCAATATTGCTCAAATGACGGTGACTAGAGAAAAAGCGGGCGAGAAAGCGATTATGATCATTGAGGTGGATAGTCGTAGTTGCGAAGAGGCTATCGAAGAGATTCGGAAAATCCCCTATCTCCATAATGTCAATTTCTTTAAATAGGAGAAGAGATGTTTTATTCAATAAAAAGAATTGGTTGAGCAGGCTGATTTAGATTTTAATGGCAATGTTGCTGAATTAATGATTGCGACCGAATATGAATTGACGGGTCGGGAAAAGAGACGAGTTTTACGTCTGATGAGTCGAAATCTTGAGGTGATGAAAGCCTCAGTCCTTCTTGGGCTTGACGAGAGCAAGTCTCGCAGCGGATTGACCGGTGGAGACGCAGCCAAGCTGCACCACTATATCCAGTCAGGGAAGGCCTTGTCAGATTATACTGTGCTGACTGCTGCAAAAATGCTATTGCTGTCAATGAGCACAACGCTAAAATGGGCTTGGTTTGTGCTACACCAGCAGGCTGGTAGCGCTGGCTGTCTGCCAGCAGTCCTTACATCAGCGATTGAAAAACTAGATTTGACAGAGGAACAGCAATTAGACTTTTTGCTGGCTGCTGGTGCTTTTGGTTTGGTTATTGCCAATAACGCTTCTATTTCCGGCGCAGAAGGAGGTTGTCAAGCTGAGGTGGGCTCCGCTTCTGCTATGAGTGCAGCTGCCCTGGTTTTGGCTGCTGGTGGCTCTGCTTTTCAGGCGAGTCAAGCTATCTGTTTTGTGATCAAAAATATGCTGGGCTTAATTTGTGACCCAGTAGCTGGTCTGGTAGAAGTTCCTTGTGTCAAAAAGAAATGCTATGGGAGCTAGCTACGCCTTTATCGCAGCGGATATGGCTTTGGCCGGAATCGAGTCCAAAATACCTGTTGACGGGAGTCATTGATGCATGTACCAAGTAGGCTCTAGCCTGCCCTACTGCTTTCAGGGGAAACGGCTGAAGGAGGGCTAGCTACAACTCCTACCGGCCGCAGACTTTCAAAAAGAAATTTTTGGAGAATAAATAGTATCTTTTGAGTAAGAAAAATGACTAAATATGTTTAGTCATTTTTTATTATTTTAGTAAGCCCAAGCAGATAGTCCTCGTGCACTGTAAGCACGGTAAGCTGCTTGAATTTGATCTTCAACAGTTGCAGTAGATCCCCAACCTGGCATTGTTTGAAAAAGACCACTTTGCTCCTGATGGGTTGTAGGCATCGACTTGTCCGTTAGATTCGCGAGCAACAATATTTTTCCCATGTAGATGCAGACACTCCTGTCATTTCAGCCATACGAGCAGCTGCGTAAGAACCTACAGCACCTGGAGTATTACCATTTGCGAGTACGACGTCTGATGAATAGGCAGAGTAGTCTGAAGTTGCAGCAACTGCAGGAGTTTCTGTCGTTACTGGAGTTTCCGTAGCTACTGGGGCAGCTGGAGTTACGGGAGCTGGGACTGCTGGTGTCGCTGGTGAGACAGCAGGTGCTGATGTTGTTTGTTTTTGCAACATCTTTCAAATCACCTAATTCCAAAACTTGTCCAGTCATGATAAAATCTGGATTTGAAAATTTTGTTTAATTCTACCAAACGTTCAACAGTTGTTTTTTTACTTTCAGCGATTTCTGATAGGGTATCTCCAGCTTTTACTGTATAAGATTCAGCACTAGCAACAATAGTTGATGCAAATAGTGTTGCTGTAGCAATCGTTCCTGCTAGAGTCAATTTTTTCACTTTCATACTCATTTTAAAAGTTTTCTCCTTTAGTTATAATACTATCATCACATTAAATATTACTAAAAGATTACATTTTAAGCTAACGAATATTACAAAAATATTGAGATTTACACATAAAAATATTATTTTTAAAAAGGATTTTTAGTGTATTTCATTAGATCTTTAACAAAAATATTGCTATCAAACTTATACTATTCTTTATAAGATAAAGAGCAAGATACCGATCAGGAAAATAGAGAGAAGAGCAAGATTATCAATCATTTTCCAAGAAAGTTGTCGATAGCGGCTTTCTTCCTTCACCACCACTATAGCCACGCGCTTCCATTGCGATAGCTAAGGCGTCTGCCCGTTTGAAACTAGAAGCAAATAAGGGAATTAAGATTGGAATGATTGATTTAACCTTTTGAACAATCGTTCCTTCGCCAAAATCAACTCCTCGAGCCCTCTGAGCATTCTATAATTCTCGTAGTGTCATCCATTAAAGTTGGTACGAAACGCAGGCTCATAGACAGCATGAGACCAATTTCATGCGTAGGAACTTTTAAAGACTTTGAGTGGTTTCAGTAGAGCTCTACTGCATCTGAAAGGCTGAGTGTGTTGTGGTTAAAGTCAGAAGGGTTGAAAAGAAGATAATCAAAACAAAACGGCTAAAGATAATCCCCGCTTGAGAAAGACCAAATTCCGTAATTTTAATGAAACCAAACTGGAAAAAGTACCTTGTCTCCCCGTCAGAAAGAGCTGGAAGAGGGTGGTAAAGGCAATAATGAAAACCATTGATTGAATGCCTTTTAGAAAAGAATGTCAAAGGAACTTTTGAGAGAAAAATCAGAGTAAAAACGAAAACAAATAGCAGCAAATTAGTGATGAGATTGTTGGCCCCAGAAAATTAATAAAATAAAAGAAGAACATGGCCACCAATTTTACTGCGCGGATCCAATCGATGGATGACCGAATTTCCTGGGATATACCGTCCTAAAATCAACTTATCCATGCAGCATCTCCTTAAATTCCTCAATCGTAATTGGATAATGAGAAAAATTTCATTCCTTTTTCAGCTAATTCCTGGGCAAATTTTTGGTGATTTTAGGAACCCCTAGCTGAATCTTTTCCATAAAATCGACATCTTGAAAAACCTGAGCAGGCTGACCGCTTTTTTGACGACGCGGCCCTTCTCCAGTACATAGACTGTATCAGCAAAATTTGCTACATCATCCATTAAATGGGTTACAAGAACAATGGTCATTCCAGCTTGATGCAGTTTCTTAAAGAGTTCCATCAATTCTTTTGCGTCCTGCTGGATCAAGTCCAGCTGTTGGTTCATCTAAAACCAAGATATCAGGCTCCATTGCTAGAATTCCAGCAATAGCGACCCTTCTCATCTGCCCTCCAGAAAGTTCAAAAGGACTGCGGCTAAATAATTCTTCAGAAATGCCGACAAGGCTTAATTTTTTTCACGCGCTAAAGCCTCGGCTTCTTCTTTAGAGACACCAAAAATTTTGCGGACCAAAAGGCCACGTCTTTCAAAACAGTCTCATCAAAAACTTGACTTTCAGCAAACTGAAAGACCAAACCAACCTGTTTACGAACTTGTTTAATGTCCTTGTTGACAGAATTTGAAGTGATGGTAACATTGTTGACTTGCACGCTGCCCTCACTCGGAGTCAGCAAGCCATTCAAGAGCTGTAAAATGGTTGATTTTCCGCTTTCAGTATGTCCAATCAAAGCCGTATAGCTACCATCTTTGATTTCAAAATCAACTCTCAAAAAGCGCTGGACCCTCAAATGGAGTTCCAGCCTGATAGGTATAACTGACTTTATTTAGAGTAATTCCCTATAATTGTTCCTGCAATTCTTTTTTCAGTTAAATAGGTTTCTGGCAGAGTTAGCCCAGTTTGAATCATGGCAGCTTTGACCTGATTGACAAAGGGCTGATCCAAGCCCAAGTCTTCCAAATCAGGTCTGGAAAAGAGTTCTCTTGGTTTAGCGGTTGACTCAACCTGACCATTTTTCATAACGAGGACACGGTCACTCAGCGAAATCTCGTCCAAATCGTGGGTAATGGAGATGACTGTTAACTGATTCTTATCTTTAATGTCCTTGACAGTCCGAATCAATTCCAGTCGTCCTTCTGGGTCTAACATACTGGTTGCTTCATCCAAGATGATAATATCTGGCTGGAGCGCGACTACGCCAGCAATAGCGACTCTTTGCTTCTGTCCGCCAGAAAGTCGAGCAGGTTCCCTCTCTTTAAAATCCTGCATTCCGACTAGCTCCAAAGCTTCATGGACTCGTTTAACCATCATCGGATAATCCATACCTTGATTTTTCCAGACCAAAAGCAACGTCATCCTCAACAGTCGCCCCAACAAACTGATTATCAGGATTCTGAAAAGACCATGCCGATTTGGCGACGCTTTTCCCAGACATTATCAGCCGTCAATTTATCTCCAGAAATGATGATATCACCACTCTCGGTCTCCAAAAGACCGTCAATCAAACGCACCGTAGTCGATTTTCCACTACCATTGTGACCGACAATAGACAACCATTCTCCTTGTTTCACGTGAAAACGAGACATCTTTTAAAATATAATCTTCAGACTTATGGTCATAACGATAACTAAGATTTTTTTACTTCAATGATATTTTTCCATATTATTTAAATGTATCTTTAAAGAGATAGGCACTGCCCTTTGGAAATAATCATAGCCAGAATAAATAGTGAAAAATCAGGGCTATGTAAAGGAGAATCTGACCGATTAAAGTCCAATGGAGCAGAAGAAGAGGATGGCAAACATCTGCGTGAAAGTCTTGATTTTTGCCTGGCATAGCGGCCGCTAGAACTGTTCCGCCAGTTTCTACCAATAGGAGTCTCAAACCAGTGACGGCCAGCTCGGCAAATGATGATAGCTACCACCCAAGCAGGAGCCATTTTCATTTCAATCAGCATGATAAAAGCGGACATAACCAGCAGTTTATCGGCCATAGGATCGGCAAATTTTCCAAAATTGGTCACGACCTGCCACTTGCGAGCCAGATAGCCATCCAGGTAGTCTGTGATACTGGCAAGGGCGAAAATGATTCCAGCTAGGATATGCATGGCTGGCGAATGCCCAAAAGTCAAAAATCAAAAATAAAGATTGGAATTAAGGCAATTCTGGCAAGGGTTAAAGCGTTGGGGATATTTTTCTTTTTCATCATTCTTCCTTTATGATTCAATTGTGAGAGTAATTATAGCACTGTCGCTGGTCAAGGTAGATAGGTCTATTTTTCTGACTGCCGACAGTGACAGTAACGCCTTTTACAACTCCTAAGGTAATTGTATAAGTGGTATTGGGAGAGAGTGTCACTGTTTGGCTTGATTGGGTTGGAGTAAGGGTTGTACCTGCTGCCAAGTCTGTATTTGTCACACTAATCCAGCTTGAGGTGTTGCTCGCTGAGATTGTTAACTGAGTAGTTTGCGACTTACCACGATATTTTTGCAGTTAAATAGTTTCCTTCTCCTGTGACTTCCAGCTTTTCTTTTTGTTGAGCTAGAGTCTGTTGTGAAGTCTCAGGTGGAGTTGAACGATCTTCGATACTTGAGCTAGAGACGAGGCTGTAACTATCGGAGCTGCTGAACTGCGGAGTAGTTGTGATTGGCATATTGCCAAACGTAATAGGTGACAAAAATAATGATAGACAGGGCAACTACTAGGAAATAAAAAGAGCGGAAGTGAAAAGGAACGATTTTTATATTTTTCTGCTTCGAAATTCTTCGTTTTCCGCTAATTCAATTTCGTCATAAACGACAGTATTATCTGTGTCGTATGCCTCTAAAAGAATTGTCTCGTCTAAATCCAGAGCCCAAGCGTATTTTCGTAGCAGGCTACGAACGTAAAAGGCATTTTGGAAATTTCTCATATTGATTGTTTTCAAGAGCCTTTAGGTAGTCAGTTTTTATATCTGTTTTTGGCTAGATCTGCTAAAAAGTAAGTTTCTGGTTTACTCGAGCAAGTCTGAGTACCTCTCCTATCGTTTTTTTTCTCATAAGGATAGTCCTTTTCTCTTAGACATTATTCTAACAAAATTTTGAAATAAACTTGGAACTATTTTGGGAAAATAGTAAAATCTGTCATATCACACTGGTCAATAAAGCGATGTCCGACTTTTAAGACGTCATTTAAAGTGATATCCTGTAAAATCTTAGGTAAATCAAAAAGATTCTCCCCTGTTAAATGCGGTTCGTACTGGGTTGCCATGTATTCAAGAGAATTCAGACCATGCAGCAAATCTCCAAACATTTCACTTTAATCGTATCTAGGTGTGTTTCTGTGACATCTGGATCCTGAGCAAACTTTCGAATGGCTGAGCGGAATTGATGAGAAATTCCTACGGGTTCCTGCGTGTCCATAGTTAGGATGACAAAGTGGAAATCCTTTTCCACCTCTACTTCAAGAGTGAGCGAATTGTCAATCTTGCCATTTTCATACAGGGTCTGGAAACGCTTGGAAGTCCAACCAAACATCATGGCAAAAAGCAATTTCAGGGCAATTTTATAGCGATAAAGCTCAGTATCCTTTATCGCATCTTTCCCACGAATACCGATCGCCAATTTAGGACTGGCAACTTCCATCCGACTAGTAGCAGTTGGAATTACTGGCTGTAAGATGAGAGGCTCTTTTTCAATCGTTTCAGTTAATAATTTAGGAGATAAGGTCTCTTGTGTTTGGACAATATCTTCAAAAGTGGACTCCAAATCAAAATTGACAATGACAAATAAAGTCATATTGGACGGACGGTAGAAAAGCTCAAAGTTTTCTGTCAGATCTTCCACAGTAATATCCATGATTGACTCTGTCGTTCCGGCAATATCTTCTGCTAGTGGGGTTTGAGGATAGAGATTGCCCAAAGCACCAAAGAAGAGCCGATAATCTGGATCGTCTTGGTACATCTCGATTTCTTGCTGGATAATTCCTTGCTCACGCTGAACAGATGCTTCTGAAAAATTAGCTTGGGAAACGAGTTCCTGCAACAGCTTTAGATTTTCTGCTACACAGTTTGTCGTAGAAAACAGATAGCTGGTACGTGTAAAGCTTGTAAAGGCATTACTTTCTGCGCCAAATTTAGTAAATTCCAGCAGCAAATCCTCACCGTTTTCACGCTCGAATAGTTTGTGCTCCAAAAAATGTGCAATCCCTGCTGGATAATGAGAAACTTGTTTTGTTTCACGTGAAACAACCTTAGTATCAACAGAGCCAAAGTGTGTTGAGATGATGCCGTAGGTTTCATTAAAATCATTTTTAGGGAGTAGGTAAACCTGCAATCCATTTGCTAGCACCGCCCGATAGATGCTTTCTCCCACGGCTATATAATTGATTTTTTCTAAACCTGGATTCTGCATTATTTCCCTTCCATAAAGTAAATCGCTTGTAATTTCAACTGCTGGGCTGCTTCTATAAGATCAGCTTTGCTGACATTTTTCTAATGCTTTTCAGCCAAGCCTCTAGTGACAGAAATTTTTTCCCTAGAACAGAGGACATGTAAGCACGCTCAATCAAGGTGTTTTGTCGATCCTGAGCCAGAAGTATTGAATTTTTCATCATATTCTTGGTTTGTTCAAGTTCTTCATCTGTGAAATGCCCCCTGTTTCAAATCTAGAATTTGGCGGTTGATTAAAGCGACGGTCTTTTGTCCGATTTGCTCGGTCAATTCCAGCATAGATTCGCATCAAACCAGAAAAAAATATCAAAAATTGCTAGAAATGGTATAGGCTAGACTCTTTTTCCCGAACATTGACAAAGAGCTTGGAATGAGCAAATCCTCCTAATAAGCCATTCAAAACAATTAGGGGCAGATGGCTGCGATCCCCATATTGACTAGAAAAATGGTAGGCCAGTTCAACAATGGACTGATGTACATCTCGCTGCTCCAGCTTTTCTCTAGTTATATTTGAATAGTTTTGCTGGTAGCTAAGCTGTAAAGGCTGCTCTCGCTCAGAAAACTGGAATTCTTGGATTTTCTCACGAACAGCAATCTCATTGAAGTCACCGATGAAGAAAAAAATCAATTTGATCCTGAGTTAGCATTTGCTGAAAAGCAGCGAAACTAGTTTCAGCCGTTTCTTTTTCTACTAGCTCGATTGTTGCCACGCGTGGAATCCGCATTTCTGGTAAATCGTAAAATAAAATATTTAACTCTCTGTGAGCATGGTAGAAATGATTCTCAATTTCAGCTTCCAAGTCTGTTAAAACATTTCTCTTTTCAATTTCAAAGGTTTTGGTATCAAAAGCCTGTCCATTTGACAGAGGAAAAAAGAGACTAGCCTTCAAAAAATCTAGTATTTCATCTGCCAACATATTTTTCGGCTCAAGAATTGATCCCGCACGAAAGAAAGATTGATATCCAGATAATGCACTAATCCCCGTCACGAAAGGCTTGTCGAGTAATTAGCCCCATATAAATTTGCTAATTTTTCTCGAAAGGCTTGTGATGTTGGGTAAAGAGCATTTGAAGTTTCCAGCATACTGGCTGTAAGAACCCGCCCAGCTATTGTTTTTTTCAGACATAGGAGCTGAAAATCGCACTTTTAATTTTTATTGGTTTTTAAATTTTTTTCTGACTGAATGAAGTGAAGATGTACTCCTTTTATGATTTCCATTGCTCTCCTCATACCGAATAATATAGACTTCTATTATAACACGAAATGCTGTTTAATGCTTTGTAAGGAACGGCATTTTTTTAGAGATTAAAGCGTTTTCTATTTTTTTCTAGTAAAACTTGTCCTTAAATGAGACTACCACGGAACAGTTTCCGCTTAAATTATGATATAATGACAAGGATTGAGGTGAAATATGGAATACAAATTATTTGACGAATTTATTACTCTACAGGCTCTCTTAAAAGAAGTTGGTATCATTCAAAGTGGCGGAGCAATCAAATCCTTTTTAGCAGATAATCAGGTCTTTTTTAACGGTGAACTGGAAAATCGACGGGGAAAAACTTAGAATTGGCGATGTTATCTCTCTCCAGACCAAGAACTGGAGATTGTCCTCCTTGCCCCAAGTCAGGAGGAGATCCTTGAACATCAAGAGGAGCAAGCAGAGAAAAAGAGTGGCAGACTTGGTTAAAGCTATGAATAAGGACTTGAAAAAATCTCAACCAACAAAAAAAGAAGAGAAGAAAAGAAAGCCCGAGCAGAGAAGCAAAAAAGCACCTGTTCGCTTTCCAGGAACCTAAGCCATGTGGTTAAAAAAACGCTGAAAAATTAAACATTTTTCGTAATTACCAAGCTGCAGAGGTTGATTTTGATCCTGGTCTTAATATCTTTCTGGGGCAAAATGCACAGGGGAAAACCAATATTCTAGAAGCCATCTATTTTTTAGCCCTTACTCGTAGTCACCGTACCCGAACCGATAAGGATTTGATTCATTTTCAAGAAAAAAATCTTCAAATTTCAGGAATCATTGAAAAAACAACGGGTAAAATCCCACTTGACATCGAGTTGACACCAAAGGGGAGAATCACCAAAATTAATCATTTAAAACAAGGGAAATTATCAGATTATATAGGGGTTGTCAACGTTGTCTTGTTTGCTCCAGAAGATTTACAGCTCATTAAAGGCGCCCCTGCTTTACGCAGAAAATTTATTGATATTGAGCTTGGGCAAATCAAGCCCATCTATCTTTCTGACTTGTCTAACTATAATCATGTACTCAAGCAAAGAAATGCCTATCTTAAGGCTAATGATAAGGTAGATGAAACCTTTCTCTGTTTTTAGATGAGCAACTGCTTGATTTTTGGTTGTCGTGTCATGCAACATCGCTTAGACTTTATTGAAAAAGCTAGAAGGTTTTGCTCAGGAAAGTCATGGAGATATTTCTCAAGGAAAAGAGAAATTGACAATCAAGTATTTATCCTCTGTTCCGTTTTCACGTCTCGAAGACTTGGAAGCTTCTTTTCGAGCAGCCTTATCAGAGAGTCGTAGACGAGACCTTTTTCAAAAAGAATACAGGTGTCGGACCTCACCGAGATGATATCAACTTTTTTATCAATGATATGGAAGCTGGATTTGGTAGCCAAGGCCAACACCGCAGTGTTGTTCTATCTCTCAAATTAGCTGAAATCAAACTAATTGAAAGTCTTACAAAAGATACTCCGATATTATTGCTTGACGATGTAATGAGCGAGCTTGACAACATGCGTCAATTGAAATTGTTAGAAACTATCTCTCAAAATATCCAAACTTTCATCACGACAACCAGCTTAGATCACTTACATAATCTACCAGAAGATATTAATATTTTTTCAGATAAGTCAAGGCGTAATTAAGAAAGAAGAAAATATTAACTTTACAGATTAGTCAATGAATTGTAAATATATTTTTACATTTTGTAAACTAAAAAAACCTTGTCAAGGAATTGACAAGGTTGTTTTTCTTTATAATTATAATTCTATTGGACAGAGTAGTTTTGGAGCTTCATTGGTGATTTGTACATCGTGAGGATGACTTTCTTTCAAACTAGCACCACTCATCTCAATAAATTGAGCATTTTTCATGAAGTTCTTGCAGATTAGCTGCACCGACATATCCCATACCAGAACGGATACCGCCCAACATTTGGAAGACGATATCTGCAGCCGCTCCTTTATAAGCTACACGCCCTTCAATTCCTTCTGGAACTAGCTTATTAGCTTCATTGACAGAACCTTGAAGTAGCGATCGCTGGAGCCTTTCTTCATAGCTGCGATAGAGCCCATTCCACGGTAAGTTTTAAATTTACGTCCTTGGAAAATTTCAGTCTCACCTGGCGCTTCGTCTGTTCCAGCAAACATGGAACCAAGCATGACTGCATTTCCACCTGCAGCTAAAGCCTTAACAATATCTCCAGAATATTTAATTCCACCATCAGCAATGATGGTTTTTCCATATTCACGTGCGACTGCAGCTGCATCGTAGATTGCTGTGACTTGTGGGACACCGACACCGGCAATGACACGAGTTGTACAGATAGAACCTGGTCCGATTCCGACTTTTACTACATCAACACCGGCATCAAAGAGGGCGCGTGCACCTTCAGAAGTTGCAATATTTCCGGCAATCAAAAGTGCGATCTGGGAAGTGAGCACGAATTTCAGCAATTTTACGTAGAACGCCAGCTGAATGACCATGGGCTGTATCAATAACAATGGCATCTGCTCCTGCTTCAAAGAGGGCCTCAGCACGCTCAAAAGTATCGGAAGTTACACCAACGGCCCCTGCAACTAGCAGACGACCAAATTCATCTTTGGCTGCATTTGGGAACTCAATCACTTTTTCAATATCTTTAATGGTGATAAGACCAGAAAGTCGACCGTTTTCATCTACTAAAGGTAGTTTTTCAATCCGGTGTTCTTGCAGAATTCTTTCAGCAGTTGCCAGATCAGTTCCGACTGGAGCTGTAACAAGATTTTCACTGGTCATGTGGTTGGAAATTGGTTGATTATAATCTGAAATAAAGCGTAAATCACGGTTAGTCAAGATACCGACTAATTTACGATTTTCCATCGTTTCAACCACTGGGACCCCACTAATGCGGTAGCGCCCCATCAATTCATCTGCTTCAGCAATCGTATGATTAGGAGTCAGGAAGAATGGATCGATAATGACACCATTTTCAGAACGTTTTACCTTACGAACTTCATCAGCCTGCTGTGCAATAGACATATTTTTGTGGATGACACCTAGACCGCCGGCACGGGCAATGGCGATCGCCATTTGACTTTCGGTAACTGTATCCATAGCCGCAGTAATAATTGGGATATTTAATTTTTAAATTCTCAGCAAGTTTTGTACTTAAATCAGCATCATTTGGCAACACGTGACTTTCAGCTGGAATGAGCAATACATCATCAAAGGTAAAACCTTTTTTCAAAAATTTAGTGTCCCAGTTAGACATCCACAGTTTCCTCTTTTCTTATATATTGAGCAGGGCTCGTCTTTTTATTGTTAATATCATACCATTCTATAGGCATTTGTCAATGATTATTATGCAAAAATTAAAAACCATCTCTTTTGAAGGTAAAAAGACGATGGTTTTTGATACAATCTGCTATTATTGTTCGTTATTTAAAGTAATTAATTCCCATTGCATTTTTGACTTCTGACAGGGTTAGTCCAGCAACTTGTCGAGCACGTTCACTGCCTTCTTTCAGCATGTCATAGACTTGGCCCATATCTTTTTGCAAACTCGAGGCGACGCTCTCTGATTGGTCCTAATTCCCGCTCTAAAATCTCTAAGAGATAGCGTTTAGTTTTGACATCCCCCAGACCACCGCGTTGGTAGTGTTCTTTCATAGCCGCAATTTCAGCAGCATCTTCTGGCCGACCAAAAACATCCAGATAATGGAAAACCATATTACCTTCGATTTTTTTCCTGGATCTTCAACTTTGATGTGGTCGGGATCGGTGTACATACTCATGACCTTTTTCTTGAGTGTATCCATGTCATCCGCTAGATAAATCCCATTGTTTAATGATTTTGACATTTTAGCATTGCCATCAAGCCCTGGTAAACGCCCAGCTGCTTCATTTTTCTGGATAAATCCCTTCAGGCTCCACCAAAAACCTCACAACCATAGGCATGATTGAAGGAGCGAACAATTTCACGTGTCTGCTCAATCATCGGTTTTTGATCATTTCCGACAGGTACATAGTTTGCCTTAAAGGCTGTAATGTCTGCGGCTTGAGAGATAGGATAAACCAAAAAGCCTGTTGGGATACTTTCTCCAAATCCTTTCTGAGCAATTTCTGTCTTGACAGTCGGATTGCGCTCTAATCGAGCTAAAGATACCAAATTCATGTAATACATTGACAACTCTGCCAACTCTGGAATTTGACTCTGGATGAAAATAGTTGCTTTTTGGGATCCAGTCCAGCTGCCAGATAGTCTAAGGCTACATTGCCAATGGATTCTACAATTGTTTGTGGATCTTTCGCATGGTCTGTCAGAGCTTGTTGATCCGCTAGAAAAACAAACATCTCATACTTGTCTTGATTTTGTAAAAGGACACGGTTACGTAGGCTTCCTACATAATGACCGATATGTAATTTTCCAGTCGGACGGTCTCCGGTTAAAAATAATGGGTTTTTGTCATTGCTTGCTCCTCAATTAGTGTTGTTCTCATTATATCATTTTCAAAGAAAATGCGGAAGAATCTAGAAGAAAAAGAAGAATCATAGTTCAAAAAGAAATACCTTGACAATATATTTACAGCATATGTACAAAAGTTGATAGCATTTTTATCTCTTTAAATAGTTTTTTTATTCCATAATAGTTTGAAAAAGAAGAATTTTTCTAGTAAAATGGAGGAGATTACATATATAGGAGAAAATCATTGCTTACAGTATCTGATGTGTCACTGCGTTTCAGTGATCGAAAATTATTTGATGAAGTAAATATTAAATTTACAGAAGGAAATACCTATGGTTTGATTGGAGCTAATGGTGCAGGTAAGTCTACCTTCTTGAAGATTTTAGCTGGGGATATTGAGCCAACGACAGGCCATATTTCTTTAGGGCCAGATGAGCGACTTTTCTGTTTTGCGTCAAAAATCACTTTGACTATGAGGATGAGCGGGCCATTGATGTTGTTATCATGGGGAATGAGCACCTTTATAATATCATGAAGGAAAAAGATGCCATCTATATGAAGCCTGACTTTTTCTGACGAGGATGGGGTTCGAGCGGCTGAGCTGGAAGGTGAATTTGCTGAGTTGGGTGGCTGGGAAGCTGAAAGCGAAGCTTCTCAATTGCTACAAAATCTCAATATTCCAGAAGACTTGCATTACCAAAATATGAGTGAATTGACGAACGGCGACAAGGTTAAAGTTCTTCTTGCCAAGGCTCTTTTTGGTAAACCTGATGTCTTGCTTCTAGACGAGCCGACCAATGGTTTGGATATTCAATCCATTACTTGGTTGGAAGATTTCTTGATTGACTTTGACAATACAGTTATTGTCGTATCCCACGACCGTCACTTCTTAAATAAAGTTTGTACCCACATGGCCGACCTTGATTTTTGGTAAGATCAAACTTTATGTCGGAAACTATGATTTCTGGAAAGAATCAAGTGAATTGGCAGCTAAGTTGCTCGCTGACCGAAATGCTAAGGCGGAAGAAAAAATCAAGCAATTGCAAGAGTTTGTGGCTCGCTTCTCCGCCAATGCTTCCAAGTCTAAACAGGCAACCTCTCGTAAAAAGATGCTGGATAAGATTGAATTGGAAGAAATTGTTCCGTCAAGCCGGAAATATCCATTTATCAGCTTTAAAGCGGAGCGTGAAATCGGGAACGACCTCTTGACAGTAGAAAATCTTTCTGTCAAGATTGACGGCGAGACTATTCTTGACAATATCAGCTTTATCCTGCGTCCTGGCGATAAGACAGCTTTGATTGGACAAAATGATATCCAAACAACTGCCTTGATTCGTGCCTTGATGGGAGATATTGACTATGAAGGAACTATCAAGTGGGGCGTTACAACCAGTCGTTCTTATTTGCCAAAAGATAATTCTCGTGACTTTGCGGGCGGTGAATCTATTCTAGACTGGCTCCGTCAATTTGCTAGCAAGGAAGAGGATGATAATACCTTCCTTCGCGGTTTCTTGGGTCGGATGCTTTTCTCTGGCGATGAGGTTAACAAGCCTGTCAATGTCTTGTCAGGTGGAGAAAAAGTTCGGGTTATGCTGTCTAAACTGATGCTTCTCAAGTCAAATGTTTTTGGTTTTGGACGACCCAACCAATCACTTGGATTTGGAATCTATTTCTAGTCTTAATGATGGTTTGAAGAACTTTAAGGAGTCGATCATTTTTGCCGGCCATGACCATGAGTTTATTCAAACCTTGGCCAATCATATCATTGTTCTCTCAAAAAAATGGTGTGATTGACCGCATTGACGAGACATATGATGAATTTTTGGAAAATCAAGAAGTTCAGGCAAAAGTCAAAGAACTTTGGAAGGATTAATAAGTTGTCAACATGAGTTGACAGAGGTTTACAGAGGCATGAAACAACGTTTCAGCCTCTTTTCTCTATAAGAAACATGGAAAAAAATCAGATATTTTTAAGAAAAAAATTGGCTTTATTTTTGCCTCCTTCATCTTACCTTTTTCTCATTATGTGTTTCGTTTATCTGAGTCAAGGTATTTACTGGGGAAGCGATACTTCGCCGTTACTTGGAGACGGCTTCCATCAGTATGTCGTATTTGATACGACATTGAGGAATATCCTTCATGGAACGGATAGTCTTTTTTACACGTTTTCAAGTGGATTAGGACAAAATTTTTATGCCCTCTCCAGCTATTATCTAGGAAGTTTCCTTTTCCCCTTCGTCTACTTTTTCGATTTAAAATCAATGCCGGATGCGGTCTACTTGTTTACTCTTATCAAGTTTGGCTTGATTGGCTTGACAACTTGTATCAGTATTAAAGGGATCTTTAAAAAAATTCCAGAGACACTAATCTTGATTCTGTCAACTTCCTTTGCCTTTGATGAGTTTCTCAGTCAGTCAACTAGAAATTAAAAACTTGGTTAGATGTATTTATATTGGTACCCCTTATCATCTTTGGTTTACACAAGCTGATGAATGGACAAGGGAGAGTTTTGTACTTTACAAGCTTTGTCAATTCTCTTTATCCAGAATTATTATTTTGGTTACATGATGGCTCTGTTTTTAGTTCTTTGGTATCTCGTTCAGCTTTCTTGGGACTTTAAGGCCAGGATTCGGTCTTTTTCCTGATTTTTGCTATCGTGTCAATATTAGCAGGCTTTTACTAGTTTAATTATGATTTTTGCCGACTTATCTAGATCTGAGTTCACATGGTGAGACCTTGACAAAGGTTGAAGGTTTGTTTACTGAAAAAGTTGGTATCTAGATATTTTTTTGCTAAAAATTTTTATAGGAAGTTTTGACACAACTAAGTATGGCTCTATTCCTATGATTTATGTTGGTCTATTTCCTCTTATTTTTAAGTATCTTATTTTTACGATAAAAAGTATTAAGCTTCGCGTGAAACTGGCCTACATTTTGTTGATTGGCATTTTTATATTGAGCTTCCGACTGCAGTATTTGGATTTACTCTGGCAGGGAATGCATGCGCCAAATATGTTTTTACATCGCTATTCTTGGCTTTTTTCTCTTCTTATCATTTTGATGGCTGCAGAAACGCTTAATCGTTTGGAGGAAGTTAAATGGTGGCAAGTATTCCTTAGCTTCCTGCTCATTTCTTTTTGGTTTTTCTAGCCACTTTATACTATAGTAAACGCTATGATTTTTCTTGGTCCTGAAAATTACATTTTTTTACTTTTAGAGTTTTTTTCTTTGCCTATCTCTTAATCAGCTTTGCTTTTATTCGTTGTCACGTTAGGCAGAGTATGTTTACACTATCTTTACTGTTTTTTGTGGTTTTTGAGCTCACCTTAAACTCTTATTATCAGGTCGATGGTATTGCTAAAGAATGGGTCTTTGCAAGTCGTTCTTCCTATTCGAAGAAGATGGATGAAATTGATAACCTTGTCAAGTATAGTAAGAGGGAAAATAGAGATTTCTTTCGAACAGAGAGACTTGATCCTCAGACTGGCAATGACAGTATGAAATTTAATTATAATGGAATTTCTCAATTCTCATCAGTCAGAAATACGCAAGCTAGCTCGACATTAGATAAATTAGGTTTTAAATCAGCAGGAACTAATCTGAATCTCCGCTATCAAAATAATAGCATTTTGATGGATAGCCTTTTTGCTGTAAAGTATAACTTGTCTGAGACAGATCCGCAGAAATTTGGTTTTTATGCTGAGAAGACTGAGGGGGCAATGACATTGTATGAAAATAATTATGCTTTGGGTTTGACTTTCTTAACCAATGATGTTTACAAAGATGTCAAGTTCACTAATTTAACCCTTGACAATCAGACAGCCTTTTTAAATCAACTATCGGGTTTGAATCATAAATATTATGAGCGAATTTCTATCGCTGGTGATGAGGAAGAAACTGAAGGAAAGTAACTGCAAGCATTGAAAATAACGCTCAATTAAGCTATGCTAGCGTTACTTACACAATTGAGGTGCCTGCAGGTAGTCAAGTCTATGTCAATCTTTCAGATCTTGACTTTTCAAACGATAATCAGACGGATGTCAATATTACTGTAAATGGAATCACGAATCGTTATCCAACTCATAATGTTTTTCCATTTTTGAATATTGGCTACTTTAAGGAAGCACAGACGGTCTCTATCCAATTTTCTTTCCCAGAGAATCGAACTGTCTCTTTTTAATAAACCAGAGTTTTTTCTCTGTGGATGTAAACAAATATCAGCAACTCATAAGTAAATTGAAAGAACAAGAAGTTTCTGTGACGACAAAATCCAATACGGTAACGATTGATTATCATGCGGATAGAGATAGTTCTCTTTTTCACCATTCCTTATGATAAGGGGTGGACAGCTAGTGTAGATGGCAAGAAGGTACCGTTAAAACGTGCGCAGAACGGTTTTATGAAACTTGATGTGAGCAGAGGAGCAGGCAGAGTTACCTTATCATTTGTTCCAAGAGGATTAAAGGAAGGAACTGCAGCTTTCATTTTAGGAATAGTTTTATTTTTTTCTTCTATGATAGGGTTCGATTTAAATGGATCAAAAAAACATAGGGATAGTTCAGCATAGCCTTTACATCATCAAAAAAACTTTAGAATATATGTCTGTTTTTACAAGTTCTTCAATAGTCTGTAATATAATTCATCAAAGTAATAAGATTCTGTAATACTTTTTACTTTAGGATAGATATATCACAGAAAAGGAGAATTCTAAACATGAATTTGTATTTTTAAAAAAATAGAATGATGAAAGCAGGCTTACTCAGTTTGATGGCAGGAGCTGCTGCTTTGCTTCCGATTGTAGCCAATGCAGAAAGTTATACTGTCAAGTCAGGTGACACCTTGTCAGCGATTGCTGCTTCTCATCAGACGACTGTTGACAAGATTGCGCAAAAAAATAAGATCAGCAATATCAATCTGATTAGTGTTGGACAGGTTTTAGAGCTGGACGATGATGTGTCTGAGCAAATGACTGTTGAAAAATCAGATAAGACTGAGCAATCTACTGTAAACCCAAGTTCTGGCTTGAGTGCTGAGGATGCAGAATCCAAGGAGTGGATTGCTCAAAAAGAGTCTAGCGGCAGTTATACAGCGCAAAATGGGCAATACTATGGTCGCTATCAGTTGACTATCACCTATCTAAATGGAGATTTATCACCAGAAAATCAAGAGAAGACAGCGGATGCTTATGTAGCAGGTCGCTATGGCTCATGGTCGGCTGCTAAAAATTTCTGGTTAGCAAATGGCTGGTATTAAAACTTTATTTAGAAATATGTTTAGAGGGACTGGAATTTGCATTCTAGTTCCTTTTTTTATAATTATTAGTACATTTTTGTTTTGGAATATGATATTTTGCATCAAGGTATTTACAATACTGTAAATTTACTTGACAACTTATAAAGCTCATCAGATTGGCCAAAGGTTATTCGTTGTTCTCCGTGCTAAATCATGCTATAATAGACCTTGCTCAAGCGACCTTCAATCGTTGAAAGCACAGCACGACCTTCAATCGTGAAATAACGAAAAGATGGGAGAACACAATGAGTGATAACTCTAAGACTCGTGTCGTCGTTGGTATGAGCGGAGGTGTCGATTCATCAGTAACTGCTTTACTCTTGAAAGAGCAAGGTTATGATGTAATTGGCATCTTCATGAAAAACTGGGACGACACAGATGAATTTGGTGTCTGCACGGCCACAGAAGACTACAAGGATGTAGCAGCTGTTGCAGACCAGATTGGCATTCCTTACTACTCTGTCAACTTTGAGAAAGAGTACTGGGATCGCGTTTTTGAATACTTCTTGTCGGAATACCGCGCTGGTAGGACTCCGAACCCAGATGTCATGTGTAACAAGGAAATCAAGTTTAAAGCCTTCCTTGACTATGCCTTGACACTGGGCGCAGATTACGTTGCAACGGGTCACTATGCTCAGGTGAAGAGAGACCAAGATGGCTTGGTTCATATGCTGCGTGGCAAGGACAACAATAAGGATCAGACTTACTTCCTAAGCCAACTATCACAGGAACAACTGCAAAAGACTATGTTTCCTCTAGGGCATTTAGAAAAACCAGAAGTTCGGGCGATTGCTGAAAGAGCTGGCTTAGCCACTGCTAAGAAAAAAGACTCGACTGGCATTTGCTTCATTGGTGAAAAGAATTTTAAAGAATTTCTGAGTCAATACTTACCAGCCCAGCCTGGTCGCATGATGACAATGGATGGCCGAGATATGGGTCAGCACGCAGGACTCATGTATTATACCATTGGCCAACGAGGGGGTCTTGGAATTGGTGGTCAGCAGGGTGGTGACAACGAACCTTGGTTTGTAGTCGGAAAAGACCTTAGCCAAAATATTCTTTATGTTGGTCAGGGCTTTTATCATGACCATTTAATGTCAACCAGTCTTGACGCTAGTCAGGTTCATTTCACGAAAGAAATGCCGGAAGAATTTACTATGGAATGTACAGCTAAGTTCCGTTACCGGCAGCCAGATTCCAAGGTGACAGTTACTGTAAAGGGTGACAAGGCTGTTGTCAACTTCGATCAACCACAAAGGGCCGTTACTCCAGGCCAAGCAGTCGTTTTCTATGATGGAGAAGAGTGTTTAGGTGGTGGCTTGATTGACAGAGCTTATAAAAATGGTCAAGTCTTGCAGTATATTTAGATTGACAATTCAGCTCAATTTGTTAAAATAAGATAAGCAATACCTATGATGGTCAAAGCTCATGGATGTTGCAGGCTTTTTTGTCCTGCACTTCTAGAGACTTGGCCTTTTTTGGTGAAAAAATGAAGGAAAAAGAAATGACACACAATTTTACTGAAAGTTATGATGTTATCGTGATTGGAGCAGGGCACGCTGGGGTTGAGGCATCGCTTGCTGCTAGTCGAATGGGTTGTAAAGTTCTTTTGGCAACCATCAATATTGAGATGCTGGCTTTTATGCCTTGTAATCCCTCTATTGGAGGGTCTGCAAAAGGCATTGTTGTCCGTGAAGTAGATGCTTTGGGCGGGGAAATGGCCAAGAATATTGACAAGAGCTATATCCAGATGAAGATGCTCAACACGGGTAAGGGACCTGCTGTTCGGGCTCTTCGAGCGCAGGCAGATAAAGAGCTTTATTCTAAAAGAAATGCGGAAGACTGTTGAAAATCAAGAAAAATCTGACCTTGCGGCAAACCATGATTAATGAAATCTTGGTAGAAGATGGTAAGGTCATTGGGGTTAAAACAGCGACGCAACAGGAGTATGCAGCTAAAGCCGTCATTGTTACGACTGGAACAGCTTTGCGGGGAGAAATCATCATTGGTGATCTCAAGTATTCATCTGGTCCAAACCATAGCCTAGCGGCGATTCCATTGGCAGATAATCTGCGTGACCTAGGATTTGAAATTGGTCGTTTTAAAACTGGAACTCCTCCGCGTGTCAAGGCCTCATCTATCAATTATGATGTGACCGAGATTCAGCCAGGTGATGAAAAGGCCAATCATTTCTCTTATACGTCTCGTGATGAGGACTATGTGAAAGATCAAGTGCCTTGCTGGTTGACTTATACCAATGCAGAAAGTCACGAAATTATCCAAAATAACCTGCACCGGGCTCCTATGTTTTCAGGTATAGTTAAAGGAGTAGGGCCTCGCTATTGTCCATCTATTGAGGATAAGATCGTCCGTTTTGCGGATAAGGAACGCCACCAGCTTTTTCTTAGAGCCTGAGGGTCGTGATACGGAAGAAGTTTATGTGCAGGGGCTGTCAACTAGTCTGCCAGAAGATGTACAGAAGGACTTGGTTCACTCTATCAAAGGTTTAGAAAATGCTGAGATGATGCGGACAGGCTATGCCATTAAGTACGATATGATCATGCCTCACCAGTTGCGGGCAACCTTAGAAACCAAGAAAATTTCAGGACTCTTTACAGCAGGCCAAACCAATGGAACTTCTGGTTATGAAGAAGCCGCTGGTCAAGGAATTATCGCTGGGATTAATGCGGCCTTGAAGATCCAAGGGAAGCCAGAGTTGATCTTGAAGCGTAGTGATGGTTACATTGGAGTCATGATTGATGATTTGGTGACTAAGGGGACTGTAGAACCTTATCGCCTCTTGACTAGTCGAGCGGAATACCGTTTGATTCTCCGCCATGACAATGCTGATATGCGTTTGACAGAGATTGGCCGAAAAATTGGTTTGGTAGATGATGAGCGCTGGGCTCGTTTCGAGATTAAAAAGAATCAATTTGACAACGAGATGAAGCGCTTGGAATCCATCAAGTTGAAACCTGTCAAGGAAACCAATGCTAAGATAGAAGCGCTTGGCTTTAAAGCTCTGACAGATGCAGTGACAGCCAAAGAATTTATGCGGCGACCGGAAGTGTCTTATCAAGATGTGGTTCAATTCATTGGTCCAGCGGCAGAGGAGCTTGATGAAAAGATTATCGAGCTAATTGAGACAGAGATTAAGTATGAAGGCTATATTTCCAAAGCTCTTGATCAGGTGGAAAAGATGAAGCGCATGGAAGAGAGGCGCATTCCAGCTAATATTGACTGGGATGATATTGACTCGATTGCGACAGAAGCGCGTCAGAAGTTCAAGAAAATCAATCCAGAAACGATTGGTCAGGCAAGCCGTATTTCGGGTGTCAATCCAGCAGATATTTCTATTTTGATGGTTTATTTGGAAGGTAAATCTAGAAGTATTTCTAAAAATAAAGCAAAATCGTAGACATATTAACGTACTATCTTATTGATAGTACGTTTTTGCATAATTTACACGTTTGTAAACAAATGTTTACAAAAAAATCTCTTTATATAGAGAAATATTTACAACTACTGTCAACCTTTGTTTAATGAAGTTTACAAGGTTTACATATCTTGTAAATTGATTATGAATGCTTATTTGAGAATAGATCTGGGATTTGAGTCTTTCTTGCTTTTACAAGTATCCAGAGGCAGTGAAAACTCGCTTTTTTTAAGAAAATATGGTAAAATGGCGCAATAAGAGGTTTTTTAATGAAAAGAATTCGTTTTTCCCCGAGCCACTTTGCGATAGTGGGGGTTACTTCCTTTATCATATTAGCTATTTGTCTACGCCTTTTTGGTGATAGTTTGCCTATGCTGGTGTCTCTTTTCATAGTGCTGGCGCTTTTAGTTTGGCTATTTATTCAGCAGCAAAGAGTGACTGAATTGGACGAGCTTGAGCAGATTCGCTATGTCAATCATCAAGCAGAGGGAAGTTTAGCTTCTTTGTTGGATAAGATGCCAGTTGGTGTGATTAAAAATCAATGAAAATAGTGGAGATGTGGACTGGTTCAATCCTTATGCTGAATTGATTTTTACAACGGATGATGGGGAGCTAAATAGTGATCTCCTTCAGGAAATTATCCAGCTTGCTGCTTCGAAATCGGGTAGCTACGCAACAGTAGGAGATAATCAATATTCTGTTTATTTTGATTCGGCTTCTAGTGTCCTGTACTTTTTTTGATGCATCAAGTGAGTATGAAGCAACAGTTGGGCTCGTTACGACGCGACCAGTTATCAGTGTTGTCTCAGTTGATAATTATGATGATTTGGAAGATGCTGTATCAGATTCAGATATCAGTCATATCAATAGTTTTGTAGCTAACTTTGTAGCAGAGTTTTCTGAGCAATTTCATATGTTCTACCGTCGGGTGGGAATGGATCGTTATTATCTTTTCACGGATTATACGGTTTTGGAACAACTGATGGATAGTAAATTTTTCGATCATTGATCAATTTCGGACAGAAGCCAAGAATCGAAAAACTTCCTCTGACGCTTAGTATGGGCTTTTCTTATGGGGATGGTAAGCATGATGAAATTGGTAAGATTGCCCTTCTTAATCTTAATTTAGCTGAGGTCCGGGGTGGTGACCAAGCGGTTGTCAAAGAGAATGACGAGAACAAGAATCCAGTTTACTTTTGGTGGTGGAACGGCTGCATCTGTCAAACGTACACGCACGCGTACGAGGGCTATGATGGCAGCTATTTCAGATAAAAATCAAGAGTGTAGATCAGGTTTTTCGTGGTTGGTCATCGCAATCTTGATTTGGATGCCTTAGGCTCCGCGGTGGGTATGCAGCTTTTTGCTAGCAATATCATTGAGAAAGCCTATGTTGTGTATGATGACCAACAGATGGGCTCGGATATCTATCGCTCTATTCAAAAACTAACGTCAGAAGGCGCTGATTATCTTTTGCCGATCTCAGAAGCCGTAAACCGAGTGACCAGTCGCTCACTATTGATAATGGTGGATCACTCGAAGTTGGCCTTAACGCTTTCAAGAGAATTGTTTGACCGATTTAGTCAGACGATTGTGGTGGACCATCATCGTCGCGATGAGGATTTTCCTGAAAATGCAGTCATCGCCTATATCGAAAGTGGAGCTAGCAGTGCCAGCGAATTGGTAACGGAGCTGATTCAGTTTCAAAATTCCAAGAAAAATCGCCTGAATAAGATTCAAAGCTAGCCTGCTCATGGCTGGGATTATGCTGGACACCAAGAATTTTACCTCCAGAGTAACGAGTAGAACCTTTGATGTAGCTAGTTATTTGCGGGCTCAGGGCAGTGATAGTGTGGTCATTCAGGATATTTCTTCGACGAATTTTGAAGAGTATCGAGCAGTCAATGAGCTGATTTTGACAGGTAAGAAGCTTTTGCCAAATGTGATTGTAGCAGCGGGTGCTGAAAATGCCAGCTATGATACAGTCGTCATCAGTAAGGCGGCTGATACCATGCTTGCCATGTCGGGCATTGAAGCAACATTTGTGGTCAGCAGGAATACTGAGGGTTACGTATCCATTTCAGCTCGTAGTCGCAGTAAGATCAATGTTCAGCGGATTATGGAGAAAATGGGTGGTGGCGGCCACTTTAATCTAGCAGCAGCGCAAGTTAGCGATCAAACGGTTGCTGAAGTCACTCAACGTCTAAATCAAGAGATTATGGATCAAGTGATGGATAATGAGGAATCAATAGAAAAGGAGAAATAAAATGAAAGTTATTTTTTTAGAGGATGTAAAAGGAAAAGGGAAAAAAAGGGGAAATCAAGGAAGTACCTACTGGCTATGCTCAAAATTTCCTGATTAAGAAAAAAATCTGGCTAAGGAAGCCAATGCACAAGCTATCGGTGAGCTAAGAGGAAAGCAAAAATCTCAGGAAAAGGCTCATGCAGAGATGGTGGCAGAAGCACAAGCCATTAAAGCTAAGTTGGAAGAAGAAGCAACGGTTGTTGCTTTTACAGAGAAAGTCGGACCAGACGGACGGACTTTTGGTTCGATTACTAACAAAAAAATTGCTGATGAACTACAAAAAGCAATTTGGTCTAAAAATTGATAAACGGAATATCAAGGTTGATTCTCCCATTCGTTCGATTGGTTTGATTGATGTTCCTGTAAAGATTTACCAAGATGTGACAAGTGTGATTCGCCTGCGGGTTACGGAAGGGTAAAAAGAATTAAAGGAAGGATTCACCTATGGCAGAGATTGATGAGTTGCGAGCTCAGCCTCAAGATATTTTAGCAGAACAGTCTGTACTAGGGGCCATTTTCATCGATGAGAGCAAACTGGTCTTTGTCCGTGAATATATTGAGCCTGGAGATTTCTTTAAATATGCTCATCGGCTGATTTTTAAGGCCATGATTGACTTGGCGGATCGTGGGGATGCTATCGATGCGACTACCGTTCGCAATATTTTGGATAGCCAAGGAGACTTGCAGAATATTGGTGGTTTGAGCTATCTGGTGGAGGTCGTTAATTCTGTGCCGACTTCTGCCAATGCAGAGTACTATGCTAAGATCGTCTCTGAAAAAGCAATCTTACGCCGCTTGATTTCACGTTTGACGGAATCCATCAATCAAGCCTATGATGGGGAAAGACCATCTGAGGAAATCATTGCAGGAGCAGAAAAGGCTCTGATTGATGTCAGTGAAACGGCCAGCCGCAGTGGGTTTAAAAATATTCAAGATATTCTAAATCTTAACTTTGCTAATCTAGAAGCCCGTTCTCAGCAAACTACTGATATTACAGGGATTGCGACGGGTTACCGTGAGTTGGATAAGATGACGACGGGTTTGCACGAAGAAGAGTTAATTATCCTAGCTGCTCGTCCAGCGGTTGGTAAGACAGCCTTTGCCCTCAATATCGCCCAGAATATCGGGACCAAGCTGGATAAGACGGTAGCTATCTTCTCCCTAGAAATGGGGGCAGAGAGTCTGGTGGACCGGATGCTGGCTTCAGAAGGAGTGATTAATTCTCACTCCATTCGTACGGGGCAACTGACAGATGAAGAGTGGCAGAAATATACCATTGCGACAGCGAATCTGGCCAATGCTAGTATCTATATAGATGACACGCCAGGGATTCGGATTACAGAGATTCGTTCGCGAGCTCGTAAGTTGTCTCAAGAGACAGGCAATCTTGGCCTGATTTTAATTGACTATCTGCAATTGATTACAGGAACGGGTCGTGAAAACCGTCAGCAGGAAGTTTCGGAAATTTCCCGCCAGCTTAAGATTTTGGCGAAGGAGCTCAAGGTGCCTGTCATTGCGCTGAGTCAGCTCTCGCGTGGCGTGGAGCAACGGCAGGACAAACGTCCAGTACTATCTGATATTCGGGAGTCTGGGTCTATCGAGCAGGATGCGGATATCGTAGCCTTTCTTTACCGAGATGACTATTATGAACGGGCCGGTGAGGAAGAGGAAGGTATTCCTAACAACAAGGTTGAAGTCATTATTGAGAAAAACCGGAGCGGAGCGCGTGGTACGGTTGAGCTAATTTTTCCAAAAAGAATATAATAAATTTTCAAGTATTTCTAAAAGAGAGGATGTATAGTATGAGTGATGCATTTACAGATGTAGCAAAAATGAAGAAAATCAAGGAGGACATCAAGGCTCACGAGGGGCAGATGGTAGAGATGACCTTGGAAAATGGCCGTAAGCGCCAAAAAAGTAAACAAGGTCGTTTGATTGAAGTTTATCCTTCTCTCTTTATCGTTGAGTATGAAAATGAAGGGGGGCAGCCGGGTGAAATTGCCAACACCTATGTGGAGTCCTATACTTACTCAGATATTTTGACAGAGAAAAATTTAATTCGCTATTTTGACTAAGAATAATAGGTGATTCCAGAACTTTGTATTGCTTCCTAGAGTTGGGTAAACCCCGACTTTGAGGAACAGTTCATTTCTGGGATTTTTCTTAACCTAAATATGCTATACCGAGGATGGTGAAGACCATCCGAAATAGCGGATTTGCAATGGCATGAGCTAGAACTTACGAAAGCTCCTACGTATAGAGAAAGGACTGGTGAAAGAAATGATAAGAAATTTAGTTTTTGACTTAGGAAATGTCTTGATTGAATGGAATTCTGAGAAAATCTTGACCTCTTTCGAACCTGAGAAAGAGCGTCGGCAGCTTCTTAGACAGGCTATTTTTGAGTCGGGTATCTGGCATCAAACAGACAAGGGAGAGCTGAGCTTGAAAGAAGCCTGTGATAAAGTGCTAGTTCAGCTGGATGACTCCTACCATCCTGTTGTTCAGAATATCTTCTACAATTGGTATGAGGTTGTAGAGGTTTACAGTGGTTTACAGGAAAAGATTCGACTATGGGCTGATCAAGGTTATCGTATTTACATCTTGTCAACTACTTGCGAGATTTTTTACCGTATTGAAAAAGCTGGTTCGCTGCCCATCTTTCCACTACTGTCGGGCTATATCCTCTCCTCAGAAGTCGGGGTTGTCAAGCCAGAGCCAGAGATTTATCAAAAGCTACTAAAAAAGTATAGTCTTGATCCGATAGAGTCAGTTTTTATTGACGACATTCAAGCTAACTTGGATACGGCAGCTGAACTGGGTTTTGAAATCATCTTATCCACCAGTGAGCCAGAGAATATCAGGGCTATGGAGTCTTTGTTGGCTGCGAAAGGAGAGTTTGCCTGATTGATGATCGTTTGATTCACTTGTAGTTGAAAAGTAGTGAGTCCAAGCTCCAATCTTGACATTTGCTGATGATTGCGTTATCATAATCCTATATATGGGAGTCTGTGTACAGTCTGAGAGGAAGTGTAAGCTTCGACCGCACCTGATCTGGGTAATGCCAGCGTAGGGAATTGTATTTGTAAAGACCTTGTGGTTTTTGCTAAAATGGTGAATTATTCACCAATCTTTAGTTTACTGATGCATGCAACACCTTTTTCCATATTGGAAAAAGGTGTTTTTTTGTATGGAAAGCAAGGTGTTTATAAAGGGAGCTCGCTGTCTTTTTGTTTAAAAACCAAGTTATTTTTCTTGTGAATTTTAATCCTATCTGCATACATTATTCTCAGATGAAGCATGAAAGTAAGGAGGTGAAGAGATGAAAGCCAGTATTGCTTTACAAATTCTTCCTTTGTCACATGATGTGAATCGTTTGGCAGTCATAGAGGAAGTAATTGAGTTTTTGCAAAAACAGCCAGTGAAGATGATCGTGACGCCTTTTGAGACCGTTCTAGAAGGGGAATGGGAGACCTTATTTCCTATTCTACAGCAGGCGATTGAGCTTGCAGGCACTCAGGCAGAAAAATGTTTTTTGCTAATGTGAAAATAAACTATGGAAAGATTTTAAGTATTGATGAAAAAAACTTGAAAAATATCCTGCGGCGGCAGATTAGCCTTTTGGGTATGCTGGGAATCCTTGTCATCTGGCAGGTTATGGGCTGGCTCAAGCTCTTGCCTAAGTTTATCCTGCCGACACCTCTGGAAATCGGTCAGGCCTTTATTAGAGATGCTGGATTTCTAGCAAGTCATAGCTGGGCCACCTTAAAAGTAGCCTTGCTGGGTTTAGTCTTGGGCGTCATCTTGGCCTGTATACTAGCTGTACTCATGGACAGCATGAGTTGGCTCAATGATCTGATCTATCCTATGATGGTCGTGGTGCAGACGATTCCGACCATTGCTTTGGCGCCAATCTTGGTTCTCTGGCTGGGTTATGGGATTTTGCCTAAGATTGTGCTGATTATTTTGACGACTACTTTTCCGATTATCGTCAGTATTCTGGATGGTTTTCGGCATTGTGATAGGGATACTCTGACGCTCTTTGAGCTTATGCAGGCCAATCGCTGGCAGATTCTCTGGCATTTTAAGATTCCAGCTAGTCTGCCTTATTTCTATGCGGGCTTGCGTGTCAGTGTTTCCTATGCCTTTATCACGACTGTGGTTTCCGAATGGTTGGGCGGTTTTGAAGGCTTGGGCGTTTATATGATTAAGTCTAAGAAACTTTTCCAGTATGATACCATGTTTGCTATTATCATATTGGTTTCGGTTATCAGTCTTCTGGGGATGAAGCTGGTGGCTGTCAGTGAAAAAAATATGTTATTAAGTGGAAATAGGAGCTCAGCTCTGCTATTTCCAAAAAGAAAAAGAGGATTATAATGAAAAAAACTTATAAAATGTTATTGGCAGGTTTGGCTGCCGTGTCAATCATCGGCCTAGCGGCCTGCGGTCAGTCGAAATCTACGTCTGAAAGCAAGGATAAAAAGATTGATTTTATCCTAGACTGGTCACCAAACACCAATCATACCGGCCTCTATGTAGCTCAGGAAAAGGGCTACTTTAAGGAAGCAGGTGTGGATGTGGATATCAAGTTACCGCCTGAAGATAGCAGTTCAGATCTGATTATCAATGGCAAGGCGCCTTTTGGTATTTACTTCCAGGACTCCATGGCTAAAAAACTGGATAAGGGGGCAGAAATTACAGCTGTCGCGGCTATTGTAGAACACAATACTTCGGGTATTATTTCCAAGAAGTCTGCAGGGATCACAAGCCCTAAGGATCTGGCTGGCAAGAAATACGGCACCTGGAATGATCCGGTGGAGCTGGGCATGCTCAAAACCTTGATCGAAAGCCAAGGCGGCCAGTTTGATGAAGTAGAAAAGGTTCCCAACAACGATTCCAACTCTATTACGCCGATTGAAAATGGTTTGTTTGATGCAGCGTGGATTTATCATGGCTGGGACGGCATCATGGCAGAGACGCAAGGCATGGACACTAATTTCTTTTACATGAAGGACTATGTCAAGGAGTTCGACTATTATTCTCCAGTGATTAGTGCCAATAATGACTATCTCAAGAAGAATCCAGACGAGGCGAAAAAGGTCCTGCAGGCTATCAAGAAGGGCTATCAATATGCCATGGAGCACCCTGAAGAAGCGGCGGATATTTTTAATCAAGCATGCGCCAGAGTTGAAAAAGCAAGCGTGACTTTGTCTTGGCTTCCCAAAAATATCTGTCCGAGCAATATGCATCAGATAAGGACAAGTGGGGTCAGTTTGAGGCTAGCCGCTGGAATGCCTTTTACAAATGGGCCAAGAACAATGGCATTGTGAACAATGACTTGACTGACAAGGGATTTAGCAACGATTATATAAAATAATGACAGAAATCAAACTTGAAAATGTAAGCTATGCTTATGATGAGCAGCAGATTTTTGAAAGATATCAGCCTGGAAGTAGAAGCAGGCCAGGTCGTAGCGATTTTTGGGACCAAGCGGAGTCGGGAAAACGACCCTCTTTAATCTGATTGCTGGGATTTTGGAGGTCCAGTCGGGCAGGATTGTCCCTAGACGGGCAGGAAAAATCCCAAGGGTCAGGGTGAGTTATATGCTGCAGAAGGACTTACTGCTGGAGCACAAGACGGTGTTGGGCAATGTCATCTTGCCCTTGCTAATTCGAAAAGTATCCAAAAAGGAAGCAACGGAGCAGGCAAGTCAGATTTTAAAGGAGTTCGGGCTCTTTGATGTGGCAGACAAGTATCCACATGAGCTGAGTGGGGGATGCGGCAGCGCGTAGCTCTGCTAAGGACCTATATGTTCGGCCATAAGCTATTTCTTCTGGACGAAGCCTTTAGTGCCTTGGATGAGTTGACCAAGATGGAGCTGCACGCGTGGTATCTGGACATTCATCGTAGGCTGGGTCTGACGACTCTCCTCATTACCCATAGCATTGAGGAGGCCCTGGCTCTCAGCGACCGTATCTATATCCTGAAAAATCAGCCTGGACAAATCATAGCTAATCTCCAGTTGACCTGGTCAGACAGCGAGGATAAGGAACTGCAGAAGCTGCGATACAAGCAGGAGATTTTGAAGCTTTTGGGACTGTAAGCTGCCTTGTTTTCTAAAAATGACTTTTAATCAAGCCTTTGGGCTTGATTTTTGTAGGATTCCCTTTACTTTTTTTACTTTATTCATGGTACAATAGCCTTTGTGTGAAATAGCAGCAGGAAAGCATGAAGCTCGTCAACAGGTGTCTTATAACAAGTAACCTTGGCTGTTTAGGCGAAGGGCATCTGCACGAATCAGGGCTTTCTAAGTGACTATTTCCACCGAAATTATATTTTATATTAGGAGGACATACATATGTCACGTTATACAGGACCATCTTGGAAACAAGCTCGTCGCCTTGGCCTTTCACTTACAGGTACAGGTAAAGAATTGGCACGTCGTAACTACGTACCAGGACAACACGGACCAAAACAACCGTTCTAAATTGTCAGAATACGGTTTGCAATTGGCTGAAAAAAACAAAAAAACTTCGTTTCACTTACGGAGTGGGTGAAAAACAATTCCGTAACTTGTTCGTACAAGCTACAAAAAAATCAAAGGGCGGAATCCTTGGTTTCAACTTCATGCTTCTTTTTGGAACGTCGTTTGGATAACGTAGTTTACCGTCTTGGTCTTGCGACTACTCGTCGTCAAGCTCGTCAATTCGTAAAACCACGGTCACATCCTTGTTGACGGAAAAACGCGTTGATATCCCATCATACCGCGTAACTCCAGGTCAAGTAATCTCAGTTCGTGAAAAAAATCATTGAAAGTTCCAGCAATCCTTGAAGCGGTAGAAGCTACTCTTGGACGTCCCAGCATCTCGTATCATTCGACGCTGAAAAATTGGAAGGTTCATTGACTCGTTTGCCAGAACGCGACGAAATCAACCCAGAAATCAACGAAGCACTTGTCGTTGAATTCTACAACAAAATGCTTTAATTTCTATTGGAAATTTATTCAGAAGCCGATTTCGGCTTCTTTTTTTATTCAATTAACAAAAAAAGAGGCTGGGATATCTTGTCCCAGCTTTTTTATTAGTTGTCGAGTTTTATAGCATCTTTAAAAGAAGATTAGCCATTTGTTCCGGGCTTTCCTTACTGCCTCGGGCGATCCACATCTGGTAGACGCCAAAGAAAGCATTAACGAGGTAGACGATGCCGTATTCCTTTTCGATTTGATTGAAAGCTTTATTGCGAAACCGTTCTTGTAGGATTTGGGGAAAGTAAGGATTGGAGCTTATGGCGTAGGAAATTTTGGATTTCTCTAGTGCCGTTTTTCCGTCAAGAGAGCAGCCAGAAGAGGCTCTTGGGTCAAGAACTGAAAGACCTCTGTGATAGCGACTGCTACATCTTCTCGATTGTGTTCAAAGATGTATTCTAGTTGATGGAAGAGGCCTTGCTGATAGCGCTCAATCATATCATATTTATCTTTGTAGTGGGTATAAAAGCTACTGCGACTGATGCCAGCAGCTCGGGCCAATTCGACTGTTGTAATATGGTCAAAAGACTCCTGATGCAATAAGTCAACCATAGCCTTCTCAATGATGGCCTTGGTCTTTTTACGTTTATTACTTTCCGTCATTTCAATTTTTTTCCTTTGTTATTGAATTATACAAAAATTAGACAAGATGTACAAAAAAATAGATTTTTTTCTGCTTGCCTTAATTTTTTTATTGTGTATAATCTATTATATCAAATTTTTTTAGACAATGTGTATAAAAAGGAGAAAAAGATGTTCAAAGAATGGAAAGCGATCTTCAAAAAAACCGAAGATTATTGTAGTCATGCTGGGGGTTGCCTTGATTCCAGCCTTGTATAATGTGATTTTTTTGAGCTCTATGTGGGATCCGTATGGCAAACTTTCTGATTTGCCAGTAGCGGTGGTCAATCAGGACCAGAAGGCGAGCTTGTATGGAAAAAGACTTGTCCATTGGTTCAGATATGGTTCAAGATATGAAGAAAAATGCAGCGATGGATTTTTCATTTTGTGGATAAGGATCAGGCAGAGAAGGGATTGGAAAAGGGCGACTATTACATGGTGGTGACTCTTCCTAAGGATCTATCAGCCAATGCGGCTAGTATCTTGAGCAATCAGCCCAAGCAAGTTACGATCCACTACCAAACATCCAGTGGTCATAGTTTTATCGCTAGTAAAATGAGTGATTCTGCCATGACTTCGATGAAGCAGTCGGTCAGTCAGAAGATCACGAACAGCTATGTGACAAGCCTTTTTGCGAGTATGGATAAGCTAAAAGGTGGACTTGGAACAGCCGCAGATGGTACAGCTAAATTGGCTGAAGGCAGTCAGGAATTGGCAAACGGCAGCCAAAAGCTCTCTACTAACTTGGAAAGTCTAGCTCAGTCCAGCCTCACTTTCTCAGATGGAGCCACAGCGCTGTCAACTGGTCTGGTAGCATACACAGATGGAGTGGCTCAGATCAATGCCGGCTTGCCGACTTTTACTAGCAAGATGACGGAATATACAGATGGAGTTGGGCAGCTTTCAGCTGGTGCCAGTCAATTAACCGCTCAGTCACAAACATTACTGAATGGAACCAACCAACTGACGGGCAATTCACAGGAATTAGTCGCTGGTGTGGAGCGACTAAACAGCGGTTTGGCAGAACTGCAATCATCCGTTAATAGCAGTGTTACGACTAACCAAGAAAAAGGTTGCTCAGTTGACGGCAGGTCTAGATCAGCTCAATACAGCTATTCAGAATGCCACATCAGGAACGAGCTTGCCAACGGAAACAATTGCGGCTTCTCTCACAACGATTGCGACCAACGCGCAGTCTTTGGCAAGTAGTGCGCAAAAGTGATCGGGCAGCAGCCATGGCAGCTTTGGAAGGAACAGCTGCTTACCAAAAAAACTTTCTGCCGATGAGCAAGAAGAACTAAAATCAGCTCTAGCAGGTGGTACTGATTCTAGCAGTAGTGCAGCGGCAACTATTGTACAGGAAGTCCAAGCTATCCAAACGAATCTGCAAGGTTTGCAAACGGCCAGCAGTCAGGCAAGTCAGCTGTCGGCAGCGGCCAACCAAGTCCCTGCCAGGTGCTTCAGCTATGATTAGTGGTCTCTACGGTGGCTTGGGTCAGGTAAATGACGCCTTGTCCTCTGCCAGCACTGGTTCAGCGACCCTTTCTCAAGGCATTACGGCTTATACAGGTGGCCTTTCTCAAGTAGCTCAGGGAGTAGCTGCTTATACTGCAGGTGTCGATCAGCTTTCTCAAGGAGCGGCTAACCCTAGCGAGCCATAATGACCAAGTGACTTCAGGAATCGGTCAAATCAGCTCAGGCCTCTCTCAATTACATGATAAATCATCGACTTTGGTCGCAGGGATGCAAACATTATCTACAGGTGCCATTCAAATGGCGGATGGTTCTCAGCAGTTAGCGACTGGTGGTCTCACTTTAAGTAGTGGGCTGGGAGACTTGTCAGTCGGTGCCCAGACTCTAAATACAGGCTTGACAGATGCCAAGGGTCAATTGTCTGATCTTTCAGTGACAGAGGACAATGCGGCAGCCTTGGCTGGCCCTGTCGAGCTGAAAAAGACAGATAGAGATCAAGTTGGTAAAAAAATGGTGTTGGTATGGCTCCTACATGATTTCTGTCGCTCTTTTTGTGGCGGCGATTTCTACCAATGTTATTTTTTGGCACGCTTCCTTCTGGTCGAGTTCCAGCTTCTCGCAAAGCTTGGCTCAAGGCTCGTTTGGAGGTCAATGGTTTGATTTCTATTTTGGCGGGCATCTTGGTTTATGGAGCGGTTCATTTGATTGGTCTTGAGGCCAACTACGAATGGACGACGCTGGCCTTGACTGTTTTAGCCAGCATGGCCTTTATGGCGGTTGTGACGACTCTGGTCACTTGGGATAGTAAAGTCGGGGCCTTTATCTCCTTGATCCTCTTGCTCCTGCAACTGTCTTCCAGCGCTGGTACTTATCCGCTGCCCCTAACGGCAGAAATCTTCCAAAAGCTCAATCCAATCTTACCGATGAGCTATGCGGTGTCAGGACTGCGGGAAACGATCTCGATGAATGGTCAAATCGGTGGCCAACTAGCTTTCTTGACCGCGACTTTACTGCTTTTTATGGTCTTAGGCACAATGGCCTATCGTCCTGATAAGAAGAAAATCATTTAAGATAGAGAAGAGTGCAGATTATTTTCTCTATGAAAGGAACAACTTGGTTTTGTGAACAAAACCAAGTTTTTTTGTTTCACGTGAAACAGTAGAGAATTTTTGCTGTGTAGATTTTTCTCCACAAGTCTATTTTATTCGCTATGAAAAATATGAATGTTTTGTTTTCTTTAAGTTTTTCTTTAGCCTTGCTTTTAAGTTTTTCATCCGTAAAATGGCTCTAGTTACAAGAAAGACAGGGGAGAATCCATGGCTAAAAAGACATTTAAAGATAAATTTCAACGATTTGAAACCAAATACATTATTTCCAAAGAAACTTTGGCCGATTTACTGACCGAGTTTGAAAGCCATCTGGTGGAGGATGAGCATGCTTATTCGACCATCCATAATCTTTACTACGACACCCCGACCTATCAAATGATTCGTGAGTCCTTAGAAAAGCCCTATTTTAAAGAAAAAAATTGCGCGTGCGGACTTACGATGAAAATCCGAAAGAAGACAGTCAAGTATTTTTGGAAATCAAGAAAAAAGTGCGTAAGATTGTCTACAAACGTCGTATTTCGACAGATTTAGTCACTGCCGAGGCTTACTTGGAGGGCGATCACAGTAAGATTGAAGATTGTCAGATTCGTGAGGAAATCGACTGGCTGGGTCAGCGCTACGGTGGCCTGCAGCCCATGATGTATATCTACTATAATCGTTATTCTATGAAGGGGATTGAGGATCCCAATGTTCGGATTACCATTGACCACGATTTGACCTACCGCAACTATGATTTAAGCCTTTTTGCATGGTCATTACGGGGAAAAATCTTCTGCCGGATCATCATGTGATTATGGAAGTCAAGGTGCCAGGGGCCTATCCGCTCTGGCTGAGTGAGATTTTGGATCGCCATCAAGTTTTTCCCAAGCTCCTTTTTCCAAAATACGGGGTTGCTTACAAGAAAACGACAGACTATAAAGGAGTTGTAAATCATGCTTAGTCATTTATTTTATGATATTTTTACCGATACGGCTGTAGATCCGGCCATGATGATGTTGGCTATTGGAGTATCCTTGCTTTTTGGGCTTAGTCATTGCCAAGGTTTACCAGTTTAAGACAGTTTACAGCAAGTCCTTTGTGATGAGTTTGGCGCTCTTACCGACCTTGATTGCAATTGTGATTTTTCTTGGTCAATGGAAGTTTGGGAGCAGGGGTTGCCGTCATGGGGGCCTTCAGCTTGATTCGTTTCCGTTCCGCACCAGGAGGGGCCAAGGAGCTGGTGTCCATTTTCTTAGTCATGACAATCGGAATTGCCATCGGAATGGGCTATCTGGTCTTTGCGACAGTCTTTACCCTCATCATGTCGCTTTGCCATGCTGCTGCTTGAGGTGGTTAATTTCGGGCAGATGAAGCATTCCATGCGCCAGCTGACCATCGTTATACCAGAAAGTCTGGACTATGAAAGCATTTTTTGATGATATTTTCAATAAAGCTGCCAATCATGTTGAACTGGCTAATGTCAAAACCTCTGATATGGGGAGCTTGTTCAAGATTAAATACATCATTCAGCTGAATGGTCGAATGACTGAAAAAGAACTCATCGATGCCCTACGTACGCGAAATGGAAATCTAGAGATTGCCATCAGCCGCTATATCACGAAAGAAAATGAATTATAACTAGGAAAGAGGCCAATCATGAAAAACAGGCAAGAAAAAAATATTTCAGAAAATAAAACTAATGGTGCCCCTAGCGCTAATGAGCGTCACCTTGGGGGCTTGTAGTTTGACCAGCCAGTCCAGCACTAGTGCGAGTGCTAGTGCCACGACCACTCAAACGGCTACCAGTACGACAAAGACAGATACATCTAGCTATTTCACGGATCGTGATCAGGATGCTTCTTATGATGAGTCGACAGCGACCAAGATTAGCTTGAGCGGCTCTACAGCCAAGACATCTGGTGACGGAGCGAGCGTTTCTGGCTCCACAGTGACCATTACGGCAGCTGGAACCTATGTCCTCTCTGGCAGTAGTGAAAATGTCCAGATTGTTGTCAAGGCTGGCGATCAAGACAAGGTACAAATCGTCTTGGATAGTGTAACCATGACAGGGACAGATGCAGCGATTGTGGTAGAAAATGCGGATAAAACCTTCATTACCCTAGCTGAAGGCAGCAAGAATAGCATTTCTGACTCAGCCAATCACACCAATACTGACTACGATGCGGCCATTTACAGTAAGGACGACTTGACTTTCAACGGCTCAGGCAGTCTGACCATCGAAGGAAAATATGGTAACGCAGTCGAGTCTAATGATGACCTGCGCATCACAGGCGGGACTTATATGATTAAAGGTTACAAGAATGGTTTGTCAGCCAATGATGCCATCAACATCAAGGAGGCTAGTCTAGATATTACTGCGACGGAGGATGCGATCCACGCAGATAACGATGAGGATACTTCGCTTGGGAATCTCTATATTCAGTCTGGTACCATTACGATTAATGCTGGTGATGACGGTCTTCATGCCAGCAATGCAGCGGTGATTGACGGCGGAACGATCACAGTCAAGTCCAGTGTCGAAGCTTTAGAGGAACAAATGTCACGATTAATGGCGGTAGACTTGATCTTTATGCGACGGATGATGGGATTAATGCAGCTAGTACAGCGACAGGGGCTGAGATTTTTCATCAAGATTACTGGTGGTGATATCAAGGTTGAGGTCGGCCAAGGCGATACAGATGCTCTTGACTCCAATGGTGATATCATCATGACGGGTGGCAACTTAGCTATCACGTCCACTGTATCTGCCTTTGACTTTGACGGAACAGCCACCTATACGGGCGGGACCATCACGGTTAATGGGCAAACCCGAACCGAAATCACAGCCGATGGCCCTGGTGGCGGCGGTGCCCCAGGCGGACAAGGCGGTGGTCCCGGCGGGCACTAAGCCCAATCATAAAAGTTTAATGCAATAAAATCTAAATAGAAATCCCTCCTTCCAGCTGGAAGGAGGGATTCTTGTTTATTCGTCAATTTTTGATGGACATCTTCTCTGTATCCACCGTCACTTGAGCACCGATGGTGATGGTAAAGAGTGGCTGAGTATGGGCAAAGTCCAAGTCATAGAGGACGGGAATCGTCTTTAGAATTGGATGTTTATCCAAGATATAAAGGAGCAGCTCCTCTGTCATCTGACATCCTTTTTGGAAAGCGACCGATGAGAAGGGCCTGTGGGTTAGGATAGGCCTGAAGGAGGGCTGCTAGATTGCGGTCAAACTCCACATAATCATCTTCCTCGGCCTCTTCAACAAAGAGGACATAGTTTTCATCTGTTGGGGCATAGGGTGTTCCACGCAGGAGTGAGAAGGTGGAGAGATTGCCGCCGATAGCAGTGGCTTGGGCTTGCCCATGGTGATAAACTTTCCACTCCGTCTCATGGAAGGTCAGTGGGGCATCGGGCAGATACCAAGCATTGTCGCCCCATTTCTCACTAGGAGTCAATTCATAAGAAGTATGGCTGACGGCCTTGAGCCAGCTCTCGGTCTGATAGTCCTGCAGGGCATCCATTTTAAAGCTGGAGTAGGACGGTCCCATGTAGGTTTTCATGCCGGTCTTACTATAGATAGCGTTGAGCAAGGCTGTTGTGTCTGAGTAGCCGCAGAAAATCTTAGGATTTCTAGCAATCAACTCAAAGTCCAGATAGGGCAGGAGCTCATTGCAGTTGAAACCGCCGATGGTGGCCAGAATAGCATCAACGGACTCATCTGCGAAGGCAGCATGGATGTCTGCCACCCGGCTTTTCGATGGAGGCAGAGCCTAGTATATCATTTTCCAGATAATGCTCCGAAAAAGACACGGTAAATCCTAGCTTTTCCAAGCGCTCCTTGGCGGCTAAATTGGCCTCAAATCCACCAAGGCGTTCGATTGACGACGAGGGACTGACGACCCGAATGTGCATGCCAGATGTGAGTTTTTTTCATAGAAACCTCCTTGTGATAATTTTTTTATAGAGTATCATAACATAAAGGATATAGGAAGTAAAGGTAGGGTTAGAGAATTTTTAACAAGTCCGATAAGGAATTTACAGTAAAATCAGGTTCTTCTGACGGTGATTGGATTGGACTATATGCACTAAATCCTTGTTTTATCCAAATAGTTTTCATGCCTAATGCCTTAGCTGGCGCAGTATCATTATCAAGTCTGTCACCAATCATAATAGCAGATGAAGCAGAACATGAAGCTTGTTGAAGGGCTAGTTGAAAAATTTTAGAACTAGGTTTGGAAAATTCACAGTCAGCTGATGAGATAATCAGATCAATCCATTGTTTGATAGCAAACTTTTCTAATCGCTCCTCTAAGCCGGGTAGTTGATTAGCGATAATACCTATTTTATAGCGATTATGTAGTATTTCTAAGACCGTTTTTTTGTATCTGGGTAAAGTGTTTCTAGTTCAGAGTTCCATTTCGGACGTTTTAGGCCAAATTCTTGTAATGCTATTAAATCTCCCTTTTGCCCCTCTTTAAATGATAGTAGCATCCGCTGATAAAATGCATCATAAGTGATATTTGTTCCTGCAATTGCTTGTTCAATCCTATCTTGATAAGCTTTCTCTTCATTGATTAAAGTAGAACCAATATCAAAAAATATCCATTTATAATTTAGCATTCGAAACCCCTCTCTATCTTATTTTACCATTTTGACCATAAAAACGGAACCAATCAGGCTCCGTTCTATTTTTAATGACTAATCTCAATGCTGCCGGTGCTGGTGCGGGCGGTCAGCTTGGCTTGGGCCTGTTCATTGGTATGAATGACCCGATCGCCTATGAAGTCCTCTTGGTCGTGGCTGGTCTGCATGTCCTTGGGCAGTTCAATGTCACCTAGATCTGTTTGCAGGTCCAGTGAGATGGCTTTGAAGGTCTCTTCGGTGAGATGGAGATCGATGGAGCCATTGTCGCTGGACATGTTGATATTGCCCTTGAGGGTTAGTTTATCACTAGTGATACTGCCGTTGGAGAGACTGATTTGAGTATCGGTCAGGCTGGTTTGGACTAGCTCGATGCTACCATTGTCATTTTCGATACTGCCAGTCTCAATCTGGCTATGACTGAGTTCGATTGAACCATTGCTGAGATCGGCTTTTAATTTTTTTGATTGTCAGGTCATTGATTGATAGGCTGCCGTTAGCTAAACTGGCCTTAACCTGCTCCAAGTTCCTTCCCTTAGGTAGGCTTAGAGTGATTTGTTGAGTCCTTTCCAAATCTCCATTTATCAGGCCTAGTAAAGAGCGTAGGCCGCTGTTAATGTTGATAAAAAGCTGGATTCCTTAATGTATAGACTACCGTTTTCAGCCTTGGTACTGATTTTTCAGTTGTCTTGCCGTCTCCTTGATAATAGGTCAAGTGAACCTTATCATCGGGCGATTCTTCAATCACAACCGAGCGGTTGCTCAGGTCTAGATTTAAGGAATGGATATTGCCATAGGTTTCTTCTTGCTTGGCCATCTTGGTGCTAGCGGCTGAGCTCCTCACCAGATCCTGCAGACCACCACTGGCTAGACCGACCAATATCAGGCCTACTCCTAGTAGACAGGCGGCGACAGTAATACTGAGTATGGTTTTTCTTACTTTAGACATGACGGCCTCCTTTCCGTGCCAAGGCTTGGGCGAGTTTGACAAAACTCAGTTTGATAAAGCGAAGGATAGGACCAATGCTGAGATAGAAGAGTCCAGCCAGCCCCAAGGTTAAAAAGGCTCATACCCAAACTAAGGGCAAAAGCAGGAATCGAAGTGGTCATGCCGAGAGTCAGGCTGTCCCAAATCAGACTCGCCCCCATGACAAACATAGCAAAAAGCAAAGACGGCTATAACAAAAGCAAAGACACTGATGAGGAGGAAGAAAGTAAAAATCAAAGTCAAAGCCAAAATTAACAGAGGAATTGCTAGTGGAGCCGCCAAGATGGACAGAATAGCAATCTGGACGATCTGCTTGCTATTTTTGACAGAGTCAGCTTCTTGGCGGTCTTCTTCTATTTTTCTTGTCCAGAAGATTGATGATAATCTCGTGAGCCGCTTCTTTGGGACTACCCAGCTCAGCTATAGCTGCTGCCTCTCCCTCTGGACCGACCTCGTCAAAGTACTCGGTGAAGTAGTCCATAGCTTCTTGATAGTCTTTTGCTGGTAATTTTTAAATATTTTTTTCTAGCTGGGCTAGATATTCAGTTCTTGTCATGGCGAACACTCCCTTCGATAATGTCCTTAATCATGCTGGTATAAAGCTCCCATTCATTTTTTTGAGGCTGATCAGTTGTTTCTGACCTGTTAGGGTCAGAGAGTAATATTTTTCGTTTTTCGACCTTGATATTCCTGAGAGTAAGTCTCTAAATACTGACTCTTTTCCAATTTTTTCAGGATAGGATAAAGCGTGGACTCCTTGATATCGGCAATGAGCTTGATGGTCTGGCTAATCTCGTAGCCATAGGAATCTTCTTTATCTAAAAATCGCTAAAATCAGAAATTCTATCAGGGTAGAAGATGTGGGGAAATACATGTACTACCTCCCTATATAAAAAAATATTATATATAAACTTTCTACATATAGGATAATCTCTTTTTGAACTAAAAGTCAAGTAATATATAGAAATTTTTACTTATAAAATTTGAAAAGGATTTCATCCTTGAAAGATAAGGGAAGTAACTCTTTTTCTCTTTATTTCCTTACAAGAACTTTACACAATTGATAGCTTTTATATTGAAATCTTTCTCTATAAAATGGTAAAAATAATCTATGTCTATCTAAAAAAGATAAGAGTGAATGAAATGACGAAATATAAGACGATTTATAAGTTTGTAGGGCAGACATTGCTATACTTTTGTGATTTTCGTAGCCCTGCTTTATTTCTTTAGTTATCTTGGTCAAGGTCAAGGTGGCTTTATCTACAATGAATTTTAATGTAAGAGAGTACTATACACATGTCAAACACAGCAATTACAGATATGATTGAAGCGATTGAGCACTTTGCTCAGACGCAGCCAGATTTCCCTGTCTACAATGTCCTCGGACAAGTTCATACCTACGGGGATCTAAAGGCAGACTCCGATGCATTGGCAGCCAAGATTGATAGCTTGGGGCTGGCTCCCAAGTCACCAGTCGTGGTCTACGGTGGTCAGGAGTATGAAATGCTGGCTACTTTTGTGGCCTTGACCAAAGCTGGTCATGCTTATATTCCTATTGATAGTCATTCAGCCTTGGAGCGCGTGACTGCTATTTTGGAAGTAGCCGAACCAAGCTTGATTATTGCCATTGCGGATTTTCCGCTGGCTGATACAGATGCAGCCATTCTCAGTCTGGAAGAGGTTCGAGCGGCTTACGCAGAGAAGACTGCCTATGAGATGAGCCATCCTGTCAAGGGTGATGACAATTACTACATCATCTTTACTTCTGGTACGACTGGCAAAACCTAAGGGTGTGCAAATCTCTCATGATAACCTGCTCAGCTTTACCAACTGGATGATTACAGACAAGGAATTTGCGACACCGAGCCGTCCGCAAATGCTGGCGCAACCGCCTTATTCTTTCGACTTGTCAGTTATGTACTGGGCGCCGACTTTGGCGCTGGGGGCACTCTCTATGCCCTGCCTTCTAGTCTGACTCAGGACTTCAAGCAGCTATTTGAAGCGATTCTCAGCCTGCCTGTAGCAATCTGGACTTCTACACCGTCCTTTGCGGATATGGCCATGCTTTCGGAAGATTTTAATAGCCAAAAGATGCCAGGCATTACGCATTTTTACTTTGATGGAGAGGAGCTGACGGTCAAGACAGCTCAGAAATTGCGGGAGCGTTTCCCTGAGGCTCGTATTATCAATGCCTATGGTCCGACTGAGGCAACGGTGGCTCTGTCTGCAGTTGCCATCACAGATGAGATGTTAGCTACCCTCAAGCGTCTGCCAATCGGCTATACCAAGGCGGATTCACCAACCTTTGTCATCGATGAGAATGGGCAAAAATTGCCGAATGGTCAGCAGGGAGAAATCATTGTCTGCGGACCAGCCGTATCCAAGGGTTATCTCAACAATCCTGAAAAAGACAGCTGAAGCTTTCTTTGAATTTGAAGGGCTACCAGCCTATCATACAGGCGATGTGGGTACGATGACGGATGAAGGTCTCTTGCTCTACGGCGGTCGTATGGACTTCCAGATTAAGTTTAACGGCTATCGCATCGAGCTAGAGGGACGTATCTCAAAACCTCAACAAATCTAAGTATATCGAGGCGGCAGTGGCAGTGCCACGTTATAATAAGGACCACAAGGTTCAAAACTTATTGGCCTACGTTATTTTGAAAGAGGGTGTTGCAGAGCAATTTGACCGCGAAATCGATATCACCAAGGCTATCAAGGAGGATCTACAGGATATCATGATGTCTTATATGATGCCGTCTAAGTTCCTCTATCGAATCTCTGCCCCTAACACCAAACGGTAAGATTGATATCAAGGGGCTGATTAGTGAGGTCAACAAGTCATGATGGATTTCTTGAAACAGCTTCCTCATCTGGAGCCTTACGGAGACCCACAGTATTTCCTTTATCTTATCTTGGCTGTTTTGCCAATCTTTATCGGACTTTTCTTTAAAAAACGCTTCCCAGTCTACGAAGCCTTGGTCAGCTTGGCCTTTATCGTCTTGATGCTGACGGGCCCTAGTCTGGCGCAGCTTTATGCCCTGCTCTTTTATGTCGTCTGGCAGACGGTCTGGGTTTATTCTTATAAATTCTACCGCAAAAAGCGGGATAGCAAGTGGATATTTTATTTGCATACAGCATTGGCGGTTCTGCCCCTATTCTGGGTTAAGGTCGAGCCAGCTATCAGTGGCCATCAATCACTCTTTGGCTTTCTGGGAATTTCCTATCTGACCTTCCGCTCAGTTGGTATGATTATTGAGCTGAGGGATGGCGTGCTGACTGATTTCAGTCTCTGGGAATTCCTCCGCTTTATGCTCTTTATGCCTACTTTTTCTAGTGGCCCTATTGATCGTTTCAAGCGTTTCAATGAAAATTATCTCCAGATACCAGAGCGCGATGAGCTTCTAGATATGCTGGAGCAGTCGGTCAAGTATATCATGCTGGGCTTTCTCTATAAGTTTGTCCTGGCCCATATCTTTGGCCACATGATTTTAGGGCACGTCAAGACCTATGCCCTCTATACTGGTGGTTTCTTCAATCTGGGAACGCTAGGCGTCATGTATGTCTTTGGTCTGGATCTCTTCTTTGACTTTGCCGGTTATTCGATGTTTGCGGTGGCCATTTCCAATCTCATGGGCATCAAGAGCCCTATCAACTTTGACAAGCCTTTTGTTTCACGCGATTTGAAGGAATTCTGGAATCGCTGGCACATGAGCCTGTCCTTTTTGGTTCCGTGACTTTGTCTTTATGCGCCTGGTCATGGTACTCATGCGCAACAAGGTCTTTAAAAACCGCAATACGACTTCCAGTGTAGCCTATATAATCAATATGTTGGTCATGGGCTTCTGGCATGGTGTGACCTGGTACTATATCGCCTATGGTCTCTTCCACGGTCTGGGCTTGGTGGTCAATGACGCTTGGCTCCGTAAGAAAAAGACCATCAATAAAGAGCGTAAAAGTAAGGGACTGCCAGCCCTGCCTGACAACAAGTGGACCCAAGCGCTGGGGGTTGTGATCACCTTCCATGTTGTCATGTTCTCATTCTTGATCTTCTCAGGATTTTTGAATGACCTTTGGTTTAAAAATAAAATGTAAACGAGGAAACTAAAATGGATGTAAAAGCAGAAGTAATTGAAATTATTGACGAATTATTTATGGAAGATGTTTCGGACATGATGGACGAGGATTTGTTTGATGCTGGCGTTTTGGACAGCATGGGGACAGTAGAGCTGATTGTTGAGCTGGAAAACCGTTTTTGACATCCGCGTGCCAGTGTCAGAATTTGGCCGTGATGACTGGAATACAGCCAATAAAAATCGTTGAAGGCGTAACGGAGCTTCGTAATGCTTAAACGACTCTGGCTGATTCTGGGGCCCTGTCTTCTGCGCCTTGGTCATGGTCGCCCTGCTCTTTTTCTTCTATCCGCTTGAGAAAAGCATGATGTGGAAGCAGAGAAGCGGGCAGCTGTGACTCTTACAGCAGAAACTTTCAAGAGCCGTAGCAAAAATGACGGCCCTGACAGATCAAGATACCCGTTTTGTGCCCTACTTTGGCTCCAGTGAATGGCTGCGCTTTGACAGTATGCACCCAGCTGTTTTTGGCTGAGAAGTATGACCGCAATTACCGACCTTATTTTCTAGGGCAGCGGGGGCGGCTTCGCTCAACCAATATTTTTGGGATGCAGCAGATGACCTCTGAGCTGGAAAAATAAGACGGCTGTCTATGTCGTTTCTCCGCAATGGTTTACCAAAAAGGCTATGATGCAGCAGCTTTTCAGCAGTATTTCAATAGCGACCAGCTAGCTGGCTTTCTCAGTTGGCAGGACGGTGGCGTAGGCGCTCAGTATGCAGCTCAGCGGCTTTTGCAGCTCTATCCCAACATTGCTATGGGGGATATTGTCAGGAAAGTGGCCGATGGAAGCCAACTGACTTCTTTTGAGCAGCAGTATATCCATGCTATGAGCCGGATTTATCAGCGGGAGGATGCATTTTTCAGTACGTTTGCTGCTGGTAATAATGGCAATTATGACACGAAGGTTTTACCTCAGCTTTCCCGTCTTCCAGATGAATTCTCCTATGAAGAATTGGAAAAACTGGCTACGGCAGATGCTGTCAAAGCAGACTAATAACAATGATTTAGGGATCGATAACGACTTTTATAAGAAGCGTTTGGCTAGAAAAATCAAGAAGTTCAAAGGCTTCCAATCCAAACAGTCTTACGAAAAGTCTCCTGAGTACAATGATTTGCAGCTGGTTTTGGAACAATTTGCCAAATCAAAAACCAATGTCATCTTTGTCATCCCACCAGTCAATGCCAAATGGATGGCCTATACTGGATTGAGTGAAGAGATGTACCAGCGGACAGTTGAGAAGATTAAGTTCCAGCTGGAGAGTCAAGGATTTACAAATATTGCTGACTTTTCTAAGGACGGCGACAAGCCTTACTTTATGCAGGACACGATCCACATGGGCTGGAATGGTTGGCTGGCCTTCGACAAGGCTGTCGATCCTTTTGTGTCTAATCCTCAACCTGCTCCGAATTATCAGATCAATGAAAAATTCTTTAGTAAGGAGTGGGCTAATTACACGGGGAACTACGAGGAATTTGTCAAATAAGGTAATGTGGCTGGAAGGAGGCAACATGATTCGCTTGGCGGAAATGCAGGATATCCCAGCAATTTTATCAATTTTTGATCGGGCTAGGGAGTTTATGCGGACTATGGGGAATCCCAGTCAGTGGCCAGCTTCCTATCCGAATCGTCAGCTGGTAGAGGAAGATATTCGGGCAGGTCACTGCTATGTCTTTGAAGAGGCTGGGCAAGTTGTTGGAACCTTTGCGTTCATCATCGGACCAGATCCAACCTACCAAGAGATTGAAGGTGCTTGGCATTTTTCAGAGCCTTACGGTACAATCCACCGTATCGCTTCAAATGGACAAGTCAAGGGTCTGGCTTACCTGTGTTTTGATTTTTGCTTGCAGCAGATTCCTTATCTTCGCATTGATACGCATGAAGATAACCATCCGATGCAGGCAGCCATTCGCTCGCTACGGTTTTAGCCAGTGTGGTACGATTTATTTGCCAGATGGCAGCCCTCGCCTTGCCTACGATTATCATCAATAAAAATCTGCTCAAGGGCAGATGCATTATAGTAAAACATATTCCTCAATAGCTTTGGCGACCCCATGTTGGTTGTTGCTTTTAGTGACGGCTGTTGCCTCAAGTTTAACTGCTTTAGGGGCATTACCCATAGCGACTCCCAGACCAGCCAGTCGCAGCATCGGAAGGTCATTGAAGTTGTCTCCAATCGTCATGACTTGCTCCAGCGGAATCTGGTAGTGTTTGGCCACTTCCAGAAGGGCCTGCTCTTTTGACACTTGTTTATGTGTGACTTCCAAATAGTTGTCCTTGGACAGGTAGAAGGCTGTATTTGGAAAATCTATCGTTTGCAAGAAGGCATGGAGTTGCTGGATAACAGCTGCCTCATCAATCAACAGCAACTTATGGGCTGGGATGAGCACATCCAGAACAGGCAGTAGAATATTTTGAATAATAGGCTGCTCATCTGTAATATCGGCTTCAATTTGTACCCACTTGTCCAAACGGTCAGCAATCCAATCTTTACCAGAGTAGAGATTGATGGAAACACTAGGAAACTTAGTTTTTACCAGTTCCAGAAAAGTGCGAATTTCTTTTTTATCCAATGGATGCTCGATAATGGTCTCGTAATCTTGCGGGTTACCCTTGATGACTAGAGCACCGTTGTAGCAGGCTAGTGGGTTATCACCCAGTCCCAGCTTGCGCGCAATTGGCTCCATGCCCAGAGGAGAGCGGGCAGAGGCTAGAACAAAAGGGATGTTTTCTTTTTTTAGCAAGGGAATCTGCTCCCTCAGCTGCGGATCTACTTGGTGCTGGTCATCGAGAATTGTGCCGTCAATGTCGCTGATAATCAAACGAATATCTTGCTTGGTCATGGTTGCTTCCTCCATAAGCTACAAAATGAAATCTTGTCGAGCTAGTAAATAATGGTGACTTTCCCAGCCAGAAGAGCTTCTAGCTCAGGGCTAGGTTTTTGATCGGTGATCCAGTAGTCAAAATCACTGATATTTCCTAAAATATAGGTTGATTCTTTCTTAACTTTGGCCTGCTCGGCCAGCAGAATCTTTGTCTTGGCCTGCTTGAGAGCTAGCTTCTTCAGATAGGTATCTTCCTGATCTTCAAAGCTGATTTGGCCATTTTTCAGACCTGCAGCTCCGATGAAGGCTAGATCAAAAGAAATTTCTCTGAGCAACTCGGCTTCATTGAGGGCGTAGTAAAAACGATTTCTCGGATAGAACTTCCCACCTAAAAAATGGAAATCAATCTGCTCCTGATCACTTAGCATGATGGCATTATCCAAAGAATGAGAAAAAATCGTCATCGGTTTCTGAACTTGCTGAGCTAGCTTAAGAACCACTGTGGATACATCAAAGAAATTGACCTGATTGGGTTTGAGAAAGTCCAGAGCCTTGTGAGCGATGGCCTTTTTTTCTTGGTTTAGTTGGTCGATACGGTCGTTGAAAGAAGGAATTTGCCGACTATTTTCCAAAGGAATAATCCCGCCATGGGTTCGCTGAACCAGTTTTTCGCTCGCTCAAAATTGAGAAATCACGGCGAATGGTATCCTTTGAAACCTGAAAATAGTCCACCATGTCCTTGGCTGCCAGCTGTCCTTTGTCCTCCAAAAGTTCCAGCATTTTTGAAAGCCGCTGCTCTTGATACATCTTTCTCATCCTTTCTGCTACTTTATAAGTTCATTATAATTCATTTTATAAGTATATGCAAGTTTTTTATAATGTAATGTAAGTATTTTTATCAAAAATATGAAAAAAATCCTTTTGAAATTATGTTATAATCAAAAAATCAAGCAGGTAAGATGAGGAAAGATGATTTCAAATGAATTTCAGCAATCACAAGAAACTTGCAGCAAAAACTCCTGATGGAGAATCAGAAGTTTTATAGAATCTTATCAAATTTTTCTATGTAAAAGAGGCTCATGGTCATGATGACGGTCAGTCCGAGGAGGATGAGGATGGCTGGTGTCCAAGAGTGGAACAAATCAAAGCTGTAGCCAAAGAGGCTCGGGCCGAAGGCAGCTAGGATGTATCCTCCAGTTTGAGCCAGTCCAGATAGTTGAGCCGTTTGCGCAGGTGTAGAGGTCTTGAGGGAGAAGGTCACCATGAGATAGGGGAAGAGGGCGCTGACAGACATACCAATGAGCAGATTAAGAATCAGCCAGTAAGCAAAGGAATCTGTCCGAATCAAGAGCATGGCAATACCAATCAGGCCTGCTGCGGAAACCAAAGCTAATCATGACCAGACGTTGACGAGCTTTCAAGCGTGCTGTCAAACTAGGAATGGTCATTGAAAAGAGGGCAGGCTAATCAGAGAAAAGATGGCTGCCAGTAAGCCTATCGTATCAGTAGAAAGGCCGGCTTGCTGCCCCCAAGGTTGGCAACCAAGTCATGCTGGTATAAAAGAGTAGTGACTGTAAGCCACCAAATAAAATCAAGGCCCAGACTCTTGGATTTTTAGAAGATATCCAGTGCTCTTGCTTTCCTTGCTGTTTAGCCGCCAAGCGATGGCTATATTTGACATTGGGCAACCAAATCAGGAGAATCACAAAGCAAATCAGGGTTGATATCCAAATGAGACCTTGCCAAGAGCTCATTTTGAACGATGGGAACAGCCAGAGCAGACAAAATCGTAATCGATAGGCCCATCGATGTGATATAGAGAGTTGTCAAAAGACCGACACGATGCGGCTGATTGGCCTGAATCAAGCTCGGAAGAAGGACGTTTTAAGACAGCAATAGCCGCTCCTAAAATAATAGTTCCCGTATAAAGTAAGGGAAGATTAAATACGCGAATCAGTGAGCCTAGAGTTAGCACGAGTAAAACAAGAGCAAACAGTTTTTCCAAGCTCATCTTTTGCGCCAAGCGCGGAGCAAAGACCGAGCAGAGGGCAAACATAATCAGAGGCAGACTGGTCAAGAGGCCCAGAGAGCTAACTGGAACCTGTAGCCCCTCCGCAATGTCTGTCAGAACGATAGGCAAAACAGTAAAAGGAGCCCGTAGTGCTATCCCTATCATCACTATACCTGGAATTAAAAACGGTGAGTGTTCTTTTTTCATAAATAGTCAATCTCCTTTCGTACATCAAGGAACGATTATACCATATCTTTTCAGAAAATGATAGGCGAATTGCGGCTTAGTCCATCAAGTCCAGAAAATAGCGAGAAATCGTGTTTTCGCCAACTTGATTTCGTTGTTGCAGCCACCAGCTGACCGTCTCCACAAAAAGTTGACGTCACATAATTTTTTAAAAAGTTGTCCGGCAGATGGCTTTTTTTCTGCAATAATGTCTGCTCAATCATGGAAAGAGATAGCGCTCAAGCTCGATTTTCAGGCGGTTGATGAAGTAAGTATTTTTAGCCAAGAGAAGGGTGGCTATCCGATCCTGATTTTTCCGAAAGTGATGGAAAATATGGGCTGTCGCTTCAAACAAATCGCGTCCCTCAGAGCGCTCGATAAAGGTATGCTGAAAGAGCTCTTGGCAAAGTTCCTCCAGCAGGGTTTCTTTGGTCTCAAAGTGGCTATAGAAGGTGGAGCGGCCTACATCTGCTAGGTCAATGATTTCCTGAACGGTGATGCTTTCGTAACTTTTCTGATTGAGCAGGCTGATAAAGGCTTGGTAAATGGCTGCGCGTGATTTTTACTCGTCTATCCATGGAAATTCCGTACAAAAGAGCTTTTTGTCTGCTAAGAGACAAAGGGCATGAACTGGCTCTTGTTTCCTTTCTAATAATAGGAGATAATATAATTGAACAGAGTGTTCGGTATTGATTAGATTATACCATAAGTATTATTCCTTTTGGAAAATAAATAAGGAGGTTCACATGAAATCCAGTAAAAATATGACAATCGCTTTTTCTCTTGAACTTTTCTTTTGCTATTATTGAGTTTATCTTCGGGCTTCTCTTTCATTCTAGCGCTGTCTTAGCCGATGCGGTTCATGATACGGGAGATGCTTTTGGCTATTGGTCTATCGACTCTTTTTGAAAAGATTTTCCACAGAAGACCGAGAATATACCTTTGGGTTATAAGCGTTACAGCTTGCTGGGGGCCCTCTTGACCTCGGTGATTTTGCTGGTCGGATCGATCTTGGTGATTGTGGAAAATATTCCGAAATTATTTGCTCCGGAGAAGGTGAATTATGATGGCATGTTAGTTTTGGGGATTGTTGCCATTGTCGTTAATACAGCAGCCAGCAGAGTGGTCAGCCATGGACATAGTCACAATGAATCGATTCTTAGCCTGCATTTCCTTGAGGATATTTTGGGCTGGATAGCGGTTATCGTAGTATCTCTCATCTTGCGTTTCACCGACTGGTATTTCCTGGATCCGCTGCTTTCTCTGGTTATCGCAGGCTTTTATTCTCAGCAAGGCTCTGCCAAAATTTTGGGAGAATATCCAGATTTTCCTAGACCATGTGCCCAGCGATGTGGATCTCAGTCAGCTTTATCAGGAAATAGCGGTGCTGGAAAACGTGCGAGCCATCACTCAGCTCAATGTTTGGACGACGGATGGTTTGGAAAAATTTGCCATGCTCCATATCTGTCTAGAAAATCCCAATTTGCTGGCTGAAACGCAGGCTGTCCCTGCGCCAAAGGCTTTTGGCTTATGGCATTGCCAAAGTGACCATTCAGACCGATGAAAGCTTGCAAGAACACCAAGAATATTGTATTGGTAAAGAATAAACCAGCTCCCCAGAGAAATTCTGGGGCTTTTGTTTGCGGAAATAAAAAATTTTCCCAAACAGCACATAAATGCTTGTCTTTTATTCTTGTGTGTGATATATTTATAACATAAAGGTGTTAAATATTTCTAACACTACGAAAGGAGTCTATCATGAAAAAAAGTCAAAAAATGGGTGGCCTCATTTTGCTGGTCGCCACCGCTCTCTTTATTGATTTTACTGTTTTCCTTGCTCCCAGCAATCTCAGCTGGTCATCCAAGTGGATAATTGTCGGTTTGGTAAGTATAGGTCAGCTCAGTGAGTATCTGGTCTTGGTTTCACATGAAACCATGGCCTAAGAGGATGAAAGAAGTTCAAGAAAAGCAGGTCTATGATCTAACCATGAAATTTTATAATCTATTGACTCTTTCAGCAACCTCTATCTATACTGTCGGAATCTGGTTATGGACTCCAAGTACCAATCCGCCTTTTATAAAGTACATTGCTTTGGGAGGCTTCCTCGCTATCCAGTTTCTCTTTCTTTTTATTTTTGCCTTGAAAAAGGTCAAGGAAAGAGCAGACGAGCGCTTTTATGCCAATCTGGCAAAAGCAGCGACTTTGATGTTTGCCATCTGTATAGCAACTTTGCTGGTACTTGCAGGGCTCAGCGCCAATATAGGAGCTATCACAGTCAATGCTGGAATATTTTTTTATCATGATTGGTGTCTTGGTTTTGCTCTTTGGTTTTGTCTTCTTTTTTATTTGAAAAGAGGGGTTAAAAATGGCCAAGGAAAGCAATATTATCACCAATCTCAAATTTGTCCGAGAATCCAGAGGCATGACCCAGCAGGAATTAGCGGATCGCATTGGAATGCGGCGCGAAACGATCTTGCACTGGAGAATAACCGCTACAATCCCTCGCTAGAGATGGCTTTAAAAATCGCTCAGGTTTTTTTGATTTGCGGGTGGAGGAACTCTTTCAATTAAAGGACACAGGAGGACAATCATGAAGATGGTTTTTGACTACCAAAGGGAAGGTGAAAAAGGAGAGATTCGCCGCTTTGTCCTGCTATCTACGTCGCCCAGACGCAAGGAGTTGTTGAGCTTTTTGAATCCAGAGATTCAGGCTGTAGAAGTGGACGAGCGAGCTATTGAAGAGCATTGTATGGCAAAACCATCGATGATCAGGGTTTTTCTGACTAAAGCAGCCAAAGATTTGCTGTGAGATTTCCAAAGCCAAGTCTGATTTGGACTTAGAAGCCGAGACCCTTTATATTTCGGCTGATACCATCGTCGTAGTGGATGGTCAGATTTACAATAAACCACAGGATTTAGCTGAAGCCGGCCAGATGTTTCGCTCTTACTTTGGCAAGAGCCACCATGTAGTGACCTCGGTCTGCCCTACGTATGCAGGATTTTCTGAAGTCTTTTACACCGTAGCGCAGGTGGACTTTGTGGATTATTACCCAGAATTAGAGCCTGTCATCAAGGCATATCTGCATGACAAGCGTCCGCTAGACAAGGCAGGTGCTTATGGCTTTCAGGAGCTGGATCCTCGCTTTATCCGCTCAATTACAGGTGATATGTACACCATCATCGGCCTGCCTGTCGCTGAGACCAGCTATCGGATTTTTAGAGATAGCAAAGGAAAAGAGTAAGGCTTTGATTGCTCTTCTAAAACATCAAAAATCTCCCCACAAGTGATTATTCACTTTCTTAGGGAGATTTTCTATGTTTTTGAGCTTGAGACTGGATCCTAGATATTTACATCGCTCCAGCTAAATGGTGTGTAGCCAAAGCAACTCAATCCCGTCAATCTCAACGGATTTAATAATTTCTTGAACGTTGTCTTGAATATTCTTAGCTAATTGCGGATGGTCAGAGACCTCAGAACAAGTCTCAATGACCAAGAGAGGCTTGTGGTAGCGCTCATATAGCTCAGACATGGCAATCCGAAGAAGGACAGGTTGCGCAAGGCAAGTTTCTACATTTTTGCGGACATATTTGTTGGTAAAACAAATCCCTGGATATTTTCCGCTGCATAATGTGAGAAAGCAACAAAGTCTACGATGCCTTCTCTTAAGGCGAAGACATCCTCTTCCGTAATGCCTAGATCCAGCTGATTTCGCTCAATGTAGCGAAGGAAGTGATTTGGATAGTGTCCTTTGGTCTGCACATCTGTAAAAATGTAGTTTTTACGTCTGTTCAGCTCATGGCCCAAGGCATCAGTAGCTGAGTGATTTTTCTTGGTGAGAGTCACTATTGATGGTAATCAGACTACCGAATTGGAAGGTTGGATTGATGGTTTGACCGAGCTTAACCACGTTTGCGGACGCGATTAGCTGATGGTGAGCAGCCAGCCAAATTTGTTGCTCTTGGTTTTCCGTGCTGTCAAAGTGTAGCCCAGCGCCTAAGAATGGCAAATAAGACAGAGCGCTCATTTCTTTAAAGGTAATCCAGTAAGTGACTTTTTCTTTAAAGTGGGTCAAAAACGGCTTCGCAATATTTTTTTCGTACATGGCAATCATTTGCCGACTTTTTCCATGCGCCGTATTTTTTTCATACAAAATGAAGCGGGAAATCGAAATGAGACAGGCTTACAATTGGTTCGATGTCATTTTTCGAGCAGTGCATCGATAATTGACTCATAGAAAGCAAGAACTTTAGCATCGGGTCTCCGCTCTTCTCCTGTCGGGAAGAGGCGAGTCCATGAAAAGGATAGCTGGTAGGTATTGAAGCCCATTGTTTTAATTTTTTCAATGTCTGCCAGATAATCCTGTTTACTGGAGCCTTGTTTGAACAGATCGTAGGCTCCTAGGGGGATTGTTCGATAGTCAACTGTTCCGTCCATGACAGAGAGACGATAGTCTTCACCATACTGGGGCAGGATGTCGGTGATTCCTAGACTTTTACCATTACTTGATAGAATATTTCTAATCATATTAGTTCCTTTCAGTATTCATTCGCTGTTTGTTCTGAGCTTATTTTTTATGTCTCTTAGTAATCATGGCCAAGGTTGATAGATTCTGTGTGACAGTAGTAAACTCAGAAGCCATGCTTTGCGATTGATATACGGCAGCAGACAGACTGATCGAATGGGCTCTCTCTGCACTGATTGATTGTTCAATGATCATTCTTTGTGACTGTGATTCAGCGATAGATAGACTGATTGAACGCTCTCTTTCCACGCTCATTGATTGCTCAATAGCGATACTTTGCGATTGCGATTCCGCAACAGACAGGCTGCGTGACTGTTCTTGCTCTAGGCTGATAGACTGCTCAATGATCTTACTTTGGGCTTCAGATTGGGCAAGGTAAATGCTGAATGAATGATCCTGTTCGACGCTGATTGATTGTTCAACGGCTCTGCTGAGGATTTTAGATTCTGCAGTAGATAAGCTAAATGATTGTTCTTGCTCCAAGCTGGTAGACTGCTCAATAGTATCTCTTTTGGCTCTAGATTCCGCAGCTGCCAAACTGTATGAATATTCCTGTTCCAGATTGCGAGATTGTTCTACCGCCGCATGTTGTGATTGCGATTCCGCGATAGACAGGCTAAGGGATTGTCCTTGTTCCAAACTGATAGACTGCTCTACGGCTACGCTTTTCGCTTCAGCTTCTGCCATAGATAGGTTAGAATAAACTTCATTTTCTAGGCTGATAGATTGTTCAATCGCGATGCTTTGAATTTTTATTTTTCTGTAATAGATAGGCTTAGCGATGCCTTGTTTTCAGCACTGATAGACTGTTCAATTGCCCGACTTAAGGCTTGGGATTCCGCCATAGACAGGCTGATAGACGCTTCATTTTCCGCGCTAATTGATAACTCGATCGCTTTACTTAGTGCTTCAGACTCTACGATAGATAAGCTCGTAGACACTTCGTTTTCCGTCATAATAGACTGTTCAATCGCTCTATCTAAGACTTGGGATTCTTCTACAAACAAGTTGGTAGACGCTTCGATTTCTGCGCTGATAGATTCTTGAATGGCAATGCTTTTGAGAAATAGACTCAGCAGCAGATAAGCTGTTAGATGCTTTGATTTCCGCGCTGATTGATTCTTGAATCGCGATGCTTTGAGATACAGACTCCGCCACGGACAAGCTGTTAGACGCTTCGATTTCCGCGCTGATTGATTCTTGAATCGCGATACTTTGAGAAACGGACTCTGCTACAGATAAGCTTAGCGATGCTTCCAATTCTGCACTAATAGATTCTTGGATAGAAATGCTTTGCGAAACGGATTCTGCTACAGATAGGCTCAACGATGCTTCCAATTCCCGCGCTGATCGATTCCTGGATGGCAATGCTCTGAGACACAGACTCTGCTACAGATAGGCTCAGCGAAGCTTTCCAATTCCGCGCTGATCGATTCTTGGATAGCAATGCTTTGTGACACCGATTCCGCCACGGACAAGCTCAGCGACGTTTCCAATTCTGCGCTGATTGATTCTTGAATCGCGATGCTTTGAGAAATAGACTCAGCAGCAGATAAGCTGTTAGATGCTTCGATTTCTGCGCTAATGGATTCCTGAATCGCGATACTTTGAGACACAAACTCAGCCACGGATAAGCTCAGCGACGTTTCCAATTCTGCGCTAATGGATTCCTGAATCGCGATACTTTGAGATACAGATTCAGCGATAGATAAGCTTGTAGATGCTTCGAATTCTGCGCTAATGGATTCCTGAATCGCGATGCTTTGAGACACAGACTCAGCTACAGATAAGCTTTGTAGATGCTTCGATTTCTGCGCTGATCGATTCTTGAATGGCAATACTTTTGAGAAACCGACTCAGCAGCAGATAAGCTCAGCGATGCTTCGATTTCTGCGCTGATTGATTCTTGGATAGCAATGCTTTGCGCCACAGACTCAGCAACCGACAAGCTCTTAGACGCTTCGATTTCTGCGCTGATTGATTCTTGAATCGCGATGCTTTTGAGAAACGGACTCTGCTATAGATAAGCTGTTAGATGCTTCGAATTCCGCGCTGATAGATTCTTGGATGGCAACGCTCTGAGAAATAGACTCCAGCCACGGATAAACTCTTAGACGCTTCGATTTCTGCACTGATCGATTCTTGAATCGCGATGCTTTTGAGACACAGATTCAGCCACGGACAAGCTCAGTGATACTTCGTTGTCCGCACTGAGAGACTCTTCAGCGGCCATGCTTTGAGATACTGACTCAAAAATTGATAAGCTAAGCGACGCTCTATTTTTCTTCAAGGATTGATTGCTCGAAGGCATGACTTTGCGCAATTGACAAGCTAGCAGAAGTATCCGTTTCTTTGCTATCAGATTGCCCAACTCCCAAACTTTTGTGTCTGTGATTCGGTTACTTCTAAACTACGAGAAGCCTTTTTACTTTCTATACTTAATGATAGAGATATTGAATCAGCAGTACTCTTCAAGCCCCTCTTTTTCATAGAATCTGAAGAAATGCTTGTCTCAGCAGATTCTGTCAGTGCTGGCTGCCTGGCTTTTTCGCTGCCATTTTTCCTGCTCCAGACTAGCTTCACTTTCTACAGCTGGAGATTCGTCTACTTCTTCTCCACCGATATTCATAACATCCAAGCGGTCGTAGTATTGGATCGACTCCAAAGCTTTCTCAATGAGGAAATTTTTCTCATCTTCTGGGTTCACATTGACTTGTGGGTTACTTCCTTCATTGTTATGAACCGCAGAAGTGGATGATTCGTCCTCTTCACCTTTTTATAAGACGCTTAAAAGCCACCTAAAAATTACAGAAACATACCTTTGTTCTCTTCATTATTTGGCATGGACATACTCTCCCTAATTTTAGTAATAATACTATTATAAAGGCTAGTAGAGCATCTGTCAAAAGTTTATTGCATTAAAATGAAGATTTTCAAAAGTAAGGGTTTTTCTTGGAATTTTATCCATCTTTGCTCTCTTTTTTGAAGGATTTGAAGTCGATAGAAATAATATTTTAGAAATGCTATAATATGAGCAGTTATTCTCAGAATCGTTAGAATTGATAGAGGTATTAGGTTGGAAAATTGTGTTTATATTGTTTCTGGACCTCCAGGTGTTGGAAAAAGCACGGTCAGCAAGGAATTAGCCTACTCTTTTGACAAAAGTGCAGTGATAGAAGGCGACATGATCTACTTAATGATTAAAAGCGGCCTAGTAGCACCTTGGGAGGATGATGGCTATTACATGGATTTATTCTGGGATAATGTCATCAGTCTGACCGATAATTTCATGGCTCGAGGCATTACAGTCATCATAGAATATGTCATATTTGAGGAACAACTGAAGAAAATCGCAGAGTTCTTAAAGGCAAAACAGATAAACTTAAAATACTGCGTTTTGCTAGCAGAAGAAGAAACCCTTAGAGACCGTGATTCTTCTAGAGAAGAAATTGAAAGAACAGGCGATTTATCTATCCAGTCAAGAAATGAGGTTCTTAACTAAAAATATTGAGAAAAATCATTTGTTGTATACAGATGATTTGGACGTCAAAGAAACTGTAAATCTCATAAAAACGGAAGATAGATTTTTAGCTGATTAAAATTGAGCTTGATAGCTGGGAATTAGAAAGTAAAGAGATAAGACAGGTTTACAAGTTGGTAAATAGATTGATTGTATGACAAATTTGAATTTATTAAGGTGGGCATATGAAAGAAAAAGACCTGATTTTTGGAGAGATAAAAATCATTTGAAGAATTTAATAGATACTATTGGTATCGAGAAGAACTTTCACAAATTTGTAAGTCCCTTGGATTAGAGTATAGATGTACGAAGCAAGAATTGAACTATATTATCGAACAGTATTTTTAAGGAAATAAAATAGAAAAATTTTTGAGTAAAAGGAAACAAAAGTCAAGTCGAAGTGATAACTTGGAGACTCCGTTACTTAACTGTGGTTTTCTTTTAACCAAAAATTTTCGAGATTATTTTTCAGCTGTAACAGGCATTAGTCCCTTTAAATTTAGTGCTGATATGGCGACGGCTTTAGCGAAAAGTAAAAGGGATAAAGATATAAAATTCACTATTCAAGATATGATTAAAATATATTATGGTGAGTCAGATTATGCCAAAGTATGATAGTTCGGCTGCCAATGAATCAGTTTCTAAAAAGACTTTTGTTTAGATGAATTGAGCGATTGTTATTCTAATAAGTTAAAAAGTTGCGGCTATTCTCTGAAAGAAGTTAGAAACTCGATACATGAAAAAGTTTACTCACGGGAACTTTTAAAAAAGTATGAATCTAAAGTAGAGGAATACCGTAAGTAAACAGATTCCAGCTTATCGAGCTAAATAAAGCTGGACGGCATTAATTTATATGCTATTTTAGCATAACACAATAATAAAATAGATGTTGGAGCGAGCATAGAAAAAGAGGAGACTCATAATGAAGCTCCTCTTACTTTTTGATTGTCCGAATCAATATTCTTATTTAAAAATAAAGGTAGTGAAAAAGGTAGTGATTCGCTTGATTTATATTGCGATGTACTGAATTTGATCAAAAAGAAAAACGCTTTAAATCAGCGTCTTTCTTCTGTATTGATTCGTATTGAATGCTTACTTCACTTCTGTAAACACAACGTGTTTGCGAAGTTTTGGTGAGTATTTCTTCAATTGAAGACGGTCTGGAGTGTTACGTTTGTTTTTAGAAGTAAGGTACAAGCGTTCACCAGATTCTTTGTGTTCAAGTGTAATATTTACGCGCATGGTATCTCCCTTCTATTATTCAGCTGCTGTAGCTTTAGCGATTTTACGTCCTTTGTAGTATCCTTTAAGTGATACACGGTGAGAACGTGAGTAATCTCCAGTAGTTTCGTCAAAAGTTACAGATGGAGCTGTTACTTTGTAGTGTGTACGACGTTTGTTTTTCTTCGCTTTTGAAGTGCGACGTGCAGGTACTGCCATTGTTTGTTTCTCCTTTTAGAATGTGAATTCGATGCAATCTCATGATTTTCATCAACTTTAACAGTATAACAAAAACTTTTTGTAAAGTAAAAGTTACTTGACAGAATTTTTGATTTTCTTTTTGACAATAGTAAGGCTTTTTAGCAGTTGCATCTATTTTTGGTATTGTTTCAATATTCTGAAAAATTTAAAATTTTTCTTCTATCCAATAGAGCATAAGTGTGGTATAATAAAAACACAAAAGATGACTACAACGAAAGGGAAAGACATGACAGATAAGCTAGATACACGCCACAGAAGTAAGATTTATGATAGTATGGTCAAATCTCCTAACCGCGCCATGCTTCGTGCAACAGGGATGACGGACAAGGACTTTGAAACTCCAATTGTCGGAGTGATTTTCGACTTGGGCAGAAAATACGCCTTGTAATATTCACCTACATGATTTTGGTAAACCAGCCAAGGAAGGAGTAAAAGAACAAGGTGCTTGGCCTGTTCAGTTCGGTACGATTACTGTAGCAGACGGGATTGCCATGGGGACACCGGGCATGCGCTTCTCTCTGACTTCACGTGACATCATCGCAGACTCCATCGAAGCTGCCATGGGCGGACATAATGTGGATGCCTTCGTCGCTATTGGAGGCTGTGACAAGAACATGCCTGGATCTATGATTGCCATTGCCAATATGGATATTCCAGCTATTTTCGCTTATGGTGGAACCATTGCACCGGGCAATCTGGACGGGAAAGACATTGACTTGGTTTCTGTTTTTGAGGGCATCGGAAAATGGAACCACGGTGACATGACAGCTGAGGACGTGAAGCGTCTCGAATGTAACGCCTGCCCTGGCCCTGGTGGCTGTGGTGGTATGTACACGGCTAATACTATGGCGACAGCTATTGAAGTTCTAGGTATGAGCTTGCCTGGCTCTTCTTCTCACCCAGCAGAATCTCAAGATAAGAAGGATGATATCGTGGAAGCTGGTCGAGCAGTTGTCCGTATGTTGGAAATGGGACTTAAGCCGTCTGACATTCTGACTCGCGAAGCCTTCGAAGATGCGATCACAGTGACCATGGCTCTAGGCGGCTCTACCAATGCCACTCTGCACTTGTTGGCCATTGCTCATGCGGCCAATGTGGAGCTGACCTTGGATGACTTTAATGTCATTCAAGAGCGCGTGCCGCATTTGGCGGATTTGAAACCATCTGGTCAGTATGTCTTCCAAGACCTATACAATGTCGGTGGTGTGCCTGCTGTTATGAAATATCTCTTGGCTAATGGCTTCTTGCACGGTGATCGAATCACTTGTACAGGTAAGACTGTGGCGGAAAACTTGGCTGACTTTGCTGACTTGACGCCAGGTCAGAAGGTTATTATGCCGCTTGAAAATCCAAAACGTGCGGATGGTCCATTGATTATCCTGCATGGTAATCTGGCACCAGATGGCGCGGTTGCCAAGGTATCAGGTGTCAAGGTGCGTCGTCACGTCGGACCTGCTAAGGTTTTTGACTCAGAAGAAGCTGCTATTGATGCAGTGCTGGCCGATGAAGTAGTCGATGGCGATGTAGTCGTGGTTCGCTATGTTGGTCCAAAGGGTGGCCCTGGTATGCCAGAAATGCTGTCACTTTCTTCTATCATCGTAGGGAAAGGTCAAGGAGACAAGGTAGCACTCTTGACAGACGGTCGCTTCTCAGGTGGTACCTACGGTCTCGTTGTCGGACATATCGCTCCGGAAGCTCAGGATGGTGGCCCGATTGCCTACCTTCGTACAGGCGATATGGTCACGGTTGACCAAGATACCAAGGAAATTTCCATGGCAGTTTCTGAAGAAGAACTTGAAAAACGCAAAGCAGAAACAACCATTCCACCGCTTTATAGCCGCGGTGTACTTGGTAAATATGCCCATATGGTATCCTCTGCCGCTAAAGGTGCTGTTACTGACTTTTGGAAACCAGAAGAAACAGGGAAGAAATAGCCTATATATGACAAAAGAACCCGCTAGTTTTTCCCTAGCGGGTTTATTAATTTGGATGAATGTTCATCTTCTTATCTAGGACTAATCCCCAGCGCACTCGTCCAAAAGCGGCTGATGCGGTGATTTTCCACGCGGGCGACCAAGTGACTTCAACGGAGACAGTTTCGATGCCCCTCGATTTGCTTCAGGGACTCGACAATTTTCAATAGGAACGGTTTCGGTACAGTCGCAGGCTGTGTCTGTGAAGGTCATGACAATCTTGCAGTGGCCAGTCTCGTCAAGATTGATTTTCATAGATGAGCCCGAGATTGTAGACATCAAGCTCGACCTCTGGATCGTAAATCGTTTCGAGTTTTTAATTAATTCTTCTTGATAGCTGCTGCTCGGTCATTGATTTTTGATATCGTCTCTCATCTTCGGTCCTTCTTTCTCTATAGAATGGTGGTCTTATTTTTCTCATAATTCTGACAATTTTTCAAGAAATTCTGGCGAATGAAAAACGGATTTAGTCTCTTCGAGGGAATTTTTTCTGCTCTAACTCCTCAAAACATCTGATTTATGGTAAAATAATAGATATTATATAGTTGCAGAGGATTAGAAAATGAAATTACAAAAACCTAAAGGAACTCAGGATATCCTCCCTCAGGAATCTGCTAAATGGCAGTATCTGGAGGAGTTTGCTCGTAAGACGTTTAAAAAATACAACTATGCGGAAATTCGGACACCGATTTTTGAGCACTATGAGGTCATCAGTCGTCTCTGTTGGGGATACGACAGACATCGTGACCATGAAATGTATGATTTCTACGATAAGGGGACCGTCATATCACGCTGCAGGCCAGAAGGAACTGCACCGGTCGTTCGTTCTTATGTCGAAAAATAAAGCTCTTTGCACCAGAAGTTCAAAAACCAGTTAAGCTTTATTATATGGGATCTATGTTCCGCTATGAGCGGCCTCAGGCTGGTCGCTTGCGCGAATTTCACCAAATCGGGGTGGAGTGCTTCGGCTCTGAAAATCCAGCGACAGATGCAGAAACGATTGCTATGGCGGCTCAATTCTTCAAGGAAATTGAATTGGACAGGGTGACGCTGCAGCTGAATAGTTTAGGCAATGCAGCGAGTCGAGCTGCTCATCGTCAGGCCTTGATTGATTATTTGACTCCGCTGAAAGACAGTCTTTCTAAGGATAGTCAGCGTCGTTTGGAGGAAAATCCGCTGCAGGGTGCTGGATTCGAAGGAAAAAGAAGATAAGGCGGCCGTTGCGCAGGCACCTTCGATTTTGGACTTTCTGGACGAGGAGAGCCAGGAGCATTTTGCGGCTGTCCGCTCAATGCTAGAGTCTTTAGGGGTTCCTTATGTCATTAACACCAATATGGTGCGCGGTCTGGACTACTACAATCACACGATTTTTTTGAGTTTACGACTGATGTGGCAGGCAGCGAACTGACTATCTGTGCGGGTGGCCGTTATGATGGCTTGCTGACTATTTCGGTGGACCAGAAACCCCTGCCTTTGGTTTTGGTATGGGAATGGAGCGTCTCCTCTTGATTTTTGGAAAAACAGGGAGCAGCTTTGCCATTTGAGACAGGCTTGGATGCCTATATTGCCGTTCTAGGTGAGGCTGCCAATCGCAGCGCTTTGGAGCTGGTGCAAGCCCTCCGGAATCAAGGATTTGCGGCCGAGCGAGACTATTTGGACCGCAAGCTTAAGGCACAATTCAAGTCAGCAGATGCTTTCAGAGCCAAGACCATCATTACTTTAGGTGAAAGTGAAATCGAAAGCAACCAAGTCACTGTGAAGAATAATGAAACTCGTCAAGAAGTGGTGGTTGGACTAGATCAAGTTCAAGAAAATTATCAGGCTGTTCTCGAAGAATTGGGTTGTTAGAGAAAAACTTATTCTTTCTTAAAGGCTGAGCTCTTTTAGGAATCTCAAAATATTACAATTTTGTTACACAGCGAGCAAATAATGTAACAAATTGATAATATTTTTGGTATAATGGATATACTCTTACATAAATAAAGGAGAAAAAATGAAAAAATTGATGAAATTTGGCGTATTGCCTGCTTGTATTCTTTTGTTGGGAGCATGTTCGGCCCTGCCAAAACCACAGAAGAAAAACGCTGAAAACGTGAAGACAGAGCAGTCTTCATCTTCTACATCAGAAAAAGAAACCAATGAAAAGCGGATTGAGAAAGATGCAGATATTATCTTGCGTGCAGTCTTTACAGATCACTCTTCAGGTTTCACGACCTTGATGGGAACTTCTGTTGACAAATGGAAGAAAAGGTATTACTCAGTCTTACGTTGATGAAAATCTGTCTAAATATACGCCAGAAGAAAACTATACGCTTGACTTAAAGACAGAAAAATTCCCTCCATCAAAAATCTTAGAGCTATTTGACCAAGCACGTTTTAAAGTCTTGGCTACGATTGGCGATGATTTTGAAATTACTAAAGTTGAAGACGATGGAGAAACAGCAACGGTAACATTTTAAGAGCCGTACGATTGCGACACGTGATTTGGCCAATTTAATCAATATGACGAAAGCTAGTCTGTTTGAAAATGGAATTGAAGATGTAAAAGCCTTGGAAGACTCAACGGATCCAGATCTTGAGAAACGTTTGGCTTTGGTAAATAACTTCCTCTTCTACTATGCTTTTTGACCGTATGAATGAAGACTTTGGCTACATTGCGCCACGTGAGTTTACAATGGAGTTAACGAAGACAAAAGAGGGTCGCTATATTCTCAATGATGAAAACTTTATTGAATTGCGTAAATCAATGTTTGTAAATGAGTATTCAGCAAATGGTGCGGAAACCCGTAAAGGAAACAAATCAACCGATTCTGGCTCTAAATCTGACTCAAGCTCCTCTTCATCTTCCGATAAATCAAAAGATCTAATAGTTTGAAATAAGATTTAGGATCTCATTTATATAGATAACGGGTCTGGGGCTTTTTGTCTCAGACTTTTATTTTTCAACTAGCTTGAATTGACGGAGGATAGAATGGAAACGATTTATTTAAGCAAAGAAGACATGTTGGAAATCTGTCAAGATGGCGATAAGTATTTCTTGCGTTATCCAACTTTTAATATTACCTGCCCAGAAGTGGTTAGAGAAATTCCCAAAGAAGCTGCAGATAGCTATATGTCGGGAGAACATACTGGCAAAAGAGTTGATGAATTATGCGCAGTATGGTTTTTGGAAATCTAAAAAAACAGTATACACAAGATGAATCCGATAAGCTCTTCATCGAAGATCATCCTTCCTTTATTTTTGAAGAATCCTGAAAATAGCCGTCGTCTTTTCACAGCAGAGGAATTTAGACAAATTGTCACCCAAGCCATTGTTTCAGAACTGGAACCTAGCGAACTTGACGCTATTGGTACAGTTGATAATCATTTAGAGCTTCTTCTGGTGGATCCAGTTGGCTGGGAGGAAGAGATAGAAGCAATCCATCTGGAAATTTTGCAGGAAAAACTAAACAACTATATTTATTTCATTGAAAGCAAGCAGTATGTGGAGCGATATGGTGATAACTTTGATAAAAAAGTCATCCATATCACCTTCCAGTATTCTCCATCTGACAATGGCCTAGCCTTCCTAGCAGCTGCTCAGAAGGTATTGCAGAATACAGATATGAGTTTGAAGATAGAATTGCCGGAGTGAAAAAGACTAGCGAAATATAGAGAAATAATCATCTTCTCTTTTTTTAGAGCACTGTGTTTTTTCAGTACTACCTAAGTCCCAATATGTTATAATAAGCAAAGGTAAAATTTCCGATTAGTACCTTTTGATGTGTCGGAAAAGTCGAAGAGATTTCTATTTTTATTTGGATTTAGAAACTAGAAAATGAATAAAAGATGGCGTAGCCTATTGAGGAAGAGAAATAGAAGCCTGATTTTTTATGATATTTAATGCTGAGAGTAGAACTTGTACTAGGAGAATACAAATGAAACCAACAAAACTACAATGGGAAGGTGTTATTCGGTTTGAAGAAGTTGAAGGATACGGGAAATCTATCTGGAAAAATAAGGATAAATATTATTTAGTTTCAGAAGAGGGAACTGTGGCTTCTTGGTTAGTAGTCTATGAGTTACCACAAGAATTATTTACCTTACTAGAGAGTGGAGAACGGACTCTACTTGAAATATCTTGGAAGGTTCAAAACGATTCTTGGCCACCAACGGAAGAAGAGAGAAAAGAGTCTAGAAGAAAATTTATAAGTAAATATCCAGCTTCTTTTGATAGATGTCCCTAAAAATAGGAAATTGTTTTCTAAGGAAGAACTTAAAGAATTGATTCCAATTGCTGAGAAACAGTGGATTGAATCTGAAGGCAAACTTCCAGATGATTATGTATCACCACTTAAGTAAGGAAGGTCTAAAATGAAACCAACAAAACTACAATGGGAAGATGTTATCCAGTTTGAAGAAGTAAAAGGTTACGGTCAGCATATATGGAGAGATGGTAATCATTTTTATTACGTTACTGAGGAGGGAGGAATTGCCCCTCAGCGTGTAGTTTATGAATTACCAAATGAGTTATTTGCCTTATTAGAAAGTGGAGAGAGAACGCAGTTAGAAATATTAAGTAAACTTCAGACCGATCGTTGGCCACCGACGGAAGAAGAAAAGAACGAAATAAGAAAAGATAGAGCTAGAGAAAAAGCCAATTGTGCTGATTTCCAACCGCAAAAAAATCAGTTGCTTTTTAGTAATAAAGAACTTGAAATACTTATTCCCCAAGCCGAACAACAATGGATAGAATCAATGGGCAAACTTCCAGATGATTATGTATCACCAATAAAGTAGAAAATGACTGTTATATATTGAATACATGGAGGGATGATGGATAAATTATACATAGTGGTTGATGGAATTGAACACCAATACTTTGATCGTGATAGTACAGGATATTATTTGATTTCTTATGATCCTTTATCAGAGAATAATGGCTATAAATTATTTGATTCAGAGTTGAAACAATATAGAAAATACTTGACAGAAAAACAGGTTGAAAAAGTATAAAATTATAGATCATATTTGGTTTAATGAACAGAAATGGGATATTTTTTTCAGCGAAGTGATGATAATTTAGATAGCTTTTCAATTCATGGGTAACAATCGTTTCTGATGATATACAATTTTTAAAAAGAAATGGGCTATGGAAGAAGGAGAATTTAGTTGAAAGTAGGTATGGACATTTGTTTTATTGTTCTTTACCAATCGAGGCAGAAAAGTTTTCTCTAATTCGAACTCGAAAAAATCTCCCTATATAGTCAAGATAGTAAGAAAGTAGTTTATTATGAAATCAGTTATTTTTACAATTAAAAGCAATCAGTCACTAAGGATTGGTGAGGTACTTCAAGCTGAAACTTTTTGAATGTTACAGCGTTTCCGCTAAGGATGCGGGCTTAAAACCCTCTGCAGACTCTCTTATTTCAGATTTCCATTCAGTCCAGTTTTGGAGTCAAAGAGAAGTCTAGTCTAGGATTCCGTCTATCCTTTGATGGTCAAGTTTATCAGGTATCTGTTCCAGATTTGGCAACAGCTTCTGATTGGACTGGGGCCTTGATGTTCTTGGAAACATTACTCTTTCTCTTAGATGTAAGTGTGTGTGAACATGATGGTGTGGAGTATGATAAAGATTCCATTCTTGATTTTTCATTTCACGGATATTTTTCTTATCTGCTCTTTCAGAATTGACCAAGGAAGTAAAAAGTCCATCCTATAGTAGAAGTTATGGGAGTGAAACGTCCTATTTACATCAATGAACTCTACCTAGGGCAGATTATCCATGTGCCGGACGAGCAACTCTTAAATAGTTATGACCAGCGTTTGCGCTTACCCAACAGCTAAATGCTTATTACTCTGAGCAGCAAGTTTTTAAAGTAGAGCAAAATGGAGAGGACATCATTATCCCTATCAATTATCTAAATAGTGAAGGACGAACAATCTTACCGGCTCAACCAGAGTTAGAACCTCAATATTTGCAACAGTATCTAGGAAGTAAGGTTGCAGTTGCACGACTATTTATCATGACAGCCGATGGAGAAAAACTAGCCGAAGTTCCTTATCGACAGTTCTTAGAGTCGTTGACCGAGGGCATCTATATGCTGGATGCTAAATACGTTCTTGTGGACCCAATTTCACCTGAAATTTTGCAGAAGTTATCACAAAACTAACATTCAAAGAAAGTTATTAGCCTGTTCAAGATTGAAAAGTTTACCATCTGATAGTTTTTCAGGTGGTTTTCTTTTTCCTTAAGTTCCCCATTTTATTATTTCTGTATTTATTTTATGCTATAATAAGACAAAGTTTTAATACCATCATTCAACAATAGTGCAAGTAAATACCTAGAAATAGGCAGAATAAATCAATGGAGTAACTAAATGAAAATATATGAATTACCAGAGCCTAAAGAATATGAATCTTTTGTTAATTTTTATCGTAATGTGATGGAAGAAGGGAAAGAGGAAGAAGCTTTTTTAGGTACAAATCCAAAATATCGTATATGGCAAAGGGACTCTTATGAACTTGATAGTACAGATATTGGAGTATTGATAGAATATTGCTTATTCCCTCTGTATGCAGAAGGTGATAGGGAGATAGCGCGCAGAACCTTTGAAATCTTGAAAGATTTTAGCTTATCTAATGATCTAATGAAATTAAAGAAGGTCACTCAATATATTTCTAATCAAAAATGGTTTGTAACGAATTATTATGATATTCCCTTTGTTATTGAAACAGATGAATTGGTAAGAAATATTATAGAAAGCACTTCCCACCTATCAGATGATCAAAAACGAACGTATACCTATGAAGGGTTGTGTAATGTATTAGATCGTAATCCAGAATACAGGCAGTGTGATGAAGAAAAGGTGGAGAAGATTCTAAGGAATTCAAGGAAAAATACTACAATCCACCAAAAGTAGTGAAAACCATTAAAACAGTTGAGAAAAATTGAACTAGACGTTACAAGTATCGATGCGATGGGTGTTTCAGATGACCATCTTGAGTTGTTATTGATTGATGAAAAAAAATGGATTGAGTCATTAGAAGAGGAGCATCTCTTGAAACTTCAAGAAAAACTCAACAACTATATCTACTTCCTCGAAAGCAAGCAATATGTGGAACGATACGGTGATAAGTTTGACAAAAAAGTCATTCATATCACCTTCCAATATTCTCCATCTGATACTGGACTAGCCTTTCTCGCCGCTGTTCAGAAAGTGTTACAGCCGACTGATATGAGCTTGAAGATAGAATTACCAGAGTGATAAAGAGAGCGAAAGACGCTCTTTTTGTGGTATAATGAGACTATATTTATAAAAAGATTATTTAACAGTTATAAACAGCGAACTACTTATGCCAACGATTGGTACAAAAGGGTATTCTTACGATGATTTTCTATCTCGCGATTGAACGTCAAGGCTATTATGAAATAAAAATCCACGTGTATATAAGCCTGGCACTAATGAAACTGATGAAGAAAAGGTAGAGAAGATCCTTAAGGAATTCAAGGAAAAATACTACAATCCACTTAAGGTAGTGAAACTATAGGAAACACCATGGAAAATTTAAAATGACGCAACAAGAACTAATAAATTTTATTAATAAACATAGAGATAAGATAGGGGCATTTCATATTGCGCTTGATGAACGATTTGAAGGTCAATTTACTTTTGGGATACTATTATGATGATAAGCCTAGGAAGTATAAGGTTTATGAAGTTAATGAACGTCAACGTGTCTGGATTAGAGATGAATTTAAAAATGAAAAATGATGCAATAGAGCGACTTTTTCGTTTGATAAAAACAACATTTTGGATAAAAAGAAACTACAATTCTGTTAGATGATTTAGAAATCGATTGATTAGAAACAGTACTATATTTTTCATTGAGCATACTTATATGACGGGGAAAAGGTGTATTACCAAATGAAAGCAAATGGTTTTATTATAACAGAAGAAGACGGAAATTATACTATGTCCTGGATGACAGGAGGTTTTCAAGATAAAGAAGTTAGTTATCCAGTTAGTAAAGAATTAGTTGATAAAGCTTTAAAATCAGAACAGGATGCTTATGAAGTTGAACTGTTCTTAGAAACCGGAGAATGGGTGACTAAGGAAAGCAACGAAGCGGCTAGACAAAATTATTTTAGGTCATCACCTGTTCGCGTTTTAGTAAATCCACCATCTATTAAGCGGTTGTTTTGTGAACGAGAATTTATTGAGTTGCTACAAGAAGGCATTTCTTCAAAACTAAAGTCAACTGAACTTGATGCAATTGGTACAGTTGATAATCATTTGGAACTTCTTCTAGTAGACTCTCTCGAGTGGCAGGAAGAAATTGAAGCAGTCCATCTGGAAATTCTGCAGGAAAAAATTAACAACTATATCTACTTCCTCGAAAGCAAACAGTATGTGGAACGATACGGTGATAACTTTGATAAAAAAGTCATCCATATCACATTCCAGCATTCTCCATCTGACAATGGCCTCAGCCTTCCTAGCAGCTGCTCAGAAAGTCTTGCAACCTAAAAATATGAGCTTGAAGGTAGAATTACCAGAGTGATAAAGAGAGCGAATTTAGAGGAGACGACCATCTTCTCTTTTTTTGTTTGCGACAGACCTTATCCTCCCATCGGCGCTCAATATTCAATATGGTATAATGGGACAAGGTAGATGGACAACTAGTCTAATGATAGGAGAATGGGCAATTGAAAGCTAAAAAACTTGGTGTTATCTTTCTAATTTTAATTGGTGTATGTAGCCTTTTTGTATTTGGTGTTCGAGAGTTTGAAAAACAAGACTTATCTAAATATGAATATTGGATTGTAGATACAGAAATTACGGATTATGAATTTATTGAAAATGGGAGAATGATCACAGTTGATTGGCACAGTAAAAAGGAAGTCAATCAACAAGTAAGTGTTCTTGATAAAAAAACCTAGATTTGGATCTCCCAGGGCGAATAGCTGGTAGACGTTTTCTTGTTTCCTATGCGGCGCGATTCAAAAGCAAAAATCCGCCTGGAATGAAGTGCGAGATGATTTTTCCTATTCTAGAACGAAATTATCCAGATAAGGGGGAACATTGGCAAGAGTATCAGGAATCGATCTTAAAACAAGGAATTGATGCTGACATACCTTATCGTAGAGGAGAAGATATCAAAATCCAACATAATCAGCTGTTTGATCGTTTAGTCGGTTCAGGAGGACAATAAATGAATAAAAGAAAACAAATTATTTTTAGTGATAGCTGTCTTACTAGTAGCTTTTCTGTAGCTTTTGTTTATCTAAAAACAATTCTTTTCTTCCTCCAAAGCCAAAGGAAGAGTCCAGAAAAGGAAACGATTGTATTTGATTCTTCGCTGAAAGATATCACTCTAACAAATGATGGGCGCTATGTCTTAGTTAGTCCTAGTAGCTCAAAAGTGGCATTCTAATAATTTAAGAATTAGTCGGAACTACGTAGTCTCAACATTTATAACTTATGAGCACTTTTTATGCAAAAAGAATACCCTACCATCAAGTAAACTCGTAAAAATTTGATATTATCACTTATGATTTACGTAAAAAAATTTCGTTGAAAAGCGCATAGACCTCAAAAAGGTCGTAGAAGAATACGATTCAGATTACGGCTTGAGAGATGACGGGTCCCTCAAGTAGTTGGTTCTAGTTTCTATTTTTGAGGGTAAAGATTATGTACGGCTTTTTTTGTTTCAAAAAGAAAAAAATTTAGAAGAAACAAAAAAAGCCTAGTATTAAATTTGGAAAATGGGAAATTGACAGAGCTTTAGTGAAGCGATGGAAGAAGTGAGTACCGCACAAAAATAGTTTCCCTTCCCTGTCCAGAACCAATCTCGATGATATTCTATATTTTAATGGATTTTTCAGACTTAAATTATTTAACTTATATTAATGATAAAAAGGAAAACGAGATTGGTCAGGATATTAACTTTAGCCATGAGTTTCCTGACTTAGTAAAGCGTCTAAAAGAAAAATAGAATTACAGAAATTCAGTATCGTAGAGACTTGGTTTCTCCTGCAGATTACTATGAAGATCTTCGCCATTGGTTTGCGCCAGTTGGTCAGGATAAGCTAGATATAATCGCAAAGGATTATGAAACGAACGAAGAAACTCCTTTAAATAATTACCAAGAATTCATTGATTGGTCCAAAGCGGAAGCTCAAAAAGCACAGGAAAGGATAAAAGCAAATGGGAAAAAGAGACAAATTAATACGACACAAATTTACGAAACATCTGTTCGGTTAGATGCGGCAGTAATGTCGGGAGGTACAAATGATGCTTCAGAGTGGGTTGATGATGTGTCTACAGAATTATTTGCAGATTGCAATACCTTATTGGATGAGGCTTCAGCAGATATTCATACTACGGTAGAGAATCTTAATAACTACTTAAATTCTGTAGCAGCAGAGTTTGAGAAAGCTGATTCAAAAATGGCAAAATTAATATCTGCAAATAATGGCTTGGAATCTATCCCAATGGAAAAATAAAAAAAGCTGCAGAAAAGGAAAAATTCGCTCGAATGATTATTATAATGAATTGAAAAAGTAAATAATCTCTATACTTTTTTTCCGATTTTATATTTAATGTGATGATATAACAATGTGGTTATTTCTTTTAGAGCGAGTGATACTTCTCTAGTTTTCATCAGCAATTCTGCCCTGTTATTCTCCAAAGGGTTATAGTTTTTGCCCTAACCTTCCCTGCTTATGCTATAATAGTCTATAGAAAGTCGAGGGAATGATGAAGAAAAATATTATTAGTGGTTGTGGTGCAGGGAGTGGCCCTATTTGTGATAACGGGTCTACTCTGTTATTTTTATGCGAGGGGATTTTTCTTCCGTGCTTTGGCACCGATTTTTTTAGTCTGGCAGCTGGAGCCTTTCGCTTCTTGACAGCCATGGTGACAAAAACGCTGGCTCCCAGTCTTTATGAGGATGGGAAGAAAAAGGAATAATCTATATAAAATTAGGAGGTCTGAGAATATTGATTCCAGACCTTTTTTATAAAAGTGAGTACTTTAAATAAAGACTTTTAATTTTTCAGAAAAAGGACAGGTAGGGGGCTTTCCTAGGCTCTTTGTGGTAAAATAGTAACAGAATTAAAAATTTTTGGAGAGTAAAGATGAAACGTTCAATGTATGCGGACGTGTTCGTAGTGAGCATGTCGGTCAGGAAATTACTTTGAAAGGTTGGGTTGCCCGCCGTCGCGATTTGGGAGGCTTGATTTTTATTGATCTGCGTGACCGCGAAGGCATTATGCAGCTAGTTATTAATCCTGAGAGTGTTTCAGATGAGGTCATGAAGACAGCTGAGAGTCTGCGCAGCGAGTTTGTCATTGAGGTGACTGGTAAGGTAGCTGCGCGTGAGCAGGCCAATGACAAGCTGGCCACAGGAAGTGTAGAGCTTCACGTAGACAGTCTGACAGTACTGAATACTGCTAAAAACGACTCCTTTTGAGATTAAGGATGGGATTGAAGCCAATGACGATACGCGCTTGCGCTACCGTTATTTGGATCTGCGTCGTCCAGAAATGCTGGAAAATCTTAAGTTGCGTGCCAAAGTGACTCATTCCATCCGCAATTATTTGGATGAGCTGGAGTTTATCGATGTAGAGACACCGTTTTTTGACCAAGTCAACGCCTGAAGGAGCGCGTGATTATTTGGTGCCGAGTCGTGTCAACCAAGGTCATTTCTATGCCCTGCCTCAAAGCCCACAGATTACCAAGCAGCTTTTGATGAATGCTGGTTTTGACCGTTATTATCAGATTGTCAAGTGTTTCCGAGACGAGGACTTACGTGGAGACCGTCAACCAGAGTTTACACAGGTGGACTTGGAAACTTCTTTTCCTATCTGAGCAAGAAATCCAAGACATTACAGAAGGTTTGATTGCCCGTGTCATGAAGGAAACCAAGGGTATTGAAGTGACCTTGCCTTTTCCACGTATGAAATATGACGATGCTATGGCTCTCTATGGTAGCGACAAGCCAGATACTCGCTTTGACATGTTATTGCAGGACTTGACAGAGCTTGTCAAGGGTGTTGACTTCAAGGTCTTTTCTGAGGCGCCGGCTGTCAAGGCGATTGTAGTGAAAAATGTTGCTGACAAATACTCACGCAAAGACATTGATAAGCTGACAGAGCAAGCTAAGCAGCATGGAGCTAAGGGACTTGCTTGGGTGAAAGTAGTTGATGGGGAGCTGACTGGTCCTGTTGCTAAGTTCTTGACAGACTTGTCAAGTGAGTTGACAACTGATTTACAATTAAAAGAAAACGACTTGGTACTCTTTGTGGCAGATACCTTGGATGTTGCCAACGCAGCTCTAGGGGCTCTTCGTGTCCGCCTAGGCAAGGAATTAGGTTTGATTGACCCTGCTAAGTTTAACTACTTGTGGGTAGTAGATTGGCCAATGTTTGAGTGGTCTGAAGAAGAAGGCCGCTATATGAGTGCTCACCATCCATTCACTCTGCCTCAAAAGGATTCTGAGCAGGAGCTGGAAGGAGACCTGAGCAAGGTTCGTGCGGTTGCCTATGATATCGTACTCAATGGCTATGAACTAGGTGGTGGTAGCCTACGGATCAACCAAAAAGATCTGCAGGAACGGATGTTTAAGGCTTTAGGCTTCTCAGCTGAAGAAGCGCAAGACCAGTTCGGCTTCCTTCTAGAAGCTATGGATTATGGTTTCCCACCACATGGAGGTCTGGCTTTGGGTCTGGATCGCTTCGTCATGCTTTTGGCTGGTGAAGAAAATATCCGTGAAGTCATTGCTTTTCCTAAGAATAACAAGGCTTCTGACCCAATGACGCAAGCACCAAGCTTGGTTGCTTCTGCACAATTAGAGGAATTAAGTTTACAAGTAGAATCACATGAAAAAGACTAGTTTGCGGAAACTTTTTCGCTATTATCTTCATCGCTTTGCCTATCATGTCAAGTTGCTAGAAGTTCTGAAAAGTATTTCGCGTGAAAAATATGATGAGAAATTTTCGGCCTCTCTGGTATATGGATTTCTCTCAGCAGTAGCGGTCAATTTCTTTTTTCAGCCGGGCCATGTCTACTCAAGCGGGGCAACAGGCTTGGCGCAGATTGTCTCGGCTTTGAGTGGTCGTTTTATTGGCTTTACCATTCCAGTTTCCATTACTTTTTATGCGATCAATATTCCACTGATGATTTTGGCTTGCTACCAAATCGGGCATAAGTTTACTGTTTTTACTTTTATCACTGTTTCGATGAGCTCGCTTTTTATCCATTTTTGTGCCAGAAGTGACATTGACGACCAATCCCATTATCAATGCCTTGTTTGGGGAGTTGTCATGGGGACAGGGATCAGCTTTGCCCTCAAGTCAAGCATTTCAAGTGGAGGGACAGATATTGTTAGCTTGACCATTCGCAAGAAAACAGGCCGTAATGTAGGCAGTATCTCCCTGATTGTAAATGGCATTATTATGCTGATTGCTGGTCTGACCTTCGGTTGGGAATACGCTCTCTACTCGATGATTACCATCTTTGTATCGAGCCGTGTAACGGACGCTGTCTTTACCAAGCAAAAGCGGATGCAGGCCATGATTATCACCAGTCATCCTGAAGAGGTAATTAACAAGATTCACCACAAACTCCACCGCGGTGCGACCATTATCAATGGAGCGGAGGGAACTTACAATCACGAGCAAAAGGCGGTGCTGATTACAGTTATTACGCGTGCTGAATTTAACGAATTTAAGTACATCATGAAGCAGACAGATCCGACAGCCTTTGTCTCTGTATCTGACAATGTACATATTTTTAGGAAGATTTGTAGAAGAGTAGTCTCGATTATCGGCATTACTAGTGAATCTTACTCAAACTCAGTGAATACATTTATACATAAAAAAAGGAACAAGTTCAGCTGGATGTTTTCCCATCCAAAATGAACCTGTTCTTTTTTATAGTTATTGCTTTATTTCAAAACCAAGACTTGCTTAGCAGGAACTGTATAAGAATCTGCTAGCGGGGCGATTGGTTTTTAGCGTTAATGCGCGGATACTGAAGGTGAATGCTTTGCTTCATTTTTATTTTCATAAGTCGCTGCTTCAGTGCCGAAGTTAATCAAAATGGTCAGCGCTTGTTTATCTTTTTGAATCTTATATTCAACGAGGCTAGGGCTGAGCCATTTGACCTGACAAGCTTTTTGAATAGCAGAGCTAGTTGTCAGAGTCAGAAGTGGATGAGCCTTTCTAAAGGCAATGAGTTGCTTCAAAAATTCAATGTCTTCGGTATAGTGAAGTGAGCGCAGCCAGTCTAGCTTGTTGACATCATCAGGCAGGTTGTAGGTGTTGTCAATCAGATTCTTGGTCCGATAAAATTCCTGCCCGCTGTGGAGGAAAGGAACTCCTTGCGCTAAGAGAACGATGTGCAGTGCTAGGCGAGAGTTAGCTAGACGCTGACGGAGGCTGATATTTGGATTTTGAATATCAAAATAATCAAACACCGTTGCGTTGTCATGGCATTCTACATAGTTGATCGCCTGATGAGGCGCTAGGAAATGTGGCTCTCCTGTCAAGCCGACATTGGCTGTCAGGACATTTTCTAGCCAGCTGGTCGCAAGCTCTTTGTCCAGTCGGCTACCTTGGACGATGGTTTGCTTGATCGTATCACGGAAATGATCGCTGAAGAATCCATACTCAGGTAGTTGTTCAGCGTTGAACTGATGAGCTAGAAGGTCACTATCAAGACCGGTAGGCATCTGCCAACCTTCTCCGTAAAGGTAGATGTTGGGATGGATGGCTTTTAGTTCCTGAGCGATTTGCTTCATGGTGGTTATGTCGAGAATGCCCATCAGGTCAAAGCGGAAACCGTCAAAGCCGTAGAGGCTAACCCATTGCTGGACAGATTGTTGGATATAATGCCGCACCATAGCTTTTTCACTAGCCACATCATTTCCGCAGAATGTACCATTTGTCCGTAGGCCTTGCTCATCGAGACGATAGAAGTAGCCTGGGACAATTTTTTCAAAAGCATAGGCATCTGCCTCATAGACGTGATTGTAGACGACATCCATGATAACGCTCATATCAGCCTGGTGATAAGCTGCAATCGCGTCTTGTAGTTCAAAGATACGGCTATAGGGATCATGTGGGTCGCTTGACAAGCTACCTTCAGGAACATTATACTGGACGGGATCATAGCCCCAATTATAAACGAGTTCAGGATGTTTTTCGTCAACACTGCCAAAGTCATAGACAGGCATAAGTTGAATGTGTGTAATGCCCAAATCCTGCAAGTATTTTAGACCAAAGATCTGGCCGTGTACGGTTGGAGATTCGGACAGAGAAGCAAATTTTCCAGGCTGTGAAAAACCAGCTTCCTTTTTGCATAGAGAAATCTCGCACGCTCATTTCATAGATAACGGCTTCTGTTGGTTTTACTTGGCTGGCAGCCCGATGAATAGGCCTGCTAATCTTTTTGCGGTCAATGACATAACTATGGCCAGAGTTGGCATCTGAAGAGAGAGCGTAGGGGTCATGTACCTCTATCCATTTCCCATTCACCTTGTGGATATAGTAGTAGGCCTTGCCATCTAAGTCCCCAAGGATCTGCGTATGCCAGACGCCCCTATCTTGCCTTTTGGAGAGGAATAATCTGCTCTTCCAGATGTAGCAAGACTTTTTCTGAAATCGGAGCCCAAAGTTTGAAGTCTGTTGCCTGAGGGCTATAGCTAGCTCCCAAATCTCTTCCCTGGTAGCTAAATAATTCATCAAAAATTGGCTTTGGACAATGTGGCGATACTGGAGAATGGTGTGATTGCGATCCTGATCATAGACTGTGTAGGCTTCAGTCAAATCAATTGGCTCATTGGCTGAAAAGAGTGTAAATAATCCGATGTTCTTGATTCTCAATTTTTGATGGTCAAAGGACTGGAGCTATGCTTGTCCTCCAGAGTGAAGTGGATAGAATAAGCGTCAAAGGACTTTTCCAATTCGATAGTGATGCTATTTTCATCATCTAAGTAGGCTTGGAAAATACGATAAACCATGAAATTTCTCCTTAACTAACGAGTAAGAATGCTGTGGGGGATAACTTGGCGATAGCAAGTATGCTTGTCATCCTTATTATCTTTAATGATTTGGAGCAAGGTTCGAAAGATTCTCTACCCTAACTCGAGGGTATTGATATCAATGTAGGCGTCCACGTCGATGCGTGGCTTGATAGAGTCAAAAGTGATAATCGGGAAGCGGTAGTCGATATCCTTGAGATAGTGCAGAGCCCCTTCGGCAACCATACTATCCGATGTCACAAAGGCTTCAATTTCCTGAATAGGCATCTTTTCCATAATCTTATAACTGCTATCTTCCAAGAGGAAACCGAAAGAAAACTTGACGATATGTTCATCGAGAGGGATGCCTGCTTCATCTAGGGCTTGTTTGTAGCCAGCAAAGCGGTCTTGGGACACATGACGGCTCTTTATTACCAGCCAGGAAAGCGATTTTTATAACCTTGGTCTAGGAAATATTTGGTTGCATCGTAACCGGCCTTGATATTATCATTGTCGACCAAAGAAACAAATGGTGGCACTGCTTTCCCTAAAATCAAGAAAGGAAATTGGTTTTTAATCGCAAAAGTCAACCAGCGGATCGTTTGGCTTAGAATCAGAGAAAAATCAAACCATCAACGCGTTTTTCCGAAAATCATTTGTTTGATATTTTCTAAACGACGCTCTTCGTCCCTGTCCGGTGCTAATCTGAATGGCATAGTCATGTTCAGATGCGATGCGCGAAATCCCCCGCAAAACAGTTGGGAAGAATGGGTTTTGGTAAAAGATCCGAATCATCAGGCAGCACCAGGCCGATGACTTGGGTTGATTGGCTGACCAGACTTCTGGCATTGAGATTTGGATGATAGTCCAGCTCCTTCATAGCAGCGCGGACGCGTTTTTGTTTCATCACTGATGGTAGACTTGTTTTGTACGACGCGTGTCACCGTCGAGGGAGACACACCCGCTAGTTTGGCTACTTCTTTAATCGTAACGCGCATAATAACCTCCTAATTTCTGAAATCCTCATCACGGAAATGTGTTTTGTGAAAAATAATCACCAAATAAAGAACAAACAAGATATTTTTGGACGAGTGATAATCGTAGGCAGGCTTTGTCCAAATAAGCCGCAGATAAGGCCGATAATCGTTGGTAATCCTAAGCAGTTGAGGATAAAGTGATAGCATTCTTTAAAGGTTTTAAAAAGAAAATAGCCGTGATTTCTTGGTTAGATAGAGCAGGAAGGAGGCACCGAGCGCTAGAAAGGCAAAGTTGATGCTAAAGAGGAAACCTGCGGAGAGGACTAGAAAGAGGCTGATCACCAAGCGGTTTTGCTGGAACCAGTCTTTAGAAATGGCTTTGGTCAGGGCTTCTTTACTTTTTAGAGTCTTCTGGTCTATGGCTTGGTAGCGGATATTGGCTAGCTCTTTTCCTTCTTTAGTGATTTTTGAGATTTTCTTTGTCAAAGTAAAGGGTCAGCTCCTTGCCTAATTTGAGCTCCTCATGATGGCCAATAATGACAGTCCCAGCAGCATTGCGATGAATGGCTTCAGGGATTTTCAGTGGTCAACACATGGTCTTTTCATCTGGGCATGATGGTCAAAGTCAATCATCACGTCTTCATCCAGGTGTCAAAGCCTTATCAACAAAAGTGATCCAAAGCATAGCTCGTCAAAGACGCTGTCTGAATGGCCACAGGAATCAAAGACAGAGAAATCAAAAAGACACTGGTAAAGATGAGCTGGAACCAGCTGAGCCTGCGACGATTGGCGAAGGTTTTTCTAAAACCAATCAAGCTCGAAAAATAATTAAAAGGATAAGGTAACATAGCTGCCTCTTTCTAAAATTATAATCAGGTGGTGGCCAATAAAGAACTTATTGGCTGCCATATAACTATAATTGTTTTTAAATCAAAAACAGGGTGGGACAAGATTATCCCTTGTCTCCACCACTTGTTAAACCAGATACAAAATTCTTTTTGCAGGAAGAAGAAGAGAATACAGATTGGAAGGGCAGTGAGAATCGCACCGGCAGCAAAGAAGGCAATTTTTGATTTTTTGACATCGCTGACGAAGGTACGAAGACCAACTGCAACCGTATAAAAATTCTTTTTCACGAAGAAGGAAGCTGGAGAGGATGTAGTCTCCGAAAGGTCCCATGAAGGCCCAGAGAGCTTGCACAGCAATCATTGGACGAACGAGGGGCAGGACAATCTGCCAGAAACGTCTGAAATGACCAGCGCCGTCTAATTTAGCTGACTCGTCTAGAGACATAGGAACGGTATCAGTATCCTTTCATCAGCCAAGCATTCATTGGGATACCACCACCTACATAAAGGAAGATGAGGAACCAGCTTTGGTTAAGGGCATTGAGCATCAGCGCCATAACAAAGAAAGGCGGTCAGAGCTGCAATAGTTGGCACCATTTGGATAATCAAGAAGAAAACCAAACTTTGCTTTCTTGCGATGAAATTGTAACGGCTGTATGCATAACCTGCAAGTACCACTATACTGGTTTGGACAATCATTGTCAAGACGGCAATGATAATGGTGTTAAAGTACCAAGTGCCATATAGAGTCTCTGAGAAGAGACGAGAGAAGTTTTCCAGACTGAAGTTGATGTCTGTGTCTAGCTTGAAGGCCACGACATTCCCCGTCTTGAAAGCAGACATGATCGTGATCAAGAGTGGGTAGAGAATGATAATGGAAAGCACTACAAGGTAGAGATAGGTCAAACTATGGTTGATAAAACGTTTAAATTTAACAGAACTATTCATCTTATACATCCTCCATATCAAATGCGTGTAGTTTCTTGAAGGCAATCATAGAGATAGAGATGACGATGATGGAGATGATGAGGGTAACGGCCGCCGCCATTGAATATTGCGGTGCTGTACCTGTGGTCAAACGATAAATCCAAGAGATAAGGATATCAGTTGAACCGGCTCCTCCACCGACACTACCAGGACCACCTGCATTGAAGAGGTAGATGATTGAGAAGTTATTAAAGTTAAAGGTGTATTGACTGATCAAAGTTGGTGCCGCAACTGCCAAGATCATTGGGAAAGTGATGTTGCGGAATTTCTGCCAAGCATTGGCTCCGTCGATGTAAGCTGCTTCGTAAAGGTCGTTTGGAATAGACTGCAAAATACCCAAGGTCAGGACATAGATATAAGGGAATCCAAGCCAACCTTGCATCATAATCAGAGCAATCTTAGTCCAAGTTGGATCAGTCTTCCACGGGATCAGATGTCCATTTAAGAAAGGAAGAACCTTGCCGAGAAGTGGGATAACCTGAGTATTGATGGCCCCGATACTATCGTTGAACATATTTGAGAAAGTCAGGATAGTAATAAAGGCTGGAACTGCCCAAGGAAGCAGGAAGATAACACCGAAGATGCGTTTTCCTTTGATGAATGGCTGGTTAGCAATGATAGCGGTGAAAATACCGATTACGATTTGCAAAGTAGAGGCCGCCAGTGCCCAGATGATAGTCCAAGTCAAGACAGAACCAAAGGCCGCACGGAAGGTGCTCATTGCCAAATGTTAGCAAAGTTGGTAAAACCGACCCAATCCAAGAGTTTATTTGGTGGCAAGTGTTTGAAATCATAGTTGGTAAAGGCGATCAAGAGTGTTACCAATACAGGGAAAATGATAGCAAAGGTCATTGCCAGATAAGAAGGGATGATGAGTAAGTAAGGGAAGCCATTTTCATAGATTCCATCAAACATTTTCCTTCAAGGTAGTGTGAACAGGATAATCATTATTCCACTGTTTAGCAACCGTCTGAGCATCCTTCAAGTTAAATCCATAGAAAATCAGGAAAAACGCCACAAGGATGAGGTGGAAGGCACCGCGGATCAGCATGAAGAGTGAGTTGTCCCCACGGACTTCACCAAGAGTGATGAGATTTTCAATTTCTGGTAGGGCAATAGCTACGAAATAAGCTAAAAATGCAACCGTAACCCCAAGAAAGATGTATCCTTTGGCTTTTTGATCATTATAGATTTGCCCCAACCCTGGAATGAGGGAGCGCAACATGGCTTGTTTGGGATCTTTTTTTGTCATTGTAGTCTCCTTAGATACGAGAAAGATTGAGGAATTGCAGTAAGTACAAGTCCTAATCCGAGTTTTTCTTAATTAGAAGATAGAATAAATCCTCATTCTATCAAACAAGGGGTAGGGAAAATTCCCACCCTTTTATTTAAACTTTTACTTGTTGTTGCCGAATTTTTGATCGATAGTTTCTTTGATCAATTTAACAGCATCTTCAGCTGAAGTTTTAGCATCTTTCTTACCGCTTACAGCATCGAAGAGCATGTTCTTAGCTGGATCCCAAACAGTACTCATTTCAGAGATATTTGGCATTGGTTCTGCAGATTTAAATTGTTTAACAACAGCGTCTGTCAATTCATCTTTCTTGCTTACAGCGTATTCACGTGCTTCTGTGTTAGTAGGAACTTCGTTTGTTGCATCGTAAAGAGCTTTTTGTTGTGCAGTTGATGCAAGGAAGTTAACAGAATTTTTGTGCGCCTTCAACGTTCTTAGAACCAGCAGGGATAACCCAAGCTTTACCACCACCAAAGGCTTTGTATTCTTTGCCGTTTGGAAGGGTAGGGATAGTAGCTACACCGTAGTTTACTTTAGCTTCTTTAAGAGATGCAGCTTTCCAAGGTCCGTCGATGATTGCAGCAGTTTTTCCACCTTGGAATTGAGTTTGGATCAAGTTAGAAGCGCCTTCTGTATCTTGCATACCTTTAGGCCATTTTTCATACCAAGTCTTAGCGTATTCAATTCCCTTGATAGAACCTTCGTTAGCCAAACCGATATCTTTAGGATCTGTACCGTCTTTACCGAAGACATAAGCACCATTTCCAGCAAAGGAGACCGTAAGCATAGTAGAAGTTTGTCCAGTCAGCAAGGAAAGCAGAAGTTTTGCCATCTTCACCTTCGAAAGCGTACTTGCTGTCTTTAGCCAACTCTTCAAGTTCAGCAAATGTTGTAGGAGCTTTTTGGATCAGGTCTTTGTTATAGTACATTACCAAAGTCTCGATAACAGCAGGAGCACCGTAAAGTAGTTCCGTCGATTGTTACCAAAGATTTAGTAGTATCGTCAGCTTTTGCATCTTTGCCCAACTCAACTTCTGAAAGTTGTCCGTCAGCACCTAGGCTTCCCACGCGGTCGTATGGTGCCATCATGACATCTGGAGATTTACCAGATTGGTTGTCAAGCGAAAGGTTATCAAGACCTGTAAGAGCATCACCAGTTTTGATAGTGACCTTTGTTCCGGTTTCTTTTCATAAGCCTTCGCAGCTTCTTCCATGTAGCTCTTGTAGCCTTCGTCTACATATGCAGTGAGCTCATTGCTTGCAGCAGCTTCTTTTTTAGAAGATTTGCTACCGCAGGCTGTCAAAATAAAACCTGCTAAAGCAACAGTACCGAGAACAGCAACGCTCTTCAACATTTTGTTTTTCATGATTATTCCTCCTAAAGAATAAAAAGTATAATACCATCTAAGAACACGCTTGCATAGCGCAAACGTTTTCTTGAACTTAAAAATAATTTTTAGCACAAAAAGGTAAACGCTTGCAAGTGTTTTTAAGAAAATTTTTAAAAAAATTTTTTTAAGGAAAGAGTGTTAATTTAGATGATATATAAGGAAAGAAATTTGAAATCTATGGTATAATAAATAAAAAAGTAAAAAGCTTGCACTTGATAGGTTATAATTCAAGCAACGCAAACGTTTTCGCTAGATAAAGTAGGAAACAAGCATGAAAAATTTTTGAGGTGATAATATGAAAGCAGAGACAAAGTGGTGTATTGATGCACATTTCCTCTTTGCCGAGGCAAGTACGGGATTGGTTCTTTTTGGTCAGTCTGCTTATGATTTTTGTGGATTTCTTAGTTAGAACGAAGCAACGTTATTGGCAAATCTTGCCTTTGGGAACGACTAGTTACGGGGACTCTCCTTACCAGTCTTTCTCAGCCTTTGCAGGGAATACTCACTTTATTGATTTGGATTTCTTGATTGACGAGGGCCTGTTGGCAGAAGAAGATCTAAAAGGCGTTGATTTTGGTGATGATCCAAAAGCTGTAGATTATGCAAAAGTATTTGAAGCACGTCGTCCTCTTTTGGAAAAAGCGGTTGCTCGTTTCCTTAAAGTTGGCGATCTTGACAAATTCCGTCACTTTGTTGCAGAAAATGCAGCTTGGTTGGAGCTTTTTGCGGAATACATGGCTGTTAAAGAGCATTTTGATCTGAAAGCTTGGACAGAATGGCCAGATGAAGCGATTCGTCGTCGCCAACCAGAAAGCTAGCTAGCTATCGTGAGAAATTGGCAGACAAGCTGGAGTACCACCGTGTAACTCAATATCTCTTCTTTAAACAATGGTTGGAACTCAAGAAATATGCCAATGACCATCACATCGAAATCGTTGGTGACATGCCAATCTATGTAGCTGCTGACAGCGCAGATGTTTGGGCTCAGCCTCACTTCTTCAAGACAGATAAGCAAGGTCGCCCAGTTAAGGTTGCTGGCTGCCCACCAGATGAATTTTCAGAGACTGGCCAATTATGGGGTAACCCAATTTATAATTGGGATGCCATGGATAAAGATAGCTATGCTTGGTGGATTGAGCGCCTGCGCGAAAGCTTCAAGATTTACGACATTGTTCGGATTGACCACTTCCGTGGCTTTGAGTCTTATTGGGAAGTGCCAGCTGAGTCTGACACAGCAGCTACTGGTCACTGGGTCAAAGGTCCAGGTTATAAGCTGTTTGCCGCAGTGAAAGAAAGCTTTAGGTGATTTAAACATCATTGCAGAAGACCTTGGGTTCATGACGGATGAAGTCATTGAATTGCGTGAACGAACTGGCTTCCCAGGTATGAAGATTCTGCAATTCGCTTTCAATCCAGATGATGAAAGCATCGATAGTCCACACTTGGCGCCACATAACTCTGTGATGTACACTGGTACTCACGACAACAATACTGTATTGGGCTGGTATAAGGATGAGATCGATGATCCAACCCGTGAATACATGGCTCAGTATACTAACCGCAAAGAATACGAAACGGTGCCACATGCAGTACTTCGTACAATCTTTGCTTCCGTTAGCTACATGGCTATCGCAACGATGCAAGATTTGCTAGAGCTAGATGGCTCTGCCCGTATGAACCTGCCTTCTACAATTGGTGGTAACTGGGCATGGCGAATGACAGCTGAAGAGCTAAATCCGATTGTGGAAGGTCAGCTTTATCATTTGACTAAGGTCTATCGTCGTCTGAATACTGACTTACTTTCATAAGACAATAAATTTCAATACTTTCTAATACTAGGAGAAATCATGTCAAACTTACAAAACATATATCCAAAAACTTATCAAAAGCAAATTGCTGATTGTAGCAATGAAAGAGCTTTATTTGGCTCTCTTGAACTACACAAAATTAGCGAGCGCTCAAAAGCCAGTTAATACTGGTAAAAAGAAACTCTACTACATCTCTGCTGAGTTTCTGATTGGTAAACTCTTGTCAAACAACTTGATTAACCTTGGTCTTTACGACGATGTGAAAAAAGAACTTGCTGCTGCTGGTAAAGACTTGATCGAAGTTGAAGAAGTAGAATTGGAACCATCTCTTGGTAATGGTGGTTTGGGCCGTTTGGCAGCCTGTTTCTTGGACTCTATCGCAACCTTGGGTCTTAATGGTGACGGTGTTGGACTAAACTACCACTTTGGTCTTTTTCCAACAAGTCCTTAAAAACAATGAACAAACAACTATTCCAAATTTCTGGTTGACTGAGCAAAACTGGTTGGTTCGCTCAAGCCGTAGCTACCAAGTGCCATTTGCACACTTTACCTTGACATCAACTCTTTACGATATTGATGTTCCTGGTTACAAGACAGCTACTAAAAACCGTTTGCGCTTGTTTGACTTGGATTCAGTTGATTCTTCCATCATCAAAGAGGGAATCGAATTTGACAAGACAGATATCGCTCACAACTTGACTCTTTTCCTTTATCCAGATGATAGTGACAAGCAAGGTGAATTGCTCCGTATTTTCCAACAATACTTCATGGTTTCAAACGGTGCACAATTGATCATTGACGAAGCGATCGAAAAAGGAAGCAACTTGCATGACCTTGCAGACTATGCAGTTGTACAAATCAACGACACTCACCCATCACTGGTTATTCCTGAGTTGATCCGTCTTTTGACTGCGCGTGGTATCGAGCTTGATGAAGCGATCTCAATCGTTCGTAGCATGACTGCCTACACAAACCACACTATCCTTGCTGAAGCCCTTGAAAAATGGCCTCTTGAATTCTTGCAAGAAGTGGTTCCTCACTTGGTACCAATCATCAAAGAATTGGATCGTCGTGTCAAAGCAGAATACAAAGATCCAGCTGTTCAAATCATTGACGAGAGCGGCCGTGTTCACATGGCACACATGGATATCCACTATGGATACAGCGTTAACGGGGTTGCAGCACTCCACACTGAAATCTTGAAGAACTCTGAGTTGAAAGCGTTCTACGATATTTATCCAGAGAAATTCAACAACAAGACAAACGGTATCACATTCCGTCGTTGGCTCATGCACGCTAACCCACGTTTGTCTAGCTGCACTAGATGAACTTCTTGGTCGCGATTGGCACCATGATGCCGCTAAGTTGGAAGGTCTACTTGACTTTGCTGGCAAGCAAGAAGTGAAAAGAAAAGCTGGAAGGCATTAAGTCTCACAATAAGCGTAAATTGGCTCGTCACTTGAAGGAAGCTCAAGGTGTAGAAATCAATCCAGATTCTATCTTTGATATCCAAATCAAGCGTCTACACGAGTACAAACGCCAACAAATGAACGCTTTGTATGTGATCCACAAATACTTGGACATCAAGGCTGGTAACATTCCTGCTCGCCCAATCACTGTCTTCTTTGGTGGTAAGGCAGCTCCTGCTTATACAATTGCCCAAGACATCATTCACTTGATCCTTTGCTTGTCAGAAATCATCGCGAATGACCCAGCAGTGGCACCACACTTGCAAGTGGTTATGGTTGAGAACTATAACGTTACAGCATCAAGCTTCTTGATTGCAGCTGGTGATATTTCTGAGCAAATTTCACTTGCTTCTAAAGAAGCTTCAGGTACTGGTAACATGAAATTCATGCTCAACGGTGCTTTGACACTTGGTACTATGGACGGTGCTAACGTGGAAATCGCTGAGTTGGTTGGCAAAGACAACATCTACATCTTTGGTGAAGATTCAGAAACAGTTATCGACCTTTACGCAAAAGCAGCCTACAAATCAAGCGAATTTTACGCTCGTCCAGCTATCAAACCGTTGGTTGACTTTATCATCAGTGATGCTGTTCTTGCAGTAGGTAGAAAGAACGCTTGGAACGTCTTTACAATGAATTGATCAACAAAGACTGGTTCATGACGCTTCTTGACTTGGAAGACTATATCAAAGTCAAAGAGCAAATGCTTGCTGACTACGAAGACCGCGATGCATGGTTGGATAAAGTGATCGTTAACATTGCGAAAGCTGGCTTCTTCTCAGCAGACCGTACGATCCAACAATACAATGACGAAGTATGGCATTTGGAGAACTAATTATTTAAAATAAGTGAAAAAGCCTAGAACAGGATTGTCTTGGCTTTTCTCGTTAGAAGACTAGAGTAAGTAGCCTTGGAAGATAAGTTTTTGGTAGTGGAGCTTTAAAATCGTAGCAGACCTTGGCTCTTGTCAGTCTTTTCTTTTGGGTGTATAATAAGAAAAAGTATTTCTTTACAGGAGGTTATTATGAAAAGAAACCAATTTATCTCTATGTCTTACTGGGATTAGAAACAGTAGGCACTTTGTGGGAGCTTATTTCGAAGTTCTCCTCTTCAAATGATGCCGTGGAAACCTTACTAAAGGGGATCAATGAGCCAGCAAAATCTCAGTATGCAGCTTACTTTAGCAAGAGCGCTGAACTGTCAGGTTCGCTAATAAATAATATTTTTCTTTTTATGTTGGCTTGCTTCTTTTTGATTGCAGCTTGGTTCTTCGTTTTTAAGAAAGATATTTTCAAAGCCAATCTTATTTACATCGCGAACGTTCTTATTGGCCTGATTGGAACAGCGTATGGTTATGTGGTAGCAAAAGGGATTGCGACGTCTTCTTTTTCAGATCCGACCTTACTCTCATCTCAGATGCTGGGACTGAACTTTACTATTGGCTTCTCTGTTGTTGTTAGTCTTATCTTCCTTTCCATCGTTATCTTTAAGTTGATCAAGCAGCAAAAGGAAGCTGAGAGTGTAGAAGTAGCTGAAGAAGATTAAGATTTAGCAAAATAACATTTACTGCTGATAAGCTAGATGAGCGGATAAATGTTGTTTTTGGAATGGAGCAAATAAACATGAAAGTTTCCTTAGTTTATATTAGCTTGGGTGGCAATACAGAGAGTTTTTGTCCGTCGTTTGAGCGACTATTTGTTAGAGCAGCATCCGAGTTTAGAGATTGAGAAAATACACATCAAAGACCTAGTGAAAGAGGGACGTCCGTTCTTTGAAATGACCAATCCTTTCATCGCCTTTCTACCGACCTATCTGGAAGGTGGCAATGGTGTAGATAATGGCGATGTCGAAATTCTCACGACGGATGTAGCCGATTTTGTGCCTATGGGCAAAATGCTATGCAAAGTGTTTTGGAGTTGTTGGAAGTGGCAACCGTAATTTTTAACAATCAATACTGCCTGACTGCTAAGCAATACAGTCCAACGTTTTGGCTTCCCGGTTTTAACTGATTTTTGAAATGCGTGGTATGTTAGGCGATATTAAAAAGTAGCTGGCATTATCGAGGAATTGTACGGAATAAAAGCATAAGAAAAAGCCATTCGATCAATATTTTTGACCGAGCGGCTTTTTGTTTCTATTCTTGACTTGTTTGCTTGCCGGTGATAGTTTCGACCAGCTCTTTTTGAATATAAAAATTCCTAAACGGTAGTTTTTGTTAACGTAAGCTATAAGGTCATTTTGGTTTTCACTAGTGGCCATTTTTCTTGGAGTTCTTGTCGAAAATGATCACTTTTTAGGGAGTTCCTGCTGCAGCAAAATCTGCAACTTTACCTTTTCTCTTTTTTGTTGTACAAAAAGAGAATGACCAAACTAAGGAGCAACTAAAATATAGCAGTTTCATTCATAAAATATCTCTTCCTAGAAAACCTCCCAAAACTGGAAGGTTTGTGTAGGGTTACATTTTTCTGGTGCTTCTACACCCAGCATGCGGAAGCTTCCTTCAGTACAACAGCAGTGGTGCATAGCTAAGGGCTAGACGGCTGTCACGTTCCGGAGTTTCATCCAAAGATGCGAGTGTGAGCATAGTATTTATTGAAGGCTGAGCCAGGCTGATCGCGTATTTGGCGATCAGAGAGGGCTCATAGTTATCAGACTGCACGTTGACTGACACGAGCAAAAGTCTTGGATCAGTTTGATAATTTCCCAGCTTTCAGCATCGTTGAGGCTGTAGTTGCATCAAGACTTAGTGCTTTGGAAGTCTACCTTACTTAGGATAGACTGGATACGTGCATAGGCATATTGTACATACGGTCTGTTTCACCCTCAAAGGAAACCATTGCTTCAAATCAAAGTCATAACCATTTCTACGGTCAGTTTTAAGGTCGTAGAACTTCACAGCTCCAACACCAACAGCTCGAGCAACTTGCTCCTTGTTTTCAAGGTCAGGATTTTTCGCTTCGATTTGAGCCTTGGCACGGCTGATAGCTTCTTGAAGTGTTGGTTCAAGAAGGATGATGTTTCCTTTACGAGTTGAAAGTTTCTGACGATTCTTAGTAACGAGACCGAAGTCAACGTGAATCATATCATCGCTCCAGTCAAATCCCATTTTCTTCAAGACAGCTTTTAGTTGTTTGAAGTGGTTAGACTGCTCTTGACCAACAGCATAGACGTTCTTAACAAAGTTATAAGTGCGAGCGCGGTAGATAGCAGTTGCGATATCACGGGTGATGTAAAGAGTAGCACCATCAGATTTTTTGATCATAGCTGGTGGCAATTCAAAATCGTCCAGGTTAACGATGCTAGCACCACGAGATTCTTCAAGCAAACCTTTTTCTTCAAGGATTTTGACAGCTTCATCCATCTTATCATTGTAGAAGGCTTCTCCGTTTAGGCTATCAAATTCAACACCCAAGAGTTCATAGATGCGGTTGAATTCTACTAAACTTTCATCACGGAACCATTGCCACAATTGAGTAGCTTCTGGATCGCCATCTTCCAATTTTTTAAACCAGAGACGTCCTTCGTCATCAAGAGCTTGATCAGTTTCGATTTCAGCATTGATACGCACGTAAAGTTTCAACAGTTCGTCAATCGGATTGGCTTCAACCGCTTCCTTACTACCCCATTTTTTGTAGGCTACCATAAGAAGACCGAATTGTTTACCCCAGTCACCAAGGTGGTTGATTTTGATAGTGTTGTAGCCCATTTTTTTGAAGATGTTTGAAAGGGCATCACCGATAACTGTTGAACGCAAGTGACCGACAGAAAGGTTTTTCGCAATGTTGGGACTGGAAAGGTCGATGGTAATATTTTTCGCCCTGACCTTCGTTCTGTTGACCATAGTCAGCGCCTTCCTCGATGACTTCTTTGATAACTTGATCAGAGATTTTAGACTTTGTTGAGGAAGAAGTTTGACATAAGGTCCAGTTGCGACAACTTTTTCAAAATGACTTGGGTCGATCTTTTCAGCAATATCCGCAGCGATAGCTTGAGGAGCCTTTACGTTCTACTTTTGCAAGTGAGAAAGCTGGGAAGGCAATGTCTCCAAGATCGGAACTCTTCAGTTGCTCTAGTAGGTTAAGCAATACGTAACTTCC